>Ga0308159_1000329_pt1 | contig 128336 bp, 119 predicted proteins | sample PhyCR1_FD_201040 | JGI IMG/M metagenome (GOLD analysis project Ga0308159, IMG submission 201040) | Phyllosphere microbial communities from UC Gill Tract Community Farm, Albany, California, United States - DLSLC.R1 | ecosystem: Host-associated > Plants > Phyllosphere > Unclassified | place...
AAACGCCCGGTCACATTCCGAACCCGGAAGCTAAGCCTCTCAGCGCCGATGGTACTGCAAGGGGGACCTTGTGGGAGAGTAGGACGCCGCCGGACTTAACGTAGAAACACCAGGGAACCCCTGACCATTCGTGGTCAGGGGTTTTCTGCGTTCCCGGCCCGTTCGGGGTCCTTGTCGAAGGGGTCTGGTCAGGCCGTAGGATCAGCCGACGACGGAGGAACGATGACCGAAGCCTGGCCGGCCCTGCCCGACGGCTCCCGCCTGGCGCTGCGGGAGATCCTCATCCACGGGGTGCTCTCCCGCGCCGAGATCGCTCGCTCACTCGGGCTCTCGCGGGCGAGTCTCACGCGGGCCATGCGAATCCTCGTGTCACAGCGGCTTGTGGTGGAGGTCGGGACCGACGTGCGCGGTGCCACCGGCCGCCCCTCGGAGCTCTTGCAGGTGAGCAGTGGGCAGTGGGAGTTCCTCGGCGTCAAGCTCACGAAGGACCGCCTGTACGCCGCGGTCACGGACCTGGGCGGACGGGTCCTCGCCCTGCACGAAGAGGCGATCGACGACACCGCCGCCGAACCGCTCGCGGAGCAGATCACGCTGGTGCTCGAGCGGCTCCGGGATGCGCACCCGGCCATCTGTGCGATCGGGGTCTCGCTGCCGGGTGACGTCATGCTCCGCGCGGGGGAGTCCGTCGTCGCGGCGTCGGTGTTCCTCGGGTGGCACGAGGTGCCGTTCGCCCGGATGCTCGAGGAGCGGACGGGCATCGCCACGTTCACGGCGAACGACGTCCACGCGCTCACGGCGAAGGAGCACTGGTTCGGTGCGGGTGCCGGTCGCGGGTCGATGGTGCTCGTGACGGTCGGCGAGGGCCTGGGCCTCGGGCTCATCGCGAACGGGCAGGTCTCCACCGGGGAGCACGGACGGCTGGGGCGTATCGGGCACCTCCCGGTCCTCGGAGGGGGTCCGGACTGTGGTCTCGGTCACGCCGGGTGCACCTCGAGCTACCTGCCGAGCCCGGTCATCGTGCGGAACGCCGGCCACGAGGGGAAGACGTACGACCAGGTGGTCGAGCTCGCCCGGGACGGCGACGAGGGCGCCCTCGCCGCGTTCGAGGATGCCGGCCGCGCCCTCGGGGTCCTGCTCGCCACGGCGGTGCACATCGCGGACCCCTCGGCGATCGTGCTGACCGGCGATGGGCTGCCCGTGTACGACCTGGCGCGGGCGACCGTGGACGAGTCGATGCGCGCCGCACTTGCGCCGTACACCGAGCCGGTCACGGTCGAGGTGCAGCCGTTCGAGTTCTCGGAGTGGGCACGCGCCGGGGCGGTCCTCGCCATCCGCCGGCTGCTGGGCGAGTGAGCGGCCGAGGGATCCGGGAGAGGTGTCGGAGCGTTAGTTGCACACGTTGACAAACGCGGACGCAAACGGGAGGCTTGAGCGGTCCACACCATCGAAGGAGATGCCGTGACCGCTGCCCCCACCGTCCCGTGGCCGACCGACGGCCTGTCGTTCGGCGGCGACTACAGCCCGGAACAGTGGCCTCGGGAGACCTGGCTCGAGGACGTCCGACTCATGCGCGAGGCCGGGGTGAACCTGGTCACCGTCGGGGTGTTCTCGTGGGCACTGCTCGAGCGATCGCCGGGGGACTTCACGTGGGAGTGGCTCGACGACGTGCTCGCGCTGCTGCACGAGAACGGCATCGCGGTGGACCTCGCGACGCCGACCGCTGCCCCGCCGAACTGGCTGCTGACCGCACACCCGGAGATCCTGCCGGTGGACGCCACCGAGCGGCGGGAACGACCCGGTGGACGACTCGGGTGGTGCCCGGCTTCCGAGCTGTTCCGGGAGCACGCGCTCCGCGTGGTCGACGCGCTGGCGGAGCGGTACGGCCGGCACCCCGCGGTGCGGCTCTGGCACGTCAGCAACGAGCTCGGCGGCGGCAACGGCCGGTGCTACTGCGAGGAGTCGGCAGCGGACTTTCGGCACTGGCTCGTCGCGAAGTACGGCGACGTCGAGGCCGCGAACGATGCCTGGGGCACGGCCTTCTGGGGGCACGCTTACACCTCGTTCGACGAGGTCTCACCCCCGCGCGGGGTGGGCGGGGCGCCGAACCCCGGGCTCGCGCTGGACTTCGAGCGGTACTCCTCCGACGCGCTGCTCCGCCAGTACGACGCCGAGAAGGCCGTCATCGAGCAGCACTCGGACGTGTCGGTGACGACGAACTTCATGGTGGGTGCCGGGTCGCAGGTCGTCGACTACGCCGGATGGGCGAAGCACGTGGCGATCGTCGCGAACGACCACTACACGCTCGTCGACGACGCCCGCCGCGAGCAGGACCTGGCGCTGGCCGGGGACCGGATGCGCGGGATGTCGGCGGACCGCCGTCCCTGGCTGCTCATGGAGCACTCGACGGGTGGCCCGAGCTGGCAGCAGCGCAACCGCGCCAAGGAACCGGCCGAGCTCGTCCGGAACGCCCTGGCGCACGTCGCACATGGGTCCGACGGGGCACTGTTCTTCCAGTGGCGGGCCTCCACCGCGGGTGCGGAGCAGTTCCACTCGGCGATGCTCCCGCACGCCGGCACCCGCACACGCATCTGGCGCGAGGTGCTCGCCCTCGGCCGGGCGCTGCAGGACCTCGCACCCGTGCAGGGCACCCGAGTCGAGCCGGCTCGGATCGCGATCGTCGTGGACGAGGCCTCCGGCTGGGCCGTGCAGTCGGGGCTCAAGCCGCACCGGGGCCTGCGCTACGGCCGGGAGCTCCGCGCCTGGCACCGCGCGTTCCACGACCGGCAGGTGCTGACGGACGTGGTCCCCGCCGACGCCGACCTGGACGGCTACGACGTGGTCGTCGTGCCGATGATGCTCATCGTCGACGACGCGACCGCCGCGCGGCTGTCCGCCGTGGTGGACCGCGGCGCGACGCTGGTCGTCACGTACCTGTCCGGCGTCGCCGACGAGACCGCACGCATCCGCACCGGCGGCTACCCGGGCGCGTTCCGGCAGGTGCTCGGCGCCTGGAGCGAGGAGTTCACCCCGCTGCAGCGCGATGAACGCTGGACCCTCGACGACGGCGAGGTCGTCACCGACTGGGCCGAGGCGGTCGTCCTCGAGGACGCCGAGTCCGTGCTCCGCTACACCGACGGCCCGCTCGCGGGCCGGCCCGCCGTCACGCGCCGCGCCGTCGGCGGCGGCGCCTGGTACGTGTCCGCGATGCTCGCGGACGACAGCATCCAACGGCTCGTGGACGGGGTGATCGCGGAGCGGGGGATCCTGCGGACGGTCACCGGGCCTCCCGGCCTGGAGGCGGTGCGTCGCGTCGGCGACGACGGTTCCGCCTTCCTGTTCCTCGTCAACCACCGCGATGACGACGTCACGGTCGTCGCGTCCGGGACGGACCTGCTCGACGGGTCCGGCCACGGGCCGGACACCGTCGTGCCCGCCGGACGTGTCCGCGTGCTGCGCGAGGAGCGGGTCTCGTGACCGTCGTGGAGCGCGAGTCGACAGCCGTCGGTGCAGGCGATCGACGCGTGCACGTGCTGCGGTCGGCCGGGGTGTCGCTGGTGCTGGCGTCCGCGGCGGACGGGCTGCCCGAGGTGCTGCACTGGGGTCGGGACGTCGGGCCCGTCGCGCCGGACGATGCGGCCGACCTGCTGCTCGCACTCGGACGGCCGCTCGGACCGAGTGCGCTGGACGCGCGGTGGCCGCTCACGGTGCTGCCGACCGAGCGCGACGGGTGGGAGGGACGACCGGGGGTCGCGGGGCACGTGGACGGGATGCCGCTCGTGCCGCGGTGGCGTGACGTGGTGGTGATCGGTGACGACGAGCGGATCGTCGTGACCGCCGAGTCGGACTCGTTGGCGCTCCGGAGCGAGTTTGCGCTCGACTCCGCGGGGGTGCTGCGGGTGCGGCACACGGTGACGAACACCCACGCCGAGCCCGTGCACGTGGAGGCGCTCGAGGCGACGCTGCCCGTGGGGGAGCGGATCGCCGAGGTGCTCGACCTGGGCGGACGGTGGACCCGTGAGCGCACACCGCAGCGCCGGGCGGCGACGGCCGGGAGCCACGCGCGGGAGAGCCGTCGCGGGCGGACGGGCCACGATTCGCCGACGTTGCTCGTGCTCGGGACGCCCGGGTTCTCGGACGCCGAGGGTGAGCTGTGGGCGGTGCACCTGGCCTGGAGCGCGGACTCCGTGTACCGGTACGACCAGCTCGCCGAGGCGCGACCGCTGCTCGGCGCCGGAGAGCTGCTGCGTGCCGGCGAGGTCGTGCTCGGCGAGGGGGAGTCGTTCGCTTCCCCCGACGCCGTGTTCGTGTGGAGCGACACCGGGATCGACGGGTTGTCCGACCGGCTGCACGACTCGTTGCGCAGCCGCCCGGGGCACCCGCGACGACCCCGGCCCGTCGTGCTCAACACGTGGGAGGCCGTCTACTACCGGCAGGAGCTCGAACCCCTGGTGGCCCTCGCCGAGACGGCGGCGGACATCGGGGTCGAGCGCTTCGTGCTCGACGACGGGTGGTTCCTCGGCCGGCGATCGGACTCGACCTCGCTCGGGGACTGGCGCGTCGACCCGACGGTGTGGCCGGACGGGCTGACACCGCTCGTCGACCGGGTGCGTGCGCTCGGCATGGAGTTCGGGCTGTGGTTCGAGCCCGAGATGGTCAGCCCGGTCTCCGAGCTGGCCACGGCACACCCCGAGTGGATGCTGCAGCGGCCGGAGGACGACGTGCGGACGTGGCGGAACCAGTACGTGCTCGACATGGCGAACCCGCTGGCCCGGCACCACGTGCTCGAGAGTATGTCCAGCGTGATCGGCGAGCACCACGTCGACTTCGTGAAATGGGACCAGAACCGGGACATCGTGCACGCCGTGCACGCGGGGCGCGCCGGCATCGACGCGCACACCCGCGGCGTGTACGCGTTGATGGACGAGCTGCGTGCGCGGCACCCGTGGCTCGAGATCGAGGCGTGCGCGAGCGGCGGTGCCCGGATCGATCTCGGCGTGCTCGAGCGCACCGACCGGGTGTGGCCGTCGGACTCGAACGACGCCTTCGAGCGACTGCCGATCCAGCGGTGGACCGAGGCACTGCTCCCGCTCGAGCTGATCGGCTCGCACGTCGGGCCGGAGATCTCGCACACCACGGGCCGGCACCTCGACCTGGACTTCCGGATGGCGGTGTCGCTCTTCGGCTCGGCCGGCATCGAGACCGACATCACGAAGCTGTCGCCCGAGGAGCTCGACCGGCTCCGGGCCTGGACGGCGCTGTACCGACGGGAGCGCGGGCTGCTGCACTCCGGACGGCTGCGGCACCTGGACCTCGGGGACCAGGGTACGGTGGCGACCTCGGTCGTGGCCACTGACCGTTCGCGGGCGCTGGTGCGGGTGGCGCGGACGGAGACGGGGCCGAGGTCGTTGCCGGTGCCGCTCCGGGTGCGCGGACTCGACCGGTCGCGGCGCTACCGGCTCGCTCCGGTGTCCGGGCTCGCTGTGCCGCGTGGGCTCGACATGGTGCCGCCCGAGTGGCTCGTGCGCGGACACCTGGAGCTGACCGGCGCCGTGCTCGAGGACGTCGGCGCACGGCTCCCGCTGCTCGCACCCGCGACCGCGATCGTGCTGGAGCTCCGCGCGATCGACTGAGCGCCGTCAGCCGCGCTGGCTCGGCGGGGGAAGCGTTTCCTGGTCGGCGACGTGACGGTTCTGGTTCGCGATCCTCGGCGATCGTGAACCAGAACCGTCACGCGTCGAGAGGAAGTGTCTGTCCCGGGGCGATCGGTGGGGTGCCGCGCGGTGAACGAGGCGCGGTGCGGCACGATCATTCCGTCCGCGGGCTGCGGTGCTGCAGGCTGCGGGCTGCGGGCTGCGGGCTGCGCTGTTGCGGGCTGCGGGCTGCGCTGTTGGGGGCTGCCGGCTGCGGTATTGCGGGTGGGAGTGGTGCCGGTGTGGGTGCGGGTGCGGGTGGTGCCGGTGCGAGCGGCGGTGCTGCCGGGTTGCGGGTGCAGCGGAGGTGGGCGGGCGCGCTCGGGTGACGGTTCCGGTTCGCGAACCCGGGGGATCGTGAACCGGAACCGTCAGCGGCGCGAGGGAACGTCGCCGTCCCCCTAGGGCGCCAGTGTCAGGGCAGGAGCGAACCCGCGTGGCGGAGGACGAGCGGGTGGACGAGCTCCTGTGCAGCGATGCCCGGCGCGCCCGTCACCGTGAAGGTCACCGACTCGCCGGGGAGCAGGGACACCAATCCGTCGTCGACGCGGGCGGCCGAATCGACGCGGTCGGGGAACAGCGAGACGTCGCGCGCGTACGCCGTCGCGGTCACGGTGACCGTTGCGCCGTCCTCCGTCGCCGACACCACCGCCGACAGGGGCGAGGGCTCGAGTGCCTGGTCGACGACCTCGGCGAAGTCGTGCACGGTGCGGGTGCCGGCTCCCGTGACGACGAGGACCTCGGAACCGGCGTCGGCCGGCACCGCGAGCGACGACGGCAGCGGCACCCGGTCGGCATCGGCGGAGGCGGCCGCGAGCATGAACGACGACGACTCGAGCACGGTGCCGTCGAAGGCCACACGGGAGACGGTGACCTCGTCGGCGACCGGCACCCCGGACGCGTTGACGAGGACGACGTCGAGACCTCCGTCGCCGTCGCCGCCCTGGGCACCGGACGACGGCTGCACGGTGAGCAGCACGGGCTGGTAGGCCTGCCGGACGGCGTACCAGACGGGCTTCCGGATGCCGGCGTGGTCGACGAGCGCCCACGACACCACGGGCCAGTCGTCGTTGAGCTGCCAGACGACCATGCCGGTGTTGTCGGGCGTGCGGGAGCGGAACCACTCCATGCCGAAGCGGATCGCGTGCGCCTGGTTGATCTGTGCGGCGAAGTGCCAGTCCTCGATGGAGGTCGGCTCGGGCAGGTGCCCGCGCATGCCGTCGGCGAGCTTCCGGTTGCCCTGGTCGGCCTTCTGGTGCACGAGCATCTCGTGGCCGTCCGGGTCGAGGGGCTCGTCGTGCACCACCGCGGTCAGGGTCGACCACGCCGGCGGACCCTGGAACCCGAACTCGGCGACGAACCGCGGCTCCCAGTCGGCGTAGGCGCGGTAGTCGAGGCGGTTCCAGACGTCCCAGATGTGCACGCTGCCGTTCCGCTGGTCGTTCGGCGTCAGGTACTCGTCGAACGAGAACGGGCTGCCCGGCGTGTACGGCCGGGTCGGGTCCAGCTCGGCGACGACCGACGGCAGCAGGGAACGGTAGTAGCCGTTGCCCCAGGTCCGGCCGACGAGCGACGGCCGCCAGCCCCACTCGGCGTAGGCGACGAGGTTCTCGTTGTTGCCGTTCCACACCACGAGCGAGGGGTGCGGGCTGAGGCGGGTGACGGCCTCGCGGACCTCGGGCTCGACCTCGTCGGCGAGCCAGGGCTCCTCGGCGTAGGCGGCACAGGCGAACAGGAAGTCCTGCCACACCAGGACGCCGAGCTCGTCGCACCGGTCGTACAGGTCGTCGGACTCGTAGATGCCGCCGCCCCAGATGCGGAGCAGGTTCATGTTCGCGTCGATCGCGTCCTGGATCCGGTCCGCGTACCGCTCGGGCGTCATCTCGGTCAGGTAGGCGTGGTCGGGGATCCAGTTCGCCCCGCGCACCATGACCGGACGGCCGTTGACGCGGAGCAGGAACGGCGCCCCGCCGGCGTCGGCAGCGGTGTCGAGGGTGACCGTGCGGAAGCCGACGCGGCCGGCCCACACGTCGTCGCCGACCTCGACCCGGACGTCGTACAGCGGCTGGTCGCCCTCGCCGCGGGGCCACCAGACGTCGACGTCGGGGACCTCGAGGCGGACGGTCGCGGCGCCGTCGACGACGGGACGTGCGCCGACCACCCGGCCGCCGGTGTCGGAACCGGTGTGTCCGGCGGACGCGGGGTGCGGGGCCAGGGTGATCCGGGCCTCCAGGCCGGTGCCCGCGGAACCGTCCGCGGACGCGACGGGCGCGCTGCCGATGGCCTGCGAGAAGGAGCCGGTGGAGCCGGCGTACTCGACGTCGACGTGGGCCGTCAGCACCCCGGTGGTGCCGTCGAGGTCGACGAGCGGGCGGACGGCCGCGATGCGGACGCCGCTCCAGGACTCGATGCCGATCGACTTCCAGATGCCGCTCGTGGCGACGTCGACGCCCCAGTCCCAGCCGAAGTTCGACGCGTTCTTGCGGAGCGCGTTGTAGGGGTGGTGGTTGACGTGCGGCAGCTCGCCGCCGTGCAGGGCGGACAGGCGCTCGGCGGCGGGGACGGGGGCGTCGAACGTGACGACGAGCTCGTTCGTGCCCGGTCGGAGCAGATGTCCGACGGGGAACCGGTACGAGCGGTGCTGGTTGGCGGTGGTCGCAACGACGAAGCCGTTGAGCTCGATCGTGGCGAGGGTGTCGAGGCCCTCGGCGACGAGGTCGTGGCGGGTCTCGTCCGGTGCGGTCCAGTCGAACGTGCGGCGGTAGCGCCAGACGGTGTCGCCGATCCACTGGGTGGCGGCCTCGCCGTCGCCGTCGAACGGGTCGGGGATCCGGCCGGCCCGCAGCAGGTCGGTGTGCACGCAGCCGGGGACCTGCGCCTCGACCGGTTCGCGGTGCTCCGCCGACTGCTCGGGCCCGGTCACCGCCTCGAGGGTCCACGTGCCGTCCAGGGTGGTCCGCTCCATTGCGTCTCCTCATCGTTACGGGGCCGTGACCCGACCCCTTGACCGCCTTAGTTTACGCGTGTAACAATCACGCTCACAACGTGGACCCTGCGACGACGCAGACCGAGAGGACAACGATGTTCAACCCAACCCGTTCACGGCTCGCCATCGGCGGCGCCGTTCTCCTCGCAGCCGGCCTCGCGCTCAGCGGCTGCAGCTCCAGCGGCACCGCCAGCACGAACGACGCCGCTGCCTCGACCCTGGTGGCGTACACCGGCCAGTCAGGCGACTACCAGATCAACTTCAATCCGTGGTCGCCGTCCAACATCGGCGGCGTCGGCACGATCTACGAGTCGCTCTTCTTCATCACCAACGTCAACACGAAGGACCCGAAGCCCCTGCTCGGCAAGTCCTCCGAGTGGAACGACGACGGCACGCAGCTCACCATCACGCTGCGCGACGGAGCCACCTGGAGCGACGGCGAGCCCTTCACCTCGAAGGACGTCGTGTTCACGCTCGACATGCTCAAGAAGCAGAAGGCCCTGAACTCGATCGGCTACGACGGAACCGCGAAGGCCGACGGCGACGACAAGGTGGTCGTCTCGTTCGACAAGCCGTCGTTCGTACTCGGCCCGAACCTGCTCGGCAAGACCTGGATCGTGCCCGAGCACCTGTGGAAGGACATCGACCCGACCACCGACGTCGTGCGTGAGCCCGTCGGCACCGGCCCGTACACGCTCGGCACCTTCAAGGCGCAGGCGTTCACCCTCGAGGCGAACAAGAAGTACTGGGACGGCGCCCCGGCCGTGAAGACCATCCGCTACCTGTCGCTCTCCGGCAACACCGCCGGTGCCGACGCACTGAAGCAGGGGTCGATCGACTGGCAGACCGGCCCGGTGCCGAACATGGACGACATCCCCGCCAACTACAACGGCTACGACGGCATCACCGTCGGCCAGAACCAGATGGCCCTGCTGACCTGCGCGAACACCGACCTGGGCTGCGCCGGCCCGCAGACCGACCCGGCCGTCCGCCACGCGATCGCCGACGCCATCAACCGCAAGCAGCTCAACTCGCTGGCGTTCGAGAACACCGCGAGCGAGATCTCGCCGACCTTCGCGCTCACCACGACGCAGAAGGACACCATCTCGAAGGACATCGAGCCGGCCGTGATGCCGGAGACCGCCGACACCGACGCGGCCGCCTCGACCCTCGAGGACGCCGGGTGGGAGAAGGGCTCCGACGGCATCTACGCCAAGGACGGCAAGAAGCTGTCCCTGACGGTCGAGGTCGTCACCGGGTGGACCGACTACATCACCGCGATCGACACGATGACGCAGCAGCTCAAGGCCGCGGGCATCGAGCTCAAGGCGCAGCAGTCGTCGTGGAACGAGTGGACCGACAAGAAGACCAAGGGCAACTTCGAGCTCGCGATCGACTCGCTCGGCCAGGGCCCGACGGCGAACCCGTACTACCTGTACAACAACTACTTCACGACGGCCAACACCGCGAAGGTCGGTGAAGCGGCCCCGATGAACATCTCGCGGTACAGCAACCCCGACGTCGACAAGGCCATCGCGAAGCTCGCCACGATCAACCCCGAGGACACCGCGGCGACCCAGCCCGAGCTCGACACGATCCAGGAGCACATCGTCGAGGACCTGCCCTACATCCCCGTGATGACCGGCGGCACGACGAGCGAGTTCCATGCGGCGAAGTTCACCGGCTGGCCGACGGAGAACGACCTGTACGCGTTCCCGGCGGTCTGGGCGAGCCCGGACAACGCCGAGATCTTCAAGGCGCTCAAGCCGGCGAAGGGCTGACACCGATGGGATCGCGACCGAGGGGCACTCGACGATGACCTACTTCCTGCGCAAGATCGGCTTCTACGTCGTCGCACTGTGGGCGGCCCTGACGCTGAACTTCATCATCCCCAGGCTCCTGCCCGGCAACCCGGTGGACATCCTGCTCGCCAAGCTCCAGCAGCGCGGCGGGCAGGTGACCCCGGCGACCCGGGAGGCGTACGAGCTGCTCCTCGGTGGCGATTCCTCGGAGCCGCTCATCTCCCAGTACGGCCACTACCTGGTCAACGTGTTCCGCGGTGACCTCGGCGTGTCCGTCAGTTACTTCCCGGCACCCGTCACCGAGGTGATCGGCAGTTCGCTGCCGTGGACCATCGCCCTGGTCGGGATCGCCACCATCCTGGCCGCGATCATCGGCGTCGGCCTCGGGGCCTTCGTCGGGTGGCGGCCCGGCACCTGGCTCGACTCGTTCGTGCCGGCCACCACCCTGCTCGCCGCGGTGCCGTACTTCTGGCTCGCGCTGATCCTGGTGTACTTCTTCGCCACCGGGCTCCACCTGTTCCCGGCGCAGGGCGGATACGACGTCATCCTGACGCCCGGGTTCAACTGGGACTTCATCGTCTCGGCGGTGCAGTACGGGGTGCTGCCGGCGGTGACGATCGTGCTCGCGTCGCTCGGCGGCTGGCTGCTCGGCATGCGCAACATGATGGTGTCGACGCTGTCCGAGGACTACATCACCACCGCGCAGGCGAAGGGCCTGTCGGACGGCAAGATCCTGCGGAACTACGCCGCCCGGAACGCCGTGCTGCCGTCCGTCGCCGGGTTCGCGATCTCCCTCGGGTTCATCGTGTCCGGCTCCGTCGTCACCGAGCAGGTGTTCTCGTACCCGGGCATCGGGTCGAAGCTGCTGTCCGCGGTGACGAACAACGACTACGCGCTCATGCAGGGCATCTTCCTGTTCATCACCCTGGCGGTCCTCGGCGCGAACCTCGTCGTCGACCTGCTGTACGGACTGATCGACCCGCGCACGCGGGCCCGGAGCTAGGGGAGGAGACGACCATGACCAACATCCAGCAGGAGACCGAGCCCACCATCGGCGCGCTGACCGAGGAGGCCGACAGCACCACGTCGATCGCCACCCGGCGCGCGTCGAGGGGCGGCATCCGTCGGTTCCTCCCCACGCTCACCCCATGGCTCGTCACGGGCATCGCGCTCGTCGCCGGCGTCACGCTGTTCGGGGTGATCGGACCGCTGCTCGTCGGCGACCCGACCACCATCCGCGACACCGGGCTGCAGGGACCGAGCGGCTCGAACGTCCTCGGCACCACCCAGACCGGTCAGGACGTCCTGGCCCAGCTCGCCTTCGCCACCCGGGGCAGCCTGCAGATCGGGCTCATCGTCGGCGTCCTCGCCACGGTGCTGTCCGCGTTCTTCGGCATCCTCGGCGCCTACCTGGGCGGGATCATGGACGAGGCGTTCTCGCTGTTCTCGAACGTGTTCCTCGTCATCCCCGGCCTGCCGCTCGTCATCGTCATCTCCGGCCTGGTGCCGCGTGAGGCCCGCGGGCTCTGGACCATCGCCGTCGTCCTGGCGATCACGTCGTGGGCCGGGTCCGCCCGGGTGCTGCGGGCGCAGACGATGTCGATCCGCAACCGCGACTACGTGTCCGCTGCCCGTGTCGCCGGCGAACGGCCCTGGCGGGTCATCGCCGTCGAGATCCTGCCGAACCTGCTGCCGGTGCTCGCGTCGCAGTTCGTGTTCGCGGTGATCGCGGCGATCCTCGGGGAAGCGGGGCTGTCGTTCCTCGGGCTCGGGGCGTCGAACTCCTCGACGCTCGGCACGATGCTCTTCTACGCCCAGAACGGCTTCGCGCTGGCGAACGGCGCCTGGTGGTGGTTCGTGCCGCCGGGCCTGCTCATCGCCCTGCTCGGCATGGGCCTGTCCCTGGTGAACTTCTCGATCGACGAGGTCATCAACCCGCGACTCGCGAACGTGCGTGCGCAGCGACGGCGCGACCGTCGTGCGAAGCGTGCGGCCCGCTCGGGAGGCCCGACCCGCGTCGCCACCGCCGGTCACGACACGAAGGGGGTCGCCCGATGAGCGCCACCGACACCGCACGACCGGTCACCTCCGACGTCACGGGCGACGGCCGCCGCCCGGCCGTGCTGACAATCGACCACCTCGACGTGGTCTACGAGACCGAGCACCCCGTGCACGCCGTCAAGGACGTCTCGCTCACCCTGGCGCCCGGCGAGATCCTCGGGCTCGCGGGGGAGTCGGGCTGCGGCAAGACGACCCTGGCGTACGCCATCACCCGGCTGCACCGGCCGCCGGCGAAGGTCTCGTCGGGCAGCATCACGTTCCACGACCGCGACGGCACCGACGTCGACCTGCTCGGCCTGCCGCACGAGCAGCTCCGGGCGGTGCGGTGGTCGAAGCTGTCGATGGTGTTCCAAGGGGCCATGAACGCGCTCAACCCGGTCACCACGATCCGCGCCCAGCTCGACGACGCCCTGGTCGAACACCGCAAGGGCATGCCCCGCAAGGAACGACGGGCCATCGCCGAGGACGCTCTGCGCCGCGTCGGCGTCGACCCGTCCCGCATCACCGCGTACCCGCACGAACTGTCGGGCGGCATGCGGCAGCGCGTGATGATCGCGATGGCGATGCTGCTCGAACCGCAGATCATGATCATGGACGAGCCGACCACCGCGCTCGACGTCGTGGTGCAGCGGGAGATCCTGCGCGAGATCGTCCGACTGCGCGACGAGCTCGGGTTCGCCGTCGTGTTCATCACGCACGACCTGCCGCTGCTGCTCGAGATCAGCGACCGGATCGCGATCATGCTCCGCGGCGAGGTCGTCGAGTGCGACCGAGCCAGCGTGATCCAGCACGACCCGCAGCACCCGTACACGCGGAAGCTGCTGCAGTCGTTCCCGAGCCTGTCCGGAGCCCGCGGCGCGTTCATCCGCACCGGGGTCGAGGACGGCGCCGAACCCGAGACCGACACCCGGGCCGTCGTGGTCCAGGCAGCACAGGAGACGGACCGATGACCAGTGTGACCGTCAGCCACCTCGGCAAGGACTTCCACACCCGCAAGGGCCTGAAGCGCACCACCCTGCGGGCCGTCGACGACGTGTCGTTCGACCTGCTGCCCGGCCGGACCGTCGCACTGGTGGGGGAGTCCGGCTCGGGCAAGTCCACCATCGCGCGGATGCTCGCCAAGCTCGAGACCAGGACGCGCGGCTCGATCGACGTGCGGCTCGAGGACGGCACCCCCGTCGAGGGCAGCATGTACCGGCGGCACGTGCAGATGGTGTTCCAGGATCCGTTCGCCTCGCTCAACCCGTTCCACTCGATCGAGCACCACATCGCCCGGCCGCTGCAGCTGCACCACCGGGCCCGCGGCGCCGACGAGACCGCCGACAAGGTGCGGGAACTGCTCGGCCGGGTGAACCTCGACGAGGACTTCGCGTCGCGGCGGCCGCACGAGCTCTCCGGCGGGCAGCGGCAGCGCGTCGCCATCGCCCGCGCCCTCGCCCCCGGCGCCCAGGTGCTCATCGCCGACGAACCCGTGTCGATGCTCGACGTCTCGATCCGCCTGAGCGTGCTCAACCTGCTCGGCCGGCTGCAGCGCGAGGACGAGCTTGCCGTGCTCTACATCACGCACGACCTGGCGACCGCGCGGCACTTCTCCGACGAGATCCTGGTGCTCTACCGCGGCCGGGTCGTCGAGCGGGGACCGTCGGACGCCGTCATCCTCGACCCGCACCACGACTACACCCGGCTGCTCGCCGAGGCCGCCCCCGACCCGGAGCGCACCGAGCGCCGGATCACCGCGGGGCCGCCGCTCGACCGGACGAAGATCGACAACACCACCTGCTACGACCACACGGTCGGGGACTGGGTGTCGAGCGAGCCCGCACCGGTCGGGGCGCGATGAGCGACGGGTCGACGTTCGTCGACTGGGTCACCGGCGGGTTCGCGGCACGGTTCCGGATCGGTGCCGACAAGCCCGCGGCGCTCGTGTCGTTCGTGCCGACCGGCGGAGTGGCGGCCGGCGGAGCGCCCGCCGGCGGAGCGCTCGCCGACGGGCCGGACGACCCGCAGCCCCTCGTCGAGCTGACGACGATCGGGCACGGGCGGTTCCCGGGCGGGTTCCGGCACGTGGACTCCACGATCGGGGCGCGACTGCGCCCCGTGTCGCACCACGTGCACGACGACGGGACCGACCTGTGGTTCCGGATCGTGCAGGCGGACGCGGCCACGGGCCTCCAGGCCGAGTCGGTGTTCCGGGCGCGCGCCGGCGTGCCCGCGTTCCAGACGTGGACCGAGGTGTCGGCCGAACGCGGTGAGCACGTCGTGGACTCCGTGTCCTCGTTCGCGACCGGGGCGTTCCTGACCGACTCGGGTGCCACCGTCGACGAGCTCGCCCTCGTGCACGCCGACAACGACTGGGCAGCGGAGAGCCGGTGGCGGATCGATCCGCTGCGGTCGATCGGGCTCGCGGCGATCGACCGGGAGGCCCAGCACCACCCGCCCCGCAGCCGCGCCGTCGTGCAGAACCGCGGCCCGTGGTCGACCGGCGAGGCGCTGCCGATCGGGGTGCTGCGGGCGGAGGACGCTGTGTCGCATCCGTACGCGCTCGTCTGGCAGATCGAGCACAACGGGCCGTGGCTGTACGAGCTCGGCGAGACCCGGCGGCACGCGTACCTGCTGCTGAGCGGTCCCACCGACCAGGAACACCAGTGGACCACCGTCGTCACGCCCGAGCAGCCGTTCACCTCGGTGCCGGTGTCCGTCGGGATCGCCGGGTCGATCGACGACGCCTTCGGGGTGCTCACCCGGCAGCGTCGGGCGTTCCGGCACGTGCGGGAGGCCGACCGTGCCCTGCCCCTGGTGTTCAACGACTACATGAACACGCTCATGGGCGACCCGACCACCGAGAAGCTCCTGCCGCTCATCGACGCTGCCGCCGACGCCGGAGCGGACCTGTTCTGCATCGACGCCGGCTGGTACGCCGAGGGACACTGGTGGGACACCGTCGGAGCGTGGGAGGAAGCGGCATCGCGGTTCCCGACGGGGCTCGGATTCGTCATCGACCACATCCGTGCGCGCGGCATGCAGGCCGGCCTCTGGCTGGAACCCGAGGTCATCGGCATCCACTCGCCGCTGGTCTCGACCCTGCCGTCGTCCGCGTTCGTCGAGCACCACGGGGTCCGGGTCGCGGAGCACGGGCGGCACCTGCTCGACCTGCGCTCGCCGGAGGCCCGCACACACCTCGACTCGGTGGTCGACCGGCTCGTCGGGGAGCTCGGGGTGACGTTCTTCAAGATGGACAACAACACGATGACGGGGCCGTTCGCCGGGATGCTCGAGCACCAGCGTGCGCTGCTCGACTGGCTCGACGCGGTGCAGGAGCGGTACCCGGCACTGCTCATCGAGAACTGCGCCTCGGGAGCGATGCGCGCCGACTGGGCAATGCTGTCCCGCCTGCACATGCAGTCGACATCGGACCAGCAGGACCCGGTGCTGTCCGCCACGATCGCCGCCACCGCCCCCGCCGCGATGCTGCCCGAGCAGGCGGGGAACTGGGCGTACCCGGCACCGACGATGGATCCGGAACTGTTCACGCTGTCGCTCGTGAACGGGGTGCTCGGCCGGATGTACCTGTCCGGGTACGTCAACGAGATGTCGTCGTCGCAGCGGGCGGTGGTCGGTGACGCCATCACTGCGCACCGGCAGGTCCTGGACGTCGTCGAGGCGTCCGTCCCGGTCTGGCCCCTCGGGCTGCCCGCCTGGGAAGACCCCTGGACCGCACTCGGCCTGCACGCCACCACGGGCGACCTGTACCTGTCGGTGTGGTCGCTGCCCGGTGCGTCGGCGTCGGTGTCGTTGCCGCTGCCGGCGTTCGCCGGGCAGGCGGTGGTCGTCGAGCCGCTGTTCCCGACGGCAGTCGGGTCGTGGTCCGTGGCGTGGGACGCCGCTTCGGGCTCGCTCGAGGTCGCGAACGGCGGATCGACCCCCACAGCGCGGGTGCTCCGCGTCCGGTCGCAGGAGGCGGACGCGGGGGCCTGAGCGGGCGTGCGTCGCGATGGCAGGGCGCGCGCTGGAGCGGACGGGAGACACGGTGCGGGCAGGCACCGTGCCTCCCGTTTCGTCGGTGGTGGCGTCCACGGCGCGGGGGACGCGGATTCGTGTCCGCGCGGTGACGGTTCTGGTTCAGGATCCTCGGGGATCGTGAACCAAAACCGTCAGGAGCGCTGCAGAACGGGGTCTCCGGTCACGCCTGGTCCTCGTCGTCGGGGCGTCGCGGAGCCCGGAGGCGCAGGGTGGCGCCGAGGCCGATGACCAGGAAGCCGGCGGCGGAGAACGCGGCGGCGCGGGTGCCGTCGGAGAACGCGTCGGCGGCGTCGGCGCGCGTGGCCCCGTCGAGGCCGGAGATGGCTCCGCCGGAGGACTGCACCACGGCGTCGGCGATCTTCGTCGCGGTGGTGGCCGGGGTGCCCGCGTCCTGCAGGCGGTGCTCCAGGATGCTGCCGGTCGAGGTGAACAGGACGGTGCCGAGGACGGCGATGCCGAGCGCCGAGCCGATCTGGCGCGCGGTGCTCTGGGCGCCGGACGCCTCACCGCTGCGTTCGACCGGGACGTCCTGCAGCACCACACCGGTGAGTTGGGCCGTCGCGAGCCCGACGCCGAAACCGTAGACGAACAGGCACGGCACGATCGCCCACCACGGCGTCGACGACGTCACGACGAACCCGATCGCGGCGACCCCGACGATCTCGGCGCCGATGCCCATCCGGACGATCGGCAGTGCTCCGACGCGTTGCCCGACCGTGGCGGCGAACCCACTCGCGACGAACGACCCGATCGCCAGTGCGAGCAGCACGAAGCCGGTCTGCAGGGCGGAGTACCCGAGCACGTTCTGCAGCCAGAGCGGCAGCGACAGGATGATACCGAACTCGCCGAGCGACACGATGAGCGCTGCGACGGAACCGTTCCGGAACGAGCCGATGCGGAACAGGTCGAGTGCGATCAGGGTCGAGCGTCCGGCCCGCTGCCGGCGCAGGGAACGGACCACGAAGGCGAATCCGGCGAGGACGGCCACGACGAACGCGACCTGGATCGGGGAGACCGGGCCGTCCCACGACCACGAGCCGATGGTGAACGGCGTCGACGACGGGGTCCACCAGCCGTAGGTGCGGCCCTCGATGAGTCCGAACACCAGGGCGGCACTCGCGACCACGGACAGCAGCGCTCCGACGAGGTCGATGCGGCCGGTGTGCCGGGCGTCCCGAGACTCACGCACGGCGACGGCGAGCCCGACGAGGATGACCGCGACGATCGGGACGTTGATGCCGAAGGCCCACCGCCACGAGAAGTCCGTCGTCAGCCAGCCGCCGAGCAACGGGCCGACCGCGACCATGCCGCCGATCGTCGAGCCCCACACGGCGAACGCGATGCCACGCTCCCGGCCGGTGAACGTCGCGTTGAGGATCGAGAGCGTGGTGGGCAGGACCATCGCGCCGCCGATGCCCTGCAGCACGCGGGACACGACGAGGAGCTCACCGGTCGGCGAGAGCGCGGCGAGCACCGACGCCACCGCGAACACGATGACGCCGGTGGTGAGCAGGCGTCGGCGGCCGAACCGGTCGGCCACGGACCCGAAGACGAGCAGCAGGGCGGCGAACACGAGCGTGTAGCTCTCCTGCACCCACTGCACCAGGGTCGAGCCGATGTCGAGGTCGGCGACGATGCTCGGGATCGCGACGTTGACGATCGTGGAGTCGACGATGATGAGCGCCACGGCGAGGCTGATCACGACCAGGCCGAGCCAACGACGACGGTCCGGCGTGGTGGGTGGTGCTGCGGCGGGAGCGCGCATTCCGGTGGTTCCTCTCAGATGATCAGCATGCTGACGACCTGACGGTACACCCGCTTTCGGTGACCGGCGGACCGGGGACTCACGGCAGGAGCCGGAGCTCCATCGCGCGGGTCACGGCACGGGTGCGGTCGTTCACGCCGAGCTTCTCGAAGACGTGGCCGAGGTGCGTCTTCACCGTGGCCTCGCTGAGGAACAGCGCGCGGCCGATCGCCGGGTTGCTGTTGCCCTGGGCGACGAGGCGCAGGACGTCGAGCTCGCGCGGGGTCAGGGTCGGGCCGGCCGCGCCGGGGAGCGAGCCCGTTGCTCGGCGGACGAGTGCTGCGGCTGCCGAGGGTGCCAGCGCGGTCTCGCCCCGCGCGGTCGCCCGGACGCCGGCGAGGATCTCGGACTCCGGGGCGGCCTTCAGCAGGTAGCCGGTGGCGCCGGCCTCGATGGCGGCGAGGATCTGGTCGTCCGACTCGTACGTGGTCAGGATGAGGACGCGGACGCCGGGGTCGGCGGCGAGGATCTCCGCCGTCGCCGCGTCGCCGTCGAGCACGGGCATCCGGAGGTCCATGAGCACGACGTCGGGGCGTTCGGCCAGTGCCACCGTCACCGCGGCGCGGCCGTCGCTGGCCTGGCCGACGACCTCGACGTCGTCGGCGTCCTGCAGCAGGGCCACGATGCCCGACCGGACGATCGGGTGGTCGTCGGCGACCACGACGCGGATCACCGGGTCACCTCCGCCACGGGCTGACGATCGACGGCCGGGAGGCTCGGCTCGGGTCCGGTGGGCAGGCTCGCGTTGACGACGGTGCCCCGGCCCGGGGTGCTCGTGATGGTGCAGGTCCCGCCGGAGAGCGCCAACCGTTCGTGGAGGCCCCGGAGACCGTGCCCGGCCGTCGGGACGCCGGTGTCGAACCCGACGCCGTCGTCGGTCACGCGGACGCCGACCCGTTCGGGCGCGTGCTGCAGGGCGATGCGGACGGACCCGGCGTCGGCGTGCGCGCGGATGTTCGCGAGGGACTCCTGGACGACCCGGAGCAGCACGACCTGGGCGTCACGGTCGAGCGGGCCGTCGGTCGCGTCGACGGCGACGGGCGTGCCGGTCTCGCGGGTGTAGCGCTCGGCCAGGCGGTGCAGGGCCCCGGCGAGGCTGCCTCTCGTGGCACCGGCGACCCCGGCGGCGATGAGGGCGCGGGAGTCCTCGAGCGCCGCTCGTGCCGACTCCTCGAGGACCGCCAGCCGTTCATCGAGGGCATCGGCGCGGTCGTTCGCCAGGTCCTTGCGGGCACGTTCGGTGAGCATGACGATGCCGGCGAGGTTCTGCGCGACCGTGTCGTGGATCTCGCGGGCCAGGCGCTCCCGTTCGCTCGCGACGCCCGCGCTGCGGTGGGCATCGGCCAGGGACTGCTGGGTGGCGCGGAGTTCGTCGAGGAGCTGGCGGCGCTCCTCGGACAGGCCGGCGACGCTCGAGATCCATACGCCCATCGCGCAGGCACCGATCACGCTGATGCCCTCGATGAGCACGGTGCTGACGAGGGCGTCCGGCCCGCCGGAGACCTGCAGGCCGATGCCGCTCGCGACGCCGACCGTGACCGAGAGCAGGACGGCGGTGCGGACCCGTTCGGACTGCACCCAGACGAGCGGGAACGCGATGCACTGCACGAACGCGGTGCTCGGCACGACGGCGGGCAACACCAGGGCGGCGACGAGGACCAGTGGCAGGAAGGCCGCGGCGGCACGGGGGCTGTCGTAGCCGCGGTGGCCGAACACGGCGTAGGCGACGACGAGCACCAAGACCGCGGTGTAGGCGGGCCAGCGGATCGACCACGGGGACCACCCGAACACGGTGATCACGGCGGTGAGGAGCATCGTGCCCGCGAAGAAGACGTGCAACCACCGGTTGCGCATCCACGTCTCGCCGTTCATGTGCCCAGCATCCCACCAGCGGGGCGCCATCAGGCGTCCTTGCGGTTCCACCGGAACGTCAGCAGGCAGGCCACCGTGCCCAGGATCAGCCACGCTGCCAACACGAGGGCTCCGAGGCTGAGGTGCCACGCGCCTCCCGGCTCACCCGACTCGAACGCACCGGGCAGGAAGACGGACCGCATGCCGGACGCCATCCAGCGCAGGGGGAAGACGGAGGCGACGTCCTGCAACCAGGTGGGGAGCTGCGTGAAGGGCAGGTAGACGCCGGAGATGAACTGCAGCACCAGCACGATCGGGACGATGGTGGCGGTGGCGCGGCGGCCCTCGCGGGGGAGCGCCGAGACCGCGATGCCGAGGACGCAGCTGGTGGCGATGCCGAGGACCATCACCCCGGCGAAGACACCCCAGTTGCTCGCGTCGGTCGGCAGGTCGACGCCGAACACCAGGCTCGCGATCGCCAGCAGCAGGGCGGTCTGCACGAGCGTGGTGACGAGGACCATGCCTATCTTTCCGACGAAGTACGACAGGACGGGGAGCGGTGTGCCGCCGAGTCGCTTCAGCGTGCCGTCGCTGCGCTCGGTGGCGATGTCGACGCCGAGGGACTGCGTGCCGGAGAGCAGGATGCCCGTGGCGACGAGTCCGGGCAGGTAGTAGGTGGCGTAGTCGACGCTGACGTCGGGGCCGGCCTGGATGTCGGCGGCGCCGGAGAACGCCACCGAGAACAGCGCCAGCATGATGATCGGGAACAGGAAGGTGAAGAAGACCGCGTCGGGAGCGCGGAAGTAGGTGCGGATCTCGTACGAGATGCGGCTGGTCGCTGTCTTCATTTCTGTCCCACCATGTCGAGGTAGACGTCCTCGAGGGACGGACGGATGACTTCGAGGTCGTGCATGGGTGTGGTGCTGCTGCGGATGAGCGCCGTCGGGTCGGTCGTGCGCTCGTCGTGGTGTCCGCCGTCGTCGTCGCGCCAGCGGACCCGGGGCGTGCGGGCCTCGGCGCCGCCGATCTCGTCGATGGGGGCGAGGTCGAGGAGCTTCCCGTCGGCGATGACCGCGGCCCGGTCGGCGAGCTGGGCGGCTTCGTCGAGGTAGTGCGTGGTGAGCAGGATCGTCGTGCCCTCGTGCTGCACCTGGCGCAGGAGGTCCCAGAACTGTCGGCGGGCCTCGGGGTCGAAGCCCGTGGTCGGTTCGTCGAGGAACAGGACCTCGGGGCGGCCGATGATGCCGAGGGCGACGTCGACGCGGCGGCGCTGGCCTCCGGACAGGCGGCTGATGCGGGTGTTGCGCTGCGTCTCGAGCCCGACTGCGGCGAGGAGCTCCTCGGTGCTGCGGTGCTTCGGGTACAGCGTCGCGAAGTGATTCAGCTGCTCGGCGACGGTGACGTTCGGGGACTCCGCGCTGGTCTGCAGGACGATGCCGATGCGTGCGTTGTGGCTGCGGCTCGTCCGTGCGGGGTCGTGACCGAGGACGCGGACCTCGCCGGCGGTGCGGGAGCGGTACCCCTCGAGGATCTCGACCGTCGTGGACTTGCCGGCGCCGTTGGGTCCGAGCAGGGCGAAGGTCTCGCCCCGTTCGATCGTGAAGGAGACATCGTCCACGGCGCGTTTGCCGGTGGCGTACTGCTTGCCGAGGTGCTGGACCTCGATGGCGGGGGACTCGGGCATGGGTCCAGCATCGCCGCCCGGTGGCCGTGGGGGATCGACCGGGGCGGTGGTCTCGGCATCGTCCGATCGGGGGATGGTGCCGGCGGGGGAGGTGGTTCGGTTTCCGGCCGGTGACGGTTCTGGTTCGCGATCGTCGGGGATCGTGAACCGGAACTGTCACCGTCTCAGTACTGCGGCCGGATCCAGTCCGTCGGCTGCACGAAGCGGGCGCGGGGCAGGACCTCGTCCGGCTCGGCGGTCCGCACGCTCGTGATGATCGTGTCCTCGCCGTACTCCGACAAGCGACGGGCGATGCCGTCGCGCTCGTCGATCACCAGTGTCGCGCGGGTAGCCGGGTCCCCGCGGTGCTCGAAGGTCACCAAGATCGAGTGCTCGCCGATGTGCTGGACCAGGATCGGGTGGAAGCTCTCGGGGCCGCGGCCCCATCGGAGCATCAGATCGGGCACGGCCATCCGGACGACGGGATCGGAGACCATGCTCCGGGCGAACGAGATCTCGTCCGGACCGTCGTCGGGGTCGTGCAGCACGCCGTCGCGGTAGGAGACCGGCTTGGCGCGCTGGCGCACGAGGGTCCAGGTCTGCGCGGCCTCGTCGATGTCGACGCGGAACTGCCAGTACTTCTGCCGGGACTCCTGGTGGATGCCCTCGAGGACGTACCGGGCGGGTCGGCGGAGAGCGGCGAGCTCCTCGGCGATCGCGGGACCGTCGGACCGGGTGAGGAGTTCGTCGAGACGCACGGTGCCAGCATGGCGCACCACGTGCCGTGGAGCGCACCCCCTGACGGGCGGGAGGCGCGGGGCGGGGTGGTGCCGGGCCTCCAGGCCGTGGGGTGGTCGCGTCAGGTTGCGTCAAGCAACGTGCGCGTAGACCGGGAGGATGCAGGTCGTCGGAGTCGAACAGTTCGGAGGGCCCGAGGCCCTCGCCGTCCACGAGGTGCCGGAGCCGCACGCCGGTGCGGGATCCGTGCGGATCCGGGTGCAGGCGTTCGCCGTGAACCCGACCGACACGGGGGTGCGTGCCGGGCAGCGGGACAGCTCGCAGGCCTCGCCGCCGTACGTGCCGGGGATGGACACCGCCGGCGTCATCGACGAGGTCGGACCCGACGTCACCGGGTGGGAGGTGGGCGACGAGGTCATGGCGATCGCGTTGCCGCTCAGCACGCACGGTGGGGCGTACGTGCAGGAGCTCGTGGCGCCGGTGGGGTCGTTCACGCGGATCCCTCGTGGGACGTCGATCGAGGCTGCGTCGACGGTGCCGATGAACGGGCTGACCGCGTTGCAGATCCTGTCGCTCGCTGGGCTGTCGCGTGGGGACACGCTCGCCGTGACCGGGGCTGCCGGGCTGCTCGGGAACTACATGGTGCAGCTCGCCGTCGCCGCTGGGCTGACCGTGATCGCTGATGCCGCTCCGGCGGACGAGGCGCTGGTTCGGTCGCTCGGGCCGGCGCACATCGTGCCGCGTGGTGATGGGTTCGCTGCCGCGGTGCGTGCGCTCGTGCCGGACGGGGTCGATGCGCTCGCCGATGCTGCGGTGCAGCGTGGGGTCGTCGTCGATGCTGTTCGGGACGGGGGAGTGTTCCTGGACGTGCGGGGATGGTCGGGGGACGGCTCGCGGGGGATCCGGTTCGAGCAAGTGGCCGTGTTCTCGGAGTACCGGTCGTTCGACAAGCTCGAGCAGCTGCGGCATGCGGTCGAAGGAGGGACGGTGGTGCCGCGGGTGGCGGAGGTGTTGCCTGCCTCGCGGGCTGGGGAGGCGCATGAGCGGCTCGAGGGTGGGGGGACGCGGGGGCGGTTCGTGTTGACGTGGTGAGTTGATGATGTCGTGCTTCCGACGACCCGATTGCGTGAGAATAGCGAAATGTACCTTCACGATGCCATCCGCGAAGTTCTGCGACAGCACAACGCTCCAATGAGCAGCCGTGCGATCGCTGAGGAGATTAATGCCCGGGAGCTGTACTCTCGAGCGGATGGGCGTTCGCTCAAAGCGTCGCAGGTGAGCGCCCGTGCCGGTAACTACGGTCACCTGTTTGAGCGGACGGTAGACGGCGCTATCGAGCTCCGGCCCTGAAGTGGTGAGTCCAGCTCTTCGGCCAGATGACCTACCCCTTCTTTGGGCGTCCCGCTTGCTGCGTCACCAAGTGTCTGATGACGCTGATCACGGTGGGACTGTAATCACGCCACGCGTCATCGATCTTCGAGAGGTCTACCTTTCCGGTGTGGACCTGCTCGCAAAGACGAAGCCATCCCTCACCAGCCGCGAGAGTGAGAGCAGCAGCCACTGACGCGTTGACAACACTCCCAACTCCCGGGATCAACTTGATGAAACTGCGTGCGAGAGCACGACCAGCGAGCTGAGCGCTCATCTGTGCTGCCGCTGAAACGGACATCATCGTCTTGAAGTCGAGATCGTAGATCGCCGAAACTCGTCCCATCATGGCGAGCTGAATCGGCGCCAAGGCGACTGCGTCCGCTACCGGGATCGGAACCGCAGCCGCAGCTGCAGCGCCTGTTGAAGCCGCCGCGATGACCGAGCGAGCCATCTGGCGCTTCCAGGGAAGGTTGAGTCGTTGAGCGACGCGAAATGCATCCTTCGCATCGTCTGGCGACAGTTCGAGGGTCTGCGTGAGGAGATCACCAAGTCCGTGACCCGGCCCTTTCCCGTTCTTCGTTTGGGTTGACGTCAGAACGACGCCCTGCAGGGGGATGTCGACTGGCCTCCCGTCCGAATCGACAGGCTCATCCAGCCAGTCCTTGAAAGCCTGTACGCCGTGTGGCGGTTTGAAGGATCCCGCGATGGTCCGGTCCCAGTCCACTTTCGTGAGGACGAGCATCACGGGCAAGCCGGCGTCATCCAGCTCTCGGATCATGTCGATGTCGGCGCGTGTCAGTCGATCTGCGGTGGAGTTCACGCAGAACCAGACGACAGCGATCTGTTCTTCGTTTGGCCTCTGCGCAACAATGCGAAGGTGCTGCCGCAGTGAATCAGCGGGTGATGCCGTCGAACCGATCTCAAACCCCTCGAAGTCCCAGATCCCAAGAGTGTCGTCGGAGTAGTAGTGGACACCCTCAGTGACGGGAAGGCCTTTGCCGACCTTCGCGAGGTCCCGGCCGAAGACCGCGTTGACCAGTGAGGACTTGCCGACACCTGTGCCACCGACCACCGCAAGGTTGAAGCGCCCGTACTTCACCTTCGCTTTCGCATTGGCCTCGAAGAACGGTGTGTCGTCGATCGACAGGTCATCGTCGAATTGTTCGCCCTGCGTTTCGGTCATCGTGCGTCGACCCTCCATCTGTCGCGGCACCTCGTGCGAGGAGTCTTTGCGCTTCCACATCAATCTAGCGCCGCGCCATCACGGATCGAGCGGCTCACGGGCCAGTCCGCTCATCTTCGGCGGGAGTTGCGGGATGGCGCACTTGTGCGGGAGTGGCCTGCTCCCTCGCAGCGCAAACAACCTCAGTGATCCCATAACATCTGGAAGGTGAGGACCCCTCCCGACGGTCCCCAGATCAGGAGGAGCTCGTGTCGGATCAACGACTGCAGGACGAGCGGCTGGTAGCGGCGCTTCGCTTCCTCGTCGACCATCCGGAGCCAGTTCGCCGGCGTGAGGTGTGGGACGCGATCGGCGCCGACATACCTATGAGTGCCAGCGAGGCGACGTTCGTGTCGTCCAGGCCCGAGCCTCGCGGGCGGAACGCATTCTGGTTCGGCACTTCGATGCTCGGTCGCGCGGGCTTCCTGCAGAAGTCGGGTGACGGTCTGTGGACGATCACCGATGAAGGCCGGCGTGTCGTTGAGGAAGCCCCCGATCCCACGGAGTTCCGAAAAGTGGCCACCCGCTTCGCGCGTGAGGTCACCAAGACGCTAGTGGCTGATCGTGCAGCTCGATTGGGCGTCGCGATCCTGCCGCCGGACGTCGGCGCGGAGCGTGTCCGAGAGGCGTCCGAGCGGTTCCGAGAACGCGGTCTTCGCCAGCTGGGCTCGGTCTTCGCCGAGCATCGCTCCGTCTGGCGCACGGACGTCACGGCGGAGCTGATCCGCTGCTTCGTCGAACGGGCGGACGTGGCGGGAGAGAGCTTCCTTGACAAACTCCGTGAACAGTTCGCGGACGTGAGCGATGATGCACGCCTGCTCATGGCCGAATTGATCGCTTGGCAACTCCTCCCTCTGCAGACCCCGGGGGAGCGAAAGAAGCGGGAGCGTGTCGAGACGCTGCTTAGCCTGATGCACGAACCAGTCGTTATCCCAGCCGACGTCGACCAGGCCTTCCGGTCGTGGTCGTTCAACCCGGGGCAGGGCATGGCCCAGGGGATCCACAACGCGCTCTCGATTGTTGTGCGGCTCGTCGACCAGTGGGTCTCACTCGCCGATGACGAGCGCGAAGTGTTCCTCGACGACCCGTGGGCATGGCGTGACTTGGTCGCCGCGGTGCCTGGGACGCCGTTCCCGACGCTGCGCAACGAGCTGTTGTACCTCGTGCACCCGGACTCGTTCGGCGAGGTCGTTTCAGCTGTCGATCGCGAACGCATCCGCTCGGTGTTCCGCGGCGAGGTCGCCGGCGACGCCGATGCCAGGGAAGTGGCTGACGATCCCGATCGTGAGTTTCTCGAGATCACACTCGCACTGCAGACGAAGGAGAACGGTCCGGCGGTCTACTACCGCGAACCGCTGAAGTCGAAGTGGGCAGGAGCCCTCGACCCTCGAACAGGACCGGACGACACGGTCAAGGTGCTGCCGCCGGTCGACCCCGCACCAACAGACGGACGGACACCCTTCACGCTGGTTGACAGCAAACTCGCCACCGCCTTGCACATGCCGCAGGCCTGGCTGCAAAACACCCTCGACCTCGTCGAGCGTCGCAAACAGGTCATCCTCTACGGCCCGCCTGGCACCGGGAAGACGTTCCTCGCGCAGGCGCTGTCGAAGCACGTCACGGACGGCACCGACGGCGAGACGACCATCGTGCAGTTCCACCCGACGTACTCGTACGAGGACTTCTTCGAGGGCTTCCGCCCCGTTGCCAACGACGACAGCGGCAACCTCGCCTTCACTCTTCGGAAGGGACCACTCCGGCGCCTCGCCGACGCGGCCGCCGCCAACCCGGAGGCGAACTACTTCCTGGTCATCGATGAGATCAACCGCGGCAACATCGCGAAGGTGTTCGGCGAGCTGTACTTCCTGCTCGAGTACCGCGACAGCGAGATCTCGTTGCTCTACAGCGACGAGCCGTTCACCCTGCCGAGCAACATCTTCGTCATCGGCACGATGAACACCGCCGACCGCTCGATCGCGATGCTCGATGCCGCGATGCGGCGCCGATTCGCGTTCATCGAGCTGCACCCGGAACGCGAGCCAGTGCGGAACGTGCTGTCGCGCTGGGCGGCGACCAAGGGCCTCCAGGACGATCGTGCCGACCTGCTGACGCGACTCAACGCGCAGATCCAGGACCACGATGCGAAGGTCGGGCCGTCGTTCCTGATGCGTGATCTCGCCGGGACCGGTCTGCAGGACGTGTGGCGGTACGAGATCCTGCCGCTCCTGGCAGAGCACCATTACGGCGAAGGCGTCGACCTGGAGGCGCGGTATAGCCTGACAACGTTGCGTCGCCAGGTGACGCGCGACGCTGCGGACGGGGCCGCAGGTGCTTCCGTCGACGATTGAGCTGCGGGAGGCGGAGCAGCCGGTGGTACACCGATTGCCGCGGCCGGTCGCCGTCGGGCTCGCGTCGGCGAACATCGCGACCGTTGCACCCACGCTCGGCGCTGACGAGTACCGCGTGAGCGGTGTCCGGAAGGTCGGTGTCGTGCGGATCGCCGGGCACACGGTGTGGTTGAGGCCGAAGACGCCGGTGCGACGGCTGTTCGCGATGCTCGGGTATGCCCGTGCCGGGAGTGCGATTTGGACCGAAGACGACTTCGGCTTCGAGGAAGACGATGACCTCGTGCCGGCGTTGGCGCACGCGTTCGTGCGGCAGGCCTCGCGGGCGTTGGCCGGAGGACCGCTTCGCGGCTACGTCACGCGCGAGGATGCGCTGCCGCTTGTGCGTGGTCGGTGGCGGATCGGGGACCAGCTGACCCGGCGGGGTGGGCAGCCGCTGCCGGTCGAGGTGTCGTTCGATGACTACGTCGAGGACATCGCGGAGAACCAGGTGTTGCTGACCGCGGCGAAGCGGTTGTTGCGACTGCAAGGTGTGCCGGCCGATGTGCTCGAGTCACTGCGGTGGATCGTGCGGGTGCTCGACGGAGTGTCGGCAATCCCGATCGGGGCTCCCGCGCCCGTGGTCCGGCCGGATCGACGGAACGCGCGGTACTCGTCGGCGCTGGCGTTGGCGTCGCTCGTGCTGTCGGGTTCGTCGGTCGAGCAACGGGCCGGCTCAGTCGTCGCGTCAGGGTTCCTCGTCGACATGTGGTCGGTGTTCGAGGACTTCGTGTCGGCTGCGCTGCGCGAGGCATTCAAGCCGTATGGGGGAGTGCTTGTATCGCAGTACCAGTCGACGCTCGATGTCGAGGGGACGGTGAAGATCGCGCCGGACCTCGTGTGGCTCGTCGACGGAGAGGTGCGGGCGTGCATCGACGTGAAGTACAAGATCGAGAAGCACGGGCAGTACCCGAACGCGGATCTTTACCAGATGGCGGCATACTGCAGGCGGTTCGGGTTGAGGGAGGGGTGGCTTGTGTACGCCGGAACCGGCAATCAACGCTCTTCAGTGCAGTTGATGTACGGTCCGACAGTCACGCGGAGTCCGGTCGACCTGAATCAGATCGAGTCTCAATCGGACTTTCGCCGATTCAGTGCTCGCGTTGCGGGCGAACTGCCTAGTAGGGAGTCCCGACCGACGTGATGAGCGCGTCGGCCGGGATCCACCTCACTGGGGCTTGGGTCCGCTGCGGTAGTCCAGAGCGGGAAGCGCCGCGACGATGCGAACCGTTTCGACACTGACTGTCGTGATGCGTTGGATCAGCTCGACGATGTACGCCGGGTTGTCGTGTTCGACTCCCCAGTCGTTGGGATCGTTGACGATGCCGGATGCCTTGTCGGTCTTGACTTGGTACCGCTCAATGATCCAGTCGAGGGCGGACCGGGAGCCGAGCTTGTAGTCATGCGCCTCAGTCGGGATGCCGGTGATCGTCAGACCCGGTGCGACGGTGATCTGTGTCCGGTCTAGATTGCCTGGCTTCCCGCCGTACTTCATCTTTGTCACCCGGAGCTCAGGAGGCACCGGACCGCTGAAGGTCAACGCGTACAGCGGCGCGGACTCGTACCCGATGTGCAGCTCTGACAGCGCCCGACCGGCATCTGCGAAAGAACGAAAGTCGGCGGGATACCTCAGCTCCGGGATGCGCGGCAGCATCTTCTTCAGGTCTGCAACGAAGTTGTGTCGGTACTCTGCGGAGTGCATCAGTCCGTACACGGCAAAAAACACATCGTCGGCTGTCACATCGGCGCCGTATAACTCCCGGTAGCGGACGAGCGCCGTGTCGGTGACGTTGTCACGACGTTGCGGGCCATCGAACAACGTCAAATTGCTGCCCTGCTGCTCGACGTCGTAGACGTACCTTGGGAAGAACTGCCCGCCTTGTCCGAAGAAGTTGAGATCAGGAATCGCGTCCAGCATCAGTGCGCAGAACGGAGCATTAGTGCCGCCCGTGTTCAGATAGAAGCCAATATTGTATTGACTCGGCACAAAGATACGGTCGAGCTGGTAGACCATGTCATTGAGTTGCCGGTCAAAGTAAACCATTTGACTATTGAACGGCCTGTACCGCGATTGGACTATCTTGCCGTGATCGAATTCATATTTAAGACCGCGAGCGAGCCGGCCTTTATCTGCACGGTTCCAGCTAATCTTTGTAGCGTCGAAATCGATGAACTGATCTACTGCCTGTGAGGCGGACCCGGAGGTCGCGAAGCGGTCCACCTCATTGTTGTAGAAATCGATCATCCGGCTCATGTTTGACCGCAACGCTATTTCAGACATGTTGTACGCCCAAGCGTCGCGGGCCGTCGCCAGGCCTCGCGAGTACGAACCAAAAATCCCTGATTGGATGTCCGTCTTGTCGCCAATAGGAGTGAACATTTCGAAGACGTCATTGCGTTGGTTGATCCAGTCGCCGTGCTCGTTCGGGATGATCTGCTGCCACGGCACGCCGTCGGAGTCGCGATACTGCTCGAGGAGGCCCAGCTTGTCGTCGCGGGTGAGGTAGTCGCCGATGTCGCGGTAGTGGATCGTGCCAGATGAAGGCCTGTCCGGGTTTTTCACTAGCAACGATATTGCGACGGACGCTCGGCTGCCCGCGCCGAACACCTTTCCGCCTTCTCGTCGAGACTCTTCGCCGGCAGAGCGTTGGTTACCGCGGAGGTTGATAATGTAGAGCTCGGTGAACTCGTCCTGGAGGGCGAGGCGAAGGCCGGCCGCGGTGTTGCCGTCGAGGAACCCACCGTTGGTGACGTAGGCGACGATGCCGCGGTCCTTGATCCGGTCGGAGGCCCACCGGATGGCACGGATGTACGAGTCGTACAGGCTGTTCTTGTTCTGCCCGGTTGATCGCGCCGCGTACGTGTCGGCGATGCGCTTGTCGAGGTACGGATACTTGAGGTTTTGGTTGTTGTCGTTGGCGGAGTCTTGTCCTGATGAGTAGGGCGGGTTGCCAACGATGACGCGGATGTCAAGTTCGTTCTGCTGCTTGACGCGCTCGTTGTTGTCGCCGAACACGCCTTGATCGTCATACGTGTCGTCGTCCTCGGCGGATTGGAACGTATCGGTGAGGACGACCCCTGGGAAGGGGACGTACTCACCCCCCTGGAGACCGTTGTAGGTTGCTTCGATGTTGACGGCGGCGACGTAGTAGGCCAAGAGAACGATTTCGTTCGCGTGGAGCTCGTGCCGGTACTTGTGCGCGAGGTCCGCCGCACTGATGAGGCCGGACTGTAGGAGCCGAACGATGAACGTGCCCGTGCCGGTGAACGGATCGAGGACGTGCACGCCGCGGTCGGACAGTCCAGCACCGAAGTGATCGCGGCTGAGGCGGTCTGCACTCCGGAGGATGAAGTCGACGATCTCGTTTGGTGTGTACACGATGCCGAGGCGTTCTGAGGTGTTGCGGAAGGCTCCGCTGAAGAATTTCTCGTAGAGACGCTTGATGATTGTCTGACGTCCAGCGGCGTCGGTGATTCCTGCGACGGTACGTTGGACGCCCGCGTAGAAGCCAGCAAGATCGCTGGTCTCGGTCGCCAAGTTCTGCTCCTCGAGCGCGTCGACCATCCGCTGCATGACCTGCGACACCGGGTTGTGGTCGCTGAACGCATGGCCGGCGAAGAGGGCGTCGAAGACGGGTTGCGTGATGAGGTGCTGGGAGAGCATCTCGATCGCCTGCGGCTCAGTGACTCCCGGATTGAGGTTGTCCTGCAAGCCCTTCACGAAGCGCGTGAATTCCGTGCGGAGCTCCGCGTTCGAGCCGTCGACAAGTCCCGTGATGCGGGCGATCTGTCGAGCGGCGATCTCCGCGACGTCCTTGGCCCAGTTCTCCCAGTAGTCGCGTTCGCCGACCTTGTCGACGATGCGCGCGTAGATGGCGTTCTGCCAGTCCGCGCCGAGCGCGCTCATGTCGAGCGGAACCTGTGATGTTTCGGGAGTCGCGGAGTCCGGAGCGGATTCGGGCAGGTCAGCATCGGAGAAGTTGGTTGCGATGACCGGTCCGGTGTCCGTACGACCGTTGAGGTCGATCTGCTCGATTTTCGCCTCGAATCGCTCGTCATGCGCGCGCAGCGCACGCAGGACGTCCCAGACGACCTTGAACTTGGCGTTGTCGTTCAGAGCCTGTTCAGGCGACTGGCCCGCGGGCACTGCGATGGGAAGGACGATGTACCCGTAGTCCTTGCCCGGAGCCTTCCGCATGACTCGGCCGACCGACTGCACGACGTCGACCTGACTGTCTCGTGAGTTCAGGAAGATGACGGCGTCGAGTGCAGGTACATCGACGCCCTCGGACAGACAGCGCGCGTTGGTGAGGATCCGGCAGACGTTCTGATCGCTGGTGTCCGCTTTCAGCCAGTCGAGATGCGCGTTGCGCTCGAGGATATTCATCCCACCGTCGACATGCCGAGCTTCGAGCCGGTAGGTCTGGGCGTCGCCGTCTTCCGAGAGATCGATCCGGCGCCCGGCGATGCTGTCAGGCCGGACTCCATCGACTCCCTCGTAGCCGTCGAGGAAGCCTCGCACGGTCTTCGAATCCTTGATCGAGCGGGAAAATGCGACAGCTCTTCGCAGGGGTTGATGTGCGTTCGGGGTCGTGGTGTCGATGCCGTGCACGCCGCGCTTGGCGAGCCCGTTGTAAATGCCGACGATCCGGGCGGCGTCGGGGATGTTCAGTTCGCCGTCGGCCGCGAAGGTCTCCTGGAACGCACTCCCGATCGAGTCCTCGTCGATGGTGAGAACGAGCACTCGGTAGTCGGAGAGGAGGTCTCGCTCCACTGCTTCGCCGAACCCCAGGCGGTGGAAGACGGGGCCGAACACGCTCTCGTTGTCCATTGAGTAGATGACGGCGGAGTTCTCGTCAGCCTGGTTCTTCGCAGATTCGGCGTAGATCTTTGGCGTTGCAGTCATGTAGACGCGGGCCGAGGTCTTGATCGCATCATCCGAGTGCACGCGCAGGAAGGCCGATTCATCTGCGCCCTGACGAGAGAAACCAGCGGTGCGGTGCGCTTCATCGCAGATCACGAGGTCGAAGTCCGCCAGCCCTTCAGCCTGCGCCTTGGCGACGACATCGATCGACTGATACGTCGAGAAGAAGACGGTCAAGCCGTCGGGCTCATCGGCCTTAGCAACTTCCTTAAGTAGCTGTTGCGTGTTCGTGGTGGCTGGGTAGGCGAGATCAGCGACCGTGAAGTCTTCGCTGACTCGTCCGACCTTGCTGTCCGAGCACACGGCGAAAGCCCGGAGCGGCATGGCTCGCTCCTGGGACCACTCTCGGAGTGTCTGGGACAACAACGCGATCGAGGGGACCAGAAAGAGTACCTTTCCCCCGCGGCCGGCAACAGCTTCCGCGATACGAAGGCCGGTGAACGTCTTGCCCGTGCCGCACGCCATGATCAGCTTGCCGCGGTCGGTGCTTTCCAGGCCAGCCTGCACCGCGTTCAGCGCTTCTACCTGGTGCGGGCGCAGTGACTTCTGAACGGGGGCAGCAAGCGAGTCGGGGTGGTCGAAGGAGTACTCTGACCAATCGATCCCACTGTGCTCGAACTCCTCGATCGGGATCTGCGCGGTCGGCAATTGCTGATCGACGAGGGCCTCGAGCGCGTTCTTCCCGAGCGGAGCGGTGGCGACGATCAAACGCGATGAGAAGGCTGCCTTCCCCGATGCCGTGAAGAACGAGTCGAGGTCACTCTTCTGGATGGTGTTCTCCGGGTCGTGGAACTTGCACTGGATCGCGCACAACCCGCCACCATGACGCTCCCGTGCAACGAGATCGATGCCGGTGTCGGTCTTCCCGTTTCGGTCAGGCCAGTCTTGCCAGAGCCATACCTCGTCGAAGCGCGCCGTCCACTTCGGGTCGGTTGTCAGGTATGCACGAGTCAACCGTTCGAAGAGGCGGCCCTTGGTGCGCTTGTCCGGAGCGATGGTCGCGTAGACGTCGAGCAGATCGTGGATGGACATCGCCATGATGCGGTTCCCCTTGAGGTGCGGCTGGCACGGAGGCCAGGTCGGAGCGAGATCGAGACTAGCTGGCGAGATCGTCTGGCTGGTCCTGCGGCTCGCGGTTCACCGGCTTTTCCGTGTCAGCCACCACGTTGAGTGGCGTCCCCTTCGCCGCGTTGACGATCCCGAAGGGGACGTGAACACTCGGCACTTCGTTGGCCGCCCCGCGCAGGTGATCCACTTGGTCGTCGAAGAAGATGTGCGGACGGAGGACTCGCAGGATGCGAGCCTTCTCGACACCACCGAGGAAGAACGCATCGTTCACCCGGAGGCCCCAACCCTGCAGAGTCCGAACGACTCGTTCGTGTGCCGGCGCATTCCTCGCGGTCACGATCGCGACGTGCACGCGACGGTTGTAGGTCGGATCGGTCCCAACCAAATCCTCTTCGATGTCTTGGATGCGATTGATCCCGCGCAAGAACCGTGCCATCAACCCCTCCGGCATCGCTTCGTCGGTGTGAGAGGCCTCGTTCTCATGGAAGGCCGCGAGATCGGAGGCTTGCATGATGCGCTCGGAGGAGTCGTCCGTCAGGACACCGTCGAAGTCGAACGCGATGCGTAAGTCAGTGCCGGTTGGATCCTCTGCCGGTGTGCCGACAACGCGACCGGCAGGCAGGCCGCGGTCGATCGCAGCTCGGACGTCGTCGTCATTGGCGGAGAGGAACAACGACATGTTGAGCGCCTCCATGTATTCGTGCGACGACCGGCCCTGCATGAAGATCGCCCGCGAGATCGCGAGGTCGTGCGCTTCGAGCGACCGCATCACTCGTAGTCCCGTCTCCGGGTCGTTCCGGGAGAGGATGATCACTTCGACCAACTGCCCACCGTCCGGGCGCAGGTCGTTGAGAGACAGCAAGCGGCGGATGAACGGGAATGCGACGCCCGGGAGAAGTGTGTCGTCGAGGTGCTCTTCCTGGTGCTTCCGGTACTCGTCCTCCCCGTACTCGCGGAAGATCTTGTCCGAATCGGACAGGTCGAACAGTGCGCTCGAGGCGACACCGACGACCAACATGTCGTCTAGAGCAAAAGGCATTTCTGTTCCTTGTTTGGTGCTCATGCTGAGCGAGTCGAAGTGTGTTGTGAGAGAGGAGAATCAGCGGCAGGACTAGATGTGCCGAAGTTGTCATCGCTAGTAAGCGTGCGTCGCCACCCAGAGCCCGTCGCCTGCCCGCGTCATACCGACGTGCAACTGCCGCCGCTCGAGTTCCCGGCGCTCCCGCTCGGCTTCGCTCGTCGACTCAGGGGTGTCGAGTGGTCTCGGCCTCGGTGCGCTCGGCGATCTCGTAGCGTCCCGCCTGCTGTTCAGCTTCGTTCGCCTGCCGCCGGTGTTCGTCGCTGCAGAGGTTCCGGCGATGGTCATGGTGATGCTCCCCGGGGAGTGTCCTGATCACACCGGCGTCCCCCTCGAACGCTCCGGTACTGCGACATCCTCTCTCGTGAGCAACCGTCACGGGAGCTCCCCATTCTGGGGGCTGCCCAGCGTTCGAACAGCTCGGCGGTCGTCGCCTAGCGTCTCCATAACGAGGGGAATGGGAATGGTCTGGGACATCCCGATCGGCACGAGCATCGGACGGCGCGAGCTGCACAGCCGTCTCGGCGGTGGCAGCTCGCAGGACGGCATCACGCGTGTCGTGAAGACGAACGAAATGCTCGTCTTCACGAACGACGGCGGCGGGGAACATGGCTACGGCGTCCACGAGGGCCTCCGCGGTGACGGCTTGTTCCGCTACAGCGGGCAAGGACAGAGCGGCGACCAGAAGCTGACCGGAAACAACAAGGCGCTGGCGGGTTCCGAGGCAATCGGCCGCCCCATCCGCGTGTTCCGGGGTCAGGGGACCCTGACCTACGTCGGGAGCTTCGCGCTCGCTGATCAGCCCTACACCTGGGAGCGCTTCCCCGGGACCGGTTCGTCTCCTGAGCGGGACGGACTGGTGTTCAACCTCGTCGCCGTCGACGCGGACACGTCGCTCTTGCCCGGCCTCGTCGACGAGGCCGGCGACCCTTCCGGCCGCGCGTCAGTGATCGGTGCCTCTTCAGCCACGTCCGCCTGGCAACCGCTCGACTTCAGCGAGTACCAGGTGCGGCGGGTCAACCAAGGCGAGCCGGCGCGATCCGTCTCCCGTCGCGAGTTCGAGCTGCAGACCCGCTTCGGCGAATGGCTCCGCGCTCGGGGTGAGGACGTGCAGGTGCTGCGTCTCACGGACGACGGTGTGACGATCGTGCCCGATCTCTACGTTCCGACGATCGGCCAGGTCGTCGAGGCGAAGAAGTCGACCGCGCGGGCGTACGTCCGAACCGCGATCGGGCAGGCGCTCGACTACGCGGCGGTCGCGAGACGTCACGGTCTGGCGGTGACCCCGGCAGTCCTCCTGCCTTCCGAGCCCCAACCCTCGATGTTGGAGCTGTGCACCTCGATCGGGATCACCGTGTGGTGGCCAATATCGAGCGGTGACTTCCGGGAGGTCAGGCCGTAGCCCCGGCTCTGCTCAGGATCCTCACTGTGGGCAGATCTGGCTCGGCCCAACCGAGCGAGCCGAGTTCGGCGGGGAGGACCCAGCGCAACTCGTCGTGGTCCGTGCTCGACGTCGGTCCGTCCGCGGCCCAGGCGACTCGGTAGGTGGCGAGGTCGATGTCGACGTTGCCGACACGGGTGAGGGAGCGGTCGATCGGTTCGCCAACGATGACGTCCAGACCGAGCTCTTCGTGGAGCTCGCGTAGCAGGGGTTCCGCAGCGGGCTCTCCCGGCTCGACCTTCCCGCCGGGGAACTCCCATTTCCCCGCCGCTGGTCGACCAGGTGCCCTTCGACATGCGAGTACGCGACCGTCAGGCCGAGTGAGTACGCCGGCGACGACCTCGATCATGCGTTCCATCCTGCCTGAGAAGCCCGGCACGGTACGAGCGATTGCACTCCACTGATCCAGGGCATGCTCGACGTAGGCGGCTGCATCCTCAGGACGTTCGTGCTCCCAGAACCGCAACACCCTCCAGCCTTCCGACACCAAGATCGCCTGGTTCTGCGCGTCCCGCTGACGATTGGCGAGCAACTTCCGACGCCACAGCTCGGCGTTCGCCTTCGGAAGCTGGGCGTGCTCCTCGCAGAAGTGCCAGAAGCACCCGTCGACGAAGACCGCGATCCGTGCACGCGGGAACACGAGGTCGGGTCGAACACGGCACTGACTGCTCACGCGCCGATCGACGAAGAACCGTCGCCCTCGGCGGTGCAGTTCACGGCGCAGCGCGAGCTCGGGCGCGGTGTCCCGTCGACCGAAGCGGGCCATGTGCCGCCGACGAGCGTCGTCTGCTTCCCAGGTCCCCACGCTCCGATCCTCGCCTGACGACGGTTCGGGCGAGGATCGGAGCGATGGTCTGTGAACGGATCGGCAGTGGATCGCTATGTGGAGGAACGGGCGATCAGCGCGAGTCGGCCGCGGTCGCTCCGACAGGCGAGACCGGCACGTTCAGCGGTGCATCCGGAGCGACAGGGTCTCCCGGCGAAGTGGCCGACTGCGCCTCCAGATCAGCCCGCACCGAGTCCGACACCCCGAACAACAACGTCGCCACGAACCCCACCACGTACGCCACGACGAGCCCCGACCCGTACCCGAGCAACGCCCACCCGTACCCGGACGACCCGTTCAGCAGCGGGATGAGCGACAGGTCCGAGGCCCCGATGGCGATCGCCCCGACGGAGTGCCCGAGCTGGTCGAACAGCCCGACGACACCGCCGCCGAACGCTCCACCGATGCACGCGGTGATGAACGGCCGACCGAGGGGGAGCGTCACACCGTAGATCAGGGGCTCTCCGACGCCGAGGAAGCCAGCCGGAAGCGCACCGCGGATGGTCCGCACCAGCGAGGCATTCGAGCGCAACCGCACCCACAGCGCGATGCACGCACCGATCTGCCCGGCCCCACCCATCGCCAGCACGGGCAGCAGCACGGTCCACCCGGTCTGGTCGATCAGGGTGGTGTGGATCGGGATGAGTCCCTGGTGCATGCCGGTCATGACGAGCGGCAGGAAGAGCCCTCCGAGCACGAAGCCGGCGAAGGCACCACCGTTCGCGAGCAGCCAGGTGGCAGCAGTACCGATCGCGACCGAGACGACACCGGCGACGGACATCAGGATCCCGAGGGTGACCGAGCCGGCGACGAGGACGGTCACGGTCGGCACGACGATGAGCGCGATCACGTCCGGAGTCACGCGCCGCATGAACCGCTCGACGTACGCGGCGAGGATTCCGCCGGCCAGTGCACCGAGCACACCGCCCTGCCCGGGAGCCAGGGTCTCGCCGAACACCGTGACGTTCGCGACGCCGGCCGCGACGATGATGCCGCCGACCGCACCACCGAGGATGGGCGTGCCGCCGAACTCCTTCGCGGCGTTCATCCCGACGAACACGGCGAGCAGCGAGAGGAAGCCGGACGAGAGCACACCGAGGAACGGCGTCAGCGCAGGCACCCACCCCAGGTTCGTCAGGATGCCGTTGATCCCGGCGATCAGCCCGCAGGCGATCAGCGCGGGGATGAGCGGGATGAAGATCGCGGAGATCTTCCGGATCGCGCGCATGGTGCGGCCGTCGGAACGGGACCGCGCGGTCGCCTTGATGGACGCACCGCGAGCAGCGAGCTCCTCCGGCGACGCACCAGGCCCACCAGCCGCAGCCGACGGGGCGGCCGCGCGCAGGGCCTCCAGGCCGTCGGCCACGCGGTCGACCAGACCCGGGCCGAGCACGATCTGCAGGTTCGAGCCGGCCGCGATGGCGGCCATGACGCCGTCGGTGGCCTTGAGGTCCTCGAGCGCGACGGAGGAGTCGGACACGACCTCGACCCGCAGGCGGGTCATGCAGTTCTCGACGTCGGCGATGTTCGCGGAACCGCCGACGGCGTCGAGGATCTGCTGGGCGAGTTGCTGTGCATCGGGCATTGCTGTGCTCCTCGGGGAAAGGAAACGAACGGGGAAACGGGGTCTACAGCACGGCGCGCAACGAGCCGGCAGCAGCATCGAGGCGAGCACGCACGTCGGCAGCAGAGGCGCCGGTCAGGATCACGGCGATGGCGGTCTTCACCTCGCCGTCCGAGGCATCGAGCACTGCCTGGACCTCGGCGGGGGGAGCGCCCGCGACGTCCTGCACGAGCGAGAACGCCCGGGCGACGAGCTTCGCGTTCGTCGCCCGCACGTCGACCATGCGGTTGCCGTACGTCTTGTGGCTGCGCACCATCGCGAGCGTGGTGAGCATGTTCAGGACGAGCTTCTGCGCGGTGCCCGCCTTCAGGCGGGTCGAGCCGGCGATGAACTCGGGGCCGACGACGACGTCGATGGCGATGTCAGCCTCCCGCCCCGCGGCCGAGTCGGGGTTGCACGCGACGGAGACCGACAGGGCGGAGCGGCGCCGCGCCTCCAGGATGGCTGCGATGACGTAGGGCGTCCTGCCGGACGCGCTGATCCCGACGACCACGTCGTCGGCCGTCAGGCCGAGCGCGTCGAGGTCGCGGACGGCGGCTGCTTCGTCGTCCTCCGCGCCCTCCACCGCGGTGGTCAGGGCGGGGTCGCCGCCGGCGATCACGCCGACCACCTGGCTCGGATCGGTGCCGAAGGTGGGCGGGCACTCGCTGGCGTCGAGGACGCCAAGCCGGCCCGGCGTGCCGGCACCGACGTAGACGAGTCGGCCGCCACGCGCGAAGGCTGCGGCGATAGAGTCTGCCGCCAGGGCGATGGCCGGGAGGCACGGCTCCAGTGCCGCAGGCACGCTGCGGTCGCCGGCGTTCATGCGCTGGGCGGCTTCCAGCGTGGAGATCGTGTCGATGTCGTCCAGCGAGTGGTCGGTCGCCTCGGTGGTGAGGGCGGCGAGTTCGTCGCGGAGGGCGTCGTGGGCCTCGGCTGCGTGGGATTCGTGGGTCTGGCTCATGGTGGTGCTCAGTTCCGGTGGTGGGTGCGGACGGCGTCGCGGCTGCGGGCAAGGAGCGGCTGGGAGCGCTCGTCGGTGCGCTGCGCGACGACGATGAACAGGGTGTCGACGATGGCGAGCTGGCTCATCCGGCTGCCCATGGCTGCGGGGCGCAGGGCACTCTCGGCACCGGCGACACCGAGCAGGACGTGGTCGGCGGTGGTGGCGAGCGGGGCGGAGGCGTGGCCGGTGATCGCGACGATCGTGGCGTGCTGGGCTCGGGCGGCGTGGGCGACCTCGAGGGTCTCGACGGTGGAGCCTGAGTGGCTGACGAGCACCAGGACATCGTGCTCGCCGATCACGCTCGCCAGGGTCAGGGCGTTGTGCGGATCATCGGCGATCGAGCTCACGATGCCGATGCGTTCGAGCTTGAGGTGCAGGTCTCGGGCGACGATGCCGCTCGCGCCGACGCCGTACAGGACGACGCGGCGGGCGTTGGCGAGTTTTCGTGCTGATTCGTCGAGCGCGTGCGGGTCGAGTGCGGCGCGGGTGTCGGCCATCACCGCGCGGACGTCCTCGGTGACCTTCGCGATGACGGTGGCGACGTCGTCGTCGACCGCGACACCGGCGTGGATCTCGGTGGATTCACGCTCGTGGATCCCGCGTTCGACGGCCCGGGTCATGCTGCGCTGCAGGGCGGCGAAGTTCGCGAAGCCCAGGTGCTGGGCGAAGCGGGAGACCGTGGCGGGGGAGACCCTGGCCCGGCCGGCGAGATCGGTGGCGTTCGTGGTGGCCGCGGCAGCCGGGTCCTCGAGGACGGCGTCGGCGATGGCGCGCATGCTCGACGGCATGCTCGCCGACTGGGTGCGGACGAGGGCGAAGGCGTCGGCGCGCTCGGACCGCTCGGATCGCTCGGGCCGCTCGGACCGCTCGGTGATCGTCATCCCGCCATGAAAGCGTCTTTCGCAGGTAAGCGCCAGTGCTGAAAGTAAATTGCGTGTTACGTCGTTGTGCCCGACCTGTGTGCCAGCGAACCGACGGTGGCGGCGATCACCACAGGGAGGACGAACGCCCACGACGCCGGGTCGGTGTTCGTCGACACGACTCCGGCCCATCCGGCTGGTTGGTCCGGGGTCCCGCGACCGAACAGCGCTGCGACGAACAGGTAGAGCACGCCCGGCAAGGACTGGTACCGGTCACCGAGTACCGCTCGGCTGACCAGCGCGAGTGCGCAGAACGCGATCGTGTTCCGGGCGGTCGCGACCGCGGCATCGGGTTCGGCGCCGACCGCGAGCCCGATGCTCGCGGTGACGGTCACCAAGGTGACCACCGCGATGACGGTGGTCAGCTCGAGCAGGTCCGTCCGCCGAGTGGGCGCTGGGAACGGTGCGCGGGTGATCGAAGCGCTCGTCGCGATGGCGATCACCAGCGGGAGCACGGCCGCGACGGGGATCAGTGCGAACGGTGCGCCGCCGCCGAACGAGGGGAAGAGCATGCCGATCGGGCCGAGCGCGATCGAGAGCACCGTCAGGGCGGTCGTGAGTCCGAGCAACGGCAGGGTGCGGTGGACACGCAGCCACCAGATCACGAGGACGGCACCGGGATGTGGCCGACCGAGCAATCCGTCAGCCGGTCGATCGTCGCGCTGACCCACGCGGCCTGAGCGGGGACCGGAGCACGACGGAGGGCTCGCAGAACGTCGGGGTCGTCCAGCTCGAGGGCGGGTTCCACGTGGTCGGCGTTCACGATGCCCTCGGCCGCGACGTCGATGAGCCATCGGTTGGCGACGGCGGCATCGTTGAGGCGTTCGGCATCGTCCTCCTCGGCGCCGCAGTACGCCACCTCGGCGTCGCCGAGCAAGGAGGTGGTGATGCTGTGGAGCACGTCGGCGTTGGTCATCCGGACCTGGACGATCATGTTCAGGACGTCGGGCGTCGACGGCGCGTTGCTCGCCCGGATGGTCGACGGCACCGTGATGCCCGAGCGGCCGAGGTTCTCCACGGCCTTCCGGATCACCGACTGCGAGTCGTCGGCGGTGCGTTGCTCCGGGAAGAGGCAGATCGTCGGCGCCGCGCCGCTGCAGATCGCTTGCGTTTGCGGGCGGTCGACGATCGGTGCCGCGCCGAGGCCGGAGCCGGCGGTCAGCGCGACGAGGGTGATCGCGACGAACGAGCTCGCGCCGATCTGGAGTCCGAACCGGCGCGCACGGTCACCAATCGAGCGTCGAGCGACCGCGATGACGAGCAGACTGCACCCGGCGAGCAGACTGAACGCCGTCACGATGACCGGTGCCCGGATGTCGAGCGCGGTCTCGACCGAGCAGCAGTCGGCCATCACGAGACCGGCGAGGTACCGGAGCGGGAAGTAGTCCACGGACCAGGTGAAGCCGAGCCAGCTGTACGACACGAGCAGGCTCAGCGGGATGGACGCCACCGGCGGGAGCCACCGCCCCAGTGCGAATCCGATGCAGCTGTGGAAGAACAGGATCCCCGCGAAGGCCAGGCCGATGAGGGGCGACGGGCCACCGGGAGCGCCCCAAGTGTCCCGGCTCATGAGTGCGACCGCGACGAGCTGGAGCAAGAGACCGGCGGCCAGTGGTGTCCACAGGTGATCGGTGACGACTGCTGCACTGGATCGGCTGCTGGACGCGATCACCGGCGCCGCAGCTCGGAAGCGCTTCCCTTCCCAGGCGGCAGCCATGGCCGCGACGCCGCACGAGAACACCAGGTAGATCGCGGAGCCGGCCATCGCCGCGGGCCAGTAGCCGGCGACGGTCGTCTCATCTGCGAACTGCACGCTGTACGCGACGACGCCGAGCAGCCCAGGAACGAGGAGCCACACTGCCGCTCGGCTGCGCCACGGGATGATCGGGCGCATCAGTCGTCCTCGCTCGTGAACCGCGCGTACGAAGCGGTGATCGCCTCGGTGGGCGAGAGGTCTGCGAACGGCTCGGTGAACGCCCCGACCGAACCAGCGAACGGCACCCGGCCGTCGACGAGGACGGTCACGTGGTCGTAGGTCGTGGCGACGTCCTCGGTCTGGTGTGTCGAGACGACGACGGACACTTCCGTCGGCAGGTTCTGGATCACCCGAGCGAACCGCGCGCGCTGCGCCGGATCGAGTCCGGCCGTCGGTTCGTCGAGCAGGATCCACTGTGCGCCGGACACCAGCGCGCCGGCAACGCCGAGCCGCCGGATCTGGCCGCCCGACAACGAGGACGCTCGTGCGTCGGCTCGGGTGGCGAGATCGACGGCGGTCAGGGCGGCCGTCGAGCGATCCCAGGCGTCGGCGCGCGACAAGCCCTTCAACCAGCCGCAGTAGGCGACGTGCTCTCGAGCGGTCAGGCCGGGGAAGGCGCCGCTCCGCTGCGGGAGCCATGCGACGCCGCGGCGGTACCGTCGGCGGTTTCCACGCGTCCCCGGTTCCCCCAGTCCCTCGATGCTGATCGTCCCGGCGCGTGGGCGGAGCGTGTCGGCGACGAGTCCGAGCAGGGTCGACTTGCCAGCGCCGTTCGGCCCGAGCAGGACGCTCGCTCCGGTCGGGAACACCGTCGACAACCCGGAGAGCACCGTGTGGTCCCGCCGATACCCGAAAGTCAGTTCCTCGATCTGTATGCCCACTGCGCCCCCTTGAAACCTTGTACTGGTGTTTCACCGTACAGTAGCGTGCACTCGGCTCGGACAGCCCGGGCCATCAACTCAAGGGGGAAGTGCAATGGTCGATCTCAGTCGTCGTCTCGCGGCAACCGTCGCAGGGGGAGTCGTGGCCGCCACGGTGTTCGCGGCAGCGCCGGCGTTCGCCGAGGGTTCCTGGTCATCGAAGCTGACCGGTGTCGCGATCGGCAAGAACTCGAGGAGCTGGCAGGACTCGCACAAGGACAAGGTGCGGACTGCCACGACGTTCGCGAGCTGCCGGATCTCGGGGAACGCGAGCGGATTCCGATCCGCCACCGTCCGGCTCTACGACGAGCGCGGCCTGTTGCCGGACAAGAGCATGGGGTCGAAGGTGAACAAGTGCGGCCGGAGCGACTGGGGCGTGATGACCCGGCCTGACCGGTACCACTGGACGATCACGGCGCTCAACGGCTCCTCGTACGAGCCCGCTCTGCGGCTGTCGGTGTCTCGGGTGCGGCAGGCCTACTGAGTCAGCGCTGGCGGGCGGCTGCCTCGGTGGCCGCCTGCACGTAGCGCCGGCAGCTCCGGGACTGGTGGAGGAAGAGTGGCGTGAAGAGGACGGCCGCAACGAGGAGCGTGCCGCAGAGGATCCGACTGAAGACGGCAGAGAAGGGGTCATCCCCGACGAGGTTCGGGAGCTGCGGGCCAACGACGCCGAGGCAGAGCAGCAGGAACTGGCCGAGGGCGATCGGCTGGTAGGCGGCGCGGAGACGGGCGAGGCCGAACGCCCGTCGTGCGAGGTCAGAATCGGCCGGTTCGATCGGGGCTTGCTTCGCGATGGCCTGTGCGAGGGCCTTCCGGCCGAAGCGCGAGAGCCCTTCGAGGGGTGCCTGCATCTGCGGAGTCAGGCGGAGGGTGGTGGCGAGGAGCGAGAACGCCCCGGCGAGTCCTCCGGCCGCCACCGTGCATCCGACCACCGCGATGGGCCATCCCGAGCCTCGGCGCGCGTCTCCGATCAGGATGACGACCACGACGCCCACCATCAGGCCGACGATTCCGCCGGCCAGGATGATCCAGGCCGTCCGGCGCCAGGCTCGGCGGGCGATCGCCTCGGGCGTCTCTGGTGCCTCCGTCGCGGTGGTCATACGACGGAAACCGGAGAGTCGGTGCGGCGTTCGTTGTCGGCGGTGGCGGCATCCGCGTAGCGCCGTGCTCGGCGGCCTCGGGCGACCAGCAACGGCGCGACGAACACCATTTCGATGACGAAGAGCGCGAGGAAGATCCGGCTGATGATCGCGTTGCCATCGCCGGTGACGACCCGGGCGAACTGGGGAGCGGCGGCTCCTGCGAACAGCAGGAGGTTCTGGACGAGGATCAGCCCGTTGAACGCGGCGGTCCCGCGGGCGACGGTGAGCGCGCGGTGCTGCAGCTCCGGGCCTGCGTCGTCCGCGAGCGGAACGCCCGAGCGGATGGCTCCCTTGATGATCCTGCGGCGGTCTCTCGTCAGGTCCTCGGTCGCCTGCGTGATGATCGACGACGCGCGTGCTGTCGCGGGGAGCAACGAGAGCATCCCGGCCATGCCGACCAGCACGGCGACGCACGTGCAGATCGCCAGGGCGACGGTCCAACCGTCCTCGTCCCGCGAGGTTGCCCAACCTGCCACCGCTCCCGCGACCGCGGCGATCGCCACGACCAGGGCGGTACGACGCCAGGCACGCCGGATGATTCGTTCGTCTTCCCCCACCCGCTCACCCTACGGGGCGGGGCAGAGCCGTGTTCTGGAGCCGAGCACCCGTCGCCGCTGGCGGTGCGGTCGAGGCGAAGCGGCCTCCAGACCGGACGCCGTCAGGCAACGCCGCGCCGCGGGCGGAAGATGCCCGCCCGGACCAGCCACACGTAGAGCAGGCAGCCGATGCACACGTCGAAGACGGCGTTGAGGAACGCTGCGACCAGGGCGACCGCGGCACCGATCGGAGCGGCGTACGGCACGCCGAGCAGCGCGAGGAGCAGGGCGACCGCGGTCACGAACAGGCCGACCTGCTGGGCGAAGGTCGGGGGTTCCGGAGCCTCGAGCTCGGTGGGCGGGGCGAGGCGTGGACGGACGACCCGTCGGAAGAGTGCGCCGTAGGGGTGTCGGCGGATGCCGGCGATGCCTCCGACGGCGAACAGCACGACGATGACCGCGAGCAGCACGATGCCGGCGATCCACGTCTCGGGGATCAGCGTGAGGACGATCGTCGCGGCGAGGAGCACCGTGGTGATGGCGGCGCCGAAGCGTGGGGAGCGCGGGTCGATGCCGCGTGTGGGGTCGGTGGTGGTGGTCATCGGGACTCCTGGGTGCCGGTGGTTCCTGGGGTACCTGTGCTGCGTGAGGTGTCTGTTCTGCCCGCGGTCAGGACGGCGTCGAGGGCTGCGGCGAGCTCGGGTGGGCGGGGCGGGCCTCCGAAGCGGGTGTGGACCGAGCGGTCGGGGTCGAGCAGCAGGACCGTCGGCGTCTGCATCACGTCGAAGCGGCGAGCGAGTTCGGGGTGCTCGGCGAGGTCGATCTCGATGCGTCGAACGCCCTCGTGTTGACCGGCGACGGAGGCGAGCTGACGCCGGGTCGCCGGGCACCGCGCACAGGTCGGCGTGGAGAACTGGACGAACGTGGCGGCGGTGCCGTAGTCGGTGTCGAGCGCGAGGCCGTCTGCGTCCTGCCTCGTCGACGCGGCGCTTCCCGCCGACCGGGCTCGACCGGTCCGGTGGCGGAGCAGGAGACCGAGGACCGTCGCGAGCGCGAGGACCCCCACGAGCACGGCCACAGCGGTTCCGAAGGTCACACGGCGACGGTACGCGCAGCTGACGAACTGCTGTCGAACGTGACCGGATGTGACGCCGAGCTGTGCGCGTCGCGCCGGGCTCGGCGGGGGCTCAGTCCTCGGGGAGCGTGCGGACCCACTGCTCGAACGCGGCGGCGTCGTCGTCGCTGAAGACGGCGGAAGGCCGCGACTCGTCCTTCGCCGAGTGCAGGAACAGCGTGCCGTCGGCCATACCCGGCGTCGCGTCGTCGAGGATGGACGACTTCGCAGCGACGCCCTTCCTGGTGAGGAAGGTCAGCTGTTCGCCGTTCGCCGATTCTGCGATCGCCGTTTCACCGTCGAAGAACGAGGCGAGCTCCATCACCAGGAACGCGGTGGCCCCGTCCTGCGTGGTGAGGGCGACGGCCGGCTTCGTCCGACCCTTGCCGAAGGGGCGCTCGACGGCCGTGGCCCTGACTCCCGAGCCGGTCCATGGTCGCACCTCGGTCAGGGGCAGCCTGGCGACGACCCGCGCCGCGGGTCGTTTCGGCGGGAGGGCAGCCTGGAACAGCAACGTCCCGATCACGACCGCGAGGAACCAGGCGTACGGCGAGAACGTCTTCGTCGCGATGAGGACGAGGAAGCCACCGAGGAACCCCGCCGCGACCAGGTTCGGCCACCACCTCGACTCCTGACGCAGGCCGAGCGGCCACACCACGGCGCCGTACACGAGTCCGGCGACCGTGGGGACCCAGAAGGCCGATGGGCGGATGACGCCGGCGTGGAAGTGCAGCCAGACGTCCGCGACCGCCATGACGACCGCCATGACGACGAAGAAGACGCGCTGTGCGCGACGGTCCCGCTCGCGCGTGCTCATTGTGGTCATGTCGTTCCCCCGTGGTGCTCGTTCCCCGTGCTGCTCAGTCAAGCAGAACGCGCGGTCATGGTCCCACCGCTCGGGCCGTACCCTCGGTCGGGTGACTGACGACGTGACCGCGGGCCGCTACCGACACTTCAAGGGCAACGACTACGAGGTGCTGCTCGTCGCCCGGGACGTCGAGACGGAGGAGCCGGTCGTTGTGTACCAGGCGCTGTACGGCGAACGCGGGCACTGGGTGCGTTCGCTCGCCGATTTCACCGCGCACGTCACCCGCGACGGGTACGACGGGTCCCGGTTCGTGCTCTTGGCCGACTGATCGCGGAGGGCGGACTGTTTGCCGGCCGGCTGAGAGCGCTCATGTCCGGCGGCTGGCGAGGGTTCACTGTCGGCTGGACTGTTCTCGGCGTTTGGGGACCCTTGACGAGCGGGCAGACCTGACGGCGTCGCGCAGATTGGCGCCGTCCCCGACCGGGAAAAGCAGGGTGCCAAGGTGACCTACCCCGATCGATGCGAGAACGACCACCTCGATGATGTGGGTCGCGATGATCATCGCGGCGGCGCAACATGACGCAACCAGGAGCGGCCCGCTCACCGCGACGAAAGCGTCGCGGAGAGGTGGCAATGAGTTGCGCACAACGTGGGCGAAACCGAGCCTCGCGACGACATGGACGTGCGACCGTTGCGCCGACAGCAGGCCGATGGCGAGGAGATGACCGAGTTCATGGCAGAGATTTGAGACGAGAAACGCGAGCACCGCCAGCAACGGCCCGTACGTCGCTCCGCTGCCGAGAAGCGTTGCCATTGCGAGTGCGGTCGTCACCGTCAAAGGAAGTGCCGCAGAACCGACGACTGCCAGGACAAGGCGCACGTACACCGAGAATCTCTTCGCATCGCCAGAATCCACGAGCGCTCCCGCAGTGAAGGCCGTTCTCCAGCGGCTCTCGCCTCCAGCGATGAATCCGTGGTCGATCGCTGCGCGACGCCTCGCGTTCGTGTCGGTCCGGAGCGACAGTGCGAACTCTTCACATCGAACGGCAGGGCCCTCCGGACTACAGCACGGCGGCAACAGTCGGGAGATCATCGGGACGAGGCGAGTCGGATGCACGTGGTCACCGACCCTGCTATCAGCAGGCAGATACAGCAGATACTTCCGAGCACCTTCAATGGTCCAGCGAGCTGGTCCAGATAGGAGATGAGGGAGCTGCATCCCAGGTAGAGCACGGTCGTCAGCATCAGGCCGACGCTGCCTGACATGGGCTGGGTGTCGCTCCACGGGACGAGGGCGCCAGCGAGTGCCGCTGACAGGAAGAGCAGTGTCGCGCGGAAGACCATCCCCGGGAGCTCGTCGAATTGGACGACGCCCAGGAGGAGGGCTGCGCCGCTCAAGCCTGTCCAAGCAAGGGCAGCGGCGACGACGTGCGCCACTGCAACGGGTGCGAACCACCACGTGCGGCGACGACCGAGCGCGGTGCCGGTCCAAGCCCATGGCAGGACGCGCCCCGGGCCGAAGAGGACGAGAGCACATCCCGCCGAAGGAACCGCCATGGCCAAGCCGTCGCGTACCTCTGCTGGAACGCTCGGCGGGAGCGCCCACGCCGTTGTCGCCAACAAGCAGATTGCGCCAGCAATCGCGAGGGAAGTCTGCGGCGCACGAATCATCACCAGGAGCTGAGAGAGGAAAGGCCCCTGCGGTCCACGGAGTATCCGATCGGCAGGGAGAAGCGCGAACGCAGACGGGACCGCCTTCGAAGTCGAGATCTTGCTGACTGCCCAGACGAACACAATCGTCACGACGAAGTAGCTCACGAAGACCGGCCACGCCAGATCAGGCCTCCGGCTGGTCGCGACATCGCTGATCAGCCTTGGGAGGGACCATGCGGGCGCGTCATCGGTAGCCAAACCCGAGGGCACGATGACGCCGGGGCCGAAGGCGACGAGCGCAGCGCCGATCGTCACTGCGCCACTGATCGTCGACGAGACGGCGAAGGGTGTTCGGAGCCAAGACTGCATCAAGCTCCCTACTGCGTGCAGCAGGCCTTGGGCGAGCGCTTCAACGAGAGCGACGCCCGCGAGAAGCGCGACGACGTATCGCGTCGCCTCGCTGAGGTCGAGAACACGACCTGCCACGAGCATCGCCGGGACGCACAGCGCCGTCGAGCCGATTGTGGTGAGCACGGTCAGTGGAAGCGATCTGCCGATTGCTCGAGCGCTGTTCGTCACCGGTAGGAGGCACAGAAGGTGGTCGAGTGCCGAGCCCGCTGGGGCGGTGAGCGCGAGGACGACCGTCACCAGCGCCGCGCTCAGCAAAGAACCACTCGCCGCGGTCTCCACCATGAACGCTGCGATCGGTGCCGGCGTTTGGCCGCTCAACGTCGAGACTGTCGTCAACCCGAGGGCAAGTCCGAGTGCAAGGATGCCTGCAACGGTGAACGCAGCGCAGAGGAGGACTCGCAGACGCGAGACGTTGAAGGCTTCGGCGAGTTCTGACATCCAGACCAACGCGGTGGCGCGCGCGACCGTGATGGTCTGGCTCACGGGTGGGGGCGAGCGCGAAGGCGCAGGGCGACGTAGCCGACGGTGATGAGAACGACCGTCACGAGAAGCCCCAACCCGTTCGGCGTGAACTCAACCGATGGCAGCCCGTTCTCCGTGCCGACTGTGGCCGAGAACACGAACGGAATCTCAGCGGGTGTCCCGCTGACGGCTGAGGTGGCGATCGTGGCAGCGATCGCAAGGAACGTGATAGCGATGCCGAGCACGAGCCCGATGAACGTCACGCTAGCGGTCTTCATGAATTTCCTTATCGTCGGGGGTGAACAAGGCGCGGAGCCGGTCGGCGCGGGTAGCCATCGACGAAGCGCTGCTGATCCGCGCGGAGAAGCATTGGCCGACCGAGCCATGGCTGGAAACGATCTCCCGGGTGCGACCCGAAGCAACAATCGCTCCGTTGTGCATTATGGTTATGGCCTCACAATGCGTCTCGGCGCGCAACAGGTCATGCGTCGCCATGAGGACCGCTCCGCCTGCCGCGGTGAACAAGGAGAGGCATTCTTGGAGGACTTGCGCTGTGTCCGGGTCCAACCCCCTGAACGGTTCGTCGAGGATGAGGAGCGAGGGACTGTGCGCGAGCGCACACACCAATTGAAGTTTTCGCTTCATGCCGTGGGAGTACGAGGAGATCGGCTTTGAGAGTGCGTTTCGTACCTGGAGGACACGTGCGAGGGACATTGCTCGGGACGAGTCATCGCGGCGACGGAGTGAATCATGCAGGCGCAGGTACTCGCGGCCCGTCAAAGACTGGGGAAGCGGGAGATCATCGGGTGCGAAACCGAACCGCATCCGAGCGACGGCTTGGCTGACCGTCACGCCATGGTGAAGGACTGATCCGCGGTCCGGGTCGATGATGCCCGTGATCACATGCAAGGCTGTGCTCTTCCCGGAACCGTTCGAGCCGAGGAGCCCGTGAATGCTTCCGGGGACGATGGTCATCGAGAAGTCGACCAGTGCAGGGCGCCCGCTGTACGACTTGTCGACTCCGATCACCTCCAGGACAGGATTCACGGGCTCCTCGTGCATGTTCACTTTCGGCAGTACACCTTCCATGTGCCGCCAGCGCTGAAGGACGGCATGTCCATTGCCGGGTACATGCCCTTGTTCTGGCAGGTGATCCACCACGCGGTGATGAGGCCGACCGCGAGCAACAGTGCGATCGCGATGAGCACGAGCACGACGACTCGGTCCTGTTTGAGAGCGAGTCGATCACGCATCGATTCGACTCTGTCGGTGATCGCCGATTGTGAATAGAGCGCTCCGTTGAGCACGAGGTTCGACATGAACCATCCCCTTTCTGGTTGAACGTTAACGTATCACCGACGGAATCTAGTATGTCAAGACCAATTCGAGGAATCCGTCCCGTTGTCTGACGCCGCCCCTAGGCTTTCAGGGCACCGGAGAGCAAGGGGGAGCGCATGCAGATCGGCGTCGACGGGCACGTGCTGCTCAGCCCGAGTGACCTGAGCACGTGGTCGGCCTGCGAATGGGCGTTCCTCCGCCGCCTCGACGCCAAGCTCGGTCGCGGGGACGCCCTGCCCGACGTGCACGACGACATGCTCGAGCGCACCGCACGGTTGGGGGACCAGCACGAGCTCGACTACCTCGACATCCTCAAGCAGACCCGCAACGTCGTCGAGTTCGACCGTCCCGCACCGCCGGACTACGCACGCGCCGCAGCCGAAGCACGACAGGCCTTCGCCGACGGTGCCGACGTGCTGTACCAGCCGACGTTCCACGCAGCACCGACCACCGACGCCCCCGGGTTCATCGGCTTCGCGGACTTCATCATCCGCAACGACCGCGGCGAGTACGAGGTCTACGACACCAAGCTCGCCCGCCACGCCAAGATCAGCGCCCTGCTGCAGCTCGCCGCGTACGCCGAGCAGATGCAGGCGCACGGCATCCCCACCGGCGAGCAGGTGCACCTGGTGCTCGGCGACCGGACGACCACCACGCACGACCTCGCCGACATCGCGCCGGTGTACCGCACGCAGCGCGCCGAGCTGCAGCGGGTCATCGCCGAGCGCATCGCGGCAGACGAACCGCTGTGGTGGGGCGACCCGCGCTACTCCTCCTGTGGCCGATGCGCCGTCTGCTCGACCCAGGTCGCCGAGCACCGCGACCTCGTCCTCGTCGCGGGCATGCGCCTCGACCAACGAGCGAAGCTGATCAAGCACGAGGTGCGGACGATCGACGACCTGGCGGTCCGCACACGGGCAGTGCCGGGCTTGTCCCGCGCGACGCAGGATCGGCTGGTACGGCAGGCGAGCCTCCAGATCGAGTCGGAAGACGCCCGACGGAAGGGCGCCGACGGGCCGGGCCGGCCCGTGAAGCCGCGCTTCGAGGTCCTCGACGCCCGTGCGCTCGACGCGATCCCGGCACCCGACCCGGGCGACGTGTTCTTCGACTTCGAGGGCGACCCGCTGCACACCGAGGACGGCGTGCACTGGGGCCTCGACTACCTGTTCGGCCTGGTCGACGACCGCGCCGAGTTCACCGCGTTCTGGGCGCACACCATCCGCGACGAGCGAGTTGCGCTGGAGCAGTTCCTCGCGTTCATCGAGGCCCGGCGGCAGCAGCACCCGGGCATGCACATCTACCACTACGCGGCCTACGAGCGGACGCACCTGCTGTCGCTCGCCGCCCGGCACGGCGTGGGTGAAGAGGCCGTCGACGACCTGCTGCGCGCCGGGGTCCTGGTCGACCTGTACCCGATCGTCCGCAAGGCCCTGGTCGTCGGCAGCCACAGCTACTCGATCAAGAAGCTCGAACCGCTGTACATGGGCTCGGACCTGCGCGAGAGCGACGTCACGAACGCCGCGGACAGCATCACCGCCTACGTCGACGCGATCGAGGAACTCCGGAACGGCGACGCCGTCGAGGGGCAGCGGATGCTCGACCAGGTCGCCGACTACAACGCCTACGACTGCCGCTCGACCCTGCGCCTGCGCGACTGGCTCCGCTCGCTGCGCACGGACGACCCCGACGCGGCCGACCCGTCGCTCGAGCTCGAGGTCCCGCCGATCCCTGTCGAGCGCGAGCCGAACCCGGTGTACGTCGCCCTGGCCGCGCAGCTCGAGGACGTCGACGCCCTCGACCGCACCCCTGACCAGACCGCGTTGGCGCTCGCCGCAGCCGCGATCGACTACCACCGCCGCGAGGCCAAGACCTTCTGGCAGGACCACTTCGACCGCCTGCGGAACCCGGTCGACGACTGGGCCGACACGCGTGACGTCCTGGTCGTGGAGCGTGCGTCCGTCGAGCGCGACTGGGACACGCTGCCGCGTGCCCGCTCGCAGTCGCGGGAACTCCGGTTGTCGGGGACGCTCGCCCCCGGCTCGCGGCTCCGGCCTGGAGGCACGCCCCACCTGGTCTACGACGACCCGCTTCCGCCCTCGGTCGCCTCACCGGGCCCCGGGTCGAAGGGCGCGTCGTCGCGCGCCGTGATCATGGACGCGTGGGACAACGGGGATGCCGTCGAGGTCCTCGTGAAAGAGGGACTGCCCGTCGGCGGCGAACCGCACCACGAGTTCCCGGTGGCCCTCGCCCCGTCGGCGCCGCCCCGGGCGAAGCCCCAGCCCGAGGCGATCGCCTGGTGGGGTCAGGCTGTGCTCGACGAGCTGCCGGCGATGCTGCCCGACCCTGCGCTCGACCTGCTGCGCCGGGTGCCTCCGCGGGGCCCGATCGTCCCGGTGCAGCGCGACGACACGGTGTCGGCCGTCGTCTCGACCCTGCTCGGCCTCGACCGGTCGTACCTGGCGATCCAGGGCCCTCCCGGCACGGGCAAGACCTACGTCGGCTCGAACGTCGTCGCCCGGCTCGTCCGCGAGTACGGCTGGCGCGTCGGGGTCGTCGGGCAGTCGCACGCGACGTCGGAGAACTTCCTGACCTCGGTCGTGAACGCCGGCGTCCCCGCGGACCGGGTCGTGAAGGTGCCGAAGTCCGGCGCGACCGAGGACGAGCTCGACGCCGCAGCCTGGACCCCCGTGAAGAACGGTGCCGCGGTCGCCGCGTTCCTGTCCTCGTCCGAGGCCTCGGGTACCGGCGGTGTCGTCGGTGGCACGGCATGGACGTTCGCGAACGAGTCGACGATCGAGCGCCGTTCGCTCGACCTGCTCGTGGTCGACGAGGCCGGACAGTTCTCCCTCGCACCGACCATCGCGTCGTCGGTCGCCGCGACCCGGCTCCTGCTGCTCGGGGATCCCCAGCAGCTGCCCCAGGTGTCGCAGGGCTCGCACCCGGAGCCCGTCGACGAGTCCGCGCTCGGCTGGCTCGCCGACGGACAGCACGTCCTGCCGTCGGCCTTCGGGTACTTCCTGGCCCGCACCCGCCGCATGGAGCCCGCGCTGACCGAGTCCGTCTCGGCCCTGTCCTACGACGGGCAGCTCGCCTCGATGGTCTCCGGGCGGCACCTCGACGGCATCGACGCGGGTGTGCACCCCGTGCCGGTCGACCACGCGGGCAACACGACGTCCTCTGCTGAAGAGGCCGCCCGGGTCGTCGCCCTCGTCGGTGACGTCGTCGGGCGCACCTGGACCGACGGTTCCGACACCCGCGACCTGACCGACGAGGACGTCATCGTGGTGGCGCCGTACAACGCGCAGGGGGCACTGATCCGGCAGGAGCTCGACCGCTCGGGCTTCACCGGCACCCAGGTCGGCACGGTCGACCTGTTCCAGGGCCGCGAGGCCGTCGTGTCGATCGTGTCCCTGGCGGCGTCGAGTGCGGCGGACATCCCGCGCGGCCTCGACTTCCTGCTCATGCCGAACCGGTTGAACGTGGCGATCTCGCGGGCGAAGTGGGCGGCCTACCTCGTGCACTCGCCATCGCTGACCACGGGGCTGCCGCCGTCGATCGCGGGCCTGTCCCTGTTGTCTCGCTTCATCGAGCTCGTCGAGCCGCGCCCGCAGGCTGTCCGAGCCTGACCGCGAAGGCAAGGGACATGCTGGAGGACTGGGCGAGCCGACCCTCGCCTTGGCGCTCTCGGGCATCCACGGCTGACCTCGTCGTGACCGTCTCGCTGTTCGTCGCGACGGCGCTGGCTGGGATCGCCGCTGTGGTCATCGGGTGGGTGTTCGCCGCACTGTCGCAGTACAGCTGCGACTGGGAGACGTCGACCCGTCCGTGCACGCCCTGGGTCACGTGGGTCCCGAGCCTGGTCGAGAGCATCGTGCTCGTCGCCGTCTTCGTCGGGGGTGCGGTCGTGGCCGCACGGGTTCGACGGACGAGGTCGCAGGGATGGGCGGTCGCTGTCGGCACCGCGACCGTCATGGCGATCGTGGTCTCCGTGACCCGTGTGTTCGTCGCAGAGCACACCGGGTGAGTCAGCGCTGCGTGACGGTTCTGGTTCACGAACCCCGGGGATCGTGAACCAGAACCGTCAACCGCGCGAAACCTCGGACCCACCCGCCGCGCTGTGACGCCAGAACGAGGGCTGGCCGGACCAGACGTCGTCCTGGAACGGTGGAGGCATGGGGGAGCACACGATCACCGCGGACCGCCCGAGCCCGAAGGGAACGGCACCGTTGACGCTCCGCGCCCGCAAGCCCGGGTACGCCGTGATGCAGCAGTGTCTCGCGGTCCAGGCCGACGGCCGCGCGCTGACGACCTGGCAGCGGTTCTGGGGGCACGACCCGCTCCGGCCGGAAGCCCGTTCGTGGTTCAAGGGGGCGATCGGCGAGCGGCAGGTCGCGGCGCAGCTCGAGGAACTCGGCCCGGACTTCACGGTCCTGCACGCCGTCCCGATCGGGAAGGGCAGCACGGACATCGATCACATCGTGGTCGGTCCGACCGGCGTCTTCTCGATCAACACGAAGAACCACTCCGGTCACGCGGTCTGGGCGGGCGGACGCACACTGATGGTGAACGGCCAGCGGACGTCGCACCTGCACCGCGCGCTGGCCGAGGGGGAGCGTGCGACTGCCCTGCTGTCGGCCGCAGCGGGCGGTCCGATCCTCGTGCAGCCGATCCTGGTGGTCGAGGCTGCCGAACTCCGGTTCGGCAACAAGCCGCCTGCAGCCGTGGTCCTCGAGCCCGAGCGTGTGGGGTGCTGGATCCACGGCCTCCCGCGTGCGCACTCCGCCGAAGCCGTGCGCTTCCTGTCGATGCTGGCGGAGGAACGGGGCACATGGCACGTCGATGCCGTGGTCATCAACGACACGCTCCGCCACGTCCAGCGCTTCGAGCGACTCGAACGCGAGATCGCCGACGCTCGCTCCCGCCGCAGCCTCATGCGCCGGGCTCGGGTCCTCGCGGTCCTGGCGGTTCCGGCGGGCGGTCTGCTCGGGTACTGGTGGGCCATCGCTGTCGCGGCGATGGCGGCTGCCTGACGACGAAGGGTCCGAACCTCCGACGGAGCGATCAGTCGTCGCTGGTCGGGACGCCGCTCTGCATCTGCACCCGCATCTGAGCGAGGACGTCGGCGTGCAGGAAGTTCGCCTCGGCCGCACTCGTGGGGTCGACCACGATGCCGAACTCCTCGGGGAGCGCGGACACGAGCTCGGACATCGGCACCGGACGCCCCTCGGCGTCGGGCAGACCGGCGGCGAGTTCGCCCGGGTCGGTGAAGACCGGCACGAACGGCTTGTCCCGGATCATGACGTGGGCGACGCTGCCGGCCTCCGGAGTGCCTGCTGGCTTCCAGGGGACCCACGCCGCGCTGCGCAGGAAGCCCGCGGGCGAGGCCGCCATCCTCCGTCGCAGTTCGGCGGCCGCGGTCGGCGGGGCCTTGTCGACGCCTCGGCCGAAGGCTGACCCGTTGGTCTGATCGGTACTCACACCAGCCATGCTGTCACGGTCGGCGCACAGGGCGGGGTCGAGCCGCGCCTCCAGGCTGACACCCGGCACGGGAGGAGGTGCGCCGGGCGTCGGACCGGAGCGGCTCAGTACGCGGCCGACTGCCCGCCGTCGATCGGGACGACCGTCGCGTTGACGTAGGACGCGTCGTCGGACAGCAGGAAGGCGACGACGGCGGCGATCTCGGCGGCCTCGCCGTAGCGCTTCGTCGGGTTGACCTGGATGAACTCCTCGGCGGCCTTGCGCGGGTTCTCCGCGTCGAGCTGCTTCATCGAGTTCTCGACCATGGGCGTCCAGATGGCGCCGGGGGCGATGGCGTTGATGCGGATGCCGTAGCGGCCGTACTCGACGGCCGAGTTGCGGGTGAGGCCGACGACGCCGTGCTTGGCGGCGGCGTACCCGGACTGGTTGCCGATGCCGCGGATGCCGCCGACGCTCGCGGTGTTCACGACCATGCCGGAGCCCTGCTCGCGCATGACCTTGAGCACCTTCTCGAGACCGAGGAACACGCCACGCAGGTTGATCGACACGACGCGGTCGAACTCGGCGGCGGTGAAGGACTCCGTGGGGTTCTGCTTGCCCTCGATGCCGGCGTTGTTGAAGAAACCGTCGATGCTGCCGAAGCGCTCGGTGGTGGCGGTGACGTAGGCGTCGACCTGGGCCTCGTCGGACACGTCGGCGACGGTCGTCAGGACCTGCGCGTCGGGGGTGGCCTCGAGCACGGCGGTCTTCGTCGCCTCGAGTCCCTGCTCGGAGACGTCGACGAGGGAGAGCGCAGCGCCCTCGGCTGCCAGGCGGACGGCGGTCGCGCGGCCGAGGCCCGAGCCCCCGCCGGTGATGAGGACGACGCGGTCGCCGAAGCGGGTGGTGCCGGTGGTGGTTTCGAGCATGGTGGGAGGCCTCCTGAGGTCTTCGACGGTGAAGGGCTCGGGGTCCGCGGTGGGGCAGCGAGTCCGATCGATGCATCTGCATCGAGATACCTAGACTACACCTGTCGTTTAGGAGTGGAGACAGCGGGAGTCCAGGCGCCCCATCACGCTGCCGGCCTCAGCTCGTCACGATCGACGTCGTCGTTGCCATGGTCGCAGCCATGATCACGACGATCGTCGCGGCCTCGATCTCCTCGAGCACGGCCTGCACCGCCGGGCTCGCCCAGGTGCCCGAGGTGATCCCCTTCACCAGGTCCTTGTCGACGGCGCCGAACTGCTTGCGCAGGGTGTTCGTCGCGTCGAGCAGGCCGATGACCGCGGCGGAGAACGGCGTGGGTCCTGCCCGGCCAGCCAGCACGTCCCCGATGCCGGAACGCAGCAGTGCCTCCGGGGCTCCGTCCCGCTCCGGGTGCTTCGTGGTGGGGAAGAGGCCGAGCACCTTGCCCTGCTCGACGCTGATGATGCCCCTGGCGACGAGGCCGGCGAACACGTCGTCGCGCAGCCGCTGCTTGCCGAGTCGGCTCACCCACCACTTCGCCTTGCGCGGTGCACCGGATGCCGCGATCGACCCGACGACGCCGTCGAGCACCGGGTCGCCCGTGGCGGCGCCGTTGACGACGGTGACCAGCCCGCCCTGCAGCGAGAGGACACCGCGGAGTGCGAGGTCGGCGAGGACCGCGCCCGCGAGACCGGTGTCCAGCGTCTGCCCGTCGAGGGACTTGCGGCCGTCGGGCTCGACCTGCAGGAGCGCGAACGCCTGTGGGACCGTGAGTTGCTCAGCCATGCCCGCAGCCTGCCACGCGAGGCGGAGGTGCGCCGGGCCTCCGAGCCGACACCCAGCGGCGCCGGACCCGCCCGACGTCAGCAGGCGTCCAGCACCCGCACCATCGCGTCCCGTTCCGCCGGAGCCACCCACAGGTGGTACTTCGCCTTCACCGTGACCTGGTGCTCGACGTAGGTGCAGCGGAACGCCTTGTTCGCGGGGAGCCAGGTCGCCGCGTCGCCGGAGCCCTTCTGCGAGTTGGACCGGCCGTCGACGGCGAACAGGTTCACCGGGTCGTTCGCCAGCGCCTGCCGCTCGGCCTCGGTGAGCCTCTGCGCTCCGGTGCGCCAGGCGTTCTCGAGCGCGACGACGTGGTCGATCTGCACGAGGGTCGAGGTCGTGTTGCCGCGCACGAAGTCCACCGTCGCACCCGTGTAGGGCGAGACGAGGGTGCCGGTGAGCACCTTGCAGCGGCCCTCGCGGGTGATGTCGGCGAGGTCGCGGGCGAGGACGTCGTTCCGGGTGTCGCACCCGTTGTGGTCGACGTCGAGCCAAGCGCTGCCGAAGTCGCCGGTGCGGTCGTAGCCGGTGCCGGCTGCCTTGCCCTTCACGGGCAGGTCGGCCAGCTGGGTGCGTGCGCGGACCGCGTCGGCGTCGGTTCCGCGGCTGACGGTCGGACTGGAGGCGGGGCTCGCCCCCGACGACGCCTGCTGCGGTCCGATCGTGGTCGTCTCCCCGGCCGTGGGACCGCCCGCAGCGGTCGTGCCCGCCGCGTCGGCGTCCGGCCCGAGGACACCGGTGGCATCGAGGGCGTAGCCACCGACGGCGAGGGCGAGGACGAGGAGGACGGAGGTCAGGGTGATGCGGCTGCGGCGTCGGCGGGACGTCATGCGGTGGGACTCCAGGTGGTGCGGGGCGGAACGTGGTGCGGGTCGAACGGGGCGCGGGCGGGGGGATCAGGTCAGCAGGGAGCGGATGTCGTCGGCGGTCAGGTCGTCGGCGAACAGGGCGTCGTCGTCGATCATCGTGGCGAACAGCTCGGCTTTGCGGGCGGCGAGGGCGAGGACCTTCTCCTCGATGGTGTCCTCGGCGATGAACCGCTGGACGCTGACCGACCGGGTCTGCCCGATGCGGTGCGTGCGGTCGACGGCCTGGGACTCGGCGGCGGGGTTCCACCACGGGTCGAGGACGAACACGGTGTCCGCCTCGGTCAGGGTGAGCCCGAACCCGCCGGCCTTCAACGAGATGAGGAAGGCCGGGGCGGTGCCCTGCCGGAAGCGCTCGATGACCTCCGGGCGCTTGCGGGTGGAGCCGTCGAGGTACTCGTAGCCGATGCCCCGGGCGTCGAGGGCGTCCGAGACCATCCGCAGGAACGAGGTGAACTGGCTGAACACCAGGGCGCGACGGCCCTCTGCCGCGAGCTGTTCGAGTTCGTCGAGCAGCAGGTCGAGCTTGGCGGAGGGGATCGGCGTCGCCGGTGACACAGGCGAATCCGACCCCGCCGACACCAGTGCCGGCGACATCGCGAGCATCCGCAGCAGCGTCAGCGACCGGAACACGATCATCCGGTTCTTCGACAGATCGTCGATCAGGTCCAGGACTTTCAAGCGCTCCCGGTTCAGGGTGCGTTCGTACAGCTCCCGGTGCGCGGGGTCGAGCGTGACCCGGACGACCTGCTCCTGCTTCGGGGGCAGGTCGGCCGCGACGGCTTCCTTCGTACGGCGGAGCATGAGCGGCCGGATCCGTCGGCGCAGCCGCCCGGTGAGCTCCTGCCGGGCCTCGCCGCGGAGCTCGGGCGAGGCGAGGGGCTTCACGTAGTCGTCGCCGAACCGGGTCCACGTGGACAGCAGCCCCGGCGCGACGATGTGGAACAGCGCCCACAGGTCGGTCAGGCCGTTCTCGAGCGGGGTGCCGGTGATCGCGAACTTCACCGGTGCCTGCAGCTCCGAGGCCACGCGGTGGGTCTGTGACTGCGGGTTCTTCACGAACTGGGCCTCGTCGAGCACCAGCGCCGACCACGGCAGGTCGGTCCAGGCGCGGGCATCGAGCCGGAGCAGCGCGTACGAGGTGACGACGATGTCCGACGCAGCGGCGGTCCGGGCGACGAGCCCGGGGTCCTTCAACGACGTCGAGGTCACCGTCGCGACCCGCAGCGACGGCACGAACTTCGCTGCCTCGGCGGCCCAGTTCCCGACGACCGAGGTCGGTGCGACGACCAGGAACGGGGGAGCGTCGGGCTCCGCGGCACGACGGGCAGCGACCATCGCGAGCACCTGCAGCGTCTTGCCGAGCCCCATGTCGTCGGCGAGCACCCCGCCGATGCCGTGCGTCACCAGGAACGACAGCCACGCGTACCCGGCGTGCTGGTACGGCCGCAGGTCGGCGTGCACGGTGTCCGGCACGGGGACGTCACCCGGGGGAGTCGCCCCGAGCAGCCCCGAGGTGATCGCCTGCCACCGCTCGTCGTGCGAGGTCTCGTCGGCCAGCAGGTCGAACTCGGTCCACAGCCCGGCGTGCAGCGGTGTGACGGCGATCGGCTGGTCGGGCTCCCACTCGTCCAGGTCGCGGGCCTCGTCGATGAGTTCCTTGAGCCGGTCGAACGCGGGGTCGGCCAGCGACAGGTACGAGTTGTCGACGAGCTTGAGCCGTCGCTGCCGACCCGCGAGTGCGGTGAGCAGCGGCGTGAAGGGGATCTGCTTGCCGTTGACGCTGACGATGATGCCGAGGTCGAACCAGTCGTGCTTGTCCGACGGCATCGTCGTGACACGGATGTGCGGCCGCCCGCTCAACCGCTCGTAGTCGAGCCGCTCACCCTGCACGACCGTGCGGACGCCGAGCGACGGCAGCTCGGGCAGGAACTCGTTCGCGAACACCGCGACGTCGGCCCCGTCGATGGTGCCGTCCTGGAACCAGTCCAGTCCGCCGCCGGGTCCCGCAGTGCGGACGGGAGGCCCGGCCGGCGTCGCGTCGTCGGCCGGCGTCGTCGACGTGGTCGGCTCCACCGCCGCGGCCGGGTCCGCAACGGGAGTTTCGTCGGTGCCCGTCGGATCGTCGGCGGCACGGAGCCCGGACAGGTCGGGGAGCGGGCCGTGCAGGGACACCGGGTCCTTCCGGCCGTCGACGTGCCAGCGCCAGTGCAGGTGCACGCGGTCGTCGGTGCGCGGGGCGCGGGCCGGCTCGAAGGTGGCGGTGAGGACGAGCTCCGGTGGGGTGCGCTCGGGCAGCTCCACCGAACCGTCGGAGCTGACCAGCCCGAGGGCACCGCGCAACCGGGGTGACCAGTCGGCCAGGAACTCGTCGACCTCGGCGGTCGGTACGGTGATCCGGGTGCCCTCGACGAGCATCCGCCGCTGGTCCTCGGGCACCGGCGCCGGGGTCGGTGCGACGGCGACCGTGAACTCAGGGCTCTCGCGGAACACGTAGACGCCGTGGTCGCCGATCATCCGCGCTGCACCGGGCACCACGGGGCGGCCGTCGAGCACCGCACTCGCGCCGATCACCACGGCGTCGTCGTGCCGGGCGACGTCGAGCAGCACCTGCGCCTGCGTGCCGAGGACCGCACCGCCCTCGCGCTTGCCGGTGACGAACGCGATGTCGAGCGCCGCGGCCTGCTGCAGGAGCGGCCAGAGCAGGGGGCTCCGGAAGTCGTCGAGGTGCAGCCAGTCGCTCTCACCCGGCAGGCCCGCCAGCTGCCCGGCGCGGTGCAGGGCGGCGAGCTGCAGGAACCAGGCGTGCTGCTCGGCACCGACGCCGAGCCGGTTCTGCGAGTAGGGGAGCGTGCCCCAGGTCAGCTGCCCGCGCACCCAGTTGCCGGCGTCGCTGCGGGTCACCGGACGGACCCCGAGCCGCACGCTGCGGGACGGCGCCGGCAGGGCGCGGCCTGCGGCACGGGCGCGCGAGGCGAGCTTGGCGGGGACCGCGTCACGCAACTCGAACTGCAGTCCCATCCGGGTGCCCTGCGGGGTGGACGCCCGCTCGTCGTCACCGGCGAGGCGGGCGAGGTCGTGCCTCCAGTCCGAGGGCGGCGGAGCCGGCGTTTCCGGGCGTGGGCCGGCGTTCGCGGCGAGGGCGCGGGCGTTGATGGTGAGGAGCGCGGCCGCGACGTGCTTGCAGTCGCCGCCGAGCGGGCAGCTGCAGGTGCTGCGGACCGGGCGGACGAAGTCGCCGCGCGCCGGGGTGGTGTCGACGCGGAGTTCGTACGGGTCGTCGGCGGTGCCGGACACGGCCGCGGTGACAGTGCCGTCGTCGTCGTGCCAGGTGGCGTCGTCGACCAGGCCGGCGCGGACGACGTCGCGTGCGCGACCGAAGGTCTGCGGCCCCACGAAGCGGATGACGTCGACGGCGTCGATCATCGGGGCAGCAGGCACGGGACCATCGTGCCAGTCGCCACCGACGATCCGGGCCGCCACCCTGTGCGACGGACATCTGACAGGACTACCGTCCAACTCGGAGCGCGACGACTGCGGTCCACGGAACCGATTGGAAACGCATGCCGGACCGACTGCGGTGGGTACGCGACTCAGCCGACCACTGGAACGGGTGGATCGACGCCGAGGTCGTGTGCGACATCACCCGGACCGACACGTACACCGTCGATTCCCCGGACCACTCGCTGACCGGCGGGCACTCGTCCTTCGAGAGCGCCGCCGCTCAGGTGCACGGCTGGGTGCGCTGGACCGGCCGTTAGGCCGCAGAGCGCAACCCGGTTGTACGACCACCCGCTGCTCCCTAGCGTGAGAGGGCAGGTCGGCAACACAACGCACGTGATCACACCGCTCTGCTCGACGAGAGAGAGGTGTTCCCGTGACCGACACGACCGAGTCGCAGGCGCCCGCTCCGGAGTCCGATCCTGCTGCACGCCCCACCTCGCCGCGTTCGCTCGTCGCCGTGGCCGGCCAGGACACCGACGAGGCCATCAGCTCGCTCGCCGGCATGTACGCGGGCAAGGCCTGGTACTCCCGGGCCCTCGACCAGGACTACTGGTTCAAGTACGTCGGTGTGGGTGACGAACGACTGAGTGTCCGCCGTTCCCAGATGCACGGCTACCTGCGCGGTGACGTCGCCACCGAGGGCGAGGTCGTCGTCCAGTGGCTCGAACGCGGCGAGGCCCGCGTCGACGTCGGCCGCGACGAGGTGCGCATGCAGCCCGGCGTCCCGACGCTGTTCCCCGTCGAGCGCCGGTTCGAGATGGAGTACCAGGACTGGGACCAGCGCCTGGTGCACCTGCGCCGTGACCTGGTGCTCGACGTCGCCGCCGAGGACCACCTGGTCGACGGCACCATGGCGTTCGACACCACCGCCGCGCCGAACCTCACCGCCGTCGGCCTGTGGCGGACCGCCGTGTCCGGCGCGCTCCGTGCGCTGCGCGAGGAGGGCGACGAGTCCCTCGCCTGGCACGAGGCGCAGCGTGACGTCGCCCGGGCCCTGTTCCGCATGTACCCGCTGCAGGCCGAGCGGTTCCCCGCGGGCTACGGCACCCGCAGTGACGGACGGCTCCGGGCCGCGGTCGAGTTCATCCAGGCACACGCCCACGAACCGCTCACCGTCGCCGACATCGCGCAGGCCGCGGGGCTGAGCATCCGAGGGATCCAGGAGTCGTTCCAGCGGGCGTTCGAGCGCTCGCCGATGACGTACCTGCGCGAGGTGCGGCTCGGACGGGTGCACGAGGAACTGCGGATCCTGGACCCGCAGGCCACCTCGGTGGCGGACGTCGCCCGGCGGTGGGGCTTCGCGCACATGGGGCGGTTCGCCTCGGTGTACGCGAACCGGTTCGGGGAGTACCCGCGGGACACGTTGCGGCGCTGAGGGGCGTGGGCGGGGGCGCGGGCGCTGCCGGCGTCGGCTGCCGCGCTCAGCGCTCAGCGCTCAGCGCTTCGCAGGCTCGGCCAGCTTGCTGTGCTTCCGCGAGTACCCGAAGTACACGCCGAGCCCGATCGCGAACCAGATCGCGAACCGCACCCACGTCTCCCACTGCAGGAACGTGACGAGCCACAGCGACGCGATGACGCCGATGATCGGGATGACCGGCATGAACGGCAGCCGGAACTGGCGGTCCAGGTCGGGCTGCCGGTAGCGCAGCACCACCACGGCCGAGCACACCACGACGAACGCGAGCAGGATGCCGATGTTCGTGAGCTCCGCGACGACACCGATCGGCAGCACCCCGGCCAGGATCGCCGACGCGATGCCGAGGATCCACGTCACCCGGGTCGGCACGTGCCGCTTCGGGTCGGTCTTCGCGAACCACTTCGGCATCAGACCGTCGCGGCTCATCGAGAACCAGACGCGCGAGGCTCCGAGCATGAACGTCACCAGCACCGTGACGATGCCGACGATGGCACCGATCGCGATGACGTTGGCGACACCGCCGAGCCCGACCGACGCGAACGCCGACGAGAAGCCCGAGGCGGGGTCGATGTCGGTGTACTTCTGCATCCCCGTGAGCACGAGGGTCGCCAGGACGTACAGCACCATCGAGATGCCGAGGGACAGCAGGATCGCCTTCGGCATGTGCTTGCGGGCGTCGGTGGACTCCTCGGCCGCGGTGGACATCGCGTCGTAGCCGAACACCGCGAAGAACACCGTCGCGGCACCGGTCATCACGCCGCCGAAGCCGAACGGGAAGTACGGGGAGTAGTTCGCGCTGTTGATGTGGAACACGCCGAGCACGACGATGAGCACGACGAGCGCCACCTTGATGCCGACGGCGACGAACTCGAACCGGGCGGCGCTGCGGATGCCGCGCGTGAGGACGAACGCGGTGAGCAGGCACAGCGCGATCGCGAAGACGTCGATCACGTGGCCGTCACCGGTACCGGGTGCGCCGAGCATCCACGCGGGCAGGTCGATGCCGAACTGACCGACCAAGAACCCGACGTAGCCGGAGATGCCGATCGCGACCACCGCCACGATCGCCGTGTACTCGAGCAGCAGGTCCCAGCCGATGAACCACCCGACGATCTCGCCGAGCACCGCGTAGCCGTACGTGTACGCGCTGCCGGCCTTCGGGATGAGCCCGGCGAACTCGGCGTACGACAACGCGGCGGCGGCGCTCGCGACCCCGGCGACCAGGAAGCTGATCAGCACCGCGGGGCCGGCGACGCCGTTCGCGACGGTGCCGGCGAGGGTGAAGATGCCGGCGCCGATGATGCCGCCGATGCCGATCGCGGTGAGCTGCCACAGGCCGAGGTGCCGTTTCAGGCCGCCCTCGCCCCCGGCCTCGTCATCGATCGTGTCGATGGGCTTCCGTCGGAACAGGGTGCGTGTCGTCGTCGTCACCCGCCCATGGTGCACCCGGAGGCGGTCGTGCGCACGGGCGGGGTTTCGCGCTGGACGACACTTCTCGCGCCGCCGGACCCGTGAACTGTCGCTCAGCGCGAATGAACGGCCCGACCCGCACGCGAGCGACCCGCACGCACGCACGCGGCTGCACCGCAGGCACCGGGCGTACACCTGGAGCATGCGCCACCCGAAGAGGAACGAGCCCGGCCCCGGCCAGGAGTCCGTCTGGGACTACCCCCGCCCGCCCGCCGTCGAGCGGGTCACCGCCCGCGTCGTCGTCCGTCTGGGCGGCACGGTCGTCGCCGACACGACCGATGCCGTCCGCGTGCTCGAGACCTCGCACCCGCCGGTCTACTACCTGCCGATGGCCGACCTCGCCGAGGGGGCGTTGGTCAAGGCGCCGGGTTCGAGCATGTGCGAGTTCAAGGGCCTGGCGCGCTACTTCGACGTCGTCGGTGGTGACGGGACGGTCGCGAGCCGTGCCGCCTGGAACTACCCGACGCCCGTCCCGGGCTACGAGTCGCTGCGGGAACGCGTCGCGATCTACCCGTCGGCGATGGACTCGTGCGAGGTCGGCGGCGAACGGGTCCAGGCGCAGGACGGCGACTTCTACGGCGGCTGGATCACGGCGGACATCGTCGGGCCGTTCAAGGGCGCGCCCGGCACGCTCGGCTGGTGACCCGGCGTCGTCGGGCGGGGCGGCCCTGACCCGGACCGACCCGTTCCGCACGCGACGGGGCGGACCCGACCCGGACCTCCCGGCCGGACCGCGTCAGCGGTTGGCGTACGGCGACCAGAACGGCGGCGGGAACGCGCCCCCGGTCACGATCACGAGCACCTGCCAGACGAGCATGACGAGCCCGACGCTCCCGATCACGATGCCGATCCACGACCACACCTGCACGGCCCGGCGACGACCGGCGATCCGGATCGCCCGCCAGCCACTCAGCACGCACACCAGCCCGAACACCGCACCGAGCAGCACGTGCTGCACGGTCGACTGCGCGGGCACGATGATGCCGAGGTAGAACGCGACCGGTCCGAGCACCACCGCGAAGGTCGCCGGGGCTGCCGGCGGTTCGTGGTCTCGAGCGACTGCTCCCATGGACCGCATGTTAGCGAGTGAACCTCGCTTCGAACACGTCCGAGTCGCGCAGCGCGGGCACCCGGTCGCGGGAACGGGCACCATGGAGGCATGCGTTCCTTCTTCCGCGTCCTGCTCGGCCTGGCCCTCGTCGTCGCTGGCACGAGTCACCTCACCTTCGCGCGCAAGGAGTTCACGGCGCAGGTGCCCGAGTTCGTCCCGCTGGACGACGACACGACGGTGCTCGCGTCGGGGGTCGCGGAGATCACGCTCGGCTCGGCCCTGGTGCTCGCCCCGAAGCCGGCCCGCCGCTTCGTCGGCTCGGTCGCGGCGCTGTTCTTCACGGTGATCTTCCCCGGCAACCTGTCGCAGTGGGTCAACCGCCGCGACGCCTTCGGCCTGGACAGCGACGAGAAGCGCTTCGTCCGCCTGTTCGGTCAGCCCGTCCTCATCGCGCTCGCCCTCTGGTCGACGCGCGGCCGGCGCTCCTGATGGGCGCGCCCGCGCGGCAGTCCGGCCCGGCCCCTGGCGTGGGCCCCGGGTCGGGACCTGCGTCGGGTCCCGATCCGCTCGGGTCCGGTCCGGCGCGCTTCGGTCGGGAGGCCCGGCACCCCCTGGCAGGACGCGCTCGCGTCGCGGACGTGGTCGCGTCCACCGCGCTGCTCGTCGTTCTCACGGTCGGTGCGTTGGCAGCGGGGTGGGGGATCAGGCTCATGTCGCTGGCGTTCGTGTCGTGTGCGGCGCCGGGCAACACCTGCAACGAGACGCTGGGTGACTCGGTCGTCGTCGTGGGACCGATCATCGTGGCGGCGGTGCTGGTCGCGACGATCGTGGTGTGCGTGCTGCGGCTCGTGCGGCGTCGGCTGACCTGGCCGGTGGTGCTCGTCGGCATGGCGGCGATCGTGGCGGTGTTCTTCGCCTCGCTGCTGCTCGTCGACAGCTCGGTCACGCACGGCATCTGAGGGACTCTTCCCTCACAGGCCGTGTTCGTGGAGCGGTTCTCCACAGAACCCAGATCGCGCCTCGGGCGGTGGCTCCCGGTTCGCCACGCTGGAGCCATGCCTGACACCGAGATGCTCGACCGCCTGATCCGTGAACCCGTCCGCACCGACGACGACCTCGTCCGACTCGTCGAAGCCGTCGTCGAACGGCCGCTGCGCCGGCAGTGCTGGGTGCTGTTCCTCGACGACCGCGGGATGTCGATCCCGTTCCTGCTGCCGATCGCCGACCTGCCGTACTCCCCGGACGAACACGTCGACGACTTCGCGGCCCTGATCGCCGACATCGTGGCGCAGCTCGGGGCCGTCGACGTCGTGCTCGTGTGGGAACGCCCCGACGCCGACCGGCTCTATGCGGTGGACTGGGAGTGGGTCGACGCCTGTGCCTGCGCCCTCGACGAGCAGTCCGTCCGGCTCCGCGCCCAGGTCGTCGTGCACTCCGGGGGAGCCGCGATCGTCGAGTTCGACGAGGAGACGCAGGCGGTGGCCTCGTGAGCGGTCAGCCCTGGGGAGCGGCGTCCGGCACGTCCTGGCCGGTGAGCTCCTCGACGATCGCCTTCGCCTGCGGCCACGACTTCGCGTAGTGGTCCGGGTCGGAGTTGATCTGCACCGCGTGCGCCATCTGCGTCGGGCTCATCGTCTTCCAGCCGGGGACCTTCACGAGCTTCGTGTAGAACATCGTCGCGGCCGTGTACGGGTCCATCCGCTGCTCGTACGTGCCCCAGGCGCCGTTGTCGCGCTGCTGGAACAGGCCGCGACTGTCCGGGCCCGCGGCGTCGCCGTGGTCCAGGTTCACCAGGCTCGACTCGCCGATCGCGGTCATCACCCCGACGGCCTGCGTGTGGGGGCCGATGCCGAGGGTCTGGGCGGCTTCGATCACGTGTGCGGCGTTCACCAGGCGGTCCTGGCAGAAGCCGCCGACGGGTCCGGCCGGCACGACCATCCCGCCGATCGTCTTCGAGGCGACGGCCGGGCACGCGGGCGTCGGGGTGGCGGCGCTCGACTTCGCGATGCCGGCGAGCGAGTTGACCGCGATCACCACGAGGACGACCACGCCGATGCCGACCGCCACGATCCCGGCGCCGAACACCGAGGCGAGGGTGATGCCGACACGGCGCATGACGGGACCTCTCGAGGGGCTGGGCGGGTGCTGGGCAGGCGGAGCGGGAAGAGCAGCACGAGCGTACGGGCGCCTCCTGGGAAGCGTGCGGCGGCCCGCCGTGGTCGCCCGCTCTACGAGTGACGGTTCTGGTTCACAAAGCGCAGGGCTTCGCGAACCAGAACCGTCACGGGCCGTTCGTGCACGGCGGTCAGCGCTCGCGTCGACCGTCCTGTCGACCCCGGCCCCGACGCAGGCGCCAGCCTCCGGCGGACAGCGACAGCGCGGCGATCACCGCGATGACGATGGTCCAGATGGCACTGGTCGCGTCCATCAGACGTCGCGGTGGTCGTGCGGCGGGCGCTGCACCTTCGTCGGCTCCGTCACGAGTCCGGTCGGGGCCTTCTCGGCCTGCTTCCGTCCGTGGGTGAACCAGGTCAGGATCCAGAGCAGCACGCCCAGGGCCAGCAGCGCGCCGGCGATCTGGTACTGCTGCGGGTCACGACCGGACGAGAACGGCAGGACGAGCCAGAGGCACGTGATGATGCCGATGACCGGGATGATGACGCCCGCGCGGAAGTGCTTGTGGTCGACCTTGTCGCGGCGCAGCACGAGCACGGTCACGTTCACGACGGCGAACACCGTCAGCAGCAACAGCGAGGTGGTGCCACCGAGGACGACGACGATGGGGGAGTCGGGGTCGAGCGAGACCCACCCGATCAGCAGCAGCGAGATGAGCGTGGTGAAGACGATCGCGGTCGACGGGGTGCGACGGGCGGGGGAGATGCGGGACAGGAAGCCCGGCAGCACGCCCTGCTTGCTCATGCCGTAGAGCAGGCGCGACGCCATCATCATGTTGATCAGGGCCGTGTTGGCGACGGCGAACATCGAGATGAAGGGCAGCAGGTCGGCGATCGGGAAGTCCGGCGCGGCGGTCTGCACGACGGTGACGAGGGGGGTCTCGTTGCCGGCGAGCTCCCCGATCGGCACGACGGCCACGGCGCAGATCGACACGAGGACGTAGATCACGGCGGTGATGCCGAGGCCGGTGAGCATGATCTTCGGGAAGATGCGCGAGGGGTCCTTGGTCTCCTCGGCCATGTTGACCGAGTCCTCGAACCCGACCATCGCGAAGAACGCCAGCGACGTCGCGGTGCTGATCGACAGCAGCAGGGACTTGTCCTCCGGCGTCTCGAACATCACGACCCGCGAGAAGTCCGCGTTGCCGCCCGCGATCGCCCAGAACCCGATCAGGATCACCATGACGAGACCGGACAGCTCGACGAGGGTCAGCACGACGTTCGTCTTGACGCTCTCGCTCACCCCGCGGAAGTTGATGAACATCACCGCGAGCATGAAGCCCATCGCGATGAGCATCACCACGCCGTTCGGCAGCTCGATGCCGAACCCGGCGCCGAGGTTCGCCGCGAACGCCCGCGATGCCGTCGATGCCGACGTGATCCCGGAACACATCACGATGAACGTCACGATGAAGGTGACGAAGTGGATGCCGAACGCCTTGTGCACGTAGAGGGCGGCACCGGCGGTCTGCGGGTACTTCGTCACGAGTTCGAGGTACGAGAAGGCCGTCAGCAGCGCGACAGCGAACGCGATGAGGAAGGGGAGCCACGCTGCCCCGCCGACCTCGGCCGCGACCTGGCCGGTGAGCGCGTAGACACCCGTGCCGAGGATGTCGCCGACGATGAAGAGCAGCAGGAGCTTGGGACCGATGACCCGGCGGAGCTCGTGCTGCTCCTGCTGTGGGCGGTCCGTCTTGGTGGTGGCCATGCGTCACCCTTGCGCGCTGGATGCCTTTCTGTCCAGTCCCACAGGAAGGTTTCTCGCGATCGCAACACGGTCGCTCGGCGACGGATACGCTCCGGCCATGGACCAGCAGTCGAACACCACCGAGGAGCCCATCGAGTTCGCGGACTTCAACGCGAAGCTCCTGGTGCTCGACGTCCTCTGCTACGACCTCGACGTCCTGGATCCCTACGACCCGGACGCCGAGGACGAGACCGACGAGGACCTCGACGTCGACGGGCAGGACGACCGGGCGCGCGAGTACTACGACGACCTCGACCTGCTGCCGTCGCACCTGTCGCTCGTCACCGAGATCACCGTGGACTCGGACCTCGAGGTGCTGCAGGACGTCCACCCCGGCTGGGACGGCTCCGACGACCGCTTCGACCCGCAGAACTGGGACGACCTGCTCGACCTGCCGGAACTCCGCACCGTGTACGCCGCCGCACCGCTTCCCGCCCACGTCGCCGAGCGGCTCGCGACCAAGGGCATCGAGGTCCGCTCCGCCTGACCGGGTCGCGACCGGGACGCGACCTGGACGGACCGGGCGGACGGACGGCTAGCGGTCCAGCGCCCGCAGCTGCTCGGTGAACTGCGTCGCGCCGCCCTGCGCCGGGTGCCGCACGGCGGTCGCCTCGATGCCGGCCAAGGCGAGTGCTCCCTGCGCCTTGCGACCGACGGCGACCACCCGGACCCGCTCCACGCCGCCGAGGGCCTCCAGCAGCGCGAGGGCGACGGGCGCGCCCGAGCGGACCTCGGCGGGTCGGGGCGTCCGGTTCGTCAGCCGGTCCGGGGCCACGAAGGGGTGGTGCGGGAAGATCGCCCACGCCACCGGGAGAGCACCGCGCCAGCCGTCCAGCGCAGCGTGCACGACGCGCGACGAGGCCTCCCACGGTGCCGTCGGCTCCGGTGGGACGCCGTACTCGGGTCCGAGCTCGCGCATGCTCGTGAACGGCACGCCGGTGTTCGTCATGCCGCGCCACCCGGGGGCCTCGGCCACGAGCAACGTGTCAGCCCCCGGCCCGGACTGCTCCAGGTACCGCGTCAGGTTCGCTCGCCGGAGTCGTCCCTCGGGCGATCCGACGTCGTAGAGCGCCTCGGCGTCAGACTCGACGGGCACCGCGTCGAGCGCGGCCCAGAATGCCGCGAACCGCCCGCCCGTCCCGCTCACGAGCGCCCGAGCACCCGGCGGTAGACGTCCTCGAGTCCCGCGGCCGACCGCTCCCAGCTCAGGCGCTCCGCGTGCTCCCGGCCCGCAGCGGCGAGCCCGGCAGCGTACGGCGCATCCGTCAGGATCCGCTCGATCTCGGCCGCCCACTCCTGCGGGTCACGGGACTCGAGCACGACGCCCGTCTCCCCGTCGACCACGGCCTCACGCAGGCCCCCGGCAGCCGCGGCCACGACCGGCACCCCGGAAGCGGAGCCCTCGAGCGCGACGAGCCCGTACGTCTCGGAGTGGGACGGCACGAGCACGGCTGCCGCGCCACGGAACAGGAACGCCAGGTCGGCACGCGACTGCGGCCCGATGAAGGTGACGTGGTCGGCGATGCCCCGCTCGTCGGCGAGCCGACGCAGTTCGTCCACGTAGTCGCCCGCCTCACTCGAGACGTCGCCCGCGATGACCAGGGTGGGGCGGGCCTCCAGGCTGATGTCCGCGATCGCCTCGATCGCCAGGTCCAGGCCCTTGAGCGGCTGCACGCGCGCCGCCGCGACGACGTAGGGGGTGGCGGCGCGGCGCGCACCGACGGCGGCGGGGCGGAAGACGGACCCGTCGACCCCCGGCGGCACGATCCAGATGCGGGCGTCGTCGCCGCCGAGCCGGGTGCGCACGGTCGACCCCTCAGCCTCGGACACCACGACGACGGCGTCCGACTCGCGCGCGAGCAGTTCCTCGCCGGCGATGCGGCCGGCGGACTCGGGACGTTCGCCCTCGGACAGCGGCGTGGCCGGGTCGGCGGCGATGGAGTGGAACGACTGCACGTGAGGGATGCCGCGCTCGCGGGCGACGGGCAGCGCGGCCGCGCCGGAGAACCAGTGGTGCGAGTGCAGGACGTCGAACGGCCCGAGCTGCTCCAGCTCGTGGCGGAACGGTTCGATGAACGCGTCGTGCTCGCCCTTCGGCACCGGCTCGGCCGGCCCCGCGGACAGGAACCGTAGGCACACGCCCGGCACGAGCGACACCGAGTCCGGCTGCGTCGGGGCGGACCGGCGCGTGATGATGTCCACGTGGTGGCCCAGGTCGGCCAGCGCCTCGGCCTGGTGCCGGACGACGACGTTCATGCCGCCGACCTCGCCCGAACCGGGTTCGTCTCCGGGGGAGGTGTGCAGCGACACCAGCCCGATGTGCAGGGGTTCGGTCGTCGTGCTCACCGCTCAACCCTAGCCGCGCGGCCTCCGCTGCGACGGGCGTACGGGCGCCACCACGTCGGGCCGCCCTGGCGGGTCTGGAACACGTGCGCGCCCCGGCGTAGCGTTGGTGCATGCCCAAGCGAATGGTTCGGACCGTCTCCGGCTCGGAGCGCGTCAAGCGGACGCGCGCCGTCGCCGCGGTGATCCACTCCGGGCGACTCGAAGGTTTCAAGGACAACCCCGAGTGGATCCGGCACATGGACCGCTTCGCGAAGGGCGAGATCAGTCGCGAGGAGCTCCGGGCTTTCGCGCACCGTCGGTGAGTCCTCGACCCGACGGCGGGTCCTACGACGACCAGTACGTCCTCCGCAACAAGTTCGGGGCCACGAGCCGTGAGCAACTCGCGGAACTCGAGGTCCCCGAGGTGCAGGACCGAGAGTTGGACCTCCTGCTCAGTGAGGTTCCCGGACTCGCGGGGCTCCTGCCATCGGAACGGGTGCGCCGTATCCACGCCCATCTCTTCCAGGACGTCTACGTCTGGGCAGGTGAGTACCGGCTCGACGGCATCGCGAAGAACCCTGACGAACCGTTCCTGGCACCTGAACTGATCCCGCACGGATGGCCCGACTGGACGATGAGCTCGCTTCGCCCCGGATGCCGGAGCGCCCTCTGGACTTCTTGACCGAACAGTTCGCGACGCTCAACTACATCCATCCCTTCATGGAGGGCAACGGGCGAACCCAGCGGGAGTTCTGGCGCGTACGCGGCCGAGCGCGGTGTCGTGCTCGACTGGCGGAGGGTCACGACGAATGAGAACCATCACGCCGCCCGCCGGTCGATGCTCGGTGACTTGCAACCCCTTCGCGAACTCCTCACGAAGGTGATCTGCACGGCGGCAGCAACGGGCGAGATCTGATCCTTCTCGCGCCGTCAGCGCTGCGACGGGCGTGCGGGCGCCACCACGACGGGCCGGCGGCCCGCCTCGTCCGGCGTGTCGGTGGGGAGGGCCGGATCACCTCCCAGGATCTGCACGCGGTCGTCGCCGTGTCGCTCCCAGAACGCTGCCGTCCACGCGCACAGCGCCCCGTCGAGCAGGTCCTCGCGGTGCTTGTGCGTCGGACCGTGCAGCACCGACGGGTCGGCGAGCCGCTGCGTCAGCGGGTGGGAGTCGAGCAGCAGCGGCGGGTCGAGCGGGGTCTCGCGCAGCCGCCGGACCAGTTCGTCGAAGGCCTCGGCGCGACGGGCACGAGCCTCGGCGGCAGGGATCCGGAGGTCGAGCCGTTTGTACCGGGGCCGTTCCACGTCGTAGCCGAGCTCCTCCACCCCGACCAGCGTCGTGTACGGGTAGCACTCGAACATCGCCGGACCGGTGCGTCGTCGCATCGAGTCCGTGTCGGAGACGTACCCGACGCCGAGCGCGGTCAGCCGGTCGAGCAGCGCTGAGCCAGCGCTCGCCGCAGACGCCTGGTTGGTCGGGTTCGCCGCGACCTTCCACCGGCCGTACCGCTGCCCGACCTGCCGCTCGGATTCGCGGATGCCCGTCGGGTTCGTCACGACGAGTGAGGCGTCCACGGCGATCAGGGATCGTGGCCCGAGGTGCTCGGCGATCCACTCCGCGACGGCGTCGACCCCGCGGGCCCACCCGGCGTCGGTGATCGTGCCGTCGTGGTCCATCGCCACCAGCCCGGTCTCGTTCGCGGCCTTCCGATCCGAGCCGAGTCCCCACGCGAGGTCGATGCCGAGGTACGCGTTCACCCGCCCATCCTGCCGTGCGGGAGCGCGGGCGGGCTGGGCTGCGGGCGGGTGGCCGCCACGCGTGTACGGTCCGCTGCATGGCGAGCGAAGCGACGACGGTGCGGGTGCCCGGCCCTGACGGTGACCGTGAGGTCCGGATCAGCAGCCCCTCGCGGGTGCTCTGGCCCGAGGCAGGCATCACGAAGCTCGACCTCGCGGAGTACCTCGTCACGGTGGGCGACGCCTTCGTCCGGGCGAACGGGGACCGGCCGATCTCGCTACAGCGGTTCCCCGGCGGCGTCGACGGCGAGCAGTTCTTCTCGAAGAACCCGCCGAAGGGAGCCCCCGACTACGTCCGCTCGGTGACAGTGACCTACCCGAGTGCGCGGTCGCACCCGCAGCTCGTGATCGACGAGCCGGCCGTGGCGGTGTGGGCCGCGCAGATGAACACGGTGGTGTTCCACCCGTGGGCTTCTCGTGCCGAGGACAGCGACCACCCGGACCAGCTCCGCATCGACCTCGACCCGCAGCCCGGAACCGACTTCGGCGACACGGTGCCGGTGGCCGAGGAACTGCGGAAGGTCCTCGACGAGGTCGGTCTGACCACCTGGATCAAGACGAGCGGCAACCGCGGCCTGCACGTGTTCGCACCGATCCGCCCCGAGCGGGAGTTCCTCGAGGTGCGGCATGCAGTGATCGCTGCGGCGCGCGAGCTCGAACGCCGGATGCCCGACCGTGTCACGACGGCGTGGTGGAAGGAGGAGCGGGGGCAGCGGATCTTCGTCGACTTCAACCAGGCGAACCGTGACCGCACGATGGCCGGTGCCTACAGCCCCCGAGCTCTCGCACACGCCTCGGTGTCCACCCCGATCACCTGGGACGAACTGCGCACCGCGGACCCGACGACCTTCACGATCCGCACGGTGCCGGAGCGGCTGCGGACCACGGGCGACCCGTGGGAGTCGATGGGGGAGCAGCCGGGCAGCATCGCTCCGCTGCTCGAGTGGTGGGAGCGGGACCTGGCGAACGGCGAGGGTGAGCTGCCGTTCCCGCCGGACTTCCCGAAGATGCCGGGGGAGCCGCCGCGCGTGCAGCCCTCACGGGCGAAGAAGCCGAGCTGAGGCCGAGCGGCCCAACGGCCGAGCAACCGGGCCCAGCCGAGCCGAACCGAACCGAACCTCAGGCTGCGGAGGAGACGTCCCGCTGACGGTCCGGGTCCTCGACGCGCGTGGTGTGCGTCGGCAGCCCGATGCTGGCGGTGTGCAGGCGGGTGAGCCGCGACCAGGTGCCGCGGTGCACGTCGGTGATGCCGTCGACGATCACGAGCCGAGTCCGACCGTGACGAGTGCGAGCGCCGTGGCGGTCACGCCGGCGATGGCGCTGATGACCGCGCTGAGCTGCAGGACGCGCTGGCGCCGTGCCTCTCGGACTTCTGTGAAGGGGCTCCGCCGAGGGTGGCGGACAAGCGTGCTGGTGCTCATGTCGACCGCTTTCGATCCGGGCGCCCGGACTGGACGCCTCGTGCTGCTGAGATCATCCTGGCACGGCTTCGCTAGTTCGGCTAACTACTTTTCCCCGAACGTGACAGAACAGCGACAAACGGACACCGCAGTGCGTTCCGTCGTCAGGACAGCACGTCGCTCAGGTCGTAGGCACTGGGCACCTCGAGCTGCTCGAACCCGCAGGACGTCGCCTCCCGGTCGGGCCGCCACCGCTCGAACTGCACGGTGTGCCGGAACCGGTCGCCCTCCATCTGGTCGTACCGGACCTCGAGCACCAGCTCCGGCGCCAGCCGGACGAACGACGTGTCGCGACCCGACGAGAACCGCGACCGTTCCCCGTCACCGGTGACGGGCCTCCCGTCCGCATCGCGGAGCACGACGGGCTCGAGCTCGTCGATCAACGCGGCCCGGCGCTTGTCGGAGAAGGCGGAGATGCCGCCGACCTGGCGGAGCTCGCCGTCCGCGTCGTACAGGCCGACCAGCAGGGACCCGACGCCGGAGCCGCTCTTGTGCACGCGGTAGCCGATGGCGACGACGTCGGCGGTGCGGTGGTGCTTGATCTTGAGCATCGAGCGCTTGTTCGGTTCGTACGGCCGCGCTCGCGGCTTCGCGACGATGCCGTCGAGCCCGGCGCCCTCGAACGTGGTGAGCCACTCGCGCGCCTGCTCGACGTCGAGCGTGGTGCGGGTGACGAAGAGCGGGGCGGTCATCGCGTCGCCGAGCTGCTCCAGGCGCTCGCGACGCTCGTCGAACGGGCGGTCCACCAGCTCTTCGCCGTCCACCGCCAGCAGGTCGAAGGCCACGAACTGCGCCGGCGTCTCGACGCTGAGCTTGGCGATCCGCGAGGCCGCCGGGTGGATGCGCTGCGACAGGGCCTCCCAGTCGAGGCGCTCGGCACCGGGCTCACCGGAGCGCAGGATCACCTCCCCGTCCAGGACGACCGGGTGGTCGCGACCGCCGAACTGCGCGCGGAAGGCCTCGACGAGCTCGGGGAAGTACCGGGTGAGCGGCTTCGCGCCGCGGCTCCCGATCTCGACGTCGTCCCCGTCGATGGTCACGATGCCGCGGAAGCCGTCCCACTTCGGCTCGTACCGCAGCCCGCCCTCCGTGCTGTCCGGGTCGGGGACGGTGGCCACGGCCTTGGCGAGCATCGGTGCGATCTCCATGGGTCCTGTCTACTCGCGGGCGTCGCGGGGGCTGTCGGCGCGGCCTGCGCCGTCTGCCTGGAGGCCCGTGCTCCGCCCGGCACGTGCGTTCGGTGAGCAGAAATGGTCGGGTCCACGGCCCGCACCCGACCATTTCTGCTCACCATGCACCGCAAGCGTGTTCAGTGTCGGCAGTCCGGCTCCATCTCCACCTGCGTGTGCGTGTTGGCGGTGTACGAGCGGCCTTCGGCTTGGTAGTCGATGAAGATGGGTCCCGTCGTGCCTGATGTTCCCTTGTCGCGTGACAGGTGGATGGCGAGGTCGAAGTGCTCGCCTGCTGGAACAGACCGGCCGATCGCGGACCTCGGATCGCCCCATTCCTCCGCCAACGGCCACGACACCGATCCGGTCCTGCTGTACGGGGAGACCGGAACCAGCAGGACTTCGTGCGTCGTCACGCCGGTCTGCTCCGGCGTTCTGATGCCGGTGACCACGACGGACGGGCCGTTCTCCCTGTCGATCGGGATGCCGATCGAACCATCGAGGCGGGCGCTCTGGCACCAGACGGTGCCGCTGTCGGTGAAGCGCAGCGGTCCGTTCGTCGACGGTGTGCACGAGGTGATCCCGAGCGCGAGGGTCACCGCGAGAGCGGGAACTCCTGCACGTTTCACTTGGTCACCGCCCGGATGGGCGTGCCTCCCCAGTAGCCGTGTGTGCCGCAGATGCGTTTGTTCGAAGATGAGTTGTTCGTGTAGGACATCGAAGCCGAAGACGACCAACCCGTCTTCGCCGTCAGGTTCACCCCGAGCGGCCCGCTGAAGTTGACCGCGTTGCTCCACGTGTTCGACGTCGTCGTCTTTCGAGTGACCGTGTCTCGTCGGCTCAAAGGTGTGCAGTACTTCGCTGACGGAACAGGAGCCTTCTTGACGTAGGAGCCGCCCGCGTAGCCGTTCGCCTTCACGACGTGGTTGTACACGTTGTTCTTCGAGCTCCCGAGCGGCCGGCACCACTGGGCGTACTGCCCGTAGGTGAAGTACGTCGAGTAAGCGTTGCCGCCCGTGCGAGATCCGAAGCTCACTCCGGCGGTCGACGAACGACTCGTGGTGCCTGCCCTCGACCAGGTTCCACCTCGCCCGCTGGCCGAGTACGCCACGCCGAGGCTGGACGAAGCCCCGGCCTTGTACGTGAACTTCCCGGTCGTCGATCCGGCCATCGCGTAGGTCGCCCCGACCAGGACGCGACGGGTACCCAGGTTCTTGGTCTTCGTCTCTCCGCACACCTGGGTCATCGGTGCCGCGCCCGAATCCTGAACTGCCGAGGCTGATCCCTCCGCGATCACGCCGGCCTTCAACGGAGATTCGACGATGGTGGTTGCAGTGATCTGCAACGGTTCGACGGTCGCAGCTGCCCGAGCAGATGACGTCTCCTGGTCGAAGTCAGGGTCAGCCAGGAGGACTCGACCGTCGGCGTGGAGGATCTTGCGGCTGATCGAGAACGGGGCCAGTGCAGTCCCGTCCACGGCGCGGACCTCGAAGTCGACGACGGCGGACTCGTCCGCCAACGCTTCGACCGTCGCGATGTCGTCGATGGTCAACTCGAAGGCCCCACTCGCTCCGACGCGGGAGGTCGCGACACGGACGGACTCGACGGTCCGGCCCACCGCGGAGTCGGCATGGTCTCGAGCAGTTGCGAACAGTGCGACGGGCGCGCCCCTCGAGAACGGCGATCCGTCTGCCCGTGTCGCGGTTCCGCCGATCGTCGGCCCGGGAGAAGCGCTCGCTGCTGCGAACGGGGAGATCGTCATCGATGTGGCCGCAAGACCGATGCTCGCGATCAGGACTGTGAACTTGCGCATGGATTCCTCTCGTCGTGATCAGCGATCACATCCCGAACATAGTGGAATACCAAAAGTGAAACAACAGATTGCACGGCACTACTCCTGCAGCATGAACCGGCGGCGTCGGTATCGTGGCGAGCGTGACGACCGTGCCCCCACCGGCAGCGCCGGCCCCGGAACCGATCAGCCCCGTGCAGGCCGCTGCGCTCCGTGATGGCGTCCTGCCACCCGTCGAGCAGGTCCGGCCGGGCATCTGGACCCTCGCGGTGCCGTTCCGGTTCGGGGTGCCCGACGCCACCCTGGTCTACGTCGTCGAGGGGTCGGACGGCTCGCTCGCGGTGATCGACCCCGGGTGGTCGGCCGACGGTGGGCTCGCCGAGCTGCGGGACGGGCTCGCCGCGATCGGACGGACCCTGGACGACGTGTCGCTCGTGGCCGTGACGCACCTGCACGCCGACCACCTGGGTGCCGCGGCGGCCATCCGCCGGGCGACTGGTGCACGTGTGGCGATGCACGGCCTCGAGGTCCGCGCGCTCGAACGGGAACGCGCCGACGCCGAGCGGAACGACGCGGACATCGCGACGTGGGGGCTGCCCGAACACCTGCGGGCCGGGGTCATCGAGGCGTGGGGCAGCGGGCGCCGGATCGGGATGGGGCGGATCGAGGCGCCGTACGCCGACGTGCTGCTCGAGGACGGCGACCTGCTGCCGATCCCCGGTCGGACGATCCGCACGCTGTGGACTCCGGGGCACACGACCGGGCACGTGTGCTTCCTCGACGAGGCCGACGGCCTGCTGTTCTCCGGCGACCACGTGCTGCCGCGGATCAACTCCGGCATCGGACTCGGCGGCCGGACCAGGACGAACCCGCTCGGCGACTACCTGGCGTCCCTCGCGCGGCTCGACCCGTACGCCGACCTCGAGGTCTGCCCGGGGCACGAGTACCGGTTCCGCGACGTCGTCACCCGCGCGCAGACCCTGGCTCGGCACCGGGAGGAACGCTCCCGCCACGTCGCCGCGGCCCTCGACGCACTGGACCGCCCGACGCTGTTCGAGGTCGCCGCCCGGGTGCCCTTCAGCGGCGGGATCGAGTCAATGACCGGGTTCCTGCTCGCGAGCGCGCTGACGCAGACGGCCTTCCACGCGGACCTGCTCGGGCGGGCCGGCGAGATCCGGCCCGCCTGACGAGCGCCGCGGACGCGCGGGTCAGCCGAGCGTCGTCGCCAGGCGCTCGATCGTCGTCTTCGCGTCGGCGAACTCCGCGGCGGCGTGGTCGGCCAGCGGTGCGAGGTCCGGCAGCCGGTCGGCCAGGGTCGCGCTGACGGTGATCGGGTACAGCTTCATGCCGAGCGCGGTGCCGAGCACGATGTGCAGGACGGGGGAGCCGTGGTCCCAGCCCTCGGTCGGGGTGCCGGCGTCGTAGGTCGCGCCGCGGCTCACCACGGTGACGACGGGTCGTCCGGCCAGGGGCTGCACGCCGCCGGTCAGGATGCCGGGGACGTGGATGCGGTCGATCCAGGCCTTCAGGGTCGACGGCACGGTGTAGTTGTACAGCGGCGCACCCACCACGACGACGTCGGCGGCCAGGAGCTCGTCGATGACCTCCTGGCGGAGGGCCTCGGCCTCGGGCGCGACGGTCTCCTCGGCGGTGCGGTCGGCGGCGGCCCAGTGCAGCGCCGAGCTCTCCAGGTGGGGGAGCTGGTCGACGTGCAGGTCCCGCCGGACGACCGTGTACTCCGGGCCGCGGGCGCGCCAGGCGTCGGCGAAGGCCGCGGTCAGTGCGCGCGAGCGGGAGCGGGACAGGTCGGCCGAGGAGTCGATGTGCAGCAGCGTGGGCATGTCGCCAACGCTACCGGCGCGGACCCGGCCGGGCGCGGATGCGAAACGGCCCCGCCTGCTCCGGTGCGGGAGCGGGCGGGGCCGTCACGGGCCTCCCGTCCACCGCGCGGGCACGCGACGGACGGGAGACGTCTCAGGGTGTCAGCGCTGGGCGCGACGACGACGCGCGAAGCGGGCGCCGATGAGGCCGGCACCGGCGACGAGCAGGCCGAGGGCCCACGGCAGTGCGTCGGTGGTGTCCGAACCGGTGTAGGCGAGCTGGCCGCCGGTGTTGACCGGGGCGACCGGGGCTGCTGCCGGCGCGACCGGGGTCGGGTCGGCGATGCCGGCGACCGCGGTCGGCTGGACGTCGACGGCGAACGTGGTGCTGAACGCGCCTGCAGTCACGGACAGGTTGTGGATCGAGGCGTGCGGGAACGTGACGTTCACCAGGTCGGGCCCGTACTCGGGATCGGGCGCGATCACGTCGCTGGCCACGTCGGACGTGACCGTCGGGGGAGTCATCGCGGACTCCGGCACCTCTTCATCGTCACCGTCTTCGATCGAGTTGCCCCATCGGTCGACCAGATCGCCGGTGACGACGAGCGTGCCGCCCTGCTTGATCGTCGGTCGGCCGCCCATGATGAACTCGTCCGGGGTCAGCGTGATGACACTGCCGTCCGGTTCGATGATCCAGGTCTTCTGGTCATCGCTCTCCTCGTCGGCGAGCAGGGTCGCGCGATCCGTGGTGTAGACCATCACACCCGCGGGCGCACCCGCCTCGACGGTCACTGAGACGTACTGGGTGACGGACTCGGTGCCGCTCGTCGCGGTCACCGCGAACTGGTAGTCCCACGCTTCGGTCGTGACGCCGCTGAGCTCACCGGTCGAGGCGTCGAAGGAGATGCCGTAGGGCAGCTGCTCGTCGGGTTCGGGGATGTACTCGTCGCCGTTCTCGTCGAAGTACGTGGTGTCCTCGAGCTCCTCGTCGTCGAACCAGGTGAGGCTGTACTTCGGCTCCGGGAAGCCCTGCGCACGGAAGGTGTGCGAGAAGGCGTCACCGGCGGCGGTGCTCAGCTCGAGCGGGCTGTCCTGCGTGGCACCGGCCTTGGTGGGCTGGCCGTCCTCACCGAGGAACGCCGGGGTCTGCGTCACGGCGGCGGTGGCCTCGGACTCGACCGTGGAGGTCTCGGTCGCGCCGGGAAGCGTGCCCGTCACGGCGACCGTGATGGTCTTGCGCACGTCGGTCGGGTCGACGACGTAGCTCGCGGCCTTCGACAGGACGTTGCCGTCCTGGTCGGTCCAGGAGTACTTGTACCCCGCCTCGTCGTCGAAGCCGGTGACGACGGCGACGAGTCGGGTGCCGACCTTGGCCGTGCCCTCGATGGTGACGGCGGCGTCGGCGGCCTTGGCCGTGACGTCCGGCTTCGGGGTCTCGGTCGGCTTCGGAGCCTCGGTGGCGGCCGGCGCGGTGGTCTCCGGCGCGGCGGGCTCGGTGGCCTCGGGGGTGGGCGCCGGGGCTTCCTCGGCCGGAGCCGGGGTCTCGGGCGCGGTCTCGACGGGCGGGTCCGTCGGCGTGGGCGTCTCGCTGCCCTCGGCCGGGGTCGGGGCCGGCGTCTCGGCGGCCACGATCGGCTGCGTGGTGTCGAGCGTCTCGGCGTTGGCGGCCGTCGCGGTCATGATGCCGAGGCCGGTGGTCAGGCCGACCAGGGCGACGGTGGTGCCGACGGCGCAGGCGCGACGGACAGTGGAGGTGCTGCGGTGCACGGGATCCCCCAGGGATTCGGTCCGGGCTCATCGCCCAGATCATGTGAATTTGCCGAGAATGTCGGCGTTCTCGGATCGTAGCGGGATGACGTTGCTGGGCTGTGACGATTCACCGGAATGTGACCCGGGTTGGGGGTGCGTGCGGGAAACCGCCGGACCCCCGCACGCGCGGCGCACCCTGTGGGCTCGGAAGGACGGACGGGAGGCGCGGTGCGGGCCCGCACCGCGCCTCCCGTCCGTCCGGGGCCGCGTCTCAGGCGCGACGGCGACGCAGACGGTGGACCAGCAGACCGCCGCCGGCGGCGAGCAGGCCGAGCGCCCACGCCAACGGCGTGGTCTCGTCGGCGCCGGTGTAGGCGAGCGTGCCGCCGGTGCCGCTCGTCGTGGTCGCGACCGCGGCGGTGGCGACGGGACGGACAGCGACGACGAACGTGGTCGAGGCGCCGCCCTGGGTGATGGTGAGACGGTGGTCCGAGGCGTGCGGGAACGTCACCTTCGAGGCGTCGCCCCGGGGATCGGTCACGACCTTGTCCGACGCGACCGAGCTCGTCACCGTCGCGCCGAACCCGGTGCTCACGGAAGCCGGGGCGGTCGCGTTGCCGAACCGGTCGACGGCGAGGCCGGACACCACCAGCGAGCCGCCCTGCTGGACGGGGATCGAAGCGACGGTGCCGAGGGGCTCGCCCCCGCCGGAGAACGCGCTGATGACGCCACCGGGCGCGACCGACCAGCCCGTTGCGCCGGGTGTGCCGGTGTCGACGATCGCGCGGACCCCGATGGGTGCGGCCGGCAGGACGGTCAGGCGCACGTACTCCGTGGCGGTCGCGGTGCCACGGAGGGCGACGACCTCGAAGTCGTACGTGCCAGCGGTGGTCACCGTGCTGGTGAGCACCCCGGTCTCGACGTTGACGGTCAGGTCGGACGAGGGCGCGTCCTGGATCGCGTACGCCAGCGATCCCGTGCCGCCCGTGGTGCGGAACGTGTGCGTGAACGTCGCGCCGGCGGTGGCGGTGAGGGCGAGCGGCTCCGCCTTCGTCGAGGGCTCGGTGAAGACGACCGGCGACGGCGAGACGGTCAGGCGGACGTACTCGGTCACCTGTGTCGAGCCGCTGAGCGCCACGACCTCGAAGTCGAACGTGCCGGCGGTCGTCGGCGTGCCGCTCAGCACGCCGGTCTCGACGTTGACCGTGTAGTCCGCCGACGGGGCGTCCTGGATGGCGTACCCGACGGTGCCGTTGCCGCCCGTGGTGGTGAACGTGTGGCTGAACGGCGTGCCGACCGTCGCGGTGAGCGCGATCGGGGCGGCCTGGGTCGACGGCTCGGTGAACGCGAGGTCGCTGCCGTCACCCGGTGCTGCCGCCGGGGTGGCGCTGTCCGTGGCCTTCGCGGCGGGGCTGGCGCCGGGCGTCGGGCTGGCGCTCGGCGTCTCGGCGGCCGTAGAGGTCGCCGTGGTGCTCGTCGGTGTCGTCGTCCCCGTCGGCGTCGCCGCCGTCGCGGGCGCGCCGACGCCGATGACCGAGCCGATGGCGGTCGCCGCGACGACGATGCCGATCGTCGCCGCGCGGCGGACGGGCGGCTTGGTGGACTGGTGCATGGTTACCCCTCGGGAGTCTGGTGGTGAGCACGCGGTGCCCGCGCGCTCCTCGGTGCTGACGTTACGGTTCGCGGACCCGTTCCGACCCCTGCCGGAGATCACGGTTTCATCTCGGTACTACCGGCTCTCATCTGGGGTTTTTCACAGAATCGCGCAAAGACGGACCGGAGGCGCGGGGCGGTCCTGCCCCGCGCCTCCGGTCCGTCAGGCGGTCGCTGTGACGTGCCTCAGCCGAGTCGGCGACGCAGGCGCCAGACGAGCAGGCCGGCGCCCGATGCCAGGAGGCCGAGGGCCCACGCGAGCGGGCCGGACTCGTCGGCGCCGGTGTACGCGAGGGTGCCCGACGCGGTCGGCGTGTGGGTGGTCGTGACCGTGGTCGTCGCCGTCGGCTGCACCTCGAAGCGGATGGTGCTCGTCACGTCCCCGGACGCGACGGTGACCGTGTGCGGCGACGCGTGCTCGAAGGTCACCCACGTGGCAACAGCCTCGGGGTCGTACTCGATGCGGTCACTGGCCACGTCGCTCGTGAAGGTGAGGTCGGTGTGGTCGCCGACCGGCTGCCCCTCGGCGTCCACGGCCAGGGCGCGGATCTGCACCCGGTCACCCTGTCGGGCCGGGACCGCGTCGACCTGCTGCGGGTCGCCGTCCGCCGGGTAGTAGGTGATCACGTCGCCCTCGACGCCCCACCGGTCGCCGGACGTCCCGTCCGCGGGGAGCACCCCGATGGTGATGCCGGCGACGGCAGCGGGGGCCTCGGAGACGCGGACCGTGAACGAGGTCGAGACGCCGCCCTCGGACACCGTCAGTGTGCGGGTGCCCGGCTCCGAGAACGTCACCGTGTTCGCCGACCAGTTCGGGTCCCAGACGACGCCGTCGGACGCGGTGGTGCTCGTGACGGTCGAGCGCGGGTACTCGTCGCCCGGGGTGGTGCGGTTGCCCAGCGCGTCGACGGCCAGCCCCGCGAGGGTCATCGAGGAGCCGACCGTGGCGGGGACCTCCGACACCACGGTGTCACCGGTGCCACCCGGCGCGTACTCCCGGATCGTCCCGTCGGCGTCGACCTGCCAGCTGACGTCGGAGTCCGAGCTGTCGACGCCGAACGTGACACCCACCGGGGCGCCGGGCTCGATGTCGACCCGGACGTACTGCACAGCGGTCTGGTGCAGGTCGGTCGCGGTGACCTGGAACAGTGCGGGGCCGTCGAACGTGCTCTTCGGGGTGGCGCTCAGGACACCGGTCTGCTCGTTCCAGGACCAGCCGTTGACGTCGTTGGTCGGGTCGAAGTTCAGCGGGTTGAACAGGTACTCCAGTGGGCCGTCGCCGCCCTGGGCGGTGAAGGTGTGCGAGAACGGCTGGCCGGCGGTCGCGGTGAGGACGATCGGCGCGTCCTTGCTCGACGGCTCCGCCCAGGTGACGGGCGTCGATGCCTCGGGGGCGGGCTGGTCTGCGGCGGCGGGGGTCGTCGTCGCGGTGCCCGCGGCGGGCGGTGTGGTCGCGGCCGGGGTGGTGTCCGGCGTCGCCGTCTCGTCGGTCGGTGCCGGTGCCGGTGCCGGTGCAGGCGCCGGTGCCGGGTCGGCGGTCTCGCCGTCCGGTACGGCCTGCGCCGTGTCGGGAGCGGTGTCGGTGCCGGTGTCGGTGTCGGCCGCCGTGGTGTCGGTCGCGGCGTTCGCGGTGGTCGCGTCCTGCGGAGCCGACGTCGCGGTGGTGCTCGGTGCAGCGGTCTCGTCGGTCGCTGCGGAGGCGGCGCTCGCCCCGATGCCGAACGCCGACGAAGCGGTGACGATCGCGATCGCCGCTCCGATCGTGGCGCTGCGGCGGAAGGTGTACTTGCGGGACTGGTTCACGGGATACCCCTCGGATGCCTGGGTGGGACGCCGGATCAGCGTCCTCTACTCAGGGAATGTCGCCCGCTGTCCAGTCCTGACGATCGCTCGATCACGGAACGATCACGATGGCAACGGAGCTCCGCAGCCGTCGTGCCGGACCCGCGCCGCGCCTCCAGACCGCCGTGTCACGCTCCGACCACGGACGCGGCACGTTCGAGCGCGGAGCGGAGTGCGCGCACGGCTGGCGACGATGCGCCAGCGGCGCGGACCACCGTGAAGATCGTCCGACGCGGGCGCTCGGGCAGCTCGAGCAGCCGGCACGTCGTCGTCCGACCGGTCCACATCAGGTCGGGCATGAGGCTGACGGCGTTGCCCGACTCGACCAGGCGGATCTGCGTCTGCAGATCGGCGGTCTCGTACCGGACGTCGGGCTCGAAGCCCCAGCGCCGACAGACCTGCTCGGCGAAGTGCCGCGACGCGGTGCCGCGGGGTTCCATCACCCAGGGCATGGTGCGGGCGTCCTCGAGCGACGACACCGGGCGCAGTGCCGTGTCGAGCGGGGGCAGGGCGAGCCGGACGGCGTCGGTCGTCAGGTCGGAGCGGTCGAGCCCGGGCAGGTGCGGAGCGGCATGGGCCGGGTACTGCTCGGCGATGACCATGTCGAAGTCACGAGCCCACGTCTCGTTCAGTGCGGTCTCCGGTTCCCGCTGGACCATCTCGACCCGGACGTCGGGGTGTTCCGTGGCCATCTCGTGCAGGGCGCTCGGCATCAGGGCGAGGGCCGCGGACTGGAACACCGCGACCCGCACACGCCCCTGCACGGACGACAGGGTCTCCTCCACCTGGGACTGCGCGTGCTCGAGAACGTCGAGCACCTGGCCCGCCGCGGCCACCAGCACCTCGGCCTGCGGGGTGAGCTGGAGCCGTCGCCCGGCCTTGCGGAGGAGCTGCACGCCGGCCTCCCGCTCCAGGGAGCTCAGCTGCTGCGAGACCGCCGACGGGGTGAAGTTCACGGCCTCGGCGACGGCCGCGATCGTGCCGCGGATGGACAGCTCCCGGAGGAGCACGAGACGGCGGACGTCGAGCATGATCCGACGCTAGCCGGATCACGACCGGAACGGTAGCGGAACTGAACGGTATCCATCAGGAACGCTCACTTCCGCTACCGCATCCCCGACCTCCACACTGAACCCATGACGACGCTGCACGAGGACTCCGCCATCGACCACGACGCCCTGGCGAACCAGTCCGTCGCGCTCGTCCGACAGTGGCTCGCCGAGGCCGAGTCCTACCCGGTCGACGGCTCCGCGAAGCAGCTCGCCGGCGTGCTCGCCGACCCCGCCGGACTCGACTTCGCCGTCGGGTTCGTCGACGGGGTCGTGCGCCCGGAGGACCTCGCCGTCGCCGCCCGCAAGCTCCGCCAGATCGCCCCGGACGCCCCCGGGTTCCTGCCCGCCGCGCTCCGCGGACTCGTCCGGCTCGGCGGGGGCATGGCCCCGATGCTGCCGAACGTCGTCGTCCCCATCGCCCGACGCGTCCTCCGGAACATGGTCGGCCACCTGATCGTCGACGCCACCGACTCCAAGCTCGGCCCGGCCATCGCCGGCATCAAACGCGACGGCGTCCGCCTCAACGTCAATCTGCTCGGCGAAGCCGTCCTGGGCGAGCGCGAAGCCGCCCGCCGGCTCGAGGGCACGCACAAGCTCCTGGCCCGCGACGACGTCGACTACGTCTCCATCAAGGTCTCGTCGACCGTGCACCCGCACTCGCCGTGGGCATTCGGCCACGCGGTGGACGACATCGTCGAGCAGCTCCGACCGCTCTTCCAGCGTGCCGCAGCCGCCACCCCGGCCAAGTTCATCAACCTCGACATGGAGGAGTACAAGGACCTCGACCTCACCATCGCGGTCTTCACGAAGCTCCTCGACGAGCCGGAGTTCCTGGGCCTCGAAGCCGGCATCGTGCTGCAGGCGTACCTGCCCGACGCGCTCGCCGCGATGCAGGAGCTGCAGGAGTGGTCCGCCGCCCGCCGTGCCCGCGGTGGTGCCGGAATCAAGGTCCGTCTGGTGAAGGGCGCGAACCTGCCGATGGAGCAGGTCGAGGCCTCGGTGCACGGCTGGCCGCTCGCCACCTGGCACACCAAGCAGGACTCGGACACCAACTACAAGCGCGTGCTCGACTGGGCGCTCACCCCGTCGCGCGTCGAGAACGTCCGCGTCGGTGTCGCCGGGCACAACCTGTTCGACGTCGCGCACGCCTGGCTGCTCGCCGGTGAGCGCGGCGTGCGGGACGGCATCGAGTTCGAGATGCTGCTCGGCATGGCGCAGGGGCAGGCGTCGGCAGTGAAGAACACCGTCGGGTCGCTCCTGCTCTACACACCGGTCGTGCACCCGGGCGAGTTCGACGTCGCGATCGCCTACCTGATCCGCCGTCTGGAGGAGGGCGCGTCGCAGGACAACTTCATGTCCGCGGTCTTCTCGCTGGTGTCCTCGCCGCCCCTGTTCGCCCGCGAAGAGGAGCGCTTCCGCGCGTCCCTGGTGCCGCTCGCGACACCCGAGGGCCTCGAAGCGCCGGCCTCCCACCGGGTCGCCGACCGCTACGCCGCCGTCGGCCGCCCCGGCCCCGGCCACTTCGAGAACACCCCGGACAGCGACCCCTCGGTCGGCGCCGTCCGCGCCTGGGGCGACGCCATCACCGCACGGGTCGCCTCGTCGACGCTCGGCGTCCGCGCCGTCCAGGAGGCCCGGGTCGACTCCGCCACGGCGCTCGACTCCGCGCTCGGCCGCGCCAAGGCCGCCGGTGCGGTCTGGGGGACCTGGTCCGGCGGTGCGCGTGGTGCCGTGCTGCACGCCGTCGGCGACGCACTCGAGGCGAACCGTGCCGCCCTCATCGAGGTCATGGCGTCGGAGACCGGCAAGACCATCGACCAGGCCGACCCCGAGGTGTCCGAGGCGATCGACTTCGCGCACTTCTACGGCACCCTGGCGTCCTCGCTCGACGACGTCGACGGTGCGACCTTCACGCCCGCGGCGCTGACCCTGGTCGCGCCGCCGTGGAACTTCCCCGTCGCCATCCCCGCCGGGTCCACCCTCGCCGCGCTGGCGGCCGGGTCGGCCGTCGTGCTGAAGCCCGCGCCGCCCGCCGAGCGCTCCGGGGCCGTGCTCGCCTCGATCATCGAGACCGCGCTCGACGCCCACGGGGCTCCGGCCGACGTGCTCGCGTTCCTGCAGGTGTCGGAAAGCGACCTCGGGCAGCAGCTCATCGCGTCGCCGATGGTCGACCAGGTCATCCTCACCGGTGCGTACGAGACGGCCGAGCTCTTCCGCTCGTTCCGCCCCGACCTGCCGCTGCTCGCCGAGACCTCGGGCAAGAACGCCGTGATCGTCACGCCGTCGTCCGACCTCGACCTCGCCGTGAAGGACGTCGTCGCGTCGGCGTTCGGGCACGCCGGTCAGAAGTGCTCGGCCGCGTCCCTCGTCGTCATGGTCGGCTCGGTCGCGAAGTCGAAGCGCTTCCGGAACCAGCTGCTCGACGCGGTGGCCTCGCTCACGGTGGGGTACCCGACCGACGCCGCGACGCAGATGGGTCCCGTCATCGAGCCGGCCTCGGGCAAGCTGCTCGACGGCCTGACGAAGCTCGGCGCGGGGGAGTCCTGGGCCGTCCAGCCGAAGCAGCTCGACGAGACCGGCAAGCTCTGGAGCCCGGGCGTCCGACAGGGCGTCCGCCGCGGCTCGGAGTTCCACCGCACCGAGTACTTCGGCCCGATCCTCGGCATGATGACCGCGGACTCGCTCGACGAGGCGATCGACATCGTGAACGAGGTCGACTACGGCCTGACCTCGGGCCTGCACTCGCTCGACCCGGCCGAGATCGGCACGTGGCTGACGCGGATCCAGGCGGGCAACCTCTACGTCAACCGCGGCATCACGGGTGCCATCGTCCGCCGTCAGCCGTTCGGCGGGTGGAAGAAGTCGGCGGTCGGCGCCGGCACGAAGGCCGGTGGGTTGAACTACCTGCTCGGGCTCGGGTCGTGGACGCCGGCACCGGCGGCCGCTGCGTCCGGTGTCGCCGTGTCGGGTCCGGTCTCGGCGTTCGCCCGGGCTGCCGAGGTGTCCTCGCCGGTGCTCGACCGTGCGCTGGCGTCCGACGAGCAGGCGTGGTCGACGCTGTTCGGCACCGCGACCGACGTGTCGGCGCTCTCCGCCGAGCGGAACATCGCCCGGTACCTGCCGTTCCCCTCGGTGCAGGTGCGGCTGGCCGCGGTCGCCGAATCGGACACGGACGCTGACGCCTCCGTGGTCGAGCTCGTCCGCGTGGTCGCCGCTGCGCTCCGTGCCGGGACGACGATCGAGGTCTCCACGGCCGCGACGCTGCCGTCGTCCGTCGCCTCGGCGATCCGTTCGCTGCCGATCGTCCACTCGCTCTCGCAGACGGTGTCCGACGCGGCCTTCGCGAGCTCGGTCGCCTCGGGTCCGTCGACCCGGGTGCGGCTCATCGGCGGTGACACCTCGGCGCTGTACTCGGCCGTCGGTGGCCGTCCGGACGTCGCGGTGTACGGCGGCCCGGTGACCGAGGCCGGACGGCTCGAGATCCTGCCGTTCGTCCGCGAGCAGGCGGTGTCGATCACGGCGCACCGCTTCGGCACGCCGAACCACCTGACCGACGACCTGATCTGACCCCGGACTGCGGCGCTGGCGTTCGGGTCCAGCGCCGCTTGCACAGCCGAAGTGCCCCCGAACCGCGCGATCGCGTGGTTCGGGGGCACTTCGGTTGAGCGGCGTGCGGAACGTCGCGTGTGGGGCTATCCGGTCGCCGCACGGCCTCGGGTGCTTCGGAGGGACCGAGCGTTGCCTCGGGTACGCGTCGCAACCACGACGCGCAACCCTGAGGAGCTCCACCATGACCGAGCCGTTCGCACGCCCGACCGCCCTGGCCCACGTCCGTGTCACCGTGACCGACATCCACCGGAGCAAGGCCTTCTACCAGCAGCTGCTCGGCACGGATCCGGCGATCGACTTCAGCGACCAGGTCGACGAGCCGGGTGTCCGCGAGGACCGCGAGCGTTTCTACGGCGGATCGGTGTTCCGGCTCGGTGACCAGGTGTTCGGACTCCGTCCGGTCGCTCCCGCAGGGCAGACGTTCGACCCGGACACCGTCGGCCTCGACCACGTGAGCTTCGTCGTGGGTTCGGTCGACGAGCTGCACGAGGCGGCTGCCCGACTCGATGCCGCGGGTGTCGAGCACGGCGAGGTCACCGACCTCGGCGACGCCGGCATGGTGATCCTGTCCGTGCAGGACCCCGACGACATCAACCTCGAGCTGGCAGCCCTCAAGGGCTGAGGTCGTCAGTCGGCGACGGCGGGCTGCTGCGCGACCATCGAGCCGGTCGCGAGCTCGCGGAGCTCGGCGGGCAGCGGGATCGGTCGGCGGGCGCCCTCGCGGTCGATGATGACGTGCACGAACTCACCCGTGGCGAGCAGGGCGCCGTCGGACTGGCGGAACAGGCCGAACTCCCACGACAGGCTCGTGGTGCCGAGGTGCTTCGAGCGCATCCCGACCTCGATGACGTCCGGCCAGACGGCGGACTCGACGAACCGGCAGCTCGACGACACCAGCACGGCAATCCACTCCGACGAGAACGGGTCGAGCCCGGCGACCTCGCGGAACCAGTACGTCGACGCGTTGTCCATCGCCGAGTAGTAGATCGTGTTGTTGACGTGCCCGAACATGTCGTTGTCGTTCCACCTGGTGGGGTAGGAGCGGCGGAACGGGTACTCGTCGATGGTCATCGGTCTCCGATCGGTGGTGCGGGTGTGGCGTGCACCGCGTCGGGCCGCAGGACGTACTCGAACGCCGCACGTGCCCGGTCGGGATCAGGGGTCTCACCGGAGATGAACTCGGCGTAGGTGAAGGACTCGGAGATCCGGACGAGCAGCCGTGCGAGCTCCTCAGCCGACAACGGTGCCGGATCGAACGTACCGGACGACTCCTGCTGCTCGATGAGTGCGGTCACCCGGGCGACGAACCGGCTCTGCACGTCGCTGTCCGAGGTGGTGAGCAGACGCATCGCCCGAGCGGGTTCGCGGGTCAGGAACGCCCGGAAGTACGGGGCGTCGATCAGGTCGGCGGTGAACCGGTCGAGCACGACGACGAGCCGGGCTGCTCCGGTGGCCCCGATCTCGTCGGCGGCGTGGGTGGCTCCGTCGAGGGTCGGGACTGCGAGGGACCACAGGATCTCGGACAGCAACCGGTCACGGTTGCCGACCCAGCGGAACAGCGACGTCCGGTCGACGCCGAGTGCGGCAGCCAACGCCCCCATGTCGATCCGTGAGCCGGCGATGAAGGTGTGACGGGCCTCCCGGAAGGCGCGCAGCGCAGAGTCTGATGTGTACACGCGATCCTCTCTTGCAACGTTTTCGAGAATGATGCATCGTGGTTCCCATGTCAACGACGATGCCCGCGACGCCCCTGCTCGAATCGGACTTCTACGGCTTCCAGCAACAGCTCACCGAGCAGGAGCGCGCATCGCTCGGGCAGCTCCGGCAGTACCTCGAGCGCGAGGTCGCGCCCATCGCCGACGCGTACTGGGCGCGCGCCGAGTTCCCGATGCAGGTCATCGCGCCGCTCGCCGAGCTCGGCATGTACGGGCCGGGCGTCCCGCTCGTGCGGCAGTTCGAGAACTCGGCCGTGTACCGCGGGTGGGCGGCCCTCGAACTCGGACGCGTGGACGCGAGCGTCGCCACCTTCATCGGCGTGCAGTCCGGCCTGGCGATGAACTCGATCGCGGTCGCCGGCAGCGACGAACAGCAGCGCGAGTGGCTCCCGCGGATGGCCACGGGTGAGATCGTCGGGGCGTTCGGGCTCACCGAGCCGTACTCGGGCAGCGACTCCGCGAAGGGTCTGCGCACCACCGCCCGGCGCGAGGGCGACGAGTGGGTGCTCGACGGCGAGAAGCGCTGGATCGGCAACGCCACCTTCGCCGACGTCGTCGTGATCTGGGCGAAGGACGTCGCCGACGGTCAGGTCAAGGGCTTCCTCGTCACCACCGACACCGCTGGCTTCACCGCGACCAAGATCGAGGACAAGATCGCGCTGCGCGGCGTGCAGAACGCCGACATCGTCATGCAGGACGTCCGGGTGCCCGAGTCGCGTCGGCTGCAGAACGCGACGTCGTTCCGCTCGACCGCCGAGGTGCTCCGACTGACCCGCACCGAGGTCGCCTGGCAGGCCGTCGGCATCGCGGTCGGGGCGTACGAGGCCGCGCTCGCCTACGCCCGCGAGCGGATCCAGTTCGGCAAGCCGATCGCCGCCCACCAGCTCGTGCAGGACCTGCTCGTCAAGTCGCTGTCGAACATCACGGCCTCGATCGCACTGTGCACGCAGGCCTCGGCCATGCAGGACGCCGGGGTCGGTGGCGACGAGCACTCGGCGTTGGCCAAGGCGTTCGCCACCGCGAAGATGCGGGAGACCGTCGCCTGGTGCCGCGAGGTGCAGGGTGGCAACGGCATCGTGCTCGACAAGGGCGTGGCCCGGTTCTTCGCCGATGCCGAGGCGATCTACTCGTACGAGGGCACGCGCGAGGTCAACACCCTGATCGTCGGGCGGGCGATCACCGGGCAGGCCGCGTTCGTCTAGCGGCCCGCCCAGCCCGTCCGGCTGGCCCCGGTTCGCCGGGCGGGTGCGCTACCCGAGCAGCGCCGGCCGCTCCCACTCCTGGTCGAGCACGTGCTGCCCGAGGAACGCGAACACCGTCTCGTACCAGACCACGGCGTGCTGCGGAGCGAGGACCCAGTGGTTCTCGTCCGGGAAGTACAGGAACCGGTGCGGCATCGAGCCGTCCGGTGCCGCGTGGTGCTCCGCGAGTTCGGACCAGAGCCGCAGCCCCTCGCCGATCGGCACCCGGTAGTCCTTGTCGCCGTGGATCACGAGCATCGGCGACGTGATCTCGGCCACGAACCGGTGCGGGTCGTTCGCCGCGATCCCGTCGGCGTCGAAGATCGACGACCAGTACTGCGACGAGTCCGTCGTGCCGTTGAACTGGTCGAGCGCCCACAGGCTCGCGTGGGTGACGATCGCGCGGAACCGGTCGGTGTGCCCGGCGACCCAGTTGGCCATGTACCCGCCGAACGACCCGCCCATCGCGGCGGTGCGGGTCGCGTCGATGTCCACCCGCGCCTCGACCACGTCGGTGATCGCCATCAGGTCGGTGTACGGCGCCTGGCCCCAGGCGTTCCAGCCACGGTTCACGAAGTCGAGACCGTAGCCGGTGGACAGCGCGGGGTCCGGCAGCAGCACGGCGTACCCGCGGGCCGCGAGCAGCATCGGGTTCCAGCGCCAGGACCACTGGTTCCACGAGTTGAGCGGTCCGCCGTGGATCCACAGGACGAGCGGGTGCGGCCCGTCGCCCTCGGGCACGACCAGCCAGCCGCGCACCCTGGCGCCGTCGGTTGCGGTCGTCTCGACCTCTTCCAGGTGGGCGGGCACGTCCGGCAGGGGCGCCGGCGTCGCCAACGGGGTCACCGCGCCGTCCGCCGCGATCCGCACCGGGTGCAGCGGGGCCGCCCAGGAGGCCCGGAGCGCCACGACCACGCCCGTCGCCGCCGCCACGCGCAGGCTCGAGTACGCCCAGTCGTCGTGCGTCAGCTGCTCGACGGCCCCGCCGTCGAGGGGGATGCGGAAGACCGGCGCGCGGCCGTCCTGGTCGGCGACCGCCAGGAGCGCACGGTCACCGTGCTCGAACACGAGCTCACTCGGCCAGCGGTCCCAGTCGGTCGCGACGCGGCGGGCGTCGGAGCCGTCGATGCCGGCGACCCAGACCTCCTGCTGGTTCGCACCGGCCGGGGTGGAGCGGACGGTGCGGACCCAGGCGATCGTCCGGCCGTCGCGGCTGAGCGCCGGCATCTCGTGGTCGACGTCGACGTCGTCGAACAGCACCGTGCGGTGGCCGCTGGGCAGGTCGATGGTGACGAGCGTCGAGCGGTCTCCACGGGCCTCCCGGACGCCGACGGATGCCAGCAGGACCGAGCCATCGGGCGTGAGTGCCCCACTGACGTGGTCGAGCGAGCGGCCGGGGGCCGGGGTGCGGTCGACGGGCTGGACGGGTTCGGCGCTGGCGCCGACGGCGTCGCTGCCGGTGTCGCTGTCGCTGTCGGCCGTGTCGAGCGTCAGCACGTGCGTCTGGGCCGGGCCGAGGTCGTGGTCCCAGTACCGGACCGGGTAGGTCTCGTGCAGGATCGCGCGGACCTGCTTGTCCTTCCGGCTCTTTCGGAGCTCCGCGTCGGCCTCGAGCACGGTCGCGGGGTCGGAGCCGGCCCCCGGCAGCAGGTCGGCGGTCAGCGCCACGACGTCTGACGAGGCCGCGGTGGCCAGGACCCCACCGACGCCCCCGGCCAGGCGGGTGAGCGGACGGGCCTCACCCCCGGTCGCGGGCAGCACCCAGAGCTGGGCGGCCTCGAAGTCGGTGGCGTCGGCGTCGGGCCGGGTGGAGACGAAGAGCAGGTCGCCGGTGCGGGTGAAGGCGATGCCGCCCTCGCCCTTGGCGGAGCGCGTGAGGCGGACCGGGCGTGCGGCGGGTGTCCCGGTGTCGTCCGCGTCCTCGGCCGGTGCTGCTGGTACCTGCCAGATCGACCGGCGGTACCCGGTGCCGTCGGGGTCGAGGGCACTGACCGTCAGGGCGACGCGGGTGCCGTCGGGGCTGATGTTGATGCCGTCGACACGGGGGAGCGCGACGTACTGGTCGAGGTCGGAGAACGGGGTGCTCATGCGTGCACGCTCGCCAGGTCCTCGGCCCAGAAGGCGGCGACCTGCTCGGCGACCGCGGTGCCCTGGGCGTGGCCGGCCTCGGCCGACGGTGCCTGGGTGGCGAGCGAGAGCGAGTTCGTGCCGAAGGCCTGCTGGGACGCGCTGTCCGCTACGACGACCTCGACCGACGAACCACCGGCGCGCAGGGCCTCGACGGCGACGTCGAGCCACGGCCCGCACGGGGACGGGCCCTCGGGGCCGCAGGCGATGACGAGCACCCGCTCGTACCCGGCGGCGGCGTCGGCGTTGGTGCCCGAGCGGACGCCACCGTCGACGTACGGGCGGCCGTCGACGGCGACCGGGGTCCAGACGAAGGGCACCGAGCAGCTGGCCGCGACCGCGCGGGGGAGCGGCACGCCGTCGGCCGCCGTCAGCAGGCGGAAGGTGCCGTCGGTGGCGTCGACCGCGGTGACGGCGAGCGGCTTCTCCGGCCATTCGGTGGACGGGAGCGTCTCGCCGAAGGTCGCTGTCCGCTCGTCGTCGCTCTGACCACCGACGACCTGCTGGGCGGCCTGACCGAGTCGAGCCCGGGCGTCCTGCTCGCCGGTCGCACCCTGCAGTGCTGCGCCGATGTGCTGCTGCACGGCCTCGACGTCGATGGGGGCCGGCTCTTGGTAGGTGGTCGGCGCCGGGGTGTGCTGCTGGTCGTAGGCCTGCTGGACGGCACCGTTCCGGACGAACGCGCCGACGACGCTGCCGGCGCTGGTGCCGACGACGAGGTCAGCGGCGTCGAGGTCGACGCCGGCTTCCTGCAGGGCGACGAGGACGCCGACTTCCCACGCGATGCCGGCGACACCTCCGCCACCGAGGACGAGGGCTCTGGATCCGGGAACGGGCGTGCTGACGTCGGTCATGGGTCCTGCTTACCAGCTGCGTGCGACGGGCCGGTGGAGGCCGGTGCGTCCTGTGGAGAACCCGCCTGTGGACAACTCCGTCCGCGTCGGTGGCGTGACCTAGCGTCGTGGTCATGGGGCAACAGCGTTCAGGACGGGTCGGCACGGTCGTGTGGCCGATCGTGGTGGCTGCTGCGCCCACCGCGGCGTTCCAGCTGCCGAACCTGTTCGTCACGCCGGCGGTCCGGCTGTCGCTCGTCGCGTTCGGGCTCGTCGTGCTCGTGGGCGCCGTGACCGTGCAGGTCGTCCGGACCCGGCGCAGCGACGCCGCCCGGTCGGTGGCCGAGGACAACGCCACCGCGGCGGAGCTCGAGCAGTCGACGGCGGTCCGGTACGCGTTCGGCCAGATCGCCACCCGGCTCGTCCGGTTCACCGAGCTGCCCCGGTCCGATCGCCACGGCGAACTCTCGGTCGTCGCCGACCGCGTCGCCGTGGCCCTGGCGTTCTACCTGCTGCCGAAGGTGCCCGACGTCCGCGCCAACGTGTACCAGCTGTCCACCGATCTGCGGGCGCTCGAGCCGATCGGTCACGGTGGGGCCGGCGACACCGCCGGGGTCTTCCGCGCGGGCACGCCCTACGGCGACCGCAACCTCGAGTGGGTGCTGGTCGGGGGATCGCCCCGGATCGTCGGTGACCGCTCGGCCGATGTCGACGTCGACCAGGACCTTCCGGGCTTCGAGCCGCGGTACACCTCGTACGTCTCGGTGGTGATCCGGTCCGACCAGTACTCGTTCGGCATGCTCACCGTCGACTCTCCGGTCCCCGACGCCTTCACCGAACTCGACGCCAAGAACATCGCGATGATGGCGTCGTTCATGGCCGTCGCGTTCTCGTTGACCTACTCGTTCTCCGAGCGCGACCGCAATCCAAGGAAAGGCCCGTGATGCTCACACGCTCTGTCGGACGCTCGACGTACGATGCCCCCATGACGACCGTGAACCCTGCTCCGCCGTCGTTCGGGCGTGCCCGGATCTCCTCGCCGAACTGGAACGACACGACCACCGACGCCGACTACGAAGACCTCGACGTCATCGCCGCCAACATCGAACGCGAGCGCGTTGCAGCCCGGCTCCGAGTCACCGCAGCGATCGCCGCGCGACTGGGTCGCTGACCCCTCCCGCAACGTCCACGACGAACGGCTCCCACGCGTGCGTGGGAGCCGTTCGTCGTCCGAGGAGCCCGAGCCCGAGCCGGGGCCGGCTCCGGCGCCGCGGCTACGGCGCCTCGGTCACGTCGATGAGCACCTTGCCGACCGTGTCCTGCTCGACCGCGTCGTGCGCCTGGGCGGTCTGCCCGAGCGCGAACCGGGTGAGCGGGAGTCCGGCGTCCTCGCCGACCGGCAGCACACCGTCGTGCAGTGCCTCGGTGACGTCCTCGGCCGCCGCGGACAGCGCCTCGTCGCCGATCGTGTAGAGCAGCAGGAACTGGTAGCGGGCGTTCACGCTCATGTTCGGGCGGATCGGCAGGCTCGCCTCGTCGCCGCCGTTGTTCGCGTAGATCGACACGACACCGTGGTTCGCCAGCACGTCGGCGACCAGCGCGGCGTTCTGCGGGATCGACACCTCGACGACGATGTCGACACCGTCGGGCGCGATCGCCCGGATGCGCTCGGCGGCGTCCTCCTCGCGGTAGTTCACGACGTGGTGGGCGCCGGCCGCCGTGGCGAGGGCTGCCTTCGCGTCCGAGCTGATCGTCGTGATGACGGTCGCTCCGGCCCAGCGGGCGAGCTGGATCGCGGCGTGCCCCACGGCACCGGCGCCGCCGGCGACGAGCACGGTGAAGCCGTCGAGGGCTCCGGGTCCCAGTCGTGCGGGCCCGTCCTCGTGGGTGGTGAGCGCTCGGTGCGCCGTCATCGCGGGGACGCCGAGCGAGGCGCCGACGTCGAACGAGACACCGTCGGGCAGCGGGACCACGCGCGACTCGGGCACGACCGTGTACTCCTGCGCCGTGCCGGTCGGCCGTGACGCCGCAGCCATGAACAGCCAGACGCGGTCACCGACGGTCAGCCCGTCGACTCCGGGGCCGACGGCGTCGACGACACCTGCGCCGTCCTGGTTCGGCGTGATCTCGGGGAACGGCAATCCGTCGCCGTACGTGCCGCCGGCACGGGCCTTCCAGTCGGTCGGGTTGACGCCGGAGACGACGACGCGGACGCGGACCTCACCGGCACCGGGCTCTGGGATCTCCCGCTCGACGAGTTCGAGGACGTTGCTGGCACCGGGCTTCGTGTAGACGATCGATCGCATGTCCCCAGGCAACCACTCGTCGCCGTCGGGGATTCCGAGTGCGGGGTCGCTCAGCGCGCGTCGTACCCCTCGCGCGCCTCGGCGACGTCGGGCATGTGCGAGGTGGCCCAGTCCTCCAGTGGCACGAGCACCGTGCGCAACGACCGCCCGAGCTCGGTCAGTTCGTACTCCACGTGCGGCGGGATCTCGGGGAACACCGTCCGCGTCACCATGCCGTCGCGCTCGAGGGCCCGCAGCGTCTGGGTGAGCATCTTCTGGGAGACCCCCTGCACCCGGGCCGCCACCGCCGAGTACCGTGCGGGACCGTCGGCGAGGGCGCCGATCGTCAGCACGCTCCACCGGTCGCCGATGCGGTCGAGCAGCTGCCGGCTGGGGCAGTCCGCCGCGTAGGGGCTGTACTCGAGTGCTGACACCGTGTCCTCCGTAACGCACCGCCAGGTGCCTACTTACTCAAAGAGAGTAACTCTTGTACGGTGACTGTCAACGTCACTGACGCCCAGCACGTCCACGAAGGGAACACCATGACCAACATCGTCGTCTTCGGAGGCACCGGCTACGCCGGCTCCGCCATCACCCACGAGGCACTGTCCCGCGGCATCGCCGTCACCGCGGTCGCCCGCGACACGAGCAAGCTCGAGCCGGCCGAGGGCCTCACCCTGGCGCAGGGTGACGCGTTCGACGCCGACTTCGTGTCCGAGGTCACCAAGGGTGCCGACGTCGTCATCGTCTCGCTCCACGCCGTGCAGGCCGACGGCAGCGAGCTGAAGGACAAGTTCCAGCACTTCGTCGACGCCGCCGCTGCAGCCGGTGCGCGGCTCGGCATCGTCGGCGGTGCCGGCTCGATGCGCGTGTCCGAGGACGGCCCCCGCCTCTTCGACACCGACGGCTTCCCGGATGCCTTCAAGGGTGAGGCGAAGAGCCACGCGCAGATCCTCGACGCCCTCCGTGCGTCGGACACCGAGGTCGACTGGTTCTACGTGAGCCCCGCCGCGGCCTTCGGCAGCTACAACACGGGCGAGCGTCGCGGCACCTACCGCGCCTCGGACGAGGTCCTGCTCGCCGACGCCGAGGGCAACTCGGACATCTCCGGCGCCGACTACGCGATCGCGTTCGTCGACGAGATCGTCACCCCGGCGCACCACCAGACGCGTTTCGGCGTCGCCTACTGAGGCGGTTCGACCCCGCTCCGCACAACCAGGATCGCCCGGAACCACGCCAACGCGCGGCTCCGGGCGATTTCGGTTGTGCGCAACCCCGCCACGCCCGTACCGACCGGCGCGACCAAGGGGCGGACGGGAGGCGCGGGGCGGGGCCGCCACGGGCCTCCAGGCCGGCGGGTGGTCACCGCCAGGGCCCGCGTCAGTGGGCGACGATCGCCGGCACCGGCAGGTGGTGGCGCATCCGCACCGCCAGGTGCAGGCCGCCCCGGCGGGCGAGCACGAGCGCGATCACGGCGGCGGCGGCAGCCGGCACGCCTCCGGCGACCATCATCCCCACGTGCGCACCGAAGCGGTCGACGATCTGGCCCATCAGCGGCCCGCCGATCGCCTGCCCACCGAGCAGCACGAGGACGTAGAGCGACATGACCCGGCCGCGGATCGCCACGTTCGACGACAGCTGCACGAGCGAGTTCGACGCGGTCTGGAACAGCAGCTGCGACATCCCGACAGCAACCAGCGCGACGGTGAACGGTGCGATCGCCGGGATCGACCCCGAGACGACGAGCAGCAGGCCCGTCCAGAACACCCCGCCGACGATGGTGCGGAGCCGGACGACGGCCCTCCGCGTCGAGAGCAGCGCGCCGACCAAGGCGCCGATCGCGACTGCGGAGTTGAACACCCCGTAGCCGCCGGCGCCGACGTCGTAGACCTGTGACGCGAAGGCGGACAGCAGCACGGGCATGGTCAGCGCGAACACCGAGAAGAACGCCACGAGGATCACCGGCACGATGATCGTCGGCTTGTGCACGGCGTAGCGGAGGCCCTCCACGAGCTGGCCCTTGCCGCGGGGCGCCGGTGGCGTGCGGTGCAGTTCGGAGACCTTCAGGAACCCGAGCGTCACGACGACGGCGACGCAGGCGATCGCGTTCACGCCGAACGACCACCCCGCGCCGACCGCGACGAGCAGTGCCCCGGACAGCGCCGGGCCGATCATGCCGCCCAGCTGGAACACTGACGAGTTCACGCTGATGGCGTTCCGCAGGTGCTTGTGGCCGACGATCTCGGTGACGAACACCTGCCGTGCCGGGTTGTCGATGACGGTGACCATGCCGACCAGGAACGCGATCACCCAGATGTGCCACGCCTCGACGACGCCGGCGAGCGTCAGGACGGCGAGCAGCGCGGACAGCACCGCGAAGGCGCCCTGCGTGATCATCATGAGCGCGCGCTTCGAGAACCGGTCGACCAGGACGCCGCCGAGCAGCCCGAACAGCAGCATCGGCGCGAACTGGCAGGCGACCGTGATGCCGACCTGCGCGACCGAACCGGTCAGCTGCAGCACGAGCCAGTCCTGCGCGATGCGCTGCATCCAGCCGGCGGTCATCGCCACCAGGTTCGTCGCAGTGAACAGCCGGAAGTTCGGCACGGACAGGGCGATGAGCGTGTGGCGCCACGGCGGTCGCGTGGCCTGGATCGGGAGCGGTTCGGTGGGCGGGGGGAGGGTCGTCGGTGACGCGCTCACGGTGCGGGGTTCTCCGGACGTCGGTGTGGATCTGGTACCCCAACGAAACTACGTGGCGCCGGCCCATTCGATACCCCTATGGTGGCTATCACTCCATTGCGATGTCGAATGAGGTCGCACCGACGGAAGGCGCGACGTGCTCGATCCGGTCCTGTTGCAGACGTTCCTGGCCGTGGCGGAGACCGGCAGCTTCACGCAGGCCGGGACCCGGCTCGGCATCAGCCAGCCGACGGTGTCGCAGCACGTCCGGCGCCTGGAGACCGCGGTGGCGCGCACCCTGGTCGCCAGGGACACCCGCGGCGTCGCCCTGACCGACAACGGGGACGCGATGGCCGGGTTCGCGCGGACGATCCTCGCCGCACACGCCACCGCCGACGCCTACTTCTCCGGCGCGGCCACCCGCGGGCGGCTGCGGTTCGGGGCGGCGGACGACCTCGCCATCACCCAGCTGCCGCGGATCCTGCGGGACTTCCGACGGCTGCACCCGCAGGTGAACCTCGAGCTCACGGTGAACCAGTCGGCACCGCTGCTCCGCCGGGTGCACGCAGGCCAGCTCGACCTGGTGTTCATCAAGCAGACGGCGGGGGAGTCCGCCGAGGGCACCAGGGTCGCCACCGACCAGATGGTGTGGATGGCGCAGGACGGCATCGCCCTGGAACCCGGCGAACCCGTCCCGCTCATCGCGTACCAGGCGCCGAGCATCAGCCGGCAGATGGCGATCGACGCCCTCGAGGCAGCCGGCCGCACCTGGCGGATCACCTGCAACACCCGCGACGTCAACGGGGTGCTCGCCGCGGTGCGCGCGGGCATCGGCGTCGCGGTGTTCCCGCACTCGCTGATCCCGGCCGACCTGGTGAAGGTGTCGCAGCGGCTCGGGCTGCCGGACCTGCCGGCGGTGGACTACGTCCTCATCGCGAACCCGACGGTGCAGCGGGAACCGATCGACGCACTGACGAACGCGATCCTGTCCCGCGGGGTCGTCCGCGCCGTCTGAGCGCTCGCGGCGAGACGCCGGCGTGTTCGGGCTGGTGTCCGCAGCAAGACGCCGGCGTGTTGTCTCGACACCGCCGAGCCGCCGAGACGCCGCGACTTTCGGAGGCGTCTCGACGTCGACGCGGCGTCCTGCCGAGACGACGGCGTCTGAGCGCTCGCGGCGCTACGGGGCGAGCGTCGGGGTCGTGCCGGTGCCGGTGACGTCCGGCAGCGTCACCCCCGCGAGCGGCAGCAGCGCCGCCGCGACGGCCCACAGCAGCACGACCGTACCGACGCCACCGAGCACGGCGCCGAGCAGGGCCACCGGCCGCTGCCACGTGGCCGTCCGGTCGCGCAGCGTCACGATCGAGAGCACCAGCGCGAGCAGTCCGAGCACCACGCCGACGCCGTGCACGGTCGCGGGCGCGGTGAACCACCAGGCCGCCAGACCGATCGTCGCGATCCCGGCGACGGCACCGAGCACCGCGCCGGCGGTCGCGCCGAGCGCACGGCGTGGCTCCGGCGCTGCGGCTGCGGCCACGGGCTGGTCGAGCAGTTCGGTCGGGAGGCCCGCCTCGCCCCCGCCGGCACCCTGCGGCACCGTGGTGGGTGCGACCAGGGCCGTGGTCGCCAGGGCATCGGGGGTCGCGACGGCGGTGCTACCGGGAGCGGCGGTGGCCGGCGCCGCGTGCAGCACGGCGTCGAACGACCGTGCGACTGCGGGAGCGGGTGCGGCCGACCGTGCGGCGGCCTGCTGGTGGGCGAAGCGTCGGGGCGTCCGGTAGCCGATCGGGCCGACGGGCTCGGGTTCGGTGCCCTCGACGACCACGTGTTCGAGGCCGGGCACCGAGAACCGGGGCTGTCCGGCGACGGGCACGGCGGGTGCGGCGGTCGGCGGTGCCGAGGACGCCTCCGGCGAGGGGGTGGTGAACGGTGCGACGAGCGGTGTCGCGTCCGCAGAGGCGGGTGCGGCGGCGACCGGGGAGACCGGCACCACGAGCCCGGAGGCGGGGACGACCGACGACGGCGGCACCGCGGGGGTCTCGAACGGCACGGTGTGCACGTTCGGTGACGTCGGGGCCGGGGGCAGCAGTTCCTGCTGCGGCGGGAAGTCGGGCACGGGGGCGTCGGCCTCGACCAGGGCGGCGATCGACGCGGGCTCGGGCGTCGGTGCGTGCGCGGCCGGCGCATGCACTGCGGGCGCCTGCTCAGCCGCGGCGTTCCCGGTCGGGGTGACCGTGGTCGGTGGGACCGGCGCCGCGTGGGCGGCGCGTGACGAGGCGGGGGTGGGACGGGCCTCCCGGCCGGAGGCGTTCACGTGACCGGCGGCGGCGACCCGCTCGGGCGCGACCTCGTCGACGGGCGGCGCGGTCACCCAGGCCGGGACGGGCCGACGGGGCCGGTCCGATTCGGGCATGCGATGCGCTGCCACTGCGGCGCTCCTTCCGTCGACTGATCCATGCTCAGTTGTAGCGGCAACCGCTGTGTGGATCGCAGCCCCAGTTCGGGGTCGCCGGTACGTTCGGGTGATGACCGGAATCGAACACCGTCCCCTGGGCCCCTCGGGGCTCGTCGTCTCCACCGTCGGCCTCGGCTGCAACAACTTCGGGCGGCGGGGAACCGCGTCCGAGTCGCAGGAAGGCACCGACGCCGTCGTCGCCGCGGCCCTGGATGCCGGAGTGACGCTCTTCGACACCGCGGACATCTACGGCGGCGTGCCGGGCATGTCCGAGGAGATGCTCGGACGCTCGATCCGTGGCCGCCGCGACGAGATCGTCCTCGCCACGAAGTTCGGCATGGACATGCAGGGCGCGAACGGGCCGGACTGGGGCGTCCGCGGGTCCCGCCGGTACGTGCGGCTCGCGGTCGAGTCGTCGCTCCGCCGCCTCGGCACGGACTGGATCGACCTGTACCAGATGCACCGGCCTGACGAGGTGACGCCGATCGAGGAGACTCTCTCGGTCCTCGACGACCTGGTCCGCGAGGGCAAGATCCGGTACGTCGGCCACTCGAACTTCGCGGGGTGGCAGATCGCCGAGGCCGAGCTCACGGCGTCGATCGCCGGGACCACCGCGTTCGTGTCCGCGCAGAACGAGTACAGCCCGCTCGCCCGGGACGCCGAGACCGAGGTCCTGCCGGCGGTGCGGGCGTACGCGCTCGGGTTCCTGCCGTTCTTCCCGCTGTACAACGGGCTGCTCACCGGCAAGTACACGAAGGCGGGCGGCCCGGCCGACGGGCGGCTGACCACCTCGAAGCCGCAGGTGCTCGAGGACGCCCCGTGGGACGTGCTCGACGACTACCAGCGGTTCTGCGACCACCGGGGCGTGACGATGCTGCAGGCGACGTTCGCGTGGCTCCTGGCGCAGCCGGGGCTGTCGAGCGTCATCGCGGGGGCGACGAAGCCGGAGCAGATCACGCAGAACGTCGAGGCCGGCACCACCTGGGCGCCGACCGAGGACGACATCGCCGACATGACGACGATCTTCGACCGGGCCTGAGCGGGCGTTTCGCGCTGCTTGCGCTGCTTCGCGCCGGTTCGTTTCGCGCTGAGCGACCGGTCACGGGATGCGGAGCCCGTGAGGTGTCGCTCAGCGCGAAACGGTGGCGGTGCGGCGCCAGCGGCAGTGCCGCGCGGTGCTGCGGACTAGCGCGTCGCGGCGGCCAGGGCGTCGCGCAGCTCGGCGGCGGTCATCCGCGGGCCGTAGCCGGGGGTGTCCCGCTGGATGCGCCACCCCTCGGCGAGCGGCCCGGCGTCGACGACGTCGAAGCCGAACGCGTCGATGAGCTCGGCGACGGTCTGCTTGGCGGAGTCGTCGTCGCCGGCGATGACGAGGGCACGACGGTCCGGGGTGCCGGCGGGCGTCGCGTGGCCGGTGAGGTCGTCGGCGCCGATGTGGTTGAACGCCTTCACGACACGGGCGCCGGGCAGGTGGTCCTGCAGCATCTCGGCGGTGGTCGTGGACTGGTCGTCGAGGGCGGCGATGTGGCCGTCGCGCTCCCAGTAGTAGTTGTTCGTGTCGATGACGACCTTGCCGACGAGGGGCTCGACGGGGATCGTCTCGATCGCGGCGAGCGGCACCGTCACGACGACGATCTCGCCCGCTGCGGCTGCCTCGTCGCGGGTCGCTGCGCGTGCGCCGTCGCCGAGTTCCGTGACCAGGTCGGTCAGGGTCTCCGGGCCGCGGGAGTTCGCGATGACGACCTGGTGGCCGTTCCGTACCGCGAGTCGAGCGAGCTGGGATCCGATGTTGCCGGCGCCGATGATTCCGATGGTTGTCATGGTGTCCCTGCAACGCTGCCCGCCGTCGTGCATTCCCCGGGGGCGCGAACGCCCCGCCGGGAGCATGATGGCGGCATGGACCCCGAGTTCCGCGACGAGACCGACCAGGACCGCTACGCGATGTACGTCTGCGGCGAGCTCGTGAGCGTGCTCGACTACCGGGTGAACGGTGACGCTGTCGCGTTCCCGCACACGTACACGGTCCCGAAGCACCGCGGCCACGGCTACGCGGCGCAACTCGTCGAGTACGCCGTCGCCGACGTCGAGTCGTCGACCACGAAGCGCATCGTCCCGATGTGCTGGTTCGTCGGCAAGTGGTTCGACGAACACCCCGAGAAAGCCGACCTGCTCAGCCGCAGCGCCGCGGACTGAGCACCGAACGAAGGGGCTCCCGTGCCCACCATCACCCCGTTCCTCTGGTACGACGACCAGGCCGAACAGGCGGCCGAGTACTACGTCGGACTGTTCCCCGACAGCCGCGTCGACAGCGTCAGCCGGATGCCGGACGGTCGTGCCCTCGTCGTGGAGTTCACGTTGCTCGGTGTCCCGTACCGCGCGATGAACGGCGGCCCCGGGCACCCGCACACCGACGCGGTCTCGTTCCAGATCGACGTGGACACGCAGGACGAGCTCGACCGGCTGTGGGACGCCCTGCTCGCCGACGGCGGGAGCCCGATGGCGTGCGGCTGGTTGACCGACCGTTGGGGTCTGGCATGGCAGGTGACCCCGTCGATGCTGGGGGAGCTCATGAGCGGATCGGGTGACCGGGAGGCCAACGCCCGCGTGTTCGAGGCCATGATGCAGATGGTCAAGCTGGACATCCCCGCGCTGCAGGCCGCGGCCTCCGGTCACTGACCCCACTCCACGCGGACCCGCCGGTAGTGTGACCGGACGAGAAGACCGCCGGCCGGCGCCGGCACAGACAGGCTGGAGCCACCATGGACCACCCGAGTTCGAGGGTCCGCAACAGCGACATCAGCCGGGCCTACACCGAGCTCGCCCGCATCACCCGTCGGGCGAGCATCCGGGCCCGGGGTTCAGACCAGGTGTTGAGCGTCGTCGACCAGTCCCTCGTCGACTTCGTCGTCCAGCACCCGGGCTGCATGGCCATCGACATCGCCCGCTACCTGCGGCTGAACCGGTCGACGATCTCGCGGCAGCTGTCCGGGCTCCTGGCGACCGGGCTGGTGCGGACGACCGACGGTGGCAGCGGCAACGCGAAGCCGCTCGAGGCGACCGACGCCGGCCGCGCAGCGCTCGAGCGCTCGGTGCAGCTGCACCGCGACGCGCTCGACGAACGGCTCGCCGACTGGTCGGACGACGACATCGCGCTGCTCGCCGGGCTGCTGGAGCGCCTCGGTGCCTCGGACGAGGCCGGGCTCCCGATGCCGGCACCCACCGAGTCGTGACGACGTCGTTCGTCCTGCTGTCCGACACACACCTGCCGAAGCGCGCGAAGGACCTGCCGCCCGGGCTGTGGGCCGACGTCGACGCAGCCGACCTCGTGGTGCACGCGGGGGACTGGGTCGACCTGGCCACCCTCGACGCCGTGCAGGCGCGGTCCCGCCGGTTCGAGGGCGTGCGGGGCAACAACGACGGTCCGGAGTTCGACGACCGGCTGCCGCTCGTCGCCCGGTTCGGTGTCGAGGACCTGCGCTTCGCCCTGGTGCACGAGACCGGGGCGTCGACCGGTCGGGAGCGGCGGATGGACGCCGAGTACCCGGACACCGACGTGCTCGTCTTCGGCCACTCGCACATCCCGTGGGACACCGTGGCGCCGTCGGGGATGCGCCTGCTCAACCCCGGTTCGCCGACCGACCGCCGTCGCCAGCCCGACCACACGTGGATGCGCGGCACGGTCAGCGGCGCCGAGCTGTCCGTCGAACTGGTGCGGCTGCCGCCGGTCGTCCGCTAGCCCCGGTCGCAGCCGTCGGCGCGCCCGGTTCCCGAAAGCGACAGATCCCTGCGGAACTTCTCCGGACACCTGTCGCTTTCGCGGGGTGTTCGACGGCCGTCAGCGCAGCAGTGTCGCTTCGGCGGCACTGACCGCACCGCCCGCAGCCACGGTGGCCCCGACCGCACCGCCAGCCGTGACCGCGCCGCCCGCAGCCGCAGCCGCAGCCGCAGCCGCAGCCGCAGCCGCGGTGGCCCCGGCACCAGCAGCCCCTGCCGTCGGCATCCGGAAGAACGCCAGCTCCCACTCCGTCGAACGCCGGAACGCCCGCGCCATCCGCCCCCGCTCGTCGGGTGTCGCAGCACGGGCTGCCTCCTCGACGAGCCGGGTCGCCTCGGCGCTCGACGCCGCGAACCCCGGGTCCCCGTACGCCGTGATCCAGTCCGCGAAGGCGTGCCCATCCGGAGCGACCCCGAGCTGCGACCCGACCCAGGCGTAGACCCGGAAGCACGGCAGCACCGCGGCGGCGAGCACCGCACGGGAGCCGGAGTCGGCAGCCTCCTGCAGGTGTGCGAGGTACCCGGCGCACGTGGGGTGCACGGGATCGTCGGCGTGCGAGCCGGCCAGCCGACGGTGGTGCAGGTCGCGGGCCTCGTCGGCGCACCCCTGCGCAGCCGCCGCCCAGAACGCAGCAGCAGCAGCGCCAGCACCAGCACCAGCGCCAGCAGCAGCAGCACCAGCGCCAGCGCCAGCAGCAGCACCAGCAGCAGCAGCACCAGCACCAGCACCGACCCCGAGTGCCGCCAGGTGCCGCTCGTACGCCCGCAGGTAGTGGACGTCCTGCGCCAGGTAGCCCGCGAACACCTCCGGTTCGAGCGTCCCGTCCCGGAGCCCCACCAGGAACGCGCAGTCGATCGTCTCCTGCAGCACCGATGCCGCATCCGCCCACCACACGTCCGTGTACGACAGCGCCGGCAGGGCTGCCCGCGTCTGCGCCCCGTGGTCGACCGGGCCGTTGCCGCTCCCGACCGACAGCGCGTCGGCTCCGCGCAGCGCCGCCGTCAGCCACTCCTTCGCCACACCGACCGCGAGTTCCCAGTCGCCGTGCCGCGCGGCGAGCGTCGCGATCGCACTGGAGAGCGAGCACCCGGTGCCGTGCGTGTTCGTCGTCGCGACCCGGGGACCCGTGAACACCCGCACGGTGCCGTCCGGTGCCACGAGCACGTCGTCGGAGGTCGGTCCCTCGTCGTGCCCGCCCTTCGCCAGCACCAGGACGTCCCACCGCGCCGCCACGGCACGCGCGGCATCCAGCGACGAAGCCGACGCCGACACCCCGGCCAGCTCCGCCAGCACCACGAGCTCGGCCCGGTTCGGCGTCACCAGGTCGGCGAGCGAGAACAGCGCCCCCATGGCCGCGGCCGCGTCCTCGTCGAGCAGCCGGTCCCCGCTCGTCGCCACCATCACCGGGTCGACGACGACCACCGGCGGCCGGTGCTCCCGCAGCCAGTCCGTCACGACCCGCACGACGTCGGCGGTGCCGAGCATCCCGATCTTCACCGCGTCGACCACGACGTCGTCCGACACCGCGTCGAGCTGCTCCCGCAGGAACCCGACGTCCGGCACGTGCACCGACCGCACCCCGTGCGTGTTCTGCGCGACGAGCGCCGTCACGACCCCCATCCCGTACCCGTCGTGCGCGGCGATCGCCTTGAGGTCCGCCTGCATCCCGGCCCCGCCCGTCGGGTCTGTCCCGGCGATGCTCAGCACCCGTGGGACGCTCATGCGTCCGCCCCGTGGTGCGTGACGTCGGCCTGGAGGGACGGATCGCCAGCACCTGACGGCCTCGCCTCCGTCCCGTGGTCGGGTCCAGGGCCCCACGCGGACACGTACGCCGCCGCGGCGGATCCGGGGTCGCCCGCGGCGCAGATGCCCGAGACGATCGCCACCCCCGCGGCACCGGCAGCCCGGAGCGGCACGACGTCGTCGAGGGTCACCCCGCCGATCGCCACGCACGGCACGTCGGTCGCGGCGGCCAGCCGGGCGAACCCGTCGTGGCCCAGCGCCGGCGGGTGGTCCGCCTTCGTCGTCGTGGGGTGCACGACCCCGACGCCGAGCAGGTCCACGGTGCCGCGGGGGAGCCGTTCGACGGCAGCCAGGTGCGCGAGCGTGTTCGCGGTGAGGCCCACGTGGGCGTCCGCGCCGAGCAGGGCACGGGCGGCGGTCACGGGGACGTCGGACTGGCCGAGGTGCACGCCCGCGACCCGGTGTCCCGCGTGCCGTGCGGCGAGGGCGACGTCGAGCCGGTCGTCGACCACCACCGTCGCACGGTCCCCGACGGCGTCGGCGACGGCCGCGGTCAGCGCGAGCAGGTCACGCGCGGAGGCGTCCTTGTCCCGCACCTGCACGATCCGGACCCCGGCGTGCACGGCGGCGCGGACGACCCCGAGCACCCCGATGCCGTGCCGGTCGGCCAGGGCGCCGTCGGTCACCAGGTAGACGCCGAACCCGGCGGACTGCAGCCCACTCATGCCGACACCGCCCGGGTGTCGACCGCAGGAGCCGTCTCGACCGTGATCCGGGCCTCGCGGACGACGTCCTCCGGGGTCAGCGACGCCAACCGGTCGAGGAACAGCGGCTGGAAGGTCCCCGGCCCACCGGCGTCCCGTGCCGCGAGCTCCGCGGCGATCGTGTGCACGGCGGTGGCGGCGACGGCAGCGGCACCCGCGTCCGCCGGCGCGACCGACGTGAACGCGGCGACGACCGCGCCGAGCGCACACCCACCACCGGTGATGCGTGTCAGCAGGTCGGTCCCGTTCGCCACCCGGACCACACCGATGCCCGGCGCGACCAGCAGGTCGACCGCACCCGACACGGCCACCGCGGCCACGAGCCTCCCGTCCGAAGCAGCGACGGACGCGACCCGGGCGTCCTCCGTGCCCACCGTGCTGTCGACGCCGCGGCCACCGGCCGAGTCGCCGAGCAGGGCGAGCACCTCGGAGGCGTTGCCCCGCAGCACCGTCGGGTGCAACGCGAGCAGGTCCCGCGCCAGGGCGGTGCGCACCGGCAGCGAGCCGACCGCCACCGGGTCGAGGACCCACGGAGTGCCCGCGTCCCGGGCGGCGTGCACGGCCTCGAGCGCGGCGACCCGCGGTTCGGCGTGCGGAGTGCCGGTGTTCACCAGCAGGGCGTCCGCGACGCGGGCGAACGGGCCCGCCTCGGTCGCCACGTCGACCATCGCGGGCGAGGCCCCGAGTGCGAGCAGCACGTTCGCCGTGACGTTCTGCACGACGGTGTTCGTGATGCACTGCACCAGCGGGGCCCGGGCACGCACGGCCTCGAGCAGTTCGGCGGTTCGGTGGGCCCAGGCAGGGGAGGGCGCAGCGGTCTCCATGGACGATCCCTTCGCGAGTACGAGCTCGAGCAGGTTCGACGGGTGTGATCTCAGCCGCTGGATGCGGCACCCCGTGTCTCGAGCGACACCGTACACGACGCCCGGTGACCACTTCGAGGCCCGCTCCGGGCACCGTGTGCCAGGGTTGGACCGTGCCAGACGCAACGCCCCCCGGGCCCCCACCCGGCCCCCGCGACCCCGGTGACGCCTGGGCGGTCGGCCCCGACGGCACCAAGGCGTGGGGACGCTTCGGCGCCGCAGGCCTGCTCGTCGACGACGGCGCCGGCCGCGTGCTCCTGCAGCACCGCGTCGAGTGGAGCCACCACGGCGGCACCTGGGGCATCCCCGGCGGCGCACGGCACCAGGGCGAAGCAGCGGTGACCGCCGCCCTCCGCGAATCCGCCGAAGAGGCCGGCGTCCCCGACGACGCGATCGCCCTGCGCCACACGGCGCTGCTCGACCTGGGGTTCTGGACCTACACGACCGTCGTGGGGCGCGCCTCCCGACCCTTCGAACCCGTCATCGCCGACCGCGAGAGCCTCGCGCTGTCGTGGATCCCGATCGACCAGGTCGACGACCTGCCCCTGCACCCCGGGTTCGGCAGGTCGTGGCCGGCGCTCCGCGCCACGGTCGCGACCACCCCGCACGTCGTCGTCGACGCGGCGAACGTCGTGGGCAGCGTGCCCGACGGCTGGTGGAAGGACCGAGCCGGCGCCGCATCGCGCCTGTTGGAACAGGTGTCGGCGCTCGCCGCGGGCGGGGTCGGCGCATCGTTGCTCGACCTGCCGTTCGCACGGTGGTGGCCGCGGTGGACCGTGGTGCTCGAGGGAGAGGCCCGGGCCGCTGCCGACGTCGCCGGCACCGGCGCTCTCGACGTCGTCCGTGCTCCGGCCTCCGGCGGCGACGCCATCGTCGAGTCCGCGCGGGCCGCGGTGCAGGCCGGCGACGGGCCGGTCGTCGTCGTGACGGCCGACCGCGAGCTCCGCGACCGCGTCGAGGCCCTCGGCGCGATCGTCCACGGGCCGTCCTGGTTGCGCGACCAGCTGTAGCCGCCATCCGGACCGCCGCGTTCCGGATGGTCACCGAGCAGCAGTCGGTCCCTGCCGGTACGCTGGCCCTCCGTCAACGGAGACGCAACACGCAGGAGGTTCCCCTTGGAGCGCATCACCAGGGCCGACGACCGAGTCCACCGCCCCGCCGGGCCGTGGACCCCCACGGTGCACCGGCTGCTCGCCCACCTGCACGAGCAGGGGTTCGTCGCAGCCCCGGAGCCGATCGCCCTCGGTGACACCCTCGAGACGGTCTCGTTCGTCCCCGGCGTCGCGGGCGAGTACCCCTGGACCGAGGACATCGCCAGCGAGGCCGCCCTCGTCACCAGCGCCCGCCTGCTCCGCCAGTTCCACGACGCCGCCGCCAGCTTCCCGCGCAGCGCCACCGACGACCTCTGGTCCCAGGCCGACCGTGCCCCGGTCGAGACGATCGTGCATGGCGACTTCGCCCCGTACAACTGCGTCTACGACGGCATCGCCGCCGTCGGCCTGATCGACTTCGACACCGCCCACCCCGGGCCCCGTGTCTGGGACGTCGCGAGTGCCGTCTACCGGTTCGCACCGTTCACCACCGGCGCCGTCGAGGGATCGACCGCCCCCGACCTCGACGAGCGGCTCGCGCGCGCCGCCGAGTTCTGCCGCGCCTACGCCCTCGACGACCGCTCCCGCAGCGTCCTGGCCGAGACCATGATCGCGTCCCTCGTCGCGCTCGTCACGACGATCGAGCACGAGGCCGCCGCCGGCAACCCGAAGTTCGTCAGCGACCTGCAGCACGGCCACGCCGACCTGTACCGCGCCGACGTCGCCTACCTGGAGCAGCACGCCGACGCCGTCACCGCCGCCGTCGCGTGACCACCAGCCCCGCGCGGCTCCGCACGGCGCGCTTCGCGGCGCAGGGCATCGCGGCACCCGGGCTGGTGACCACCAGCCCCGCGCGGCTCCGCACGGCGCGCTTCGCGGCGCAGGGCATCGCGGCACCCGGGCTGCGACCCACCGAGGTCGTCGAGCGGATGCTGGCGGTGCAGGGGCAGGACCTCGGCCAGGTGCTCTGGGCCATCGGGGTCCGCGCTCCCGGATCGACGCGGGACGACGTCCGTGAGGCCTTCGACCGCGGGGAACTCGTCCGCTCGTGGCCGATGCGCGGCACCCTGCACGCCCTGCGCCCCGACGACCTGCGCCTGCTGCTCGACGAGTGGGCACCCGCCACCGCTGAGCTGCCGGACCGCGACGAAGCCCTCCGCCGGGTCCTGCTCGGGTACCTGCGCGGCCGTGGCCCCGCGACCGAGGCCGACGCCGCGAGCTGGACGAAGCTGCCGCTCGGTGACCTCCGCCGAGCGCGGGCCGCGGCGGGGGACGCGGTGGAGGACCTCGGCGACGGGCTCCTCGACCTCGCCGACCGGCCGGCAGCCGCGCGCATCCCCACCGGGCACCTGCTCCCGGGCTTCGACGAGTACCTGCTCGGGTACGCCGACCGGTCCGCGCAGCTCGACCCCGCCCACGCCGACCGGGTCGTCCCCGGGGCCAACGGCATGTTCCTGCCGATGGCCGTCGTCCGGGGTCGCGTCGTCGGCACCTGGAAGCGCACCGAGCGCCGGGCCGGGCACCTCGTCACCGTCACACCCTTCGGTGCCCTCGATGCGGCATCGGTCCGCGCGCTCGAGGCGGCGGCCGCGCGGTACGCGGCGTTCCTCGGTGCGCCCGTCGCGACCACGGTGGTCTGACGCGACCACCTGCGGACCGTGTGCCGAGGCTGCCCGGCCGGCGTGGGCCCAGACCGTACCCAGCAACCATGCGGCGGACTCCGACACTGCCTCCGGTAATGTCGCAGGGCCATGACGGACAGCCCGGCCGACGCCACCCCCTACGAAGTCCTCGGCATCCCCGCGACGGCTGACGACGAAGCGCTCCGCCGTGCCTACCGGCGGGCCGCCCGCGAGACGCACCCCGACCTCGGCGGCGACGCCCAGCGCTTCCGCCAGGTCCAGCTCGCGTGGGAGCGCATCGGCACGCCGGCAGCCCGGCGCGCGTACGACATCGGGTCCCGCGCGTACGGCGCGTCCGGTCCGTCCGGGGCGACCGCCGGCAGGGGTGACACCGGTCGCGACGCCTACGCACCCCCGGCAGCGCGTCGCGACACCCGCCCCCGGGCCCGATCCCACGGACACCCCGGCGGTCGGTCGCGCGAGGTCTTCCTGCAGGCCGAACGCGAGTGGGTCGGGCTCGGCGACCCCATCGAGGACCCCTACGACCCCACGCTCATCCGCTCCGCGCCGCGGCACATCCGGCGCCTGCTCGCCGAGGCCCTGGCCGAAGAAGCGACCGCCCTGATCGTCTCCGACATGGGGATCGGCGTCACGGTGTGGCACGACCTCGACGCCGGGGCCGAGGGCAAGCTCGACCACGCCGTCCTGACCCCGAGCGGACTCTGGGCCGTCGAGTCCATCGACTGGGGCGCTCCGGTCCGCGTCGAGCACGGCGAGATCGTCGGCGAGACGCTCGCGCCGGGGGAGCGACCTGTCAAGGAACTCGTCCGCGCCGCTCGTGCCGTGCAGAAGCAGACCCGGGTGCGGTTCTCCGGGCGGCTGCTCGTCGTGCCGGACGCCGCCGTCACCGAGGACGTGCAGCTCGTCGGCTCCCCGAAGAAGCCCACCGCGCTCGTCGTCCGCCGGAGTGCGCTCGCCCAGGTGCTGAACGGCGTCTGGTCGCCGGCGGGTTCCGTCGACGTGTTCGAGATCCGCGACCGCCTGCAGCAGACCGTCCGCTTCGTCTGACCATGACGCCTGCGGCCTGACGCGTGGCGCTGGCCCCGGGCTCGGGGCTCCGGGCTCCGGGCTCCGGGCTCCGGGCTCCGACCGTCACCGTCCGACGCGTCGTACGATCACGGCATGCGCGAAGAGGTCGTCGTCGTGGTCGGCGGGTGGGAGCACGACTGCTGCGGGCCCGCCTACGAACGGCAGACCACGGCGGCGTTCACCGCGTACGGCAGGACGCCGCGGTTCGCCGAGTCCCGGCACCACGACGACCCGTTCGGCATCACGGAGTTCCGTGGTCGTGTGGCCGATCTGTTCGTCGTCGCGGAGGACGGCACCCGCATCCCCGTCCACCGCATCCCGTCCGGTCGCGCGCTGGGCGGATCCGATCCGGACGACGACGGGCACCTCGAGGTGCCGTGGACCGGAGAACGGATCGAGGTCGAGTCCGACACGTTCGAGATCGTGGTCGATGTCCACGTGCCCGGGTCCGGGTCCGGGTCCGCGAAGCGTCAGTAGCCGCGGAGCTTCTCGAGGTCGCGGCGCTCCCGCTTGCTCGGCCGTCCGGCTCCGCGATCGCGCATCGGGACGAAGCCGGCCTCTTCCTTCGACAGCCGCGGCGGGGTCTTGTCCTCGAAGTGCTTCGCGGCCTCGGGGGCGCTCGTCCGCTTCAGGATGACGCCGGTGACCATGACGATGCGGTCGAAGCCGTTCTGGCGCACCCGCACCTCGTCGCCGGGGCCGATCGGCTGCGCCGGCTTCGCGCGCTCCCCGTTCACCCGGACGTGACCGGCCTTGCACGCGGCGGTGGCGGCCGACCGGGTCTTGGTGATCCGGACGGCCCAGATCCAGCTGTCGACCCGGGCCTTCTCCATGCCGACACTCTAGGCGGCCCGTACCCTGGGGCGGTGCATGCGGACGAACAGTCAGCGATCGCCCGGGCCCGTGCGCTCGGGGTGCTGCGCGCCGCCGCGATCGGGGACCGCCTGGTGGTCCGGGCGCACCACGGGGACGGCGCGCAGGACGCCCTCGGTGACCTGGTCGCCCGGACGCCCGACGCCGTGACGATCGCCACCCGCCGAGGCCCGGTCGAGCTCCGGCTCGCCGACGTCGTCGCCGCGAAGCCCGTCCCGCCGCCCCCGCCCGCGCGGCCTGCGCGGCGCTGACGCGCTCGGCTCGTCTGGTGCGAGGTTCCGTCCTCCGTGCGACCGCTCGTGGGGAGCACGGAGCACGGAACCCCGCACCACTCGCACAGCACCTCGCACGGTGCGAGCCCACCCCGGCGAGCCGCAGGCCCCCGCGCCCCGCTCCCGACATACGCTCATCCCATGGCAGTCCCCGTCCCGCTCGGCACCGAGGACCGCACCGCCCGCCTCACCCTCCGCCGCCCGGACTCCTGGCGCCGCGAGGACTCAGCCCAGGCGGACCTGCGCGTCACCGGCGACGACGTCGTCCTCACCGTCCGATCCCGCCCCAGCGACCGCTCGATCGGCGACGAGAACACCGGTCTGCTCGAACGGCTGCCCGGCTCCGTCGAGGGCCTGCTGCTCGTCGGCTGCGACCCGTGGACCACCGTCGGCGCCCCGGCCCGGCTGGTCGAGTACGTCCGGCCCGACGAACACGGTGACGTCGCCGGCACCCACCTGCTCTTCGTCACCGGTCGGCACCGCGTCGACCTGACGATCGAACGCCCGCTCGCCCGGCTGCTCGAGACCGACGACCTCGTGCTCGCGGTCCTTGAGAGCGTCCGCGCCACCGAGACGGTCCCGGTCCGCCCCGAGCGTGACCTCGAACCCCTGCCGGCTCCCGCCCCGGCACCGTCGCTCGACGGCCCACGGCTCAGCACGGACGCGATCGGCACCCTGCAGAGCCTCGCCGGACGCCGGTGGAACCCCACGCTCCTCCGCACCGCGGCGGGCCGCGAACTCATCGAGGCGGGCCTCGTCGGCCGGCTCGGCACCCTGCCGGAGTCGACGCAGACCCTCCTGGAACCCTGGCAGGGCGATGCCCACCCGGTCACGCTGGAACAGCACCTGCCCGACGGGGGCGAGTCGCGCCTCCAGGCCTGGTCGCAGACCGTCGTCGACGGGACCGACGCGGCGGGTGCCGTGGTCGCGTCCGTCACGCCCGACCGGGCCGTCGCGCTGCTGGCCGGGAGGCTCGGCATCGGTCCGACGTGGACCTTCCCGTTCCGCACGGGGTCGCTCCCAGGGCATCTGCTCGGCCGCAGGCTGGCCGGCGGTCCGGACGCACCGGACCTGCCGGAGGCCCTCGCCGAGGCGGACCCGCGCCTCGCGCGGTTCTGGGCCGCGCCGTGGACCGTCTCGTACCTGCGTCGACCGGGAAAGCCGAAGCCGATCACGATCGTGCGGGCCGAGGGACACGGGTTCGCGCGCGTGGGCACGACGAAGGCCGGGGAGACCGCCTTCCGGACGGACTCCCCGGCCAACGTCTACCGGTCGGTGGTGCGGGCGCTGCTGGGCTGAGCGCGCCCGGTTCTCCCGCTACGCGGCGGGGCCGGCGGTCAGGGTGATCGTGACCGTCTTCGCGGCGCCGGTGCTGTCGGTGTAGCGGACGCTCACCTTGTCGCCCACCGAGTGCGACTGGACGACCTTGGTGAGCTGGTCCGAGCTCGTGACCGCGGTACCGTCGATGCTCGTGATCGTGTCCCCGGCGGTCAGGCCGGCGCTCGCGGCGCCGGAGCCCTCGACCGTGCCGGCGACGGCGACGCCGCCCGTGGTGCCGGAGGTGTTGCTGACCTCGACCCCGAGGAACGCGGGCAGCCCGATGGTGATCGTGCTCGAGGACTCCCCGGCGAGGATCTTCTCGGCGATCGTCTTCGCGGTGGTGATCGGGATGGCGTAGCCGGTGACGTCGGCCGTGCCGGAGGACGCTGCCGTGGCCATGCCGACGACCTCGCCCTCGCTGTCGAGCACCGGTCCGCCGGAGTCGCCGGAGACGATGTCCGCCGAGATCTCGATCAGGCCGGTCAGGGACTCGGTGCCGGTGCCGGACTCGCTCTGCACCTGGATGTCCTGGTCGGTCGCGGTGACGGTGCCCTCGGCGGCGACGAGGTTGCCGGTGCCCTCCGCGTTGCCGACGTCCTTGACGGTGTCACCGGTGCTCGGCTCGCCGTCGTCATCGAGCGTGACCGTGGACAGCCCCGAGGCGTTCTCGAGCTTCAGGACAGCGACGTCGTTCGTGGCGTCGGCCCCGACCACGTCGGCCTTGTACTCCTTGCCGGTGGTCTCGTCGGTGACGGTGATGCTCGTCGCGCCCTGGATCACGTGGTTGTTCGTCAGGATCGTGCCGTCGGAGGTCAGGACCATGCCGGTGCCGGCCGCCTGTGACGACTCGTCGTAGTTCAGGACGGTGTTGATGGTCACGACGCCCTTCTTGTCGGCGGCCGTCGCCGCGGTGGCGGGGGACTGGGTCGTGCCGGTGCCGGTGCTGCCGTCGCCGCTGGTGCCGCTGCCGCTGCCGCTGCCGTCGCCGGGCACCGTGAAGCCGTTCGTGCCGTCGCTGCTGCCGGTGCCGCCGGTGCCGGATCCGGTGCCGGGCAGCGTGGTGGTGCCCTGCGACTGGCTCGACGTCGTGGTCGTCCCCTGCGAGGACAGGCCGAGGGCGGTGCCACCGGCCGCGCCGACGATGGCGAGCGCGGCGATGCCGGAGCCGATCATCAGTCCCAGGCGACGCGGGCGCTTCGTCGTACCGGGATGGTTCGCGGTCGCCGCCGAGTACGCCCACGCGTGGTTCGCGCCGGCGAGGGCGGGGCTGCCGATCAGGTACGGGCCGCGGCCGTCCGGCGTGTAGGCGTAGGGGCCGGAGCCGTCCGGCCCGTAGAGGTAGGGACCGGAGCCGTCGAACGCGTACGCCGGGCGCAGGGAGGCCGGGTCAGCGTGCGGCGCCTCCCAGTGCATCCCGGGAGCCTGCTGCTGCGCGGCAGGGGTGCCGTCCTCGTCGTGGTCGGCGGCTGCGGGGTTCGGGGTCTCGTTCATCGGTGCTCTCCGGTCGTCCCTCGACGGCCCGGTCGGGCGTCGATGGAGACCAGTACACGGCGCTTCCCCATGACAAGCCTATGAACGAACCCTGCGCACGCTCCGGGCTTGCTCGGGGGACGCCGAGTGGGGCTGCGGCGTTAGGGTGGCCTTACTTCCATGCCTCCGTCGACGTCCACGCCCCCGGCTCCCAGCTCCGTCCCCCGACTCGTCGGTGCGACCGTGCTGGCGGTCGTCGTCCTCGCGGTGGCGTGTGCGCTGTCGATCGCGTACGGCTCGCGGCCGATCCCGCTCGGCACCGTCCTCGACACGGTGATGCACCCCGGTCGGAGCGACGAGGTCGGGCTCATCGTGCTCGGCAACCGCGTGCCCCGCACCGTCGTCGGACTGCTCGCCGGAGCCGCGCTCGGGGTGGCCGGGGCCGTGATGCAGGGCGTCACGCGGAACCCGCTCGCCGACCCGAGCGTCCTCGGCATCAACTCCGGTGCGACCCTGGCCGTGGTGGCCGGGATCGCGGTCTTCGGCGTGAGCGGCACGGCTGCCTACCTGCCGTTCGCGTTCGTCGGGGCCGCCCTCGCCGCCGTGCTCGTGTACGGGATCGCGACCGTCGCCCGACGCGGCCTCTCACCCGTCGGGCTCGCCCTCGCCGGAGCCGTGGTCGCCGCGGCGCTGTCGTCGGTCACCACCGCGGTGCTCGTGACCGACCAGAGCCTGCTCGACCAGCTCCGGTTCTGGCAGGTCGGTGCCCTCGCCGGCAAGGACCTCGGCACGGCGGGGATCATCACGGCGCCGGTGCTCGTCGGGCTGGTGATCGCGTTCGGCCTCGGTCGGTCGCTGAACACACTCGCACTCGGGGACGAACTCGCAGCGTCGCTCGGGCAGCGGGTCGTGCTCGTCCGCGCCGTGGGCGGTCTGGTCGCGGTGCTGCTCGCCGGGTCCGCGGTGGCCGCCGCCGGGCCGATCGCCTTCGTCGGGCTCGCCGTGCCGCACGCCGTCCGTCGGCTGAGCGGCCCCGACCACCGCTGGACCATCCTGCTGTCGGCGATCGTCGCCCCCGCACTGCTGCTCGTCGCCGACGTCATCGGCCGCGTCGTGGCGTACCCGGGGGAGCTGCAGGTCGGCATCGTCACGGCGTTGATCGGGGCGCCGGTGTTCATCGCGCTCGTGCGTTCGAGGGCGGTGCGGGGACTGTGAGGCGGCTGTTCGGCTCCGGCCGCCCGCGGTCCGGCGGTCTACGCCGCTCGGCCGGGCTTCGTCGTGAGGTCGCGGTGCTCGTCGCCGTGCTCGTGGTCGTCGTGGTGCTCGTCCTGGTCGGGCTCGGCGCCGGTTCGATCCCGCTCACGCCGGGCCAGGTGCTCGCCGCCCTGTTCGGCCAGGGGGACCGGATCTCGGACTTCGTCATCGGGCAGCTCCGCGGGCCGCGGGTGCTCGGTGCCGTCCTCGTCGGCGCCAGTCTCGGCGTCGCGGGCGCGATCGTGCAGAGCGTCGTGCGGAACCCGATCGCGAGCCCCGACGTCATCGGGATCACCTCGGGGGCCAGCGCCGCCGGACTCACCGCCATCGTGCTGTTCGGTGCCAGCGGTGGCACGCTCTTCTCGGTCGTGCTCGTCGGCGCCGTGGTGGTCTCGATCGTCATCGCCGGGCTCGCCTGGCGACGGGGGATCACCGGCAACCGGGTGATCCTCGTCGGGATCGGCGTCGCGGCGATCTGCCTGAGCATCACCGGCTGGATGCTCACGAGCGGCACCGTGACCCAGGCCGGCACGTCGCTGCTCTGGCTCTCCGGCAGCCTGAACGCCGTCGACCGCGACCTGGTCGGGGTGCTCGGCGTCGCGTTCGTCGTGCTCGGCGTGCTCGCGCTGCTGCAGTCCGCCCGTCTGCGGGTGCTGAGCCTCGGGGACGAGGTCGCCGCCGCACTCGGACTCCGGCCGGACCGGGCGAAGGTGCTCCTGCTCCTCACCGCCGTGTGCCTGACCGCCGCAGCCGTCGCCACCGCCGGGCCCGTCTCGTTCGTGGCGCTGATGGCCGCGCCGATCGCCCGACGCCTGGTCGGCGGTGGACGGGTGGCACTCGCGCCGGCCGCTGCCGTCGGAGCCGCGATCACGCTCGGCAGCGACCTGCTGGCACAGTTCGCCTTCCCCGGCACGGCGCTTCCTGTGGGCGTCGTGACGGGCGTCGTGGGAGCGCCGTACCTGCTCTGGTTGCTCGCGCGGGGACGGTGACGACGGGTCGCACGAGTCGATGGCTTCGGGTCCCACGGGTCGCTGACGCGGCTCGTGCGTTCGCGGATCGCGGAAGTCCCTCCACAGTCCCAGATCGGGGCTGCCGCTCGGGCCGTCGTTTCCGATACGCTGGTGGGCCAAGAGGAGGAGGTCCACCGATGCCAGATCCAGTGGTCCCGCAGCCGGGCGGTCAGAAGACCCCGGAGCAGCGGCTGGTCGACACCACGCTGACCTTCAGCATGGACATGGGCGCGGCGCTCACCGCCGAGTCCGGTGTCTCGACCGAAGAACGTGAAGCCGTCAACGCACTGCCCTCCGGGTCAGCGTTGCTCGTGGTCCGTCGCGGCCCCAACGTGGGTGCGCGGTTCCTCCTCGACTCCGACGTCACGACGGCCGGTCGACACCCCGACGCCGACATCTTCCTCGACGACGTCACCGTGTCGCGCAAGCACGCGCAGTTCCTGCGCCACGGCACGAGCTTCAGCGTCAAGGACAACGGTTCGCTGAACGGCACGTACTTCGACGGTGTCCGCATCGACGAAGCGCTGCTCACCGACGGGGCCGAGGTCCAGGTCGGCAAGTTCCGCCTGACGTTCTACGCATCTCGGGTCGACCTGGCGCGCCTGGCGAACGCGTAGTGGCCGCACGGTCCGCTGCGGCCCGGGCGGGGTCCGCGGCACCGGACCTGCTCACCATCGGGCAGGTCCTCGCTCGCCTCAAGCCCGAGTTCCCGGACCTGTCGAGCTCCAAGCTGCGCTTCCTCGAAGAGCGCGAGCTCGTCACCCCGATCCGCACGGCCAGCGGGTACCGTAAGTTCTCCGCTGCCGACCTCGAGCGGCTCCGGGTGATCCTCGGACTGCAGCGTGACCACTACCTGCCGCTCAAGGTCATCAAGGAGTACCTCGCCGACCTCGATGCCGGACGCGAACCCGTCCTTCCCGGCGGAGGCGACGCGCCGAAGCCGTCGATCCTCGGGCGCGAACGCCGGTACACCCGCGACGAGACGGTCCGGGCAGCCGGCGCCTCCCCGATGCTCCTCGCCGACGCGGTCTCGGCGTCGCTGCTCCCGGCCACCGACACCTACGGCGACGACGGCGTCTCCGTGCTGAAGGCCCTGGTCGAACTCCAGCGGACGGGCATCGAGCCGCGACACCTCCGCACGCTGCGCAGCACCGCCGAGCGCGAGGTCGGTCTCATCGAGTCCGCCCTCATGCCGGTCTCCCGCCGGGGCGACGCCACCTCGCGGGCCAAGGCCACCGAGCTCGCGCGTGAGATCGCCGGGCACCTCGAGATCATCCGGTCGAACCTCATCCGCCAGGCCATCGGTCGTCTCGACGCATGACGCCGTCCGGTGCTCCGACAGGGCTTGTGTGTCAGTGGCGGAGGCGTATCCTCGACACGCCGGACGCGCCGGGTCGGATGTCCCGCGCGGGAGCGGTCGGAGTCGCTACCGTGGACCTCGGAACAACTCTCAACCCGTCGTTGAAGCTTCGGGTGGGAGCTCGATCGTCGTGGAAGGCAAGCTCATGAGTGGGAACGACACCCCTGGCACCGAGTCTGATGTGACCCGGTACGACCTCGGGCTGCTCTTCACCGATGGTCTGCCCGAGCACGATGAGCAGAACGGCTACCGCGGCACCGTCGCCGCACGGGCAGCCGGCATCTCGTACCGACAGCTCGACTACTGGGCCCGCACCGAACTCGTGCAGCCGACGATCCGCGGGGCCGCTGGCTCCGGTTCGCAGCGTTTGTACGGGTTCCGCGACATCCTCGTGCTCAAGCTCGTGAAGCGCCTGCTCGACACCGGCATCTCGCTGCAGCAGATCCGCACCGCGGTCAACCAGCTCCGTGAGTCCGGCGTCTCCGACCTGGCGCAGACCACGCTGATGTCCGACGGCGCCTCGGTGTACCTGTGCACCTCCGACGACGAGGTCATCGACCTCGTGTCCCGCGGCCAGGGTGTCTTCGGCATCGCGGTCGGCAAGGTCCTGCGCGAGGTCGAGAGCTCCCTGGTCGAGCTCGACGCCACCGCTGCGGCCGACCCCTCCGACGAGCTCGCCGCTCGTCGCGCTTCCCGCGCTTCCTGACCGTTCGCGTTCGGGCCAGTGGTCGTGACCCGTCGCCTGCGCGTCGCTGAGTGGTCACGAACCGTCGGCTGCGACGTTGCCTGCCGACAGTTGGTGACCGCTCGGCGGACGTGAGCGGTGTGTTGTGACCGCTGGCCGAGCCGGGGTCGGGCGTGTCTGTCGGGGCCGGGGCGGGCCTCCCGGCAGTCGGCGCGTGGTCACGAACTGTCGTGTGCGCGTCGCCGAGGTGTCACGAACCGCCGTGTGCGCGTCGCCGAGGTGTCACGAACCGTCGCCTGCGACGCTGCCTGCCGACAGTTGGTGACCCCTCGGCGGACGTGAGCGGTGTGTTGTGACCGCGCGGCGAGCCGGGGCCGGGCGTACCTGCCGGGTCGGGGTGGGCCTCCCGGCAGACTGCGCTTGGTCACGAACCGCCGTGTGCGCGTCGCCGAGGGGTCACGAACTGTCGGCTGCGACGCTGCCGACCGACAGTTGGTGACCTTTCGGCGGACGTGAGCGGCATGTCACGCGACCGCGATCACGACCGCGACCGCGACCGCGTGAGCACCGACCTACGCGGCGCCACCCTCGGCGTACGGACCGATCTTGCCGGTGCGCATGATGCGCTCGAGCAGCTGGTCGAAGTTCTTCGCCATCTCCTGCGCGGACTCGCCGGGCCAGACGTGCAGCGGCTTCGCGGCACCCTGTGCCTGCTGCAGCGACGTGCGCTCCGGCAGCTGCGGGGAGAGCACGAGCGGGCCGAACATGTCCCGAAGTTCCTTGATGCGGAACTGGTGCTCGAGCGACTGCACCCGGGCACGGTTCACGATGATGCCGAGGGGCTGCAGGCGCGGGGAGAGTCCGCGGCGGATCTCCTCGATGGCGCGCAGCGCACGGTCGGCGGCGGCCACGGAGAACAGGCCCGGCTCGGTGACGACGGTGACGCGGTCGGACGCGGCCCACGCGGTGCGGGTCAGGGCGTTCAGCGACGGCGCACAGTCGATGAGGACGAGCTCGTAGTCCTGCTCGACGTTGGCCAGGGCCTCTTCGAGCTTCCAGATGTCGCGGATCGACGGGTGCGGACCGTCGAAGTTGATGGCGGAGGGCGACCCGACCATGACGTCGATCTTGCCCTGCGACCCCTTCGTCCAGCCCGAGGGGGCGATCGCCTGACGGACGATCTTCTCCTTCGGGTTCTCGAGGACGTCGGCGACGTTGAGGTGGCCGGCGAGGTTGATGTCGAGGCCCGTGGAGACGTCGGACTGCGGGTCCAGATCCACCACCAGCGTGCGCAGTCCCTTGGCGAACGCGGCCGAGGTCAGGCCGAGCGTCACCGTCGTCTTGCCGACACCACCCTTGAGGGAGCTCACGCTGAGTACATGCACGTTGAGCAACGTTACCGCCACTAGGGTTGTCTCACCTCAACCCGGGCTGAAAGGGACGTCGTGTTCACGAAGATCCTCGTTGCGAACCGTGGCGAGATCGCCATCCGCGCGTTCCGTGCCGCCTACGAGTTGGGGGCCCGTACGGTGGCCGTCTACCCGTACGAAGACCGGAACTCCCTGCACCGGCTCAAGGCCGACGAGGCCTACCTGATCGGGGAGCGGGGCCACCCGGTCCGGGCGTACCTGGACGTCTCCGAGATCATCCGCGTCGCCCGCGAGTCGGGTGCCGACGCGATCTACCCGGGGTACGGGTTCCTGTCCGAGAACCCCGAGCTCGCCGCGGCAGCAGCCGCGAACGGCATCACCTTCATCGGTCCGGGCGAGCACGTGCTCGAGATGGCCGGCAACAAGGTCACCGCGAAGGAGCACGCAATCGCGGCCGGCGTCCCGGTCCTCGCGAGCACCCCGGCGAGCCGCGACATCGACGAACTGATCGCCGGCGCCGACGCGATCGGGTTCCCGGTCTTCGCCAAGGCCGTCGCCGGTGGCGGTGGCCGAGGCATGCGCCGGGTGGAGACGAAGCCCGAGCTGCGAGACGCCCTCGAAGCCGCGATGCGCGAGGCCGACAGTGCGTTCGGCGACCCGACGATGTTCCTCGAGCAGGCCGTCATCCGTCCGCGCCACATCGAGGTGCAGATCCTCGCCGACGCGACCGGCACCGACGCCGGCACGATCCACCTGTTCGAGCGGGACTGCTCGGTCCAGCGGCGCAACCAGAAGGTCGTCGAGATCGCGCCGGCGCCGAACCTCGACCCCGCGATCGCGCAGGCACTGCACCGTGACGCTGTGGCCTTCGCCCGGTCGATCGGGTACGTGAACGCCGGCACCGTGGAGTTCCTGCTCGACACCGAGGGCGAGCGCGAGGGGCAGCACGTCTTCATCGAGATGAACCCGCGCATCCAGGTCGAGCACACGGTCACCGAAGAGGTCACCGACGTCGACCTGGTGCAGTCGCAGATGCGCATCGCGGCGGGGGAGACCCTCGCCGACCTCGGCCTGTCGCAGGACACCGTCGCCGTGCACGGCGCCGCGCTGCAGACCCGCATCACGACCGAGGACCCGACCCAGGGCTTCCGTCCGGACACCGGCCGGATCAGCACCTACCGCAGCCCCGGCGGCGCGGGCGTCCGGCTCGACGGCGGCACGGTCGCCACCGGCGCGCAGATCAGCCCGCACTTCGACTCGATGCTCGCGAAGATGACGTGCCGCGGACGGGACTTCCCGGCGGCGGTGTCCCGGGCCAAGCGCGCCCTCGCCGAGTTCCGCATCCGCGGCGTCAGCACGAACATCCCGTTCCTGCAGGCCGTGCTCGAGGACCCGGACTTCGCCCGCGGTGACGTCTCGACGAAGTTCATCGAGGAACGTCCGCAGCTCTTCGGCGGCCACGTCTCGAAGGACCGCGGCACGAAGGTGCTCACCTGGCTTGCCGACGTCACGGTGAACAAGCCGAACGGTGAGCGGTCGCCGCTCGTCACCGACCCGGCCGACAAGCTCCCGGCCACCGACCTGACGGCGCCGGTGCCCGAGGGACAGCGCGACCGCCTGCTGGCGATGGGTCCGGCCGAGTGGTCGAAGGCCCTGCGCGCCCAGACGGCCCTCGCGGTGACCGAGACGACGATGCGCGACGCCCACCAGTCGCTCCTCGCCACCCGGGTCCGCACGAAGGACCTCGTCGCCGTCGCGCCGCACGTGGCGCGGCTCACCCCGCAGCTGCTCAGCGTCGAGGCCTGGGGAGGTGCCACGTACGACGTGGCACTCCGGTTCCTCGGGGAAGACCCCTGGGAGCGCCTGTCCTCGCTGCGGGAAGCGATGCCGAACATCCCGATCCAGATGCTGCTGCGCGGCCGCAACACCGTCGGGTACACGCCGTACCCGACCGAGGTCACCGACGCCTTCGTCGACGAGGCCGCTCGGTCCGGCGTCGACGTCTTCCGCGTGTTCGACGCGCTGAACGACGTCAGCCAGCTGCGTCCAGCCCTGGAGGCCGTGCTCGCGACCGGCACGGCCGTCGCCGAGGCGGCGCTCTGCTACACCGCCGACCTCCTCGACCCCGCCGAGGACCTCTACACGCTCGACTACTACCTCCGCCTGGCGGAGCAGATGGTCGAGGCCGGCGCGCACGTCATCGGCATCAAGGACATGGCGGGGCTCCTCCGTGCCGGTGCGGCTGAGAAGCTCGTCACCGCGCTGCGCGAGCGCTTCGACCAGCCGGTGCACGTGCACACCCACGACACCGCGGGCGGCCAGCTCGCGACCCTGCTCGCCGCCTCGCGCGCCGGGGCCGACGCCGTCGACGTGGCCGCAGCACCCATGGCCGGCACGACCAGCCAGCCGAGCATGTCCGCCCTGGTCGCCGCCCTGGCCCACACCGAGCGGGACACCGGTCTGTCCCTCGACGCCGTCGGTGACCTCGAGCCGTACTGGGAATCGGTCCGTCGCGTGTACGCACCGTTCGAGTCCGGGCTCGCCGGTCCGACCGGGCGTGTCTACAAGCACGAGATCCCCGGCGGCCAGCTGTCGAACCTCCGGCAGCAGGCGATCGCCCTCGGGCTCGGCGACCGGTTCGAGCAGGTCGAGGACTGGTACGCCGAGGCGAACCGGATCCTCGGGCGCCCCACCAAGGTCACGCCGTCGTCAAAGGTCGTCGGTGACCTCGCGCTGCAGCTCGCCGCGGTCGGTGCCGACCCGGTCGACTTCGAGCAGAACCCCGACAAGTACGACATCCCGGACTCCGTGGTCGGGTTCATGGCCGGCGAACTGGGCGACCTGCCCGGCGGCTGGCCCGAGCCGTTCCGCTCGAAGGTCCTGGCCGGTCGCGACGTCCGCCTCGAGACCACCCCGGTGCCCGTCGACGAGCGCGCGCACCTCGAGACCCCCGGGCCGGAGCGCCAGCAGGCGCTCAACCGCCTGCTCTTCCCGCAGCCGACGCAGCAGTTCCAGCGCGTGCGGGAGCAGTACGGCGACCTGTCCGTCGTCCCGACCGTCGACTACCTGTACGGGCTGCGCCCCGGGCAGGAGCACAGCGTCCCGCTCGGCAAGGGCGTCGACCTGTTCGTCGGGCTCGAGGCGATCGGCGAGGTGGACGCCAAGGGCATCCGCACGGTCATGGCGACGATGAACGGGCAGCTCCGCCCGGTCGCCGTCCGCGACCGTTCGGTCGAGGTCGAGACGAAGGCGGCCGAGAAGGCCGACGCGTCCGAGCCCAAGCACGTGGCCGCGCCGTTCTCCGGCGTGGTGACGCTCAAGGTCGCCGTCGGTGACGTCGTCGAGGCCGGTACGCCGGTGGCGAGCATCGAGGCGATGAAGATGGAAGCGGCCATCACGGCGCCCGTGTCGGGCACCGTCGGCCGACTCGCGATCCCGGTGACCCAGCAGGTGGACGCCGGCGACCTCCTGGTGGTGCTGCAGTAAATTGACCGTTCGTCCCATCCGCCTGTTCGGCGACCCCGTCCTCCGCTCGCCGGCCGACCCGATCCGCCCCGAACTGCTCGGCAGCGCCGGAGTCCGTGACCTCGTGCAGGACCTCATCGACACCGTCAAGGAACCCGGACGTGCCGGAGTGGCCGCGCCCCAGATCGGCGTCGGACTCCGTGCGTTCTCGTACAACGTGGACGGTGAGGTCGGTTACGTCCTCAACCCGGAGATCGTCGAGGTGTCCGGCGAGCCCGAGCTCATGGAGGAAGGCTGCCTCTCCGTCCCGGGGCTCGGCTACCCGACGCGTCGCTCCCCGTACGCGAAGGTGCGCGGCGTCGACGTCGACGGCGACGAGGTCGTCCTCGAGGGCACCGGCCTGATGGCCGAGGCGCTCCAGCACGAGTGCGACCACCTCGACGGCACCGTCTACGTGATGACGCTCGACCCCGAGGTCCGCCGTCAGGCACTGCGCGACATCCGTGCACAGGACTGGTTCCACTGAGCGCTTGCACAGTCCCGCGTTCGCCGGCTGTGAACAGTGGTGTGACACCCCCACGGGGGATTGTCGCTTTGTCCTGACGAGGGGGTACCGTGCTGCTGTCGGCCTCCCA
>Ga0308159_1000330_pt1 | contig 127844 bp, 116 predicted proteins | sample PhyCR1_FD_201040 | JGI IMG/M metagenome (GOLD analysis project Ga0308159, IMG submission 201040) | Phyllosphere microbial communities from UC Gill Tract Community Farm, Albany, California, United States - DLSLC.R1 | ecosystem: Host-associated > Plants > Phyllosphere > Unclassified | place...
GCGAAACGGCAAGTTTCTTTGCGGTGCCTGCCCGCTCCCCCACCCGTCCACCCATTCAGGATACGTTGTGGGTGGACGGGTGGGGGAGCGGGCAGGCACCGCAAAACGCGTTCCGACGCGTTTTCAAACAACCTCTTATTCGGCGGCCTCGGCGATCGGCGCAACCGGTTCCTTCCACGCCAGCACCGGCTTGCGCGCGGCCAGCGTTTCGTCCAGCCGGCGGCGCGGTGCGAAGTGCGGCGCGGACTTGAGCGACGGATCGCCCGCCTTGGCCCGTTCGGCCACGGCGGCGAGCGCGCCGATGAACTGGTCCAGCGCGGCCTTGCTCTCGGTCTCGGTCGGTTCGACCAGCATCGCGCCGTGGACGACCAGCGGGAAATACACCGTCATCGGGTGATATCCCTCGTCGATCAGCCCCTTGGCGACGTCCAGCGTCGAGAAGCCGTCGGCAAGGTTGCTGTCGCTGAACAGCGCCTCGTGCATGCACGGGCCGCTCTCGCCGAACGGCGCGTCGAGCACCTTGTCGAGGCTGCGGAGCACGTAATTGGCGTTCAGCACCGCATCCTCGGCCACCTGCCGCAGGCCATCGGCACCGTGGCTGAGGATGTAGGACAGGGCGCGGGTGAACATGCCCATCTGACCGTGGAACGCGACCATCCGGCCGAAGCTGTCGGCATGGTGGTCGCCCGCCGTTTCCTCCTCGACGAGGACGAATTTGCCGTCCTGCTGTTCCACGAACGGCAGCGGCGCGAACGGGGTCAGCGCCCTGGAGAACACCACCGGCCCCGACCCCGGTCCGCCGCCGCCATGTGGGGTGGAGAAAGTCTTGTGCAGGTTGATGTGCATCGCATCGACGCCCAGATCGCCCGGACGCACCCGACCGACGATCGCGTTGAAGTTCGCGCCGTCGCAATAGACATACCCGCCCGCGTCATGCACCGCGTCCGAAATTTCCTTCAGGTCGCGCTCGAACAGGCCGCAGGTATTGGGGTTGGTAATCATCACCCCGGCAACGTCCGGCCCCAGCCGGTCCTTCAGCGCCTGCGTATCGACGCGGCCCTCGGCGGTGGCGGGAATATCCTCGACCTTGAACCCGGCAAAGGCGGCGGTGGCGGGATTGGTGCCGTGCGCGCTTTCGGGGACGAGGATGATCTTGCGATGGCCCTCGCCCCGCTTTTCCAGCGCCGCCTTGATCGCGAGGATACCGCACAATTCACCGTGCGCGCCCGCCTTGGGCGACATGGCGACCGAATCCATGTTGGTCAGCGTGACCAGCCAGTGCGCGAGTTGATGGATTACCTCCAGCGCGCCCTGCGTCGTATCGACCGGGGCCAGCGGGTGGAGGTCGGCGAACCCCGGCAACCGCGCCATCCGCTCGTTCAGGCGCGGGTTATGCTTCATCGTGCAGCTTCCCAGCGGGAACAGGCCGAGGTCGATGGCATAATTCTGACGGCTGAGGCGGGTATAGTGCCGCACCGCTTCGGGCTCGGACAGGCCGGGCAGGCCGATCGCGCCGGTCCGGGCATGACTGCCCAGCCGCGACGGAACATCGGGTCCGGCATCGATATCGACGCCCGTTGTTTCGGTCGATCCGATCTCGAAGATCAGCGCCTCTTCCAGCATCAGCGCACGATTGCCGGTGAAGGTCGCCGCCCCCGCGCCGGTCGCATCACCCATCTCGGGCTTCCAGCCGCTCTGGTTCACGCTCATGCCAATACCTCCGTGAGTGCGCTTGCCAGCGCCTCGATATCCTCGTCGGTCACGGTTTCCGTGATCGCCACGACCAGCCCGTTCGCAAGGCCCTCCTCGGTCGGATACAGCCGCCCCAGCGACACGCCCGCCAGCACGCCGCGCTCGGCCAGTTCGCGCACGACCGGCCGTGCTTCGACCGGCAGTTTCAGGGTGAATTCGTTGAAGAAGCTGTCGTTGACCAGCGTGACGCCGGGCACCCGCGCCAAACGGTCGGCGGCGGCGCACGCCTTGGCATGGTTGACCATCGCCAGTTCGCGCAGCCCCTTTTCACCCAGCAGCGTCAGGTGGATCGAGAAGGCCAGCGCGCACAGCCCCGAATTGGTGCAGATGTTCGACGTCGCCTTCTCGCGCCGGATATGCTGTTCGCGCGTCGACAGCGTCAGCACGAAGCCGCGCTTGCCCTCGGCATCGACCGTCTCGCCGCACAACCGGCCCGGCATCTGCCGCACCAGTTTTTCGGAACAGGCGAACAGGCCGACATACGGGCCGCCGAACTGCAACCCGACACCCAGCGACTGGCCTTCGCCGACGACGATATCGGCCCCCAGATTGCCCGGCGCCTCGATCGCGCCCAGCGCGACCGGTTCGGTCACGACCGCGATCAGCAGCGCCTTTACCGCATGGGCGGCATCGGCGATCCGGCGCAGATCGGGGATGCGGCCAAGGATGTCGGGATATTGCACCACGACGCACGACGTATCGCCGTCGATGGCGGCGATGATCGCGTCGTCGTCGGTCGCCGCGTCCAGCACGGGGGCCGACGTCGCCAGCACGTCGCCGGTGAACTTCGCCATCGTGGTCGCGACCGAGACATAGTGCGGATGCACCCCGGCCGAAAACACCGCCTTCGCCTTGCGCGTCACGCGCCGCGCCATCGTCACCGCTTCCCAGCAGGCGGTCGACCCGTCGTACATCGATGCGTTGGCCACGTCGCATCCCAGCAGCCGGGCGACCTGGCTCTGGAATTCGAACAGCATCTGCAACGTGCCCTGCGCGATTTCGGGCTGATAGGGCGTGTAGGCGGTCAGATACTCGCCGCGCTGGATCAGGTGATCGACGCTGGCGGGAACATGATGGCGATACGCGCCGCAGCCGAGGAAGAACGGCACCGATCCGGCCGCCACGTTCTTCGCCGCCAGCGCCGACAGATGACGTTCGACGCTGAGTTCGCTGGCATGATTCGGCAAACCGGGAACCGGGCCGTCCAGCCGGGCGGATTCGGGCACGTCGACGAACAGGTCGTCGATCGTGTCGGCACCGATCGTGGCGAGCATCGCCGTGCGATCGGTCGGGGTCAGGGGCAGATAGCGCATCATCGACTCCTCCCCTCCCGCTGGCGGGAGGGGTCGGGGGTGGGCAATTCAACGATCGGGGCGTGCATGGGACAGGCCCACCCCCGGCCCCTCCCGCACGGCGGGAGGGGAGTTCGGATCAGAGCTTGGCGACGTATGCCGCGTACTTGTCCTCGTCCATCAGCTCGTCCAGCTCGTCCGCGTCGCGCAGCGTCAGCTTGAAGAACCAGCCATCGCCCTCGGGGTCTTCGTTGACCAGCGCGGGGTTGTCGACCAGCGCGGCGTTGCCCTCGAACACGGTGCCCGATGCGGGGCTATAGACGTCCGATGCGGCCTTGACCGATTCGACCACGGCGGCTTCGTCGCCCTTGGTCAACTGACGCCCTTCGTCGGGCACGTCGACGAACACGATGTCGCCGAGCTGGCTCTGGGCATATTCGGTGATTCCGACCGTGGCGATCTCGCCGTCGATCTCGATCCATTCATGTTCTTGCGTGAAATAGCGGCTCATGGGGGCGCTCCCTTTGGGCTTAACGAACGTAACGATGGGCGACGAACGGCATCGGGACGACCCGCGCCGAATGCCGCTTGCCGCGCTGGACGAGGGTCACGACCCCGGTGTCGGCCAGCGCGGGCGGAAAATAGGCCATGGCGATCGGCTGCTGCACGCTGGGCGCGAACCCGCCCGACGTCACCCGACCGACGACATTGCCGTCGGCATCGACGACATCGGCGCCTTCGCGGACCGGCTGCCGCCCGTCCACGATCAGGCCGAAGCGCCTGGTCGCGGGGCCGTCACGACGTTCGGCGAGGATGCGCTCCGCACCCGGAAAGCCGCCTTCCTCGCGACGGCGCTTCGACAGGGCGAAGCCCAGATCGGCGGCGACCGGCGTGGTATCGGGGTCGAGGTCGTGGCCGTACAGCGGCAACCCCGCCTCCAGCCGCAGCGAATCGCGCGCGCCAAGGCCGATGGGCTTCACCTCGGGTTCGGCACAGATCGCATCGGCGAACGCGGTCGCCGCGTCTTCGGGCAGCGAAATCTCGAACCCGTCCTCGCCGGTATAGCCCGAGCGGCTGATCCACAGCGCGTGCCCCTGCCACGCGAAACCGCCCGCCGTCATGAACGTCAGCGCGGCGACGCCGGGCACGATCCGGTCGAGCGCATCGACCGCCTTCGGCCCCTGCACCGCCAGCAGCGCGCGGTCGTCGAGATGGTTGAGCGTGATATCGTCCGACAGGTTCTCGCGAAGATGGCCGATATCGTCATATTTGGTCGCGCCGTTGACGACCATGTAGAACGCCTCGCCCGCCGCCTCGCCGAACGGCTGCACATCGCCCAGCCGCGTGACCATCAGATCGTCGAGGATGCCGCCATTCTCGTCGAGCAACAGCGAATAGCGCATCTTCGCGGGCTTCAGGATGCGCAGGTCGCCCGGCAGCAACGTCTCCAGCGCGGCGACCGCGCCGTCGCCGTGGATGAGCAACTGGCCCATATGGCTGACGTCGAACAGTCCGGCGCTCTCGCGCGTCCATAGATGCTCGGCCATGATGCCTTCATACTGGACCGGCATGACATAGCCCGCGAACGGCACCATCCGTCCGCCCTTCGCCCGATGCCATGCGTCGAGCGGCAGCGTCTGCGGCGGCAGATCCTCGACCGGGTCGGTGCCGTCGGCACGCAGTTCGTGGGCTGGGTCGGCGATCGTTCCGGGGGCAAGCTCGCTCATGGGACGCGTCCTTCGTGATGGGTCAAACGATGTCGCCCGGCGTCAGGTGCCGGATCGCATCGCCCCCTCTGTCACGGAACCTGAGAGCTTTCGCGGGTCGCCGGTGGCGTCGCTTACCCCTTCGGTGGTCCGGCCGTTACGACCGTGACGCTTTCCAGAGTGTCGTGTGGCCCGCGCGGTCCCTGTTGCCTGAGAGATTCCGGGGCGGTTGCTCCTTCGGCGGCGGACGAATCCGCACTCTCCCGCGCATGGCATCGGCTGTAAGCCTCGACGCGCCAAGCTCTGGCTCGCGTCGGAAAGCAAGTCAATCGGCAAAGCGGCTGGCGGTTGCGAAAGCGACCGCCAGCCGTGTTTCGGGTTCAGCGCGTGACGTTGTAGCGCAACTGTTCGTCGGTCATCTGGAACCCGACCAGCGCCTCGAACGTGGCGGCGAGTACCGCCTGCCGCACCTTCGGATCGGACAGCGGATCGACCGCCGCGTCCTGATCGCCCGCGCGGCGACGGCGCGTGATCTGGTCGCGGGTTTCCTGTGGCAGGGTCGCGGCGGTACGGTCGACGATCGCGGTGCCCTGCCCCTGTGCAGAGGCGCGTGCCTCTCCTGCCGCGAAGTTCAGCGTGACCTGTCCCAGCCGCTTCGACACGACCTGCGTGCCGCCGCGCACCACCGTGATGAAGTAGGGCAACGTCACCTGACGCGCGCCGTCGGTGCGCGTGCGCCGCGCCTGTACGTCGAAGGTGATCGCGCTGCTCAGCGTATCGCCACCCTCGGTGCAATTGTCGCGCACGTTGGTCAGCGTCGCGACGATGTCGATCGCGCTGGCGTCGCGGCTGGTCGCCGGATCGAACAGCGTGATGTCGCCGGTGCCGGTCGGCACGCCGACCACCGGACAGGCCGACCGCACCGCCGAGATGCCGACGCCCTGCGTCACGTCGAGTTCGCCGGTGCGCTTGCAGCCGCCCAGTGCGAGGATGGCGACGAGTGCGGCGGTGGCGGAAAAGCGGAGGGTCACGGAACACGATACCTTTTGCACGGGTGCGGCCACGCCGCGCCTCCTGTCGCCGCTTCATAGGAACCGGCTTTCGCGCGTGCAAGCAATCGCGTAACAGCCCGGGAATGAGCAACGTCCAGAATCCCGACACCCGGCCCGCGATCGACCTGCTGATCGCGGCCCCCCGCGGCTTCTGCGCCGGCGTGGACCGCGCGATCCAGATCGTCGAGCTGGCGATCGAGAAGCACGGTGCGCCGGTCTATGTCCGGCACGAGATCGTCCATAACAAGTTCGTCGTCGACTCGCTGCGCGCAAAGGGCGCGGTGTTCGTCGAGGAACTGGATCAGGTGCCCGACGGCGTGCCGGTCGTCTTTTCCGCGCACGGCGTGCCCAAATCGGTGCCGCTCGCCGCCAGCCAGCGCGGGTTGTCCTATCTCGACGCCACCTGCCCGCTGGTGTCGAAGGTGCATCGTCAGGCCGAACGACTGGTCGCGTCGGGGCATCACATCCTGTTCGTCGGCCATGCGGGTCATCCGGAAGTGATCGGCACGTTCGGACAGGTGCCCGAAGGCGGCATGACGCTGATCGAAACGGTCGAGGATGTCGAACGCCTCATGCCCGCCGATCCGGAAAATCTGGCGTTCCTGACGCAGACGACGCTGTCGGTGGACGATACCCGTGCCATCGTCGAGGCGACGATCGCGCGGTTCCCGACCATCGTCGCGCCGCGGGCGGACGATATCTGCTATGCCACGTCGAACCGGCAGTCGGCGGTCAAGGCGATCGCACGCGAATGCGGCATGATGCTGGTGATCGGCGCGCCCAATTCGTCCAATTCGGTCCGGCTGGTCGAAGTCGCCGAGCGCGAGGGCACGCCCGCCCGGCTGATCCAGCGCGCAACCGACCTCGACTTCGCATGGCTCGACGGCGTGACCACGCTGGGCATCACCGCCGGAGCGTCCGCGCCGGAAGTGCTGGTACGCGAACTGGTCGACCGGATCGCCGAACGCTTCACCGTGACCGAGCGCGAGGTGGAAACGACGCGCGAGACGATCGCCTTCAAACTGCCCAAGGGGTTGGAAGCAGCCTGACATGGCGGTCTATACGCAGGTTTCGGCGGAGGCGCTGGCGCGTTTCCTGACGCGGTACGATGTGGGCGAACTGGTATCGGCAAAGGGCATTGCCGAGGGGGTGGAGAACTCCAACTATCTGGTCGACACCACGCGCGGCCGGTTCATCCTGACGCTGTACGAAAAGCGGGTGTCGCTGGGCGACCTGCCGTTCTTCTTCGCCATGATCGACACGCTGGCCGATGCGGGCAATCCGGTGCCGCGCGCCCTGCCCGACCGGGACGGCACCGTCGTACAGACGCTGGAGGGGCGGCCCGCCTGCCTGATCGAATTCCTGCCCGGCGTATCGGTCAGCCACCCGACCGTCGCACAGGCGCGGGCGGCGGGCGAGGCGCTGGGCGCGATGCACGACGCGCTGACCGGCTTCGGACCGACCCGCGACAATTCGATGGGGGTGGCGGCATGGCCGGGGCTGTTCGCCGATTGTGCCGACGACCTCGACACGATCCGGGCCGGACTGCGCGACCGGATCGGCGCGGCGCTCGACCGGGTGATCCTACAGTGGCCGGACGCCTTGCCGCGCGGCGCGATCCATGCCGACCTGTTCCCCGACAATGTGCTGATGCTGGGCGAGCGTGTGACCGGGCTGATCGACTTCTATTTCGCCTGTACCGACCTGCGCGCCTATGACGTCGCCGTCACCCATTCGGCATGGAGCTTCGATGCGGCGGGCGCGCCGATCGACCCGGCGGTGGGACAGGCGTTGCTGGCCGGCTATCGTGCCCGCTTCCCGCTGTCCGATGCGGAAGTCGCGGCGTTGCCGGTTCTTGCGCAGGGGGCGTGCCTGCGGTTCCTGCTGACCCGCGCGTGGGACTGGATCAACACACCCGCCGATGCGCTGGTGACGCGCAAGGACCCGCTCGCCTATCTCCGGCGGCTGGAATGGTACGAACGGCATCCGGAGGCGTTCGCATGACCGACGCCCCGACCGAACTTCCCCGCGTGGAGATCGCGACCGACGGCGCGTGCAAGGGCAATCCCGGACGCGGCGGCTGGGGCGCAGTGCTGCGCGCCGCCGACGGGCGCGAACGCGAATTGTCGGGCGGTGAGCCGAATACCACCAACAACCGCATGGAATTGATGGCGGCGATCGAGGGGCTGCGCGCCCTGAAACGTCCATGCCGCGTGATCCTGTCCACCGACAGCCGCTATGTGATGGACGGGCTGACCAAGTGGATCAAGGGCTGGCAGAAAAACGGGTGGAAGACCGCCGCCCGCCAGCCGGTGAAGAATGCCGAACTGTGGCAGGCGCTGCTGGAGGCGGCGAAACCGCACCGGATCGAATGGATCTGGGTCAAGGGCCATGCCGGGCACCCGGACAATGAACGCGCCGACAAACTCGCCAGCGACGCTGCGGTGGCGCAGGCGCGGCAGACGGCACGATGACCCGTTCGATGGTTCGCGGCGAACGCCACCCGGTCGCCGCCATCACCGACGCGCGGACGGTTCGCATCGTCGTCGATCACCAGCCCGCCGATATCGACATCGTCGCGTTCGGACTGGGCGCGGACGGACGCATCGGCGACGATCGCTACGTCGTATTGTTCAGCAATACGCGCAGTCCCGAAGGCGCAATTACGATCGATCCGACGCCCGGCCGCACCACCCTGTCGATCGCGCTCGATTCGCTCCCGGCGACCATCCAGCGCGTTTCGATCACCGCCAGCCACGACACGCTGCCGCTGGCACGTGCCACGCGGTTGTCGGCGGTGGTGGCGGATGCGGTGACGATCGACGCCATAGCGGGTCTGGCCGGGGAACGCGCGGTGATGCTGCTCGACCTGTACCGGCATGGCGGCGACTGGCGGATGGCGGCGGTGGTGCAGGGGTTCGATGGCGGGCTGGCCGCACTCGTCCGCCATCTGGGCGGCGATGTCGCGGAAGATGTGCCGCCTCCGCCGCCCGCTCCCGCCCCGGTATCGCTGTCGAAAGTCGATCTGCGCAAACGGCAGGTCGGGGTGACGCTGACCAAGCTGGGCATCGCCGACGTGAAGGCGGAGGTGCTGATGGTGCTCGACGCCAGCGGATCGATGATGCGCCTGTATCAGGACGGCACGGTGCAGGAGACGGTCGAACGGATCGTGCCGGTCGCGCTGCGGCTGGACGATGACGGGCGGCTCGACACGTGGTTTTATGCGGCGAAATGCCGACAGGTCGAACCGCTGAATGCCGCCAACATGGACGGTTTCATCGCGCGCACCCTGCCCTATCCGACCGCCAAGGTGGCCGGTGGCCCCGGCATCGGCGCGGGCAATAACGAACCTTTGGTGATGGAGGCGATCCTCGCCCGCGAACCGGCGCGGCGCACGGTGCCGTTGCTGATCCTGTTCCTGACCGACGGCGGCATTTCCAGCACCAAGTCGGCGGCGATCAAGGATCTCCTGCGTCGCACCTCGGACCGTGCGATCTTCTGGCAATATATCGGCATCGGGCGCGCGGGCTATGGCGTGCTGCGCGAACTGGACACGATCGACGGGCGCGTGGTCGACAATGCCGGGTTCTTCAGCGTCGACGATCTGACCGCCATCGGGGACGAGGAATTGTACGTGCGGATGCTGTCCGAATTTCCATCGTGGCTGAAGGCCGCACGGGCGGCGGGAATCCTGCGATGATCCCCCGCGTCCTGATCGACACTGCACAGGTGCCGGGCGACGATGTGGAGTTGCGGCTGGTGCAGCATGGCGACGATTTCATGATCGTGCTCGACCGCAACGAATTGATGAGCAGCCGGATGTCCGCGTCGGAAGAGGCGCTGGCCGATCTGGGGTGCGCACCGTTCACCGGCGCGCGGCGGCCGCGCATTCTGATCGGCGGGCTGGGCATGGGCTTCACCCTGCGTCGGGCGCTGCGCATCCTGCCGTCCGATGCCGAAATCGTGGTCGCCGAACTGGTGCCCAAGATCGTCGAATGGGCGCGCGGGCCGCTGGCCGCGCTGTTCGACGGCTGCCTCGACGATCCGCGCGTCCGCATCGCGATCGGCGACGTCGCGGTCGCGATCGGACAGGGCGGATGGGATGCGATCCTGCTCGATGTCGACAACGGCCCCGACGGATTGACCCATGCGGGCAACAACAAGCTGTATTCGCCGCGCGGGCTTCAAATGGCGAAGGCGGCGCTCCGGTCCGGCGGCGTGCTGGCAATCTGGTCCGCCTATGCCGATGCGGCGTTCACCCGGCGGCTGGTCGATACCGGCTATGCGGTGGACGAACAGGTCGTGCGCGCGCGCGGGACCAAGGGCGCGCGGCATGTGATCTGGCTGGCGACGAAGCGGTAGCGTCTAGCCTGCGCGAACGGCCTCGATGATCCGCAGCCCGGTGACCGCGTCGGCCGGGTCGACCGGCATCGGCCCGCCCTGTACGATGGCATCACGCACCCCGGCATAAAAGGCGCGCCAGTCGCCGACCGCGCTTTCGATCGCGCTCGTCACCCCGGCGGCATCGGTCAGCAGCCCCCGGTCCCCCGGCGCTTCCATGCCGAAGCCCGCATCGCCGGGCGATCCACCCGCGCGCAGCCATGCCTCCTGCGGGTCGATGCCGTATTTCACGAAACTGCCCCCGGTCCCGTGCAGCGCGAATCGCGGGCGCGGCGCGGCAACCACCGATGCCGCGCCGACCGTCACGCGAAGGGCGCCGTACCGCAGCACGATCTCGAAGAAATCATCGACCACCCCCTCGGCCCGCTGGGTCGCGACCTCACCCGTTACCGTATCGGGCAATCCGAACAGGCGGATCGCCTGATCGATCAGATGCGGCCCCAGATCGGCGAGCAGCCCCGCCCCCGGCCCCGCCGTCTCGCGCCAGCCGGGCTTGATCGCGGGTCGAAACCGGTCCCAGCGGAACTCGGCCAGCAACGGGGTTCCCAGCGCTCCGTCCTGCAGCAGGCGCTCGACCGTCCGGAAATCCGAATCCCACCGGCGATTGTGGAACACGCCCAACCGCCGCCCCGCGGCATCGGCGGCGGCGACCAACGCCTCCGCCTGCGCCGCATCGGGTGCCAGCGGCTTGTCGATCACGACATGCCGCCCCGCCGCCAGTGCGGCGCGGGCCAGCGGTACATGGCTGTCGTTCGGTGTGGCGATCACGATCAGGTCGATCGTCGCATCGTCGATCAGCGCCTGTGGGTCGGCGACCCGTCGGGCGTCCGGAAAGGCGTCGGTCGCGCGCGACGTGGCGATGGCCGCCAACGTCATCCCCGGCACCGCCGCGATCAACGGCGCATGAAACGACGCGCCGGCCAGGCCGAACCCGATCAGGCCGACGCGAACCATCTCAACGCTTCGCCAGTTCGGCGGCAACCGCCGCGATCTTCTCGTCGGTAATCACGCCACCCGAATAGGGCTGGACCGCCTTCAACGTCATTCCCTTGAAAGAAGGATAGGATTCATGCGCCAACATGCCGGCAAACTGGGCGTCGAGAGCAGCCCTGCCCTTCGGGTCGGCGGCGATCGCTTCGATCGTGCTGTCGACCGTTGGCTTCGCCGGTGTCGCCGCGGGCGCGGGCGTGGGCGCAGGCGCGGGCGCAGGCGCAGGCGCAGGCGGGGTCTGGGCGTGGGCAAGGGCCGGTACGGCAAGCAGGGCGGCGGCAGCGAACACGAACTTCATCGCGAATATCTCCTCACGCGGGGGAAACCCGCGCCCGACCACGCTAGCGCAGCCCTACGACGACGCAAAGGGCCGACAAGCTATTGTACGGACGGCGGAACCGTCGTCGCCCGCCGTGGCCATCGCCATCCGCGCCGACGCCGTACCCACCGCAGCAGCATCACGCAGATCGCGCCAAGCACCCCCCACGGCAGCGCGGCGATCACGAACGTCAGCAACGTCGCCACGCTGTCGGACAACGTATCGCCCGCGCCCACGACACTGGCAACGATCGGCGAATCCCGGCCCGGCGTGTCGTCGAACGCATAGCGGATGGTCAATGCCGACATCGCCACCCGCCGGGCCAGATCGGCACGCTGCCCGCGCGCCGCATCCAGTTCCTGTTGCGTGGTGGCATAGGCGCGTTCGGCCTGTACGAGTTCGCCGACATTGCCCTTTCCCGACCGGATGATCGCCAGCAACCGGTCGGCCAGCGCCTGCTTGGCGCGGGCGCTGGCCTCGACGTCGATGACCTGTCGCGTGACGTCTTCGGCATTCACCTGACGATTGGTCACCGTCGCGCCGCCCGCCGTCGCGATCGCATCGAGCTGCCGGTTGATCCCCTCGGCCTGTCGCGCATCGATCAGCAGCACCGCTTCGTCGGTAACGAGATGATCGCCCGGTCCCGGCGTGGTCAGCGACGATTTGACGACGACGCACCGCGCGGTGCCCAGCGTACGGCACAGCGCAAGTTGCTGTCCCTGAACCTGTCCGACCGTCGGCTGGCCGAACGCATAGGAAACGGTGTGACTATACGCGATTTGCGGCCCCTGCGCGACACGCTGTGGTTCGGCAGGCGGTTCGATAACCTCGAATGTTGCCATATCGGCTGTTTTCGACGAGTTCTGGGCCGATCCGCATGCCGCAAGCAGGAGTGCCGCCGCCCCCGCATAGTTTCGCCACCGCATGCGTCCGTCTCCCTGTTACGGGAGAACATGATCGTTCAGGCGCCCGTTCGTCAACGTCGCCGGACTTGCCGTCCTATCCTTGCGCGAACAATTTGGTGCCGACCACGCCGATCACGATCAGCACCATAAAGCCCGCCTGCACCGGCGCGATGCGTTCACCGAACAGAACCGCCCCACCGATAATGACCCCGACCGCACCCAGCCCGGTCCATACCGCATAGGCGGTGCCCGCCGGTATCCCGCGCATCGCCAACGCGAGCAGGCCCATATTGACGAACGACAACGTGATCGGGACCGCCGACGCCGCGATCGTTCCCTGTCCCGACGCCCATTTCAGGCTCAGCGCCCACACGATTTCACACACGACCGCAACGCCCAGAATGACCCATGCCATGCCGGTTCTCCTACTCGCGGGCTCGTGAAAGTGGACGCGCCCTGCCGGAAACCCGAAAGAGGCGGCGCGTCGGCGGGTCAGCCCGTGGGCGGCCCGAAACGGTTGCCGTCGGGATCGCTCGGCCGACACAGTTGCACGATCAGCAGCGCAAGCATCCCGAGATACAGCATGTTGTTCGCGAACAGCACGACGAACGGCAGGAACGGCGGTACGAATCCCGGCTCGGCGATCCGCCCGATCGTACCGAAAACGTGGAGCATCGCGACCATTCCGATGACGAGGAACGGCAGCGGCAACGCGCCCCACCATCCGCCCCGCCCCGAATCGTGCAACCGGCGGACGACGGCGGCGGCGAGCAGAAAGATCGCGAGAAGGCCGGTGATGGCAGTGGCTCCGACGAACCAGCCCATGTCGCCCATAATCAGTTCGGGCGGGACCGGCCCGTCGATCTGCATATGATACTGGCCCGGCCCGGACGTGACGGTTACGCGATCCGGATGCTGCGCTGCAAAGGCGTTCATCCGATCGAAAATGCCGCTCATCATCGGCACCATGACGATCATCGACACGATCATCTGCGCCACCATGACACAAGCGACCCACGGCCAGAACAGCCGACGCGGCTCACGACCACCGAACCGGGTCAGCCCGGTAAGGTGATCGCGAAGCAGCGAGGCTGATCCGGACAACTCAGTTCAGCCGTGCGCCGCCCAGACCGGCAATGGTGCGATCCACCAGCGCACGGTCGGCTTCACCCGAATGACGCTCGGCGATCAACGCGGTCGCGGCCTTCGCGGCGGCGTCGGCGGCGGTCGCGCGGACCTCCGCGATGGCGGCGCGTTCGGCGGCGGCGATCTTGTCGGTCGCCATCCGCGCACGACGGCGGGTCAGGTCGGCGGCATCAGCCTCCGCCTTGGCCAGCAGCCCTTGTGCCTCGGCCTCGGCATGGGCGACCATTTCGGCGGCCTGCGCCTCGATCCCGGCAATCTTCGCGGCATATTCGTCGCGCAACGCTTCGGCTTCGGCGCGCAACGTGCGCGCTTCGTCGAGGCGGGTGCGGATCGCGGCGATCTGTCCGTCGAGCATCCGGCCGATTACGGCGGGCACGCCCTTTACCAACAGCACGATCAGGAACAGCAGCATCGCCGCGCTGACCCATCCGGTGCCGTCCAGCCCCAGCGCGCTCGGGTCGGGATGGTTCGCACCGACGGTGCTGCCATGCTCGCTCTCGATCGCGTCGGTGCCGGTACGCGGCAGCCCTTCGTCGTGGATCGTCTGGTTCAGCGTCTGTTCGCCGGCACCGGGGGCCGCCGTCGCGCTTGCGGGATTAGCCATGAAGTACCGCCTTTACCGCGCCATGCGCGTCCTGTTCGCTGACGGTGATGCCCGACACGCGGGCGACGATCGCCTGCGTCGCTTCGACCGCGACCGTTTCGATCTCGGTCAGGGCGGCGGCCTTCTGCGCGGCGATGTCGGCTTCCGCCGCATCGACGCGCGCCTGGACTTCCGCATTGGCGGCGGCAAGGCGCTCGGCAGTTGCTGCAGCACCTTTGGCCCGTGCCTCGGCCAACAGCTTCTGCGCAGCCTCCCGGCTGGCATTTTCGCGGGCGCGCCATGCCGCCTCGGTCGCATCGGCCTGGGCCCGCGCGTGTTCGGCGGCGGCGATGTCGGCGGCGATGCCGCTGTCGCGCTGGTCGACCGTGCCCTGCACCTTCGGCACCATACCGAGGCCCACGACAAGAAAGACGATGCCGAATATCAGCACCATCCAGAAGACCTGCGACCCCCAGGTCGCGGCAAGCTGCTCGATTTGCGGCATGAAACGTCCCGTGTTGTTCTGGTCGACCGGGCACATGCCCGGCCGAGACCGGCTGTAGCTACAGCCGGATGCCGGGGCGGGTCGCTGCTGTCAGCGCCCCGCCCCGACGGTCGCGGTTCAGGCGACGAAGATCAGCAGCACGGCGACGACGAACGCCAGCAGGCCGAGAAGCTCGGCTGCGGCGAAGCCGATGAACATGTTGCCCTGCTGGCTGGCGGCGGCCGACGGGTTGCGCAGCGCGCCCTGAAGGAACGCGGCGAACACGTTGCCCACGCCCAGTGCGGCAAGGCCCGCACCGATCGCTGCCAGACCGGCGCCGAGCAGCTTGATCGAGTCTGCTTCCATGTCGAAAACTCCCTAGGAAAAATCTTGAGGTTGGGTTGGATCAGTGATGGTCGTGCAGGTGCACGGCATCGTTGATGTAGAGCGAGGTCAGCAGCGCGAAGACATAGGCCTGCACGCCGGCAACCAGCATTTCGAGGGCGGACACGCCGACCATCAGCGCGAAGCTGGGCAGGCTGACCAACAGGCCGACACCCACGCCGGTGTTCGTCGAGTTGATGATGAACCCGGCCAGCACCTTCAACAGGATGTGACCGGCGGTCATCGCGACGAACAACCGCAGCGCGAGGCTGAACGGGCGAACCATGAACGACACGAACTCGATCGGCGCGACGAGGAACAGCACCGGGATCGGCGTACCCTTTGGCGCGAACAGGCTGAAGAAGCGCAGGCCATGCTTGAACAGGCCGACGATCAGCACGATCGAGAAGCTGGCGATCGCCAGAACGCCCGTCACCGTGAAGTGGCTGGTGACGGTGAACGGATGCAACCCGACCAGACCGAACGGCATCAGCCCGACGACGTTGGCGAACAGGATGAACATGAACAGCGAGAAGACATAGGGAAGGTACTTGCGCCCTTCCTTGCCGATATTCGCGTAGAGCAGCTTGTCGATGAAGCCGGTGAAACCTTCGACCGCCATCTGCCAGCGGCCGGGCACCTGTTGGCGCTTCATGCCGCCGATCATGAACGCGAACAGCGCCACCGCCGCCACGATCATCCACAGGGCGGAATTGGTGAACGGCAGGACGTGGTCGCCCAGCGGAATGTTGAAGATCGTCTGCACCTCGAACTGGTGCATCGGATCGATCTTGCCTGCCTGCGCCACGTAGCTTCGCCCCGATATGCCAAGGCGCCCGGGGAGTTACTCCGGACGCCGGTTCGAAATCCTGATAATATTCCTGAACGCGCTGACGATCCCGAGGGTCAGCAGCACGAGCAGTAGCCAAGGCGAGGTGCCCAGCAGATAATCGAGTGTCCCCCCGATCACCGCCCCCCCGACCATTCCCCCGATCAGTTCGGCCAGCACGCGATTGCCGAGGCGGTAATTCCGTTCCCCGTCTTCGCGTCCCTGTCCGTTCCGGATCGCCTCGTCCGTCTTCACCCGCTTCAACCGCGCGTCGAGCGCGGTGATACGGGAGTCTTCGGGCAAGGGATCAAGTCCGGGCTCGTTGTCCGCCATCTTCTTTCCCCACGACCATCGGGCCGGGCTAGAGAACACGCCGGATGGCGAGCCCGCCAAGGCACGCGCGCTTTAGGAAGGTGACGGTTTCGAGTCAACCGCAGCGTTCGCGTCGGAACCTTTCGGCACGGTGAACGGAGCGCTTTCCGACCCGTCCGCAACGCATGGCGCGGACGGTTCATCTCGATACGGGGATCCCGGCGAACGGCCCGGCCGGGATCGGAAACATGCCTTATAGTAACCAGGTCAACGAAGACCGTCGGTTGCAGCCTGCGGCAGCAAGCGCCTCAAACGCAGCGTGGATCGCGTTCCGGTGCGCCGCTGCCGCGCGTCGCCCAGCTACCACCCGGCGTCTTGTATTTCTCGCCCGGCTTGGTCTGCGCGATCAGGTTGCACCCCGATACGAACGCGAACTGTTCGACGGTCGCGCCCGCCTGTGCGCCGCGGGTATAGGCCGCCTTGCGCTGGATATTGATGTTGGCGACCAGCGCGCGCAGTTCGGCCGTACCGCCATCGACCACGCCCAGATAGCCGTCGGGCTGCTCGCCGACCTGCCCCGCCGCGCGTGCCGCCTGATAGGCGGGATCGCGTTGCGCCCATGCCGTGCCCGCAATCCCGCCGACCGCGACGATGGCGGCGGCGGTAAGGCCGAACTTTAGGTAGCTGTGCATGGTCAAAAAATCCCCGGATTGTCCTGGATGAGCGTCTTCGCCTCTCCATCGAGACGATACACCACTTCCTGCGTGATGTTGATGTTCAGGTTGATGACGATCGGCTTGTCGGGCGCGGATACGTTCACGCAGCCTGCCGCTGCAAGCGCGGCGGTTCCGATCGTCAGGGTTCGCATCATCGTCACGGCTCGCTTCATGGCACAGTCTCGCTTTCGGATCGCTGAATGACGGGATCGACGGTCGTCGGCAACGACGCGGGGGGCAATCCCTGATCGCGACGCTTCTGTTCGGCCTGCAACGCGGTCAGGTTGCGTTCGATCAACCGGCTCGGATCGTAATAGCTCTGTACCGAATCGATCAATTGCCGAAACGGTGCCTTGATCCGCACGTTGAACACGAAGGGCAGCTTCGCCAGCCGCCGGATCAGGAAATTGCTGCTGGTCCCCTGCCCCTGGCTCACCCCGGCAAAGCGGATCGCGGTCACCATCTCACCCGCCAGCGGACCGTCCATCTCGATATTCAGGCGGCGATAGTCGATCGACTTCAGCGCCTGAAACGCCAGATTTCCCCAGAAGCCGACATCTTCCTTGGTCACTTCGCCGACATAGGAAAGGTTGCCGCCGCCGCGCGACTCCAGCTTCCCGCCTTCGATCCGGCCACCCTTCTCGTCGAAGATCATCGGCAGCACGCCGTCGAACACGCCCGATGCATTGAGATTGTCGAAATTGAACTGTTGCAGGAACAGACCACCATCGACGCCCTGTACCCGGAACGTCATCCGCCGTTCGCGGTCGCCGGAGAAATCGAGCGTCGTCGGCTCCAGCAGCATCTCACCGCCGCCCAACGGCCAGCGACCGCCCTCGATCACCACGCGCTGGTCGGCGATCAGGCGGTAGCGCACGACGCCGTCGGACACCGGGATGCCGGGATTGACCTCCGCGATCGTCGCCACCTGTCCGGGCGCGGTGACGAGGCCGAGCAGATCGGTGAAGCGTATCTCGCCCGACAGGCCGGTAACGGGGCCGAAGGCGGCGGCGAGATCGGTGCCCGCCGTACGGAATGTCCCGGTGCTGGTCACGCCGTCCGGGCTCCACGCGATATCGCCGCGTCCCGACACGCTGCCTTTCACATCGGCGACCACGCCGAACGTCAGGCGGGTCAGTTCGTTCGGCTGGAACCCGTCGCCGAACGTGATGCCGGGCACCGCCAGTACCGCCGTGCCGCTGCCCTTCGCCAGATCGTGGGCGATGGTCACGTCGGCGACCTTCACGCCCTTTGCCGGATGCTTCAGCGTGCCACCCGCGCGAATGTCGTTGCCGTTCAGCGTCAGGGCGAAGTCGTCGCTGCGCAACGGTTCGAACCGGGGGGTAGCATCGGCGTCGCGCACGCCGACGCCGCCGTTCAGCGTCAGCACGCCGCCCGCCAGCCGCCAGTCGCCCGCCGCCTCACGGATCAGGAGCGGTACATTGGCGATCTGCCCCTCGCCCGCCGTGAATTTTCCGGTGACGACACCGCCCGCAATGCGCCCGTCGAGCGTCCCGACGTCCAGTACGCTCACCCGTTCGGGCACGCCCAGTCGCGCCTTCACCCCGGCCAGCGAGAAATCGGGTCCGGCGAGGCCGAAGCGCCCTTCCGCCATCGTCAGCGTGAGCGGCGTGCCGCCCAGCCGCCCGGCCAGCCGTGTCCCGCCGACACTCACGCCGCCGCGCGTCCGCCCGTTCGTCACCTGCACCATCGCACCCGTCTCGGGACACAGGCGTAACCGGGCAGGATCGAGCGTCAGGCCGGATACGCGGAGCCGGTTGAACGCCATGTCGGCACAACCCGGATTGACGATGAGCCGTCCCGCCCCGTCCCACCGCGCATCGACCGGCACGCGCAACCCGTCGACGCGCCCATCCGCGACCGGCCCGGACAGCAGCGCCACCGTCTCGATTCGGGTCGTGCCGTCGGCGGCGGCGCGGAACCGCACCGGCGACAGGTCGAGCCGTGCGTCGCCCGCCGCATAAGGGCGGACGATCGCGGTCCCCGTGACCGGCGCACCCGCCTTTGCCTGCGCCAGCCGCACCTGCGCTTCGGGCAACCCGCCGCCGCCCGTTGCCAGCGTGCCGTTCAGCGTCACGCCCTGTCCCGATACCCAGCGGACCGGCCCGCCGTCGAGCGTCACCCGCGCGCCGCTGGCACTGATAAAGGCCAGCCGATCGATCCGCGCCGCCAGCGGACGCGCGGCGAGTTCGGCGGAGAAATCGAAGCGCTGCCCGGCCTGCGCCGCTGCCCGCGCCATCGCCGCGACCAGCGGAGCCACCGGCGTTCCGGCCGCTGCATCGCCCAGCGCCGCAACTTGCGAGACTCGTGCCGCATCGGCCTGCGCCCCCCGGGCCGCGATCCGTCCCTCGAACGCCGGCGTATCGCCGACGGCATAGCGGCCCGCGATCGCCAGCCCCTGCCCGCGAAGTTCGGGAATCGCGAAGTCGCCGGAGGACAGGTCGACCATACCGGTCGTGCCGTCCGCGCTGCCATCGAACCCGATCGTCCCGGCGATCGTCGCGACCGTCGTCTTCGGTGCGTCGACACGCGCCACCCGCACCGCCGCCCGGCCGCGCCACCGGTCGAACGCAGCACCGAGAATCAGGTCGAGGTCGACCGTCGGCGCGGTCACGGCAACGTCGCCGCACCCGGCGGCCTGCGCCCGGACCGGCCCGCTGACGCTGGGTCGCGCATCGACGATCCGGACCGACAGCGTGGTCGCCAGCCGATCGATCCGGCACCCGCCCGACACGATCGCTTCGGACACCGCCGCCAGCCGCCCGGTGAACCCGTCGGCCAGATTGCCCTTGCCCGCCAGCTTCGCACCGACGACGCCATACGGAGTGGTCAGCCGGATACGGCCATCGTTCACCGCGACGTTCAGGTCGGGCAGCGCGAACGGTTTACCCGATGGCGGGGGCAGCAGCCGGTCGATCTGCCCGAAGGACACCGTGCCGTCGGGACGTAGCGTCGCGCGCAACCGCACCTGTCCGGCCCGGGCGCCGGTCACGGCGGCACCCGACAGGCCGACATCGGTATCGAGTTCGATCCAGTCGGCCACGAGATCGGGTGCGCGCGGATCGCCCAGCACCACGTCGACCAGCCGTTGCCGACCCAGTCCGATTTCGGCCACGCGGTATCGTGCGGTGATACCGCGTTTTTCGAGTTCGCGGCGCACCACGCTGTCGGCGATCGGCCGTCGCTGCGTCCACAACAATGCCGCCAGCGCGATTACGATCAGCGACACGACGAGCAACACCCGTACGAACCGGCGGCCGATGCGCGACCGGCGACGCATCCGCGGGCGGTCGAGCCTGTCGTCCTGCCCCGCCCCTTCGTCGCCGCCGTTCAGACCCCATACTCCACTTGAATCACCGGCCGACCGTCGCCGCAACCGCGCCGGGGGTCAAGCGCCGCACGCCGCAACTGGTTCCGCCACCGCAACGGAACCGCCGTTGTCTTTGGGCGACCATGCGCTAGACCGGGTCGATGAGCACGCTCGAAACCGATGGCACCGGCCACCGTGCCCGGCTGCGTGGCCGCTTGCTGCGGCATGGCGGCGAGACGCTGCTGGACCATGAGCTGATCGAATATCTCCTGACGCTGGCCATCCCGCGCAAGGATACCAAGCCGCTTGCCAAGCTGCTGCTGCACGAGTTCGGCGGGATCGGCGGGCTGTTGTCGGCCGATCCGCTGGCAATGGGCAAGGTCGCGGGGATGGGCGACGCCGCCGTCGCTGCGATCCGCATCGCACAGTCGGCGGCGACGCGGATGTTGCAGGCACAGGTCGCGGCCCGCCCGGTCCTGTCGAACTGGCAGGCGCTGCTCGACTATCTTCATGCCGATATGGCGCATCACGTCGTCGAACGCATCCGGGTGCTGCACCTGAACAGCCGCAACCTGTTGATCCGCGACGAATTGGTGGCACAGGGTACAATCGACGAAGCGCCGCTCTATACCCGCGAAGTCATCCGCCGCGCGATCGACCTCGGATCGGCCGCGCTGATCCTCGTCCACAATCACCCCAGCGGCGACCATAGCCCCAGCCGTGCCGATATCGACCTGACCCGGACCATCGCGGCGGCGGGCAAGCCGCTGGGCATCGTCGTCCACGATCACCTCATCATCGGCGCGAAGGGGCATACCAGCCTGCGCGCACAGGGAATGCTATGATGCCGACCGAGAAGCAGAAAATGATCGCGGGCGAGTTGTACGATGCGAGCGACGCGGAACTGGTCGGCGATGTCGCGGCGGCGGCGCGGTGGATGGAGCGATATAACGCCGCTGCGGCCAGTGACGCATCGACGCGAATGGCGTTGTTGCGCGACGGGCTGGGATCGGTCGGGGAGCGGGTGAACATCCGCGCGCCGTTCCGCATCGACTATGGCTACAACATCGCGATCGGCGACGATGTGTTCATCAATTTCGGCTGCATCATCCTCGACGTCTGTGCGGTGTCGATCGGTGCAAAGACCCAGATCGGACCGGGCGTGCAGATCCTTGCCGCCGACCACCCGCGTGACCCGGCGGTACGCGCGCGGATGGTCGAGTTCGGACGACCGGTCACGATCGGCGCGAACGTGTGGATCGGCGGCGGCGCCATCCTGTTGCCGGGGGTCACGATCGGCGACGATGCGTTGATCGGCGCGGGCGCGGTGGTGACGCGCGATGTCGCGCCCGGCACGACGGTCGTCGGCAATCCCGCCCGCCCGATCCGCGCATGACGCCGCACTGGCGTAGCGCCGTTCCCGCCGACGCCCCGGCGATCGCCGCACTCGCCCACGCGGAACTTGGCGACTATGGCGAGGCGGCAGCGCTCTACGCCGAACGTATCGAACTGGCGCCCGACGGATGCCGGGTTTTCGTGGATGGATCGACCGTGGTCGGCCATTTCATCAGCCATCCGTGGCGACGCTTCGCCCCGCCCGCGATGCACGCCATGCTAGGCAGCATCCCGACGGATGCCGATTGCTGGTATCTCCACGACGTCGTGATCGCCCGCGAAGGCCGGGGCAGGAACGCGGTCGAACACCTGCTCCCCGACCTGTGCCACACGGCGCGCGTCCACGGCATCGCCACGCTGGCGCTGATCGCGGTGGGGGGAGCCGACCGCTACTGGACGCGGCTGGGATTTACCGCCGCCCCCGGCGGTGCGGACGGGTTCGGCGCTGGCGCGCTCTATATGGAGCGCCCGGCCTGAACCCGCCCGCCACGATCACGCCGCGCCGAACACCCGTGCGAAGATCGTGTCGACATGCTTGTAGTGATAGTCGAGATCGAAGCGGCTCTCGATCTCCTCCACCGACAGCGCGGCCGTCACGTCGGCATCGGCCTTGAGCAATTCGAGCAGCGACAATTCGCCGTCCGACTCCCACACCTTCATCGCGTTGCGCTGGACCAGCCGGTATGCGTCCTCGCGGCTCACCCCCGCCTGCGTCAGCGCCAGCAGCACGCGCTGCGAATGCACCAGGCCACCCATCTTGTGCAGGTTCTTCGCCATGCGCGCCGGATAGACGACCAGCTTGTCGATCACTCCGGTCAGCCGCGCCAGTGCGAAGTCGAGCGTGATCGTCGCATCGGGACCGATATAGCGTTCGACCGACGAATGGCTGATGTCGCGCTCATGCCACAGCGCGACGTTTTCCAGCGCCGGGGTGACATAACCGCGCACCATGCGAGCCAGCCCGGTCAGGTTTTCGGTCAGCACCGGGTTGCGCTTGTGCGGCATCGCCGACGAACCCTTTTGCCCCGGCGAGAAATATTCCTCCGCTTCGAGCACTTCGGTACGTTGCAGATGGCGGATTTCCGTCGCCAGCCGCTCGATCGATCCGGCGATCACGCCCAGCGTGGCAAAATACATCGCGTGGCGATCGCGCGGAATGACCTGCGTCGATACCGGCTCGACCGTCAGGCCCATTTTTTCGGCGACATGCTCCTCGACCCGCGGGTCGATGTTGGCGAACGTGCCGACCGCGCCCGAAATGGCGCAGGTTGCCACTTCGGCACGCGCATGGACCAGCCGCGCGCGGCAACGGTCGAACTCGGCATAGGCCTGTGCCAGCTTCAGCCCGAACGTGACCGGTTCGGCGTGGATGCCGTGGCTGCGCCCGATCGTCGGCGTCAGCTTGTGTTCGCGGGCGCGCCGTTCGATCACCACCAGCAGCGCGTCGAGATCGGCGAGCAGGATATCGGACGCCCGCGCCAGTTGCACCGCCAGCGCAGTGTCGAGCACGTCGGACGACGTCATCCCCTGATGCAGGAACCGTGCTTCGGGACCGGTGCGTTCGGACACATGGGTCAGGAACGCGATGACGTCGTGCTTCGTCTCCGCCTCGATCGCGTCGATCCGCTCCACGTCGAAATCGGCGTCGTTCGATGCCCAGATCTTTTCGGCGGCGTCCTTGGGCACGACGCCCAGTTCGGCGAGCGCGTCGGTCGCATGGGCCTCGATCTCGAACCAGATACGAAATCGGGCCTGTGGCTGCCACAGGGCGACCATGGCGGGGCGGGAGTAGCGCGGAATCATCGGAAAGCCTTTCATCGATCGGGCGAACGCTTGGCCGCGCCCTAGCAACATGTCGCGGGCGAATCGAGCCTGTCGTGCGGCAGATGTGGCAAGGCAGGGGGTTTATCCGCAACCGAAATGACCTAGATCGGTTTTCCTATCGCCAAGTCTTCCGGCTTATCCCGGAGGACGGGATTGAGATACGAACCGATCCGTAAAGGAGTAATTCGATGATGAAGCGTATTCTTCTCGCCAGTGCCGTGCTGATGTCGACCCCTGCATTTGCACAGGATTCCGCACCGTCGCAAACGACTGCTCCCACCACGCAGACTGCACCGGCCATGCCGACGACAACTCCGCCGGAAGAGGCGTCGGACGTGATCGGCACACCGCAACCGACGCAGGCTGCACCCGCGCAAACCACGGCGGATGCGGGACAGCCCGCGACGGGCACCCAGATCGCACAGATCGTCGAGGCGGAATTCCCGAAATACGACAAGGACGGGAAGGGTCAGTTGACCGAGACGCAGTTCGGCGAATGGATGGTCGCGTTGCGATCGGCCAGCGAGCCGGGCGTGACCCCCGACAAGCCCGAAGTGCGGGCGTGGGTGAAACAGGCGTTTGCGTCGGCCGACGCCGATCGTTCAAAGGCGGTATCGAAGGCGGAACTCACCCGCTTCCTTACCCAGAACGCATGATCGCACGCATGGTGTGACGAAACGGCCGCCGGGAGCGATCCCGGCGGCCGTTTTCGTTCTGACCGAAAGCGTCAAACGGAATATGTCCGTTCAGACCGAGCGGTCGGGGGGTAACAATGTTCGCTCAAACCGGCTCACGCATCGGACACCCGTTGAAACGCCGACGATAGTCCGCCGAATGTTCATAGACTGGCCGCCGGACGCGGTTGACCCCGCCCAGCGGGCGATGCGCGGCAAGGCCGGTCCATACGCTGAACCGCAGATCCTCGTCGACCGCCGCCACCGTATCCGCCGCCCAACTGTCCTGCGGCATCGCGCGCAGCGTGGCGACGGTGACGAACGGGCTTATTTCCTCCGGCCACACGACGCTGGCGTCCTCGATCGGCTGGGCTTCGGGATCGCGGAGCAACTGCACCCGTACTTCCCACACACCGTCGATACCCGCCATCGACGCCTGCACGTCCTGCCGGATCGCGTCGGATCGTCCGGCGGTGTCGATCACCGTGTCGGTCAATGCGGTCAGATCGGGCGAGACCGGCACCAGCTGATATTTCGCGACATAGTCACCATGCCGGAACGGCACCGCCGAGAAATAGGTCTCTCCCAGCGGGTGGACGTTCTTGGCGCCGCCCATGTTCTTCAGCAACGCGCTTTCGGTGCCCGCCGCCTCCAGCACCGCTTCCGCCCCGCGCAGCACGACCGACAGCGCCTTCTTCGCCCATTCCGCCTTGTCCGTGGTACGCGACAGGAGTTTGAGGTTGCCCGCGAACTTCTTTGGCGTGGGCGCGGCAAAGGCCGGGCCGTTGACCATCACGAAATCCTGCGTCCGCCCCGACGCGTCCGGCAAGCGCTCGCCATCGACCTCCATTACCTTCCACGCCAGCCCGCGCGGCAGCCCGATGCTGTCGTCGAGGATATCGCCGGGGTTGGTCGAAAAGCGCATCCACACCGGATAACGGGCGGGCGCGGCGAACAGTCCCTGTGCCAGTTCGGGCGGCAGGTTGGGATGCACTGACAGTTCGGCCTTCAATATGCCGTGCGCCTTCGCATGGACCGCGCGCACCGCCTTGCCGTAATCCTGCGACGTGGTGGTCAGGATCGTGTCGAACGACGCTTCCAGATCGGCGACGGTCTCCGCCTCGTCCGGGGCAGGCTGCTCCAGCGCGTCCGAATAGCGGACCGGGGCGGTGAAGATATCGACCATGCGCGAACTCCGTTTGATTACAACGGGCAAGCGCCGGACTCCCGCTTTCGTTCCGGCTCGGTACTATACCGCCGTCGCCCCGAAATCCTGCCGCGTCACCGGGTGGCTGGACGACAATCCGCCATCGACCGCCCATGCCTGTCCGTTGACATAGCTGGCGTCGGCGGAAGCGAGGAACAGCACGACCCGCGCGACCTCGTCCGGTTCGCCGCCGCGTCGCAACGGGTTCAGCCGCCCGATGCGCGCGGTCTTGCCGTGTTCGCGGGCGTGGTCGTACACCATCGCCGTCATGCCGGTTTCGATCAGGCCGGGACAGACCGCGTTCACCCGCACCCCCGACCCCGACATTTGTTGCGCAGCGGTCTGCACCAGGTTGATGACGCCCGCCTTCGACGCCGAATAGGGTGCGCCGCCCGCCCCGGATCGCAGCCCGGCGACGCTGGCGGTACAGATGATCGCACCACCGCCCGCCGCCGCCATCACCGGTCCGGCATGACGGATGGCAAGGAATGGCCCGATCAGGTTGACGCGCAATATCTCCGCCCAATCGGCGGCGCTGGTGTCGAACAGCCCGGCGATCCCGCCCGAGATACCGGCATTGGCGAACGCCACGTCGATGCCGCCATGCCGTTCGACTGCCAGCGCCACCGCCCGCGCGACATCGGCATCGTCGCCCGCATCGATCCTGCATCCGATCGCCGTGCCGCCCTCTGCCACGATCGCGTCCACCGTCGCGGCGACGTCCGCGCGGTCGGCGCACACCACGCGGCCACCCTCCGCCGCAAAGGCCAGCGCGGCGGCGCGACCGATGCCCGATGCCGCGCCGGTGACGAGGATCGATTTGCCAGCGAACCGCATGCTCATGCCCCTGTCCGTTCGGCGAACTGCCAAGCCGCACGGGCCAGCGCCGGCACACGTTCGGCGGTCGCCGCGGCTTCGGCGCTGGAGGCGTTGCCGGTGCGCACCCGTTGCTTGATCCCCTGAACGATGCCGGTCAGGCGGAACAGGTTATACGCGAAATACCAGTCCAGCCCCGGCAAGCCGTCGCGCCCCGTCGCCGCACAATAACGGGCGACGACCGCCTCGATCGGCGGGATGCCAGTATCGGGACCGGTCCGTCCCAGGACGCCCGATCGCCCCTCCGGCTCCGTTACCCAGCCCATCAGGAAATAGCTGAAATCCGCCAGCGGATCGCCGATCGTCGACAACTCCCAATCGAGCACCGCCGCCACCGCCAGTCCTTCGGGCGCGAAGACCAGATTGTCGATGCGGTAATCGCCATGCACGATCGAAACCCGATCCTGTGCCGGAACGGTTCGTGGCAACCATTCGATCAGCCGTTCGACATGCGCCAGGTCGTCGGTCTGGCTCGCGCGATACTGGCGTGTCCACAACGCGACCTGTCGTTCGAAATAATTGCCGGGCTTGCCATAGTCGTGCAGCCCGACCGCTGCCGGATCGATCGTGTGCAGCGCCGCCAGCGTGTCGATCATCGCTTCGTAATACGCGGTACGCTGCGCCGGGGCCATGCCCGGCATCCCCCCGTCCCAGATCGTGCGTCCGCCGACCAGTTCCATGATATAGAAGGGGGCGCCGATCACCCCCGCATCCTCGCACAGCCCAAGGGGTTCGGGCACGGGGAAGCCGGTGGGGTACAGCGCGGCGATCAACCGATGCTCGCGCTCGACCGCATGGGCACTGGGCAATAGCGGGCCGAACGGCTTGCGCCGCAATACATAGTCGCGATCGGGGGTGGCGATGCGATAGGTAGGGTTGCTCTGCCCCCCGGCGAAGCGGACATAGCCGATCGGTCCGGCGAACCCCGGTACATTGGCGGCCATCCAGTCGGTCAGCCGTGCCTCGTCGAGATCGTCGGCGGGCCGCGTGCCTGCCAGTCCGCTGCTATCGGTCATCGCCGTGCCGCGTCCGGATCGGCATGGCGCACCAGTTCGGCGCGGGCGATGGCGCGTTCATGGACCTCGTCCGGCCCATCGGCAAAGCGCAGCGTCCGCATGCCGGCCCATTCCGCCGCCAGCGGGAAGTCGCCCGACACCCCCGCCCCGCCATGCGCCTGTATCGCATCGTCGAGGACGCGGAGCGCCATCGCCGGCGCCTGCACCTTGATCATCGCGATCTCGTTCTGCGCCGCCTTGTTGCCTGCGCGATCCATCATGTCGGCGGCTTTCAGACACAGCAGCCGCGTCATGTCGATGTCGATGCGGGCGCGGGCCAGCCGTTGCTCCCACACCGAATGGTCGGCGATACGCTTGCCGAACGCCATGCGCGATTGCAGCCGCTGCGCCATCGCCGCCAGTGCCGCCTCCGCCACCCCGATCGTGCGCATACAGTGATGGATGCGCCCCGGCCCCAGCCGCCCCTGCGCGATCTCGAACCCGCGCCCCTCGCCCAGCAACAGGTTGGATGCGGGCACCCGCACCTGTTCCAGCACGACTTCGCCGTGACCGTGCGGGGCGTGATCATACCCGAACACCGAAAGCATCCGCTCGATCCGCACGCCGGGGGTGTCGAGGGGCACGAGAATCATGCTCTGTTGCCGGTGACGCGGCGCATCGGGATCGGTCTTGCCCATCACGATCGCGATGCGACAGCGCGGGTCGCCGGTGCCCGACGACCACCATTTGCGCCCGTCGATGACATAATCGTCGCCGTCCCGCACGATCCGGGTTTCGATATTCGTCGCATCCGACGACGCCACCGCCGGTTCGGTCATCAGGAACGCCGACCGGATATGCCCCTGCATCAGGGGTTGCAGCCATTGCTCCTTCTGCGCCAGCGTGCCGTATCGGTGCAGCACCTCCATATTTCCGGTGTCAGGCGCGGAGCAGTTGAACACCTCACTCGCCCAGTGAAACCGTCCCATTTCCTCGGCACATAGCGCGTATTCGAGGTTGCTGAGCTGCACCCCCTCGAACACGAACCGGTCGTCCACATGGGCCTGCCCCGAATGCGGCGGCATGAACAGGTTCCATAGCCCCTCGGCCTGTGCCTGTGCCTTCAGCTCCTCGATCACCGCGACCGGCGCCCAGCGGTCGCCATCCGCGACCTGTTTGTGATAGGTGGGATCGGCAGGGGCGATGCGGTTCGCGACGAACGTCGCCACCCGGTCGCGAAATTCGGTTTCGCGCGCGCTCAGGGTAAAGTCCACACGCCCTCTCCAGACCGTTGTTTTGATCGGGGTACGCCATACCCGATATTCGGTAAACCCCGAAACGGAGAGGATCGCGGTGGAAAAAAGGGACTTGGGTCGCACACCCGATCTGCTAGTGTCGATCGGATGACGACCACGACCGGGGCCACCAAACGCTATCGCGCGAAACGCGACGCCATTCTCGCGGCGGCGGCGGAGGCGATCAACGAAGCCAGTGCCAAGGGCATGACCTTTGCCGACGTCGCGCGCCGGGTCGGGCTGAATACCACCAGCGTCACCTATTATTTCAAGCGCAAGGAAGACCTTGCCGCCGCGGCGTTCGACCACACGCTCGACTGGCTACAGGCGACGCTGGACGAATCCATGACGGAGCCGACGCCGGAGCGGCGGGTGGCGCGGTTCCTCGCGATCCATTTCGAACGGTCGCGCCGGATCGACGCGGGCGAGGAACGCCCGATCGCCGTCCTGTCCGATCTTCGCGCGATGGAGGAACCGTTCAAGAGCCGCCTGTTGCGAAGCTGGCGCGAGGTATTTCGCAAGACGCGCCTGCTATGGGGTGCACCCGCCGACCGCGCGCACAAGGATCTGAACGGGGCGCGGGCGCATGTCCTGCTGGAAAACAGCTTCTGGATGACCGTGTGGCTCGACCGGTACGAACCCGATCAATATGCGCGGATCGAAGCACGGTTGATGGACGTGTTCACCCACGGCCTTGCCGGTCCCGGCCAGCATTGGGCGCCGCAGCCGCTGTCGCTGGACCCGGTGACGGAGGAGCCGAGCCGCGATGCGTTCCTGCGCGCCGCCACCCGGCTCATCAACGAACTCGGCTATCGTGGTGCGTCGGTTCAGCGCATCGCGTCCGAACTGAACGTGACCAAGGGGTCGTTCTACCATCACCTCGATGCGAAGGACGACCTCGTCACCGCCTGCTACCGCCGCAGCTTCGATACGATTACCGAGGCACAACGCGCGGCGGATCGCGCCGGGGGCAGCCATTGGCAGATGTTGTCGAGCGCGCTGGCGTTGCTGGTCGACGTGCAGTTCGCCGAACAGGGGCCGTTGCTGCGTACCACCGCGCTGTCGGGCCTGCCGACGACCGTGCGACAGGCGATGGTCGACCGGTCGAACCGCATCGCCCGGCGCTTCGCGGGCACGATCAGCGACGGCATCGCCGAAGGATCGATCCGGGCGGTCGATCCGCTGATCGCGGCACAGGCGGTGATGGCGCTACAGAATGCGGCGTTCGACATGCGCAAATGGGCCAGCACGATGCCACGGGAGACGGCGGTGCGGCTCTATGCCTCGACCGTGATGACCGGGTTGTTCGACGATTCGGTGCTGGGGTAATCAGTCGATCCGATAGTCGATCGGCTTGAATGTGCCCCCGTTCGAATCCGGCGCGGAACAGGCGGTCAGCCCGATCACCAGATCCATCGCTGCACGGAATACGATCGAATCCCCCGCCTTGCTGATCGGCGGCAGCACGCGAAGCTTGCCGGTCTCGCCATCGATCGGCACGTTCATGAAACAGTTGAACGCGGTCGGTATCCGGTCCGGCACCACCCCATATGGTGCAAGCGCGGCGGCGAGATTGCCGAAGCATCCGCGATGCGACGGCAACGTCGGATAAAAGTGGCGGAAGGTATCGAACGAACACGGCGTCAGCAGAAAATCATGCCGCCCGACCGTATCCGCGACGATATCCAGCATGATCCGGCTGCGGTTGGAATAGAGCGCATGCCCGGTGGTGAGATAGATCGTCTCGGCATAATCCAGCGTTCGCCCGGAGGAGATCACCTCGTCCAGATCATCGGCATTGAACGCCAGCAGGTCGGCGACCTGTTCGCCGCGCGGGTCGATGACGGTCAGGTGCTGGCCCTTCGCAAGGCGAAAGGCAGTGCCCGACCGTTCGGGAATGGTGACGGTTATTTCGTATCTCCCGGCGTCGCGCCCGAATAGTGAAAGGGACAGGCCCAGCGTTCGTCGACCACCCGGCCGCTATATTGCCGCGCCTCGCTCAGCGCCCCGTGGCGGGCGAGCATCGGGTTGCGGGTTCCGGCAAGCGCTTCGTCGCGAACGAGAATCTTCTCGCGCATCGTCTCATACTTGCCCTCGGCGCGCAGCCGCTCGAACTGGTCGTGCAGGTTGAATACCAGCGTAGGCCGGTCGAACCGGCGGGCGGGGCGGCTGGCATTGGGGTGCAGTCCGACGATGAAAAATGCCTCGCCGCCGAAGCTCAGCGAAAAGTGGGGATTGTCGGGATCGGCGCTGACCCGCGTGTCGTAATCCTGACCGCGCCACACATCCTTGTCCGACAGCGACTGCACCCGTTTCCACAGCGCCTGCTCGAATGCGGTTTCGGACAGGTCCTCCGGCCCGTCGAACACCACGGCGAAGCTGCGATACATGGTCCGATCGCGGCGATAGGCCTCGGCGAAATGCATCAGCCCGTCATGGATGCGGACATCGTCCCACGCGCTGTCGATCCGGGAGCAGGCGAGCACGTCCAGCGTACCCCGCGCGATCGCCGATTTTGCCCCGACGCACGGAAAGGCGCGGTCCTCGACATGGGCGAACAACATCGCCTGCAGGCGATCCTGCGCTTCGTGCTTCCAGTTGAACATCGCGGAGATCCCGACCCGGTTAGTAGGTGTGTAGTACGTTTCGCACAGGACGCGGGTTCCGGACGGTTGACGGCGACGGCATCTGACGCGACACAGACTTGGTGACCAACCGCCTGCTTCTCGATGAATTTCTGCCGTATCGCCTGTCGATCGCGTCCAATCGGGTGTCCGATGCCATCGCATCGACCTATCGATCGTTGTTCGGGCTGCGCATCCCCGAATGGCGGCTGGTGACGGTGATCGCGGAATCCGACGGCATCACCCAGCAATCCTTGTGCGTCGCGACCCGGATGGACAAGGTGACGGTCAGCCGCGCGGCGATCGCGCTGGTCGATCGCGGATTGGTCGAACGCCGCGCCAATGCGCACGATCAACGATCGCACCTGTTGACGCTGACCGCATCGGGCCGGACGCTGTACGAGGATGTCTCCCCCCGCGCGCTGGCGATCGAGGAGCAGTTGTTCGCCGATTTTTCCGCACAGGAGATTGGCGTACTCCGCGATATGCTTGACCGGATTCAGGCGGCGGCAGACGCGATGGAACTGTCGATCGATACTGCCGCCTGACCACGCCGACGTCCGGCTATGCCGTGGGCAGCCGATAGTCGTGATATTCCGCCCGCAGCGCCGTCTTCAACAATTTGCCGGTCGCGGTGTGCGGCAGCGTGTCGACGAACAGGATCGTGTCGGGCAACCACCATTTTGCCACCTTCGTCGCCAGATGCGCGGCGATATCGTCGGCGGTGACGGTCGCGTCGGGCGCGCGCACCACCAACAGGATCGGGCGCTCCTCCCACCGGGGATGATGGACCCCGATCGCGGCGGCTTCGCGCACGCCGGGGCACCCGACCGCGGCATTTTCCAGCTCAACCGAACTGATCCATTCGCCGCCGGACTTGATGACGTCCTTCGCCCGGTCGGTAATCTGCATCACCCCGTCGGGATGCAGCACCGCGACGTCGCCGGTGTCGAACCAGCCGTCGTCGGTAAGCGCATCGCCGCTTTCGTCCTGAAAATAGCGTTTGATGACCCATGGACCGCGCACCTGTAACCGGCCCGATGACAGGCCGTCGCGCGGCAGTAACGCGCCCGCGTCGTCGACCGTGCGTAGCTCGACCCCGAACGGCACCCGACCCTGTCGGCACACCTGATCGACCTGTTGTTCGAAGTCCAGATCGTCCCAATCATGGCTGGGCGCACCCATCGTGCCGATCGGGGAGGTTTCGGTCATGCCCCACGCGTGGTTGACCCGCACCCCCATCCGCATGATCCGCTCGACCATCGCGCGGGGGGCCGCCGATCCGCCGATCGTCACGACTTTCAGGTGGCGCGGTGCGATGCCGGTGGCATCCATATATTGAAACAGCGCGAACCACACCGTCGGCACCCCCGCCGAATGCGTCACCCGCTCCCGGTTCATCAACTCGCATAGCGTCGCCGGATCGTTCACCGCCGAAAAGACCAGCCGCGCGCCGACTGCCGGTGCCGCGAACGGCAGGCCCCACCCGACCGCGTGGAACATCGGCACCACCGGCAGGCAGACCGATTGGGTCGACAGGTCGAACTCGTCGGGCTGCAACTCGGTGATCGCGTGCAGCACGGTCGATCGATGCGAATAGACCACGCCCTTCGGATCGCCCGTCGTGCCGCTGGTATAGCACACCATACACGGATCGCGCTCGTCACCCTCGACCCATGCATAGTCGCCGTCCTGCGGATCGATCAGTGCGCGAAACCCGTCCGGACCATCGCCGTCCATCACGACATAGCGCTCGATCGTCGGCCAATGCGGCTTCATCCGCTCGACCAACCCGGCAAAGGCGGCGTCGTAGAGCAGGACCCGGTCCTCGGCATGGGTGGCGATGAACGCCAGTTGGTCGTCGAACAGCCGGGGGTTGATGGTGTGGATCAGCCCGCCCATCCCGATCACGCCATACCACGCGATCAGATGATGGACGTGGTTCATGGCCAGCGTCGCCACACGGTCTCCGGGCCGGATGCCGATTCCCTCCAGCGCCTGTGCCAGTCGCCGCGCATCCCGCGCGACCGCCGCCCACGTCGTGCGATCCTCCCGGCCATCGGCTCAGCGGGTCACGACCTCGCGCGCGCCATGTTCACGCGCGGCGTGATCGATCAGTCGAGGTACCCGAAGTTCGAAATCCTGCATTCCGCCCAGCATCGTCCGCTCCTTCGCATGGTGCGAGGACGAGACCGACGGCGCATCCTCATCCGACTGCGGCGAGCTGTGTCTTCACAGTATCGAATGCCGCACTCGCCACACCTTGCAGTCTCGCCACACGTTCGGCAAGTTCCCCGTCCAGCCGGTAATCGCGGCCGATACATACCCGGGCTTCGACTCCGCCCGCCGCCGCGACCGCGATCCAGATTTCGCCACGCCCGCCACGCGAATCCTGGACCATCGCAGCCAGCGCCGGATAGGCGGCGACATCGTCGATCGTCAGGTCGAGGCGCAGGCGGATATTCGCGGCGATCTGTTCGAACGGCTTGATCGCCTTGACCGTCGCCCGCGCGCTTTCGTCGCCCGGACGGCGATCGAGTTCGAGCGTGAACAGCCCGCATCCGCCGATCTTGCCCGCCTGTTCGAGATCATGGGCCGGACCTTCGTCGAAACACGTCACCGGCACCTGACCCGACGCATCGGACAGCGTGGCCATCATGTACCGTTTGCCGCGTGCGGAGGTGCGCCACCGCGCATCCTCGACCAGCGCGGCAACCGTCGCGCCGACCCGCCCCCCTTCGGGCACCGGCGTCGATGCGAGATCGGCGATCTGCCGCGCACCATGCGCGCTGGCGAGGTGCGCGTACCGGTCGAGCGGGTGCGCCGAGAAATAGAAGCCGAACGCATCCTTTTCCGCCGCGATCGCCTCCGTCAGCGTCCAGTGCGCATCGGGCAGGCGGATCGCCGCCTCCGCCGCGCCGGTCGCTTCGCCGAACAGTCCGCCCTGCCCGCTGGCGCGGTTGGCTTCGGTCCGCTGCGCCACCGCCATCAGCGTATCGGCCAAAGCGTGAACCCCGGCACGGTCGGCGATGATGCAATCGAACGCCCCCGCCGCCGCCAGCGTCTCGATCTGGCGCTTGTTCAGCAGCTTGGGATCGACCCGCGACGCGAAATCGTCCAGCGAACGATACGGTCCCTTCGCGGCGCGTTCCTCGACCATCAATTCCATCGCCCGCTCGCCGACGCCCTTCAACGCCGACAATGCGTAGCGCACCGCAAGGCCACCGCGCTCACCCTCCTCGACACCGAACGTCGCATCGCTGGCGTTCAGGCACGGCGGCAGGCAGTCGATGCGCAGCCGCTTCATATCGTCGACGAAGATCGCCAGCTTGTCGGTCTGCGCATAATCGAACGCCATCGATGCCGCGTAGAATTCATGCGGATGATGCGCCTTCAACCACGCTGTCTGATACGCCAGCAGCGCATAGGCGGCCGCGTGGCTCTTGTTGAAGCCATAGCCCGCGAACTTGTCGATCAAGTCGAACAATTCGTTCGCCTTGGCCGCCGGGATGCCGTTTACGCGGGCGCACCCTTCGACGAAGATCGAGCGCTGGGCGTCCATCTCCGCCTGCACCTTCTTGCCCATCGCGCGTCGCAGCATGTCCGCCCCGCCAAGGCTGTAGCCGGCGAGGATCTGCGCCGCCTGCATCACCTGTTCCTGATAGACGAAGATGCCGTAGGTCTCGTTCAGGATCGGTTCGAGCAGGTCGTGGGGATAGACGATCTCCTCGCGTCCCGCCTTGCGCGCGCCAAACGACGGGATGTTGTCCATCGGGCCGGGGCGATAGAGCGAGACGAGCGCGATGATGTCGCCGAAATTGGTCGGGCGCACCGCCGTCAGCGTGCGGCGCATCCCTTCGGATTCCAACTGGAACACGCCGACCGTGTCGCCGCGCTTGAGCAGGTCGTAGGTGGCGGAATCATCCCATGTCAGGCTGTCCAGATCGACCACGATCCCGCGCCGCGCCAGCAATTCGACCGCGAACTTCAACACCGACAGCGTTTTCAGGCCAAGAAAGTCGAACTTCACCAGCCCGGCACCCTCGACATATTTCATGTCGAACTGCGTGACCGGCATGTCCGATCGCGGATCGCGGTACAGCGGCACCAGTTGCGCCAGCGGCCGGTCGCCGATCACCACGCCCGCCGCATGGGTCGAACTGTGCCGTGGCAACCCCTCCAGCTTCATGGCGAGGTCGAGCAGCCGCCGGACGTCGTCCTCGCGCGTATATTGCTGGTGCAGTTCGGACACGCCGTTGATCGCACGGTCCAGCGTCCACGGATCGGTCGGATGGTTCGGCACCAGCTTGGCGAGGCGATCGACCTGACCATAGCTCATCTGGAGCACGCGCCCGGTATCCTTTAGCACGGCGCGGGCCTTCAGCTTACCGAAGGTGATGATCTGCGCGACCTGATCCCGGCCATATTTCTGCTGGACGTAGCGGATCACTTCGCCGCGCCGCGTTTCGCAGAAATCGATGTCGAAATCGGGCATCGACACACGTTCGGGGTTCAGGAACCGCTCGAACAACAGGCCGAGCTTGATCGGGTCGAGATCGGTGATGGTCAACGCCCATGCGACCGCCGAACCGGCACCCGATCCGCGCCCCGGCCCGACCGGAATGTCGTGATCCTTCGCCCATTTGATGAAGTCGGCAACGATCAGGAAATATCCGGGGAACCCCATCTGACAGATCACGTCCAACTCAAAATCGAGCCGCGCGAAATAGTCGGGGAAGCGGGTGGTGAGGTCGGCTTCGGACAGGCCGGGCACGACGCCCGTGGCACGTCCCTCGACTTCGCTCGGGACAAGCGGCGCAGGCGTGGAATCGTCTTCCCAAGGGGCGGGAACCGAACCCCCGTTCGTGTCGAGCGAAGTCGAGACACGTGGTTCTACCACCACCTCCGCCTGTACCAGCCCCGCTTCGAGCGCGACGATCTTGCGCAATCGCTCGACCAGCCCGGCGCGCGCATCGACGCGCAACTTCGCCGCCTCGCCCTCGCGGTCGCCCGCAAGGCTGGGCAGGATCGGCTTGCGCTTCGGCGCGGCGACGGCGCAGCGTTGCGCCACGACCAGCGTGTTCGCCAGCGCCTCGGGCAGGTCGGCGAACATCTCGCGCATCACGGCGGCGGGTTTCAGCCATGCCTGTGGCGACGATCGCTGGCGATCCTCGCTCGCGACATAGCTCGAACTGGCGATGCACAGCATGGCATCGTGCGCGTCGTGGAAATCGGCCTCGGCAAAGCAGCACGGGTTGGTCGCGACCAGTGGCAGGTCGCGAGCATAGGCAAGGTCGAGCAGCAACGGCTCCGACCGCTGTTCGACCGGATCGCCGCGCCGTGCGATCTCGACATAGAGCCGGTCGCCGAACAGCGCCTGAAGCCGGGTAGCATAGTCCTCCGCCGCGACGATCCGGTCCGCCGCGAACAGGCGGGCGAGCGCGCCGTCCCCCGCCCCGGTCAGCGCGACCAGCCCGTCGGTGCGACCGATCAATGCATCGATCGGCACATGCGCGGGCACCTCCACCGGGCGGTCGAGATGCGCCATCGACACCAACGCGCACAGATTGTCGTATCCGACGCTGTTCTGTGCATAGAGCGGCAGCCAGTCGATCTCCGGCTCCACGCCATCGGGCGCACCCGGCCGCGCGACCGCGAGCAACGTGCCGACCACCGGCTGTACCCCGGCATCCTTGCACGCATCGGAAAACGCCATCGCCGCATATAGCCCGTTGCGATCGGTCAGGCCGACCGCCGGAAACCCCTGGGTCCGGGCATGTTTGGCGATCGCCTTCGGTTCGATCGCGCCTTCCAGCATGGTGTAGGACGAAAAGATGCGGAGCGGCACGAACCCGGAATGCGACATGGCGGCACCGTACCCGCGATGGCGTGATTCGACCAGTGGCCGGATCGGTATCGTGTCGGAACCACGCCACGCCATGCCCGTTCGACGCACCGAACAGGGAGTTGCAGACATGACCGACTTCACCCGCGGCCGTCCGGTCGTTTCGTCCGCCGGATGGGGCTGGACGCTGGCCTATGGCATCCTGTCGGTGCTGATCGGCATCCTCGCCTTTTCCGCGCCGTTTCCGGCCACGCTGGCGGCGACGGTCGTCGTCGGGTTCTTCTTCCTCGTCGGCGGCATCGCGTCGCTGGTCGCCGGATTTTCCAGCCGCAACGATCATCGCGGCTATTCGCTGTTCGTCGGGCTGTTGTCGGTGCTCGTCGGCGGGTACATGGTGTTCGCGCCGGTCGGTGGCGCCTTGTCGCTGACGTTGATGGTCATCGTCTGGCTGGGCGCGCGCGGGGTCACCGAAATACTCGTGGGCATGCGGGTCCGGCGGTTGCGGGTGCCGATGCTGGCCCTTGGCGCGCTGAACCTGTTGCTGGCGGTGCTGTTGTTCGGAACCGTGCCGTGGTCGGCGCTGACGCTGCCGGGCTATGTGCTGGGGGCCAGCTTCCTGTTCGGCGGTATCGTGTCGATCATGGGCGCGCTCGCGCAGAAGCGCGGGGAATAAGTTACAGCAGGCGTTCGATGTCCGGCGCGATCGCGTCGGGCTTCGTCGTCGGCGCATAGCGCTGCACCGCCGCACCGTTACGATCGACGAGGAATTTGGTGAAGTTCCACTTCACTGCCTCGCTGCCGAGCAATCCCGGTGCCGCCGCCTTCAGATACCGCCATAGCGGCGCGGTGCCGGGACCGTTCACCTCGACCTTGCCGAGGATCGGGAAACCGACGTCATAGGTCAGCGAACAGAAGGACGCAATTTCCGCGGCGTCGCCCGGCTCCTGTCCGCCGAACTGGTTGCACGGGAACCCCAATATCGTCAGGCCATCCGGGCCGAACCGGCGGTGCAACGCCTCCAGCCCGGCATATTGCGGCGTGAACCCGCATTTCGACGCGACGTTGACGATCAGCAGCGCCCGACCACGATAGTCCGCCAGCGTCGTCTCGGCCCCGTCGGCGGCAACGACCGGCAGGGTGTAGATATCGGTCACTGCAACACACCCTCGTGCAGCCGCACCACCCGGTCCATCCGCGCCGCCAGCCGTTCGTTGTGCGTCGCGACCAGCGCGGACGAACCCTGACCGCGCACCAGTCGCAGGAACTCGGCGAACACGATGTCGGCAGTCGCTTCGTCCAGATTGCCGGTCGGTTCGTCCGCCAGCACCAGCGCCGGGCGGTTGGCCAGCGCGCGCGCCACCGCCACCCGCTGTTGCTCGCCGCCCGACAACTGGCTCGGCCGGTGCGTCAGCCGCGCACCGAGGCCCAGTGCCGACAGCAACTCCGTCGCCCGCGCATCGGCATCGCGCCGGTGCCCGCCACGCACCATCTGCGGCAGCACCACATTCTCCAGCGCGTTGAAATCGGGGAGGAGGTGATGGAATTGATAGATGAAGCCCATGTAATCGCGACGAATCTGGGTCCGGGTCGCGGCATTCACCTGCGCAACTTCCATGCCCGCAATGCGAATCTCGCCCTCGAACCCGCCTTCGAGCAGGCCGACCGCCTGCAACAGGGTCGACTTGCCCGACCCCGACGGGCCGAGCAGCGCAACGATCTCGCCCGGCTCGACGGTCAGTTCGATGCCGCGCAGGACGTGGATCGTCGCCTCCCCCTGCGTGAAGCTGCGCCGCAAATTGCGGGTCTGAAGTACGGGGTCAGTCATAACGCAGCACCTGAACGGGATCGGTGTTGGCCGCCTTGAACGCGGGATACAGGGTGGCGAGGAACGAGAACAGCAACGCCACCAGCGCGATCGTCACGATCTCCACCGGATCGACCTTCGATGGCAATTCGGTGAGATACCGCATCGTCGGGTCCCAGATTTCGATCCCCGTTACCGCGCCGATCCCGGTAATCACCGACTGGCGGAACGCGAGGAAGATAAAGCCGAGCACCAGCCCCGCGCCCACGCCCAGAGCGCCGATCGCGGTGCCGACCGTCATGAAAATCCGCAACAATCCGCCGCGCGTCGCCCCCATCGTCCGCAGGATCGCGATATCGCGGGTCTTGGCGCGCACCAGCATGATGAGCGACGACAGGATGTTGAACACCGCGATCAGGATGATGATCGACAGCACGGTAAAGGTCACGATCCGGTCGACCGCCAATGCCTGAAACAGTTCGGAGTTGAGCTGACGCCAGTCGGACACCTGTGCGCTGGCGACGAACTTCTGTTTCAGCGGGGCCATGATCCGGTCGATATCGTCAGGATCGTTGGTCTCGATCTCGATCATGCCCACGGAGTCGCCGGTCAGCAGCAGCGTCTGTGCATCCTCGATCGGCATGATGACGAACGCCTTGTCGTAATCATACACCCCGACCTCCACGATCGCGGCGATGCGGTACGGCACCTGCCGGATCATCGTGCCGAACGGCGTCGTCGGCCCTTGCGGACTGATGATCGTGATCTCGCTACCCACAGTGACGCCCAGCGACTGGGCAAGGCGCGACCCGATGATGACGTTGTCGCTGCCCGGCGTGACCGTAGAGAGCGACCCCTGTTTCACATTGTCGCGGATCGTCGGGGTGCCGCGAATATCCTCCACGCGCATCCCGCGCGTCAGGATGAATTCCGACCGCCCGTTATAGGTGGCGAACAACGGCTGTTCGATCAGCGGCGTCGCGCTGGTCACGCCCGGCGTGCGCCGCGCCTCCGCCGCGATCTGACGCCAGTCGGGCAACTGATTGTTATACCCCTGAATGATCGCATGGCCGTTCAGCCCGACGATCTTGTCGAACAGTTCGGCACGAAAGCCGTTCATCACGCTCATCACGATCACCAGCGCGGCGACGCCCAGCATCACCGCCACCAGACTGATCGAGGCGACCAGCGCGATGAACGCTTCCCCCCGTCCCGGCAGCAGATAGCGGCGGGCGATCATCCGCTCATAGCGTGACAGCAACATGGGGCAGGTCGGTCCTTCGACGGTGGTGACGGGGGCTGTAGGGAGCCGTGGCGGCAGGCGCAATGTGCGCTGTTGCCAAATGAACACATGGTGAAGGAAAGCGTCGCAGAGGGGCCGCGTCACCCGTGACACGCGGGCGTCGGCACCGTATCGAAGTCCTCACGAAACGCAGGCAAAACAGGCCGTGGTTCGGGGAGGCCATCCGGCTCCGCCCTGTAAGGGGGGAAGGGGCGTAGAAGCGGAGGCTGACAAGGGGGCTGACGAGCAATCGTCACGCAGGCGCCCGGGCTGGAAACAGTCCGGGCGTTTGGCGTTTCGGCGGTTGGCGCGACGGAATTGCTGCTTGCCCCGCCGAACATCGATAGACCCGTTCCGGGACGAGTTCGAATCTTCCCCCGCATAGGAGCCTGCAGCCAAAGGCCGCTCGACCTTCCTCCGACGGCTGTATCCCGCGATCGAGAGACCGCGGCAAAAGTCGATGTACCTTCCCGCATTCCCGTACCCCGGCGAAGGCCGGGGTCCAGTTTGGTAAAGCCTTAATATCAGGTCGCAAAACCGTTCCGGCTGGACCCCGGGCTTCGCCGGGGTACGCAGACTGTCTCGCAACGGTCCGGCCTAAAGGGCAACGCAGGCAAGATACCGACCGCTACGAATCATTTGCGAAAGTAGCAACGCCATGACGCAACAGATGCGGCAATGCCCTACCCGCCCAGTGCCGTCTTCAACCGTCCGAAGAACCCGCTCGATTCCGGACATTCGTCACCGGTTTCGGTGTCGCGGAACGCTTCTAGCAATTCCTTCTGCCGCGCCGACAACCGGGTCGGCGTCTCCACCTCGATCCGGATCACCAGATCGCCGTGACCACGCCCCTGCAACACCGGCATACCGGCACCGCGCTGGCGGAGTTCCTTGCCCGACTGGATACCCGGTGGGATGCGAATGGCATGCTTCGCACCGTCGAGGCCAGGGATGTCGATCGTCCCGCCCAACGCCGCCGTCGTGAAGCTGATCGGCGCACGGGCATAGAGCGTGGTCCCTTCCCGCTCGAACAGCGAATGCCGCTTGATATGCAGGAAGATATACAGATCGCCCGCCGGAGCGCCCCGCGCCCCCGCCTCGCCTTCGCCGGTCAGGCGGATACGCGTCCCCTCGTCGACGCCGGGGGGTACGTTGACCTGCAATGTCTTGGTCAGCTCGACCCGCCCTTCGCCGTGACAGGCGCTGCACGGGTCGGCGATGACCTGTCCCGCACCGTGACAGGTCGGACATGCGCGCTCGACCACGAAGAAGCCCTGTTGCGCCCGGACCTTGCCGTGCCCGGCGCAGGTCTGGCACATCCGCGCCTGCGTCCCGGGCTTCGCGCCGCTGCCGCCGCACGGGGCGCACATCGTCGACACATCGACGGTGATCTCGGTCTGCTTGCCGTGATACGCCTCGTCCAGCGAGACTTCCATGTCGTAGCGCAGGTCGGCACCGCGCCGGGGACCGGCCCGACCCTGTCGGCCGCCGCCCATGAACTCGCCGAACACGCTTTCGAAGATATCCGAAAAGCCGTTGAAATCCTGTCCGCCGCCCGGCCCGCCCGCGCCCTGCCGGAACGCGGCATGGCCGTACCGGTCGTACGCGGCGCGCTTCTGCGGGTCTTTCAGGCATTCATAGGCTTCGCTGACGGCCTTGAACTTGGCCTCGCTGTCCTTGCACCCGGCATTCTTGTCGGGGTGGAACTTCATCGCCAGCTTGCGATACGACGATTTGATCGTCGCCGCGTCGGCGGTCCGCTCGCATTCGAGCAGTTCGTAATAATCGACTTCGGTGGTCATGCGATCCCCGCTTCCCTGCCGCGCGTCGGCAGGCAGCGTGCGTAACCGTCCCCCGTCCGGACCGTCCCCCGGCACAGGCCGGGGTCCGGAGCGACGGGCAACGGCGTTCGTGTCTCTGCCCCCCGGCCCGCACCGGGATACGGCGCTTTCCGGGTGATCGCACCCCTTTTCCATCGCCCGCCCAAGGACGGACGATGGAGGAAGGCGTACGACCGTGCCATCTTATGCCTTCTGGCTGTCGTCGACCTCGGAGAACTCGGCATCGACGACGTCGTCGGCCTGATTTCCCGCGGCGGCGTCGGCGGCGGGCGACGCCTCCGACTGCTGCTGCTTTTCATAGATCGCCTGACCGAGCTTCATCGCGACCTGCGCCAGCGCCGTGCTCTTTTCGGTCATGCGATCGCTGTCGCCGCTCTCGACCGCTGCCTTGGTCTCGGCGACCGCAGCTTCGATCTCGGACTTCAGCGCGGCATCCACCTTGTCGCCATTGTCGGCAAGCTGACTCTCGGTCGAATGGATCAGCGATTCGGCGTTGTTCTTCGCCTCCGCCGATGCACGACGCTTCTTGTCGTCCTCGGCGAACTGCTCGGCATCGCGCACCATCTGGTCGATGTCGCTGTCCGACAGACCGCCCGACGCCTGGATGCGGATCTGCTGCTCCTTGCCGGTGCCCTTGTCCTTGGCCGACACGTTGACGATGCCGTTGGCGTCGATGTCGAACGTGACCTCGATCTGCGGCACGCCGCGCGGCGCGGGCGGGATACCGACCAGATCGAACTGGCCGAGCATCTTGTTGTCGCCCGCCATCTCGCGCTCGCCCTGGAACACGCGGATCGTCACCGCCTGCTGGTTGTCGTCGGCAGTCGAATAGGTCTGCGACTTCTTGGTCGGGATCGTCGTGTTGCGGTCGATCATCTTGGTCATGATGCCGCCCAGCGTCTCAATGCCCAGCGACAGCGGGGTCACGTCGAGCAGCAGCACGTCCTTGACGTCACCCTGCAGCACGCCCGCCTGAATCGCGGCACCGATCGCCACGACCTCGTCCGGGTTCACGCCGGTATGCGGTTCCTTGCCGAAGAACGACTTCACGACTTCGCGCACGCGCGGCATACGGGTCATGCCGCCGACCAGCACGACCTCGTCGATCGCGCTCGCCTGAACGCCGGCATCGGCCAGCGCCTTCTTGCACGGCTCCAGCGTCCGCTTGATCAGGTCTTCGACCAGACGTTCCAGATCGGCGCGGCTGATCGACTTGACCAGATGCTTCGGACCGGTCGCGTCCGCCGTGATGAACGGCAGGTTGACCTCGGTCGTCTGCGCCGACGACAGCTCGATCTTCGCCTTCTCGGCGGCTTCCTTCAGCCGCTGCAGCGCCAGCTTGTCCTTGGTCAGGTCGATGCCTTCGACCTTCTTGAACTCGTCGGCGAGGAACTGGACGATCTTGGCGTCGAAATCCTCACCACCGAGGAAGGTGTCGCCGTTGGTCGCCTTCACTTCGAACACACCGTCCCCGATTTCCAGCACGGAGATGTCGAACGTGCCGCCGCCAAGGTCATAGACCGCGATGGTCTTGTTGTTGTCCTTGTCGAGACCATAGGCCAGCGCGGCTGCCGTCGGCTCGTTGATGATGCGCAGCACTTCCAGACCGGCGATGCGGCCCGCATCCTTGGTCGCCTGACGCTGGGCATCGTTGAAATATGCCGGAACGGTGATGACCGCCTGCGTGACCGTCTCACCCAGATAGGATTCGGCGGTTTCCTTCATCTTCTGAAGGATGAACGCGCTGATCTGCGACGGGGAATATTCCTCGCCGCCCGCCTTCACCCACGCATCCCCGTTCGGGCCGCGCGCGATGGCATAGGGAACCAGTTCGGTATCCTTGCGCGTCACCGGGTCGTCGAACCGGCGGCCGATCAGCCGCTTGACCGCGAAGATCGTGTTGTCGCCGTTGGTGACGGCCTGCCGCTTGGCAGGCTGGCCGATCAACCGTTCGCCATCCTTGGCGAATGCGACGATCGACGGCGTGGTGCGCGCACCCTCCGCATTTTCGATGACCTTCGGGCTGCCGCCTTCCATCACCGCGACACAGCTGTTGGTCGTGCCCAGATCGATACCGATAACTTTAGCCATGGTCCCTCATTGGCCCCCGAGTTGAAATAGCCTGACCCACAGCCTGGGGAGGCCCGGTGGGTCGTTACGTCGCCGGATATAGGCAGGGTTCGCCTTGCCGCAAGATTATGTGGGGCATAGGGAACCAACTGTATCGGAACGGGAGAGGCGCGATGCGGTCGGGTTGGGTGGCATATGCGGCGATGACGGTGCTGACCGCGGGGCTGGCGTCGTGTTCCGGGGGAAGCTCGGTCGAGGATGCGTGGGTGCGCCTGCCCGCCGTGCCGGGACGGCCGGCCGCCGCCTATGTGACGCTGCACGGCGGCAACAGCGACGACGCGCTGGTCGCCGTGACTGCCCCGGCGGCGACGCGGATCGAACTGCATCAAAGCATGCGCGGACACGGGCCGATGGGCACGATGCACCCGATCGATCGCGTGCCGCTGCCCGCCGGTGCCAAGGTGCGGCTGGCCCCCGGCGGCATCCATGCGATGATCTTCGGCCTGTCGGGCGATCTTCGCCCCGGCGAGACGCTGCCGATGACGTTCCGCTTCGCCGGTGGGCGGACCGTGGCGGCACAGGCGCTGCTGATCGCGGCTGGCGATCCGGCGCCGTGAAGGTCTGAATCATTCGTCGGTTCGAGAATGTTTTTCCTCCAACCGTTCGTGTCGAGCGAAGTCGAGACACCTGCGCCCGGCTTCCGTACCTCGACTATGCTCGGCACGAACGGCGGGTTACTTCCGCGTAACTGACCAGCCAGCCGTTAACGGGTCAAGGAATAGCCGGAGGATTACGCCGCGTCCGCCCGTACCCCTTTACCGGCACAGGCGGAATGGCGACATGGCAAGACGATGACCGTCCGCCCGCTGACTCACGACGAAGTAACGCTGGCCCGAACCATGTTCGGCGACACGATCCAGTATGACGAGGCGCGCGTCGCCAATCGCAAATGGGCGTTCTTTCAGCCGCGACAGGTGGCGATGGCCCCGACCGGCTGCATCCATTTCCACCCCGAGGGCACGTTGTATCGCGATGATTTCGCCCATGCCGGGCGCGATCTGGCGGCGTTGTTCCTGCATGAGATGATGCATATTCATCAGACGCAGCACCGTGGGCGGCTGTGGCTGCCGCTGATGCGGCACCCGTTCTGCCGCTATGGCTATACAATCGTACCGGGCAAGCCGTTCGACGCCTATGGCATCGAGCAGCAGGGCGAGATCGTCCGCCATGCGTTCCTGTTGCGGCAGGGGGCGGCGTTGCCGGACAAGCCGCCGCTAGCGGTCTACGACGCGCTGTTGCCGTTCGGGCGGTAGCATCGCTATCCGTCCAGCACGTCGCGCACCTTGCGCGCCAGTTCGTCCACCCCGAACGGCTTAGACAACAGCTGCGTCCCCGGATCGAGCACGCCGTTATGCACCACGGCGTTGCGGGTGTAGCCGGTGGTGTACAGTATCTTGAGATCCGGCAGCATCGCCACTGCCCGATCGGCCAGTTCGCGACCCGTCATCCCCGGCATCACCACATCGGTGAACAACAGCGTCGCCGCCTGCCCCTTGTCGAGCAGCGCCAGCGCGTCGGGGCCGCTGGCGGCATGGACGACGGTATAGCCAAGGTCGCGCAGCACCTCGACCGAGAAGCCGCGTACCCGTGCCTCGTCTTCCACCACAAGGATGACTTCGTCGGCGCTACCGCCGCGAATGTCGGGCAGCATCGCGCGCTGCACCGGGGTCGGTGCCTCGCCATAGAAGCGCGGCAGGTACAGGCGGACCGTCGTCCCCACGCCCGGTTCGGAATAGATGCGGACATGGCCGCGCGATTGCCGGACGAAGCCGAACACCTGGCTCAGGCCCAGCCCGGTGCCGCGCCCGACCGGTTTGGTGGTGAAGAACGGATCGAACGCTTTCGCCAGCACGTCGGGCGGCATGCCGGTGCCGGTGTCGCTGACCGCGATCAGGACATATTGCCCGGCGTCCATATCGGCTTCCTGCGCATAATCGTCGCCCACATGCGCGTTGGCGGTTTCGATCGTCAGCCGCCCGCCATCGGGCATCGCGTCGCGCGCGTTGACCGCAAGGTTGACGATCGCATTCTCCAACTGGCCGCGATCCGCCTCCGCCCGCCACAGTCCGGCACCCAGCACCGTTTCGACCGCGATCGGCTCGCCCAGCGTGCGCGTCAACAGGTCGGTCAGGTCGGCGATCAGCCGGTTGCCCTCGACCGGTTCGGGTGACAGCGGCGACTGTCGGGAAAAAGCCAGCAGCCGCTGCGTCAGCGCGGCGGCGCGGGTCGCGCCGTCCTTCGCCGCCTCGACATAGCGGCCGATATCGGTCTGGCCGTTCGCCAGCCGCCGGTCGATCATGTCCAGCCCGCCAATGACGACCGCCAGCATATTGTTGAAATCATGCGCGATGCCGCCGGTAAGCTGCCCGACCGCTTCCATCTTCTGCAACTGGCGCACCTGCGTTTCGGCAGCGGCGCGGGCGGATGCGGCGTCATGCAGTTCGGTCGCGACCCGTTCGAGCTGTGCGCCCTGCCGCCCGACCTTCGCCTCCAGCCGGACCAGCGCGTCGGCACGTTGTACCGCGACCCAGCTTATCTCGGCGATCTCCATCACCAGCGCGACCTCACCCGGCGTCCAGTAGCGTGGTTCGCCGTGGTTGAGGATCAGGATCGCCTCCAGCCGCCCGTCGCGCAGCAGCGGCACGCACAGGCCGGACCGCGCGGCGTAGCTGGAAGAGGTAGTGTCGTCGAACATCGGGTCGCTGCGGAAATCGGTCGCGACGATCGCGTGGCCAGCACGCAACCGGCCCGATCCGATCCGGCCGAACCGGTCGAGCGGCTGGTCGCCGGTGAGTACCGGCAACGACCCATCGTTCCATCCGGGGACGAAGCGCATCCGGTGCCCGAACACGCGCGCGAAACAGGTGCGGTGAACGCCCAGCCGTTCGCCCAGAGCGCGGGCGGTGAAGCGCAGGATCGCTTCGGGATCGGTCGCCGCGCGTTGCCGTGCGCTCAGCGCCAGGACAAAATCGCGCTCGGCCTTGGCCGCCAGCGCCGCCAGTTCGGCCTGTTTGCGGTCGTCGATATCATAGCTGACACCGGGGAATCGCACCGGTCGCCCGTCGTCGTCGAACACGCACCGACCCTGTGCCGACACCCACCGGAACCCGCCATCCACCGTCGTCAGGCGATATTCGGCGATGAACGTGCCGTCCCCGGCGGGGTCCATCGCACGTTCGATCAGCCGCTGCGCATCGTCCAGATCGTCGGGGTGGATGCCCTTGAAGAACACGTCGATCGACGCGCCTTCGGCGGCAAGTGCGGGATCGACGCCGTACAGCAGCGCGAAGCGGCTGTCGGCACGGACGATATCCGCCGCCACGTCCCAGTCCCATGCGCCGATGTTGCGCCCGGCGGACAATGCCTGTTGCAGCCGTTCGTCGGCGGCGGCACGTTCGCGTTCGGCGATGACGCGCCCGGTCGTTTCCCCGGTGACGCACAGCAGCCCCGCGACCTGTCCGGCATCGTCGAAGGCGGGCGAATAGGTGAAGGTCCACCAGCTATCTTCGGGAACGCCGCCCCGCTGAAGATCGAGCAGCATATCGGTGGCGGTCACGTTGCCGCCCGCCAGCGTCCGTTCGATCAGCGGGGTCAGTTCGTCCCAGATGTTCGCCCACACCACGTCGAATCGCTCGCCCAGCGCGGTATCGACCCGGTGGCCGAGGATCGGGCGATAGGCGTCGTTATAGAAGCACCGCAGTTCCGGCCCCCACGCCAGAAACATCGGCGTCGGACAGGCGAGCATCAGCGCCAGCGTGGTGCGCAGCGACACCGGCCACCGCTCGATCGGACCGAGCGGCGTCGCCGACCAGTCGCGCGCCGCGATCTCCCTGCCGGTAATGGTCTGAATCGAAATAGGTCCGTTTGGCATACGCGCGGCGTGTTACCCGATCAGCCCCGCATGTGCGAGTGCCGCATCCACCGCCGCGCGCGATGCCGCGGACGGGGGCGTCATCGGCAGGCGCAGGTCGGTGGGAAAGCCCGGACGGACCCGTCCCAGTGCATATTTCACCGGCCCCGGCGAAGCGTCGCTGAACAGCGCGGCGTGCAACGGGAACAACTGATCCTGAATCGTCAGCGCGCGGGCATAGTCCCCGGCGGCACAGGCATCCTGAAATTCGGCGCACATCGCCGGGGCGACATTGGCCGTCACGGAAATTGCCCCGACCCCGCCCATCGCCATGAACGCCAGCGTCATGTCGTCATTGCCCGACAATTGCGCGAAGCCGGTGCCGCAACGCAGCCGGTGTTCGGAGACGCGCGCCATCTGTCCGGTCGCGTCCTTGATGCCGACGACGGTGTCGGGAAAGGCGGTCACGATCCGCTCGACCGTTTCCACCGCGATATCGGTCACGGTGCGGCCCGGCACGTTGTAGAGCACGATCGGGAGGCCGCCACGCTGCGCCAGCACCTCGAAATGGCGGAACACGCCTTCCTGATTCGGACGGTTGTAATAGGGGGGCACGAGCAGCGCCGCCGCCGCACCCGCCGCCTTGGCAGCATGGATATGATGCAGCGCGACCGCGGTGTCGTTCGATCCGCACCCGGCGATCACCGGCACGCGCCCGGCGGCCTGATCGACGCACACGCGCACCACATGGTCGTGCTCCTCGATCGTCATCGTCGCCGCTTCGCCGGTCGTGCCGCACGGAACCAGCGCCGCCGATCCGCTTTCGACCTGCCAGTCCACCAGCGCGCGGAACGAGACTTCGTCGAACGCGCCGTCGGCGAACGGCGTGACGAGCGCCGGGATCGATCCGGAAAACATGGGGCAATCGCTCCGTGACAGATAAAAGGGGGCCGAAAAGGTGGCGACAGATAGGGCGGGCTTCCATATCATGTCCAGTATGCTGACCACCGTGTTCAAGAGCGCGTTTCTGCTCGCCGGCGTCGCCAGTGCCGCATTGGCCACCGGCGTCCTTCGTGGCACCCCGCCGCAAGCCCCCGCCTTCCCTTCGGGCAGCCAGCGTCCGGCCCTGCCGCCGGGCTATGTTCCGTCGGTCGCGGCTCCGGCGCGGGTACAGGCGGCCCCGGTGGCGTATGATGCGATCGTCCCGGTGCTGGCCGAGTGGAAACGGTTGCAGCAATCCGACAACCTGCCGTTCGGCACCTATGCGGGCTTCCTGCTCGCCCATCCCGGTTTTCCCGGCGAAACCAGCCGCCGCGCCGCCGCCGAAACGTCGCTGGCCGATGGCGGACAGGATGCCGCGCTGACGCTGCGTTTCTTCTCGCGCTTCCCGCCGATGACCGCTGCGGGCCAGTTGCGCCTTGCCGAAGCGCTGGCCGCGACCGGACGCCTGCCGGAATCGCAGGAAGCGGCACGGGCAGCGTGGCGCAGGGGTGCGCTGCGCGCCAGCGACGAATCACGGCTATTCGCGCGCTTCGCCGGCGCGCTCCGGGCCGAGGACCATGACATGCGCATGGACCGACTGTTGTGGCAGGGGTCGACGAGCGCCGCGCAACGCCAGTTGGGCTTCGTATCCCCCGGCCGTCGCGCCACGTTCGACGCACGACTGGCCTTCCGCGGCGGCGGTGCCGACGCGACCGTGCGCGGCGAGCAGCCGGGCGTCGATCGCGCCGATCCGGGCTATATCGCCGACCGGGCAAGCTGGTTGCGCTCCACGGGCCAGTCGGCGGCGGCACGGACCTATCTGGCGCAACCCCGTCGCCTGTCGCGCAGCCCCGGCGATGCCGAGGAGTGGATGGAGGTGTTGCTGACCAACGCCCGCGCCGCGCAGTCGGACGGGCAATATGCGCTGGCCTATCAGATCGCGTCGCAGATCGACGATGCGTTCCCGGCGGGTACGGTCATCGCCGACGCGCCCTATGGCGAGCGGGACGACTATACCAGCCTCGCATGGCTGGCGGGCACGGTCGCGATACACGACCTGAATCGTCCAGCGGATGCGGTCGGCATGTTCGCGCGCTATGCCAGCGGGTCGCGCACGCCGACCGTGCGGACAAAGGGCTATTATTGGGCGGGCCGTGCGGCCGAGGCGGCGGGCGACCGTGCCACCGCCGATCGCTGGTACGCACAGGCGGCCGACCTGTCCGACCTGTTCTATGGGCAATTGGCCAGCGAACGCATCGGCCGTCCGCTCCGCGCGCCCGGCGCGAGCGCCAATCCGGCGATGATCGCCGCCACGACCCGTGCCGCCTATATGGCCAGCGACGTCGTGCGTGCGACGCGCTATCTGGGCCAGACCGGGCAATATGCCGATCAGAGCCTCTTCATCCGCAAGATCGCGGAGGATGCCCGCACCGACACCGATCATGCGCTGGCGGTCGAACTGGCCGCGGCGATCAACCGCCCCGATCTGGGCGTGATGGTCGGGCGCAGCGCGCTGCTGAACGGGCATAGCGACTATACGCTCGCGGGATATCCGTCGGTCGCGGTGCCGGGACCGAATCAGCCGCAATTCACGCTGATCCACGCCATCGCGCGACAGGAAAGCCAGTTCGACCGCACCGCCGTCAGCCGCGCGGGTGCACGCGGGCTGATGCAGTTGATGCCGGGCACCGCGCGCGAAACGGCGGGCAAGATCGGCCTGACCTACAACCCGTCGTCGCTGAACGATCCGACGTACAACATGCAATTGGGATCGAGCTACATCCAGCGGATGCTCGACTATTATGGCGGCAGCTATCCGCTGGCGATCGCAGCGTACAATGCCGGTCCGGGCAATGTGAACAAGTTCATCCGCGCCAATGGCGATCCCCGCACACCGGGTGTCGACGTGATCGAATGGATCGAGAAAATCCCGCTGTCCGAAACGCGCGGCTATGTGCAGCGGGTGCTGGAAAACGCGGTCGTCTATGACCTGATCCATACCGACAAGGCCCGGTCGCGCGGGCCGAACAATCTGAGCTGGTATCTGGGCAAGAACCGTCCGGGCTGATGGAACCGCGTCCGAACTATATTTCCGCGGCGGGCTATGCCGTGCTCAAGGCCGAATATGACCAGTTGCTGGGCGAGGAGCGGCCGAAGCTGGTCGATGTCATCGCATGGGCGGCGGGCAATGGCGACCGGTCGGAGAATGGCGACTATATCTATGGTCGCAAGCGATTGCGCGAGATCGACCGGCGACTGGGCTTTCTGGCCAAGCGGATGAAGGCGGCACGGGTCATTGATCCCGCGCAACAGGCCGAACGTGGCCGGGCATGGTTCGGGTCGACCGTCACCATCGCCGACGAGGACGACCGCCACCGCACCGTCGAACTGGTCGGCGACGACGAGGCGGATGCCGGGGCCGGACGCATCGGGTGGAACTCGCCCATGGCCCGCGCGCTGCGCGGCGCATCGGTCGGCGATGTGCGGACGGTGCAATTGCCCGCAGGCGTCCGGGAATATGAAGTGATCGCCATCACCTATCCATAAACCAGCCGCCCGCTGCCGGGCTGCCTGCAAGTTGGCGTGGACGGATCGACACGACGATGCGGTGCCATGCGCGGATGCCGACGCTGGCGTTTTCGTGGGACCGGGGGGGGCGTAACACGCCGATGTTAAGCCGGACGGACCAACCGGAACATCCTTGCGGGTGCTCCGGCTGGTTCCGTCCTACGATTGCTACCAGATGCGAACGCGCTGCTCCGGCGGCAGGAACAGTGTTTCGGTGGCGGTCGGCTTGTACCCGGCATACCACGGGTCGAGGTTGCGAACGACCCATGCCCGCTGTTCGGACGGCGAATGGGGATCGGTCAGCAACCGCTGGCGCAGATTGGCCTCGCGATATTTGCGCCGCCACACCTGTGCCCAGCCGAGATAGAAACGCTGTTCCGGCGTATAGCCCTCGATCGTCGGCTGCGTGCCCGGATAGGCGTGGGTATAGGCGTCCCACGCCACGGTCAGGCCCGCCAGATCGGCGATGTTCTCGCCCAGCGTCAGTTCGCCCTTCACGTGCATGCCGGGCAGCGGTTCATAGGCGTCGTACTGGCGGACCAGTGCGGCGGTGCGTTCGTCGAACCGCTTCACGTCCTGCGGCGTCCACCAGTCGGTCAGGCTGCCGTTGACGTCGTATTTGCGGCCCTGATCGTCGAAATGATGGCTGATCTCGTGGCCGATCACCGCGCCGATCGCGCCGTAATTGACCGCCGGATCGGCGGCGGGATCGAAGAACGGCGGCTGCAGGATCGCCGCCGGGAACACGATTTCGTTCATCACCGGATTGGCATAGGCGTTCACCGTCATGGGGGTCATGAACCATTCCCATTTCTGGATCGGCTTGCCGAGGTGCTGGACGTTGTAGCGCTGCTGCCACTGGTTCGCGCGGACCATGTTGCCGAACGCATCGCCCGGCGTGATGGTCAGGTCCGACATGTCGCGCCAGCGGTCGGGATAGCCGATCTTGGGCGTGAACGCGGCCAGCTTGGCGCGCGCCCGCACCTTGGTCTCCGGCGCCATCCAGTCGAGCTGGTCGATGCGGCGACCCATCGCTTCGGTCACGTTGCGGACCAGTTCGTCCGCCGCCGCCTTGGTCGCGGGCGGGAAGAATTTGGCGACATAGGCCTGGCTGACGTCGTCGGCCAGCGCATCCGAGGTGAAGCCGACCGCGCGCTTCCACCGCTCTTCCTGCTGCGGCGTACCCTGCAACACCGTGCCGTTGAACGCGAAGCTCTCTTCGTCGAACGCCCTTGGCAACACGGGCGCGAACGTGTCTAGCGACCGGACGATCAACTGATCCTTCAGCACGCCCAGCGGGGCCGCGCCGATCGCGGCGGCCATGCCGGTCATTGCCGACGGCTGTGCCACGATCACGGTCGGCGTGGTCGCACCCAGCGCGGTGAAATAGGTCGCAAAATCGAACCCTCTCGCCCGGCGCGACAGGTCGGCGACCGTCATCTTGTTGTACGTCTTGTTCGCGTCGCGGCTTTCGATCCGGGTCCAGTGCGCCCGCGCGATCTTCGTTTCGAACGCCACGATCGCCGCTGCCCTTGCCGCCGCGTTCGGCTCGCCGGCCAGCGTCAGCAGCTTGGCGAGATGCGCCTGATAGGCGGTGCGCGCCTCGACCAGCTTCGCATCGGCCGACAGGTAATAATCGCGGTCGGGCAACCCGATCCCGCCCTGCCCGACCGACAGTGCATAGACGTCGGGCTGCTTGTCGTCCGGCCCGACATAGGCGCTGAACGGCGCGGCCACGCCCGACTGCATCGCCTTCGCCGCCAGCGCGGCATAGCCTGCCTTCGACGACAGGCCCTTGATCTCGTTCAGCCACGGCTGGATCGGGGCCAGCCCCTTCGCCTCGATCGTCGGCTGGTCGAGGAAGCTGGAATAGGCAGCACCCATTTTGGACGTGGGATCGTCCTTCACCGCGTCGAGCAATTCGCGCGTCCGCGTCGTCGACAGATCGTCGAGCACGGTGAACATGCCGTAATTCGACTTGTCGGCGGGGATCGGCGTGATCGCCTCCCACTTGCCGTTGGCGTATTTGTAGAAATTATCGCCGGGCTTCACCGACGGGTCCATGCCCGCGGCGTCGAAGCCGAACGTGCCGAGTTCCGGCGTGGCCGGGGCGGGCGGCGGCGTGTCCACTACCGGAGTCGCGGCGGCAGTTTCGACCGGAGCGGTCGGCGCGGTCGCACACGCGCTAAGCGCGGTGCAGGCCATCAGGGTCGAAAGGACGAAACTACGCCGCATCTCAATATGCCTTCTTCGTATCGGGAGAAACCACATGCTGCACCCGGGGCATATCGATAGTCAATCTCCGTGGTGCCGCCGCTTCCACTTTGCCGCAATCCACAACCGCCAGCCCAACGCCGACAACGCATAGCCGAGGATCGCACCGAGGATCGAACAGGCGATCATCCCGACCGCCGTCGCCGGGCCGACATCGGCGACCAGCCAGTGAATCCAGCCCGGCTGTGCCGCGACGGTATCGCCGATCGGCTGTCCCGGCACCACCGCGTCCAGCCGCAGCATCCATGCCCCGACCTTGTAATACAGGATGAACAGCAACGGCGTGGTGATCGGGTTGGTAAAGAACGTGGTGAGCGCAGCGGCGGGCACGTTGGCGCGGAGCGGCAATGCCAGCACCGCCGACGCCGGAATCTGCCCCAGCGGGATCAGGATGCCGGTGAACATGCCCAGCGCGACGCCGCGCGGCACCGATCGCCGGGTGAACCGCCACAATTCGGGGGCCAGCACCCGGTGCGCCACCGGTCGCAGGAAGCGGTTCGCCTCCATCGATTCGCGGGTGGGCAGGTTCGCGCGAATCCAGCGCAGCGCGCGCGCGCCAAGGCCACGGTCGCCGCCGTCCCGGCCTTTCCCGCCCCGATCAGCCACGGTCGCGCAGGATCCTTCCGGCTTCACGCTTCCACTCGCGTTCCTTGATATGTTCGCGCTTGTCGTGGTTCTTGCGCCCCTTGGCGAGCGCGAGTTCGACCTTCGCCCGGCCCTTGCTGTTGAAATAGACCGAGAGCGCGATCAACGTCATGCCGTCACGCGCGACCGCGCCGTGCATCTTGTTGATTTCCCGCTCGTGCAACAGCAATTTGCGCGGGCGTTTCGGTTCATGGTTGAACCGGTTGCCGTGGCTGAACTCCGGCACGTTGGAATTGACCAGCCACACCTGCGAATCCTTCACCTCGGCATAGCTTTCGGTGATCGACCCCTCGCCGCCGCGCAGCGACTTCACCTCGGTCCCGGTCAGCGCGATTCCGGCCTCGTACACCGTGTCGATTTCGTAATCGAACCGGGCACGCCGGTTTTCGGCGACGATCTTTTTCTTGTCGAACAACTGGGGACGCGGACGGCTCATGCCTGCGACATAGGGTGTCGGCGGACGAAACGAAAGCGGCGTTGCGCGATTGGTCGTCGCCGTCCGGCCATGTCGATTCCGGTAGGTCTGCTTACCGATCGTAACGACACGGAACCGCCCCGCTTGCGATTGGTTCGCCATCCGCAACGATCAGGAACCACTTTCCCCCATGTCCACCCGCACCGGTGCCACCATTCTCGCCCGCCTCGGTTTCGCCGCGCGGGGTATCGTGTATTTCATCGTCGGGTGGTTCGCCGTCGACGCCGCGTTTCGCGGGGGGCAGGTCGGCGACAATCAGGGGGCGATCGCCAGCCTGGCCGACGAACCGTATGGCGAAGCGTTGCTGGCAGTGATGGCGGCGGGGCTGGCGGGCTATGCGATCTGGCGGCTGGCGGAAACGTTGACCGACCCGCAGGCGCAGGGCCGCACTGCCAAAGGCGCGTTCCGCCGCGCGGGGCATGCGATCAGCGGTATCGCCCATATCGTTCTGGCATGGACCGCCGCCCGCATCGCCCTTCACACCAAACGTGCCGGAGGCCGCGTCGGCGGTGAAGACAGCGCACAGGATTGGACGGCATGGCTGTTGTCGCAACCGATGGGCCGGATGCTGGTCGCGCTCGTCGCCTGCGGCCTGCTGGCGGCGGCGGTGCAACAGGGCGTGAAGGCGTGGAACGGCAAGTTCGCCCGCGACCTGTCGCCCGGCACGCCGGTGCCGTCGCATGTCTGCACCATCGGTCGCATCGGCTATGGCGCGCGGGCGCTGGTGTTCACGCTGATCGCGCTGTTCTTCTTCACCGCCGCATGGATGTCCGATGCGGACGAGGCGGGTGGCATGGCATCGGCGCTGGGCACGTTGCAGAGTCAGGCGGGCGGGCAGTTCCTGCTCGGCCTGACCGGTATGGGGCTGATCGCGTTCGGTGCCTACAGCTTCGTCGAGGCGCGCTATCGCCGGATATCGGTCGACCTTCCCGCCTGATCCGGCGGGGATCGACTGGCACGGCCGGCGCGCCCGCCCTATCTACCTACTGGCGTTGCCCGAAGAACAGAAGTAGAACCGATCGCATGAGCCTTACGCATATCTCCGTCCGCGGCGCGCGGGAACATAACCTCAAGGGTGTCGATATCGACATCCCGCGCGATACGCTGACGGTCATCACCGGGCTGTCGGGATCGGGCAAGTCCAGCCTCGCCTTCGATACCATCTATGCCGAAGGGCAGCGGCGCTACGTCGAATCGCTGTCGGCCTATGCGCGCCAGTTCCTCGAACTGATGCAGAAGCCGAACGTCGAGCATATCGAAGGGCTGTCGCCCGCGATCTCGATCGAACAGAAGACGACCAGCCGCAACCCGCGCTCGACCGTCGCCACCGTTACCGAAATCTACGATTATATGCGCCTGTTGTGGGCGCGGGTCGGCATCCCCTACTCCCCCGCCACCGGCCTGCCGATCAGCGCGCAGACCGTAAGCCAGATGGTCGATCGCGTGCTGGCCCTGCCGGAGGGAACGCGCCTGCTGCTGCTCGCCCCCGTCGTGCGCGGGCGCAAGGGGGAATATCGCAAGGAACTGGCCGAATGGCAGAAGGCCGGGTTCCAGCGCGTCCGCGTCAATGGCGAGGTCGTGCTGATCGAGGATGCGCCGACGCTCGACAAGAAATTCAAGCATGACATCGAGGTAGTGGTCGACCGGCTGGTCGTGAATCCCGACATCGCCACGCGGCTGGCGGAGAGTTTCGAGACCGCGCTGAAACTGGCCGATGGTCTTGCCTATGTCGATCTGATCGATACGACCGTGGCGGAGGCGCAGGCCGCCCCCGGTGCGATGATCCGGAGCGACGTGGAAGGACGCCCGGTCGAGGCCGCGCCGCAGACCGGCAATCTGAAGGGCGCGAAACTGCCGCCCAACCGGATCGTCTTCTCCGAACGCTTCGCCTGTCCCGTCTCCGGCTTCACCATCGCCGAGATCGAACCGCGCCTGTTCAGCTTCAACGCACCGCAGGGCGCGTGCCCCGCATGCGACGGTCTGGGCGAGCGGCTGGAGTTCGACGAGGATCTGATCGTCCCGAACCACGAATTGTCGATCAAGAAGGGCGCGGTGGTGCCGTGGGCGAAGTCCAACCCGCCGTCGCCCTATTATATGCAGGTGCTGGGATCGCTGTCGAAGGCGTATGACTTCAGCCTCGATACGCCGTGGAAGGAACTGGGCGAGGAGGCGCAGCGCGTCATCCTGCACGGCACCGCGGGCAAGGCGGTGACGCTGACCTTCATCGACGGCAAGAAGTCGTACGACGTCAAGAAACCGTTCGAGGGGGTGCTGGGCAACCTCAACCGCCGGATGCTGTCGACCGAGAGCGCGTGGATGCGCGAGGAACTCTCGAAATATCAGGCGTCGCATCCGTGCGAGACCTGCCACGGCGCGCGGCTGAAGCCCGAGGCGCTGGCGGTGAAGATCGCCATGCGCGACATCGCCTATGCCACGCATCTGTCGGTGGTCGACGCGCTGGCGTTCTTCACCGACATGCCGACGCATTTCAACGATCAGCAGCGCGCCATCGCGGCGTCGATCCTGAAGGAGATCGTCGAGCGGCTCGGCTTTCTCAACAATGTCGGCCTCGACTATCTCAACCTCGACCGGACCAGCGGCACGCTGTCGGGCGGTGAGAGCCAGCGTATCCGGCTGGCGTCGCAGATCGGGTCGGGACTGTCGGGCGTGTTGTATGTCCTCGACGAGCCGTCGATCGGGCTGCACCAGCGCGACAACGACATGCTGCTCGCCACGCTGCGGCGGCTGCGCGACCTCGGCAACACCGTGCTGGTGGTCGAGCATGACGAGGATGCGATCCGCACCGCCGACTATGTGATCGACATGGGGCCGGGCGCGGGCGTCCACGGTGGCGAGGTCGTCGCGCAGGGAACGCTGGAGCAGGTGCTGGCCACCACCGGATCGATGACCGCCGACTATCTCAACGGCACCCGTAGCGTGCCGGTCCCGGCGAAACGCCGCAAGGGCAACGGCAAGAAGCTGACCGTCCACAACGCGACCGCCAACAACCTGACCGGCGTCACCGCGTCGCTGCCGCTGGGCACCTTTACCTGCATCACCGGCGTGTCGGGGTCGGGCAAGTCCAGCTTCACCATCGACACCCTCTATGCCGCCGCCGCGCGCACGCTGAACGGCGCGCGCATTCCGCAGGGGCGGCACGACAAGATCACCGGGCTGCAATATCTCGACAAGGTCATCGACATCGACCAGTCGCCGATCGGTCGCACCCCCCGCTCCAATCCCGCCACCTATACCGGCGCATTCACGCAGATTCGCGACTGGTTCGCCGGGCTGCCCGAGGCGCAGGCGCGCGGCTACAAGCCCGGCCGGTTCAGCTTCAACGTCAAGGGCGGTCGGTGCGAGGCGTGTCAGGGCGACGGCGTGCTCAAGATCGAGATGCACTTCCTGCCCGACGTCTATGTCGAGTGCGACGTGTGCCACGGCGCGCGGTACAATCGCGAGACGCTGGAGGTGAAATTCAAGGGTCATTCGATCGCCGACGTGCTCGACATGACGGTCGAGGATGCGGTCGAGTTCTTCAAGGCCGTGCCGCCGATCCGCGACCGCATGGCGATGCTGGCCGAAGTGGGCTTGGGCTATGTCAAGGTCGGGCAACAGGCGACCACCCTGTCGGGCGGCGAGGCGCAGCGCGTGAAGCTCGCCAAGGAACTGGCTCGCCGGGCCACGGGCAACACGCTCTACATCCTCGACGAACCGACCACCGGCCTGCATTTCGAGGACGTTCGCAAACTGCTCGAAGTGCTCCACCAGTTGGTGGAACAGGGCAATACCGTCGTAGTGATCGAGCATAATCTCGACGTCATCAAGACCGCCGACTGGATTCTGGACATGGGACCGGAGGGCGGCGTGAAGGGCGGACGCGTCGTGGCGGAGGGCGTTCCCGAGGTCGTGGCCGAGGTCGAAGGCAGCTTTACCGGACGGTATCTGAAGCCGTTGCTGGCCGCGCGGGGGTAAGGCGGGCGAACCGACCGGCCTGTCACAGGGCGGTCCGATAATCGGGATAGTTGCCACCCCGATGTTGCTAGGCTTCTACCTACCCCGGCGAAGGCCGGGGTCCAGTTGGCACAGTCGTCGTGATCTATCGCGAACCGTACCCGACCGGACCCCGGCCTCCGCCGGGGTACGCGCGCACCGTTGCTGATATCGGAAATCGGCCGACGCGCGACGATCGCACCGGACACCAGCGCGATAACGACAACCCCCGCACCATATTTCCAGTAAGGCATTCCCGCGAGGCGACCGATCGGGTCGCATGGCGCGAGTGACGGGGCTCGAACCCGCGACCTCCGGCGTGACAGGCCGGCGCTCTAACCAACTGAGCTACACCCGCTCTCTAAGCGAGGAGGCGGGCTTTACGGAGCGGTTCCGGGGCTGTCAACGGCAGTATTGGCCGGTGGCGCGTTTCGTGGCGGAATATCCTGAATCAGGGTGCCGTGCTCAAACAGGAAACCGGCGATGTCGGGCTTGCCCGCGCCCTTCAACACCGTCTGGATGATGATGAGCAGCGGCACCGCCAGCAGTGCGCCGGGCGTACCCCACACCCATCCCCAGAAGCTGAGCGTGATCAGGATCATCAGCGGATTGATCGTCAGCCGGTGTCCGACGACCAGCGGCGTGATGACGTTCGCTTCGACCAGATGCGCGCCGACCATGATCGCGGCGGGCAACAACGCCCACCATACGTCGGTAAAGGTCATCAACCCGCCCAGTGCCAGCAACAGCGCCGCGAAGATCGGCCCGAGATACGGGACGTAGTTGAGCAACGCGACCAGCCCGCCCCACATCAGCGGCGTCGGCATGCCGATGAACCACAGCGCGATGGCGACGATGACGCCCAGCATCAGATTGATGAGCGTGATGGTGCCGAGATAGGCCGACGTGTCGTCAACGACGTTCTGGATCACCCGCGCGGTCGCCATCGCCCCGCCGAAGCTGGTCCGCCCGGTGATCGCGGCGCGGCGCAGGTTGGTCCACCCCGCGAGGAAGAAATAGATCACGAGGATCGCGAAGAACATTTCCAGCAGCGCAGACGGCGCGGAGGTGGTGAACAGGTCGAGCAGCGATTGCGGCGGCGCGACGCTGGTCGCGGTCTGTCGCGTCGGGGCGCTGGCGACGCCCGCGATCAGTCCGTTCACGAATTTTTCGAGGCTGGCATAGAAATCGATCAGCGGCGCGATGTTGTGCTGCACCCGGTCGATCCGTTCGGGCAGTATCTGTGCCCACCCCCATGCCGGGACTACGATCGACGCCAGCGCGCCGTTGGCGACGATCAGGAACAGCATCACGCAGAAGAACGCCGCCAGCCCGGCCGGAACGCGGTGCCGCTCCTGCCACTCCAGCAAGGGTACGAGCGCAATCGCGATGACGATGGCGGCGGTCAGCGGCAGGAAGAAGCGCGCCCCCGCCTGCAACGCGAACGGCACCGCCAGCACCAGCCCGGCGCCCGCGATCAGCGTCAGCGAGGCGAGCAGCCGGTCACGGCGCAATTCGTCCGTCGGGGCATCGACCACCGCGTCGACCGGATCGGACGGCGGTTCGGCGGCGGTGCCGGTTGCGCCGGTGCGCCGGAGGGTGGGATCGGATTCCTGCGGATCGCGCGCGGTGTCTGCCATCTCCCCGATCTAGCCGGTCGTGCGGTCCGACGCCATCGGACAAATGTGGAACACCTGCTCGGTGCGCTACGGATCGGATGGCATCGCAGCGGGTTGTCCGCATCGGACCCAGAGGAAGGGAGATCGCCATGGATATCGCCACAACCACCGCCGCCGAACGCATTGCGCGCGTCCTTGCCGGCACCGACCACAGCGCCAATGCCGCGGGCACCGATCCGTCCGCATCGGAAGCGGTGGACGAAACCTGGCCCGCCTATCGGACGCAGGCACTGGCCGTGCTCAGGACGCTGCGCGAACCCAGCCCGGCGATGGTCGCGGCGGGCGATGCCGCGATCTGGGAACGCATGATCCTGACCGCGATCGACGAGGCCGATCGGGGTTAGCGTCCTCCGCTAGAACCTGATTCCGTACCGTGCGTATTCGCGCTCGCTTGCCGGTTGCAACCGGCGGGCGATCGCCAGTTCGCCGATCGCCTCGGGATCGCGGTGCAGCGCTTTCAACACCGCCGCGCGCAGATAATGGCTGCTCGCCATCGTCGGCTCGGCGGCCAGTACCGCATCGAGATCGGCCATCGCTTCGGTGAACCGCCCCATGCGGAACCACACCATCGCCCGGCTGTCGAGTGCGGCGAGCGTATTGTCGCTCAGTTCGATCGCGCTGGTGCAATCCTTGAGCGCGGTATCGAGCATCACCGACCGCGTGCCCTTCACCCAGCACCGTGCGTTCAACAGGCCGGGCGATCCCGGCTTTTCCGCGATCAACGTGTCCAGCATGGCGATCGCCGCCGCCGGGTCGCCATATTCTCCCGTCAGCCCGGCCTTTGCCTGACGATAGGCGCCGCGGGTCTCGCCGCCCAGCGCGATGCGTTCGTCCAGCACCGCGACCGCCCCGGCCAGATCGCCGCCCTCGGCCTTGATCGAAGCCACCTGCGACGTGGCGGCAATGGAGGACGGGTCCAGCGCCCGTGCCCGCTCGGCATCGGCCAGCGCCGCCGGTAGATCGTTCAGTTCGGCCGACAACGTCGAACGCTGAAGATAGACATCGACCGATGGTTGCGTCGAAACGACCTTGTTCAGGTCGGTCATTGCGGCACGCCGATTGCCCAGCGTCCGCTCGAATCCCGCGCGGCCGAGATATGCGACAGACTGATCCGGATCGAGGGCGATCGTCTGACTATAGGTGTTGCGGATCGCTCGAATCTGGTTCGATTGCGCGATCTGGGCCGGAGTCAGCATATAATAGGCAGGTACGTCGGCGGGCGCGACCATGCGCGGCGCACGCGCCTTCGCGGTGGCCAGCGCGTCGCGTTCGGCGGCGATGCGCGCGGCGGGCACTTCCGTCCCCAGCGCGTCGATGCGTTCGTCGACGATGACGATTCCGTCGGCCACCCGCGTCGTTCGCTTGACCGCCACGCCCGCCAGCGTCGCGTCGAGATCGGGCGCGCCGTCGACCGTGAAGTCGCGTCCGGCATCCGGCAGACGCAGCAGCGTGCGATAGCGCAGCCCGGCGGGTGGCTTGGCCGCGACCGGAATCCGGGTCCAGTCGGGACGGCTGCGATCGGGCGTGAAGTTGACCTGATCGAGGGCATGTTGCAGCGGGCGGCGCTTACGGCGATCCTCGACCGACCATGCACCGTCGACCAGGCCCGTCGCCTTCAGCACGACATCGCCCGTCGCCGCATCGGGGGTGATCGTAATGCCGGTGAACAGCCCGTTCCCGACCCATCCGTTCAGGAATTCCGACGCAACCTCGCGCTGTTGCTTTTCGTTCAACTGGGTGCGCGCCGCGCGCATCGTCGCGGCCACCTGTCCGTGCAGCACGGCGGTGACGGCAACCGCGCTCGGCAGTTCCACGCTGGTGCTCTCGTCCGCCTCCACCGTCATGTCGATGACCGGACGGACATCGGCGTGGGTCTCGATCCGCATCGGTTCCGCCCCGGTGGTCCGTACCGGCAGGACATAGCCGACGCCCGGCGTATTGCGGATATCGGCCAGCCTCGCGTCGCTGCCGGTCCCGTCGAGCCACAGCGTCTCGCCATCGATGACCGCGCGGACGAACACATGGTTGAACGCCGCCGCGCTCGGCAACCGTTGGGGCACGAGGTCGCCAAGGCCGACATGGGCCAGCACCGGTTCCGCCTCGATCCCCATTTCGCGCAGCATCGCCAGCAGCAACAGCGTCTTCGCCTTGCAGTCGCCATAGCGGACCTGCCACGTCCGCGCCGGCGATTGCGGCACGTAATTGCCGCCGTCCATGCCGACGGCCAGATAGCGGATCTTGCCCTGAACCGATTCCAGCGCGCGCTGGGCGCGGCCGATCGGCGTCGCATCCGCCGCGCGGATCGCGGCGACCTCGGCCGCCAACCCGCTATCGGCGGCGATCAGGCCGGTGGTGGCATAGAGCGGTGCCATCACCTTCGACACGTCGGCCCAGCCGTCGAAGCTGGCCATTTCGATCATCGGCGGACGATTGAAGCGCGGCGGGGCATCCTGGGGCATTTCGTGGGGCTTGGCGACCGGCAGCGCGATGGTCAGTTCGGTATAGGCACCGTTGCGTACCGGCACTGCCGCCACACCGTCGGCCAGTAATTTCCAGCGCGGCGCATCGGCGGTGGGCCATGAGAAGCGCACGCGCGACGGCCCGATCCGTGCGGGTTCGGGTATCAGCCCCGTCACGTCCTGAACCCGTCCGGCCAACGCCGCATCGCGCGAGGTGATCGACAGACGCATGTCGAGGGTGTCGCCGACCTCCAGCCCCTCGACCGCCATCGTCGCGGTCAGGATGCCGGTCAGTTCGCGCTGCTCCAGCGCCTGTTCCCGGCGCAACACGGTGAAGCGCTGCCCCTTGGCGATCAGGTCGATCCGCTGGCCGCCGCGAAGGATGGCGAGGTCGTGGACGATCAGGTCGCCCTTGTCCGGCGCCCACGGAAACGTCAGCGTCGCGGCCTGCGCCAGCATTTCGGGCGACACCATCCGCAACTGCTGATGGACATAGGACCACACCCGCCCACCCTCGATCCGGTGTTGCAGGTCGAGCATCGCCAGCGGCGGGGAATCGGGGCCGGGCGGCAACGTGGCGGGCGGCGGCGCGATCCATGCCGGGGCGGGTTGATAGAGCGGCGTGTCGCTTGCCCGCGCTGCCATCGGAACGCCCAACGCGACCAGCGCGACGCCGGCCAGAATCGAATAGTTCACGCCATCCCCCGAACACCGCACCGGCCCCCGCCGGTTTCCACCTGGTCTATAGCGCGCAGGGGGAATGTCGAGCGGTTCGTCGTCGCGCTACGCCGCCCCCTCCCCGGGTGCCGCGACGGCGGTGGCGTCGGGTCGCGAGGCATCGGCCTCGACCCATTCGACCAGCAGCGCGAGTACCCGGCGCAACGCCATGTCCTGCTCCGCCAGCTTCCCCTCCAGCGCGGCGACCCGATCGGACAACGCCTGTTCGGTCGCGGACGGGCGGGTTTCGGAGTCGGTAGATTCGACCAGCGTTTCCTCCGATGCCGTCGGCTCGTCGGGCAACCACGAATGGATCGGGCGCGGCGGCATCGGCGGCGGGGTCGGGGTCATCGGCAACGGCTCGAACAGCGCGTCGTCATCCTCCGCGACCGGCTCCTGGAACGGCGTGACCGGCATGTCGTCGGGTTCGTCCATCGGGGGTACGGCGGGTGTCGGTTCCGGCGGGGTATCCGCGCTCATCTCTTCGACCGGCACCTCGACCGCCAGCGCCTTGCCCGGCCCCGGCCCCAGCGGCGCGGGCATCCGGCCACCGCCCAGCCCGTCGCTGTCCAGATCGGCGACGACCTCCGCCACCGCCGCCGCATCGAACCGTTCGAGGCCCTCGATCGCACCAAACAACAGCATCCGTCCGGCCAACAGGTTCAACCGGCGCGGGATGCCGCCCGACGAGCGATGCAGCGCCGCCACCGCGTCCGGCGCGAAGCTCGGCCGCCCTTCCCACCCCACGACGCCCAGCCGGTGCGCCAGATAGGGTCCAACCTCCTCGATCCCCATCGGGTCGAGATGGTGCATCGCGATCACCCGCTGGCGCAATTGCTCCAGCCGGTCCGATCCGTTGAGCCGCTGGCGAAACTCGCCCTGCCCCAGCAGGAATATCTGGAGCAACGCATAGCCGCCCGCCTGAAAATTGGAGAGCATGCGCAATTCTTCGATCGACCCGACCGGCAGCGACTGCGCCTCGTCGATCACCAGCAGTGTGCGGCGACCGGAACGGGCGACATGGTGCAACCCACGCTCGATCTCGGCCAGCAACTGTGCCTTGGTCAGCCCGCCATGCTCGATCTCCAGCCCGGCGGCGACCATGCGTAGCAGGTCGTCGGCGCGTATCTGTGTCGTCACGATCTGGATGACGTTCAGCCGCGCGGTGTCGATCGTCGCCATCAGATGCCCGACCAGCGTCGTCTTGCCGGTGCCGGGATCGCCGGTGACGACGATGAATCCCTCGCCCTGACTCAGGCCATAGCCGAGATAGGCCATCGCCTTGCGATGCGACGCGGTGTCGAACCAGAAAGCCGGGTCCGGCGTCAACTGGAACGGGCGACCCGTCAGCCCGTAATGTTCGTCGTACATCCCGCTCTCCCTGCGCGCTCAGCCATCGCCGTGCGCGATCGTCGTTCCGTTGAGCAACAGCCGGACCGTGGCGCATTCCGCCACCATCGCCGCCGCCGCCTGAATTTCGCCCCTATCGCGGGCATCGGCGTGCACGACCAGCAGGATCAACCCCGCCGTCGGGGCCAGCGTCGCCGCGACCGCAAGCGGTGCATCGACCAGTACGACCCGGCGTGGTTCGGTCGCAGCCAGTTCGGCGACGGCCGTCACCGGATCGTTCGTCGCCAGCAGCGACAGGCCCATGACGCTGGTCGGCGCAACCTGTTCCCACGGCACGTCGATATCGGTCAGCCCCAGTCGCGCGACGGCATCGCCGGTCGCATCGACCAGTACGACCCCCGCCGCAACCTCCCCCGCCATCGCCAGCGCGAGGTTGACCGCGCAGAACGTCGCGCCGTCGCCCGGCCGTGCCGCCGCGATCACGATCACCCGACCCGATGCAGCCTCGCCAGCGGCAACGATCGTGAGCATCGCATCGACCAGCGGCGACAGGTCGGCGGCGGGCGCGATCGCCCCTTCGGCAGTCAGGCGTGGCAAGTCGATCGCCGCCGGATCGGGCGGGCGGATGCGGGCGCTGGGCATGGCGGGGCGTGCAGGGACGACCGGCGTGTCGAGCAGCAATTCGTCGGGATCGACCGGCGCCGCCTCGTCGTCGACGACCACCGGCGTCGGCGGCTCGACGAACCACGGCCAGCGTTCCGCCGCGCGTTCGAGGATCGAGCGGGGTGCGGTCATGTCACCGATCCCACGCCGATCACCGCCGCCGCCGCCACGACCAGTCCGACACCCACGAGCATCGCCAGCCCTGTCTGTCGCCCCTGTGCGATCCGCGCCGAATCGGTCGACACCGCCCGGATCGCGCCCAGCACCGGCAATCCGGTCCTGCGTTCCAGCCGATCGACGGTCGCGAACCCGGTGCCGCGCCAACCCGCCGCAAGCGCCACGACGGCCCCGGCGATCACGCCGCTGACGAGCACCGCCAATACCCGCCATATCCGGTCGAGCCGATCGACGGTATTTGCAGCGGTAGGCCCATCGATCGCGCGCAACCGTATCCCCGGCCCGCCTTCGCCCGTAAATTGTTCGATCAGCCGGGTGGCGATCGCCCGTGCCCGTTGCGGCGTGGTGGAGGCGACGGCGACGACGAAGCGCTGGCCGCCGTCCGCACGGACCGTAACCGCCCGTCGCAACGACGCCACGCCTGCCGCCAGATCGCGATTGCTGGCAACGGCATCGGCCATCATCGTACCCAGCACGACATCCTCAAGGATCGGGGTAGCGGTCAGCGCGCGTTCGACCGTCACCGTATCGCCCGGCCCCGCCGCCCGCACGGGTGAGGACAGGGTAACGCCGACACGCACTTCCGACCGATATCGCTCGGCAGGACGGTGGACGACCGCCCAGCCCGCAAGGCACACCAGCCACGCCACCGCCAGCCCGAGCCAGCGCCGCCGCCAGATCGCCTGTCGTATCAGTGCCAGCCGGTCGGCCCCTGCGGCCATCAGCGCGCCCGGACCGGCGGCACGATGCGCCCGGCGTCTGCCGCCGGTCCGTCGCCACCGATGTTCCGCCCGCTATCCATTCCCCGGTCCCGCCCTGCACGCGCGACGAAGCGGCGTTTCACAGGAGTTGCACCGACGTTGCGGCATCAGGGGTAAATATTGCGTTAGTCGGCGCGGGTTACGCCTGATCGCCGACCACCAGTTCGCGGGCGGGCGGATGGCCCAGAAACGCCTGCGGACTGGCGGTCGCGCCATAGGCTCCGGCCTGAAACAACACGATCGTGTCGCCGACCGCGACCTGCGGCAACGCCACCCGGTCGGCCAGCCGGTCGAGCGGCGTGCACAGGCATCCGACCACGGACGCGGTGATGGCGGGAGCGGCATTCATCCGGTCGGCCACCGCCACCGGATAGTTGCGGCGGACGACCGTGCCGAAATTGCCGCTGGCCGCCAGTTGATGATGCAGCCCGCCATCGACGATCACGAACCATTCGCCGCCGCTTTGCTTCACATCGACCACGCGGGTGCAATACACCCCCGCCTCACCCACCAGCCATCGCCCCAGTTCGACCGCGAACCCGGTATCGGCCAGCGCCGCACCGCGCGTCGCCAGCGCCTCGCCCAGTGCGGCGCCGATCGCCGCGACATCGACCGGGGTATCGCCCGCGAAATAGGGGATGCCGAACCCGCCGCCCAGATTGACGAACGCGGGCCGCGCGCCCGCTTCGTCCGACAGCCGCGCCGCGAGTGCCACCGTCGCCGCCTGCGCCTCGACGATCGCGCCGCTGTCCAGCGTCTGCGACCCGGCGAAGATGTGGAAGCCGTGCCAGTCCGCACCCGCCGCGATCAACCGCCGGACCAGCGCCGGAACGCGCACCGCATCGATCCCGAACGGCGATGCGCGTCCGCCCATCCGCATCCCCGATCCGCGCAGTTCGAAATCTGGGTTTACCCGCACGGCGATGCGCGGCGTGCGTCCGGTCCGCTCGCCAATCGCCAGCGCCCGATCCGCCTCCCCTTCCGATTCGACATGCAACGTCGCACCGGCATCAATCGCCGCCGCCAGTTCGTCATCGCGTTTGCCCGGCCCGGCAAAGCTAATCGCCGCCGCCGGCTTCACCGCCAGCGCCATGCCCAGTTCGCCGCCAGATGCCACGTCCAGTCCATCGACCAGCGGTGCGATCCCGCGCAGCAGGTCTCGGTGCGGATTGGCCTTGATCGCGTAATGGACACCGACCCCTGCGGGCAAGGCCGCGCGGAGGTGCGCCACCCGCGCCGCAATGCCGCCCATGTCGTACAGGAAAGCAGGGCTATCACCGGCCCGTTCCAGCAGATCGGCGAAATCCTGTCCGCCGACCGTCAGCCGCGACTGTCCGGCGAACGCCGCCGGGATCGGTCCGATCGGCTTCATGCGCCGACCGCCAATGCCTTCAGCCCGGCCCGGTCGAGCTTGCCGTTCGCGTTGCGCGGCATCGTATCGACCCACACATAGCGTTCGGGCTGCTGGAATATCGGCAGGTCGCGTCGCAGCCGGGCGCGGACCGACGCCTCCACCTCGCCCCCGTCGCCGACGGCACGCGCGATCACCACGATCGCCTGCCCCAGCCGGTCGTCGGGCACGCCGACCGCCACCGCTTCCGCCACCATGCCGTCCGCCAGTACCGCCTCCTCGACCTCGGTCGGGCTGATGCGATTGCCCGATACCTTCATCATCTCGTCCTCGCGCCCGACGAAACGGAGCAACCCGTCCTCGCCCAGCGCCATCGTGTCGCCCGACCATACCGCCATGCCGCCGCTTTCCATCCACGCCGGCGCCGGACGGAAGCGCGCCGCCGTGCGGGCCGCATCGCCCCAATAGCCTTGCGCGACCAACGGCCCGGCATGGACCAGTTCGCCCGCCTCGCCCGGCGCGGCCCGGCTGCCATCGGCACGGACCACCGCCACCTCGGCGAACGGGATCGCGCCGCCGACCGCATCGGGATGGGCGTCGACCCGTTCGGGCGGAAGATAGGTCGATCGGAACGCTTCGGTCAGGCCGTACATCGGATAGACGTCCGCCGCCGGAAACCGCGCCCGCAACGCCCGGACCATGCGCGGCGTCAGTGCGCCACCCGAATTGGTCAACCGCCGCAGCCGGGCGGCGATGGCGTCTGGCCATGTCGCCTCGACCAACTGCGTCCATAGCGGCGGCACCCCGGCCAGCGTCGTGATCGCGAACCGGTCCACCGCCTTCACCACGTTGCGCGCCGTCAGATAGTCGAGCGGCACCACCGCCCCGCCCGCCGCCCATGTCGAGAGCAACTGGTTCTGCCCATAATCGAAGCTGAGCGGCAGCACCGCCAGCACCCGGTCGTCCGCCGTCAGCTTCAGGAACCGCAGCACCGACACCGCGCCCAGCCACAGATTGGCATGGGTCAGCATCACCCCCTTGGGCCGCCCCGTCGAACCGGAGGTATAGAGGATCGCCGCCAGCGCGTCGGCATCGCCCTCACCGCCCGCGATCGGCGGCCCGGCGGGCGGATCGGTCAGCAAACGGCACCCGTCCGGGATATCGCCCGCCTCAAGAGCAGCGATCCGCGCGCCTTGCGTCACCAACAGCGTCGCGCCGCTGTCCGACAGGATATGCGCGACCTGCGCCCGTTTGAGCGCCGGATTGATCGGCACATGCACCAGCCCCGCCCGCGCCGCCGCCAACGGCATCAGACACGCCGTGCGCGTCTTGGGCAGCCATGTCGCGACACGCGCGCCGGGTTCGGGCAGCATCGCGCGCAGCCCACCCGCCATGTCCGCCACCGCGCTTTCCAGTTCGGCGAAGGTCATCCTGCCGTCGCGATCGATCAACGCGGCGGCATCGGGCGCCCCGCATCCGGTCAGTCGGTCGATCGTCCGCGGCGTGGCATCTGGCACAGGCATCGCCGCGTGATAGAGGCTCGACCCGCCATAGGCCAGCGCACAGCTTGGCAGTATCCGATCCAGCGCCTAAATCCGGTGGATCGACCGACAACGAGGTCGGCATGGGGGAAGCATTTGTGAGTTCACTGGGTAAAGCCGATGTCGAGGCACTGGTGCGCGACGTATTGCGCGACACACTCGGCATCAGCGCCGAGCGCGCCGCCGGGTTCGAGGCGGAAACCGCCCTGTTCGGCGCGCTGCCCGAACTCGATTCGATGGCGGTCGCGGCATTGCTGACCGAGATCGAGGATCGGCTCGGCATCCTGATCGAGGATGACGATATCGATGGCGAGACGCTGGAAACCTTCGGCTCGCTGGTCCGCTTCGCATCGAGCAAGGTTCCTGCCTGACGCAGACGCGATACCCGTCTGCCCGCTGCTCCCCGGCCTCTTGTGTTGCCTTTAGGCCACACCATATCGCGGCCAACATCACAGGGGAGCAGCTATGAACCTCGACAAATTCACCGACCGGGCGAAGGGTTTCCTTCAGGCCGCGCAGACCGTGGCGATCCGCAACAGCCATCAGCGGATCAGCCCCGAACATATCCTCAAGGGCCTGCTCGACGACGATCAGGGCATGGCATCGGGCCTGATTGCCGCCGCCGGGGGCGATGCGCGCCGTGCCAATGCCGAAACCGATGCCGCACTGGCCAAGGTGCCCGCCGTATCCGGTTCGGGGGCGCAGGCGTCGCCGGGCCTCGACAACGACACCGTACGCCTGCTCGATCAAGCCGAACAGATCGCGACCAAGGCTGGCGACAGCTATGTCACCGTAGAACGGCTGTTGCTCGCGCTCACCCTTTCGGGCGGGGTGACGGGCCGCGCGCTCGCCGCCGCCGGGGTGACGCCGCAGGGGCTGAACGCGGCGATCGAAAAGCTGCGTGGCGGGCGCGCCGCCGACACCGCCGGGGCCGAGGACCGCTATGACGCGCTCCGGAAGTTCGCGCGCGACCTGACGCAGGCGGCACGCGACGGCAAGCTCGACCCGGTCATCGGCCGCGACGAGGAAATCCGCCGCACGATCCAGATCCTTGCCCGCCGCACCAAGAACAATCCGGTGCTGATCGGCGAACCCGGCGTCGGCAAGACCGCGATCGCCGAAGGGCTGGCGCTGCGCATCGCCAATGGCGACGTGCCTGACGGCCTGAAGGACCGCGCGCTGATGTCGCTCGACATGGGATCGCTGATCGCCGGCGCGAAATATCGCGGCGAGTTCGAGGAACGGCTGAAAGGCGTACTCGACGAGGTAAAGGGCGCCGAGGGCCAGATCATCCTGTTCATCGACGAGATGCACACGCTGATCGGCGCCGGAAAGTCCGAAGGCGCGATGGATGCGGGCAATCTGCTCAAGCCCGCCCTTGCGCGCGGCGAACTCCATTGCATCGGCGCGACCACGCTCGACGAATATCGCAAGCATGTCGAGAAGGACCCCGCGCTCCAGCGGCGGTTCCAGCCGGTGTTCGTCGGCGAACCGACCGTGGAGGATACGATCAGCATCCTGCGGGGCTTGAAGGAGAAATATGAACTCCATCACGGCGTGCGGATCACCGACGGTTCGCTGGTGGCGGCGGCGACGCTGTCGAACCGCTACATCACCGACCGCTTCCTGCCCGACAAGGCGATCGACCTGATGGACGAGGCCGCGAGCCGCATTCGCATGGAGGTGGAGAGCAAGCCCGAGGAGATCGAGGCGCTCGATCGCCGCATCCTGCGCATGAAGATCGAGCGGGAAGCATTGCGGCGCGAGAGCGATGCGGCCAGCGCCGACCGGCTCGACACGATCGAGGGCGAACTGGCCAATGCCGAACAGCAGTTGAGCGAACTGACCACACGGTGGCAGGCGGAGCGCGACAAGATCGCGTCCGAAGCGAAGCTGAAGGAACAGTTGGACACCGCCCGCGGCGCGCTGGAACAGGCGCAGCGTACCGGCGACCTCGCGAAGATGTCCGAGCTGACCTATGGCACCATCCCGACGCTGGAAAAGCAGTTGGCGGAGGCGGCGGGCGCGACCGCCGGGGCGATGCTGCGCGAGGAAGTGACCGCCGACGATATCGCCGGGGTCGTCAGCCGCTGGACCGGCATCCCGGTCGACCGGATGCTGGAGGGCGAGCGCGAGAAGCTGCTCCAGATGGAGGATGCACTCGGCAAGCGCGTGATCGGACAGGCGGAAGCCGTGCGTGCCGTCGCCACCGCCGTCCGTCGCAGCCGCGCGGGGCTACAGGACCCGAACCGCCCGCTGGGATCGTTCCTGTTCCTCGGCCCGACCGGCGTCGGCAAGACCGAACTGACCAAGTCGCTCGCCGAGTTCCTGTTCGACGATCCGAACGCGATGGTCCGCATCGACATGAGCGAGTTCATGGAGAAGCACGCCGTCGCCCGGCTGATCGGTGCCCCTCCCGGCTATGTCGGCTATGAGGAAGGTGGCGTGCTGACCGAAGCGGTCCGTCGTCGTCCGTATCAGGTGATCCTGTTCGACGAAGTGGAGAAGGCGCATGGCGATGTGTTCAACATCCTGTTGCAGGTGCTGGACGACGGCCGCCTGACCGATGGACAGGGGCGGACGGTCGATTTCTCGAACACCATCGTCATCCTGACCTCGAACCTCGGCTCCGCCTATCTCACCAGCCTGGCGGACGGGCAGCCGGTCGAGGATGTCGAGCCGCAGGTGATGGAAGTGGTGCGGGCGCATTTCCGCCCCGAATTCCTCAACCGGCTGGACGAAATCATCCTGTTCCATCGGCTGGCGGCGGACCACATGGCCCCGATCGTCGACATTCAGGTGGACCGCGTTCGCCGCCTGCTGCGCGACCGCAAGGTGACGATCGACCTGACCGAGGGTGCGCGGGCTTGGCTCGGTCGTGTCGGCTACGATCCGGTCTATGGCGCGCGCCCGTTGAAGCGCGCGGTGCAGCGGTATCTTCAGGACCCGCTCGCCGACATGATCCTGCGCGGACAGGTGCGGGATGGGTCGACGGTGTCGGTCGATGAAGGCGACGGCCAGTTGCGGTTGAGCGTGGGGTAACCGGCCGCAACCTCCACCACATACAAAAAGGGCCGCTCCCGGTGGGGAGCGGCCCGATCTGTTTCAGGCTCTAAGAACTAGAAGCCGAACTTCGCACCAGCGCGGAAGCTGCGGCCGAATATGCCGTTGCCGCCCTGCACTGCGTTGTACAGATGCGCGCCATAGGTGACCGGATCGATCGGAGGCAGACGATCGAACAGGTTCAGCGCGTTGACGTAGAACGTCATCTTGTCGGTTGCGTTGAAGCTGATGTTCAGATCGGCCGTGAGATAGCTCTTCACGCGGCAGTCGACATAACCCGGGTTGAGAGAGCAATCCTTATAGTCCGAACCCTGGTCCTGCGCCGACAGGTCATAGCCCGACGTGTAGTTCACGGTGCCCGTCAGATCGACCTTGTCGAACGAGAAGGTGTTGCTCCAGTTGCCGCGCCACCGGAACGTGCCGTTGCCTGCCGTCAGGTTGAAGTTGCCGAGCGTGTCGACATAGGTTTCCTTGCTGCCGTCCGGGAACGTCGTGCTGAGCTCGATCAGCCAGCTCGCGTTGAGCGCGGTACGCCACTGGAACGCACCGAAGTCGACGCGGCCCGTCATCCCGAAATCGATGCCTTCGGAGAAGATCGTGTCCGAGTTGATGAGCTGCGATTCGACGAAGCCAATGCGCGGACGACCGTTGGGCAGGTTGACGTCGGGCGCGTCCGGAATGACGTTGAAGCCCGCCGGGATCGCCTGACCCGCATAATATGCCGCGATCGCAGGAGCGTTCGACGGCGAGGTGATCGCACCCGTCTTCTTGATGTTGAAGTAATCCGCCGTGAACGTGAAGTTCGGGACCGGCGTGAACTGGACACCCGCGGTGAAGCTGCGCGACTTTTCCGGTTCCAGATTCGGCGAGGCGAGCGTGGTCGACCCGATCGAATAGGCGGTCAGATAGGTCGGGCATGCCGTGGCCGCCGTCGTATCGTTGGCGCAGGCCGCACCATATTGCTGACGGAAGCTCGCCGGGATGTTGGTAACCGACTGCGACACATAGCCGGTGGTCGGCAACGCATTGGCTTCGGCGAAGCTGGGAATGCGGAAACCACGCGACCACGTACCGCGAACGGTCAACTGACGGAACGGCGTGAACCGCGCGCCGGCCTTGGGCGAGAAGTTGCTCTGGCCGCTCGAATAGTGATCGTAGCGGCCCGACACGTTCACATCGAGCATATCGAAGATCGGTGCCTGGATTTCGCCGAATGCCGAGCTGACGGTACGGTTACCCTCGGTTCCGAAAGCATTGATCGTGAAGTAACGCTGCGACGGACCGTTGGTGTCCGGGTTGGCGCTGGGTGCGTTGACCGCTTCGTAGAAGACCGATCCGCCGACACCGACCTTGACCGGACCGCCGGGCAGCTCGAACACGTCGCGGCTGACGATCAACTGCGCCTGATACAGGTCCGACGATGCATCGGTGATGTTCACCGGCGTCACATAGTCGCGAACCGCCTGCGAATTCTGGCTCGGATTGACGAAGTTGTAGGTGCCGTCGGCGATCACGTTCAACAGGTTCTGGATATACACATAGCCGTCCTGCTTGCGCTGAAGGTCGGTGTGCATCGCCGTAGCGTTGAAGTTATAGTCGAAGTCGCCGAACACGGTGCCCGACAGGCCGAAAGCGGCACGATACACGCGGCTGCGCGTCTCGTTATACACCAGTTCCTGATTGCGACCGAGGATCTGCGCAGTCTGACCGGCGGCAGCGAACGGGTTGTTCGGGTTGAGACGACCGTTGGCCGCCGTGCAGTTCACGCGCCCGGCGCAAACATATACCGGCAGCGTCAGGATGGCCGAGCCGGGTGCGAAGGTCGCAGCGGCCGACGAGGTCGAGAATTGCGGGAACAGGATGCCGGTCGGCGCATTGCCGCGGATCACGCCGGTCGAACCGGTATAGCTCGACGTGGTCTGCTGGAAGTTCACGGCCAGATAGGCCTCGGACGTGTCGCCGACCATCGCGGTGAACCGCGCCGATCCGCCGAAACGCTGGATATCCGGCGTCACGTTGCCGTAATTGTTGGTGAAGTCTTCCTGGCAAACGTTTGACAGCGGCAGGACGGCATTTACCAACTGGCCGTTCGCATTGAGCCGCGTGAGGTCGGCTGCCGTCGGAGTAACCGAGGGGCCAGCGTAGCAGCCGTTCGCCGGATTCAGGATCTGGTAGCGGCCCGACGTACCCGGACGGACATAAAATGTGCTGCCGACCGAGAAACCGTTCAGTTCGCCGGCTGCGTTCTGCCCGTTAAAGATTCCGTTCGGAGCACCGTCGCCGAGGCTGCGCTGATCGTCGGTGCCGTACACGCCCGGCAGGTCGCGGTTCTTCACGCCTTCGCTGCGGTAGTAGAAGCCGCTGATATAGGCGTTGTAGCCCTTCTCATCGAGATCGCCGGTGCCCGCGGTCAGCGAGAGGCGCTGGTTCGCGGCATCGCCACGCTCCGAAATGCCCGCTTCGACGCGGCCCGACACGCCGTTGAACGCGCGCTTCGTGATGATGTTGACCACGCCCGCGATCGCGTCGGCACCGTAGCTGGACGATGCGCCGTCACGCAGCACTTCGATCCGGTCAACGACGTCGTCCGGAATGGTGTTAAGATCGACGAAGTTGCGCGAACCGTCATCCGCCAGCGGATAATAGGCGGCACGCAGACCGTCGAACAGGACCAGCGTCGAGCTGGTCGACAGACCGCGAAGCGACACTGCCGATGCGCCGCCGGCGAATGCGCCGTTGGCGGTGAACGAGTTGGTCAGCGCCGGACCGTTGTTGGACGACAGCAACTGGATGGCGTCCTGCACCGTGTTGATACCGCGCGCGTCCAGATTTTCCGCCGTGATGGTCGTGACGGGCGAAATGCCGCTGTCCGCACCACGGAAGATCGAGCCGGTGACGACGATTTCCTGCGAGTCAGCCTCTGCAGGGGTCGAGGGCACGGGAACGGTCGTTCCGGCCGGTGGCACTTCCTGCGCGAAAGCTGGCACGGCGAACAGGCCCGCGACCATTGCGGACAAAGCGGCACCTTGGCGCAACGACGTGCGCATCGAGAGAGCAATCATGGAAGCAGCAATCCCCTTTAGCCCGAAATCAGGCACTCAAGCGACGAACCGCACTTTGGCTGGTCCGAACGAGGGGAGTATCGTGCCACCGTCACATGATTGTAAATACGGTTAGGACGGTTAGGGAATTTTTGTATCTGCTGTCACCAAACTGCCACAGCTACCGTCGAATGGGCCTTCATTTCGAATATCGCTACCGACGCTGCACCCATCCCGTCACAAAAAGCTGGCGCGCACCCCGTCGATCACGAACTGTGCCGCCAGCGCGGCGAGCAATACGCCCAGCAGCCGGGTGATGACCGCCTCGATCCGCGCGCCCAGACGCCGCATGATCGGACCCGCCGCCAGCAATGCCACCAGCGTCAGCAACAGGATCGATCCCAGCGCCGCCAGCACGACCAGCCGCGCCGACCAGTCGCCGACCTGACTCATCAACAACATCACCGACGCGATCGACCCCGGCCCCGCGATCATCGGCATCGCCATTGGAAAGGTCGAGACGTCCTCGACTTCGGGCGTCTCGATGATCTTCTGCGCCCGATCCTCACGGCGTTGGGTGCGCTTCTCGAACACCATTTCGAGCGCGATCAGGAACAGCATGATGCCGCCCGCGATGCGGAAACTGTCAAGGCTGATGCCCAGCGTCTTGAGCAGCGCCTGCCCGAACAACGCGAACACCAGCAGGATGATCGTGGCGATGGCGACCGCGCGGATCGCCATCGCACGACGCTGCACGTCGGACGCGCCGCTGGTCAGCCCGGCATAGATCGGCGCGCAGCCGGGCGGATCGATCACCACGAAGAACGTGACGAGCGACGAGACGAACAGCTCGATCACAATTGCGTATCGTCGAACGACAGGCCGCTGCGGCGATGCGCGGCGACCAGCGTGTTGCGCAGCAGGCAGGCGATGGTCATCGGCCCCACCCCGCCCGGCACCGGCGTGATCGCGCCCGCGACCTCGACCGCCGTCGCGAAATCGACGTCGCCGACAAGGCCGGTATCGGTGCGGTTGATACCGACGTCGATGACCGTGGCGCCGGGCTTGATCCAGTCGCCCCGCACGAAGTTCGCCCGACCGACCGCGGCGACGACGATATCCGCGCGGCGGACATGATCGGCAAGGTCGCGGGTGCGGGAATGGGCGATGGTGACGGTGCAACTCGCGGCGGTGAGCAGCGCCGCCATCGGCTTGCCGACGATGTTCGACCGCCCGACGACCACCGCATCGAGACCCGACAGGTCGCCAAGCTCGTCCTGCAACAGCAACAGACAGCCATAGGGCGTGCACGGCACCATGCCGGGCAGGCCGGTGGCAAGTCGTCCGGCATTCACCGGATGAAACCCGTCGACATCCTTGTCCGGGTCGATCGTCAGCAACACCGCATCGGCATCGAGATGCGCGGGCAGCGGCAATTGCACGAGGATACCGTCGACCGCCGGATCGCCGTTCAGCCGCTCGACCAGTTCGATCAGCGCATCCTGCGTCACGTCGGCGGGCAGGCGATGTTCGAAACCGGTCATGCCCGCTTCGCGAGTCGCCCTGCCCTTCGACCGGACATAGACCGAGGATGCCGCGTCCTCGCCCACCAGCACGACCGCCAGCCCGGCGGGGCGCCCGGCGCGGTCCGCGAACGATGCGGCATGGGTGGCGACACGCGCGCGCAGGCGCGCGGCAAAGGCTTTTCCGTCGATGATCCGGGCTGTCATGTCGTTTCGCATAGTTTGATAGGGTCGGAATCGCCACCCCTTCGGTTCCGGGTGGCGTCGATGGTTCGTGCGGCGGCGTACTACAGGTTCAGCAGCGACGGATCGCCGCCCTTGGCCATGATGTTGATCGACGTCGTGCGTTCGCTGGCATAGCGGAGCAGCGCGTTCGGGCCGCCCGCCTTGGGACCGGTGCCCGACAGCCCTTCGCCGCCGAACGGTTGGACGCCGACGACCGCGCCGATGATCGATCGGTTAACGTACACATTCCCCGCCGGGACCATTGCGGCGACTTCTTCGGCAAAGCGGTCGATGCGGCTGTGTACGCCCAGCGTCAAGCCATAGCCGCGCGCCGCCAGCCGTCCGGCCACCCCCGCCAGATCGGCCGGGTCGTATCGACAGATGTGCAGCACCGGGCCGAACACCTCGCGTTCGAGGAAGTCGGGCGTCGGCACTTCGGCGATGACGGGGGCGAAGAACGTGCCGCGTGCATCCCATCCCCGCGTATCGGCGCGGAACAGGATGGTGGCCTCGCGCTCCAGCCGCTCGACATGCGCGTTCAGCGCGGCGCGGGCGTCCGCGTCGATCACCGGGCCGATATCGGTCGCCGGGTCCGCCGGGTCGCCGATCGTCAGGCACGCCGCCGCGCCGACCAGCGTCTCGATCACCGCATCCGCCGTATCGTTGGGCAGGTATAGCATCCGCAGCGCCGAACAACGCTGCCCCGCCGATCCGAACGCCGATAGCAGCACGTCGTCGACCACCTGTTCGCGCAGCGCGCTGGTATCGACGAACAGGCCGTTCAGCCCGCCAGTCTCGGCGATGAACGGCAGGATCGGGCCGTTGCGCGCGGCAAGCTGCCGGTTGATCGTCCATGCCGTGTCGGTCCCGCCCGTAAACGCGACACCGGCAATGGCGGGGTGCCCGACCAGTGCCGCCCCGACGGATGCGCCATCCCCCGGCAGCAACGCGAGCAGGTCCGCGTCCAGCCCGGCGGCATGGAATATCCGCACCGCTTCGGCGGCGATCAGCGGCGTCTGTTCGGCGGGCTTGGCCAGCACGGCATTCCCGGCAGCCAGCGCGGCCGCCACCTGTCCGGTGAAGATCGCCAGCGGGAAATTCCACGGCGAGATGCACACGAACACGCCGCGCCCGTGCAGTTCGATCTGGTTCACCTCCCCCACCGGCCCGGCCAGGACGGTCGGACCGGCGAACTGGGTTTCGGCAAGGACGGCGTAATAGCGGCAGAAATCGATCGCCTCGCGCACTTCGGCCACGGCGTCGTTCAGCGTCTTGCCCGCTTCGACCGACAGGATCGCGATCAGCCGATCGGTCTGTGCCGCCAACGCATCGCCCATCGCCCGCAGCACCTTGCCGCGCCCCGCCCCGCCCAGCGCGTTCCATGCCGGTTGGGCATGGCGGGCCAGCGTGGCGGCACGATCGATGTCGGCCGGGGTCGCGGCGGCGACGCTGCCGATCGCCCGAGTGCCATCGATCGGGCTGGTCATCGCGACCGCACCGGTGCCGGGGAGCACCACCCCGCCGACGATCGGCCCGGCAGCGATCGGCGCGAAAGCCGCTGCTGCCCGCACCGCATCGTCGCGGACCGCGCAGATCGAAAAATCGCGTCCCGCCGGATTGGCACGCTTCGGATAGATCGCCGATGGCGACGGCAGGCGCGGATGCTGCCCCGGTGCCGCCGCCACCGCCGCCACCGGATCGGCGACCAGCGTGGTGGCAGGCACGGCTTCGTCCAGCAACGCATTCACGAAGCTGCTGTTCGCGCCATTTTCCAGCAAGCGGCGAACCAGATAGGGCAGCAATTCCTCATGCCCGCCGACCGGCGCATAGGCGCGCAGCGTCAAAGCATTGTCGGTCCCCGCCCCCGCCGCGCGATAAAGCGACTCGCCCATGCCGTGCAGCCGCTGATGCTCGATCGGCACGCCCGCCCGCGCCGCCATATGGCGCACCGCGACGATCGTGTGCGCGTTGTGCGTCGCGAATTGCGGATAGAGCGCCGGGCTGGCTGCGATCAGCTTGCCCGCGCAGACAAGGTAGCTGAGATCGGTGGCGGGCTTCGAGGTGAAGACCGGATATCCGGGATGGCCCGCGATCTGGGCGCGCTTGATCTCGCTGTCCCAATAGGCACCCTTGACCAGCCGGACCATGATCCGCCGCCCGGTATCGCGCGACAAGCGTTCCAGACCGTCGATTACGCCGCGCGCGCGCTTGCCATAGGCCTGCACGACCACGCCCAGCCCGCGCCAGTCGCCCAGATCGGCTTCGCGCGCGAGGCGATCGACCAGCTTGAGCGACAGCGCCAGCCGATCGGCTTCCTCGGCATCGATCGCGAGGTTCAGGTCATGGCGCGCCCCGATCCGCGCGAGGCGATGGATGCGTGGATACAGGTCGGCGAACACCTCGTCCTCCCGCACCGCTTCATAGCGCGGGCAGAGCGCCGACAGTTTTACCGATACGCCGTGCCCCTGTTCGGGCGTGCTTCCGGGCACGCGGGCGCGACCGACCGCTTCGATCGCGGCGGCATAGATCGCTTCGTACCGGTCGGCATCGGCCGCGGTGCGGGCACCTTCGCCGAGCATGTCGAACGAGCAGAGATAGCCTTCCTTCGCCGCGCGCTTCAGCGCGGCGTCGATCGTCGATCCCAGCACGAACTGGTCGCCCATGATGCCGACCGCCGCCGACAGGGCGCGCCGGATTACCGGTTCGCCCAGCCGCCCGGCCAGCCGCCGGATCGTCTCGCCGATTCCCGCCGCGCCTTCCTCGCCGACCAGCTTGCCGGTCAGCGTCAGGCCGATGGTCGATGCGTTGACGAACAGGCTGGACGATTGTCCCAGATGCGCCGCCCAGTCGGCCGCGCCGACCTTCTCCGCGATCAACCGGTCGCGGGTCGCGGCATCGGGGGTGCGCAACAGCGCCTCGGCAAGGCACATCAGCGCCAGCCCCTCCTGCGTGCCCAGCGAGAATTGCTGGAGAAATCCCTCGACCACGCCGGGCTTCGCCGACGCCGCGCGGGTGCGATCGACCAGCGCGGCGGCACGGGCGACGATCTCCGCCCGGTCGGCCTGCGTCAGCGGCACCTGTGCCAGCAATTGGGGTAGCAGATCCGCCTCGTCGCGAAACTTGTCGTCGTCCAGCCGGTCCCAATCGATCGCGTGCATCACTCTCTCCATGTCGGATCGACGGTATAGGGTGGATCAAGGCGAAGGTGCTTCGTATCTATACCGTTCGTACCGACGATTTCGTCCGGTATCGCATACCGACCGAAGGATCGTCATGGATCAGATCGACCGCAAATTGCTGCGGGTGTTGCAGGCCGATGGGCGCATCACCAATCAGGCGCTGGCGCTGCAATGCGGCCTGTCGCCTGCCGCCTGTTTCGAACGGGTGCGACGGCTGCGCGAGAATGGCGTGATCCGGGGCTATGCCGCGTTGCTCGACCCGGCGAAGCTCGACCGGTCGCTGCTGGTGTTCATCGAAGTCCTGCTCGACCGCACCACCGACGACGTATTCACCGCGTTCGGCCACCATGTCCGCGACCTGCCCGAGGTGCTGGAGTGCCACATGGTCGCGGGCGGGTTCGATTACCTGCTGAAAGTGCGGATGGCCGATATGGACGCATATCGCGCCTTTCTCGGCCGGACGCTGACGACCGTGCCGGGCGTGCGAGAGACGCGAACCTATGCGGTGCTGGAGGAAGTGAAGGCGACGACCGTCCTGCCGCTGTGAGCGGTCAGGGCGCCTTGCGCCATGTCTGCGTCTGGCAAATAAAGGCGATACACCCCTGTACCTTCAGCGATCCGTCCGGCTGACGGCTGACGATCGACTTGTACGTCTTGCCCCGGCGCGGGTCGTAGATGCGGCCGCGCCAGTCGTCGCCGCCATCGGTGAAGCCGGTCAGGATCGGCAGGCCGACGATCGGCCGGTTGCGCAGCGCGGCATCGGGATTGGCCGCATCGGTGGTGGGCGCGTTCGGCTTGGCGATCAGGACGCGGGCGATGCGCCCGCACACCGTGGCCCCGCACCGGCCGATCTCGATCACCGCGCTGCGGTCCTCGGTCAGCCAGCGGCCGGTGATCGGCTGCGCCGCCCATGCCGGAGCGGCGGTCGCCAGCCACGCCGCCGCTACGATCGTTGCCATTCGCATCCGTCTGTCTCCTCGACATATTTCGCCGGATGGTAGCGACGGTATACGCCCAACGCCATCGGTTATCCGGCATCGGCCAGCCTGTGCAGCGCGGCGGTATCGAGCACCTCGATCCGGGCATAGCCGAGCCGGACGATACCCCGCCCCGCCAGCACGCGCAGATGCCGGTTCAGCGTCTGGCGCGATACACCCAGCATCGTCGCCACGTCCTCCTGCCGCAATTGCAGCGCGCCATCGGCCGCTGCGCTGCGTCCCGCCAGTATCCGCGCCAGCCGCATCGACAACGGCGCCGACACCGCCCCGGCGATATGGTCGAGCGCCATCCGCTGATGCCGACATAACAGCCGGGCAAGGTCGTGGTGGAACACCGGCATGGCCTCCGCCAGCCGATGGATCGCGGTGCCGGGCACCTGCACCACCCGCGTCGCGCCGAATGCGACGGCATCGTGCGGACGCGGACCGCCGTCGATCGTCGACACTTCGCCGAACCACGTCCCCGGTGTCACGATCAGTGCGACGAACGCCTGTCCCGACGCGGCCTGTCCGCACAGCCGCACCTGCCCCGACAGGACCGCCCACATCCCGTTCGGTGGATCGTCGGTGGCATAGATCGTCGCACCGTGGTCGAGCGGCCGCAGCCGGGCGTGGTCGAGCAACCGGTCGCGCCGTTCGACCGGGAGCGTGCCGAACCACGGATCGGCGTCCAGAACGGCACGGTCTTCGGGCGACATGACGAAATCATCGCCTGTCCGCCCGCTTTGTCAACTTCGCGACAATCTTTGCGCATGTCTCATGGCAGGATGCGTCGCAAGCGGTCGGCGAACGACCCGGTATCGCAGGAGAGCGACATGGCGAGTGTGATCGAGCGTACCATTGTGCGCGACATGGTTTCGGACGAGGAATGGGCGCTGCGGGTCGATCTGGCGGCGGCGTACCGGCTGGTGGCGCTGTATGGCTGGGACGATTTGATCTTCACCCATTTGTCGGCCCGCGTGCCGGGGCCGGCGCATCATTTCCTCATCAATCCCTATTCGATGATGTTCGAGGAGATCACGGCGTCGTCGCTGGTCAAGATCGACATTGCCGGGGAAAAGGTGATCGACACCCCCGCCCCGGTGAACCGCGCCGGGTTCGTGATCCATTCGGCGATCCATGCCGCGCGCGAGGATGCCGTGGCGGTGCTCCATTTGCATACCCCACATGGACAGGCGGTGTCGGCGATGGCCGAAGGGCTGCTGCCGATGACGCAGACGGCGATGATCGCCGGGCACGACGTCGCCTATCACGACTTCGAGGGCATCGCGACCGAACTGGACGAACGCGAGCGACTGGTCGCCGATCTGGGGACGCGCAACACCATGATCCTGCGCAACCACGGCACGCTGGCCGTAGGGGCGACGGTCGCGCAGGCGTTTCTGCGGATGTATTTCCTCGAACGCGCGTGCGAGGCGCAGATATTGATGCTGAGCGCCGGACGGAACGGGCTGAACGCGCCGAACGAGGGCGTAGCGGGCAAGGTAGAGGCCCAATCGAGCGGCACCGGCATGGCGATGCTGGCACAACAGCTTGCATGGCCCGCGCTGCTGCGCAAGCTGGACCGGATCGACCCCGGCTATCGCGACTGAACCGCTGGCGGCGGTTCAGTCGGAAAGGGTCAGGCCGCCGCCTTGTCGTTCATGCCGATCGCGGGCTTCGTGTTCGCATCGGCATAGGCAAGGTCGAGATACAGGTTGGCGAGTTCGTAATGCGCATGGACGACCTGTTCATGGTCGGCGCGCTGCGCGAATTCGAGTTGTTGTTCGGCACGTCGTACGAAATAGGACAGTTCGTCCGTCAGATTCAAGGACACGTCAGACCCCTCGGGCGGAAACCCGCCCTGTCAAATTACCCGCCCGGCAGAACCGGACAGAGCAAGAACGCGCGTCGTGCGCCGGGGATGCCTGTGGTCCGTAATTCTGACGCGGCGATGACACCGCCGGGCGTACTTTGCTCTCGCATACCGCGCGGCGTAACGACGTCGCGCGGTCCGGGTGTCGCGGCTCAGATCCGCCGATGCTTGCCGCCATACCGACCGCCGATATACTCGCCGAGCCGGTTCATTTCGGATGCCGCCGCCACCGCGATCTCACCCTGACATGGCAGCGGATCGTGATCGTGATCGGCGGCACGCGTCGCGACCTTCGCCGCCAGTTCCTCGATATCCGCGCGCGACAGCAGGTTCTTTTCGCGCAACAGGCACAACAGGCTTTGCAGGATGACCATGCTCTTCTCGCCGGCCTGCACCTCGTGCGATTCCATCTGACCCATCGGTCCTCTCCTTTTTTTCTTATACGAAGAGGATATGCCTTTGACCGGCGGATGCAAGGGGGCCCCGTTTGGGGGGCGTCAGTTCAGCCCGCCTCCCAGGGTCCGGTACAGCGTCACCAGATTGGTCGCCCGCGTCAGCCGCGTCTGCACCAGCGTCTGTCGCGCGGCATAGCTGGTGCGCTGTGCATCCAGCGTGGTGAGGAACGAATCGATCCCCGCACGATACCGCGCGTCCGACAGCCGCGACGCGGTGTTCGCCGCCGCCGCCCGGGCGGTCTGTGCCGACAATTGCTCGCCGATCGTGCCCCGCGTCGCCAGTGCGTCGGCGACCTCGCGGAACGCGGTCTGCAACGTATCCTCATAGGTTGCGACCGCCGCCAGTTGCTGCGCCCGTGCGACCTCGACATTGCCGCGACGGTTGCCGCCGTCGAACAACGGCAGGGTGGCGGCGGGCGCGATCGAGAAATTCTCGGTTCCCGCCCCGAACAGCCCGCCCAGCGCGGTGCTGATCGTTCCCAGCGTCGCGGTCAGCGAGATGGTCGGGAACAGTGCCGCGCGCGCCGCACCGATATTGGCATTGGCGGCATAGAGCTGCCGCTCCGCCTGCAACACGTCGGGACGGCGCAACAGCACGGTCGACGCCACGCCAGTCGGCAGGTTCGGCAAGACATGATCCTCGGTGCCGAGACCGTTGGGCAGTTGCGCCAACGGCACCGTTGTACCGGCGAGCAGGTTGATCGCGTTCTGGTCCTGCGCGATCTGCGCCGTCAGCACGGCGATGTCGTTGCGCGCCTGCTGATAGTTGGTTTCCGCCTGCTGCACCTCCAGTTCGGAGATGACGCCGACGCGGAACTGCGCGCGCGTCAGTTCGAGCGACCGGCCGAAGCTGCCGAGCGTGTCGCGCGACAATTGCAACTGATCCTGATCCGCCGCCAGCGTGAGCCATGCCGATGCGATCTCGCCGATCAGGGCGATGCGCGCGGCACGCTGTGCCTCCTCGGTCGCGAAATATTGCTGCAACGCTGCCTGCGACAGGTTGCGGACCCGACCGAACAGGTCGACCTCGAACGCGGAGAAACCGACCGACGCCTGATAGATTTCAACGTTGCCGGAGGACTGAGCAGGAACGCCGCCCGCGCCGCCGGCCGCCCCGCCCGCCGCCCCGAACGGGTTGTTGGTATAGGTCGTGCCGCCATTGACCGATGTGGTCGGCACCTGGCTCGAACGGGTCACGCGGTACTGGGCACGGGCCTGCAACACGTTGGCCGCCGTGACGCGCAGGTCGCGGTTATTTTCCAGCGCGGTGGCGATCACCGCCTGAAGACGCGGATCGACGAAGAAGTCGCGATAGGCGATCGCCGTCACGTCTACCTGCTCCGGGCCGAGCGGGGGATAGGCCCCGCCCTGCGGCAGGGTCACCGGGATGGCACCGTCGGGGCGGACGTTGCCGGGGGCGAAGTTGCATCCTGCCAACGCCGTGGTGGCGGCGAGGAAGACGAGGGTACGCAAGGTCATCGGGTTCTTGCTCATGGTCATGCCCCCTGCGGCGCGGGTTGGCCGCCATCGGAGGATTTGTTGCCGCCATCGGGTTCGATATCGCGATTGGCGGCGGGCTTGTCCTCGCCGTGATGGCCGAACAGGCGCAACACCACGACGAAGAACATCGGCACGAAGAAGATCGCGAGGACCGTGGCCGACAACATGCCGCCGACCACCGCACGACCGATCGCATTCTGACCGCCCGCACCCGCGCCGGTCGTCAACGCCAGCGGCAGCACGCCGAAGATGAACGCCAGCGACGTCATCAGGATCGGACGAAGCCGCAACCGGGCCGCTTCCACGGCGGCGTCGAAGGCGTTCATGCCGTCGCGCATCCGTTCCTCGGCGAACTCCACGATCAGGATCGCGTTCTTCGCCGACACGCCGATCGTGGTGATCAGACCGACCTGAAGGTAGATGTCGTTGTTCAACCCCGTCAGCAGCGCCGCGAGCAGCGCACCGACGACGCCGAGCGGCACCACCAGCATGACCGAAATCGGCACCGACCAGCTTTCGTACAGGGCGGCAAGACACAGGAACACGATCAGCAGCGACAGGCCGTACAATGCCGGTGCCTGCCCCCCCGACAGCCGTTCCTCATAGCTGAGGCCGGTCCATTCGAGCGACGTGCCCGGTGGCAGCTTGGCATGGATTTCCTCCATCGCCTTCATCGCCGCGCCGGTGCTCACGCCGGGTGCGGGCGCACCCTGAAGCTGCATCGACGGCTGTCCGTTATACCGGGTCAACTGCACCGGTGCCTGCGCCCAGCTCAGCGTCGAGAAGGCGGTATAGGGTGCCATCTGTCCGGTATCGCCACGGATGAAGAAGTTGCCAATATCCTCGGGCCGCTGACGATAGGCTTCGTCGGCCTGGATATAGACACGCTTCACGCGACCGCGATCGATGAAGTCGTTGACATAGGCGCCACCCCACGCGGTCGCGATGGTCGTGTTGACCTGTCCCAGATCCAGTCCCAGCGCGCGCGCCTTGTCCTGATCAACCTCGACCTTCAACTGCGGTGCATCGTCGAGGCTGAGCGGACGGACCTGTGCCACGTTCGGGTTCTGCATCGACATGCCGAGCATCATGTTGCGCGCGGCCAGCAACCCCTCATGCCCGATCCCGCCGGTATCGACCAACTGGAGATCGAAGCCGGTGGCGTTGCCGAGTTCCTGCACCGCGGGCGGCACGATCGCGAAGATCATCGCGTCCTTGAAGCCAGAAAAGGCTCCCATGGCGCGACCGGCGATCGCCTGCGCACTGTTTTGCGCACCCGGTCGTTCGGACCAGTCCTTCAACCGCACGAACGCCAGACCGGCATTCTGCCCCTGTCCCGCGAACGAGAAGCCGTTGATGGTGAACACGCCGGTGACGCTGGCACCCTCGTTCTTCAGGAAGTGCTCGCGCACCTTCGTCAGGCCGAGTTCGGTACGCGCCGTGGTGGCACCCGACGGCCCCTGAACCAGCACCACGACGCCGCCCTGATCCTCGTCCGGCAGGAAGCCCGACGGCAGCCGCACGAACAGCAGCGCCATGATCGCGACGATACCGGCATAGACCAGCAGCGACCATTTCCAGCCACGCGCGGTGCGCTTGACGCTGCGCTCATATTTGTCGGTGCCGCGGTCGAACTTGTCGTTGAACCAGCGGAAGAAGCGCGCCAGCGGGCCGTTGCCCTTGTCATGCTGTTCCGGGTCGTGCGGCTTCAGGATCGTCGCGCACAAGGCGGGCGTCAGGATCAGCGCGACTAGCACCGACAGGACCATCGCCGACACGATCGTGATCGAGAACTGGCGATAGATCACGCCGGTCGATCCGCCGAAGAAAGCCATCGGCAGGAACACGGCGGACAACACCAGGCCGATACCGACCAGCGCGCCGGTGATCTCGTCCATCGACTTGCGCGCGGCTTCCTTGGGACTGAGTCCCTCGGTCTGGATCAGTCGCTCGACGTTCTCGACCACGACGATCGCGTCATCGACCAACAGGCCGATGGCGAGCACCATGCCGAACAGGGTCAGCGTGTTGATGGTGAACCCGGCCAGCGCCATGATACCGAACGTGCCGAGCAGCACGACCGGCACCGCGATCGTCGGGATCAACGTGGCGCGCCAGTTCTGAAGGAACAGGAACATCACGAGGAACACGAGGACCACCGCTTCGACCAGCGTGTGGATGACCTGTTCGATCGACAGCCGGACGAATGGCGTGGTGTCGAGCGGATAGATGACTTCGATGCCCGGCGGGAAGTTCTTGGCGATCTTGCCCATCTCTTCCTTGACCGCATCGACCGTGCCCAGCGCGTTCGCACCGGGCGCCAGGCGGACGCCGTACCCGGCGGCGGGCTTGCCGTTCCACAGCGTGGAGAAGCCGTAATTCTCGGCTCCCAGTTCGACCCGCGCCACGTCCGACAGGCGGACGACCGCACCACCGGCATTGGTCTTCAACCGGATCGCGCCGAATTGCTCGGGCGTCTGGAGCCGCGACTGGACCGATACGGTGGCGTTGAGCATCTGCTCCTTGGGCGCGGGCTGCGCACCCAACTGACCGGCGGAAACCTGTGCGTTCTGCGCCTGTACCGCCGTGGTGACGTCGGCCATCGTCAGCGCATAGCTGTTGAGTTTCAGCGGATCGACCCAGATGCGCATCGCATATTGCGACCCGAACACCTGGATTTCACCGACGCCCGACACGCGGCTGATCGGGTCCTGAATCTGCGACGAGATGATGTCGGCAAGATCGGACGCACTCTTGCTGCCGTCCTGCGACACCATGCCGACGACCAGCAGGAAGCTGGCCGACGACTTGGCGACGCGGATGCCCTGTTGCTGGACTTCCTGCGGCAGCAGCGGGGTGGCGGCCTGCAGCTTGTTCTGGACCTGCACCTGCGCGATGTCGGGGTCGGTGCCCTGTTCGAACGTCAGGGTGATGGTGACCGTGCCCGCCGACGACGACGATGCCGAGAAGTAGCGAAGGTTGTCGATGCCCTTCAACTGCTGCTCGATGATCTGCGTCGTCGTGTTTTCCAGCGTGGTCGCGTCCGCACCCGGATAGGTGGCGGAGATAGACACCGCGGGCGGAGCGATTTCGGGGAACTGCGCGATCGGCAGCGAACGGATGGCGAGGATGCCGAACAGCATCAACCCGACCGCGATGACCCATGCGAAGATGGGTCGATCGATGAAATAGCGTGACATGCTGGCTTACTTCGCCTGTGCCTGCGGCGCGCCGGCACCGGCCGGAGCGGCACCCTGCGGTGCCTGCCCCGCCGTTTGCGGCGTCCATTGATAGCCCTTTACGGGCGTGCCGGGCTGAAGGTTCTGCGTCCCTTCGACCGCGACGCGATCCCCGTTCTTCAACCCGCCGGTCACCAGCCAGGCGTCGCCGACGGTGCGGCTGGTCTGGATCGGGCGCGGGGTCAGCTTGCCGTCGGCGGCGATGACCATGACGGTCGCATTGCCCTTCGGATCGCGGGTCACCGCGCGCTGCGGTACGAGGATGCCGTTCGCCTGCGTTCCCTCGACCAGTTCGGCGCGGGCGAACATGCCCGGCAGCAACAGGCCGTTGGGGTTGCCGAAGACCGCGCGGATCGCCTGCGTTCCCGTGGCCGGATCGACCGTCACGTCGGCGAACTTCAGCGTTCCTTCGATCGGATAGGTGCTGCCGTCTTCCAGCTTCAGCCGGACACGCGCCGCACCCGCGCCACGCGACAGGTCGCCGCCCAGAATCTGCTGACGCAGCTTGAGCAGATCGGCGCTCGACTGTTGAATGTCGACATAGATCGGGTCGAGGCGCTGGATCGTGGTCAGCGGATCGGCCTGCGCCGCCGAGACCAGCGCGCCGGTGGTGAACACCGACCGGCCGATCCGGCCGGAGATCGGCGCGGTGATGGTCGTGCGCGACAGGTTGATCTGAGCCTGACGCAGTGCAGCACGCTGTGCGGCGATATCCGCTTCCGCCTGCTGCGCGCCGGTCACGGCGTTTTCATATTCCTGCCGCGAAATCGCGTTGATCCGCACCAGCTCGCCGTAACGGCGCGACAGGTTGCGGGTCGATGCGATCGCCGCCTGCGCCCGGCTCAGTGCCGCCTGCGCACTCGCGACCTCGGCCTGATAGGGCGAGGGATCGATGCGATACAGCGGCTGTCCCTGACGAACGAAGTCGCCTTCCTGGAACAGGCGGGCGAGGATCAGGCCGTTGACCTGCGGCCGGACGTCCGACGTTTCATAGGGTGCGGTACGCCCCGGCAGCTCGGAGGTAAGCGTCACCGGTTGCGACTGGACGGTCACGAAACCGACCTGGGGTGGCCCTTGCGGCGCCTGCTGTTGCGGCTGCTCGCCACCGCAGGCCGAAAGGATGAGCGCCAAAGCCATGGGGGCCACGCGATTTTTCATGAACGTCCTCGACGGATGTGCTAAACGTGAGTGATCGATCACTCACACATTGGCGGCGCGTACGCCGTCACGCGATAAGTGGCAATAGGTTGCAGGTGAATCTGACGTGAATTTGTTGCGATGCGGTGACGAATGCCGGGCCAGCCGGGCGGCGGCCAGGCGTGAACGGTTGGTGGAAGTGGCGCGCGAGTTGTTTGCCGACCACGGTTTTCACGGAACGGGCGTCGCGCAACTGGCGGCGGTGTCCGGGATCAAGGTCGGCCAGATTTATCGGGACTTCACCGACAAGGAGGCGATCGTCGCCGCGATCGTGGAAAGCGATCTGGCCACCTTCCTGCACGAAGCCGACCTGAACGCGGCGATCGCGGCGCGCAACGCCCCGGCGATCCGTGACTGGATACACCGGTTCGCGCGATGTGACGGCGCATCGCGGTCGCGTGCGCTGATGCCGGAAATCATCGCCGAAGCGTCTCGCAATGTCCGCATCGCGTCCGTCGCGCATGCCATCACGCATCGGGTCAAGACGGCGCTTCGTACCGCGATCTCGGCGCTCGCGCCCCACCCGCACCAGCAGGACGCACGGGACAATCTGGCCGATCTGATCCTGACGATCGGCGCGGGCCTGATGCACCGCCGCATCGCCGAACCGGATTTCGACGAGGATGCCGCGCGGATCCGCCTGTTGCGGCTGGTCGACCGGTCGATTGACGAGCTGCTCGCCAGCCCGGCATCGGTGCGTCAAAAGGATTATTGCAGTAATGTTATATATGGCTAGGCTATCCGGGCGCACTCCCTTGCGTTGATCCAGCCAGGGTCCGTTCGACCGATTGTCGGACGGACCCTGGTTGCCGGTTCACCCGGTTCCGGCGTCTTCCGCCGAACGCTCCCATCCCCCGCCCATTGCCTGATAGACCGCGACCAACGCCGTCAACTGGTCGCTGCGCACCTGCTCCAGCGATAGTTCGGCACTGAACAACGCGCGCTGTGCATCCAGTTGCTCCAGATACGGGCTGTACCCGGCACGATAGCGATTGGTCGCGTGGCGCAACGTCTCCGCCAGCGCCGTACGCTGGTTTTCCAGTGCGCGGCGTTGCGCCGCCAGTCGGTCCACTGCGGCCAGCGCATCCTCGACTTCACGAAACGCGGTCAGCGCGGTGCGCTGATAGGCGAACGCCGCCTGATCGCGCCGCGATGCGGCCGTATCGAGGCCCGCACGCAATTGCCCGCCCCGGAACAGCGGGGCGAGGATGCTGGCTCCGACCGACCAGATACCGACCGGACTGGACAGCGCGCTCGACAACACTTCCCCGGTCGATCCACTGAGCCGCAGCGTCGGCAGAAACTGCGCGCGCGCCGCCGCCAATGTCGCATCGGTCGATGCCAGCGACGCCTCCGCCTGCGCGATGTCGGGCCGACGGCGCAACAGGTCGGACGGCAGCCCCGCCGGAATCGGCGGCGGCACCAGCCGGTCGAGCGCCAGCCCGCGATCGATCGCACGCGGTGCGGTGCCGGTCAGCAACGACAACGCATTTTCCTGCCGCCGGGCCAGCAGTTCGAGTTGCGGCAACGTCTGCACCACCCCGGCATATTCCGCCTCGGCCTGTCGCAGTTCGAGTTGCGAGGTATAGCCCGCCTCCGCCCGCGACCGCGCGATACGCAGCGCTTCCGCGCGCGACGCGATCGTTGCGCGCACCGTCGCGATCCGCGCGTCCAGCCCCCGCAGCGTGACATAGCCACTGGCGGTGGCGGCGGCGACCGACAGGCGCGTGGCATCGGCGGCAAAAGCGGCGGCATCGCCCGCCAGTCGCGCCGCCGCGATCTGATCGCCGATGCGCCCGAACAGGTCGACTTCATACGACGACTGGAACACCGGCTGTGCCGAGGTGCCGGTACTCGCCCGGCCCAGCGCGTTCAGCGCGCGCTGTTCGGTGATGCCGACCCCGGCGTCCAGCGTCGGGAAGCGGGCGGCACGCGCCAGCGATTCCTGTGCGCGGGCTTCCCCGATGCGGGCAACGGCGATGGCGACGTCGGGATTGTTGGCCAGCGCCGCCGTGACCAGCCGCGTGAGTTCGGGGTCGCCGAACGATTCCCACCATGTCGAATCGATCGCGGCATTGCCCGGCAGGACGGTCCGCCACGTCGGCGGCGGCACGACGCCCGCCGCCGACGGTCGCGGGCGATCGGGCGGCATACACCCCGCCAGCGCGGCGACGGACAACAGCGCGACCGGCCCGATCCTCCGGATCATCGCGCCGCCGGCGAGACGCCGCCCCGCGTATCGACCCGCGCCTCTACCGACATGCCGGGGCGCAGCCGGGCGAACAGCGGGTCGCGCGGATCGATCGCGATCCGCACCGGAATCCGCTGCGCCACCTTCACGAAATTGCCGGTGGCATTGTCGGCGCGAATCACGGCGAACTCGTTGGCAGCGGCGGGGGCGATGCGCTCAACTTTCCCGCGAAGCTCCGCCCGGTCCAGCGCATCCACCCGGATCGTCGCCGGCTGTCCCGCCGCCATGCGCGCAGTCTGCGCTTCCTTGAAGTTCGCCATGACCCAGACGGTCGGCGGCACGAGGAACACGAGTTGCGTGCCCGCCGTGACATATTGCCCCAGCCGCACACCGACCTCGCCCAGCCGACCGTCCTGCGGCGCACGGATGACGGTGTTGGCCAGATCTATTCGCGCCAGACGGACGGCGGCACGCGCATTCTCGACCCCCGCCTGCAACCCGCCGCGCCCGACCTCGACCGTGCGGACCTGTTCCTGTGCGACGGTGCGCTGCGCCTGAGCCTGCGCGACTCCGGCCTCGGCCGCCCGCAGCGCCGCCAGCGTCTGGTCGCGTTCGCGGAGCGACACCGACCCTTCGCGCACCAGATCGTCGACCCGCGCCATGTCCGCCTGCGCCCGTGCCAGTTGCGCCCGCGCATTCTGCACCGCCGCCGCCTGTCCGCCCAGACTCGCCTCGCTCGACCGCGCGCTCTGGCGCGAATTGGCGAGGTTCGCTTCCTGCGCCGCCAGTTGCGCCAGCGCCTGATCGACCCGCTGGCGATAGATACGGTCGTCGATCCGGGCGAGCACCTGCCCCGCCTTCACGGTATCGAAGTCGCGGACCAGCACCTGCGTGACATAGCCGTTGACCTGTGGCGCGATCACCGTCGTCTGCCCCCGGACATAGGCGTTGTCGGTGGCCTGTACCGCGCTGCCGAACGGCCACAGTCCCCATGCATATAGCGCGAGGAACACCCCGCCGAGCAGCAATGCGACGAAGCCGAGCGCCGATTTCAGCCCGCCGCGCGGCGGTGCCCAGCCGCGTGCGCGGACGGGTTCGGCGGGAACCTCCACCGGATCGGCGAGGCGTTCGGGTTCGCGTGGAGTGTCGGTCATGATTGCTGTTGTTGCCGCATCTTTTGGACGGCGGCCAGATCGGCGGCCAACGGATTGATACCGCGCAGCCGGAAACGCAGCCACAGCGCCCCCAGCCACAGGACGACGATGCCGGACAGCACCGCCACGCCGAGGAACACGTCGTTATAGGCGAGGATATTGGCCTCGCGCGTCACCTGTTGTCCCAGCAGCCCGGCGCCGGACGCCTGTCGCAGCACGGCGTCGCCCTGTACCCGGGCATAGGCACCGCCCAGTTGCTGGATACGCTGCACGACCTGCGGATCGGTGGCGGTCAGCGACTGGACCAGTTCGAACGCATGATATTTCTCACGCACGATCTGAAACGACCCGAGCAGCGCGGTGCCGGCAAGGCCGCCCAGTGTCTGGGTAATGCCGAAGATCGCGGAGAAGCTGACGATATGGCTCGGCCCCCGCGCCAGTGCGCGAAAGATGCCGATCATAATCATCGGCCCAAGAAAATACAGCGCGGCAAAGGCGATGATGCCCTGGCTGAGGTACAGGCTGGCCGGGCGCGTCAGGTTGGTCGAATCCGAATCCATCCACGCCCCCAGCCCGATCAGCGCAACGGCGATCACCACCGGCCGGTAGAGATCCTTCATGTCGAGAGTCAGGATGCCGACGACGACGCCCGCGATCGAAGCCAGCGTCATGACGAGATTCAGCGTGACGAGTTGATCGTTTCCCATGCCGACCACGGTCAGCAACCCGACCGTGCCGTATGTCTGTTCGGACAACAGGATACGCAGTGACGCCGCGACCACGGCGAACCGGACGATGTTACGCCCCAGCATCCACCGCGTGTTGAGCAGCGGATTGGCGCGGTTGTGCTCGATCAGCAGCGCCGTGCCGATCAGCGGAATGGCGGCGGCGGTCGCATAGCCCAGCCACGGCGTCGACCACCATTGGATACGCCCCTGCACCAGGACCGCGCACAGCAGCGCCACGCCGGGCGCCAGCAGCGCAAAGGTGAGGAAATCGATCCGCTCGAACGCCTGCGTCCGCTCGCTCGGCGGCAATCGCAGCAGCGCGACGGACCCGAGGCACATCAGCGTCAGGCCCAGTTCGAACACGAACAGCGCCTCGATCCGTCCATCGGCCAGCAGCAGGGGTGACAGCGCGCGCGCCAGCGGCAGGGCGACCTGCGCCGCGCCGAACCCGATGATCATGCCCGACAGGCGCGCGGCGGCGGGCAGCGCCTGCATGATATACATGAAGCACAGCGTCGTCAGCGCGCTGGCCACGATTCCGGCGGCACCGCGCACCACCAGTTGCACGCCATAGGAATGGACGAACACCTGCAACACGTTGAGCACGAGAAACGCGATCAGGAACACGCGGGTGAAGCGTTGCAGCCCGAATTGCTGACGGAACTTGATGAGCAACATGCTCATGCACACGCTGGTCATCGACGAGATCGCGGTCAGCCACCCGCCCTCGACCGGGGTCAGGCCGAGCGACCCCTGTATCTGCGGCAGGTTGGCGAGCAACAGCGCGTTGCTGAACCCGCCGGTCAGTCCCAGCAGGATGCCGATCGCGAAATACCCCACGCGCCGCCCGAACGGATGATCGGGCGTCGCGGGGGAGCCGGGCAGGAACGGCCGTTCGTGAGGCTTGAATTGATAGGCCGTGGCGATCGCCGTGGCTCCGCTGAACTGTTGCGTCGGCAACAACCCATGCCGGGCGCAATCGTTCCGGATGGACAATGGTGGCGGCCCTCAAATGGGGGTTTCGGCGATGGACCAAACCGTTCTACCCATCGCCCCCATGTATCGCATCGTCGCCCTGTCCGCATCCGCCCTGTCGTTCGCCGCGCCGCTTGCGGCACAGGGCGCCCGCAAAGCCCCGCTGCCGCCCGTCCGACCGTGGCACGGCGCCAGCGAAAGGCTGGTGGTGAAGCCCGGTGACCCGTGGATCACCCCGGCCGAGCAGGCGAGGTTCGTCACCACCCCGGATTATGCCGCGACCCGCGCATGGATCGACCGGCTGGTCGCCGCGTCGCCGCTGTTGTCGGTGGAGACGTTCGGCAAGAGCGCACAGGGCCGCGACCTCTATTATGTCCGGGCGCACAAGGACGGCGCGGTCCGCAAGCCGGTGGTGCTGGTACAGGCGGGCATCCATGCGGGTGAGATCGAGGGCAAGGACGCCGGGCTGATGCTGCTGCGCGACATCGCGTTGCGCGGCAAGGACGGCCTGCTCGACAAGGCCGATCTGGTGTTCGTGCCGATCTATAATGTCGACGGGCATGAGCGGTCGTCGCCGTGGAACCGCCCGAACCAGCGCGGGCCGCAGGATATGGGCTGGCGCACGACGGCGCAGAACCTGAACCTAAACCGCGATTACCTGAAGGCCGATGCGCCGGAAACGCGGGCGATGATCGGGTTGCTGCGGACGCTCGATCCGGTGCTGTACCTCGACCTGCATGTCACCGACGGGATCGATCACCGCTATGACGTGACCTATGCCTTTGCCGGTTGGCGCGGATATTATGCGCGGTCGGCGGCGATCGGGCGGTTTCTCGACACGAGGCTGCGCCCGGCGATGGACGCGGCGCTGACCCGCAACGGCCATATCCCCGGCTATTACGTCAGCACGATCGACAATCGCGCGCCGGAAAAGGGCATGACGCAGGATGTCGACACCCCGCGTTTTTCGACCGGCTATGGCGATGTCGCGCATATCCCGACCGTGCTGGTCGAGACGCATTCGCTCAAACCCTATCGCCAGCGGGTGCTGGGCACCTATGTCTTCGTCGAGGAAGCGCTACGGATCGCCGGGTCGCAGGCGCCCGCGATCCGTGCCGCGATCGAGTCCGACCGGGCAGCCCGCCCCGCCACGATGACCGCGACATGGAAGCCGAACCCGACACCGCTCTATACGGTCAATTTCCTTGGGCTGGCGCACGACACCTATCGGTCGCCCGCATCGGGTCGCGACGAGTTGCGCTGGCGGAGCAAGCCGGTGAATTTCCCGATGCCGGTGTTCGGCAGCCTGCCGGACACGGTCGTCACGCTGCCCCGCGCGTGGTGGGTACCCGCCACGCTGCCGCATGTCATCGACCTGTTGCGGCTGCACGGCGTCGTCACCGAGCCGGTCGCGGCGGCGCGGACGATCGAACTGGACATGGCTCGCGCGACCGATCCCAAACTGGGCGCGGCAAGCGAAGGCCATGTCCCGCTGACGGCCACCATCGTTCACGAACGGCGGCGCGAGACCATGCCGCCGGGATCGGTGCGCGTGCCCGCCGACCAGCCGCTCGGCCTGTTGGCGGCGCAATTGCTCGAACCCGAAAGCGAAGACGGGGTGCTGGCATGGAACCTCGCGCCGTCGATGCTTCAGCGCACCGAATATATCGAAGGCTATGCCATCGCTCCCCTCGCCGACCGGATGCTGGCGCAGGACCCGGCGTTGCGCGCGGCATTCGAGGCGAAACTTGCCGCCGACCCCGGCTTCGCCGCCGATCCGCAGGCACGGCTGCAATGGTTCTATGCCCGCACGCCCTATTACGACGAACACTATCTACTGTATCCGATCGGACGGGAGGCGAATTGACCATCGCGCTTCGGATACCTAGCTGGATAGGCATGAACCGGATGACCGCATGACCGCCCCTTCGATCATCGTCGTGGAGGACGATCCCGCGCTTCGCACGCTGACCGCGCGCGCGCTTCAGGAAAACGGGTATCTCGTCCGCACCTGTTCCGCCGCGCCCGAAATGTGGCTGGCGCTGGATCAGGGGCCGGTCGACCTGATCCTGCTCGACATCATGCTGCCGGGGACCAGCGGCATCGACCTGTGCCGACAGATTCGGCAGTCGAGTGCGGTGCCGATCATCTTCATCAGCGCGAAGGGCAGCGAGATCGACCGCGTGATCGGCCTCGAACTCGGCGCCGACGATTATCTTCCCAAGCCGTTCGGCACGCGCGAACTGATCGCCCGCGTCCGCGCGGTGCTGCGCCGGGGCGAACTCACCGCCACCGCCAGCCAGCGGGAAGAAGGCATCTACAGCTTCGAAGGATGGACCGCGAACCTGCCCCGACGCGAACTGACGTCGCCGACCGGCGCGTCGATCGACCTTACGGGTGCGGAATTCGACCTGCTCGTCGTGCTGCTCGACCATGCCCAGCGCGTGATCGCGCGCGAACGGCTGATCGAATTGTCGCGGACCCGGCTGGGCGACTCGTCGGATCGCAGCATCGACGTGCTCATCAGCCGCCTGCGCCGCAAGCTGTCGGTCGCCGGGGGCACGCCGCCGATCGTAACCATCCGCGGCGTCGGATATATGCTGAACGTACCGGTCGAACGTCGTTGAGGCGGCGGCTGCCGCCGCTGCCGGTCGGGCTGATCGGGCGGATCGTCGCGATCCTGTTGCTGACGATCGTCATCGAATTCGGCGTGTCGGTCTTGCTGTACGAACGCGCCAGCCAGTTTTCGGTGCGCGACGACGAAGCCCGGCGGCTGGCCGAACATCTCGTCATCGCACGCCGGATCGTCGAGGAACGCCCGGTGGCCGAGCGCGCGGGCATGGCGACCGAACTGACGACCGAACGCTATGCGGTGCAATGGCGTCTCACCCGCCCCGCTTTGCCGATGCGCGCGTCCGATCTGCGGGAAATGGAACAGCAGGTACTGGCGTGGGAGCCGACGCTAGCCGAAACCGGCCTGCACCTGACGCTGGCGTCGCCGGGGCAGCGGTCGGTGGTGTCCGGCGTACTGCGGCTGGACGACAATAGCTGGCTGTATTTCCGTACGCTCGAACCGCTCAAGGCGTTCGACCTCGCACTCGGCCGCATCCTGCTCGCGCTGATTCCGGCGATCGCGTTGATGGTGGTCGGCGGGCTGCTGATCCGGCGGACGCTGCGGCCGATGCGGCAACTGGCCGATGCGGTCGACCGGTTCGGTCCCGGCGGCGACCCGACCTTACCCCCGGTCGAGGAAGCCGGGCCGAGCGAGGTTCGTCGTCTGGTCGCGGCGTTCAACGGGTTGCAGGCACGCATCCATCGGCTGATCGACGAGCGTACCCGGTCGCTGGCGGCGGTGGGTCACGATCTGCGTACCCCATTGGCGCGGCTGCGGCTGCGCACCGATGCGATCGCCGATCGCACCATCCGTGAGACGGTGCAGAACGATCTGGCCGAGATGGAAGCGATGGTGACGTCGATGCTCGCCTTTCTGGGCGGCGAAGGCGAACCGGAACCGCCGACGCTGGTCGATCTGGCGGTGCTGTGCGCCAGCGTGGTGGACGATGCGACCGACCACGGCCATGACGCGCATTATGTCGGCCCCGATCATTTCGAGCGCGCGGTACGGCGGTCGAACTTCAAGCGCGCAGTCGTCAACCTGGTCGAAAACGCGATCCATTACGGCAACAGCGCGCGAGTGACGCTCGCGATCGAAGACGGCGACACCGTAGTGCGGGTCGAGGACGACGGACCCGGCATTCCCGAAGAATCGCTGGCGCTGGTCCTCGAACCGTTCGTCCGGCTGGACACCGCCCGCAAACGCGACACGGTCGGCTTCGGCCTCGGCCTGTCGATCGTCGTCCGCGCGGTCGAGGCGGAGGGCGGCCGGCTGGAACTGCACAACCGCGAGACCGGCGGGCTGTGCGCTGCCATCGTCCTTCCCGCGCGACTGGGCGTACGGCAATAATTCGTTACAGGTCCGTCGAACGCAGCAAGAAACCATCGGCTATATCCTGATTCACACAGGCACCGGAAAAGGTGCCCCCCGGATCGTCAGGAGAAACCGCATGAACGACGTCGTCGGCCGTGTTTTCGGCTTTGAAAAGAATGTCTTCGCTACCGAAGCGGATTTGTATTCCAAGTTGGCGAACGACGGGCAAAGCCCCAAGGCACTGATGATCTCGTGCTCGGATTCGCGCGTCGTTCCCGAACATATCGTTCAGGCGCGCCCCGGCGACCTGTTCGTATGTCGCAACGCGGGCAACATCGTGCCCCCCTTCACGCAGCAGAATGGCGGCACGACGTCGACCGTCGAATATGCCGTCGCCGTGCTCGGCGTGACCGACATCATCATCTGCGGCCATTCGGGCTGCGGCGCGATGGGCGCGCTGATGAAGCCGGAAACGCTGGAAGGGCTGCCGAGCGTCGCCGCATGGCTGCGGCACAGCCACGCCGCCCATTCGGTGGTGAAGCACAGCTATCCCGATCTCGACGATGCCGCGGCGGTCCGCGCCGCCAGCCTCGAGAACGTCGTGGTCCAGATTTCGCACCTGCGTACCCATCCCGCCGTCGCATCGCGCATCGCCAAGGGCGAACTGACGCTGCACGGCTGGTTCGTGGATATCCATGCCGGTGCGATCCTCGCGCTCGACGGTGCGACCGGCCGGTTCATGCCGATCCGGGAGAACGAGCCGTTGCCGGTGGCATTGAAGCCCGAACAGCGCCTCGCCGCCGATTTCGTGACGGCCGAAGCCGCCGAATAACCGTTCCCGCGTGTCGGCGGGGCGTACCTTCCCTCCCCGTTCCGTCGTCCGCGGGTCCGCGCCGGGCGCTCTTCCCCCGAAGAGCGTCCGGCGCACCCCGTTTCCATCGAAAGCTGTCGCACCTCCATGTCGAAACCATCCCTGATCGCGAACCTGCGGGCCGATGTGCCGGCATCGGTGGTGGTCGCGCTCGTCGCGCTACCCCTGTGCCTCGGCGTCGCGCTGGCGTCAGGCGCGCCGTTGTTCGCGGGCGTCATCGCGGGCATCGTCGGCGGCATCGTCGTCGGCACGCTCAGCAAGTCGCCACTGTCGGTCAGCGGTCCGGCCGCGGGCCTGACCGTGATCGTGTTCGACGCGATCGCCCGCCTGCCCAGTTTCGAGGCGTTCCTGCTCGCGGTCGTGCTGGCGGGCGTGATGCAGGTGCTGCTGTCCTTCTCCCGATCGGGCGTGCTGGGCGAGTTCGTACCGTCGTCGGTCATCACCGGCATGCTGGCGGCGATCGGCCTGATCCTGATCCTGAAACAGGTGCCGCACGCGGTCGGCTATGACGGCGCGCCGGAAGGCAGCTTCTCGTTCTGGCAGGAGGATGGCCGCAACACGTTCAACACCATCCTGCTGGTGCTGCGCGAACAGGTCGTGTGGGGTGCCGCGATCATCGCGCTCATCAGCATCCTGTTCCTGTTCTGGTGGGACAAGGCCAAGCCCAAGGACGGCCCGCTGCGCTTCGTGCCGGGGCCACTGGTCGTCGTGCTCGGATCGGTCGCGATCAACGCGCTGTTCGGCGTGGTCGCCCCGTCGATTCAGGTGCAGGCGACCCATCTGGTCAGCGTCCCCGTCGCCGACGGTCTCGGCGGGTTCGTGAAGCTGTTCAGCCTTCCCGACTTCGGTCAGATCGGCAATGCGGCGGTGTGGACCACGGCGGTCACGCTGGCGATCGTCGCCAGCCTCGAATCGCTGTTGTCGGTCAAGGCGGTGGACGAGATCGATCCCAAGCGCCGCGTCACCGACAAGAACCACGAACTGCTGGCGCAGGGCGGCGGCAACATCATTTCGGGCCTCATCGGCGGCCTGCCGGTCACGTCGGTGATCGTGCGGTCGTCGGCGAACGTCGACGCGAACGCTGCATCGAAGATGTCGACGATCCTGCACGGCACATGGCTGCTGCTCAGCGTGCTGCTGATCCCCGCGCTGCTCAACCTGATCCCGCTGTCGGCGCTCGCCGCCGTGCTGATCGCCACCGGGTACAAGCTGACCAAGCCCGAACTGTTCAAAAAGCGCTGGAAGCAGGGCTATACCCAGTTCGTGCCGTTCGTCGCCACGATCGTCGCCATCCTGTTCACCGACCTGTTGATCGGTATCGTCATCGGTCTGGCGATCGGGTTCGTGTTCGTCATCGCCCGCAATTTCCGCCCGGCGGTGACGTTCGTTCAGGACGGGCAGGATTGCATGGTCCGCGCCAAGCGCAACCTGTACTTCATCCACAAGGTCGAGTTGCAGAAGGAGCTGGACCGGGTGCCCGACGACACGACGGTGGTGATCGATCTGTCGGCGACCAGCTATGTCGATCTCGATAACATCGACATCATCAATGCGTTCATCAAGAACGCGCAATATCGCAACATCAACGTGATCGTCCGTGGCGACATCGGCGAAAAGACCGCCCCGCTCATCAAGGCACCGGTCAAGGGAGTGGCCTACGCATGAGGGACTACAAGCACCTGCTTCTCGCCAACAAGGCATGGGCGGCCGAGCGGCTGGAGGAAAGCAGCGAGTATTTCACGCGGCAGATCGTCGGCCAGAAGCCGGAATTCCTGTGGATCGGGTGTTCGGACAGCCGCGTCGCCCCCGACCAGCTTACCAATACCGAGCCGGGCGGCATGTTCATCCATCGCAACATCGCCAATCTGGTCAATCCCAACGACCAGAACCTGATGTCGGTGGTGCAGTTCGCGGTCGATGTGCTGAAGGTGCGGCACATCATCGTGTGCGGCCATTATGGCTGCGGCGGCATCCACGCCGCGCTCGAAGGCGGGGTGGACGGGCATGTCCACGACTGGCTGGCGATCGCGCGCGATGTGGTGCGCGACCATGCCGACGAGTTGAACGCCCTGCCGGAAGAACAGCGGGTCAACCGGCTGGTCGAACTGAACGTCCGCGATCAGTTGGTGCAGTTGGCCCGAACCGACGTGGTGCAGGACGCATTCGCATCGGGACAGCCGCTGGAACTGCACGGCTGGGTCTATGACCTGCGCGACGGACTGCTCAAGCCGCTGATGGAAATCGACGCGCAGACGCCCCTGGGCGCGGTGCCGACTCCGGAGAAGGTGTTGCTCTGAACCAAATTCCGGATCGTGGAGACGTTGGGGGACGGTGTGCGTTGGCACGCCGTCCCCTAGTTGCAATCGATACCGGAGAATCGCCGCATGAGCATCGCGTCCGTCCTTGGCCTTGGCAAGAAGGTCCGTTACGCCGTCGTCGGCGCGGGCGATATCACGCAGCGGTCGATGCTGCCCGCGATCAAGCACACGGGTAACTCGAAGCTGGTCGCGATCGTTACCGGCGATCCTGAAAAGGCGACGACGCTGGCTGATATGTACGGCATCGACGCCACCTATTCCTATGACCGGTTCCACGAGTTGCTGGCGTCGGGCACGATCGACGCCGTGTATATCGGTACGCCCAACTGGCGTCATGCCGAGTTCGCCGTGCCGGCCCTTGCCGCCGGAATCCATGTGCTGTGCGAAAAGCCGATCGAGATTTCCAGCGAACAGGGCCGCGCGATCCTTGCCGCGCAGCAGGCGTCATCGGCGAAGTTCATGACCGCCTATCGCCTGCATTTCGAACCCGGCACGCTGTCGGCGATCGAGAAGGTTCGCGACGGCAGGATCGGCGATCTCGTTACCTTCACCGCGTGTTTCAGCCAGTCGCTCGACCCTGACAACCACCGCGCCAAGCACGGCATCGTCGCCGGGCCGTTGTTCGACATGGGTGCCTATCCGATCAACGCCATCCGCTATCTGTTCGGCGAAGAGCCGGTCGCGGTCGAATCGGCGGTCGCCACGCGTCAGGCCAAGGCCGGGTTCGGCGATCTGGACGATACGGTCGCGGTCGTGCTGCGGATGCCCGGCGACCGACTGGCGAGTTTCACGGTCAGCTATTATGCGGGCAATGTCGATCACATGACGATCTGCGGCAGCAAGGGCAGCATCCATATCGATCCCGCGTTCGGCTATGGCGACACGCAGCACCAGATGATCACGATCGGCACCGACAAGACCGAAGACAGCTTCAAGCCGACCGACCAGTTCGGCGGCGAGATGAAGTATTTCTCCGACTGCATCCTGAACAACGAAGACCCGGAACCCGATGCCGAGGAAGGGTTGGCCGACCTGCGCGCGATCGAGGGGATCGTGACCGCGATCGAAACCGGGCGTCGCGTCGTCCTGCCGCCGTTCGACCGCTCGCGCCGGATCAACACCGCGACGCAGAAGCAGACGCTGTCGCCGATCACACCGCCGGAAACAGTCCACGCCCGCACACCGACGGGCCAGTAAGGGTGTCACACCGCCCTCGCCTGCGAATTGTCGGCACCGCGACACGTATTGCTGCGGGTTTGGCGCTGGCGATGGGGGCGGTGCCTGCCGTCGCACAAAATCCCTCGAACAGCGTGCCGGTGTTCGTCGCCGACGAACGGGCGCTGATCGGCAAATATCGCTTCGTCGAGAACAAGGAGGGGCTGACGGTCGACGTTCATTTGAACGCCGACCACACCGCCCTCTATCGCGTCACCACCGGCGAAGCGGGCGAGGAGTTCCTGTTGGCGAAGGGCTTCTGGACGGTGCAGGGGGATATCATCCATATCCACAACCGCCCCGGCCCGGTGCGGCTCGACGTTGCCGGCACCCCGACGCGTGATCCGGCCACCGGCCTGTCGATCGTGGTGGACCAGAAGGACGGCAGCGAGGTCACCGGGCTTGGCGTGACATGGCCCGATTCCAACAGCCTGTATTACATGGCGGAGGGGCGGCATTCGGTGACGGCGGCGGAGATCGGCGATGCCACCGAATTTTCGATCGTGCGGACGTCGGACAGCAAAACCCTGCAAACCATCAAGCTGACGCGCGGCGGACCGAACAGCTTCCGCTTCACCTACTACCCCAGCGATGTCGAGCCGTTCGACATTCGGGCGATGGCACTGGACGCACGCGCGGACCGGATCGAGGTGGAACTCGGCACCGCATCGGCGAAGCTGGACCGCGTGGCGGAGTGACGGGTCAGACCGGCCCCGCCGCCAGTCCGTCGGCGACGCGGCGCGGCACCTGCGCCAGCGATCCGTGTCGTGCGCCGGTCGGCATCACCAGCCGCGCACTTTGGTCGCGCCATGTCCGGAAGTCACGGGTCGCCGCCGCGCCCCATCGTCCGTCGCGATACACATCCCAATAGCACAGCGTTTCGCCGCCGATTTGCGTCGTCATCGGCCCTTCGACCCAAGACGGCGTGAACGGCGACGACAGGGCACGAAACGGACCGGTCGGCGACGCGGCGGCCGCAACCTGAAGATATTTACGCGGCGGCTGCACCGTCTCGTCCTTGACGATCAGGTGCAGCGACCCGTCGGGCGCATGGGCAAAGGTGCCGTCGATCACGCTGAACCCCGGATCGTAGAGGACGCGCGGCGTGTCGAACATGACGAAATCGCGGGTCGTCACATACCATAGCCGGTGATTATAGCCCGCCTCCGACGTGCCCGCCGTCTCGGCAAAGCGTCCGGTGACGGTGCTGGACCAGAAGATCACGAACCGCCGCCGCCGCGCGTCCCAGATCGCTTCGGGCGCCCAGCAATTGCGCGTTCCGGGCACCCCCGCCATCACCGGCAACGCCCGCTGCGGCGACCAGCGTCGCAGATCGTGGCTGGTGGCATGACCGATCGTCGTCCCCTCCCACGCCGTGGTCCATAGCAGATGCCACGGCGCACCCGGCCCCTGCCCCCGGAACAGGAACGGGTCGCGCATCAGCCGCGATTCCCCGACTTGCGGCGTCAGGAAACTGCGGCCCTGCGCCACTTCGCGAAAGGTGAAGCCATCGTCGCTCAGCGCGAACTTCAGACCCGCCGCCTCGCCCTTGCCGGTGCCGAAATAGGCGAACAGCAACGGTTCCTCGCGCGGAGCGGCGATGGCCGTCCGTCCCGTCACCAATGGCAGGGCGAGGGCGGCGACGGCGTGGCGGCGGCTTATGGTCATGTTCGACATGGGCAATTCGTACCGGGTGGGGCGGCGGGGGCAAGGCCGAGGCGGGAGAAATCTTGACCCACGCCCTGATGTAATAGCGTCACATTTCGTTGCGTGTCGTACCGATCCGCATTCTACTATCTGGTATCCGCCGCGACGATCGCGCATCCTGTCGCCGTCCACGATTCCCAAGAAGGGCCGCCCCTTGACCGCAGTCTACCGCCTAGTCCTCGCCGCGCTGTTGCTGGCCCCGCTTCCGGCGCTTGCCGATCCGATCCGCCAGCGTGGCGACTGGCAGGACAAGTTCCGCCAACTGGAGGGCGAGGACTGGCCGACGCCGACCGATTACCGCAACGCATCGGGCGCACCGGGGCACCGATACTGGCAGCAGAAGGTCGATTACGAGGTCAAGGTCGCGCTGAACGAAACGACCAAGGTCGTGACCGGCACCGAAACCATCCGCTATCGCAACAACTCGCCCGATGCCCTGCCCTATCTCTGGCTGCTGCTCGATCAGAACGACTATAAGCGCAACTCGATCGCGCAGATGACGCAGACCGTCCCTGATGCCGACACGATCAGCGTCGGCGAAATCCGCCGGGCGAAGCGGATGCAGGAATGGGAGGGCGGCTTCACCATCGCCGCCGTGCGCGGAGCCGATGGCCAGCCGCTGGCGCACCGCGTCACCGACACGCTGTTGCGGGTCGAACTGCCCACCCCGGTGGCGGGCAATGGCGGGGAGGTCGTGCTGACAATCGACTGGTCGTTTCCGATGGCCGAACAGAAGGTGGTCGACGGCCGTTCGGGCTATGAATGCTTCACCGGGGCCGGTCAGGACGGCAACTGCATCTTCGAGGGCGCGCAATGGTTTCCGCGCCTCGCCGTCTATTCGGATTACGAAGGCTGGCATAACAAGGCGTTTCTGGGCGCGGGCGAATTCACGCTGGAGTTCGGCGACTATCGCGTCGCGTTGACCGTGCCCGCCGATCATGTCGTGTCGGCGACCGGCGTGTTGCAGAACCCCGATCAGGTATTGAGCGCGGCGCAGCGCCAGCGGCTGGAACAGGCGAAGACCGCCACCGCCCCGGTCTATATCGTCACCCCCGACGAAGCCGTCGCCGCCGAACGCAGCCGCGCGAGCGGCACCCGCACCTGGACCTTCGCCGCCAGCAACGTGCGCGATTTCGGCTGGGCATCGTCACGCAAGTTCGCATGGGATGCGATGGGCGTGCGTCAGGACTATGCCGCAGCACCACTGGTGATGGCGATGTCCTTCTATCCCAAGGAGGCCCGCCCGCTCTGGGACGCCTATTCGACCAAGGCGATCGCGCACACGATCGACGTGTACGGCAGGTTCGCCTTCCCCTATCCCTACCCCGTGGCGCAATCGGTCAACGGACCGGTCGGCGGCATGGAATATCCGATGATTACGTTCAACGGCCCGCGCCCGACGCTGGACAAGGCGACCGGGCGGCTGACCTATACCGAACGCGCCAAGACCGGGCTGATCGGCGTCGTGATCCACGAGGTCGGGCACGACTGGTTCCCGATGATCGTCAACAGCGACGAACGCCAGTGGACGTGGATGGACGAAGGGCTGAACACCTTCCTGCAATTCCAGGCGGAGAAGCTGTGGGACCGGGATTTCCCGTCGCGGCGTGGCGAGCCGAAGGACATCGCCGAATATATGCTGTCCGACAATCAGGTGCCCCTGATGACGCAGTCGGATTCGGTGCTGCAATTCGGGGCCAACGGATACGGCAAGCCCGCGACCGCGCTGACCATCCTGCGGGAGACCGTGCTGGGCCGCGACCTGTTCGACCGGGCGTTCCGCGAATATGCGACGCGCTGGCGGTTCAAGCGGCCGACCCCCTATGACTTCTTCCGCACGATGGAGGAAAGCTCGGGCGTCGATCTCGACTGGTTCTGGCGCGGCTGGTTCTATTCGACCGATCATGTCGATATCGCGCTGGACCGGGTGGTCGAGGGGCGGATCGCGGGCAGCAACCTCGACGCGACGGCACAGCGCCGGCGGACGATCCGCGAGGGCAGCGCCAACTCGCTTACGGTCCGCAACAACGCCGGACAGCGGACGGTGGTCGAACGCGACCCGTCGACCCGCGACTTCTATGACCGGCAGGACCGGTTGGCACCGTCGCCGCAGGACCGGCGCGATCTGGCGGAGACGTTGCAGGGGCTGACGCCGGAAGAACGCGCCGCATATACCGTGACCGACAATTTCTATCGCTTCTCGTTCCGCAATGTCGGCGGGCTGGTGATGCCGGTGCCGCTGAAACTGACCTTTGGCGACGGCACGACCGAAACGATCCATATCCCGGCCGAGGTATGGCGCTACAATCCGCAGGTCGCGACGTGGCAATATGTCACCGCCAAGACGATCACGGCGGCGGAGGTCGACCCGATGCTGGAGATCGCCGACGCGGACCGGACGAACAACGTCCAGCGCGGGCCGTTCCGCCCCGCCGTGCTGAAGATCGAGGAGATCGACGAGCTGGAGGACCGGATGAAGGATTTCGACGTACAGGTGAAACCGGGATCGCTTCAGACCTATCCGGCGCCGGCCGCGAAATGAGGGGGTTCCTCACCCTCGCCGCCGCCGTGTCGGTCGTGGCCGCCGCCCCTGCGGGCGCGCATCGCGGGCATGACTCGCTGACGGTCGTGACGCTGGCCGATGGTGTCGTCACCGTGTCCCACCGGTTCGAGGCACACGACATCGAACCGGCGCTGGCGAAGATCGCCCCCACCGAACAGACCAGCCTCGACGATCCGGCGGCGATGGTGGCGCTGATCGGCTATGTCGGGCGGCGGTTCGTGCTGACCGTCGATGGCAAGCCGGTGACGCTGACGCATGTCCGTACCGACCTGTCCCATGCCGAGGTGCGGCTGGACTATAGCGGACGGGTGCCGAAACGGGCGAAGACGGTCGCGGTGCGCTCCACCGTGCTGACCGACGTGTATCGCGGGCAGGTGAATCAGGTGAACGTCCGCGTCGGCAACCGCGTGCAGTCGATGACGCTGCGCGGCGGCGCGGCGGGCAGCGTGACGCTGGGGTGAGCGGCCTACACCGCCGGTAGCGCAACCCGCGCGACCAGCCCGCCGCCGGGTGCCTCGGCCAGCTTCAGGCTTCCGCCATAGAGTCCGGCCAGATCGCGGGCGATGGCAAGGCCGAAACCGTGGCCGTCGCCGCGTTCGTCCAGCCGTACGCCGGGGGCGGTCGCCCGGTCGCGGTCGGCGGCGGTGATGCCGGGGCCGTCGTCGGTGATCTCCAGCACGACCATCGCCCCGTCGCGCCGCGCGGAAACCGCCACGCGCGACCGGGCATGTCGTGCGGCATTGTCGAGCAGATTGCCCACCAGTTCGTCGAGATCGGCGGCGTCGATCGCGACGACGACCGGCGGCACCGCGACATCGACCGTCACCGCCGATCCCCGGTGCAGCGCGCGGACCACCGCGACCAGATCGTCGATCGCGGGCGCAAGCGGCGTGGCAGCGCGCCGGTCGACAGCAGCATTGCGCGCGCGCGATAGATGGTGGCGGATGGTCGCGTCGATCCGCGCGACCTGCCCGCCACGCGGATCGCCCGACAGGTCGAGCGCCAGCGTCGCTACCGGCGTCTTGAGCGCATGGGCAAGGTTCGCGGCGGACGCCCGTGCGGTTGCCAGCGCCGCGTCGTTGTCGCGGACCAGCGCGTTGAGTTCGACCGCGAGCGGGCGCAGTTCGTCGGGCTGATCCTCCGGCACCGACCGCGCCCGACCGCTGCGGATCTCGACCATCCGGTCGCGCAACGTCCGCAGCGGGCGCAGGCCCAGCCGCAACTGCACCAGCGTCGCCGCCGCCAGCACGATGCCGACGATCGCGAGCGTCGCCAGCAACGGCAGCATCGCCGACCGCAGCGGCTGATCGATCGTCCGGCGCGGCACCGCCACCGCGATTCGTACCGGCCCGGCGTCGGTCGGCACGATATCGGCGCGACCATGCACCCGCGTGCCGTCGATCAGCAGCGCCTCGAACGGGCCGCCCGGCCCCGGCGGCCTGCGTCGGTCTCCGGGCGGAGCGACGGGGCCGAGCGGCATCGTTCCGTCCCGATCGCTCCGCACCACCATTCCCCGCAGCATCGCTCCACCGATCGCTCCGCCCGGCGCATCGATCCGCCACGCGGCGTCGGCGGCAAAGGCGGTCTCCACCGTCATGCGGTCGAGCAACGCACGGTCGATCGTCCCGTCCTTGCGCACGATCGCGCCCAACAGCATCAGCCGGTCGCCCAGCCGTTGATCGACATTGTGCGTCACGAACCGGTCGAGCACCCCACCGATCGCGAAGCCGGAGACCAGCAGCGCGATCAGCGTCGTCACCACCGACAGCGCCAGCATCCGCCCGTGGATCGACCGGGGCATCCTCATGCCGTGCCGTCGGTCAGGCGATATCCGCGTCCGCGCACGGTTTCGATCAGCGACGCGCCGATCTTTTTCCGCAACCGGCCGATGATGACTTCGAGGCTGTTGGAATCGACATCGGCATCGCCCTCATAGACCCGCTCCATCAGGTCGAGCCGCTCGATCACCGCGTCCTTCGCCAGCATCAGTGCCGACAGCACCCGCCATTCCAGTGCGGTCAGCCGCACCGGCAGTCCGTCCAGCTCGAACACCCCGGTCTGGCTCTCGAACGCCAATGGTCCACAGGTCAGTCGCGTCGCGCCATGCCCGGCGGCGCGACGGACAAGCGCCCTAAGGCGCATCGTCAGTTCCTCGATCCGGAACGGCTTGGTCAGGAAATCGTCGGCACCCGCCTTGAACCCGGCGACCTTGTCCGACCACCCGTCGCGGGCGGTCAGGATCAGTACCGGCAGACCCCGCCCGCCCTCGCGCCAGCCGCGCAATACCGCCGTCCCGTCGCGATCAGGCAGGCCCAGGTCGAGCACGGCGGCATCATAGCGTTCGGTATCGCCCAGATGCTGGGCATCGATGCCGCTGGCGATCAGGTCGACCGCGCAATGTTCGGCGCGCAACGCCCGCGCGATGGCGGGACCAAGATCGGGATCGTCCTCAACGAGCAGGATACGCATGGCCTCTCCGCTACCCCCCGACGCTAAACCGAACCTGAACCGCGGGGTTCAGCGGGGCGGCGGCATGGAGCGTCTAAACCCTGTCCATCGAACCACGAAGGAGCAAGTGACATGGCGAAGTTCAGTTTTTCGAGCGGCGGCAAGGTAGCGGCCGGTATCGCGATCGGGCTGGCGCTGGGTGCGGCGGGCGGTGCCGGGGCGGTGTCGATGACGCGCCCGGCGGTGCAGATGGCGCCGATGGTCGTCACCCCCCTCGCCCGGCTGACGGCGGATACCGGCATCGTGACGGTGAAGGGACAGGTCGCCGAGGTGTATGGCGACCGGTTCGTGCTGGCCGATGCCAGCGGGCGGACGATGGTCGATGCCGGACGCGATACCGTCCCGGCCAAGGGCGCGACGATGCGGGTGCAGGGCCGGTTCGACGACGGACAGTTGCGCGCCAGCTATCTGGTCGATGCGGCGGGCAAGGTGACGCAGGTCGGCCCCGGCCCCCGTCCGGGCGGTCGCGGTCCCGACGGTAAGGGTCCGGGCGGTCCGGGTGGCCCCGGTCATGCCGGTCCGCGCGGCCCTCGCCCGGACGGCGCACCCTGCGCACCCGGTGCGGTTCCGCCGCCGCCGCCAGCGGTGGATGGCACGGCACCCGCACCGGCACCGGCACCCGCACCCGCACCCGCACCCGCACCCGCACCGATGCAGCGCTGATACCGTACCCGCCACACCGGAAACCATCCGGCGTGGCGGGTCGCTTCAATCGACCGGAACCAGTTCCACGATATCGAGCAGCGATTCGAAGCGGGGATAGGGCAGCACCAATCGCCAGCGACGCTCGCCGACCCGTTCGAGGAACCCGGCCATGTCGCGTTCGCCGTCCTGCCCGTATTCCAGCGGTGCGCGTTCGTTGCCCAGCATCAACGTGCCGAGAAAGACCGAACGGTCGCCATCGGCGAACAACAGCCCCACCGGCCGCTGCGATCCGGTCAGCTTGTAAAAGCTGCGCACCGGCCCTTCGTCGTTGATCCGGCAATCGAACGCGGGATATGCCGTGAAATCCTGCGCCGCGGTTCCGGCCGATCCCAGCTTGAACACCCGACAGCGATAATTGCCCGCAGGCGGCGCGCCGGGCAACGCCCGGTCCGGAAAGAACAACTCGCCCTGTCCGGCGATACCGCGCGGATCGGCGGCGCGGGCGCGGGGCAGTGCCGTGACCCATGCGTCGCGCCACCGCCGCAACCGATCGCGATCCGCCGCCGTCGCCACGCGCCGCCAGTCGTCCGGCCCCGGCGCGGGCCGCACCGCCGGGTCCGCTGCGGCGACGTTCTGACGCCCGGCCGAACATCCGGCCAGCCCGACCGCCATCGTCATTGCCAGTATCGACGCCTGCCTCATCGTACGCCCGCTGCCGTCTTGCCGATCCCGTTCACGCCGCCGTCCAGCCCCCGTCGATCGACAGGTTCGCGCCGGTGATCGCCTTCGCCTCGTCGCGACACAGGTACAGCGCCAGCGACGCGACCTGTTCGGCGGTGACGAACTCCTTGGTCGGCTGCGCGTCGAGCAGCACGTCGTTGATGACCTGTTCGCGGGTCAGCCCGCGCGACGCCATCGTATCGGGAATCTGGCTTTCGACCAGCGGGGTCCAGACATAGCCCGGCGAGATGCAGTTGGCGGTGATGCCGAATGTGGCGGTTTCCAGCGCGACGGTCTTGGTCAATCCGGCCAGCCCATGCTTGGCGGTGACATAGGCCGATTTGTTCGGGCTGGCGACCAGACTGTGCGCCGACGCGGTGTTGATGATGCGGCCCCATCCGCTCTTCTTCATATGCGGCACGGCGGCACGGATCATATGGAATGCCGACGAAAGGTTGATCGCGATGATCGCGTCCCATTTATCGATCGGAAAATCCTCGATCTTCGCGACATGCTGGATACCGGCGTTATTCACGATGATATCGACCGACCCGAACTCCGCCGCCACCCGATCGACCATCGCCGCGATCTGGTCCGGCTTGGTCATGTCGGCGGCGTCATACCGTGCTTCTGCACCACTGGTCTCCCCTAGCGCCGCGCGCTCCTTTTCGATCGCTTGCGGATCGCCGAAACCGTTGATGACGACCGTCGCCCCCTCGGCCGCGAAGGACTTGGCATAGGCGAGGCCGATGCCGGAGGTGGAGCCGGTGACGATCGCAGTCTTGCCCTTCAGGAACATCGCTTATCCTTGGCTTTTACGGGAATGCGGGGTCAGGTCGAACGCGGCGGTGCGACCATCGATGATGTTGGCGGCGACGACCTGTGCATTGGCCATCGTGTCGGCGATGGCGGTGCGCCCGGCGGCCCAATGCTCGTCCATCGCCCGTGCCGAAAATTCGAAATCGCGCGAGCCGCCTTCCCAGGTATTGGCGCGATAGATCAGGTGCACCAGACTAAGCGGGTGTTCGTCGGCCATCGTTTCCAGCGCGCGAACGTCGGCATCCTCGCGCAGTTCGGCAGGCAGCTTGTCGACCAGCCGCCGGATCAGTTCGCGCTCCTGCCGCAGGCGGAGGCGTTCGCCCGTGACCTGCCGCGTCCTGCTGGAAAAGCGGATTTCCTTTTCGCGCGCGACCACGTCGCCGATCGTGCGCGGCAGGGCGGCTTCGGCGGGGAACAAATCGACCTGAAACACCAGCATCGGATCGCGCTGATGATCGAGGATGTGGGTCAGCGGCGTGTTCGACACCAGTCCGCCATCCCAATACCAGCGACCGTCGATCTCGACCGGCGGCAATCCCGGCGGCAAGGCACCGGACGCCATCACATGGCGCGCGTCCAGCCGTTGCCGCGCGCTGTCGAAATACACGAAATTGCCGCTCTCGATATCGACCGCACCGACCGACAGCCGCACCGGCCCGTCATTCGCCAGATCCCAGTCGACCAGCGCGTCCAGCGTATCTCGCAACGGAGCCGTGTCGTAATAGCTCAGCGCCTCGACCGTCCCCGGCGCGGCGAATTGCGGCGGGACCATGCGCGGGCGAAAGAAGTTGGGCACCCCGGTCGCCAGCACGACGCCCGCCGACCATTCATGCACCCATTCGCGCACCCGGTCGTCTGGCAGGATCGGAAACCACGGCAGCGCGCCCGCCGCATCGTTCCAGAAGGTGCGGAGCCGGTCGATGCGGCGTTCCGGCGGGTTGCCCGCAACGATCGCGGCGTTGATCGCGCCGATCGAGATACCGGCGACCCAGTCGATCTCGACCCCCGATTCCCCCAGCCGCTCGATCACGCCTGCCTGATAGCTGCCCAGCGCCCCGCCACCCTGTAGCACCAGGGCAACGCAATCGGGCAACGACATTCCCGGCAGGGACGTGCGGCGCAGGCGTGGGTCGGCATCGGCCATTACGAAGTACCTTGCGCGTTGTCGGGGTCGGGTTCAACGCCCCTACAACCGATTTCATGTCGATGGGTTGCAACGGACCCCCTCGCTCGCGCATTTCAGTACGCAGCTCAAACGAACGGACCGCCGCCCATGCGCCTCGACGACCTCGATCCCTCCAGCAATGTCCGTGACCTGGGTTCGGGGGGCGGCGGCGGTGGCGGATTGAACCTGCTGGGGTTCCTTCCGCTGTTGCTCGGGCGCGGCCTCGGCTGCGGTACGATCGGCATTCTCGCGATCGTGGCGGTCGCGTTTCTGATGTTTTCCGGCGGCGGCGGGATGCTGGGCGGCGGCAGTCAGGCCCCGACGACCCAGCAGGGTTCGCGGGCCGGCGGCGACGTGCCGTGCGATACCGCCGAGGAACTGTTCGCCTGTCGCGTACTGACCTCGACCGAACAGACATGGGGCGCCATCTTCCGCGAACGTGGTCAGACCTATCCGGCCCCGACGCTGAATTTCTTCCAGCGCGGCGCGCAGTCCGGCTGCGGCGCGGCGCAATCGGCGATGGGGCCGTTCTATTGCCCCCCCGATCGCGGCGTGTACCTCGACACCAGCTTCTTTCAGGAACTTTCGCAGCGTTTCAACGCGGCGGGCGATTTCGCGCAGGCCTATGTCGTGGCGCACGAAGTCGGCCATCATATCCAGAACCTGACCGGCGATGCCGAACGGGTCAGCCGCGCGCAACAATCGCTGCCCAAGGCGCAGGGCAACGAACAATCGGTCCGGCTGGAGCTTCAGGCGGATTGCTATGCCGGTGTCTGGGGAAAGCGTAGCGGCCGGATGGAGCCGGGCGATCTGGACGAGGGACTGCGCGCCGCAGCGGCAATCGGCGACGATACGTTGCAGGGTAGCAATGCCTCGCCCGAAAGCTTCACGCACGGCACGTCGGCCCAGCGGGCGAAGTGGCTGAAGCGCGGCTACGACACCGGCAACCCCGCTGCGTGCGACACCTTCTCGGGCGCGATCTGATGAGCGTCGCCTTTCGGCGTGAGGATGACGACGAGCATAAGGAACCCCGGTTCGAACTGCCGCTGCCGCCGGGGCCGAACCTCGTCACCCGGCGCGGGCTGGCGGCGATGGCCGAACAGGTCGCGCGGCTGGAACAGGAACTGGCGGCGGAAGCCGATGCCGAACGCATCACCGCGATCAAACGTGACCTTCGGTATTGGCGAACGCGCCATTCGACGGCGGAGATAGCCCCCGCCCCGACCGACGAGGTCGCGTTCGGATCGCGCGTGACCTATCGCCTGAACGGACAACAGCGAACGATCGAACTGGTCGGCAGCGACGAGGCCGATCCGACGGCCGGACGCATCGCCTTTACCGCGCCGCTGGCGCTGGCGATGACCGGGCTGATGCCGGGTGAGACGGCGGATTTCGCGGGCAAGTCCGATGCGATCGAGGTGATCGACACCACCCCGATCGAGCCATGATCCGGGTTCTGGTCGACGCCGACGCCTGTCCGGTGAAGGACGAGGTGTACCGCGTGGCGGAACGGCATGGCGCGCATGTCGTGATCGTCAGCAACAGCCATTTGCGCGTCCCGCTGCTGCCGTGGATCGAACGGGTGGTGGTGTCGGACGGGTTCGACGCCGCCGACGACTGGATCGCGGAGACGGCGAACCCGGCGAGCGTGGTCGTTACCGCCGACATCCTCCTCGCCGACCGTTGTTTGAAAGCGGGTGCGACGGTGCTGTCGCCCAATGGCAAGCCGTTCACCGGCGCGTCGATCGGCGGCGCGATCGCCACGCGAGCGATCATGGCCGATCTGCGCGCGGGGGGCGATCAACTGGGTGGCCCGCCACCGTTCGCCAAAACCGACCGTTCGCGCTTTCTCCAGTCGCTCGACGCCGCGCTGGTACGGTTGAAGCGGACGGCGTAAGGAAACCTGTATGGCCGAAAAATTCGAACGACATCGTCAGCCGTGGCGGCAGGACGAAATCCAGAAGCTGCACCAGTTGGCCGCAAAGGGCATGCCGCTGAAGGCGATGGCCAAAGCGCTGACCCGCAGCGAGGAATCGATCAAGGACCGCGCGAAGGAAGACGGGTTGAAGATCACGAAGCTGCGATAATCGCGCCTATCGACAACCGCCGTTCGGCCCCGTCGCTCAATCCGATATCGCCCCGTGCGGCAAGTCGTCGCCATAGACGATGCGGTTGCGTCCTTCGTGTTTCGCCCGGTACAGCGCCGCATCGGTCACGGCGACCCATGTGTCGACCGAATGTCCACTTCGCAGCGCCGACGCGCCGAAGCTGGCGGTGATCCGCAAGTCGGGTGCCCAGCCGAACCGGAGTGCGGCGATCTGGGCGCGAAGATGTTCGGCGACGGCAACCGCACCGGTAGCGTCGATCTCGGTCAGCAGGATACCGAACTCCTCGCCGCCCAGTCGACCGAGCATGTCACCGGGCCGGAGCGTACCGAGACACGCCGCCGCCACTGCCTTCAACACATCGTCGCCCGCCGGGTGACCGAATCCGTCGTTGATCTTCTTGAAATGGTCGAGGTCGAACATCAGCAGCGCGCTGATCCGGTCATAGCGATGCAGGCGTTCGATCGCCGCGCCTGCTGCGTCGATGAACGCACGGCGGGTGGCCGCTCCGGTCAGGAAGTCGCGGTGCGCGATCGTGCGCAGTTCCATTTCGTTGACGACCAGTCCGGCGAATTTCGCCAGCATCGCTATATGTGTATCGTTGAACTCCCGCGGGCGTGTATCGATTGCGCACAGCGATCCGAAATTATACCCATCGGGCGAGCATAGCGGCACACCGGCATAGGCACGGATGTTCGGATCGCCCGTTACCAGCGGATTGGTCGCGAAGCGGGTATCGATCGTCGCGTCGGGAACGATCATCGGCGCACGGTTGAGAATGGTGTGGCCGCAAAACGAGATATCGCGCGGTGTCTCGGTAATGCCCAGCCCCTGCAGCGATTTGAACCATTGCCGGTTCACATCGATCAGCGAGACCGCGCTGATCGGCACGTCCAGCACGTCGCGCACCAGCGCGGTGATCGCGTCGAAACTCTCCTCGCGCGGCGTATCGAGGATGCGATAGCGCTCCAGCGCGGCCAGCCGGCCCGGTTCGTCGGAGAGCCTGTTGTGGTTCATGACGGTCGCGTCCCGCTCCGTGCCCGACTGAATTGCATACATTTTCGTCGATTTCCTCAACAACGCTACACTTCGATCCTGCCGACGCACGACGCGATGCCGCGCGAAATTGGTATATCACCTAGTACACGCGATTTCGCCCCCGGAGTAACCTGAATCAACTATTACCGTGATCGATGCGGGACATGAAAAAGGGGCCGGTTTCCCGACCCCTTCCCTGAAACGTCGTGACGTCGTTCAATAGGTGCCGGAAAAACTGCGATTGAGGTCGGTGCCGCGATCGCTGTCGGCCTGTCCGCCGATGCCCGTGCCGGCGGTCGTGGATGTCCCCGCCGAAAGCGCGCTGCCGAGGGTCGATTGCGATCCGTCACGACGACCATCGCGACCGGCATCGTTGCCGAAGCGATCCTGGCCATAGCCGCGATTGCCCGACTGTTCGCCGAACACCGCCTGATTACGGTCCTCGTCGCGCCATGCCTGCTGCGCTTCGGCAGCGGTCTTGCGCAGCTTCACCTTGTCGTCGACCGACTGGACCCAGCGCGACGGGATCGAATGGTGGTGACCACCCGCATCGACATCGTTCCTGGTCAGGATAATGCGGTCGCCGCGCACCTTGTCGACCGTGCCGACATGCTCGCCGTCCGAACCCAGCACTTCCATATGCTCGTTCACGCGCGTCAGGCTGTCGCGCTGGCTCTGGCGTTCGGTGCGGAATGCGGCGAACTCGTTCTGGAACTTGCTGGCATTTTCCTGACGATATTCATCATAGTCGCGATCGAAGGCGCTTACCTGCGTATCGCGCCACGAACGATAGGCGTGATCGCCGGTGCGGTCGTCATATCGCGCCATTTGTTCATCGTACCGTTGGTCGCGCTCGCGGCGGCGTTCCGCTTCCTCGTCCCCGAACCACGACCGGACCTCGTCGCCTGCGCGAGCGAGGAACCCCCGATCGTCGTCATATTGCTGGTCGAAGCGGCGATCGTCGCGCTGGCCGCGATCGCCATGTTCCGTAAAGCGATGGCCGTCGCTGGCATAGCTGCCGCGATATTGGCCTCCCCGCGTGTCATCGCGGCCATACCGGCCCTGCGACCCCTCATCACGACCATAGCCCCGCGCACCGCGATCGGCATAGCCACGGCTCTGGTTCCGATCCGCGCCATAGTCGGACCGGCCATAGGATTGCTGCGACCCGCCATAATAGTCGCGTCCGCCACCGAAGCGTTGGCGATCGTCATCCCGTGCGCCACGATCATCGTCGCGCCCCGACGAGGCACGTGATCCGCCGCCGCCGAAGTCACGGTCTGAACGATAGTCGTAGCCTTGCCCCGCATCGCGTCGACGATAGTCGGAATCACGCGAGTTATTGTCGGGCCGGTCGTAGCGATCATACGCCATCGGAGTCTCCTGCACTTGACGATATTGTTGCGGTGCAACAGCTTAGCTGCCGTCGTCCTGCGCTAACAAAGGTTATTCGCGCGGATGGTTCCGCTCCGCCCGTCGCCGTGCGACCGGGGGCATCCTATCCGCGATGGACAGCGGAAATGGGAGCGGACGGAAAAGTGCCGGACCCGGTTGCATCCGTATTTCGGGACCGATAAAGGATCGCTTCCGGCCACGCCGGAAACGGGGCGGGGCTGTAGCTCAGATGGGAGAGCGCTGCAATCGCACTGCAGAGGTCAGGGGTTCGATTCCCCTCAGCTCCACCACCCCTTACTAGGCTACTGAAAAGCCTAGAAAATCGCAGAAAACCAAGGCTTTTTACAAGCGTCTAGTACAAACGTACAAGGACCAAAGCCTATGTGTTCCTACCTCCACCGTGCGCCCAATGGGGTCTATTACTTCCGCATGGGGATACCGGCGGACCCGCGCCCCTTCATGGCTGGTAAGCGGGAAATTAAGCGTTCGCTCGGTCTAAAGGATCGGGAGGCTGCAAAAGCTCTCATTCCTGACATGACGAAAGCGGCTCACGCCCTGCTCAAGCAAGCCGAACTGGATCGGGTTAGCGCTGACAGACCGGCCCCGCCCCCTGCCCCGGTGAAATCCGCCAGCCAGATTGATCGGGAGCGAAAGCGGTGGGAGTATGAACAGGAACAAGCGGACTTGATGGAAGACGCACTGTTTGCTGACGACATGGAGATTGAGCAACTAGCCCCGCTTATGGATGCCGTTGCTGCCGGGATCGCGCCGGATGCGCCCTTGTCTGATATCGTCAGGGCTGGGAAACTCGCAGTCGAGCATGAGCGGTAGAAGGCCGGAGCGCTAATAGCATCACTTCATGCGCGTTACGGGAAAGATGCTCGCGCGTCGGAAAGTCAAAATCAGGCCGTTGATTGCGAGCCTCTCGCTGGGTCGGACCTCTACCTTGACGGAGCGGTTCTAGATCGCTGGGCTACAGAGCGCGGCGTAGTCCTAAAAGGGAAGGATACACACCGGGCGGTTGCTGAATGGTTCTATGCTCGAATTGGGCGCAAGCCGGTTGAGCAGATTACGCGGCAGGACGTTCTAGCGTTCAAAGACAAGCTCCTTGCGGAAGGCCAATCGCCGACCAATACGAACGTAAAGCTAACCCGGCTGCGGACCCTGCTGAGCTGGGCGTATCAAAACGATCTAGTGCCATCGAACGTAGCGGCGGGAATTAGCGTCAAGGTACCCTTCCTACCGACGCGCCTTCCATGCGCGATATCCGCCAGCTCGTTTCCGGCTTTGCCGATGCCATGACCGGCAAGCCGCGTTCCACCGATCCCGTTCTGCGCAGCAGCTTTGACGAGAACGATCATCGTGCAAAGCCCTGGCGACGCCTCGGCGAAGGTTCGCGCAAGCAATGGGGGGTCTTCAAACGCGCCCTCCAGTTGACGATGAAGGAGCTCCTGGTGAAGCATCGCCGCACCAAATATCGCGGTAGCGACCGGCTACAGCCGTGCGACCTGCTGGTGCTGAGTACCGGGCTCGATCACTTCCACCACGCCACTGGCGAGATGTTTCCGTCGCAACTGACGATCGCCGAAAAGGCGGGCGTAAGTCGATCGCACGTCAATGCCTCGCTACACCGGCTTCGGGCACACGGCTTCCTGACATGGGTCCGCCGGACGACGAAGGTCGACGGTGCGGAAGGCCAGCGCGGCCCTCAGCGCAAACAGACCTCGAACGCCTACCACTTCGACTGGCGGCGCCAGATGGGGAAGATCACCTGGGCACGGTTCTGGCAGCTGGTCGAGGCGGGCTTGAAGGCCGTCGGCACACCCATCGTTGCGCCCAAGCCAAAGCAGCTCGAAGACATCGGCAACTACGAACTGAAAAACAGCCTGCTCCGCCTCCGCGCCATGATACCGAACGCGAGTTAGGAATGTCGGCTCTATCCCTGGGTAGGAATAAATAGATGAAAGGAATGGGCTCGCTATCGCGATCCCATGCGTAAATTCGATAGTCCCCATCGGAAGCCGTTTGCTCCGACCCTACCGTCACGCCTCGCGTAGAGTGCGGGACCGGGCGGCTTGCGCCGCCGGATGGCTATGCGACGGGGACGAGCAGCAACCGTGCCGATTGAAGCGCCCCGCCCCCTCGTGGCCACGTTTGTTCTACCTCCGGCTGCCGCCGGCACGTTCAATCGCGCGTATTATCGCCAGCTTCGCATGTGGGATGAACGGCCTTACCCTGCGACCATGTGCAACCGTGCTCGATTCGATGGCGAACCCGAAGCGATCTTCAGTTCAGCGGCCAGGCTGTTCGACGAACGCCCACGCGACAACCGCTTCAACCCAAAGGAACTACGCCCAAAGGGCCGCGCCTATGTGATCCGCGAACAGGACGGCGAACGGGCGTGGGACGTGATGGCGTGGGACGTCCTGGGAGGTGCCGCGCCTTGGCCCATGACGAACGTGCGCAACCTCGGCCTGGCCCAATGGAGAAAGCTGGCTGTCGACCCTGCGAACCGCTGCATTGTCCCGCTCACCGAGTTTTGCGAATGGACGCCGGAGAAGCATGACCTGGGCGACGGCAAACCACCATTGAAAGGCGAAATGTGGTTCAGCGTGACCGATCAACCGATCTTCGCCGTCGCCGGGTTCTGGCAACAGACGAAGGAAGGAGCCGGCTTCACCATGGTGACGTGCGACCCGAACAAGCTGGTCGCGCCGATCCATCCCAAGGCGATGACCACGATCCTCCGGCCGACCGACGTAAATAAGTGGCTACGGGGATCGTATGACGAGGTCGCAGCGCTACAGCGGCCATACGACGCCGAAGCGATGACAGTACGGGGGCCGATATTTCCGACCAGGAATTCGGGTTCCTGACACAACCGGGCGTAGAAGCGGCGGAGATACCCTCCGCTCTGGCGTAGCGTTTCTACGGCATAGCGCATCACCGATACCCATAAAGCGAGGAGGTGATACCCGAGATAGCTGCTACCTTACAGCTGAGGACATTCTTGCCGTACGGAACGCCTGCGATATGAGAACGGCTAGCCTATTTGCGATACTCGTCACCCTCTGCTCTTGCCCGTCTGAAAGAAGCCCGCAAGAACGGATAATGGACGAAATCGAAGGATCGTTAGCACCGCCGAACGGTGCGCGTCAGCTACAAGATTACGCTCGATATTATACAGCTCACGATGGGTTTGTTCATGGAGCTTTTACTACTCGGATTGAAACGCGACCATCTGATTACGGCTGCTCCGATCTCCATTTACGCCCCGTCCGATGTCCGGCCATAGCTGATTTGGAGCCCGGCCACCGTAAATGGGTTTCCTACGATGATTACCCAACCGTTGCCGACGAAGCCTGCCAAGCGCTGCAGGTTGCATATAATACGAAGGCTAAGTCAATCGAGTTCGCTGAATGTGCCGAACCGATGTACTAAGACTCGTTTGACCTTAGCACCGCCAATTCTGACAGGTCCTAACTCTTTGTGGTGAATCGCGCGACGGAGACGCCCTCCGCCGCGACCGCGTATATCTGCGGTGTTCGAGGACGATCATACCCGCGTTTCGCCTGTACGGTACCCTCATGACCAGAAAGCCTAATTGCGGACGTTGGCCTGCGATGCGAAGCTGCGTAGTTCAACGAGGAGCCGACCGATTCCCATGCTGCTACGATCGTTCGTGCTCACCGCCATCCTGCTGACGCTTCCTGTCGGCGCTGACGCCGCTGAGCCTGCCACTAATCGCGCTCTTACCACCGCGCTTAACGGTTCGCCTGTCCGGGTCCTGCAAGCCAAGGACTTTAAGGAACTGAAGCGCGGCACGATAGTAGGCGCCGAATTGCATAATCGCTGTACGCTGCAATTAAGGCTGCAGGGACTGAACCAGCTGGAAACAGTGTCGTTAGGAGATCTGCACTTCGTTCAGGGCGATGGCGTAAGCGTCGACATTGCCTCGCGCACGGGTGAGCAGCGCGAGTACATCATCCAGATCGGCCAGAAGCGATACGCGCAAGCCTTCAGGCTGCTGACGTCGCACGCGACAGGCTGCGGCGCCAAGCTTGTTGGTCCGCCACCCATTGTGACGACAGGCGGCTGACGATCAGCTCGAGACATCCACGCGGCGGAGGACCGCTACGCCGCGACCACGCAAATCTGCGGTGTTCGACGACGATCATACCCGTGTTTAGGCCGTGCGGTACCCTCATGACCGGAAACGCCCAATGGTTGCCATTGCGCACGTTGCCCCGGTCGCCCGAAAGCGGTCGATCCTTCAGGATGTGATCGCCAGCGGCAGGACTCGAACCCGCACCCCGTCGCCGGGATCGCTGTAGCGATACGTCTACCAATTCCGTCACGCTGGCGGCATCGCGATAGCATACGAACACCGATGAGCGGAATGTCAGCCTTCCACCCAGTTCGAGACATCCACGCGGCGGAGGACCGCTCCGCTGCGACCATGCAAATCTGCGGCGTTCGGCGACGGTCATACCCGCGTTTCGGCTGTACGGTACCCTCATGGCCGGAAACGCCCACTAGCGGACGTTGCCACGCTGGCGAAAGAGTTTGCGGGTTGGCGGACAAGGCGGCCTTGCCTTACCCATGACCGAGGCTAAGCCTGTCCTATGATCGGAAATGCACTCTTCCTGTTATTAATATGGTCCGTCACCGGGTTCCTTGTGAACAGACTTTATGTGATCGTTAGATACCGGGCCATCAACATCAAAGGCGTCACTTACTCGAGGGCTGACACCCCGGTGATGTATTGGATACAGATGGTGCTCCTTGTTTTTGGGCTAACAATGATCGGGGGCATCGCCGTCTTAATGACGCTCGGCTACGCGGGGGTAATCGCGTGAGTCGTCCGGCCAGTGATCGCTAGGCGATGTCCGCTTCCCACCCAATGGCGGTCGTTGCAATCCAGCTTTATGAAGTGGCTGCGCGCATAAGATTGCATTTTACCCAATGCGGTTCACCGCCCTCTATCGCCGCTGAAACCACCGTTTTCGCCGCTCCGGGAATGGAAACACTGCAAAAATACCGGTCCAAAAAGCCTCCGGGCGAGGCGTGGGGGCAAGTGCGTTTATTTTCCCCAGGATATGGGATTTCCAGCCCCTCCCCGGGCAATCCCCACTGGACGCTGCGGTTCGGCAAAAGAAAGCCCGCCGGCGTTGAACGCCGACGGGCAAGAACAGGTATGGTATGAAGGGCTTAGGGGGGCGTTCAGCCGATCGAGCGGTTGCTGATGATCAACTCTCCTGCCCGTTGCGCCCTTGCGCCGCCTCCGATCGTGTAGGTCACCGGCACCTCGATCATATCGAAGCTGGCGAACACCTGACGAGCGCCCGGCGTGTCATTGATTGACAGTACGAACGCCCCCGCGATCGTCGCCAGTTGCTCCGCCAGACATCCGAAGTCATCACGCCCGAACACGTCCTGACCATAGTCGGTCTCGCAACCCCAATATGGCGGATCGAGATAGAACAGCGCACCTGCGCGGTCGTAACGACGGATGAAGTCGGCATAACCGAGTTGCTCAACCACCACGCCTTGAAGCCGCTCATGGATCTCCGCCAGCATCGGTTCGAGCTTTCCGATATTGAACCTTGCGCTTTGCGCGGCCGAAACCCCGAACGCTCGTCCCTCAACCTTCCCGCCAAAGGCAAGCTTCTGAAGATAGAGGAACCGCGCCGCCCGCTGCAGGTCCGTCAACCGGTCACCTGGCAACGCCCGCAGCCGCTCGAATTCCGATCGGCTGCTGACACGCCAGCGCAGCATATCGATGAAATAGGGGTAATGCTCCTGAAGCACCCGGAAGAAGTTCGCGACGTCGCCGCTCACGTCGTTGATCGCCTCGGCCGCCGGCCGAGCGCGTCGGCGTAGGAAGATGCCACCCATGCCGACGAACGGTTCGGCGTAACTGCTATGGTCGATCTGCTCAAGGATCGAGATGACGCGTCGGGACAGATTGCGCTTCCCACCGATATAACCGGCTGCGGGCACAACAGGGCGAACGATTGTTGGAGACATGTTGGATCTACTCGCTTTGTAGGGATCCCGCTCGGCGAAAGCCAAGTGCGGGACGGCCGATCGGCCGGTTGGTCGTGGCGAGGATCTGTCTCGTCGGTGGGCCGGACTGCCATCCGGCCAACCCCCGCCCGGCGCGGTGCCGAACGGGGTATCTCGTTATGCGGCGGCTGCCGCCGGTATCTTCGTCATTGGCTGGAAATCGCTGAACGCAATCGCTTCCTCACCAAGCCAGTCGTTGACCTCAAGCATGCGCATCATGATCGGCGACACGACGTTGACGTGAAACGCGTTCGCCGCGTCGATAATGCTGCCCAAGCCGCCTGCATTGCGCGGCACGAATCCCAACAGGATCGGCGGAACGCGGTGCGATGCCAGGACGTCCTCGGTCGTCGCCTGCTTGATCCCCAAGAACTCGTCTTTCGCCGCCGCTTCACCGATCGGGATGATCTGTACGCCGTCCTTCTTCCCGCCGGGGGCGTGGATGAACAGGTTCTTGAAGTTCCCGACCCCCTTCGCACCTTCCAACGCCTCCTCGATATCGTCGGCATCCTCGTCCGACATCGTGGCTTCGTTCAGATAGAAGACGAAACCGGCATGGGCGCCGTTCTGGAAATAGCGCCGACGAAACAACGTCGACTGCTCGTTGAGGAACGCCGATTGCAGCGCGGCGAGGTATTCCGGCACACCGTAAATCTCCTGCTCAAGGTCGGTTTCGTAGAGCTGGAACACGCTACCCCGCATGAACTCGCTTTCCTGCCGATGCCCCGGCACCCAGAAGAACTGCCCTTCGTCCCGCCCACGCCGCGTGTGGATCGCTGGCGAGTGCAACAGTCTCAGTGGTCGACCGCTGAGGCTGTCACGCCGCTCGAGATAGCCATTCCCCATGATCAGATAGTTGAGCGCGAAGTCCGCAAAATTCCGGCGATCCAGCAACCGCGACGGTTTGAAGTGCCGGACGAGCTGGTCGCGCTTGTATTGCAGTGCGCTCGAATGATGCGCGGTCAGGCGATATGCCCGCGCCAGCCCCCTGGGCGGGATCGGTGGCTCGTACCATCGGCCGTTCAGCGCGCACTCGACGTAACCGATCATGTCGCGGCGATCGAGGACGGCTTCCGCGTCGCCGAAGCGAAACGCTCGAGCGCGACCCCGCAACGACGGCGCGCTCACCAAATTCGTCGCGGTCGCGCCGTCGACGCCGGCGTGGTTCGCTGGCGCCAGCGCTGGGATCATCGGACTTTCCATTGAGGGCTCTCACTCAGGTCTTGGTGCTGGTGGTGTCGGCCGGATCAAGCGGCTCGTTGTAGAGGGCGTGCATGATTGCCCAGGCCAGATCGGCGTGACCGGTGTCGCCGGCGCGACTGGCAACATAGGTCACCTGGCGCTGGCTTTTGGTCAGCTCCGCGCGGATCGCCATGAAGCTGGCCATGATGTCGCGGGCGCCCTGGTCGAATTCGAGCCGCTTGGCCTGCATGACGCTCTTCGCCTTCAGCACCATCTGCGTCTTGACCGGGACCGAATAGTCGATGCGCCGCGCCGTGGGGAATTTCTTCACCACGAGCTGCCAGACCGATGCGCCGACGCCCGTCGTATCGATGCCGATATACCCGACATTGTATCGCTCGAGCTGGTCGAGGATCATCTGTGCCTGGGCACCGAACGCCTTCCCCTTCAAACGATGCTTTTCCAGCACGCGGAATTTGCCGGTCGGTCCGTTCGGCGCCGACACGATGACCATCGCCGCGTCGTCGCCCGCCGCGCTCTCTGCCGGATCATACCCGATCCATACTTCGCGATCGCCATAGGGGCGGATCGCGAACGGATCGAAATCCTTCGACCAACTGTCCCAGCTATCGACCCCGCAGCTGCGCATGAGGTTGAAGGGGAACATCGACGCGGTATCGTCGACGAAATTGCACATGTAGAGATTATCGAAGACGTCGGGGGCATAGCGCTTGCGCAGCTTGTCCAGGTCGAACAGGTCGCACCCGCCGGCCTGCGCATCAAGGATCGTAACCCGCTGCCGCCAGATCCCGTCCGCACCGACGATCCCGACCCGCAACTGTTCGTCGGTGAACCGGAAATCGGCTCGGTCGGCCTTGGCACGGTCTTCATTGTACGCGTCGCCCGACCACTTCCGGTTCGCCTGATGCGCAACGGTGGACGGCGTCGAGAAATAGGTGATCCGGTAACGCTTCTGGCTCGCCATCGCGCTCGCCACGTCGTCGATCTGTTCGAACCCGTGCACCCAGAAAACTTCGTCGACATAGACATCGCCGTGATAGCTTTGCGCGGTCCGGTAATTCGTCCCGAGGAAATAGAGTTTCGGCTGCTCGCCCAGCGGCCCTTCGACACCGTCCAGGTCGAGGGTGATCGGGTCGTCGGCCAACTGGACGCCGGTCACCTTCAGTACGAAATCGATGATGTACGCGCGAAAATTGTTCGCCTGGGCGCGGCTCGCGGAGATGAATATCTGGTTGTTGCCGGTCTCCAGCATCCGGATGAACGCCTCGCGGGCGAAGTAATAGGTCGCACCAATCTGACGGCTTTTCAGGATGAACCGGGTCGTCAGCGCTGACGATCCCATGAGATCGTCTTTCGGCCCGCGCCACGCAAGCTGATAGGCGAACAGGTCGGTCTCGAACGCGTCGATCAGCTTCGCAATCTGGTCTTCGTCCAGATGGTTCTTGCGGGCCGCCTTTTTCGGTCCGGCATTGCGCGCGGCGATCTTGGGGTTCAGGTCGACCTCGTTACCGCCCGGCGCCAGATACCGGCGCACCCGTGCCATCCGCTCGATCTGCCGGCCCAGCAGGTCGATCTCCTTATAGTCGCTGCCGGACTTCGTCTCCTTGCCGACCAGGGTGCAGTATCGCGACACCGTGCAGTCTTCCGCACGTTCGATCTGCGGCGCCTCATCCTACTTGTCGCGCCCCTTCCAACTGGCGACCGTCGCCGGGTTCAGTTGCAATCCGTGCAGCGTGTTCAGTTCTTCGACCAGTTCGGTCACGCCCCAGCCACGCCAATACAGGCTCCGGGCCAATCGGCGCGGATCCATGAGGCGTTCGGCATGAAAGGGTGCCGTGGGTTCGGGGCGATCGGTTCGCATCGCGGGCAACGCTACCCTCCCCGCCCTGGCAAACCGCCGACTGCGCCGTCCGTCACACACGTTCCACACCAGCCCGAAAGGCGACCGATGCAAACCGATAACGATCCCGCTGCCGCCGCCGATACCATCATGGTCGGCCTTATGGCCCGACGCTATTACGTTCCAGCGCCCGACCAAGGTTGCAGACAGGCACCGGCTGGAAACGATCTACCGACGATTGCTGAGCCTGCCGCGATCGGATGACGAGAAGGTCATCATCCCGCTTGCGCCTGATGCTGCGAACACGTTCGCGGAATGGATCGTGGATAACGATGCGGATATTCGTGAGAGCGCCGGCCTCTACGCGTCGTGGGCAGGGAAGGCGCGCGGGCTGGTGCTGCAGATGGCGCTGGTGATCGAGTATCTGGCATGGGCGGATGGAGGCGATCGGGAGCCGGTGACTGTCTGCGAGGCGTCGGTGGTGAAGGCCATGGCGCTGGTGGACGAGTTCCTAAAACCGCACGCCCGCCGGGTGTTCGGTGATGCTGCGTTGGCACCGGTCGAGAAGCACGCCGCAACGCTGGCTCGTTATATCTGCAAGACGAGTGCGCAACGGATCAATGCGCGCGACGTGCGCCGGGAAAGCGGGATACCGGGTCTCAATATTGCGGCGGACGTGGACGCGGCAACAGAAGCTTTGTGCGAGGCTGGCTGGTTGCGTCCGGCCCCCTTGCGGGCTGGCGGATCGCCGGGTCGCAGGTCGAAAGACTTCCTCGTCAACCCGGCTGTTCATGGTGTCTCGCATGCCTAGAGCAAATTCCGAGCGGCGTGAATCGTTGGGGGATTCCCAAGCGGGCTGAAGTCTGATTGAGGATTGTCACCGGTGCCGGGAGGCCGGTCAGATGGGCAAGCCGTTGTCGATGGACCTGCGGGA
>Ga0308159_1000331_pt1 | contig 126877 bp, 87 predicted proteins | sample PhyCR1_FD_201040 | JGI IMG/M metagenome (GOLD analysis project Ga0308159, IMG submission 201040) | Phyllosphere microbial communities from UC Gill Tract Community Farm, Albany, California, United States - DLSLC.R1 | ecosystem: Host-associated > Plants > Phyllosphere > Unclassified | place: USA...
AGCACTCGAAGTAGGCCATTTCTGGCGCGTAACCAGCTTCAACCAGCGTTTCGAAACCGGCTTTGACCAGCTCAACGGTACCGCCGCACAGAACGGCTTGTTCGCCGAACAGGTCGGTTTCGGTTTCGTCTTTGAACGTGGTTTCGATGATACCGGTACGGCCACCGCCAACGCCCGAAGCGTAGGACAGAGCAACGTTCTTGGCGTTGCCGGAGGCGTCCTGGTAGATAGCGATCAGGTCAGGGATGCCACCGCCTTTGACGAATTCGGTACGTACGGTGTGACCCGGCGCTTTTGGCGCGATCATGATCACGTCCAGGTCAGCGCGAGGCACGACCTGATTGTAGTGAATCGCGAAACCGTGGGAGAAGGCCAGGGTGGCGCCCTTCTTGATGTTCGGCTCGATTTCATTCTTGTACAGGTGGGACTGGAACTCGTCCGGGGTCAGGATCATGACCAGGTCAGCAGCAGCAACGGCGGAAGCGACGTCAGTCACTTTCAGGCCATGGGCTTCAGCCTTGGCGACAGTAGCCGAACCTTTACGCAGGCCAACGGTGACATCAACGCCGGAGTCTTTCAGGTTGCACGCTTGAGCGTGGCCTTGGGAGCCGTAACCGATGATGGCAACTTTTTTGCCCTGGATGATCGAAAGGTCGCAGTCTTTGTCGTAATAAACTTTCATGAAATTCCCCTGTTATCTCGGCCGTAAGGCCATTCGCTAAATTAGGTTAAATGCTCAGCACTTTGTCGCCGCGGGCAATGCCCGTCACGCCACTGCGTACCGTTTCCAGGATGGCGGTGGTGCCGATCGCCTGGATGAAGCTGTCCAGTTTGTCGCTTGTCCCTGCCAGCTGCACGGTGTAGACGCTGCTGGAAACATCAACGATCTGGCCGCGGAAGATGTCCGTGGTGCGCTTGATTTCGGCGCGTTGGGCACCTGTCGCCTTGACCTTGATCAGCATCAGTTCGCGCTCGATGTGAGCGCTTTCCGACAGATCGACCAGCTTGACCACTTCAACCAGCTTGTTGAGGTTCTTGGTGATCTGCTCGATCACCTCATCATGGCCGACGGTGGTCAGCGTCAAACGCGACAGGGTCGGGTCTTCGGTTGGCGCCACGGTCAGGCTTTCGATGTTGTAGTTGCGCTGCGAAAACAGACCGACGACGCGAGACAGGGCACCCGGTTCGTTTTCCAGCAATAGCGAAATGATGTGCCGCATAATTAGGTACGCTCCGTCTTGCTCAGCCACATGTCGCGCATCGATCCATCTCTGATCTGCATCGGATAGACGTGCTCGGCAACGTCGACCTGGATGTCGAGGAACACCAAGCGATCCTTCATGGCGAACGCTTCTTCCATCTTCGGCTTCAAGTCTTTCAGATCAGTGATCTTCATGCCGACGTGACCATAGGCCTCGACCAGCTTGACGAAGTCAGGCAGCGACTCCATGTAGGAGTGCGAGTGACGACCGCTGTAGCTCATGTCCTGCCACTGACGGACCATGCCGAGCACGCCGTTGTTGAGCAGGATGATCTTCACCGGCAGGTTGTACTGCAGGCAGGTCGACAGCTCCTGGATGTTCATCTGAATACTGCCTTCGCCGGTCACACAGGCAACGTGCGCATCCGGGAAGCTCAGCGCCACGCCCATGGCGGCCGGAAGACCGAAGCCCATGGTGCCCAGACCACCGGAGTTGATCCAGCGATTCGGCTTGTTGAAGCGGTAGTACTGCGCCGCGAACATCTGATGCTGACCGACGTCGGACGTCACGTAGGCATCGCCCTTGGTCACTTCACACAGTGTCTCGATCACAGCCTGAGGCTTGATCAGGCTGCCATCGCCACGGTTGTAGGGGAACAGATCACCGTCGGCACGCCACTCGTCGATCTGCTTCCACCAGGTTGCGACCGATTCCTTGCCTGGGGTTTCGCCGATTTCCTTGAGGGTCGCAACCATTTCGGTCAGCACGCTCTCAACCGGACCGACGATTGGCACGTCGGCCTTGATGGTCTTGGAGATCGAAGCCGGATCAATATCGATGTGGATGATCTTGGCGCCCGGGCAGAAGCGCGACGCGCCATTGATCACGCGATCGTCGAAACGCGCGCCGACAGCGAGGATCACGTCCGAGTGGTGCATCGCCAGGTTGGCCGTGTAGCTGCCGTGCATGCCCAGCATGCCGACGAACTGGCGATCCGTGCCCGGATAGCAACCCAGGCCCATCAGCGTGTTGGTCACCGGAGCATTCAGCAATTGCGCCAGTTCGGTCAGTGGTGCGGAACCGTTGCCCATGACCACACCGCCGCCGGCGTAGATGATCGGGCGCTTGGCGGCCAGAAGCATCTCGACAGCCTTGCGGATCTGACCCGAATGACCACGAACAGCCGGGCTGTAAGAGCGCAGCTTGGCTTTTTTCGGGAAGACGTATTCGAATTTTTCGGCCGGGTTGGTCATGTCTTTCGGGATATCGACTACGACAGGACCAGGACGACCGGACTGCGCCAGATAGAACGCTTTTTTGAGAACTTCCGGGATTTCCGACGGATGCTTGATCATGAAGCTGTGCTTCACGATCGGCCGGGAGATACCGATCATGTCGGTTTCCTGGAAGGCGTCGGTGCCGACCATGTTGCTTGGAACCTGACCCGACAGGACGACCATCGGAATCGAGTCCATGTAAGCGGTCGCGATGCCGGTGATGGCGTTCGTCGCACCGGGACCCGAGGTCACCAGCACCACACCAGCCTTGCCGGTAGCGCGCGCATAGCCGTCAGCCATGTGGGTCGCAGCCTGTTCGTGACGAACGAGGATGTGGCTCACGGCCGGTTCTTTGAACAGCGCGTCGTAAATATGCAGGAGGGCACCGCCTGGGTACCCATAGATATGCTCAACGCCTTCGTCACGCAAAAAGCGGACGACCATTTCAGCGCCAGATAAAAGCTCCACGTTGTTCACCTCTAAAACGCCAGAATACCGTCCACACAAAAGAGGAGACGGGTCTTAATAGGTTTACTGCCAGCAGAGCATGAGCGACGGTGGTCGCCGACTACGTCAGCACTGACTGAGCAAGTATTGGGAGCTCCCCTAAGTGTTTCGGGGTCATCCCACCCAGCGCGAGGTAACGCGTTGCGGGTGTAACAGGTCGACGCGGGTGTGCGCCTCATGATCTACCGAGACGGTCTGCTTCTGGCAGTCCCTCTACAGCGAACTTTGGATTGTTCTGATTCGCCACTCTCAAGTCAAGTCATGGATGCTCTTTCTTCACCCACCGGGCATCAAAAAGCACCGAATGAGGTCGTTGCGATACGCTTGTGGTACGTTTCGTCGGCACAGCAAATGAAGTTAAGGAAGCAGTATGCGCTGGATGATTGTTGCAGCCACGGTGAGTCTGGCAATCGGTTCGGCCAGCGGTCAGGCCGCCCAGATCTACAAATGGGTCGATGCGCAGGGGGTCACGCATTTCGACGCCCAACCGCCTGCGGGGCAGCCGGCTCAGGAAATCGACATACAAAAGCCAGTCACACCGCCGCCAGCCACGCCGAGGCAGCCCGACCCGACTCAGGAGCAGCAGGCCGTGGACGCGAAAGTGAAAAAACAGGTGGCGGCCCAAGAGATCAAGCGCAAGGCGTACTGCGAGCAGCAACGCACCAATCTCGCTCAGCTGGAGAACAACCCGCGAGTGCGTGAAGAAGTGAACGGTGAGTTTCGGCGATTCACCGAAGAGGAACGTCAGGCACGAATCGCCGAGGTCAAGAAGTCCATCGACGACACGTGCAACTGATCAAACCGACTCGGTGATCAACCGGTCGAACTGTGCCAGCAGGTCCTGCAGATGACGAGTTTCCTCTAGGCGGCTGGCGTAAACCATCTGCGCCATCTCCAGGATGCCCGAGGCGTTAGGCAGCGCCAGGTCCTGCTCGAGGATGGTTTTCATCCGGGGCAGGAAAATCCACTGCAGCCACTGATCGAAATCGAGCGTATCTACGCAAAATGGCTCGCGACTGGACAGATCCTCGTCGCTGGGCGGCACGTCTTTCCACCAACCCAGTACGCGAAGCTCACGCTCGATCAGCAATAGCTGATCGGCGATTTTCGGGAAGCGTTTATCCATTTGCCTTCTGCCGAGCCAGTGCCGCGCCAGCAGCATCACCCTGCTTCTCGCGGGCTTGTGCGATCAATCCCCACAGGCTGGCCTGAAGGCTCGCGCGACCATTAGCGTACGTCAGCGCACGGCGCGCCAGCTGTTCGGCCTGCGGAGCATCACCCTGGGCCAGACGCACCTGCGCCAGCTTGTACAGGACCTGCGGCTCACGGGGAGCGACGCGTTGAGCACGCTCGAGGCTCGACGACGCGCCATTGAGGTCACCGCTGCTCTGCTGCTGCTGAGCAGTGGTCAGCAACGCCAGCACCGGACCATCCAGTTGCTCGTCGGCCGACAGGCCGCCGCTGGAAGCCGACGGAATACCTGTCGGTGCCGAGGAAGGCATGTTGTAGGTATTGCTCGTCGTGGCCGGTGGTGCATACGAATTGTTGATTGGCGCCTGCTTGACGGGCGACGTATCAATCGGCGGAGTGCTGAGTGGAGCAGTGTTGCTCGGCGGCACAAAAGTCGAAATAGGCGCGGCACTGGCGTTGGCCCCGGTGGGCACCATGACGGTGACACCTGAATCCTCCGGGATCGCCTGCGTCTGCGGCTGGTTCTGCACCGGCGCGCGATACGTGTTGTTACGGTTTGAGGACACGCGCTCGCCATTGGACACGCGAGAGCCGGAATCAACTACCGGAATGTTACTGCGCGTCTGACTTGCGCAACCGTTGAGCAAAGCCAGAGCTGTTAAAGCCGGAATCCACCACTTGTTCACTTCACACCCTCTTCGCTTAGTTCAACCAGCCTTTGACCCAATCCATCACCGAGTCGGCAGGCGCTGTCGGCCCGCCGCAGGTCGGCCCGGGTTGCGGCTCACTGCCGCGAATATACGGCATCTGTACGGCACCGGGGCAGCTGGCATCGGTGCCCTGCCCGGTGGAGGCGTTGACCCAGGCCTGCACCACGTTGTCAGGCATGGCCATGTCGAGCGGCAGCGGGTCGGCCTTTTTCATGAAGCTGGTCCACACCTGCAATGCACCAGTGGCACCAGTGAAAGGCGTCTTGCCGTTATCGTCGCGCCCCATCCAGACCACCGCCAGCAGATCCTGACTGAAGCCTGCGAACCAGCTATCGCGAGAGTCATTGGTGGTACCGGACTTGCCCGCCAGATTCAGCGAACTCGGCAGAACGTTGTACACCGACTTGCCCGTGCCTTCGCGCATCACACGCTGCATGGCATTTTGCAGCAGATAGATGGAGCCCGGGTCGAAACGCTGCTGGATCTGGAACGGATAGCGCTTGAGCGGCTCACCTTCGGCGGTAAGCACACTGCGAATACCACGTAACGGCGTGTTGAAGCCGCCACTGGCGATGGTCTGGTACATGGTCGCCACTTCAATCGGGCTAAGCGCACCGGCGCCCAACAGCATCGAAGGGAATGCGGGCCAGTCACGGGTCACGCCGAGCTTGGTCAGGGTCTTGAATACATTCGGCACACCCAGGTCCAGGCCAAGCTTGGCGCTGGACAGGTTGTACGAGTGCGCCAGCCCCTGATACAGGAAGATGTTGCCGTGGGCCTTGTGATCGAAATTCTGTGGCTTCCAGATCTGGCCGTCCGCGCCCTTGACCTGGAATGGCTCGTCCGGCACCCAGCTGGTCAGCGTGTATTGCTGCGGACGCTCAAGCGCTGTCAGATAAATTGCTGGCTTCACGAGTGAGCCGATTGGCCTTACCGCGTCCAGTGCACGGTTGAAACCGGCGAACCCGGCCTGTCGGCTGCCGATCAGCGCCTGAACTTCTCCCGTTTCCGGATTGGTCACGACCATCGCCGTTTCCATGTCATCGGAGCCTTTGCGGCCTGCAATCTTCGCAAAGCTCTCACGTACCGCTGCTTCGGACTTCATCTGCAGGATCGGGTCGAAGCTGGTGAAGATTCGCAGCCCTTCTTCGGTCAAGTCTTCGTCGCGATAATCCTGGCGCAGCTGACGCTTGACCAGATCGAGGAAGTCCGGAAAAGAGCTGTCGGCCAGCGAACCGGTCTTGGTAACGCCCAGCGGCATTTTCTTCGCCGCTGCGACAGCTTCCGGTGTCGCCACGCCCTGCTGCTCGAGCAAGTCGAGGACCAGATTGCGGCGTTCCAGCGCACGGTCAGGATTACGGCGCGGGTTGTAATAGGATGGGCCTTTGACCAAGCCGACCAGCAGCGCGACCTGGTGCAGTTTCAGTTCCGACAACGGCTGGCTGAAGAAATACTGGCTGGCAAGACCGAAACCGTGGACCGCGCGCTGACCATCCTGACCGACGAACACCTCGTTCAGGTACGCCTCAAGGATTTCCTGTTTGCTGTAATGGATTTCCAGCAGGATCGCCATCATGGCTTCGGTCAGCTTACGGGTAATGCTGCGCTCGTTGGTCAGATAGAAGTTCTTGACCAACTGCTGAGTCAGCGTTGAACCGCCCTGACGCATCTGGCCAGCAGATGCGTTGACCCAGAATGCACGGGCAATCGACTTCGGCGAAACGCCAAAATGATGATAGAAATCGCGATCTTCGACCGTCACCAGCGTATCCAGCAGGTACGGCGGCGCCTGATCGAGCTTGATCAGAATGCGGTCTTCGAGGTTTTTCGGGTACAGACCGCCGATCATCAGCGGCTCAAGGCGCGCAACGGCCAGCTTTGAGCCATTGGCTGAGGTCAGGTCGGCAACGTAATCGCCGGAAAACCGTACGTGGATCTGCTGAGCAGGATCGGCACCCTCATAGAACTGAAAACCACGGGTATTCAGGTCGACGTTGTTGCCATTCACCGAAGCAGCACCCGGCCCATTAGCCACGCTTTCACGCCGATAACCCAAAGCGTCGAGCTCGATCAGGAAATCATCGCGAGACAGCTTCTGGCCGACAAACAGCTCCAGCGGACGCGCATAAACCTTCGCCGGGATGGTCCAGCGCTTGCCCGAGAATTTTTCCTGAACGATGGAGTCCAGGTAAACGGCGAAGCAGGCCAGGACCACCAGGCCCACAAGACTGAGTTTCAGGGCCCAGCCCAACAGGCTGCGAAGGCGGCTGTTGGCGGGTTTGGGGGATTTTTTTGAAGTGCGGGATCGAGTCATGGCGGCGGATTATACGCACTTTCAAGGTCATCGGCAGACCACCCTCACAGCGGTTTGCAGCAATGCGCCGAGCGGCCATAATGGCCACCTTTAGTCACCTCGAATCGACTTACTCTTCTTTCAAGGATTGTCCGTGAGCCAGACACTGATAGCAGCGCTGCAAAACCCTGCCCTGTTTCCCCACCCGGTGGAGCAATTTCAGGTCATCGAGACGCATATTTCCTGGGTGTTGCTCACAGGCCCCTATGTCTACAAGATCAAGAAACCGATGAACTTCGGCTTTCTCGATTTCACCACGCTAGAGGCGCGCGGACACTTTTGCCAGGAAGAACTGAAGCTCAATAAGCGTCTTACTGAAGATTTGTATCTGGAAGTGTTGCCAATCACCGGCAGCGCAGAAGCTCCGCAACTGGGGGGCGATGGAGAGGCAATCGAGTACGTGCTGAAGATGCGCCAATTCCCGCAGGATGGCCTGCTCAGCACGCTGCAAGCGAAAGGCGAACTGACCACTGCGCACATCGACGACATGGCCCGCCAGATCGCTGATTTCCACACTGCCGCTCCCAAGGTTTTGTCAGAAAACGTTCTTGGATCGCCCGAAAGCGTGATGGCCCCCGTCACTCAGAACTTTGAGCAGATTCTGCCGTTCCTCAGCGAAAAGGCTGACCTGATTCAGCTGGAAGCATTGGAGGCCTGGGCCAAGACCAGCTTCGAGCGTTTGAAGCCGTTGATGGCGCAACGCAAGGCCGAGGGTTTCATTCGTGAATGCCATGGCGACATCCACTTGGGCAACATCACCCTGATCGACGGCAAGGTGGTGATTTTCGATTGCATCGAGTTCAACGAACCGTTCCGCATGACCGACGTTTACGCCGACATCGGTTTCCTGGCCATGGACCTGGAAGATCGCGGCCTGAAGAGCCTGTCTCGCCGATTGATCAGCCAGTATCTGGAGCACACCGGCGATTACGCGGGCCTGGAACTGCTGAATTTCTACAAGGCTTATCGCGCACTGGTTCGCGCCAAGGTTTCGCTGTTCAGCCTGTCACCCGACGCAGATCACGTTCAGCGCGCCACCACTCTGCGCCAGTATCGTAACTACGCCAATCTCGCCGAAAGCTACAGCGCCATCCCGTCGAACTTCCTGGCAATCACCCATGGCGTATCCGCTGTCGGCAAAAGCCATGTTGCCATGCGATTGGTCGAAGCGCTGGGCGCCATTCGCCTGCGTTCGGATGTAGAACGCAAGCGACTGTTCGGTGAAAGCACCGACCTGTACTCCGCAGAGGTCAGCGACACTACGTACACGCGCCTGAATGAATTGGCAGCCGTGGTCCTGCAGGCAGGCTTCCCGGTAGTCATCGACGCCACCTACCTCAAGTTCGCACAGCGCGAGGCCACCGCAAAAGTCGCAGAAAATACCGGCACGGCTTTCTTGATCATTGATTGCGCCGCACCAAAAGCCGTCATCGAGGGCTGGCTAGCGCAGCGTCAGGCAAAGAATGAAGACCCTTCAGACGCCACGATGGAAGTCATCGAATCCCAGTTGGCCAATCGTGAGCAACTGACTGCCGATGAAACCCTGCGCAGCCGTCATGTGGAGACCAACTTGAGCAGCGATCTGGACAAGCTGGTCACGGATATTCGCCAGGTCCTGCCTGGCCTGTAAACCAGCTGATTGCCAATCGTCGAGCCGTGACGGATGCCTCTTCACGGCTTGACGATGGTGGCATTATAATGGCGCCAGAATTCCAACAAGGTGACGCCAAGATGAACCAGCCCAAGCAGCTCGACTCGCCGCTCTTCGCATTGCTGCGAAAAGACGACGTGAATGCATTCAATCTCCAACGTCCCAACAATGGCCAGATCGATCTGGCGGGTGGCGACTTCCGCGGCCTGGATCTTCGCGAACTCAACGCAGCCGACATCGACTTCACCGATGCTTATTTCCGCTCTGCCGACTTGCGCGGTGTGGACTTCCGCACGACGTCGCTTGAAGGGGCAAGCATCGCCCATGCGCAGATCTCAGGGGCCTATTTCCCTCCTGAATTGAGCGCTGACGAGATCCTGATGTCGGTTAATTTTGGCACCCGTCTGCGTTACCGCACCCGCTGAGCCTTCCGATAGCCGCCGTTCGGCAGCCGGCACCCGCCCTGCATGCGCAACCAGGCCGGGTCCGTAGATCCCCTTCCTGCTTTCATTACCGCTACCGTTCGGCGCTTATTCAGAATTTTCTCGCTGATAGATCGAGAGATGTCCTACAGGCAACTACACTCATTCCAAGGCTCATCCCTGCAGTATGGTCGAGCCCAGGAGGCAGTATCCAAGGAGCAACACTCGCATGGAGGCATCAACAATGACGCTTATGAACAAGGACGACGAACTGCAACGAATGAAAAATCTGGGCAAGACATCCGCCCAATGGCTGCACGCAGCCGGCATTCACAAAGCAGCCGATCTGCGCAGACTCGGCTCCATCGAGGCGTACCAAGCCGTCAAAAAACGAGGCTTTAGAGTCTCGAAAACCTTTCTGTACTCTATCGAAGCCGCTCTGCAAGGGATGGGTTGGAAAGAGTTGCTGGACGAGCAAAAAGCCGCGCTCAACCGGAAGCTGGAAACGCCTGACGGACTCCGGACAGCCACAGCCGAAGAAACTGCAAAATAGTTTGAGATCGCCTGTTGACTTACAAATGAGAATCACTATGATTATCACATCCAGTCGCGAGACTGGCCGGTAACCTGAAAGGCTCCTTGGTTCGGACTCTCAGATTATCTCCTCATCAGGCTAATCACGGTTTTTGACCCGGCTTTTTGCCGGGTCTTTTTTTGCCTGCACATTTGCATACGACCTATGAACCAACACCCAACTCGGCGAGCAGCTCATCCAGCAGACTCGTCGCCCCAAGACGCACCCTCCCTGCTTCCAACCAGAAGGGACCGAATCTGGCCTGTGTCATTTCGATGTAGGTTCGCGCCTCCGCCAGCGTCCGAACATTTCCCGCAGCTTTGAATCCGACCTGTGGACCAAGCTCGGCAATGGCCTCGATCAGAATTCTCGCGGCCTGCGGGGTAGCGCTGACGATCTGCTTGCCCGTGCTGGTCTTGAGAAAAGCGGCGCCTGCACGAATCGCAGTCCGACAAGCGTCGTGAATGATCTGCGGGTCGCGCAGGATTCCCGTTTCCAGGGTGACGGTCAACATGCCCCGCCGCCCGCACTTTGCCCTGCACGCGGCAACCATCTCTCCCCCCAACTGTTTGTTACCAGCCAGTTGAGCGTGGAAGGGATAGACCAGATCGATTTCGTCAGCTCCTGTAAGCATTGCGGCCTGGGCTTCAGATTCGACTGTATCGACGCAAGCCCCGCCGTTGGGGAAGTTGACCACCGCCACGACCTTTACATTTCGCGCACGCAAATCGTCGAGCAGCCGTCGCGCGAGCCCGGCAAACCGGGGCAATACACAGACAGCGGCAACATTGCCTACCGGTGTCAGCGCTCTTTCGCATAGCGAAATAATGCGTTCGGCTGTGTCATCCGCGTTGAGCGATGTCAGCTCCAACAGTCCAATGGCTTTTTGCGCGATCACTTGGTCGCTCTCATTCATCCCGCTCATATCGCCTCCCTGGACACCTGTGATTTACGGGAGCGACGATAATCCAACGCGGTAGTGCGTGAACGGCAATGCGGGCTGCGCAGAGCAGGCCTACGCAGTTATCAGAAAGATCCTAAGGATTTTGCCTGCCAAAAACGGCTTGCAGTCATTGATCAGGCTTGCGCATCTGGGCGCAATAGTCCTGATCTGGTACTGCGGCGGTGTACCAGACGTAATCGGCAGTTCCAGGCTGAACGTCGCTGCCAACCTGGGCCAGCAGCAATACGATGGGGCGTTCGGGACTGCCCAGATCAGTCATATGCAATGGAACACCCAGGTCTTTGCGCACGTGGTAACTGCCCGCAAACAACAAGGCGGGCGTTGGCGCGTCTATTACGGCGCGAGCCATGCGCCGGTCACGTTGTTGCTGGATCGCCAGCATCGCCGGCAATGCGTCTTCGGGGAGCATCCCGCAATGGGAATCGCGAACCTGCGCCAGCAACTTTTCCCGGACAGCATCGCTTGTGGATAAGGTGCCGCTGAGCACGGGGCGCCGATGGTAGATCGCCCCCACCTCCCAGGCTCCAAGATTGGCCGCAAGCACGGGGTATGGCTGGGCCAAAGCAAACCGCATCACCGGCCCATAAAGCGCCCAATCCCAGCCTTTTTGCCACCCGAGCGCAGCAGGCAAGTCAGCAGGATACTGGCCCTGACGGATATCACGCTGCACAACGTCAGCCTGTTTTTGCTGGTCCGGCGTGAGCATTTCGAGCAGAAGGCTGCCTTGCGGTCGCTGATCGCCGAGCGCCTGGAGGAGCCACAACTCCAAAGCGTGATGGTCAGGATTGTCATGCTGCTCGCCAACCAATACGTGCGGCGCCACAGCGAGGCGCGCTATCAATTGCTGCGGAGTCAGGGATTGCCCACTGCCAAGTTCCCGAATCATGCCCAGATCCACATGTTCGTGCCCCTCAGGGCTTTGCCAGAAAGGTAGGGGCGGCAACGTCGACGAGGACTGGCAAGCACTCGCCAATGACAACACCAGTATCAGCACATATCGACGCACGGACATTCCCTCTTCAGCGCGCGATGATCAGTGGATGACCACGCTCCGGATGACGCTGCACCAACACTTCCAGACCGAACACCGTCTTCAGGGCGTCAGGGGTCAGCACCGCATCTGGCGTTCCTTGCGCGAACGCACGACCGGACTCAAGCAATACCAACCGGTCGCAATACCGTGCTGCCAGATTGAGGTCATGGAGAATCACCATCACGGCACCACCTCGATTGGCGAACTCCCGCACAGCCTGCAACGTGGTGTGCTGATGCAGCGGATCGAGCATCGACGTCGGCTCGTCCAGCAGCAGGGTCTGGCCATCCTCACCCGGCCACAACTGCGCCAGCACCCTGGCCAGATGAACCCTCTGACGCTCGCCGCCAGACAACGCGAGGTAGCTACGATCATGCAAGTGCAGCGCGTCGGCGGCTTCGAGTGACGCTTGAATGATCTGAGCATCGCGCTGGCGACCACTGTCATGAGGCAGCCGCCCCATCGCCACTACTTCCTGAACCTTGAACGCAAAGCTCAATGTCGAACTCTGCGGCAAGACGGCCAAACGGCGCGCGCGCTGCTGACCGCTCCAGTGCGCCAGCGGCTGACCATCAAGCCAGAGCTGCCCCTGCGTCGTTTTCAACTCTCCACACAATGCACCCAGCAACGTGCTCTTGCCAGCACCGTTCGGCCCCAGCACACCTAGCATTTCGCCTGGATTGAGCGTCAAGTCGATTTCCGCGAGCACACATTTGCCATCGCGATGAACGCTAAGGTTCTCGGCCTTCATCATCAGGTGCGCCCTCGAACCAGCAGGAACAGGAAAAAAGGCGCACCGATGAACGCTGTGACAATGCCGATCGGCAATTCCGCGGGGGTCAGCACGAGTCGAGCGAAGACGTCTGCGAACAGCAAAAGAGTCGCGCCCGCCAACGCCGACGCAGGCAACACGACACGGTGATCAGGCCCGGCAATCAAGCGGACCAGATGTGGGACGATCAGTCCAACGAAGCCAATCAGCCCCGCCGCTGCAACGGCCGCGCCGACACCCAAAGCGATGCACAGCACCAGTTCGCGCTTCAGCCGCTCGACTTCGATGCCCAGATGCCGGGCCTCCGATTCGCCAAGCAACAAAGCGTTCAGCGCCTTGGCCCTGCGTGGCAACCAGAGGATGACCAGCACGCAGACCATCAGCAATGGCCACAGGCGCGCGTAACTGGCGCCATTGAGCGTGCCCAGGTTCCAGAAAGTCAGGGTACGCAGGGCGGCGTCATCGGCGAGATAGGTGAACAGCCCGATGATCGAACCCGCCAACGCCGTCATCGCCACCCCGGCCAGCAGCATGATCCCGACGCTGGTTTGACCCTCCCGCCGCCCCAGTCGATAAACGATGCCCGTCACGGCCAGCCCGCCGGTAAACGCGAAGATCGACAACACGTAAGGTTCCAGCACAGGCGGCATTCCACCCAGCGAAGCGCCCGCAATGATCGCGATAGCAGCACCCAAAGCCGCGCCACTGGATACGCCGACCAGACCGGGGTCTGCCAACGGATTACGGAACAACCCCTGCATTGCCACACCCGACAACGCCAGAACAGCACCCACGGCCAGGCCCAGCAAGGTACGCGGCACGCGAATCTGACCAAGGATCAATTCAGCCTGCTGCAAGTTGTCCCCGGCCACAGGCAGGCCCAGCAAACGCAAACCGGCGCGCAGCGTGTCGATCAGCGGCAGGCTGACGGGCCCGAGTGCCAGCGACAGCCAGATCGCCAGCAGGCACGCCAGGCTTAAAGTAATGAACAGGGTGCGAGGTTGCAGAATGACCCTCATTGAGCGGCCGATACCTTGGCGTTAAGCGAACCGCCTGGTGGGTAAAAGGCTTTGGAAAGGGTTTTCATCGCCTCAGGAAGACGCGGCCCCAGACCGCCCACGAGCAAGGTGGGATCAACTTCTATCAACCTGTTATTACGAGCAGCTTGTGTCGCAGCCAGCAGAGGGTTTTCCCGCAACAACGCGTCGCGGGATGAGGCGCCGTTCTGCGCGCGGTCGGTGAACACCAGAACCTGGGGGTTCAAGCCGGTCATGGCCTCGGCAGAAAAAATCTTGTAACCGGTATGAGTCGCAAGATTACGGCCTCCAGCCTGCTTGATCAGCCAGTCGCCAACCGTGCCCACACCCGCAACCATGGGTGCCGCCCCGGCATGGCTGACCAGCAACAATACACCTGGCGCCGATTGATGCAGCTGTGCCTGGGCGACCCAATCGTGTTGGCCTTGCAGTTGTTTGGTGTATTGCTCGCTCAACTGATTTGCCCGCGCCTCATCACCGAGCAGCGCCCCCAGCCTCTTCAGATTGCCCTGCAGCGCAGTGACATCGGCGCCAGCGGAGAACACTTCGATCTTTACCCCTGCGCCGCGCAATTGCTCAAGCACGGGCGGCGGCCCCATTTCTTCAGTGCCAATCAGAATATTGGGACGCAAACTCAGGATGCCTTCAGACGACAACTGCCGCTGATAACCAATGCTGGGCAGAGATTTGATCGACTCGGGATGCTGACTCGTGGTGTCGATGCCGACCAGATGCGACTCTGCGCCCAACGCGACCACCCACTCAGTCAACGCACCGCCGGCACTCACCCAACGTTGCGAGGCTTCCTGCGCCGACGCCAGATGAGTGAACAGAAGCCCGGTCAGGATCGCGGTCAGCTTGGTCATGGAGCGCATATCGGGGGAGTCCTTTATAGGGAGAAAACACGCCTGATCGGTCTTGGAAGATCTGGCTTGGAACCGTATCGGATCGACGCGCGATTTGCCGAGCTGTCAGACTAGGACGCTCGGCACAGCCGGGCAATTTGATAATTATTTGCATTTACGCGTCAAGCGCGAAGGAGACTCCGCTGGAATACTTGTGTAACGGGGATGACCTGGCTGAGGGAAAAAGCCGAGGTTTCGATGTCGACGGGCTGCAACTCCTGGCGGTCAGGCGCGCGGGTCAGGTTCATGTCTACCGGAACCGTTGCCCGCACCGCGGCGTGCCCCTGGAGTGGCACCCGGACCAGTTTCTCGATGCCAGCGCCAGCCTGATTCGATGCGCGACCCACGGCGCACTGTTTCTGATCGAGAGTGGCGAATGCATCGCCGGCCCTTGCGAGGGCAAATATCTGAGCGCGATCGATTGCGGCGAAGACGCTCAAGGTATCTGGATCAATCCACCAGAACAGGACTAAGCGGGCGCTTATCTGTGAGGTGGATTTCCAGGCGACGATCAACGCGCACCTCCTCGGGCGTCAGTTGCACGCCGTAGGCCAGCACTTCGACTCCCGCCTGTACCGCACTCCTCAACGCCTCGGCGTACGCTGCGTCGATTTCCTCCGCCGGGCGCACCGCTTCTATGCCCGTCAGGTTGACGCAGTACAGCAGTACCGCGCGCACACCCTCTCGCGCCAGCGCTGCCAGCTCCCGCAAATGCTTGGCACCGCGCTGAGTAACGGCATCGGGAAAGGCCGCCACGTTGCTGTCGTCAAAGCCCAGCGTCACGCTCTTCACTTCGAGGAACAGCGGGCCTTGCGGGTAGTCCAGACGGAAGTCCACGCGGCTGTTTTCCTGCCCGTACGCCACTTCGCGATTGAGCGCAGTAAAACCGTTCAGTTCGGTGATCACCCCCGCGAGCAGCGCTTCTTCCACCAGTTTGTTCGCGCGCCCTGTGTTCACGCAGGCAAAGCGTCCCTGAGGGGTTTCGCTGATTTCCCAAGTGCCCGGCAACTTGCGCTTGGGGTCGTTGGAACGACTGAACCAGACGCGACCGTTGGGCATCATGCAGTTGAACATCGAGCCGGTGTTGGGGCAATGGATGGTCAGACGTTCGCCGCCAGGCGTTTCGATATCCGCGAGAAAACGCTTGTAGCGCTGAATCAGACGGCCTTCTTCGAGCTCGGGAGAAAAACGCATCAGCCTTGCCAACTCCGCAAGCCACGAGCGATTCGGTCCACCGCTTCCTGTAGGCGCGGCAGGCTCTGGGTGTAGGCAAAACGCACGTGGTGACTGGCCTGATAGCGCCCGAAATCCAGCCCCGGAGTGAAGGCGACGTGTTCCGTTTCCAGAAAATGCCGGCAGAATGCGAATGCATCGCCGCCAAACGCACTGATATCGGCATAAAGATAGAAAGCGCCCTCGGGTTCGACAGCGATCTTGAAGCCCAGCTCCCGCAGGGCGGGAAGCAGGAAGTCCCGACGCTTGCCAAATTCCGCCCTACGTTGCTCGAGGATTTCCAGGGTTTGAGGCTCGAAACAAGCCAGCGCCGCACTTTGCGCCATGCTCGGAGCACTGATGTAGAGGTTTTGCGCGAGCTTTTCCAGGTCGCCAATCGCCGCTTCCGGCGCGACCAGCCAACCCAGTCGCCAACCGGTCATACCGAAGTACTTGGAAAAACTATTCAGCACGAACGCGTCGTCATCCACTTCCAGCACGCTGGCGGCGTCGGTTCCGTAGGTGAGGCCGTGATAAATTTCGTCCACCACCAAATGACCGTGCCGCGCCTTGAGCGAGGCGGACAGTGCTGCGAGCTCGTCGCGATGCAGCAGTGTGCCGGTCGGGTTCGCTGGCGACGCCACCAGTGCGCCCACGCTGTCCTGGTCCCAATGTCGAGAGACCAGATCCGGCGTCAGTTGATAACGCACCTCCGGACCAACGGGCACCAGCTGTGCAGCGCCTTCCACCAATCTCAGAAAATGCCGGTTGCAGGGGTAACCCGGATCGGCCAGCAGCCAGTGCTTGCCCGGATCGACCAGCAGGCTCGCCGCCAACAGCAAGGCTCCTGAGCCCCCGGGTGTGATCAGAATCCTGCCCGGATCAACATTCACCCCGTAGCGTTGTGCATAAAACCCGGAAATGGCCTCGCGCAACTCAGGCAAACCTCGGGCAGCGGTGTAGCGGGTCTTCCCGGCGGCCAACGCAGCCTGCCCGGCCTTGATGATGGGTTCAGCGGTAGTGAAATCCGGCTCACCGATCTCCAGGTGAATGACGTCGTGCCCCGCTGCCTGCAATTCATTGGCACGGGCCAGCAGCGCCATGACATGAAAGGGTTCGATGGCGCGACTGCGCGCGCTGTAGGGCTGGGGCATTGGCCTTCCTTTAAAGACGAGTGTGCGAAACGATTCGCCGATTCTACCCAACCGCCTGCCTCGCTACAGGCTTTATCGCTTCTGTGGGCAGATATGCCGGTGATCCACAAAAGCAGATGATGTCGCAGAAGGGGCTAGACTGATGGCACTGCAAAATAATATAAAACCGGGCGCTTTGGCTGTGGTCATAGTTCACGGGCGCGTTGTAGAGCCATGCTCGACAACCGGGAGTAGCGCGCTCCGATTCGATCTGGTAAGTTCGCCCGCTTGCAGCCGCAGGGCCGGCAGGTGTCGGCGATGGATCATTACCCTGCGCAATGGCTTAGAAGAGTGAGAGGCGGTCCGTTCATGCCCACCGAAGAAAAGCAAAAAAGCAATCAAACGATCAGCGGTTTCGAACCCTACGTTCCGACGAAGGATGAGGAATACATGGGCAAGCCCATGCGCGCTCACTTCGTCAAGATCCTGAACAAGTGGAAACAGGATCTGATGCAGGAAGTCGACCGCACGGTTGATCATATGAAGGACGAAGCGGCCAACTTCCCTGACCCTGCTGACCGTGCAAGTCAGGAAGAAGAGTTCGCCCTGGAACTGCGTGCTCGTGACCGTGAGCGCAAGTTGATCAAGAAGATCGACAAGACGCTGCAACTGATCGAAGACGAAGAGTACGGCTGGTGTGAGTCCTGCGGCATCGAGATCGGCTTGCGCCGCCTGGAAGCCCGCCCGACTGCCGACCTGTGCATCGACTGCAAGACGCTGGCTGAAATCAAGGAAAAACAGATCGGTAAATGATCCTGTTTTCCATATAAGACAAAGGACGCTTCGGCGTCCTTTGTTGTTTTGGAGTTGTCCAAAAAACGATTTCCAGTACCATCACCGCCCATGAAATCCCCTTCTTATATAGGGCGCTTTGCGCCAACGCCCAGCGGCTATCTGCACTTCGGCTCTCTGGTCGCGGCATTGGCGTCGTACCTGGACGCGCGCGCTGTCGGCGGCAAATGGCTGATGCGCATGGAAGACCTGGACCCGCCCCGCGAAGAGCCGGGTGCGCAAGCCGCGATCCTCAAGACACTGGAAACCTACGGGTTCGAGTGGGATGGCGAACTGGTCAGACAAAGCGACCGGCATGACGCCTATCAGAACATTATCAATCGCTGGTTCAGTCACGGGCTCGCCTACGCTTGCACCTGTTCGCGTAAACAGCTGGAAGATTTCCAGGGTATTTACCCAGGCTTCTGTCGTAACGCAGGGCATTCGCCTGACAATGCCGCCATCCGGATTCGTGTGCCGGAACTGGAATACCGGTTCGAAGACCGGGTTCAGGGTGAGTTTCGTCAGCACCTGGGCCGAGAGGTGGGCGATTTCGTGATCCGCCGCCGCGATGGTCTGTACGCCTATCAACTCGCGGTGGTCCTCGACGATGGCTGGCAAGGCGTGACTGACATCGTGCGTGGCGCCGACCTGCTGGACTCCACACCGCGCCAGCTGTACCTGCAGGAACTGCTCGGCCTGCCGCAACCGCGATACCTGCATGTCCCGCTGATCACCCAGCCCGATGGCCACAAGCTGGGTAAGTCCTACCGATCCCCGCCTCTGCCGTCCGATCAGGCCACACCGCTTCTGCTTCGGGCGTTGCGCGCGCTTGGACAACCGGTACCGAGCGAACTGTCCCATGCCACACCACGGGAAGTGCTCGACTGGGGAATCGCCCATTGGAGTGCCGATTTGATTCCACGGGTCGCCACTATCGAAGAAGCTCGAATAGACTGATCTAGAGCGGTTGCTCCAAACTGCACCACAAAGCTGGCCGAAACGTCGCTTGCAGCCTGATAGCCATCCGTTACCATGCCGCTCCTTCAGTCGCGTCAGTCAACCTGGGAGGCCAGATGTACATTTATCGATTGGTCCTGCTTCTCGTGGTAGGCATCTACCTCTTCTCCCCGGCCATCATGGACTGGTGGATCGACGCGACAGGCGCCTGGTACCGGCCTTACATGCTATGGCTGATCCTGATCGTGGTGACTTTCATTCTGCAGAGCCAACGAGATGCCGATGAGCTTTAGCCTGACCCAGATGATCCTGGTCAGCGCCGCCTACCTTCTGGTTCTGTTCAGCGTGGCCTGGATCAGTGAGCGTGGCCTGATCCCACGATGGATCATCCGTCACCCGCTGACCTACACCTTGTCCCTGGGTGTCTATGCCAGCGCATGGGCGTTTTACGGCACCGTGGGCCTGGCCTACCAATACGGCTACGGTTTTTTGTCCAGTTATCTGGGCGTATCGGGCGCTTTTCTGCTGGCTCCGGTACTGCTGTACCCCATTCTGAAGATCACCCGCACCTATCAGCTATCGTCGCTGGCTGACCTGTTCGCGTTCCGTTTTCGCAGCACCTGGGCCGGTGCACTGACCACGATCTTCATGCTGATCGGCGTTTTGCCGCTGCTGGCCCTGCAAATTCAGGCCGTCGCGGATTCGATGGCGATCCTGACCCGCGAGCCCGTTCGCAACTACGTGGCCTTTGCCTTCTGCGTGCTGATCATCCTGTTCACCATCTTCTTCGGCTCGCGGCACATCGCCACGCGGGAGAAACATGAAGGGCTGGTGTTCGCCATCGCCTTCGAGTCGGTGATCAAGCTGGTGGCCCTCGGAGGCATCGGGATTTATGCGCTGTATGGCGTATTCGACGGCCCGGCAAGCCTTGAACAATGGCTGCTGCAGAATCAAAGCGCGCTGGCTGCACTGCACACCCCCTTGCAGGAAGGCCCATGGCGCACGCTGCTGCTGGTGTTCTTCGCCTCGGCAATCGTGATGCCGCACATGTATCACATGACCTTCACCGAAAATCTCAACCCGCGCTCACTGGTCAGCGCCAGTTGGGGCCTGCCCCTGTTTCTGCTGCTGATGAGCCTGGCAGTGCCTCTGGTACTGTGGGCCGGGCTGAAACTGGGTGCCACCACTAGCCCTGAATACTTCACCCTCGGCATCGGCATTGCAGCCAATAACAAGCTGCTGGCGCTGCTGGCCTATGTGGGCGGGCTTTCGGCGGCGAGCGGACTGATCATCGTCACCACGCTGGCGTTGTCTGGCATGGCTTTGAACCATCTGGTCCTGCCGCTCTATCAGCCGCCTGCCGAGGGCAACATCTATCGCTGGCTTAAATGGACCCGCCGCGGGCTGATCGTCGCGATCATCATGGCGGGTTATGGCTTCTATCTGCTGCTGGGCGCCAAGCAAGACCTTGCGAATCTGGGCATTGTCGCCTTCGTCGCCACGCTGCAGTTCTTACCAGGAGTGCTTTCGGTCCTCTACTGGCCAGCAGCCAACCGTCGCGGCTTCATGGCGGGCTTGATCGCCGGCATCGCGGTGTGGATGCTCAGCATGCTGTTTCCGCTGATCGGCAACTTCCAGGGCTTTTACATCCCGCTGTTGAACATGATTTACGTGCTGGACGACACCAGCTGGCACATGGCGGCAATCGCGTCGCTGGCCGCTAACGTGCTGGTGTTCACGCTGATTTCGCTGTTCAGCAACCCGAGCCCCGAAGAAGCCAGCGCCGCGGAAGCCTGCGCCGTGGACAACGTTCGTCGTCCGCAACGACGCGAGCTGCACGCGGTATCGCCTCAGGAGTTTGCCACGCAACTGGCAAAACCGTTGGGGGCGAAGGCGGCGCAAAAGGAAGTCGAACAGGCTTTGCGCGACCTCTATCTGCCATTCGATGAGCGCCGCCCTTATGCCCTGCGCCGTTTGCGTGATCGCATTGAGGCTAACTTGTCCGGGCTGATGGGGCCAAGCGTCGCACAGGACATGGTTGAAACCTTCCTGCCTTATAAATCAGGCAGCGAAAACTACGTGACAGAAGACATTCACTTCATCGAGAGCCGTCTCGAGGACTATCACTCGCGCCTTACCGGGCTTGCCGCCGAGCTCGATGCATTGCGCCGCTACCATCGCCAGACCCTGCAGGAGCTGCCGATGGGTGTCTGCTCGCTGGCCAAGGATCAAGAGATCCTGATGTGGAACAAGGCCATGGAAGAGCTCACCGGCATAGGCGCGCAACGCGTCGTCGGATCGAGGCTTGAAACCATCGTCGACCCATGGCGGCAACTGCTGCTGGGCTTCATCAACGTGCCGGACGAACACCTGCACAAGCAACGTCTGGCGCTGGACGGCCAGACCCGCTGGCTGAATTTGCACAAAGCCGCCATCGATGAGCCGCTGGCGCCGGGTAACAGCGGCTTGGTGATCCTCGTCGAAGACCTGACTGACACTCAGATGCTGGAAGACAAACTGGTGCATTCGGAGCGCCTTGCGAGCATTGGTCGTCTGGCTGCCGGCGTTGCCCACGAGATCGGCAACCCGATCACCGGCATCGCCTGCCTTGCGCAAAACCTGCGCGAAGAGCGCGAGGAAGACGGCGAACTGACGGAAATCAGCAGCCAGATCATCGAACAGACCAAACGCGTGTCGCGCATCGTGCAGTCGCTGATGAGCTTCGCCCACGCAGGCGGACATCAACATGCCGACGAAGCGGTGTGCCTGGCCGAAGTCGCGCAGGATGCCATTGGTCTGCTGGCGCTGAATCGCCGGAATTTCGAGGTGCATTTCTATAACCTGTGCAACCCGAACCACTGGGTCGATGGCGATCCGCAGCGCCTGGCTCAGGTGCTGATCAACCTGCTTTCAAACGCACGTGACGCCTCGCCTGCGGGCAGCGCGGTACGGGTAAAGAGTGAGGCCTGCGAACATACGGTGGATTTGATCGTCGAAGATGAAGGCACCGGAATTCCCAAAGCAATCATGGACCGCTTGTTCGAACCGTTCTTCACCACCAAGGATCCGGGCGAAGGAACAGGACTGGGGCTCGCACTGGTCTATTCCATCGTTGAAGAGCATTATGGACAAATCACCATCGACAGCCCGGCTGACCCCGAGCAACAGCGCGGAACCCGTATTCGGGTGACCCTGCCGCGACATGTCGAAGCGACGTCCGCCGTGAACTGAGACCGTCGAGAGAATCGAATCAATGCCGCACATTTTGATCGTCGAAGACGAAACCATCATCCGCTCTGCCTTGCGTCGCCTGCTGGAACGAAATCAGTACCAGGTCAGTGAAGCCGGATCCGTGCAGGAAGCTCAGGAACGTTTCAGCATCCCCTCGTTTGATCTGATCGTCAGTGACCTGCGCCTGCCCGGCGCGCCCGGCACCGAACTGATCAAACTCGGCCAGGGTAAGCCTGTGCTGATCATGACCAGCTACGCCAGCCTGCGCTCGGCCGTGGATTCAATGAAGATGGGCGCGGTGGACTACATCGCCAAACCCTTCGACCACGATGAAATGCTCCAGGCGGTTTCGCGCATCCTGCGTGACCGGCAGACGGTGCAAAGCATTCAGGCCGAACGCGTCGCGGCGGGCAAGGCATCCGCTGCCGACAAGCCAGGTGCTGACAATAGCAATGGCGAGATCGGCATCATCGGTTCCTGTCCACCGATGCAGGATCTGTACAACAAGATCCGCAAAGTGGCGCCGACCGACTCCAATGTCCTGATCCAGGGTGAGTCCGGCACAGGTAAAGAACTGGTGGCCCGCGCCCTGCACAACCTTTCGCGCCGCGCCAAGGCGCCGATGATTTCGGTGAACTGCGCGGCGATCCCCGAAACGCTGATCGAGTCCGAACTGTTCGGCCATGAGAAAGGCGCTTTCACCGGTGCCAGCGCAGGTCGCGCAGGCCTTGTGGAAGCCGCCGATGGTGGCACGCTGTTTCTCGACGAAATCGGCGAGCTGCCGCTCGAAGCGCAGGCTCGCCTGTTGCGCGTGCTTCAGGAGGGCGAGATTCGCCGGGTCGGCTCAGTGCAGTCGCAAAAGGTCGACGTTCGTCTGATCGCCGCGACCCACCGCGACCTCAAGAGCCTGGCCAAGGTCGGTCAGTTCCGTGAAGACCTTTATTACCGTCTCCACGTGATAGCCCTGAAATTGCCAGCCCTGCGTGAGCGTGGTGCCGACGTCAACGAGATCGCCAATGCGTTCCTCGCCCGTCAGAGCGCCAAAGCCGGACGTAACGATCTGAAGTTTGGCCCCGACGCCGAGCAGGCTATTCGTCATTATTCCTGGCCGGGTAACGTGCGGGAACTGGAAAACGCAGTCGAGCGCGCGGTCATTCTGTGCGAAAGCCCGGAAATCTCGGCTGACCTGCTGGGCATCGACATCGAGCTCAGTGATCTGGATGTCGATGAGTTCATCGGTCTGGCACCACAGACCTCCAGTTCCGCAAGCTCCACCGCCCATGAACCGACCGAAGATCTCTCACTGGAAGACTACTTCCAGCACTTCGTTCTTGAGCATCAGGATCACATGACCGAAACCGAACTGGCGCGCAAACTCGGCGTCAGCCGCAAGTGCCTGTGGGAACGTCGCCAGCGTCTGGGTATCCCTCGTCGCAAGACCGGTGTAGCCAGCGAAACCTGAGGCGCAATCCTCGCACAGGGCTCTGGCACGCGGTGTTCAGGGCTTGTGAAAAAACTGTTACCTCATCAGCGACACGTAACAAAAGCCGGGGCGTACGGTAACGTAACCCCGGTTTTTTTTGGCCTGCGCAAAATAGCGTCGTTTTGCCACACCCCCGTGTTTAAAGGCCTGCAGCGTTTTACACAAAAGTTGGCACGGCTTCTGCTACATGTATTCGTACAAGAACAACAAAAATCAGTCACCCGCAAAACAACACAATAAAAACAAGACGAATCGACTCACGCATAACAAGAACAACACGGCGGAGGCGCAGCTAACTGATTCTTTTGGAGAGGCGTTGCATTTGGGACTTGTCCCGCAACCAGGCCGAGAACAACAAAAAACTACCCTAAGGTAGAGCCTGAACTGGTTGGATCGATTGATCATTGCAGCACAGCGACCAAAGCAATCCGTTTGCTCTTGACTCCCGATTGGGAGGTTTCACAGGCGAAAGCCGTGAATTGGGCGCTCAACAAAAACAAAAAGCCCAACAGACAATAAAAATAAGAGCACGCACTTTGGGGGAGCTTCGGCTCCCCCAGTAGCTTCCGGGACAAAGATCCTGACGCGACATCCCCTCATAACAAGCCCTAAACCCCCGTTCAGCCTGCCTCAAGACGGCGTTCGCGCAGCGTCCTACACCATCCCTCGACTAAATGCTAGAATCCCCGCCCATCATGCGGTCATTCTTCGAAATTGGCCGAATATTCCTTCAAACAGTGCATCCCATGCTGAAGAAGCTGTTCCAGTCATTCCGTTCTCCTCTGCGCAAACCGCAGCAACATACGCGTACAACGCCTGAAGTGCTCAGCAGCAGCCAGCATTCGTTGCAGCGCAATCAATTCAGCCGCTATGCGGTGAGCATCGTCGAGCGCCTGCAGAATGCGGGTTACCAGGCCTATCTGGTCGGCGGTTGCGTACGTGACCTGATGCTGGGCATCACGCCGAAAGACTTCGACGTCGCCACCAGCGCCACACCTGAGCAAGTCCGCGCAGAATTCCGCAACGCCCGCATCATCGGCCGCCGTTTCAAACTGGTTCACATCCATTTCGGCCGCGAAATCATCGAGGTGGCGACCTTCCGCGCCAATCACCCGCAAGATGACGAAGACGAAGACAGCAACCAGTCTTCGCGCAACGAGAGCGGGCGGATTCTGCGGGACAACGTGTATGGCACGCTGGAAGAAGACGCCCAGCGTCGCGACTTCACCATCAACGCCCTGTATTACGATCCGGTCACCGAGCGGGTGCTCGATTACGCCAACGGCGTTCACGACATTCGCAATCGCCTGATCCGTCTGATCGGCGATCCGCAACAGCGCTATAAAGAAGACCCGGTGCGGATGCTGCGCGCCGTGCGTTTCGCCGCCAAGCTGGATTTCGGCATTGAAAAACACAGCGCCACGCCGATTCGCCCACTGGCGCCGATGCTGCGCGATATCCCGGCGGCCCGCCTGTTCGAAGAAGTGCTGAAGCTGTTTCTGTCCGGATATGCCGAACCGACCTTCGAGATGCTGGTGGATCTGGAACTCTTCGAGCCCTTGTTCCCGGCCAGCGCCAAGGCGCTGGAGTACAACCCTACTTATACCCACACGCTGATCAGCGAGGCCTTGGCCAATACCGATCTGCGCGTGCGCCAGAACAAACCGGTAACACCGGCGTTCCTGTTTGCTGCATTGCTCTGGCCTGCCCTGCCCGCGCGTGTCCTGCGCTTGCAGGAACGCGGCATGCCACCAATTCCCGCCATGCAGGAAGCGGCTCACGAGCTGATCGCCGAGCAGTGCCAGCGCATCGCCATTCCGAAGCGTTTCACCATGCCGATCCGCGAGATCTGGGACATGCAGGAGCGTCTGCCTCGTCGTTCCGGCAAGCGTGCCGATCTGCTGCTGGACAACCCGCGCTTCCGCGCTGGCTACGACTTCCTGCTGCTGCGTGAAAGCGCTGGCGAGGAAACCGATGGCCTTGGCGAATGGTGGACCGAGTATCAGGACGCCAACGAAGCAGGTCGTCGCGACATGATCCGCGATCTGGGCAGCAAATCCGAAACAACTGGCCAGGGCCCGCGCAAACGTCGCCGCAGTGGCGGTGGCAAGCGCAAACGTGCTGGCGCCGACGCGTCGGAATGATGTCGGAGCAAGCGAACATGGAGCGTGTGTTTATCGGCATGGGCAGCAACCTTGCCGAGCCTGCCGAGCAGCTGCGTGACGCCCTCAAGGCGCTGGCGCAATTGCCGCAAACCAGTTTGTCAGGCGTTTCTTCGTTCTACGTGAGCGACTCGCTGCTACCCGGTCAGCCGCGTTACACCAATGCGGTCGCAGCCCTGGACACGGCGCTGCAACCGCTGGCGCTGCTTGATGCCCTACAAGCCATCGAAAACGGTCAGGGTCGCGAACGCCTCGAGCGCTGGGGGCCGCGAACCCTGGACCTGGACATTCTGCTGTTCGGCGATCGAGTGATCGACGAGCCCCGCTTGAAAGTGCCGCACTACCATATGCAGGCCCGAGCGTTCGTGCTGTATCCGCTCGCCGAACTGGCGCCGGGAATGACCCTTGCCGACGGCCGCGCGCTGGATGGCCTGCTTGCAGGCTGCCCGTTCGAAGGGCTGGAGCGGCTGCACGGTTGACCATCGCCACTTCCTTCCTGGCGAAGTCCCTGTAGCAGTCCGGCCTGTCAGCGGTGGCGTTCCGGGAAACGCTACCGCCGGCAAGCCGGACTGCTACAGAATCGGTTCACCCGATGTTCTCCGTTACACCCTTCGGTAACATCCCGATCAAACCGGTAACACCCGGAATTGACTTCCCGCCCCCTCCTCACGAAGATAAGCGTCCCGAAGCCGGAGTACCGGCCCCTAGGCGCCAAACAGGTCTTTGCAAACATCGCGAAACGACGATGTGCCTGCGTTTGCAGAATGAATCACGCGTTGCTCGCCGTCGTATTCACAGCGCCTGAATGAGGACTTTTTCATGCCAGATATCACCGTTACGTCCCTGCTGGGCCTGAAGCAGAAAGGTGAGAAGATCACCATGCTCACCTGCTACGACGCGACCTTCGCCCACACTGCCAGCCAGGCGGGTGTCGAAGTGCTGCTGGTCGGCGACTCGCTGGGAATGGTCCTGCAAGGCCACGACAGTACGCTGCCAGTCACCACTTCCGAAATGGCCTATCACGTTGCCAGCGTCAAACGCGGCAATCAGGGTGCAATGATCCTCGCCGACCTTCCCTTCATGGCCTACGCCACCGCCGAACAGACCTTCGCCAACAGTGCGATGCTGATGCAGGCAGGTGCGCACATGATCAAGGTCGAGGGCGCGGCATGGCTGGGCGAATCGATTCGTCTGCTGGCCGAGCGCGGTATTCCGGTGTGCGCGCACATGGGGCTGACGCCTCAAGCGGTCAACGTGCTGGGCGGCTATAAAGTGCAGGGGCGTCATGAGTCCCAGGCGCGGCAGATGCGCGCCGATGCCATCACGCTGGAGCAGGCCGGTGCGGCGATGATTCTGCTGGAATGCGTCCCGAGCGAGTTGGCCCAGGAAATCACCTTAGCGGTGAAGATTCCAGTGATCGGCATCGGCGCCGGTAGCGCCACCGACGGGCAGGTCCTGGTGCTGCACGACATGCTCGGGCTGTCGATCAGCGGCCGCGTGCCGAAGTTCGTGAAGAACTTCATGGCTGGCCAGCCAGACATCCAGTCGGCCATCGCCGCCTATGTCAGTGCCGTCAAAGACGTCAGCTTTCCCGCTCCAGAACACGGATTCTCGGCATGAACACAGTAAAAACCGTGCGCGAGCTGCGCGCTGCCGTCGCACGTGCGCGCAGCGAAGGCAAACGTATCGCGCTCGTCCCCACCATGGGCAACCTGCACAGCGGCCACACCGCGCTGGTCACCAAGGCCACGCAACGCGCCGACTTTGTGGTGGCGAGCATTTTCGTCAACCCGTTGCAGTTCGGCCCTAACGAAGACTTGGCGACCTATCCGCGCACCTTGGCTGCCGACCAGGAAAAACTGCTGCAAGCCGGTTGCCACTTGCTGTTCACGCCAACCGTTGAAGAAATGTATCCCCATGGCATGGCCGACCAGACCATCGTTCGCGTGCCCGTGGTTTCCGAAGGTCTGTGCGGCGGCAGTCGTCCGGGGCACTTCGATGGCGTTTCCACTGTTGTCAGCAAGCTGTTCAACATGGTCCAGCCTGACCTCGCAATCTTCGGTCAGAAAGACTTCCAGCAACTGGCGGTGATCAGTGCACTGGTGCGTGACATGAACATGCCGATCCAGATCATCGGCGAGCCGACCGTGCGTGCAGCGGACGGCCTGGCGCTGTCTTCGCGCAACGGCTATCTGACCGAAGCAGAGCGCGCCACCGCCCCGGTGCTATACCGCGTCATCAAGCAGATCGGCGACGCACTGCAAAAAGGTGAGAAGAACTACGCGCAACTGCTGGACGACGGCAGAAAAGCGCTCGAAACAGCAGGTTTGCGCCCTGACTATCTGGAAATTCGCCAGGCCGTCAGCCTGCGTCCGGCCACTCCTGACGATCAGGATCTGGTGGTGCTGGGCGCGGCGTTTCTGGGCAAGACCCGTTTGATCGACAATCTTCATCTGGCGAAGGAATGACAAGGACCGCAAAGCGGATATTCGCAACTATGTTCACTAGCCCGAGGCCGCGCATGCTCTATATGGCGCCGGGCAATGAACTTCGCCACATGAGCAATGCCATACCGGTACATGTCGCCTGAGAAAGGCGACACTACCTTGTGAGAAAAAGTACCGAGCAAAGGTAAAGCAAGGCGCAGACATCGGCGCGTCCGGGGGTTAGTCTTCGCAGACGCACGCATTCGATCCCGCCCTGGCTTTTCAGTCCAAAAGGCAGTCCAAGTACAAGGAAACCCGCAGCGATGGCGTACTACCGCACTCCTCATGACGTCACCACCCTGCCCGCCTGGCAGGCGCTCACCGATCACCGCAACGCCATGCAGAACTTCAGCATGCGTGAGGCGTTCAACGAAGACCCGCAGCGTTTCAACGAATTCACCCTCAGCAGCAGCGGGCTGTTCCTCGATTATTCGAAAAACCTGATCACCACCGAAACCCGTCAGTTGTTGGTCAACCTGGCCAATGAAGTCGGTCTGAAAGACGCAATCAAGGCGCAGTACGACGGCGAACCGGTCAACTCTTCGGAAAACCGCCCGGCTCTGCACACCGCGCTGCGTCGCCCAGTGGGCGACAAGCTCCTGGTCAACGGCACCAACGTGATGCCGGAAGTCCACAAGGTGCTGAACCAGATCACCGACTTGGTCGGCCGCATCCACGACGGTCTTTGGCGCGGTTACACCGAGAAGCCGATCACTGACGTGGTCAACATCGGTATCGGTGGCTCGTTCCTCGGCCCTGAGCTGGTGTCCGAAGCTCTGTTGTCCTACGCGCAGAAAGGTGTTCGCTGCCACTACCTGGCAAACATCGACGGCACCGAGCTGCACGAACTGACCGCCAAGCTGCGCGCCGAGACCACGCTGTTCATCGTCTCGTCGAAGACCTTCAGCACGCTGGAAACCCTGAAAAACGCCACCGCCGCTCGCGCCTGGTATCTGGCGCAAGGTGGCTCGGAAGCCGAGCTGTATCGTCACTTCATCGCGGTATCGAGCAACAATGCCGCAGCCGTTGCGTTCGGTATTCGTGAAGAGAACATCTTCCCGATGTGGGATTGGGTCGGCGGTCGTTACTCGCTGTGGTCGGCCATCGGCCTGCCAATCGCGCTGGCCATCGGCATGTCCAACTTCAAGGAGCTGCTGTCCGGTGCCTACACCATGGACCAGCACTTCCAGAACGCATCGTTCGAACAGAACATGCCGGTGCTGCTCGGTCTCCTGGGCGTCTGGTACGGCAACTTCTGGGGCGCGCAGAGCCACGCGATCCTGCCGTACGACCACTACCTGCGCAACATCACCAAGCACTTGCAGCAGTTGGACATGGAATCCAACGGCAAGAGCGTGCGCCAGGACGGCGTGCCGGTGAAGACCGATACCGGCCCAGTAATTTGGGGTGGCGTCGGCGCCAACGGGCAGCATGCCTATCACCAGTTGTTGCACCAAGGCACCCAGCTGATTCCCGCAGACTTTATAGTGCCGATCGTCAGCTTCAACCCGGTCTCCGACCACCACCAATGGCTATACGCCAACTGCCTGTCGCAAAGCCAGGCGTTGATGCAAGGCAAGACCCGCGAAGAAGCAGAGGCCGAGTTGCGTGCCAAGGGCATTGCCGAAGCAGAAGTGCAACGCGTCGCCCCGCATAAGGTCATTCCGGGTAATCGTCCGAGCAACACGATCGTGTGCGAGCGCATCAGCCCTCGCCGCCTGGGTGCGTTGGTTGCGATGTATGAGCACAAGGTCTTTGTGCAGAGCGTGGTCTGGGGCACCAACGCCTTTGATCAGTGGGGTGTCGAATTGGGCAAAGAACTGGGCAAAGGCGTCTACGGACGTTTGGTCGGCACCGACGAAACGCCTGCCGAGGACGCATCGACCCAAGGTCTGATCAACTACTTCCGCGGTCGTCACCGCGGCTGATCCCGCCTTCTGCAACACCCCGGAACCCGCCCCCTCGCAAGAGGTGGCGGGTTTTTAATGCCCTTGGACTGGCAGACGAGCCGTCAACGCAAACCAGTCACTCCTCGATGTCCGGCAACAACGTCGGATCGAGATCGATCAAATGCTGCCGTGGATTTCTTTCGCAGATGAAGTGATCGCTGCGTGGCCCTTCTTTCGGCCCCACGTGACGCAGATGCATGTTCGAGCCGCACCATGGGCACGTTGCGGTGAATCGATTGACATAGATGCCGCCCCTATCGCCGATTTCCAGGTAGTGGCGCGATCCGAAGAAATGTTCGAACTTGCGTCGGCGTAATACCGCTGAAGTCACCACCATGACAACGGAAACCATCAGCGCAAACATCAATAGCATCGTCCAGGAGCTCTGCTTGCCTGGAAACGGGAAGAGCGCGAAATACAGCCCAAACAAACTGGCGGCTCCCGTGACATAGCCAAATGCCGAAACGCGTTCACTGTTGAGGTGACGACCGCCAAACGCAGGCGCCCGTTGGATGTCCATTTGTTGCGGGGTAAAGGTGGGCCGCTCTGTCTGGTTGATGTTCAGGTGGGCACCTCTGAAATCGCCAACGCCCACATTCAAACTGTTGTCACCCGTCTGTGACCCGTGATTGTCGCCGGACAAAGCGGTCTCCTGCAGCGCGTACGCGAAAAATTTGGGCGGTTATTATTCACGGACTGCCCAGGCATCACTGTCGGCTGCAGCTTTGTGTCTCGTAGGACCGCACGTCACTTTCTGTCATACATGGATGTCAGTCACCTCCACCCGTGATCGCGACAAGCCTGAACCTCAGGACCAGCGGCTACTCTGAAAGAAAGCCGTACTCACAAGAAAAACAGGAGACGCCATGTTCAATCTCAGCGATTTCCCGCAAGCCGATGCCACGCGCAAGGCCGCTCAATTGAGCGCAGACGACTATCATCGCCTTTACCGACAATCGGTTGAGCAGCCCGATGTGTTCTGGGCTGAACAAGCCGACAAGTTCCTCGACTGGTCTTCGAAGTGGGATCAGGTTCAGCAGTCCGATCTCAAGACTGGCGCCGCCAGCTGGTTCACAGGCGGCAAGCTGAACGTCAGTTACAACTGCATCGATCGCCATTTGGCAAAGCGCGGCGATCAGGTCGCGATCATCTGGGAAGGGGACAACCCTTCTGAATCCGCAGAAATCACCTACAAGAAGCTTCATCACAATGTCGCCCGTCTGGCGAATGTGCTGAAAGGGCGTGGGGTGAAAAAAGGCGATCGCGTGTGCATCTACATGCCGATGGTCCCGGAAGCAGCCTACGCGATGCTGGCCTGTACCCGAATCGGTGCGGTGCATTCGGTAGTGTTCGGCGGGTTTTCTCCTGACGCCCTGCGCGACCGTATTCTCGACGCTGATTGCCGAACCGTCATCACCGCCGACGAAGGCGTGCGCGGCGGCAAGTATGTGCCGCTGAAGCAGAACGTCGACAAGGCTCTGGAAAGCTGCCCGAATGTGAGTACCGTGCTGGTAGTGCAACGCACTGAAGGTGATGTGAACTGGGTCGAAGGCCGGGACATCTGGTACCACGAGGCGCTGCACGGGATCAGCGACGATTGCCCGCCAGAGCCGATGGACGCCGAGGACCCGCTGTTCATCCTCTACACCTCCGGCAGCACCGGCAAACCCAAGGGGGTGTTGCACACCACCGGCGGCTATCTGTTACAGGCCGCGATGACCCATAAATACGTGTTCGATTATCGCGATGGCGACATTTACTGGTGTACCGCCGATGTTGGCTGGGTCACCGGCCACAGCTATATCGTCTACGGGCCGTTGGCCAACGGCGCGACCACCCTGATCTTCGAGGGTGTGCCGAACTACCCGGACACTTCGCGTTTCTGGCAGGTGATCGATAAACATCATGTGAACATCTTCTACACCGCGCCAACAGCCCTGCGTGCGCTGATGCGTGAAGGCCCAAAACCTTTGGAGAACACTAGCCGTGAGAGCTTGCGAGTGCTCGGCACGGTGGGTGAGCCCATCAACCCGGAAGCGTGGGAGTGGTACTTCCACAAAGTAGGAAAGGAGCGCTGCCCCATTGTCGATACCTGGTGGCAAACCGAGACCGGCGGCATCATGCTCACCCCACTGGTCAGCACCACGCCCTTGAAACCGGGCTGCGCGACCCAGCCGATGTTCGGCGTGCAGCCTGTATTGCTGGATGACAAGGGCAAGGAATTGGAAGGCGCGACCAGCGGCCTGTTGGCGATCAAGGCCAGTTGGCCGGGGCAGATTCGTGGCGTTTATGGCGACCAGAAACGCATGGTCGATACCTACTTCAAGCCCTACCCCGGCTACTACTTCACCGGCGACGGTGCACGTCGCGATCAGGATGGTCATTACTGGATCACCGGGCGTGTGGACGACGTGATCAACGTGTCCGGGCACCGCATTGGCACCGCCGAGGTCGAGAGCGCGCTGGTCCTGCATGACAGCGTGGCCGAGGCGGCGGTCGTCGGTTACCCACACGACGTCAAAGGCATGGGGATTTACGCGTTCGTCACCACCATGGCTGGCGTCGAACCGGACGAGGCGCTGCAGAAGGAACTGCTGGCGCTGGTCAGCAAGGAAATCGGCAGTTTCGCCAAACCGGAGTTGATCCAGTGGGCGCCAGCCTTGCCGAAAACCCGCTCAGGGAAGATCATGCGGCGCATTCTGCGCAAGATCGCCTGCAATGAACTGGACAGCCTGGGGGATATTTCGACCCTGGCGGATTCGAGCGTGGTGGAGGGTTTGATCGAGAAGCGGCTTAACCAATAACGGACACCCATGGAATTCATCCGCACACGTATCGAAACCCAGGTCATGAGCATGACCGGCCTGGCCTTGGGCCAACTGGATATGGAAAACCCCAAGGGCGATCCCGGCTTGTTCGGGCCGCAGGCCGTGTGTTGGCAGGTGCACGGTGACTTTCCGAGCATGCTGATTGGCGGCATCTGCGCGTTGATGCTGCAGATGCTTCACCCTCGCGTGTTGGCCGGTGTCTGGGATCATTCCAACTTTCGTGAGGACATGCTCGGACGGCTGCGGCGTACCGGGCAGTTCATTTCCGGCACAACCTTCGGCTCGACCCAGGACGCCAATTGGCTGATCGATAAAGTACGCGGCATTCATTCGCAGATCAGCGGGACCGCTCCAGACGGCAGCGTTTATGCCGCCGATGACCCGGCCCTGCTGACGTGGGTGCACGTTGCAGAAGTCAGCAGTTTCATGGCTGCCCACCTGCGTTATATGAACCCTGATCTGTCGTTTGCCGATCAGGATCGCTACTACGCCGAAACCGCCCTTGTCGCCGAACGTCTCGGTGCGCGTGACGTACCACGCTCAGCCTTACAAATCGCCCGCTACCTGGACGACATGCGCCCTCATCTGGTGTGCGATGAGCGTACGCACGAGGTCCTGCGCATTCTGCGAAATGCTCCCGCGCCGAGCCGGATGGCAAAACCCATGGGCAATCTGATGATGCAGGCCGGACTCGATCTGATGCCCGAGTGGGCCAGCGCGATGTTCGATATCCAGCTGGGCGGCTTCAAGCGTGGAATGATCCGCGCGGGCGTAAACCGGACCGCTCCGATTCTGCGTTGGGCAGTGCGCAATGCGTCGGTTCATCGGGCCAGACGCAGGATGGGGGTGGTTTGAACTCCCAGACACCATAAATCAACTGTGGGAGGGAGCTTGCTCGCGAAAGGAATGTGCCAGTCACATCAAACTGTCTGACACAACGCATTCGCGAGCAGGCGCCCTGCTACAGGGTTCGTCACCGACCGTAAGGTCGTTGTTGCATCTCGGGCCTGCCGGGCACTGAAGCAAAACGACAAAGGGCTTAAATTATCCCCGTCATTCATGCCACCATGTGCGCCCTTGACTCCGCTGTCCCGGACCTCGCCCTTTCCAGCTTTCCTGAAGGTCCCGGCGCCTGAACCAACAACAGTGAGGATTCGTACCATGCAAGACGTCGTAATCGTTGCCGCCACCCGCACCGCGGTCGGCAGTTTCCAGGGTTCGCTGGCGAATATTCCTGCCGTTGACCTGGGTGCCGCTGTCATCCGCCAGCTGCTGGCGCAAACCGGTCTGGACCCGGCGCTTGTCGACGAAGTGATCATGGGGCAGGTGCTCACTGCCGGCGCCGGGCAGAACCCTGCGCGCCAAGCCTCGATCAAGGCTGGCCTGCCTTTCGCCGTACCCGCGATGACGCTGAACAAGGTCTGCGGCTCGGGCCTGAAAGCACTGCATCTGGGCACTCAGGCGATTCGCTGCGGCGACGCCGATGTGATCATCGCTGGCGGGCAGGAAAGCATGAGCCTGGCGAACTATGTCATGCCGGGCGCGCGCACCGGGCTGCGCATGGGCCACGCCACCATGGTCGACACCATGATCAGCGACGGCCTGTGGGATGCATTCAACGATTACCACATGGGCATCACTGCCGAAAACCTGGCGGAAAAATACGAAATCAACCGTGAAGCGCAAGACGCTTTCGCGGCTTCGTCCCAGCAGAAAGCCGCTGCTGCCATCGAGGCCGGGCGTTTCGCCGACGAGATCACCCCGATCCTGATTCCGCAGCGCAAAGGCGACCCGATCTCCTTCGCCACCGACGAGCAGCCGCGCGCCGGCACCACCGCCGAATCTCTGGGCAAGCTCAAGCCAGCCTTCAAGAAAGACGGCACCGTCACGGCCGGTAACGCCTCGTCGCTGAACGACGGCGCTGCTGCAGTGGTCTTGATGAGCGCGAAAAAGGCTGAAGAACTGGGCCTGCCAGTACTGGCTCGAATCGCTGCTTACGCCAACGCCGGTGTTGACCCTGCAATCATGGGCATCGGGCCGGTCAGCGCCACCCGTCGCTGCCTGGACAAAGCCGGCTGGTCGCTGGACGAGCTGGACCTGATCGAAGCCAACGAAGCCTTCGCCGCGCAATCGCTGTCAGTGGGCAAAGAGCTGGGTTGGGACATGGAGAAGGTCAACGTCAACGGCGGCGCCATCGCCATCGGCCACCCAATCGGTGCATCGGGCTGCCGCGTGCTGGTGACGCTGCTGCATGAAATGATCAAGCGCGATGCGAAGAAAGGTCTGGCGACCCTCTGCATCGGCGGTGGTCAGGGCGTGGCGCTGGCGTTGGCGCGCTAAAGCCCGATGGTCGTTCCCACGCTCTGCGTGGGCACGATCAAACAGCCCAAAAAATCACTGCCAACCAAACCTCCTCACATAAAACCCCTTCACCGCCTGCGTCAGCCCTACATACGCCAGCAGAATCACCGGCAGGATGACGAAGTACAGCGGTGGCAACGCCTGCAATTTGAAATAGTGCGCCAGCGGCCCCATTGGCAGGAATATCCCTACGGCCATGATCAGCCCGGTCATCACCATCAACGGCATGGCCGCGCGGCTTTGCAGAAACGGAATCTTCGGGGTGCGGATCATGTGCACGATCAGCGTCTGGGTCAGCAGCCCCACCACGAACCAGCCCGATTGAAACAGCGTTTGATGCTCTGGCGTGTTGGCGCCAAACACGTACCACATCACTACAAAGGTGGTGATGTCGAAGATCGAGCTGATAGGTCCGAAAAACATCATGAAGCGCCCAACGTCCGCAGGCTGCCAGCGCTGAGGCTTCTTCAGCAGTTCCTCGTCGACGTTATCGAACGGAATCGCGATCTGCGAAACGTCGTACAGCAGGTTTTGCACCAGCAGATGCATCGGCAGCATCGGCAGGAACGGAATGAACGCACTGGCGACCAGTACCGAGAACACGTTGCCGAAGTTGGAGCTGGCCGTCATCTTGATGTACTTGAGCATGTTGGCAAAAGTCCGACGCCCCTCCAGCACGCCCTCCTCCAGCACCATCAGGCTTTTTTCCAGCAGGATGATGTCTGCTGCTTCCTTGGCAATATCCACCGCACTGTCCACGGAAATCCCGATGTCGGCAGTGCGCAGGGCCGGCGCGTCGTTGATGCCGTCGCCCATGAACCCGACCACGTGCCCATTGGCTTTGAGCAGCCGCACGATGCGCTCCTTGTGGGAAGGCGTCAGCTTGGCGAAAACGTTGGTGGTCTCCACCGCCACGGCAAGTTCCGCGTCACTCATGCGCTCGACATCGCCACCCAGCAACAAGCCTTGCCGCTCAAGCCCGACTTCCCGGCAGATCTTCGCGGTCACGCGTTCGTTATCGCCGGTCAGCACTTTTACTGCCACGCCGTGATCGGCCAGAGCCTTGAGCGCAGGCGCAGTGCTTTCCTTGGGCGGGTCTAGAAATGCCACATAGCCGATCAGCGTCAGGTCGCTTTCGTCTGCCAGGCCATAGGCGTCACGCCCCTCAATCATGGACCGGGCAGCCACCGCCACCACACGCAATCCTTCATCGTTGAACTCAACGGTGACCTGCACAATGCGCTCCAGCAGCTCTGGGGTCAGTGCTTCCTCCGCTTCGCCGTGGCGCACACGCTTGCAGACGCCCAGCACTTCTTCCAGCGCACCTTTGCAGATCAGCAGATGCGGCTGCCCCTGCTCTTGCACTACCACAGACATACGCCGCCGATTGAAGTCGAAAGGCACTTCATCGACTTTGCTGAAAGCCGTACCGACCCGCAGCTCGCGGTGGATTTCCACGTGCTCCAGCACCGCGACGTCCAGCAGGTTCTTCAGGCCGGTCTGGTAGTAGCTGTTCAGGTAGGCCATTTCCAGCACGTCATCGGACTCATCGCCCCAGACGTCCACATGCCGGGCGAGGAAAATCTTGTCCTGAGTCAGGGTGCCGGTCTTGTCGGTGCACAGCACGTCCATGGCACCGAAGTTCTGGATGGCATCCAGGCGTTTGACGATGACTTTCTTGCGCGACAGAAACACCGCGCCCTTGGCCAGCGTCGAGGTGACGATCATCGGCAGCATTTCCGGGGTCAGCCCGACCGCGATGGACAGCGCGAACAGCAGCGCCTCCATCCAGTCGCCCTTGGTGAAGCCATTGATGAACAGCACCAGCGGCGCCATGACGAACATGAAGCGGATCAGCAGCCAGCTGACTTTGTTGACGCCGGCCTGGAATGAGGTGGGCGCACGATCGGTGGCGCTGACACGTTGGGCCAAGGCACCGAAATAGGTGTTATTGCCGGTCGCAAGAATCACCCCGGTAGCCGATCCCGACACCACGTTGGTGCCCATGAACAGGATGTTTTCCAGATCCAGCGGGTTGCCGGTGTCGAGCGCCTGACGACGGGCGAATTTTTCTACCGGCATCGATTCGCCGGTCATCGCGGCCTGGCTGACGAACAGGTCCTTGGCACTCAGCACCCGGCAGTCGGCGGGAATCATGTCACCGGCCGAGAGCACGATCAGATCTCCCGGCACCAGTTGCTTGATCGGCAGTTCGATACGCTGTTTGCCAGTGTCCTGGGGCTGGTCGCCAGACACCTCTGCGCGGCGCATCACGGTCGCGGTGTTGCTGACCATGGCCTTGAGCGCATCCGCCGCCTGATTGGAGCGTGTTTCCTGCCAGAAACGCAGCAGCGTCGAGAGCACCACCATGGAGAAGATCACGGTGGCGGCTTTCATGTCCTCGGTGAGCCAGGAGATGAATGCCAGCAAGGTCAGCAGCAGATTGAAGGGGTTCTTGTAGCAGTGCCACAGATGTACCCACCACGGCAGCGGTTGTTCGTGCTCGACCTCGTTGAGGCCATGTTTCTCACGAAGCGCCAGGGCTTCGGTCTCGGTCAGGCCTTCGTGATGGCTGTCCAGCCGCGTGAGCAACTCGGGCACGTCGCTGCTGGCGCCGCGGGTCAGGGTTTGCGCCAGCGTTGGCGGTACTTCGCGGCTGACGGTGGCGTCGGTCACGCTGTCGAGCATTGCCAACCGACGGAAGTGCCGGGCGAAATGACGAGTCCGCAGAAATCCTGCGAAGAACTCTTTCAGAAGGATGAATTTCATGGCTGTGTCCCCTGGACTGAAGGGATTACGACTAAAAAGGCCCAGGCAGGTACGACCGACCGCATGCCGCATCCACAAGGATCGGCACGCGAAGGCTGGCCCGCGACCGAAAGGCCGCGCGGGTGTGACATCAGGAAAGGGACAGGGAGGTTCCCTCTGCAGCAGTCCGGCTTGCCGGTGGGAGCGATCTCGAAGAACGCCGCCGCTGGCAAGCCGGACTGCCACGGGAGTAAAAACACTGCCGCTTCTCGCATTTTTCGGCGAGACAGCGGCAGCCAAATGACTGCGCGTTATCTTGCCGAGGATTGGCCGGTCATCGAAACCGGCTGACGTCTGTCACTCGAACAAGTACCCACTGTGGGTCTCCGCTTTGGTTGAAAACGGGCGAAGAATACGCCCGGCTTTTATGAGAGTAAACCGCCATTACAGGCCCGCCAGGACTATCCTTCAGGGCTTCAGGATTGGTTCAGGAATAGCCATCGTGTCCAGGCACCTGGTACAGGCCATAACACCGCCAAAGACCAAACTGCTAAACTTGCGCGCCTTATTCCAGCTCCAAGGCGCCGCGCATGTCTTCGTTGAATCAGGCGCTCAGCGTCGCCCTCGATAACCGTCAATCCCTGCTCGCCGAACTGCACGCCCAAGGCACCGATTGCTATCGCCTGTTTCACGGCAGCCAAGAGGGCGCCAGCGGCCTGACCATCGACCGATACGGCCCGCAACTGCTGGTGCAAAGCTTCCACACAGGTCTGGATCGAGACTCGCTGCTCGCCCTGCACGCCGCCATCAACGCGCGCCTGGGGCTTGATCTGATGCTGGTCTACAACGACCGCTCACAGGGCAACTCGCGAATCGATCGCACCGACGCCGTCTATAAAGCAGAAGACGCCGCGCTGGCAGATCTGGTGGGGCACGAGTGGGGGTTGAATTATCGGGTTCGCGGCCGCCATGCCGGGCAGGATCCGCTGTTGTTTCTTGACCTGCGCAACGCCCGCGGCTGGGTGAAAGATCACGCCAAAGGCAAGAGCGTGCTCAACCTGTTCGCCTACACCTGCGGGGTTGGCTTAAGTGCCGCGGCAGGCGGCGCGCGCGAGGTGTGGAATCTGGATTTCGCAGAAGGGAACCTTGCGGTGGGTCGGGAGAACGGCGAGCTGAACCCGCAATTGCCGGAAATGCAGTTCATCCAGTCCGACTACTTTCCAGCGATCCGCCAACTCGCTGGCCTGCCGATCGCCTCTCGTCGCGGCCACAAACTGCCTTCCTACACCCGCCTCGAACAACGCCTGTTCGACTTGGTGCTGCTCGACCCACCCGCATGGGCGAAAAGCGCGTTCGGCACTGTCGATCTGTTGCGCGACTATCAAAGTCTGCTCAAACCGGCCCTGCTGACCACTGCCGAAAACGGTGTTCTGATCTGTTGCAACAACCTGGCGAAGGTCAGCATGGATGATTGGCGCGACCAGGTACTGCGTTGCGCAAGCAAGATCGGCCGCCCTGTTCGTGACTGCCAAGTGCTCACGCCAGGCGCCGATTTTCCGTCATTGGACCAGCAGCCCCCGCTCAAGACCTTGATCTTGCAACTCTGATCACTTGCGGGCAGCAGGGAAATTTCCCACAAGGATCGAGGACTCGGCTTCGGAACCAGATTGACGTGCCATACTCAAAGGCACCTCACACCGAGAGAGTTGGCGACCTACATGCCCAAAGGATTGAAACGCGCCATTGGCGCCTTGCTGGCCGTCTTCGCAATCTACAGCTTGCTGGGATTCTTCATCCTGCCGGGCATTGCGTTGCGGGTGATCAACCAACAACTGGCCAACTACGCCACGGTCCCGGCCAAACTGGACCGTCTGGAGCTCAACCCCTACAGCCTTGAGGTCACGTTGTGGGGCCTGAGCATTGGCGCACCGGGCAAGGAACAGATCGGTTTCGAGCGCCTGTACGCCAATCTGCAGATCGACAGTCTCTGGACCAAAGCCCTGCACATCGAGGCTGTGGAGCTGGACAAACCCAAGACCGAGCTGCTGTTTTCCAAGGACGGCACCCTGAACCTGGCCGGGCTGTTCAAGCTGCCGCCGAGCGAACCTGCAAAACCGGACGAACCACCGAGCAAGCCCTTCCCACTACGAATCGGCGAGATCAAGCTCGCCGACGGCTACGTGCATTTTCAGGATCTGCGCCCCAGCGAACCCATCGAATTCCTCTACAACGCGCTCAATTTCGAGCTGAAGAACCTCAGCACTCTGCCCGAGGACAACGCCGACATGACCCTCGTGGCGGTCGGCCCGGCAGGTGGGCAGATCGACTGGGTAGGCCGTATCAGCCTGGTGCCCATTACCTCCGAAGGTACGCTGAAAGTCACCGACGGCAAGATGAAGGTCTGGTGGCCGTACGTGCGTGACGCGCTGCCGCTGGTTTTGAAGGACGGCAACTTCAGTCTCGACACTCATTACAAGCTGAGCCTGGACAAAGGCACCGAGTTGCTGCTGGACAACACGTCTCTGAGTGTCGCGCCGTTCGCCATCGACGCGCCGGACGGTCGGCCGCTGGTGCGTTTGAAAAAGCTCGACGTCAGCGAAACATCGATCGATCTGGCCAAGCAACTGGTGACCGTGGGCAAAATCCGCAGCGAAGGCCTGGAAACCTGGGCAGCGCGGGAGTCGGACGGGCAGCTCGATTGGCAGAAACTGTTCGCCAGCCAGCCGTCAAAAAGCGAAGAGAAAAAAACGCAGGAAGAAAAGCAGCAACCGGCCACAGCATCAGGCGCCGAGACTGACGCCGCCGCGCCTGCCGCGCCAAGCAAACCTTGGCAAGTGCTGCTACGTGACACCCAACTGCGCGACTACCGCATTCATCTGGCTGACAAAGTGCCCAAAGAGCCTGTTGCGCTGGAAGTCGGCCCGCTTAACCTCGATATGACCAATTTCGACAGCCTCAACCAGTCGCCTTTCAACCTGAAGCTCGATACCGGTCTTGGCAAACAGGGCAAGATCACCGCCGAAGGTGAGGTCAACCTCGCCCCCGTGCGCGCCAAACTCAATGTCACCACGCGGGACATCGATTTGCGAGTGGCTCAGTCCTATGTCACGCCGTTCATTCGCCTTGAAGTGCGCAGCGGCATGCTCAATACCGATCTGGCGGTCGATCTCAAGAGCACCGAGCCGCTGGCGTTGGGCATCACCGGCAAGGCGCAGGTCGATCAACTGCATACGCTGGACACACTCAAATCACGAGACTTCGTGAAGTGGCAGCGCTTGAACGTCGACGGCATGAACTTCCAGCTCGGCGACAGCCTGAGCATTGCCTCGGTCAACCTCGAACAGCCCTACGCCCGTTTCGTGATCGCCGATGACCGCACCACCAACATCGACGACCTGCTGATTCCGCAACCAGCCGACGGCAGCCCGGCCCCGGCCAAAGGAGCGTCGAAGCCAGCCACCGCGGCCAAGCCCGCCTCGAATGAAAAACCGATGGGCATTCACATCGGCGAGGTGAATATCAATAACGGTTCGGCCAACTTCGCCGACTTCAGCCTCACGCCCAACTTCGCGACCGCCGTTCAACAGCTCAACGGTAAGATCGGCACCCTGGACAATCGCCAGGACAAACCGGCGCCGGTGGACATCAAGGGCAAGGTCGACCGCTATGCTCCGGTCACCATCAGAGGCGCGCTCAACCCCTTCAACCCGCTGGCCAGTCTGGACATCGCCACCAGCTTCAAGCGCGTGGAACTGACGACGCTGACGCCTTACTCGGGCAAATTCGCCGGTTACCGGATTCGCAAGGGCCGGTTGAATCTGGACCTGCATTATCTGATCACCAAAGGCCAGCTCAAGGCCGAGAACAAGGTGGTGGTCGAGCAGCTGCAACTGGGTGAGAAAGTCGACAGCCCTGACGCCGTGAACCTGCCATTGAAGTTGGCTGTGGCGCTGTTGAAAGACGTCGACGGCAAGATTTCCATCGAGCTGCCGGTGACCGGCGACCTGAACAACCCTCAATTCAGCGTCATGCCGATCGTCTGGCAAACACTGCGCAATCTCGTCGTGAAAGCCGCTGCGGCGCCGTTCAAGTTCATTGCCGGGCTGGTCAGTGGCGGCGGCTCGGAAGATCTGGGCACGGTGGCGTTCGCGCCGGGTTCGGATGAGTTGAGCGGCGAAGCTCAGGGTTCGCTGGATAAACTGGCCGCCGCGCTGAAAGAACGCCCTGCCCTGCGCCTTGAAATTGAAGGCACCAGCGCGGAAGCCAGCGACGGTCCGCTGATTGCCCAGCAACGTCTGGAGCGCGAGTACCAGAGCACGTACTACAAGATCCTCCAGCGTCGTGGCGACAAAGTGCCTGCGCAGGCCAGCGACTTGAAAGTGCCGGACAATGAGAAGCCGCCAATGCTCGAAGGCATCTACCGCACGCGCCTCAAAGGTCAGCCTCCGGCTGAATGGGTCGATCTGGGCAAGGAAGAACGGCAGAACAAGATGCGCGACGCGGTGCTCAAATCCTGGAGTTCCAGTGCCCTGCTGTTGCGTCAACTGGGTCAGGCCCGCGCGGGCAGCATCAAGGACTATCTGGTGGACAAGGGACAATTGGCCGATGATCGGGTCTACTTCGTTGACGCAAGCCTGGGTCAACCGGAAAAAGACGGCCGCGTCATCAGCCCCCTGCACCTGGACAGCGAGTAACGACTTTTGAAGAGTGTGTTAACGAGGACCGTGACGATTCTCGGTTTGGCAGCGTTGAGCGGCCTGGTTCAGGCCGACACGTTGCGTTGTGGCAGTCAGTTGATCAGCGTTGGTGATCGGATGTTCGAAGTGCAGCAGAAATGCGGCCAACCGATCAGCCAGGACATCGTCGGTTACAAGGAAACCGTCAACCATTTCCGTCAGGTAGACCAGGTGCAGGTTCAGGAATGGATCTACGGCCCGAATAACGGGATGTATCAGTACCTGCGTTTCGAAGGCGGGCGGCTGGTCGGGATCGACAGCAAGCGCGGTCGGTAAGCCTGCTGCATTCGCCTTTGTGAATGTGGGAGGGAGCTTGCTCCCTCCCACTGGGGATGTGCGTTCAACCCAGAAATGCCGGGTTACTTCAAATCCTGAACTGTTTCACCAATCCACCCAACCGATCCCCCAGATCCGTCAGGCTGCGCGCAGTGAGTGCGCCGCCCTGGGCATCGTCGGCCACGGTGTCAACGGCCTGAGCGATCTGGGTCATGCTGCGACTGATCTCTTCGGCGACGGCAGTCTGTTCTTCCGATGCGCTGGCGATTTGCGCGTTTATGTCGTTGATGGTTTCGATCAACTGCCCGATGGCATCCAGCGAAGTCCCCGCCTCGTTGGCCAGTTCGCCTGTGGTCTTGCCGGTGTCGCTGGATCGACTCATCGCCACCGTGGCTTCCTGCGCTCCGCGTTGCAGCGAGGTAATCATCTCGTGGATTTCCTGGGTGCTTTGCTGGGTGCGGCTGGCCAATGCACGAACCTCGTCGGCCACCACTGCAAAACCACGACCCGCATCCCCTGCCCGCGCCGCCTCAATGGCAGCGTTGAGCGCCAGGAGGTTGGTCTGTTCAGCCACTGAGCGAATCACATCGACCACGGTCGCGATGGACTGCACATCCTGACGCAGGTTATCCAGCGACGAGCTGCTGTCTCCGATTTCTCCGATCAGCGCATGGATGCTGTCGATGCTTTTATTCACCACGGTTTTTGCATCCAGCCCCACGTCGCTGGTCTTGCGCGCGGCCTGTGAGGCGCCTTGCGCACTGATGGAAACCTGGTGGGCCGCCGAAGACATCTCGTGAATGGCGGTCGCGACCTGATCGGTTTCCTGACGCTGGCGCCCCATGGCCTCTTCCGAACGCTGCGCCTGTGAAGACATGTCGCTGACCAGGCCATTGAGCTGGCCGGTCATTTCCGCGATCTGCCGCACCAGCCCGTGAATCTTCTCGACGAACTGGTTGAACGACTTGGCCAGCGCGCCCAATTCGTCGTTGCTGGTCTCCGGCAGACGCCGCGTCAGGTCGCCGTCTCCCGCCGCGATGTCGTCCAGATTCTGTTTGATTACCAGCACCGGCTTGACCAACCCGTTGCCCATGAACACGCCGATCAGCGCAACGATGATCAATAAGACGGCGACGATGGCCACGATCAGCGCCGCCGAAGAGCCAATGCGGCTCTGCGTGGATGCGGCGATGGCTGCGACCTGTTGATCGATATCGTCCAGATTGGCCTGGGTGCCGAACGCCAGGTCCCACTTCTGCAAGTAGTTGGTGTAGCCGAGTTTCGGAATCGGCTTGTCGCTGCCCGGCGTGGTCCAGTCGTAACGGAAGAAATGGGTGCCGTCTTTGGCTTTGTCCACCAGGCCGCGAATCACGTAAACGCCGTTGGCGTCCTTGGCGTCGGAAAAGTTCTTACCGATGTCCAGATCCTTGTCGGCCCAGAACACCCGCACGTACTGCGAGTTGTAGCCGAAGAAGTAACTGGCCTTGTCGTATTGCAGGCTCTTGAGGACTTTAAGTGCGCGGTCGCGAGCTTCCATGTCGCCGGGTGCCGATGCATCGTAGATCGGCTTGATCGCTGCTTCACCGATCTGCTGGTAGTTCTTCAGCGACAGCTTGCGCTCTTCGAGCAACAGCGCGCGGGTCTGTTCGATCTCCTCGGCAGCCAGCTTCTGCAGTACCACCCAGGTGATGCAGCTGATCACCGCAGCGAGCAACAGGCTCGGGATGATGGCAAGGAGAATGACCTTGCGGCGTAGGTTCAACGTCACGACGATTTCCTTTATATGCAGGAAGAATCATTTTCAAAAAATGACCAGTAGCTCTTGTGGTTAATGGCCGTGTGGACGACAGCTTCAGCTAACCGTATCGCTGGATTGCCGGGGATCTTTAGGGCAACGACCCAATAAATTACGACCGAAATATGTCACAAGGCTACTATCCGAGAGGATGATCGACAGACGTGATGGGGCTGTGGTGGGGCTACGCCTAAGCGGTGATTCTGGCGGGAGGGGATGACTCTGGCGGGAGCATTCGCACTGCTTTTGATTCTGGGCAAAGCCCGTGGGAGGGAGCTTGCTCGCGAAAGCGGTGAGTCAGTCGACATCAATATGTCTGGACTGACGCTTTCGCGAGTCGGACTGCTTTTGATTCTGGGCAAAGCCCGTGGGAGGGAGCTTGCTCGCGAAGCGGTGAGTCAGTCGACATGGATGTGCCTGGACTGACGCTTTCGCGAGCAAGCTCCCTCCCACAGGGTTTGCATCAAGCAGGTAGCACTGCGTCGAGCCCAGTGCCGCAGGATCAACGCTCGTGCAGGGCCTCGGCGCGAGCCTTCAGGACAGGCTTGAGCAGATAGCTGAGGACGGGGCCGAGGCATGACTTCTGGCGGGAGAATTCGGCCTGCTTTTGATTCTGGGCAAAGCCCGTGGGAGGGAGCTTGCTCGCGAAGCGGTGAGTCAGTCGACATGGATGTGTCTGGACTGACGCTTTCGCGAGCAAGCTCCCTCCCACAGGGTTTGCATCAAGCAGTTGGCACCGCATCGAGCCCAGTGCCGCAGGATCAACGCTCGTGCAGCGCCTCGGCGCGAGCCTTCAGGACAGGCTTGAGCAGATAGCTGAGGATGCTTTTCTTGCCGGTGATGATGTCCACCGAGGCGACCATGCCGGGGATGATCAGCAGTGGATGCTCATCGGTGCCCAGGTGGCTGCGGTCGGTGCGCAACTTGATCACGTAGTAGGTGTTCTTCTTGTCCTCGTCCTGAACGGTGTCGGCACCGATCTGTTCCAGCTTGCCCTTGAGGCCACCGTAAATGGTGTAGTCATAGGCGGTGAACTTGATCATCGCTTCCTGGCCCGGGTGCAGGAACGCAATGTCCTGCGGGCGAATGCGCGCTTCGACCAGCAGGGTATCGTCCAGCGGCACGACTTCAGCAATATCGCTGCCCGGCTGGATAACGCCGCCCACGGTGTTGACCAGCATCTGCTTGACGATGCCGCGCACGGGCGAAGTCACCATGGTGCGGTTGACCCGGTCTTCCAGACCCTTGGCGGTGGATTGCGCCTTGGAAAGATTGGTGCGCGCCTCGTTCAACTGTGTCAGCGCGTCGCTGCGGAATTTGCCACGCGTCTCATCGATCTTGCGCTGAACCTCGGCAATCGCAGCCTGCGCACGGGGAATCGCCAGAGTGGTGCCATCCAGTTGACCGCGGGTTTCAACTTCGGAACGCTTCAGCCGCAAGATATCCACAGGTGAAACCGCGCCCTGCGCAACCAGTGGCTCGGACATACCGATTTCCTGACGTAGCAGACCCAGGCTGTTGCGGTACTGCTCTTGCTTGGAGCCGAACTCGCGCAACTCCTGCTGACGCTGAATCAGTTGCTGTTGCAGACCACCCACCTCATCGGCCAACTGCTGACGGCGGCTCTTGTACAGCGACTCTTCGTTGGCAGCCTGGCTGGCGGCAGTCTTGCGAGCATCGGCGCTGATGTTCAAGGGACGGTCATCGACCTCTGCACTCAGGCGCTCCACGCGCAATTCCATGGCCACGCGATCGGCTTCGGTTTCACCGACGTTGGAGGCAAAGCGAGTGTCGTCCAGACGAATCAAGGGCGCGCCGGCGTCGACGATCTGGCCGTCATGGGCGTAAATCTCCGCGACGATCCCGCCTTCCAGGTTCTGGATCTTCTGGATTTTGGTCGAAGGAATTGCCTTGCCTTCGCCCTTGGTCACTTCGTCGATTACCGCGAAGTTGGCCCACAGCACCAGAAAAGTGAAAAACGCGATGACCGCCCAGATGGTCAGGCGCACGATACGTGGCGCGTCGTCGACCAATGCCTTTTCCACTTCAGGCATTGGCTGCCCGTCGAGGCTGGGCGAACCCTTGAAATAGCCGAACAGACCACCGCCGGAATTTGGACCCGATTTAAGCAACACTGATCTGCCCCTTCTTCAACGCTTCCATCACGGCGGCTTTCGGGCCGTCGGCGAGAATCTGGCCACGGTCGATCACCAGCAGGCGATCGACCAGCGAGAGCAGCGATGCCCGGTGTGTCACAAGAATCACGGTCTTTTTCTCGATAACGGCTTGCAGGCGCTGTTTCAAGCGTTCTTCGCCGGTGTTGTCCATGGCGCTGGTCGGTTCGTCCAGCAGCAGAATCGGAGGGTTGAGCAACAGTGCCCGAGCCAGCGCAACGTTCTGACGCTGACCGCCAGAGAGGTTCTGCCCCCGCTCGCCCACTTGCAGTTCGTAGCCTTGCGGATGCAGACGGGCAAACTCGTGCACGCCTGCCAGTTCGGCAGCTTGGAGCACCATTTCGTCGTCGACATAGCGCGCGCCGGACACCAGGTTGTCGCGCAGAGTACCCGCCAACAACTGAATGTCTTGCGGCACATAACCGATGTTGTGGCGCAGTTCGCTTACGTCGATCTGGCGAATGTCCACGCCGTCGACCAGCAGCGATCCGTCATCCGGCTGATACAGACCCACCAGCAGCTTGGCCAGTGAGCTTTTGCCCGAACCACTACGGCCGATGATCCCGATCTTCTCGCCCGGACGAACCACCAGATTGATGTGCTTCAGAGCCAGATTCTGCTGGTTCGGGTAGGTGAAATCGACGTTGCGGAATTCCATTGCGCCTTGCAGGACCTGACGGCTGAGGGGGCGCTCGTCAAAGTTGCGCTCTTGCGGCAGTTCCATCATCTGGTCGACCGAAACCATGGTCACTTTGGCCTGCTGGTAGCGAGTCAACAGGCCCGACAACTGCGCCAACGGGCCCAGCGCGCGACCGCTGAGCATGTAACAGGCCACCAGCCCGCCCATGCTGAGGTTGCCGTCGATGATCATGTACACGCCAAAGCAGATCATCGCCACGCCAGCCAGCTGCTGGATGAGCAAGGTGATGTTCATCGCAAGGCCAGACAGAATCTTGACTCGCAGTTCCAGACGGCTGAGGGTGCCGATCGTCTGTTCCCAGTGATATTGACGCTCGCTTTCGGCGTTGTTGACCTTGACCGCATCCAGCCCGGCGAGGGTTTCGATCAGGCTCGACTGACGTTCTGCGCCGAGCGCCATGGTGCGCTCAAGCGTTGCAGTCAGCGGCTTTTGCAACAGATGACCGATGCCCAGCGCCAGCGGGAAGGCGACAATCGGAATCCACACCAAATGCCCGCCCAGCAGCGCGATCACCAACAGGATGATCAGGGTGAACGGCAGGTCGATCAGGCTGGTGAGCGTGAGCGACGTCAAAAAGTCGCGCATGCCCTGAAACTCATGGATGTTCTGGGCGTAGCTGCCGACGCGCGCCGGACGAAACTTCATCGCCATGCCGACGATGCGCTCGAACAGCGTGGCGGAAATGATCAGGTCCGTTTTTTTGCCGGCCAGGTCCAGGCACAAACTGCGCAGGCCTTTAAGCAGAAGATCGAACAGGTAGGCGCCGCAGATGCCGGCCGCCAGAACCCACAACGTCGCGGTCGCCTGGTTCGGCACCACGCGGTCGTAGACGTTCATCACAAACAGAGGGGCCGCCAGGGCGATCAGGTTGATCACCAGACTTGCAGCAATCGCGTCGGCATACAGCCAGCGCGACAGCTTGAGGGTGTCCTTGAACCAGGAGCGCGCTCGGGGAATGAGCGAGCCTTTGGTCACGTCAAACTTATGTTGCGGTTGGGCGAAAAACACCTTGCCGCTGTAATCCTGAGCCAGCGCCTCGCGCTCGACTCGTACTTCACCGCCGTCGCTTTCGCTGATCAACAGCCGGGCAACGTCGTCTTCCCAACCCAACAGAACCGCACAACGGCCTTCCTTTAATAGCAGCATCGCCGGCAGCGCAATGGCCGGAATCTGTTCCAGCTTGCGCACCAGCAGACGCCCCTGCAAACCGGCCCGGGCTGCGGCGCGTGGCAGCAGGTCAGGGCTCAGGCGCTGGTCGGGCAACGGCAGGCCGGTGCTCAACATCGCCCGGCTCGCTGGTTTGTGGTGCAGGGCACAGAGTGTCAGCAAGCCGTCCAGCAACGGATCATCATGCTGGCTGCGCGGATCATGACCTAGTTGAGCCGAAGGTAATTCCAAATCCACGCTGACACTCTCTTTAGCTTTAGCAATTAAAAGAAGCTGGCTCCTGACGCAAGCGCGTCAAGAATCAGTTCATGCCCGGCAGTTTTACTGTCGGTTTTATATCGTTCTGCACAACCGATGCCAGCGGAGCCACGACGCCCTGACTTTTCAGCAAGGTGCCGATGTCGGCTTGAATGCGATATTGGGTGTACGTTTTCAGGCTCTGCAGTTGCACAAGGCGCTGCTGCGCGGTGAACAACTCGTTCTCGCTGTCAAGAAGGTCGAGCAGGGTACGCTCTCCGAGGCTGAATTGCTGCTGATACGACGTACGCACGCTGGTCGCCCGATCAACGTACTGTTGAGCGATCGGCACCTGGGCCGAAGCGTTGTTGAAGGCGTTCCAGGCCAGGCCCAGTTCTTCGTTCAGCTGGCGCAGCGCGTTGTTGCGGATATCCAGAGCCTGCGAAGCCAGGTAAGACTTGGAGCTCAGGTCGGCCTTGTTGCTGCCACCGGCATACAGGTTGAACTGCATGCGCACCATCGCCTCCCAGCCATTGTTGTGACCTTCGTCGCCACCGACGTTATTGTCGGCATTGCGGCCCAGGTCCAGATCGAAGCGCGGGGAAAAGGTCGACTTGGCAGCGTCGTACTGTTTCTCGGCAGCGGCGATGTCCGCTTCAGCCGAACGCAGTACCGGGCTGTTGTCGAGCATTTGACGACGCGCTTCTTGCAAATCAACTGGCATCAGCGCGAAGGGTGCTGGTTTTTCCAGCTGATCCGGCACGATACCCACAGCGCTCAAGTAGTTGGTCTGGGCGTCGGCCAGGTTGGTCTGTTCGGTGATCAGGTTGTTTTGCGCCTGCGCCAGACGGGCGTCGGCCTGATCCATATCTGCCATCCGTCCGACACCACGGCTGGTGCGCAACTTGATCTGGTCGTAGATACGCTGGTGGCTCTTCAGGTTTTCTTCGGCCAGGCGAACCATCTCGCGCTGTGTAAGAACATCGATATAGACCTGCGCAACTGTCAACGCAGTGCGCTCGGAAGTATTCAACAAAGCGTACGCCCGAGAATTGGCGGTGGCTTGTTGACGCCCAACTTCGTTAGTTGTGGCGAAACCATCAAAGAGCATTTGGCGAAGGCGTATGGCAGACTCGCCGCGGTTCATCGTCTTCCAGTCGTTGTTGCCACTTTCCGCACGCGTCGACGGCGTATCCGAACCTGCCCTTCCGTAGCCCGCTGTCACGTCGACACGCGGCAGGTAACCACCCTTGGCCGCACGAACTGCGTAGTCCTGCGCGATACGAGCGTTGACGCCTGCCTGAACCTCGGGATGTTCCTGCATGGCCTTCTGCATGGCTTCTGGCAAGGTTTGTGCCTGCACGAAGCCGACCGAAAGAACAAAGGGTACGACGGTGAGAAATTGCACACGCATTTGGATACTTCCCCGAGAACGAACTTGTTCAAATGCAGCAATAAGAGGTCGCTGCATCATAAAAAAATGGCCATTGAACTGATCGTTTCGGAGTGTCTGTAGGGCGATTGGGATCACACAGCAGAAATACGCGATCTCATCAAATATCAATGTGACATTACGGATGCGATTGTTTAGGATGGCGCGGAATAGGTCAATAGTTTGGCACAAAGTTAATTGCCAACCGGATAGCAGGCCAAAAATAAATTGGCGTCAAATAACTAACAATAATTAAATCAATTGCTTAGTTGTTTGACGCCAAAGTTTTGTGAATTTTATGTACTCCAGTATGAAGCGGCGTATCGAAGCCCGCCCGGCATGATGGATACCAACTGAACGGTAATCGCGGAGAGTCACCCCCATGAGCAGTGTTGTTGCCATCGTCAAAAGCATTGTTGGCCAAGTAGTCGCAGTCTCCCCGGAAGGGATTCGTCGTGTGCTCATCGAGGGTGACCGGCTGTTGGCCGGTGAGCAGGTGCTTACGGGTCCGGAAGGGGCCGTTACTCTGCAATTACCTGACGGTCGTCAGTTGGACATGGGCCGTGACAGTCAGTGGAGCTCTGAAGCCCCGACGTCCACCACCAACCTGGCGGAAGCCACCGCACAAGCCGCGCCGTCGGTTGCCGAACTGCAGCAAGCAATCGCGGCCGGCGCCGACCCGACCAAAGACCTGGAAGCCACCGCCGCAGGCCAGACCACTGGCAGCACCGACGGCGGTAACGCGGGCGGCGGCCACAGCGTGGTGATGCTGACCGAAACCGCAGACGTGGTGAATCCGAACATCGGCTTCAACACCGCTGGCCTGGGCAACAACACTACGGCCGCGACCTTGCAGGATGACGACGTTCCACAACGCGCTTCCACCTTGAGCCTGAGCGCTACTTCGACGCTGACCGAAGCCGGCGGCGCGCTGGTGTACACCGCCTCCGTTACCCAGGCACCGCTCAGCGATCTGACGATTACGCTGTCCAACGGCTCGACCATCGTCATCGCTGCCGGCCAGACTTCGGGCACCGTGACCGTTCAGCTTCCCGACGGCAACACGCCGTACCTGGACGCCCACGATGTCACGACCACCGTCACCGGCACGACTGGCGGTTCGGGTCTGGTACTGACGACCAACCCGGCGCCTGCGGTGACCAACATCACCGACACCGTTGATACCACTACGGTCAGCTTGACCTCCGGCGCTGCGACTTCTGCCGAAGGCACGTCGATCACTTACACCGCGACGCTGACTAACCCCGCTCAGACGCCGGTTACCGTCACGCTCTCCGATGGCTCAACTATCACCATCCGCGCGGGCGAGTCTTCTGGCTCCGTGGTCGTGCCTGTTCAGGCCAACGACGTCTACAACACCAACGCTACTGTTAGCACCACCATTACCGGTGCCACTGGCGGTAACTTCGAGAATCTGGCGACCAACCCGACGCCAGCGGTGGTGCAGATCACTGACACCCCGGACACCACGACTCTTAGCCTGACGGCAGGTGCTGCGACGTCTGCCGAAGGCACCTCGATCACCTACACCGCGACGCTGACCAACCCGGCGCAGACTCCGGTCACCGTGACCCTGTCCGATGGCTCGACTATCACCATCCGCGCGGGCGAGTCTTCTGGCTCCGTGGTCGTGCCTGTTCAAGCCAATGACGTCTACAACACCAATGCCACCGTCAGCACCACCATTACCGGTGCCGCTGGCGGTAACTTCGAAAACCTGGCGACCAACCCGACGCCAGCGGTGGTGCAGATCACCGATACCCCGGACACCACGACTGTCAGCTTGACGGCTGGCGCTGCGACTTCCGCTGAAGGCACGTCGATCACCTATACCGCAACGCTGACCAATCCGGCGCAGACGCCAGTCACCGTGACGCTGTCCGATGGCTCGACGATCACCATTCGTGCTGGCGAGTCCACCGGTTCGGTCGTGGTACCGGTTCAGGCCAATGACGTCTACAACACCAACGCCACCGTCAGTACCACCATCGCCGGTGCCACTGGCGGCAACTTCGAAAACCTGGCGACCGACACGACGCCAGCCGTGGTGCAGATCACTGACACCCCGGACACCACGACTGTCAGCCTGACCGCTGGGGCTGCGACGTCTGCCGAAGGCACCTCGATCACTTACACCGCTACGCTGACCAATCCGGCGCAGACGCCAGTCACCGTGACGTTGTCCGACGGTTCGACTATCACCATCAAAGCCGGTGAATCGACAGGTTCCGTGGTCGTGCCTGTTCAGGCGAACGACGTCTACAACACCAATGCCACTGTCAGCACCACCATCACCGGTGCCACTGGCGGTAACTTCGAAAACCTGGCGACCAATCCAACGCCAGCCGTGGTGCAGATCACTGACACCCCGGACACCACGACTCTGAGCCTGACGGCAGGTGCTGCGACTTCTGCCGAAGGCACGTCGATCACCTACACTGCGACGCTGACCAACCCGGCGCAGACTCCGGTTACCGTGACCTTGTCCGACGGTTCGACCATTACCATTCGTGCTGGCGAGTCCACCGGTTCGGTCGTGGTACCGGTTCAAGCCAACGATGTTTACAACACCAATGCCACCGTCAGCACCACCATCACCGGTGCCACTGGCGGCAACTTCGAAAACCTGGCGACCAACCCAACGCCAGCCGTGGTGCAGATCACTGACACTCCAGACACCACGACTCTTAGCTTGACCGCAGGTGCTGCGACTTCCGCCGAAGGCACGTCGATCACCTACACGGCCACGCTGACCAACCCGGCCCAGACGCCGGTCACCGTGACCCTGTCCGACGGTTCGACGATCACCATCAAAGCCGGTGAATCGACTGGCTCCGTGGTCGTGCCTGTTCAAGCCAACGACGTCTACAACACCAACGCCACTGTCAGCACCATCATTACTGGCGCAACTGGCGGCAACTTCGAAAACCTGGCGACCAACCCTGCGCCAGCGGTGGTGCAGATCACTGACACTCCGGACACGACTACTGTCAGCCTGACCGCTGGTGCTGCGACTTCCGCCGAAGGCACGTCGATCACCTACACCGCCACGCTGACCAACCCGGCTCAGACGCCGGTCACCGTGACCTTGTCCGATGGTTCGACTATCACCATCAAAGCCGGTGAATCGACTGGCTCGGTTGTCGTACCGGTTCAGGCGAACGACGTCTACAACACCAACGCCACTGTCAGCACCATCATTACTGGCGCAACTGGCGGCAACTTCGAGAACCTGGCGACCGACACGACGCCAGCCGTGGTGCAGATCACTGACACCCCGGACACCACGACCATCAGCCTGACCGCTGGCGCGGCGACCTCTGCCGAAGGCACGTCGATCACCTACACGGCCACGCTCACCAACCCGGCGCAAACGCCGGTGACCGTGACCTTGTCCGATGGTTCGACTATCACCATCAAAGCCGGTGAGTCGACTGGCTCCGTCGTCGTTCCGGTTCAAGCCAACGATGTCTACAACACCAACGCTACTGTCAGCACCACCATTACTGGCGCAACTGGCGGCAACTTCGAAAACCTGGCGACCAACCCGACGCCAGCCGTGGTTCAGATCACCGACACTCCGGACACTACAACTGTCAGCCTGACTGCAGGTGCTGCGACTTCCGCCGAAGGCACGTCGATCACCTACACCGCCACCCTGACCAACCCGGCGCAGACTCCGGTTACCGTGACCCTCTCCGACGGTTCGACCATCACCATCAAAGCCGGTGAGTCGACTGGTTCCGTCGTCGTGCCTGTTCAAGCCAACGACGTCTACAACACCAACGCTACTGTCAGCACCACGATTACCGGCGCGACTGGCGGTAACTTCGAAAACCTGGCGACCGACACGACGCCAGCCGTGGTGCAGATCACCGATACCATCGACACCACTGTTGCCAGTATCACCGGCAGCACTGAAGTGACCGAAGGTCAGGCTGCGACCTACACCATCAGCCTGAGCAACCCGGCGCAGACCGAAGTCACCATCAACCTGACCTACAGCGGTACCGCAGCCGACGGCAGCGACTACACCAAAGTCGTCAGCGTGAAGATTCCGGCCAACGCCAGCAGCGTTACTTTTGACCTGGCAACCATCAACGACACCATTCCTGAAGGCGTGGAAAACGTCACCGTTGCGATTGGCACCATCACTGGTGGCAACTTCGAGAACATCGTTGCAAGCACCACCAATGGCAGCGTCACCACCACGATCATCGACAACGATGCTCTGCCGGTTGTTGATCTGAATGGCGACACCAATGGCGTCAACAGCGAAGTCACCTTCACCGAGGGCAATAACGCCGGCGTACCTATTGCAGCCGACATCAAGGTCAGCGACGTCGACAGCCCGAACTTGCAAGGCGCAAAAGTCACCCTGACCAACCCTCAGGATTCCGACACGCTGGTCGTCGGCAGTCCTAACGCAAACATCGACGTCGCCACGACCACCGTCAACGGCCAGATCGTGCTGACACTGACCGGTAACGCGACCGCTGCCGAATACGAAGCCGTGATCAAGTCGATCACCTTCCACAATGGCAGTGACGACCCAAGCGTTGTAGATCGCAACATCACCGTGACCGTGAACGACGGTCAGAATGACTCCGTTCCAGTCACCAGTACCGTTCACGTGACTGCGGTCAACGACGCACCGGTTCTGGATCTGAATTCGGCCGATGGCGCTTCGCAGACCGGTTACGCCGTGACCTATGTCGAAAATGGCAAGGCGCTCAACATCATGGGCACCGTGTCTATCGTCGACCCGGACAACACCACGCTCAAAGGCGCGACCATCACCCTGAGCAACGCCCAGACAGGCGACGTTCTGGGTATCGCCAGCCAGTTCGGCATCAAGGTGACCAACACCGGTATCGTGAATGGCAAGATCACCATCACCCTGAGCGGTGATGCGAGCGTTGCTTCTTACGAGAAAGTGATCCAGTCGATCACCTTCAAGAACACCACTGACAACCCAGGCAGTGCTGACCGCACCGTCACCGTGCAGGTCAATGACGGCCAGTCCGAGCACAACCTGTCCAACGTCGCGACCACCACCGTCAGCGTGACGGCCGTGAACGACGCACCGGTTGTCGACCTCAACGGTCCGTTCTTCCCGGGCAACAACACGGTCACCCTGCCGTACGTTGAAAACGCAGCACCGGTCAAACTGATGCCGTTGCTGACCTTGAGCGATCCGGACAGCCCGAACCTGCAAAGCGCCACCGTGACCATCAAGGATGCGCAGACCGGCGACAAGCTGGTGTTCGACACCACCAACAGCAAAATCACCATCACCTCGGAAACCGTAAACGGCCAACTGGTCTACACCCTCAAAGGTGCGGCAACCCAGGCTGAATACGCGGCCGTACTGAAATCCGTGGCGTTCGTCAGCGAAGGCGAAGACCCGGTCGGCGGCAACCGCGCGATCGCCGTTCAGGTCAACGATGGCGAGGACAGCTCCAACGTCGCCACCGCCAATGTCACCGTTATCCCGGTCAACGACGCACCAACCCTGGATCTGGACTCGAACGCCTCGGGCACCGGCTTCACCACCGCGTACACCGAGAACGATCCGGCCATCAGCATCTCCGGTAGCAACGTCAAGATCGGTGATTTCGACAACACCAACATGAAAGGCGCGGTCATCACCCTGACCAACGCCAAGGCCGGTGACGTTCTGGCGGCAGCCGATCAGTTCGGCATTCATGCCACCGTGATCGACACCCGTGTTGTGAACGGCAAGATTACCGTCGTGTTGAGCGGCTCTGCTGACCTGGCTTCGTACCAGAAGATGATCCAGTCGATCACCTACAGCAGCACCAGCGAAAACCCGGACACCACGCCGCGCAAGATCACCATCACCGTCAACGACGGCGAGATCCTGAACAGCCAGTCGAACACCACGACCACCACGATCAACGTGACGGCTGTGAACGACAGGCCCGAGGTTGTCCTGGGCAATAACACTTACACCGAGAACCACGACGCGGTCTCCATCGCCAACGGCCTTGTCATCAAGGATGTGGACAACTCCCAACTGAGCGGCGCGGTCATCACCCTGACGCACATGTCGCCTGAAGACCTGATCGGCTCCGGCCATGACCTGGGCGGCGGCAAGACCGACCTGGGCATCGACTACAGCGTTTCGGGCCCGGACTCCAATGGCACGATGACCATCACCCTGACCGGCAACGCCAGCGTCGCCAACTATCAGGCCCTGATCCAGTCGATCCAGTTCGCCGCATCTGGTGAAGATCCGACACCGGGCGACCGTGGCGTGCGGATCAGCGTTACCGACACCGGCCTCAAAGGTGACAACGTCGGCAACGAGACTTCGGTTCTGGTGGACGGCAAGATCACCGTCGTTGCGGTCAACGATGCACCTGTTCTGGACCTGGACAGCAGCCCGGCAGCGACCGGCGCTGGCTACAGCGTCGACTTCACCGAGAACGGCACAGGCGTCAGCATTTCCAGCGCCAACCTCAGCATCATCGACCCGGACAACGGCACGCTCAAAGGTGCAACCATCACCCTGACCAACGCTCAGGCCTTTGACGTACTGACGGCTACCGACAAGTTCGGTATCCACGCAGTTGTCAGCGACACCCGTACCACCGATGGGAAGATCACCGTCACCCTGACCGGCGAAGCGACACTGGATCAGTACAAGGCGATGATCGAATCGGTCATGTACAAGAACACCAGCGATGATCCGAGCACGATTGATCGCGTCATCACGGTTCAAGTGAATGACGGCTCGGCGCAACACAATCTGTCGAACGTAGCGACCAGCACCATCTCGGTGACCGCCGTCAACGATGCCCCGGTTCTGGACCTCAACGGCCCGGCCGGTGGCACCGCCAGCACCACCAGCTTCACCGAGAACGGCACTGCGCTGAAGGTCATGCCTTACATGACGATCAATGACCCGGACAGCCCGAACCTCAAAGGCGCGACGGTCACTTTCACCAACCCGCAAACCGACGACAACCTGTACTTCGCCAGCACCAACGCGAAGATCACCGTCACCTCGGCAACCGTCGACGGCAAGCTGGTGTTCACCCTCACCGGTGACGCCACTCAGGCTGAATACAACGACGTACTGAAATCGCTGCGCTTCATCAACACCAGTGACGATCCTTCGGCCGTAAACCGTGTGGTCACCGTCACCGTCAATGATGGCGTGGTCGACTCCGCTCCGGCTCAGGCGGTGATCAAGGTCACTCCGGTCAACGATGCACCGGTTCTGGACCTGGACAGCAGCCCGGCAGCGACCGGCACTGGCTACAGCGTCAGCTTCACCGAGAACGGCACAGGGGTCAGCATTTCCAGCGCCAATGTCAGCATCATCGACCCGGACAACGGCACGCTCAAAGGTGCAACCATCACCCTGACCAACGCTCAGGCCTTTGACGTACTGACGGCCACCGACAAGTTCGGTATCCACGCCGTTGTCAGCGACACCCGCACCACCGATGGCAGGATCACCGTCACCCTGACCGGCGAAGCGACGTTGGATCAGTACAAGGCGATGATCGAATCGGTCATGTACAAGAACACCAGCGATGATCCGAGCACGATTGATCGCGTCATCACCGTTCAGGTCGACGACGGTTCTTCCAAGTTCAACCTGTCGAACGTAGCGACCAGCACCATCTCGGTGACTGCCGTCAACGACGCGCCGGTCCTGGACCTCAACGGCCCGGCCGGTGGCACCGCCAGCACCACCAGCTTCACCGAGAACGGCACCGCGCTGAAAGTCATGCCGTATATGACGATCAATGACCCGGACAGCCCGAACCTCAAAGGCGCGACCGTCACTTTCACCAACCCGCAAACGGACGACAACCTGTACTTCGCCAGCAGCAACGCGAAGATCACGGTCACCTCGGCGACAGTCGACGGCAAGTTGGTGTTCACCCTCATCGGCGACGCCACTCAAGCCGAGTACAACGATGTTCTGAAATCCCTGCGTTTCATCAACACCAGTGACGATCCTTCGGCCGTAAACCGTGTGGTCACTGTCACCGTCAATGACGGCGTGGTTGACTCCGCTCCGGCTCAGGCCGTGATCAAGGTCATCCCGGTCAACGATGCTCCGACCGTCGTCGCGGGCGCTCATGGCAGCGGCGACGAAGACGCTGGCAAGACCACCCCTGCGATTGCCATCACCCTTAACGGGGGTGACATCGACGGCCACATCGACCACTTCAACCTGGTCGATCTGGGTGCGCACGGCAAGTTCTACGCCGATGCAGACCACACCGTCCTGCTCGACGCCACCAGCAACATCCCGGCGTCGGGCAACAGCGCGACCATCTACTTCGTGCCGGATGCGGACTGGAGCGGCACCAACAACTTCACCTACAAGGCAGTGGATAACGGCCTGGCTGCCAACGGCCAGAACGTTCTTGCTTCGCCTGTGGTGAGCGGCAGCGTCACCGTGGCTCCGGTCACCGACACGCCGTCCCTGACCATGGACACCGATGGCTTCGTCAGAACCATCGACTTCCAGGGCAACACCACTGCAATCGGCGACTGGAAAGCCATCCCGGTCAGCGAGTTCAGTAACGGCCAATGGCACACCGACAACACCGGCGGCACTGTGGAAATCGGCAAGGCCAGCGTATATGGCGTGACCGATCCGAAAGCCGGCAACCAGATCATCGAACTGGAACGCAACGCAGGCGACGCCAGCAACCTGTGGACCGAGTTCTCGGCCAAGGCCGGCCAGACCTACACCGTGTCGGTCGACTACTCGCCGCGTGCGGGCGCTCTGGATAACTCCGTCATCAATGTGTTCTGGGGCACCACCCTGATCGGCACACTGAACTCGAACCAGTTGGGCCTGAAAACCTACACCTTCCAGGTTCCGGTCACCGCCGACGGCACCGCTCACCTTGAATTCAAGGCCGCGGACCGCAACTCCACTGGCGGTATTCTGGACAACATTTCGGTGACCCAGAACGCCAACACGGGTCTGGAAGACCAGCCAATCCTGCTGTCGGCGGTTCATGCCGCCAGCACCGACATTGACGGCTCGGAAACCCTGACGCTGACCCTGAACGGTCTGCCGAAAGGCTCGGTCATCACCGACGGCACCCCAGGGCACACCTTCACCGCTGATGCCAATAATGCTTCGGTGGACATCACCAACTGGAACGCCAGCACCCTGAAATTCCAGGCTCCAGCGAACTTCAGCGGCGATGTCGCGCTGACCCTGATCGCGACCGCCAAAGACGGCGCCGCTGCAGCCGTCAGCACCCCGCTGGACTTCACCGTGCACGTGATTGCGGTCGCTGACGCGCCAGACCTTACCGTCAAGACGGCTAACGGCGACGAAGACACCGCGATCCACCTGGACATCGCGCAAGCACTGGTCGACACCGATGGCTCGGAAACCTTGAGCACTGTCATCAGTGGCATTCCGAAAGGTGCCGTGCTGACTGACGGCACGACCGGCCACACCTTCACTGCCGGCGCCGACAACAGCAAGGTTTCTGTCACTGGCTGGGACCTCAGCTCGCTGACCATTACCCCGGCCAAAGACGCCAACGGCACGATCGCTCTGACCGTGACCTCGACCGCCACCGAGTCGAGCAACGGCAGCGCGGCATCGACCAGCCAGACCCTGACGGTCAACGTCACGCCGGTCAACGACGCCCCGGTCATCGGTCACACCGGTACTGGCAAAGAGTTCGGCAACACCTGGAACGAAACCCTGGTCGGCGGCAACGTCCATGAAGCAGGCAAAGGCCCGGGCCAGATCGCTCGCGACTTCACCCTTAAGGACATCGACAGCACCACGCTCAAGAGCGCGACTGTCACCCTGACCAACTTCAAGGATGGCGACATCCTCAATGTGGTCAAGGATGCCGGCCTGACTTACAACGTCACCGAGACCAAAGATGCGCTGGGTCACGTCATCAGCCAGACCATCACCTTTGGTCCGGGCACCGCTGCCCAGTACCAGACTGCGATTGCGTCGATCACCTTCGACAGCTCTTCGCACAACCCGGTCAAGGACAACCGCATCATCAACATCTCCATCGACGACGGTGGTGCTGTGGATAACATCGCGTCGACGACGTCGACCATCCGCATCACAACGGTCAACGATGTTCCGACCGTGCACACAGACGCCGTGACCTTCACTGAAGGCGACAGCGCGACTTCGGTTGTCAGCAATCTGAACCTGTACGATGTCGACAACACCACGCTGGGCAAGGCGGTCGTCAACGTCACCGGCATGCAAACTGGCGAACTGCTGACCTTCACCGGCACAGCGCCGACCGGCGTCACTGTTACGCCGACAACGGTCAATGGCGTGGTCACCGGCTTTACCATCAACGGTATCGCCACCATCGAGCAGTACAAGGCACTGATCGAGTCGATCAAGTTCAGCGCGCCGGGCGACAACCCGACTGCGGGCACTCGCGGTGTGGAAATCACCGTCACCGACACTGGCGCCAAAGGCAACAACGTCGGCACCAAGGACTCGGTCCTGGCCCATGGTGAAATCACCGTGGTTGCCGTCAACGACGCACCGATCTTCGGTCATGACCGTGGCTACAACGATTACGGCAATACCTGGAACGAAACCCTGGTCGGCGGCGATGTGACTGCCCCAGGCAAGGGCCCGGGCCAGATCGCCGCTGACATCACCATCAAAGATCCGGACAACGGCACGCTGGCTAGCGCGACTGTCACCTTGACCAACTTCCACGATGGCGACATCCTGAACGTGGTCGATGCTGCCGGTCTGCAATACGCCACCACCGACATCAAAGATGTCGACGGCAAGGTCACCGGCAAGGTCATCACCTTCGGTCCGGGCACTGCGGCTCAGTACGAGACGGCGATCAAATCGATCACCTTCGACAACTCGACGCACAACCCGAACCCTGAAAACCGCAACATCACCATCAGCGTCAGCGACGGCACTGCTGTTTCCGACACGGTTTCGACCATCCACATCACCACCGTCAACGATGTTCCAACTGTACATACGGATGCGGTGACCTTCACTGAAGGCGACAGCGCGACTTCGGTCGTCAGCAACCTGAACCTGGACGATGTCGACAACAGCACCCTGTCCCACGCCGTGGTATCGGTGGACGTCAAGGCGAACGACGTACTGAGCTTCACTGGCACGCCTCCAACCGGCGTCACCGTGACGCCTATCGAAGTGGGCGGCAAAGTGACCGGCTACACCATCGACGGCGTTGCCACCATCGATCAGTACAAAACGCTGATCGAAGCGATCAAGTTCACCAACACCAGTGATGATCCGATTGCGGGCGACCGTAGCGTCACTGTCACCGTCACTGACTCGGGTGCCAACGGCGACGGCGTCAATGGCGCGACCTCGGTCATCGCCACCGGCAACATCAACGTCATCGCCGTCAACGACGCACCGAGCATTGGTCACGATGGCAATGGCACCGATTTCGGCAATACCTGGAACGAAACACTGGTCGGTGGCGACGTCACGGCGCCAGGCAAAGGCCCGGGCCTGATCGCTCGCGACTTCACCCTGAGCGATCCGGACAGCACCACGCTGCACAGCGCGACCGTTACCCTGACCAACTACAAAACGGGCGACCTGCTGGCCATCGGCAACCCTGGCACCCTCAGCGTCACCCTGACGGACATCAAGGACGCTCAAGGCAACGTAACCGGCAAAGTCATCACCTTTGGTCCTGGTACCGCCGAGCAGTACCAGGCTGCGATTTCGTCGATCACCTTCGACAGCACGTCGCATGATCCGGTGAAAGAAAACCGCATCATCGACATCACCATCGATGACGGCAGTGCTGAGCACAGTACCTCCAGCACCACGTCGACGATCCACATCACCACGGTTGACGATGTTCCGACCGTGAGCACTGGTGCCGTGACGTTTACCGAAGGCGATACAGCCAAATCGGTCGTCAGCAACCTGAACCTCGATGACCTCGACAACAGCACGCTGAGCAACGCAGTGGTAACGGTCGCTGTGCGCACTGGCGACGTACTGACTTTCACTGGCACCAAGCCAGATGGCGTGACTGTCACCGAAATCAAGACCGGCAACCTGGTGTCCGGCTACACCATCAGCGGCACTGCAACCGTCGAGCAGTACAAGGCGCTGATCGAGTCGATCAAGTTCAACAGCCCTGGCGACCTGCCTCTCGCTGGCGACCGCGCCGTGACCATCAAAGTCACAGACACCGGTATGGACGGCAGTGGCTCTGACCTGAAGGACTCTGTGGTTTCGACCAGCAAAATCACTGTAGTCGAAGTCAACGACGCCCCGACCGTCAATGCGGCCAGCGCCGCTGGCAATGAAGACAACCTCATTGCCGTGACCCTGTCCGGTGGCGATGTGGACGGCAGCGTAAGCCGGTTTAGCCTGGTCACCCTCGCTGACCACGGCACCTTCTACCGTGACGCAGCAGGCACCCAGGCGCTGAGCATCAACAGCCTGATCACAGCCGTTGGCAACAGCGCGACCATCTACTTCAAACCTGCTCAGGACTGGAGTGGTGACACCAGCTTCACCTACAAGGCAGTGGACAACCGTGGCCTGTCCTCAACCGTCAACGGTCAAGGCAGCATCACTGTGGCGCCGGTTACCGATACGCCAACGCTGACCATGGGTGTCGTGGCGAAGCTGGGCGTGGATGGCGCAACGACCAACAACATCGAAACCCTCACCGGCGGTGTATGGCACACCGGTAACTCGGGCAACACCATCGAGATCAATCCGCCAAGCGTCTACGGTGCAGGCCAGAACACCAGCAGCAGCGATAACGTGATTGAACTGGAGCGTAACGCGGGTGACGCGTCCAACGTGTTCACTAGCCTGAACACCAAGGCTGGCGCGACTTACACGATTTCGGTGGATTACTCCCCACGTGACTCAGCGCTCAACGACTCAGCGATCTATGTGAAGTGGAACAACACCATCATCGCGACGCTGAATACTCATCAACTGGGCATGACTACGCTGACCTTCAACGTGCCAGCTCAGTTGGTGGCTGACAGCACGAACACCAAGCTGGAGTTCGTAGCGGCCAACAGCAACGGCGTGGGCGGTGTGATCGACAACATCAAAGTGGTCGAAACCCTAAATAGCGGTCTTGAAGATCATGCCATCGCTCTGTCGACCATTCAGGCGGCAACCACCGATATCGACGGTTCGGAAACCCTGACCCTGACCATGAGCAAGCTGCCGAAGGACTCTGTCCTCACCGACGGCACGCCAGGTCACACGTTCAAGGCGGGCACCGACAATGCGTCGGTCGATATCACTGGCTGGAACCTCAGCACGCTGAAGCTCACTCCACCGCAGGACTTCAACGGCAGCATCCCGCTGACCGTAACCGCCACCGCCAAAGATGGCGCGGCAGCTGCTGTCAGCAAGACGCTGGACTTCAACGTGGTAGTGACGGCCGTGAATGACGCGCCGGAAATCGGCCACAGCGGCACCGGTCATGACTTCGGTAACACTTGGAACGAAACTCTGGTGGGCGGTGACGTCACCGCCCCAGGCAAGGGTCCGGGCCTGATCGCTGCCGATTTCACCTTGAAGGATGTCGACACCACCACGCTGCAAAGCGCGACGGTGACGCTGACCAACTACAAAGAGGGTGACTTGCTGGCCGTCGGCAACGCCAATGGTCTGACCGTAACCCTGACCGACGTGAAAGACGCCCAGAATATCGTGACTGGCAAAACCATCACATTCGGTCCAGGTACAGCTGCGCAATATCAGGCTGCAATCTCGTCGATCACCTTCGACAACTCGGTCCACAACCCGTCCAAAGACGACCGCATCATCAACATCACTGTCGATGACGGCAGCGCACTCAACCACAGCGCCAGCACCACGTCGACGATTCACATCACCACGGTCAACGACATCCCGACTGTGCACAGTGACACCGTGACGTTCAACGAAGGCGACACCGCCACATCGATCGTCAGCAACCTGAACCTCAATGACGTCGACAACAGCACGCTGAGCAAGGCCGTGGTATCGGTCGCTGTACAAGCGGGCGACCAGCTGAGCTTCACCGGTCAAAACATCACCCCAGTGGGCGTCTCGGTTGTCGCAACCACCAACGGTTCGGGTGTCGTGACTGGCTACACCATCAGCGGCACTGCAACGGTCGCGCAGTACAAGGCACTGATCGAGTCGATCAAGTTCAACAGCCCTGGCGATCTGCCTGTCGATGGCGACCGCGCCGTGACCATCAAAGTCACCGACACTGGCATGGACGGCAGCGGCACTGACTTGAAGGATTCGGTACTGGCGACCAGCAAGATCACCGTTCACGAAATCAACGATGCGCCAACCGTGAACACGGTGAATGCTGGCAACGACGAAGACCATATGGTCACCGTCACGCTGACCGGCGGCGATGTCGACGGCTCCGTGAATCACTTCAGCATCGACGCTTCGGCGACCGCGCACGGCAGCTTCTTCACCGATGCGGCCGGCCTGCACCCGGTCACCGACCTGAGCAGCATCGCTGCCACCGGCAACACCGCGACTCTGTACTTCAAACCGGCTGACGACTGGAGCGGCAGCACCACGTTCACCTACACCTCGGTTGATAACAGTGGTCTGGCGAGCGTGGGCAGCGCGACTGGCACCATCAAGGTGGCACCGGTTGCCGATACTCCGGTCGTAGACCTGACCGGCGCTCAGGTGCATTCGACCGGGCTGGTCAAGGACGTATGGGTCGGTACGCTGACCGGTATGGGCACAGGCGGTAACGGCGCAGATCCGACGACCATCCTGAAGGGCTTCACCACCACGACCGCCGCGACCACTCACACCACTGCCGATTCGGCTGCGGAAAGCTCCGTGGTGCAAGGCACAGGCACCAAGCTGTCCGGCCTGATCTACCTGGAAGCGGGTCACACCTACAACTTCACCGGCTCTGCCGATGACAGCCTGCTGATCACCATCGGTGGCAATCAGGTCGCCAGCGCAACCTGGGGTGCGGGCGCGGCCGTCAGCAACGTGGGTTCGGGCTTCGTCCCTACGGTTTCCGGCTACTACACGCTGGATATCTACCACTACAACCAGGCGGGTCCGGGCAACTACAGCATTGGCCTGAGCGACAAGAACAACAGCACCAACGTTGTTACCACCGTCGCGCTGGACAGTGCACATGTCGCGCTCTACGCATCGGTAGACGACCTGAAAGCTTCGGGCCTGAACGGTGTGACGTTCACGGAAAATGCCTCCGTCGCAGGCGAGGGCTACTACACCGCCTACGCGCTGAACCATGGCACCGAGAACAACCCGATCAAACTGAGCGGCGTGACTGCAAGCTTCGGCGACAGTACAGACGGTTCCGAGACTCATACCGTGACCGTCACTGGCGCCCCTGCGGGCTCCGTTCTGACTGACGCGGCGGGCCACAGCGTGACCATCGTCAGCGCCACTACTCCGGTAGACGTCGGCGCACTGGACCTGACAAGCCTGGTCATCAAGACGCCTGAGTACTACAGCGGCACGTTCAACTTGCACGTCACTGCAACAGCGACCGAAGCCACTGTCCCTGGCGTGCCAGCGGCTGTCGCGTCGGCCTCTGCCAGCAAAGACATCGTGGTGACAGTTGATGCGGTCAACTACGTCAGCACCCATGGCAGTGCCGGCACTGACACCAGCCCGATCAACGGTTCCTCGGCCAGCGACATCATGGTCGGCGACGTGTCGGACAGCGTCGTGAAAGCGGGCACGAGCTACAACATTGCCTTCATCCTCGACAGCTCGAGCAGCATGTCCAACGCGCTGGCTACGGCCAAACAGCAACTCAAGGCAGTGATCTCGAAACTGGCAGACAGTGCTGCTGGTGCTGACGCTGGCACCATCAAAGTGTTGCTGGTGGACTTCGACACAAACGTGCAAAAGACCTGGGAGTTCGATCTGTCGAACAAGACCTTGGCTTTGCAGAAGCTGGATGTTGCATTGGCAACGATCAACGCCGACGGCCGAACCAACTACGAGGATGCGTTCAAAACCGCAGCCAACTGGTTCTCCGATCTGGGCGCGCAGCCCACCACCACCGAAAACCGCACGTACTTCATTACCGATGGCGCGCCGAACGAGTACCAGAACACCAACTACACGATCTATGACTACAAGAAATCCAGTACAACCGACCTGACTCTGGATAAGGCGTTGCAGAGCTGGAAGATGGGCACGGCTTACGTGGAGAACGGTCAGACGGTCATCAGCAAAACCGGTTATGTCACCTCTTACACGGAAAATGGCAACAAAGCAGTCAACATCGGTCAGTTGGTCGCCCATTCAGATGGTCATGGTGGTCAGGAATACAGTTTCCTGGCCGCGACCTCAGACGGCAGCAGCCTGGCCATTTCTGAAGCGAAAACCGGTTACGACTTGCTCAAGGCTCTGTCTCCGACAATTGAAGCAATCGGGATCAACACCAGCGCTTCCGGCAAGGCGATCAGCGTCGATGGCGCTGTGCTGAATCAGTTCGACAGTGATGGTCACGCAACGACCGGCCTCAACGCCGATCAACTGGCCGCTGCCGTACTCGGTTCGCACACGCCGATCGCTCCAGGTGCAGACACACTCAACGGCGGTGATGGCAACGACATCCTGTTCGGTGACGTGATCAACTTCGGAACAGCAGAAGGTACGGCGGCGATCAAGGCATTTGCCGAGAGCAAAGGCGTGACCATTGCTGACGATAAGGCCTTGCACCACTACATCACCGACAATCTGAGTGACGTCGAAACGCTTGTAAACAGCTCGTCTACCGCGGGCTCGACCGGTGGTAATGACAAGCTGTTCGGCGGCAACGGTAACGACATCCTCTTTGGTCAGGGCGGCGACGACATTCTGGTCGGTGGCAAAGGCGACGACATCATGTTCGGCGGCACCGGCAAAAACACCTTCGTCTGGCAACAGGGTGATAGCGGCAGCGACGTCGTCAAGGACTTCAATAAGGGAACTAGCAACAGTCTGGATCTAAGCGACTTGCTGCAAGGCGAAAACGGTAACGACGTCACGGATCTGACCAAGTACCTGCAGATCACCAACGATGGCAAGGACACTACCATCCAGGTCAGCAGCACCGGGCAGTTCACCTCCGCGACTACCGCCGCCACCGCAGCTACTACGGCTGACGTGCACATCAAGGTAGAGGGCGTGACCTGGAGCAACTCCACCATCAGCTCGCTGGTAAGCGGTGCCGATCCGACCATCAAGGTCGATCATCACTGATAGCTGAGTCGCGAGAGCTGATGTACTGTGCTGGCAGCCGTCACCGACGGCTGCCAGCCTTTGCATTCATTGAGGAATGAGCCATGTTTTACGTTCAGCGCGATGCAGATGGATTGCTTGTTCGGGTCGAGGCGGCGGAGTTCGCCGAAGCGACCGGGCAACTGCCAGCCGACGATCATGAGATCCAGGCCTGGTACGCCGATGAGATGGTGGAAAAGAGCCTGAACCAGCTCAAGTTGAGCGACATGGAGATGATCCGTGTACTCGACGACTTGATTCAGGTGCTGACCAGCAAGGGCATCCTCAATGTCACCGATCTACCTGCTGCCGCGCAGGCGAAGTTGATGGACCGCAACCAGGCCCGTGAAACACTGGGCGGCCTGAGCGACCTTATCAATGACGATGAAACGCGGTTGATTTAAAGCCCTAAGCCACAAACCTGATGTGTGCTGCCGAACGGCGGTGCCCTGAATATCTATAGCAGTCCGGCTTGCCGGCGGTGGCGTTGTTGAAATCGCCTCCGCCGGCAAGCCAGACTGCTACAGGTGTCTTGCGAATCAGCGACGGAGGCTCACTTCCAGGGCGCCGGATCACCGATCAACTGGCCCTGCACCCCTTCTATTCCCATCTCCGCAATCACCCGACGCTCGCCCTCGGTCTCGACTCGCTCGGCGATCAGCGGCAGGTCGATGCTGTGCGCCGCACGCTGCACCGCTTCGATGAACAAACGCTTGTGGCTTTCCTCGTCGATGGCGCGGATGTAACTGCCATCGATCTTCAGATACGCCAGCCCCAGATGCGCCAGGTTGCCGATCATGCTGAAACGCCCACCAAACCGCTGCAGCGCCAGGGTGAAACCGGCTTCCTGCAATCGGCGGGTAAGTTTTTCCAGCACTTCCTGCTCGGGCAATTGCTCCTCGCCGATCTCGAACGTCAGGCGCCCGCTCAACTTAGGATGCTGGCGAAGCGCATCGAACACCTGATTCAACGCGCCGGCATCGTTCAGAGTGGCAGCCGACAAGTTCAAGGCCAACGACTGGTCATGACTCTCGAGATGGGCCAGCACCTGCTTGAGCATCCACAAGTCCAACCGGCTCGACCAACCGAAGCGTTCGATCCACGGCAGGAAGCGCCCTGCCGGAACAGTCTGGCCTTCGTTATTGACCAGCCGCGACAACACTTTGTAATGCAGGACCCGAGTGGAATCGCCGGTCTCGACCACCGGCTGGAAGAACAGCTCGAAACCGCCCCGGGTCAACGCCTGATCCAACACCAGGTGCCAGGTATGCTGATCATCGCCAGTGCTCTTCACCACACCATGCTCGACGCAGCTCCAGCTTTGCTCGCCTTGGGTTTCCGCCTGAGACAACGCCTGATCCGCTAGAGACAGCAACGTCAGGGGCGCATCGCCCGGCGTGTACGGCGCAAGGCCCATATGTGCGACAGGAGCAACATCGGACGCGCCCGTAGCAGCCAGCGCTTGCAGCGCCAGCTCCAGATCGCGAGCCAGTTCCAGCGCCTCGTCACGGTCCATGCCCGGCGCCAGCACCGCAAACTCGCCGCCGCGAGACCGACTGATCAGGTTGCGGGTTTCAGGGTATTTCTCACAGTGCTTGAGCAACAACTGAGCGACCGCAATCAACAATGCATCGGTGCGCTTGCCGCCCAGACGAACGTTCAGGCCCGCCAGATCCTGCACACGCAACAGCAGGAGATAACCTGCGCGTTCTTCGTCCTGATTACTGACGTGAGTCTTGAGTTGCATGTCGAAATAACGGCGGTTGGAGAGCCCCGTCAGGCTGTCCTGATAGGACTCGACACGCAGCCGCTCGCTGCGCTCAGTGCTCTCCTGAAACAGCGCCTTGAGCTTCTCGACCATCTGGTTCATCGCCTGCACCACTCGACGCAGCTCCGGCGTGCGCGGCAGTTCGGGCAGCGTCAGAAACTCGCGCCGACCAATCGCCTGAGACTGCGCAACCATGTAGTCCAGAGGCTTCAACTGACGACGCAACAGCAGCGCGCCAAGAATCGCACTCAGCACGCCACACACCAGCAACCAGCCCAGACTGCCCAGCGCGCTCTGCCACAGCTTGGCTAACGCAAACATCGGATGGCTGACCACCTCGACCCGCGCCGTCTGCTGCCAGCCGCGGCTGACAATCGCCTCGCCGCCCGCCGGCTCAAGCCCGATGGCATTGATGAACCACTGCGGCACACCCTGGTTGTCCGGTGTTGCGCTGCGCTCCACGATCACTGCATCGGTCGCCAGATCAACCACACGAATGCTGGCGTAATACCCGCTGTCGAAAATCGACGTCACCATCAACTCGACCATCGCCGGGTCGTCGATATTGGCGGTCAGCGACAGGGCCAGCGAAGTTGCCGCATCCTGCGCGTGTGAACGCAGCTGATTGACGTACTGCGCCCGCGAACTCTCCAGGCTGACGACAAAACTGCCCGTAAACGCGACAACCATAAACAGACAGATAGCGATCAACAGTTGCTTGAACAGAGACATCAGTACTCCTAATTCTCAGGCTCGGCCGGGAAGCCTTCGGCGGTCATTTTCTTCAGCAAATCCTGCCAGCGGGACAGACGCTTGGTATCGCCCACCTTCTTGTTACCTTGCGCACCCGGCAGCCATAGTCCTTCAGCATTGAAGGAATACACGGGCAACAGATCCTGTCGCTCGCTGGCGGGTTTGATTTCATTGATCAGGCTGTCGAGCACCAACGGCATCGCGTTCGGGCTCGAGTAATAAGTCAGCACCATGTGCGCGCGGTTCAGGCGCAGGGCCTTGACGTAGGTGATTAGCAGCTTCTCACTGGGCACGCCCAAGCGGCGCAGGCTGAAATATTTGGCGATGGCGTAATCTTCACAGTCCCCCGCGCCCTTGATCAGCGACTCGATCGGCGTGGCCCAGTAATCGACCTCATGCCACAGATCGATATCCTCTTCATAACGCATCTGTTTATTGAAGAACTGGTTCACCACCGTCAGCTTGTCCATCTCGCTGACCTGCTTCTCGGTCGCCAGCAGATTCTGCCAGGCATCGATCCGCTGCTTCCCCGCCCCAAGCGGCCCATACAGGCTCTCGGCACGACGACTGATCAGGGAAAAATCCCAATCGGCACTCAGATAGCTCGCACACGCCGTGCACGTCAGTGCAAGCGCCAGAAGCAGCCAAAAACCAGGGCGCTTATGAGCTGAACGTACTGCCAATTCGTCTAGTCCATGAGGCAAACGGATAACCGGAAAGCGATGGTGAGGGGTTGGGCGGGAAAAGACAATGGCGTAGTGAGATCACACGACCGGCGTTTGATTCCCGGGCTGACGCGCAGCCCATTCATCGTTAAAGTACGGCCCCTACTGCGTCCGAACAAGACTCTCCGCTGTTTATTGCCGCAAGGTCGTCATTCAGGTCGCACTTATTCTTCAACTTCAGAGATACCCGACATGCAGGCAACTCCGCTGGCCATCCCGGACGTGATTGTGTTTGAACCCAAAGTTTTCGGCGACGACCGTGGATTTTTCTTCGAGAGCTTCAATCAGAAAGTCTTCGAAGAAGTGGTCGGGCGACAGGTAACTTTTCTTCAGGACAACCACTCCCGCTCGGCGAAGGGCGTCCTGCGGGGGTTGCACTATCAGATCAAGCAACCCCAAGGAAAGCTGGTACGCGTCACCAGCGGCGAAGTGTTTGACGTCGCGGTAGATCTGCGCAAAAGCTCACCAACCTTCGGCCAATGGGTTGGCGTGCATCTCAGCGCAGAGAACAAAAAGCAGCTCTGGATTCCCGAGGGCTTCGCTCACGGTTTTGTCGTGCTGTCGGAAAGCGCGGAGTTCCTTTACAAGACCACCGACTACTGGGCGCCCGAGCACGAACGGAGTCTTGCATGGGATGATGCCTCCGTCGGGATCGAATGGCCAATGTCCGGGCAACCGGCGCTTTCGGCCAAGGATCAGAAAGCCGTCAGCTTCGACGTTGCCGAAGTATTCGACTGACACGCTGCTGGAGCGATAGCGTCAACCCTATCGGCGAGGCGCAAGGCCTCGCCGATAGGTGCCATCACTACACTTGTGATGCCGGCTCTAACAAGCCCAGCAAATACTGGCCATATCCTGTCTTCTTCAGCTTTTCGGCTTGAGTGGCCACCTGTTCGGCTGTGATCCAGCCGTTCGTGTAGGCAATCTCTTCAAGGCACGCGACTTTCCAGCCCTGACGCTGCTCGATGGTGTGTACGAAGTGGCTGGCTTCAAGCAACGATTCGTGGGTGCCGGTGTCCAGCCACGCGAAACCGCGACCCAGCATCTCGACCGTCAGGGTCTTCTGCTCAAGGTAGGCTCGGTTGACGTCTGTGATCTCCAGCTCGCCACGCTCGGAAGGCTTGATGCTCTTGGCAATCTCAACGACCTGATTGTCGTAGAAATACAAACCCGTCACTGCATAGCTCGACTTGGGCAGTGCTGGCTTTTCTTCGATGCTCAAAGCCCGGCCTGTCTCGTCGAACTCGACCACACCGAAGCGCTCCGGATCGGAAACGTGATACCCGAACACTGTCGCGCCCTGGGACTGCTGGCTGGCGGAGCGCAGCTTGTCCGAGAAGTGCTGGCCGTAAAAAATGTTATCCCCGAGGATCAGACAGCAAGGGTCCTTGCCGATGAAGTCTTCGCCGATGATGAATGCTTGAGCCAGCCCGTCCGGGCTCGGTTGCTCTGCGTAAGTCAGCTCGACCCCGTACTGGCTGCCGTCGCCCAACAGCTTACGGAACGAAGGCAGATCCTCCGGCGTGGAAATAATCAGTATTTCGCGCATGCCTGCCAGCATCAGCACCGACAGCGGATAGAAAATCATCGGCTTGTCGTAGATGGGCAGCATCTGCTTGGAGACGCCCAAAGTGATCGGGTGCAGACGCGTGCCCGAGCCGCCGGCCAGAATGATTCCTTTACGATTGTTCGCGTTCATTTGTTCAGAGCTTCCATGAGCATTCGGGTTACACCACTTTGCCAATCCGGCAAGTGCAAAGAAAAAGAATCGCGCAGCTTTTGCGTATTCAAACGTGAGTTCAACGGGCGACTGGCCGGTGTCGGATATTCGGTGGTAGGGATAGGGTTAATCGTTTCCACCGCCAGCGTCTCACCTTTGGTTCGCGCGAACTCAATGACGTATGTCGCGTACGCATGCCACGAGGTTTCACCCGATGGCGCGAGGTGATAGATGCCGCAGAGTTCGGGGTTGACCAGTGTCTGCTGCAAGGCAGCCACCGCTGTATCGGCCAGAAGTTCTGCACCCGTAGGCACGCCGATCTGATCGGCGATCACATTGAGCGCCTGCCGATCCTTCGCCAGGCGCAGCATGGTTTTGGCGAAGTTGTTTCCTCGTGCGGCGTAGACCCAGCTGGTGCGGAAGATCAGATGCTTGCAGCCAGAGGCCACGATCAACTGCTCGCCTTCAAGCTTGGTAGCACCGTAGTAGTTGATCGGTGCGACCGCGTCAGTCTCTTGCCAGGGTGTCGTGCCACTGCCATCAAATACGTAATCAGTGGAGTAATGCACAAGCAGGGCGTCGGCGCGTTTCGCTTCCTCAGCCATCACCTGACTCGCCAAAGCATTGACCGTTCGGGCAAGCTCGCGCTCACTCTCGGCCTTGTCCACAGCGGTGTAAGCGGCGGCATTGACGATGACATCGGGCGCGACGCTGCGGATCGTATTGCGCAAACCGACTAGATCGGACAGATCCCCTGTGAGGGTCCCGTAAGCGGTCGAGACCGGATGACGATCAAGATCAATCACCTCACCCAGCACGCTCAACCCGCGCTGCAGCTCCCACCCTACCTGACCGTTTTTTCCCAGCAGAAGAATCTTCATGCCTTGTCAGCACGCGTGGCGTAGTTCTTGTCGATCCACTGTTGATAGGTGCCGCTTTTCACATGGGCGACCCACTCTGGATTATCGAGATACCACTGCACGGTTTTGCGAATGCCCGATTCAAACGTCTCTTCCGGCACCCAGCCAAGCTCGCGCTGAATCTTGCTGGCATCAATCGCATAGCGCAGATCGTGACCAGGCCGGTCCTTCACATAGGTGAGCAAATCGACATGAGGGCGGTAGGCAGAGTCGGGACGCAGCTCATCGAGCAGGGCACAAACGGTGCGCACCACCTCGATGTTCTGCTTCTCGTTGTGACCGCCAATGTTGTAAGTCTCCCCGACTTCGCCTTCAGTCACGACTTTGTACAGCGCCCGCGCGTGGTCTTCCACGTACAGCCAGTCGCGGATCTGGTCGCCTTTGCCATAGATCGGCAACGGCTTGCCCTCAAGGGCATTGAGAATCACCAGTGGAATCAGCTTTTCGGGGAAGTGAAAAGGACCGTAGTTGTTCGAGCAGTTGGTTACGACCGTTGGCAAGCCATAAGTACGAGCCCAAGCGCGAACGAGATGGTCGGAACTTGCCTTGCTCGCAGAATACGGAGAACTTGGCTGGTACGGAGTGGTTTCGGTGAACAGGTCTTCAGGCCCTTCCAGATCCCCGTAAACCTCGTCGGTCGAGATGTGATGGAAACGGGAAGCGGCTTTGCGCTCTTCGTCCAATGACGTCCAATAGCTGCGTGTCGCTTCCAGCAGCACATAGGTGCCGATGATATTTGTCTGGATGAAGTCCGACGGACCGCTGATGGAACGATCAACGTGAGACTCGGCAGCCAAATGCATCACCGCATCCGGCTGGTGCTCTTGAAATACACGATCTAACGCTTCGCGATTGCAGATGTCCACGCGCTCGAAAGCGTATCGGGGGTTCTGATCAACACTTTGTAACGATTCGAGGTTCCCGGCGTAGGTCAGCTTATCGACGTTGACTACCGCATTCGGAGTATTGGAAATGATGTGACGCACGACTGCGGAGCCGATGAAGCCAGCACCGCCGGTTACTAAAATCTTCACGCGAGTTATCTACCTTGATGTGCCGGCAACGCCTTTGATAGGCACTGCTTTCATTTGCGCCACGCCGGACATGGAGCTTCCAACGGTTCGAAGCAGCGGCTGTAGTCGAAATGGCCTATAGCCGCTAACCAACGACGAAGGATACAAGTTCTGTACCGTCGTTCAAAGATGAATCGTGAAAGGGCGAAACCTTTGGAGAGACAACGCCTCGCGGTCATCATGGGACGGAACAAATGATCAAGATCCGGACTCGTGATAGGCTCGCCCACCTATTTCATGATGCACCCGATTAGATTGAGCACACGTATGGATATTGGTTTGAGCTGCACCGTCTGGGCAGGATGCGAACGCGCCGGGCACCTGGATGGAATCGGGGTATACACCCGCTCTCTCTGGCAGGCGATGGAAGACCTCAAGCTAAGCGAAGCCAACGACATAACGATCAAGCCTTATGCATTTGGGCGTAACCTGCCTACGTTGGCATGTGGGGTTCCGGCAACACTGGCCAAACAGTTCCATATTCAGGCGGTTCTGGGCGGTGCGCTGGGCATTCCTCTTGCACGATCGTCTGCCATCCGCCGCGATGTCGACCTCGTTCATGCGTCAGATCATCAAATCCCAAACATCAGTGGCGTTCCGGTCGTCGCGACGGTGATGGACGCCATCCCGCTGATCCATCCCGAGTGGATGAGGCAACGCCTTAAGAATCTGAAAAGCTGGCTGTTCGCGAGGAGCGTGCACAAGGCTGATCATCTCATCACCATTTCTGAGCACAGCAAGCAGGATCTGGTCACTCATCTGGGAATAGCGCCCGAGAAAATCAGCGTAACCCCGCTGGGGGTTGATCCTGTCTACTTCGAACGCGTTCCGCTGGAAACACGGGATGCGGTGCTTAACAAATATGGCTTGAAGCCAGGTTTCTTTCTGTTCGTCGGTACGCTGCAGCCGCGCAAGAATCTCCCCACAGTCCTGAAAGCGTTCAAAGCGCTGCCAGGCGCGGTTCGCAAGCAGCATCCGCTGATCATTGTTGGCCGTGACGGGTGGGCCAACGAAGACCTGCTGCCACAACTCAAGGAGCTTGAGGAGCGCGGCGAAGGACGCTGGCTCAGCTATCTTCCTCAGTCCGAGGTGTTCGCACTGCTGCAAAGTGCTGGCGCACTGATGTTCGCTTCGCTCTATGAAGGTTTCGGACTGCCAGTCATCGAAGCGTTCGCCGCTCAGTGCCCGGTCATTGCCTCGAACACCACTTCGCTGCCAGAAGTCGCGGGAAACGCGGCCTGGACTGTCGACCCGCTCGACGCAGACAGCATCGCCGCGGCCATGCTTGATGTACTGAGTAACGACACGCTGCGCAATGAGCGCATACAGTTAGGGCTGGAGCGGGCTCGTCAGTACAACTGGCACGAGTGTGCGCGACAAACGCTTGCGGTGTACAGGAAGGTATTGGCGGCGCATCAGGGTTGATGCGCCGTTTTGGCTTACTTGGCGCTAGACACTTTGAGATCCTGAAGCGCTTCGGAGTCCTCACCACCCAGCCAGACGTTCACACTCTCAACACTGTCCTGAGATAGCTTTCCGGCCCAGCGATTCAGAATGAACAGATTGGTGATGAAATCGTACTGCGACTTGAGCAAATCCCCACGCGCCTTGAATTCATTCTGCACCGCTGTCAGCACGTCAACGGCATTGACCACGCCATAGGTGAACGCCTTTTGCGCTGCAATGCTGGACTGCTTGGCCGAGGACAGCGCATTCTGCCCGGCGCGGATCTTGTCCACGGCAGACTGAGCGGTCAAATACGCATTGGTCGTTTCCTTCACGACCTGACGGCGGATCCCTTCAAGATCCTGTTCGGCCGCGTATTGCTCGTCATACAGTCCAGTCACACGGGCCGAGGTCGAGCCACCGCTGTAGATCGGCAACTTCACACCGACGGTCGCTACATAGCTGTCACTGCGCGGTGTCAGCGTATTGTCGTAGCCCACGTCACTCTGCTGAGCCCCGAGGCTGAAGGTCACAGATGGATAGTGACCGCCCTTGCCTTCACGCACCGCGGCGTTGGCTGCCGCAAGGTTACTTTCGTATGCCTTGAGGAGCGGGTTGCTGTCCATCGCCTGAGCGATCCAGGCATCCAGCGGCAATGTCGGAGCCTCCAGGGCGATGTCATTTCGAATGCGGCTCAGGCGTTCGTTGATCGGGCGACCGACAATTTCCGACAAACCTTCACGGGTCAGACGAACCTGATTACGCGCCTCCACTTCCTGGGCGACCAGTGAGTCGACACGTGCCTTTAGATCCAGCATGTCGGTGATCTTGGCCATTTGTTTGGCGTACATGGCATTCACACGATCAAGACTGCCCTGAGTCGCGCGGCGCTCGGCCACGACCAACTCGAGCGCATCGTCGGCTGCCAGCGCGGCAAAGTAACGCTTGGCCAGATCCACCGTTGCTTCAGCCTGGGAATCTTCGGACTGAGAGCTCTTCTGCATCGTGACGCTCTTCGCCTTCTGATACCGCTCCCACGCCTCTTTGTTGTAAAGGAGCTGGGTCAGATTCAACGAATAGCTTTTGTTGTCATAAATTTCTCGGGAGGCCTCGTCTTTACGCAGGATCCTGTTGAAATTGCTGTTGGCCGTGACCTGCGGTAGCAACCCGCCAAACGCTTCGCGCTCCTGCTGTCCGGCTGCACGAGCACGGGCATAGGCTGAAAGAATGCGCGGATCTTCGAGCCGTGACTCTTTATAAAGCGTCATCAGATCGAGCGAGTACGTCGAAGCGCTGACCTGCTGTGGGGCGACTGGCTGAGCCGCGTAAACATCAAGAGCAAACAAACCAAGAAGCAGACCGGGAAGAAAACGCACTGCAATCATTCCTCGATCATCGACTTGGCAAACATGTTGTGAGCTGGCTTGAGCAGGTACTGCAACATCGTCCGGTTACCGGCGTTGATCAACACTTCAGCAGGCATGCCCGGCTGCAGCTTGCGATCGGCCAAGCGTTCCTTGCCTTCGTCGGTGAGTTTCACACGCACCAGGTAGTAGCCCTCACCTGACTTCTCATCGGTCAGGCGGTCGGCGGAGATGCGCGTCACCTCACCCTGAATGACAGGCGTCGTTGCACTGTTGAAGGCGCTGAAGCGAATGTCAGTCTTCTTGCCGATGGTGATCCGGTCGATATCATTAGTCCCGATATGCGCCTCGACCACCAGCTCGGAGGACTCTGGCACGATGTCCAGCAACGGCGTCGCCGCGCTGACAACACCGCCGATAGTGTGAACCTTCATGTCCAGCACCATGCCGTCTTCAGGGGCACGAATGATGACGCGTGACAGGCGATCCTTCAGGGCTGTCGCCTTCTCCTGCAGATCGAACACCTGTGCCTGAACGTCGCTCAAGTCCTTGGCGACGTCAGAGCTGAACTTCTGATTCAACTGCACGATCTGCAACTCGGTTTCGTTGATTTGCAGGCGGGTCTTGGTGATGGTCGACTGGTGATCCGCAACTTCGGATTTGAGCATGTCCAGCTTGCGTTCCTGTTCGAGCAAACGCTGCTTGTCGACAAAGCCCTGACGAAGCAAGTCTTTGAGTTCGGTGATTTCACCGCTGTAGGATTTCTCCAGATTGACCTTGGTCGCGATCATTTCATTGAGGCCGACTATCTGTTGTTTCAGCTGCCCAATGCGTTCCTGCTGCACAGAGATTTCGCCAAGACGTGCAACGTGGCGTGCCTTGAAGACCTGCGCCTCGCCGTTGATAGCTTCCCGCGCGCGATCACTTTCTTCGCCATTGATGACCAGCGCTGGAATCGACGGGAGGTCATCACGCTCGGCTCTCAAACGCGCCTCTTTGGCACGAGCGGTGATTAACTGGTTGCTGGTGGACTCGTACTCAGAACTCAATTGCCCATCGTCGAGCACAATCAACGGATCGCCCTTATGCACCATGTCCCCGTCACGAGCCAGCAGCTCTTTGACGATACCGCCTTCAAGGTGCTGCACGGTTTTGCGATAGCTTTGCACGGTGACGATCCCGGAACCGTAAACCGCGTTCCCTAACGGGGCAAAGGCTGCCCAAGTGCCGAACAGCCCAAAAGTCACCAGAACAATCGTCATTCCGATCCGGCGGATACCCCGGTCGGAAGTAGGCATATCTACAGAGTGCTCATCGAGCACTGTCATTGCATTACTGCTCATCTATGAGTTCCTTTCAAGCGCTGGGCTGAACTTCGCTGGATGCCGCCGGGGCAACCCGGGGTTGAGCCTGGCCTTGAGCCTGTGCTTGAGCCTTGGCCTGTTGCTGAGCCAACTCGGCAATCACTTGCTCACGAGCGCCGTACATGGTTATGACGCCTGCGTTCAGCACCATGATCCGGTCGAGCCTGGAAAGAATGTTAGGGCGGTGCGAAATGATGAACACGGTGGCGCCGGTTTCCTTGATTTTTTGCAGTGCCACGCTCAGCGCGCGCTCACCCACCTCATCCAGGTTGGAATTAGGTTCATCCAGCACAATCAGGCGGGGGCTGCCGTAGACGGCTCGGGCCAAGCCAATACGCTGTCGTTGTCCGCCGGAAAGGTTCACCCCATCGCTGCCGATCACGGTGTCGTAGCCGTCGGGCAATTGAAGGATCATTTCGTGCACGCCCGCGATTCGGGCAGCCAACACCACCTGCTCGGGGTCGACCTTGGCAAATCGGGCGATGTTGTCGCTGATGCTGCCTTCGAAGAGCTCGATATCCTGAGGCAAATAACCCAGGTGTGGTCCGAGCTCCCGCTTGTCCCAAGCACTAATGTCCGCTCCATCAAGGCGCACCTTACCGTGCTGCGGTGACCAGATTCCAAGCAACGCCCTGGCCAGTGTCGACTTGCCCGCAGCGCTTGGCCCCACGATGCCTACAATGCTGCCTGCTGGCGCAACGAAGCTGATGTTGCGAATGACAGGCGCCTTGGCGCCCGGGGGGGCTATCACAAGGCTTTCGACCTGGACGTGCCCCTCTGGATCAGGTAGCGCCATGCGTTGCGGCTCGGCATGCAGCTTTTCCAGCGTCTCGTTCAAGCGCTGATATTGCATCCGCGCAGCCACAAACCCTTTCCAGCTGCCGATCATCTGATCGATTGGCGATAACGCTCGTCCAAGCAACAGAGAGCCCGCCATCATTAGACCAGGATTTATTTCATGAGTGATGACCAGGTACGCACCGGCTGCCAGCATCATCGATTGAGCCCAGTTGCGGAAGGTCTTGGAAACAGAAGTGAGGATTCCGCCCTGATCACTGGCCGCAGATTGCAGAACCAGAACTCGACGTTGTCGGGTTGCCCATCGTGCCATCAGCGTATCGAGCATCCCCATGGACTCGATCACTTCGGCGTTGCGCAGATTCTTGGTGGTGTGAAGGTTCGCCGCGATGCTCTGCTTGTTCGCTTCAGCCAAAGCATTGCTGGTGTAGCGATGGTTAAGGTAAGCCAGGAAAACCAGCACAACCGCGGCCCCCACTGTCATCCAGCCAAACCAGGGGTGAAACAGGAACATCACGGCGGTGTAAATCGGCAACCACGGAGCATCGAAAAAAGCGAACAGTCCGCTGCCAGTCAGGAACTGCCGGAGCGACGTCAGATCGTTCAGTGACTGAGCAGAGGCATCCATACCACCGCTGCTCAATGCTTTTCTGAAGCTGGCTCGGTAAACATCACGGCTAAGCAGAATATCCAGGCGGTTGCTGACTCGGACCATAATTCGAGAGCGGACCCATTCCAGGGAGCCGAGCGTCACCATCAGCACAGTCAGAATGAGCGTCAACATGATCAACGTGGACGTGCTGCTGCTTGGCACGACACGCCCAGAGACCTGGATCATGTAGAAGGTGGGGGCGAGCATCAGCGTATTGACGAACAAGCTGAAAAAACCGACCGAGAGAAAGCTACTTCGACATGCCCTGAGAGCAGCCTGCAAATTGTTTTCGTGTGAGCGACTCATGGAATCCGTTACTTGAGATGGGGCTTCGAAAGCGCAGGAGTGTACCATCGGCTACCGCTTCGAACAGCATTAAAGGGCCATCAAAATCATGTCCGTCCGGCAGATTTCATGAAACAATTTTTAATAATGCACCTCGACGAACTGCTTTCCATATTGAAAAAAATCATTACCTCGGTAGAAGTTCCATGAACTTTGGAAATATCCGATGAGATGTAAACAAGTGCATGAAATCTCGCTCGCCGCCCAGCGATAACCCGATATCTGCGAACCACTCATAGAATGGGCTGATGCGCGCACCTCGCCCCTCAAAACGCCGGCCTCCATCCTGAAAACGACCTGCGACCCTACGATTTTGCCTTTGATTCTACGATGCACGGAGACGCAGGAAAAATCATTGCTCGATGCTAGAAAAATCTTACACCGCCGTTGCCTCTATCAGCTCAATCTTCATCCCGATCCGGCAGAAAACCATGAGATAGAGCGGGTAGGATCGCTCCTTCGAAATCCTGCTGAGAGTGACGCAAGCCAACAATGGCGCCGGATCACCGTCAGAGCTGATATCGCTGCCCACCTGAAAAAATCGGATTGAAGGAGAGATGCTCACCCGATTTGCGACAGCGGCGACAGACTGTGATTTTCCAGACCAACGGCACCCACAAACGGGTGAATCCATATCACTATGCCCATCGGAAATCCCACCCTAATGGCGGAAGATTCCTACAGACTGAATTGACATTTCCGTTGGATCCACTATTCTCGGCCCTCGGCAGATGCCACCAGTGCGCCACTAAGTTGTGCAGTTACCTAGCAAGATTGATGGATCAATTCTCTTCATCAGTTGCTGTGAGCTCGGGATAAGAAGGAAACTTATTGAGTGCAGTCGCAAACATTAGATGGCTTGAAGATTACTTCCCGCGTGACCTTGCTTGAGCCGGGAATGTACATCTTTCGTTACGCCTCCCAGCCCACCGCCGAACGAAGTGTCTGCATAGCATTGCAACAGGCACCCCTTGGCAAAGGCGTCATCGATTTCTTCCCTGCCGAAGGCGTGTCCAAGAACATGCTGACCAAGCTTGGCGACTGCATTATTGGCCGAGTTAAGGGTGCCGTTACGACCGTTCTGATCACCGAATACTACCTGGCTGATGTCGAGATCGACCCTGTCGACCTGCGGATCGATCGTATCGATACCTCAGCGGCGATCATGCGCAATTTCATGCCCTCGCGCCCAGCGCCTGAGGCAGTCGCCTTCTCCCATACCGCCCCTACCAAGGCCTCCCTGAAGCTTACCGGCCATATCGAAAATCATGGCGATGCTTCGGTGACGGATACCTGCCTCGGCGATGAGCACGGCAATGCCCGCCTGGAAGGCTTCTGCATCAATTGGGACAACAAACCATCCGGAGTCGACCTCGCCTACACCAGCACCATCGCTGGCGCTGGCCCGAGTCAAAAAGTGCTGACCGGAAGCTTTACAGGTGCCCGTAACAAGGGCGCGTCGCTTATCGCCGTCGGCTTTGGCCTGACCGGCCCTGATCGATCCCATTACGAATTGACCGGCTACGTGGTGTTTGCGGGCTCCGCTCCGCAAGCCATCGTCGCCGAGCAAATGCTTTTTGGACCAAGTGGCAGTGAGCCGCTGGTTGCCTTACAGCTTTCAATTACTCCCAAAACCGAGATCAACGCTCTCCGCCATAAGTCTCTCAGGGAAAAACCTGCGATTACGCAGACAGATAGCAACATAGGCCAACTGGCCTGAAACATCAGGAATATGACTCATGGCACTGCAATATGATGCTCCAACACCAGCAGCAGATCTGACTGCTGCTCTGGAAGCAAACCCAACAATTTCCGCCAACACCCTGGCGGCCATCAGCTCCCTGCTGAACCTCGACACCGTATCGACAGCTGTAGTTGCTAGCTGGGACGGCATCGCTGCGGACGTTACAGCACCAGCTGGTCAGGTTGCTGACCTCGTTGCGGTCAGCGTTGAGGGCACCACTGCTACCACCTTGACTCTGCCAGATAGCGTGGCGGACGCTAAAGTTGTTATCGTCGACACCGACGCCGACATCACCCTCACCGTCGGTTCCGACCTCAGCACGGTCGCACGCGCTGCATTCGTCGCAGAGCCAACCGATCGCATCGTGGTTACCGGCAATGGTGACGACACAGTCACCCTGCTGGGCGATGACAACGTGACCGTTGATACAGGCAATGGCAACGATACTATCGTTACAGGCGCTGGCGATGACGTGGTTTACGCTGGCAACGGCAATGACACCATCACCACTGGCCAAGGCAAAGACGTTATTGACGGCGGTGCAGGCCGCGATGTTGTTATCGTAGAAGGCGATAGCGTTGACTTCACTCCTAGCCTGAGCCTGAACGGTAAAACTCTGTATCTGAATGGTGACACCAGCACCATCAGCCTTCAGAACACTGAGTTCGTCAGCTTCGCCGACGGCCACAGCCTGTCAATCGTAGCCAATGAAACCGAAGCTACCGCTCTGCGTCTGTACGACGGCCTGCTGGGTCGCGATGCAGATAATGGCGGCGCTGAGGCTTTCACTACTGCAGTAGCGGGTGGCGAGTCTCTGTCCTCGATCGCCAACACCTTCCTGACCTCCACTGAGTACACTACCAACCTGAACGAAGGTTATGTAGAAAGCCTGTACTCGTCCCTGCTGGGTCGTGATGCCGATGAAGGCGGTGAAGCTGCGTTCCTGAATGCTTTGGCTAACGGCGCAACTCGCGCGGAAGTAGCGGCCAGCATCGCAACTTCCGACGAAGCTCAGACTGCCAATCTTTCTGACACTGACTACGTCAACTCGCTGTATGAAAATGGTTTGGGCCGTACTTCCGACCTCCAGGGTCTGGATGCGTACACTAACCTGCTGGCGCATGGCGGTACTCGTGCCGAAGTTGCCGATCAGATCCTTGGCTCGTCCGAAGCAACCTATAAGGCCAACTCGGACTTCGTTACTTCGCTCTACACCCAGGCTCTGGGCCGTGAAGCGGATGCCGACGGCAAGGCGAACTGGATCAGTGCTTTGGAGCACGGCGTTTCGCAAGCTGACGTCGCCATCGGAATCGTTGGTTCGCCAGAAGCACACGACCACAGCACCAACGTGGTTGTGATTGCTGGCCAGGTCTAACGACTGAGCTAGCCAGCCCGAACACCTCCAGCCGTAAGGCTGGGGGTTTTCAAAAAGGGGTTCCCTCGCGGGGGCCCCTCTTTATTTATTTGCGAACCACCCAATGGCCACTTCTACCCAACTTGACCTTGAGCCGGGCACGCTCATGGAAAGATTTCATCTTGCCCGCCAAGCCGGCGAGCCGGAACAGGCCAGTTTTTTTCTGAACAAAGCGTTCCACACCCCCGAATACTGCGCCGAAGCCTTGATCTGGAAGGGCATCGACGCGATGCAGCAGCAACGACTTCACAACGCATTTCTCTCTCTGAGCTCGGCTGCAGCGATGTTGCCTAAGCGTGCCGATATCCAAGCCCTGACTGGCCGAGTCGTGCTCGCGCTTGGCAAGCCAGCACTTGCCACCAAACTGCTGACCGCCGCCTGGAAACAAAACCCCACGGACAGCACATTGCGGACGATGCTATGGCAGTCCCGCAGCCGGACCGAGTCGCCCGAAAAACTGCGCAAGTTGATCCTCGCTCTGCTGCCAGAGATAACCGAGGCCCAGGAACTGCAGTTGATGATCGGCCTGCTGGCCAAACAAACTGGTGCTCCAGCTTTCCTGGGCGTCTGTCAGTACCATGCCGAGAGCTGCGAAATCTCGGGCTGGGCCATCAATCTCAGGTCACCCCAAAGCGTTGTTCGCGTGCAGATCGAGTCACACGCCGATGCTTACGATTGCCTTGCCGACCATGCCCATCCTCTGCTCGCACAGGCTGGTGTGTGTTCAAACAATGGCGCATTCCGGATTCAAGTAACCAATCCGGCGCAGACCCTTCGTGTTCGCTTCGAAGACGGCACGCCCCTCATTGGCAGCCCGCTATCAAATCTTCCAGCATTTGTTCCGCCACCTTCTCCCGGCAAAAACACGGGGCGTCAGCAACCGGTTGACGTGCTCGTCCCGGTGTATGACGGCCTTGAAGAAACCCTTGAGTGTCTCAACAGCGTACTGCGCAGTCGCGAATTCAATCGCACGGCTCATCGCTTGGTGGTGCTCGATGATGCAACGCCCAACCCGGCGCTGCGGCATGCACTGGCTGAGCTGGCGGCCAAAGGTGAAATCGACCATATCGAACAGCCTGCCAATCTGGGCTTCATTCGCAACGTCAATCGCGGCATGGCGCTCAACCCTGAACGTGACGTGGTATGGCTCAATGCTGATACCCGCGTACATGGCGACTGGCTTGATCGTCTCAGGGCAGTCGCTTACGGCGCTAAAGACATCGCGTCGGTCACCCCCTTCACCAACAACGGTGAGCTGATGAGCTTTCCTGCAAGCCGCGTCAGCCACACGATGCCCACTGCCGAGCAGCAGACAGTGCTTGATGAACTGGCACGCGGCGCCGACAGCCCTCCAGTAGAGATCGAAACCGGTTGTGGCTTTTGCCTTTACATCAAGCGCGCAGCCATAGCCGAAGTTGGGTATCTCGACGAAGTTCACCTGCTCCGCGGCTACGGCGAGGAAACCGATTGGTGCCTGAGAGCACGCTCGCTTGGATGGCGCCACATGGGGGCGCCAAATGTCTTTGTCGCCCACCAGGGGGGCATTTCTTTCGGCGAGGAAAAGGTCCTTCGAGTGGCCCACAACAACGCCATCCTTAAACGACGTTATCCAACAGCATCAGCTCGTTATCAGGACTTCTGCCTGCGAGATCCGCTCAAGCCTGCGCGACAAGCGCTGCAAAGAGCCAGACTGAACCAGCTCGCCGAACTGATGCTGCACAAACCTGCCGGCACAAAAACTGCGCCCGGCTCCAGGCAGTTGCAGATTCATTCCGACGCGTCATTCGTTGCGCCGTTGAGCTTGACGTGGAGTCACCAAGGCACACGTACGGTGGTTACATTGCAAGCAGAGTTGCAGCCCTTGGCATTAAGCCTCGAATATCAGCTGCCCGCCGACACCGAGGTCATGATCCAGGATCTGCAGACGCTGCCACTGGACGAACTCGTTTACCGGCAGTTGTCAGCATGCCCTGCTGAGCTTCTGGACCTTACGTTGAAGCTGGGAAAACCATATCGCATCATATGCCGTGATGATCTTCTGCTGCAGCTGAATTCAACGCGCGACTGGAGCGAGTTCGCTCGGCAGGCGGCAAGCGTCCACGTGCCCTGGAAGGCACTGCGCAAGCGTTATGCCTTGGCGCTTCCAAACGCAAACATCGTCGAAGACAGCAACAGACTCAAACCCATCCGTCCAGACAAACAGGCCGCCAGCGTGCTGATGATCGCTGACGAGCTTGGCAATGCCGATATCGCTGGCCAGTGGATCAAGCTGGCGCGACGCATGACACGAGAGAACCTCAAGGTGACCTTGCTTGCTCAAGGCGACAGCCCTTGGTTGAAGGCCCTGCTGGCAACTGGCGCAGTTCATGCTTTGCCAGATATCGATGGGCTGGAGCGCGCCGATTGCGCCTTGCTCGCTGGATGCAAAGGCGCGTTGAGCCTGGATTCAAACCCCGGAGCCGACTGGAAAGCGCCAGCGCTGGCGTCAACCCTGGGACTGCCGCTATATGCCGTCCCGAGCCCCCTCGCCCAAGAAGCCGGTGCGCTCTCGGTCAATCAACTTCCTTTTTCACTGAGCCCGGCATGATGCCAGAAGAAGTCATAACCAAGCCTGCCAACAGCAGCCAGACAAGCCGTACCTCCCTGCGCGGCGCGATAACTGGCCTTTATGGCGACGTACTGCAAGGTTGGGCGCTGGACGTAGCGAGGCCAGAGGAGCGTCTGGTCGTAGAAATACTGGTAGATGGCGCCTGCGTCGCGCTTGTTCGCGCCGATCACTTCGAGCCCGCCGCAGATCTGGACGATCAGTTCCACGGCTTCGGCGTCCAGCTTCGTCAAGCGTGGCTGGAAGGTGGACGAAACATCAGCGCGCGTATCGCAAACCAGGACTATCAACTGGACGGCGAATTACAACTACCTGCGCCGCGCAGGAAAGACCCGGCGGCCGTTGCCTCGCAAGTCTGGCACAGCGGTGGTCTTCGCCTCAGCGGATGGTCGTTTGATCCGGATGCACCACAACGTCATGTCCAGCTTACCGTTCGGGAAGACGACCGCGTTGTGGCAACGGCGTCTTGCGACACCCATCATCAAGCCCTGATTTATCGCTCGACTAGCGACCATGGTTACACGATCGACTTGCCGTGGGAGCTGGCAGACGGCAAACCGCACATCTTGCATGTCGAGAATGACATGGGCCATGCGTTGTCCGGCAGCCCGATCAAACTGTGCTGCTGGCCCGAAGGCCTTGAGGGCCTGCTTAGACAGCATGATCATCATGGCCCTGACGAGCAGACGCTTGCGCTGCTGACCGAAGTTGCGAAAGAACAAACACTCCGCTTGCCGAAGAGCGCAGGTTTCAACCATTACCCCCAGTGGTTCGAGGTGTTCCAACACACGCCTCCGCGCAACCTACAGCCGCTAAAGAACAAAGTCGGCGTGTTGCTGCTCAGCGAAGGAGACATGACGCTTGAAGGCATCAGCCTCGCCAGCTTGCGCGTTCACAAAGCCACGCCGCTCAAGGTCGCCAGAACCCCAACCGACAATGTGCTGCCAGCGCTCAAGCAACTGCTGGAAGCGGGTTGCGACTGCATCGTACCGGTCAGAGCCGGCGATCATCTCGCCAGCCGCGCCCTTGATCACCTCACCGGCCTGCTCGACAAAGACACCGCCTGGGGCTTTGCCGACTGCGACCGCGACGGCCCTCAGGGCGAGCGCAGCCTGCCGTGGCTCAAACCGGTGTGGGACGTGGATCTGTTCATTGGCGCAGACATCTTCATCCCAGGGGCGATTTTCAGCGCTGACATCATTCAGGCCGCACTGTCCTTGCTCGCGCCCGCCAATGAACTGCACTCGCTGAACTGGGATTTCCTGATCGCCGGCATCGTACTCGCGACTGAAAAACTTCAGGCGTCCGTCGTACATCTGCCCCAAGTCGTCTACCACCGCGACCACCGAGCGCCAGCAAGCCCGGAACAGGCATGGCCATCGATGGACCGCCACCAGGCGATTGCCTGGCTCTGTCAGTCTCTGGTACCCGGCGCAACTGTCAAAGCGCTCCCGCAATTTCCCGCGCTGCTTCGCGCGCAATGGCCGCTACCACTCACCCTGCCCCGCGTCAGCCTTATCGTGCCGACCCGTGATCAGGTCGGTCTTTTGCGCACTTGCATAGAGGGACTGCTGAACACCGACTACCCCTATATTGAAATCATTGTCGTCGACAACCAGTCCACCGATCCGCAAACGCTGGAGTACCTCCGGTATCTGCCCACACAAGGTGTGAAAGTGCTGCCGCATCCGCACCCTTTCAACTACTCGACCATCAACAATCGCGCCGTTGAACATGCGAGCGGGGAAATCATCGGGCTGGTGAACAACGACATCGAAATCATCGAGACCCATTGGCTGAAAGAAATGATCAGCCAGCTGCTGCGCGATAACGTCGGTGCCGTGGGGGCGAAACTCCTGTGGCCTAACCGCATGGTTCAGCACGGCGGAGTCGTCGTCGGCATCAACGGTCTGGCAGCACACGCCGGCAACAACCTCGAAGAACACGACGCAGGCTACCTGGCCACCAACCAACTCACCCGCCGACAAAGCGCAGTGACCGCCGCGTGCCTGCTCATGCGTAAATCAGTGTTCGAGGATCTTGGGGGCCTGGACGAAAAAGCCTTCCCTGTGGCTTTCAACGACGTCGACCTGTGCCTGCGGATACAGCAGTCTGGGCTGACCCTGATCTGGACAGCGTTTGCGAAACTGATCCACGCCGAATCAGCGAGCCGAGGCAAAGACCAGACTCCGGAAAAACGCGCCCGAGCCCAACGTGAACAGCAAGGCTTTATCGATCGGTGGTCATTGGATGGTCAGATTGATCCTCACTATCACCCAGCCCTGAGCCATGACTATTTGAGTGGGGCTTATGAGGGGTTGGCTATGCCGCCAAAATGGACTTCCCTAACACGGAAAAACATGGTCATTTAAGATTTATCAACTCTGGATTTTGAAATACACAACTAAAATTTAGTCCACAATCGGTTTATGAGACGCATGGCTATCAGATTCCACGCTTACGAGATCCCACTCAACAAAAGGTCAGCAAGACAATGCTAAAACGAGTTCTTTATGTCTCCTGGACCTCCAGAAATGAGCGCCCGTATTTCGACCCGTCTGTAAGATATCGCTGCTTCAATTTTGCCAGTGAGCTAGTGCGACGAGGACATTCAGCAACCGTTATCTCACAGCTGTCTTTTCAGAATACTTATAAGCAACTTCCAAAGTATGATGCTTATGTGTTTCATCGCCCATATCTGACACAAGAGCTTAGCGAATTCTTGCTTGAACATAGCGAGGATAAATTACTCATCGCAGATTTTGATGATCTGATTTTTGACGTTCGTCACGCAGAATTGACACCCATGGTAAGAGTGAGGGGCGGAGACTCGAAAGCAGTACGATCATATTTATCAAAAACCAGCGATGCCGCTAGCCTGTTTAGCAACTTTTCCCTATCAACCGAGCCGCTGAAAAATCATGCGAACGAGCTGTTCCCACATGGGAAATCCATCGTCCTAGGTAACTCAATAGACCTCGGATTCATGGGGCTTTCAAGAATTGCCCGAGCGAACTCACCGATTTCAGAACGGCCTTACTCGCTTGGCTATTTTTCTGGAACAGCCTCCCATGATAAAGATTTCGCAATGATCGCCCCGATCATTGTGGAACGTCTAAAGAAGACGGGGGAACGGATTCTGCTAGTCGGCCCGCTTGTAGTACCTCAGGAACTTCTAAACTTGGGGAGTCAGGTAGTGGTTTCACCACTGGTTTCGTTTCACGAACTGGCCAAAACTATGGCTCAGTGCGTAACAGTTTTAGCACCACTGGAAGATACGATATTCACGCGTGCCAAAAGCGGTCTGAAATTCTTTGAGGCAGTGCTCGCCGGGTGTGATGTAATCGCAACGCCCATACCTGATATAGATCGTTTTGTCTCACCTCTCCTGCACAAATGCCAGAGCTTGAGCGATTGGGAACTTGCGATAAACTCACCAAAAATTTACGACCCGATCGAAAGAGAATTGGAAATACAGCGAATAGAAACTCTTGTTTCCGCCAAAACACAGATGGACATTTGGTTTAAAGAATTTATGAGCCCTAATAATGCGTAAGATTCTGATCTACATTGAGCCTCACCCGGTTAGAAACTACTATGAAGAGTTTTATGACGTTGGAATGCTGCTCTGCGACAGCCTCCACCAACTAGCGCCAGACCGACAATATGATTTTCGTTACATATCTAACGATGCAGTTGTCGACCGCCTTGTAGTGGAGCGACCCAACCATTCTTACTTATCCCTACGTTTCACGGCGGAAGAAAACAAGAAACTGAATGCGCTTTATGGCCAATGGAATCTCAAGACTATAAATGAGTGGCTTTCATTGGTTAAAGGTGAAGGCGCCGTTACTGATTTTTACGTCTCCGTGTTGGAAAGGGTTCGCCAAGAATACCAATTTGACGCAATCTTGTTATGGTCAGATAATGGAGCCGTGCGTAAGTTTGGTGAAAAAAATAATCTTCCAGTGTTGCATGCTGAGTTTGGCCCGACTCGTCACCCTTTTCACAAAACCATTTACTTTGACCCTCATGGAACCAATGGTGCGGCAGCCGTACTGAGCGCTCAACTTGACCAACTGAAACTTAAGCTTGAAGTTCCAAGAGAAACTTGGCTTACCCGCCAAGGAAAAACTTGGAATGACGAAAAGAAAGTAGGGGTCATAGATGCACCGTTGACGGTAGAATCCGAACTGGCTAGTGAGGTTTATCAAAATACTCCGTATATTTTTATCCCCCTCCAGCTCGAAGACGACCTGAACACTCAACTATATTCAGAATTTAAAACACCGGAAACTTTTCTGCGCCATGTTATTCCTCAAGCGCTAGCAGCAGGTTTAAATGTAGTCATCAAAGGCCATCCCGCTGCGCAAGGCAGAACATTCAACTTGATCGCTGAGACCAAGGCATTAAAGTATGCCAAAACTATGGGAGAAAGAGTACAAATTCTTCCGCGCAATACCTCTTCGCTAAATTCGATGAATGTCATCGCCCAATCGGTAGCCGTTGTTACGATCAACAGTTCGGTGGGATTTGAAGCATTGCTACTTGGCAAGAACACCCTGCTATTCGGAAACGCGGCATTCGACATTGGCTCTAAACTTTATTCTGCCGGCAAAACGCTGACCGCGGAAAACGCCGCCAACGCCGATCACTCACATCTTGACAAGCTAACTTCCTTTCTATGCGGTCACTACCTACATCCAATTGAGTCCGTAACCAATGGTGACGCTCTTGCCACAGTATTGGATTACATCTTCGAATCTAAAGATATTGACGCCACTACAAACGAATATTGGGCTGGCTGGATCAAGCATATTGAATACGGATACCGCTGGCTAAGCGAGATCGCGGAAAATCCCCAATCGTTGAAACAAGGGGTTAATATCGGCCCGCTGGCCGGAAATCGACGCATATTCGAAGCTAACGCCCGAGACTTCTTCACGTCTGATGACCGACTTTTTGTCAATGGCGCTTTCAGTGGCTTTCGTCTTACGGCCACAGCAAAAATCATCGAGAACTCGTTCATGGGTTTTGTCGATAGCCTCAGCGTGGATGAAGAACCGGACAGCCAACACTTGCAAATTACGGGCTGGAGTTTGGACAGACACGGCTACCGTCCACCGGTTCAGATTCTCTTCTGCGCCGATGACAAGGTAATCTCACTACATAGAGTGCTAACCCCGCGCCTGGATGTTGCCGAAGCACTTGAGAAAAATATTGCAACCCGATGCGGATTTACATTTCAAGTCCACAAAAAACACTTTGAAAACATCGAAAAATGCAAACTAATTTTTCTTTCCTCATCGAATTTCGTCCATATCGCTGAATTGAAAGTTGGCAGCATACAGTCGTAGTTTTTGAGGAAGGGGGGGGGTTACGATGACACTAGATCAACTTAAGCAGAGCAATGTGATTCATGGCGGGTATGTCGACTCGTCCGCTGCTCTAGCGCCGAATGCTGTATTCGAGCCCCCGTGCTTCATTGAAAAAGGCGCCTCAATTGGCCATCGTTCAAGCCTAGGGAAATATGCGTTCGTTAATGCGGATAGCGTGGTTTATGCGAATGTAACTATCGGTAGATATTGCGCACTCGGCCGATATGTAGAGATCGGATTGGCACATCATCCGTTAGATTTTCTAAGCACGCATAATTTGACGATCAGCACCGGTCCGTTCACCAACGATCCGGATTTCTCGTCTGCACGGAAAATTCCTTGGCAAGTTCATCCGCAAACAACCATCGGCAATGATGTATGGATAGGGGCCAAAGCCTGTATTGTTAGCGGGATCAACATCGGGGACGGCGCAGTCATCGCTGCGGGGTCTGTTGTCACTAAGGATGTTGAACCCTATGATAGTAGGTGGTAATCCCGCTCGAGAAATCCGCTGCAGATTCGACGAATCAACAGTTGCACGACTGCTCCAATATAAATGGTGGGATCTACCATTGTCGCAAATCAATCAAATGCCGTTCGACGATATCCAAGCGTGCCTCTCTGAACTAGAGGCTATCAGAGCGCGTGATCAGAAGGTTTGAAACTAACATTCGCGCATAAAAATTGCATCACCTTGACCGTCCGATCATTAGGCAGGCCTCACAGCGAGGCCTGCCTAATAATTCTATCTGCCAGTTCTGCTTTGTCGGATGCTGATGCGGCCACCGAGATCAGGGGAAAAATCAACCTCTTTCTTGACGACCGAAAGGCTCTCCAGAATAATACACGTACGATGTGCCCCATCAGATATTGGAGGCATGTAAGACTCCCTTGATGGAAGTATCCATGATAACTAGCTACCTAGTAGGAAACAGTAAAGATAAAGAGTTTCTGTATCGCTTGCCTGGAGGCCAACTGTCCTACGGCTCTCTCTATAAAGATGGCGAACTGGTCCAGATGCATTTAAACAGTGGATTTGGCTTCCTAACTTGCGGGAACAAAATAATTTATGTAGTCCGCACAGAGCTTCATGATGACAAAGTGTCAATCTGCGAACTGTCAACACGCCAATTTCTGTCATCCAACCCTAGATTTAAAGATAGGAGCGGCTACACCAACTTTAACCGGGAGCAAGTCAGCACATGGGAACTTTTTGAAACATCGCAACAAATTGAAAGCCCACCTTGGCTGGACTTTTACTTCTCCATACTTAAAACCGGCTCACTCCAGGATGTGTTTGACAGAATCAAAACTGGAGAGGCTGTCGACATCCCGTTTCTATCTTACATCCTAAACATCCACAATAATGCCCATCTTGATCATATTATTCGAGACAATATTAGCAACGAAGACTTTCTGAAAGGGATTCTTAAACTTGCCAATGGCAATTACTTGATCACACCACTGGTCACTGAGCTAACAAGAACTCACATTTTGGACAAGCCTAGGTTCATTGGGGTTGACAGGGACATCTACGGCAGAGGTGTTGACCTGCGAAACCCGTGGCTTATTCTAAATTCTGCGATCCGCAGAAATATAAATAAAACCGGAAAAGCTTGTATAGTAGCCACGGCACGAAATGAAGGAATTTACATTGTCGAATGGGTAGCCTATCATCTGGCATTAGGCTTTGAAAAGATATTCATCTATAGCAACAACAATCAAGACGGATCTTTGTCGCTTCTCAGGGCACTGCATACCCATGGACATATTGAGCTTATTGAAAGCGATGTCGGCTCGGGGGGGAACGCACAAGTCAAGGCCTACACTCACTCCTTACTTGCCAATTCCAGCGTAAACCAATTTGAGTGGTGTGCTTTTATTGATGTTGATGAATTCATTACATTTGAAACTTCCAAATTTGCCAATTTAGCTGACTACCTAACATGGGCCGGCGCTACGGGCGCCCAAGTTATTGCCTTATCTTGGATATTGGCTGCGAATACCATACATTCTAAAAGTTGGCTCGATGAGCCGATAACTGGCAGGATCAGAAGAACATCGCCTTTTCAGAGCAACCTTATCAAGTGCATAGTACGCCCCGAAAGCGCGGCGTTTTCAGGACCACACTACCCAATAGCGACAAATGGGTGTGCACTTTCAATTGTAAACGCGGAACGCCAGCGTTACTACTACGAAAGCTTAGAGAATCCGGCCGATATAACTAGAGCCATAGCTCCGACATTTAAAAATGCACATCTATTTCACTACGAGCTCAAATCATTTCCGGAATTGATATGGAAATATTCCCGAAATAGGGGTAATTACTCTGCCATTACTGAAGACATCCATCTAAACGACCACTTCATGGACAGAATAGCCCACTTCAGAAAGTGCTTGGATAATGGCCAAGCCGAGTTAATCAAGTTAGCGGTCGACGCAGAAACTATCAAATCGAAAACAGCAGCCCTTCTCGCCCAAAAAGAGATTTGTGACGCTCAAAACCAGGTAAAAGCTCTTACTCTTGAACGATATAAAAAACTGGTTGAGTTTCTCCCGCTTTTTTTGGAAAAGGTTCCGAGCGAAGATCGACTGAATCGATCAAAACAATGGATTTTTGAAAACTTTCTGTGAATCAGCTTGCTACTCTTCTTGAGCAGCATGCGATAGCGAGATGGGACTCACCGAGGACAGAGCTGCAGCGAAACTGAACGCAGAGGCTTGAAGGGCCGCACCGATCATCATTTGAGTTTAGTCGACTCATCGGCGGCACCTCAGCCTCGCCCTCATTTCTCTGGTATTCTAGCGACCTTCATCACTTGGGCAGTCTGCATAAATCGCGGCCAGCCCAAGGCGCCATCCGTCACTGCCCATCATGCGAATTTCCCGGTGCCTCAGCACAGGACAGCAGTGGTAGCGCGTCGGCCAAATCAGTTAGCCCCCAGCTTCGTGAGTAAGGATCTCTCAACATGGATTTGATACCCGTAATTTTGTCTGGCGGCGTTGGCAGCCGGTTGTGGCCCGTGTCTCGCGAGGCCCATCCCAAGCCGTTCATGACGCTTCCAGATGGCCAAAACCTGATTCAGAAGACCTTCCTGCGCGCGTCTGCCCTGGAAGGCGTCTCTCAAGTCCTGACTGTCACAAACCGTGAATTGCTGTTCAAGACCGAAGACGAATACCGCACCGTAAACAAGGCTGGCCTCGCACAGGGCTACATCCTTGAGCCGTTCGGGCGCAATACGGCTGCAGCCGTTGCCATGGCCGCTTTGCAGATCAAGGCGCTTCATGGTGCAGATGCTCACATGCTGGTGCTAGCAGCCGACCATCTGATTCAGGACGAAAAAGCCTTTGCTGCCGCTGTCGCGCAAGCGGTCCAGCTGTCCGAGCAAGGCTGGTTGGTCACCTTCGGCATACAGCCGCAATATCCTGAAACGGGATTTGGTTATATCGAGGCAGGTGGTTCTGCCGGCCAGAAAGGCGGTTTGAAAGTTGCTCGCTTTGTTGAGAAGCCGGACCTCGCAACTGCTGAGTCTTACGTTGCCGCAGGCAACTACTTCTGGAACTCGGGCATGTTCTGCTTCAAGGTTGAAACAGTACTGGAGCAGTTTGCACAATATGCTGCGGATGTTCTTGAAGCAGCAGCCGCTTCTATTGCCAGCTCGCGCCTGACTAAGGGCGCTGCTTATCACTGCCTGGCTGTCGATGCCGACTCTTTCGCAAAAGTCCCTGACATCTCGATCGACTATGCCCTGATGGAGCGCTCCAGCAAGGTTGCTACCGTGCCTTGCGACATCGGCTGGAGCGACATCGGTTCATGGAATGCGGTGAGTGAGCTGACGACTGCCGATGAAGACGGCAACCGTTTCGAGGGCGAAGTGTTGTCTCACGGCGCCCGCAACAACTATGTGAACAGCGAAGACCGCCTGACTGCACTCGTCGGGGTTGAGGACCTGCTGGTCATCGATACCGCTGATGCGCTGATGATCGCGCACAAGGATCACGCGCAGGACGTGAAGCACATCGTCACGCAGCTCAAGAAATCCGGCCACACTCTGCATCAGTTGCACCAGACGGTTCACCGTCCATGGGGCACGTACACGACGCTGGAAAACGGTGAGCGCTTCAAGATCAAACGCATCGTTGTGAAGCCCAAGGCTTCGCTGTCTCTGCAGATGCACCACCATCGCAGCGAGCACTGGATCGTCGTAAGCGGCATGGCCGTGGTGGTCAACGATGATCAGGAGCTAATGCTCAACACCAACGAGTCGACATTTATTCGTGCCGGTCACAGGCATCGTTTGAGCAATCCTGGTGTCATAGACCTCGTACTGATCGAAGTACAGAGCGGTGACTATCTGGGAGAGGACGATATCGTTCGTTTTGAGGATGTCTACGGTCGAGCTGGCCAGTAAGCTCGACGTCTGCGACTCGGTTCATGCCGCTCTGCGATGCAGGCATGAACCGAGGTACTGCCTACCCGCGCTCCTACTCAGCACCTCGTTCTCCCGGCTTGATCGAGCCGCCTAACAAGTGAGTGATATGTTTCCTGTTTCTCAAATGCTTTCCGCTACCTTTCTCCCTAAGATGCTCGGTCTGCGACCCGCTCTCTCCCTCCGTTTTGCCAACAGTCTTCGCGACGTCCGTCAGTGTGAAGGGCTTTCTCCTTCCGGTATTGGCCAGGGATCATTCAAGCGCACCTTCTTTACTGAGGATTGAACATGTACGGCATGCTGCGAGGGCTTTGGTCCTACCGAGGCTTCGTCCTCTCCTCCATCAGAAATGAATTCGTTACCCGATTTGCCCGAAGCCGCTTGGGCGGATTGTGGATGATCGTCAACCCGCTGGCGCAAGTCGCGATTTACGCGTTGATTCTCTCCAACGTGCTGGCAGCCAAACTTCCGGGCATCACCAATACTTACGGGTATGCCATTTACTTGATGGCAGGCTCGCTTGCGTGGAACCTCTTCTCGGAAATCATCAATAGATACCTGAACCTCTTCATCGAGCACGGCAATTTGATGAAGAAGATGAGCTTTCCCCGCATCACGCTGCCGGTCATCGTTGTCGGTTCGAGCCTGTTGAACAATGCATTGCTTTTGGTTGCAATGCTCCTTGTCTTCGCTCTGCTCGGCCAGATGCCAAGCCTGCTATTGCTCTGGCTGATCCCTTTGACGATGGCCGTTGTGGCGCTGGGCGTCGGCATTGGTCTGATTCTGGGGGTGCTGAATGTCTTCATCAGAGACGTGGGCCAAGTGGTGCCGATTCTTCTCCAGATCTTGTTCTGGTTCACCCCTATCGTGTATCCCGCCACGATTATCCCGAGCTATCTGAGAGGAACGATGGACCTTAACCCGATGTTCTCCATCGTCAGCGCTTATCACGACGTACTGGTTTACGCGAAAGCACCCGACTTGGGTGAAATCTGGCTGACAGCCACGATATCGGTCTGCCTGATGATCATCGGCTTGTTCATGTTCCGGCGTGCCGCGCCTGAGATGGTAGATGCATTATGAGTCTGTTGAACGTTACAAATCTGGGAAAGGCGTATCGCACCTACGCCTCCGAATTCCAACGCATCGCAACTTGGTTTTACCTGCCAAGCAAACCCAGCGAGGAACACTGGGTACTCAAGGACATCAATTTTTCGATTGAGCCGGGCGAGGCAATCGGCATCGTTGGACAGAACGGCGCTGGCAAATCCACTCTGCTGAAAATGATCACCGGCACGTTGCAGCCAACCGTGGGCAGCATTCACGTCGGAGGTCGTATCGCAGCGATCCTTGAACTCGGGATGGGCTTCAACCCGGAGCTGACGGGCCGTCAAAACGTTTTCCATGCCGCCGGCCTGATGGGTTTTACCACCGCCCAGATTGAAGGCGCCATGCCCGACATTGAAGCATTCGCTGAAATTGGAGAGTATTTCGATGAAACGGTCAGGACCTATTCCAGCGGTATGCAGATGCGGGTCGCATTTGCCGTGGCCACCGCATTCAGGCCTGAGATCCTGATTGTTGACGAGGCATTATCTGTCGGTGACAGCTACTTCCAACACAAAAGCTTTGAACGCATTCGCGAGTTTCAGGAACAGGGCACCTCTCTGCTGATCGTATCGCATGACCGCGGGGCCATTCAGAAGCTGTGCGATCGCGCGATCCTTCTGGAAGGCGGGACCGTCATCAAAGACGGTAAGCCCGAAGAAGTAATGGACTATTACAACGCACTCATCTCCGAAAAGGAGAACGCGACAGTTACGGTTCAGCAACTGGCAGATGGCAGCGTACAGACGGTGTCTGGCACCCGCGAAGCCACTATCGAATCGGTGAGCCTGCATAACCAAAGCGGCCAAGTTGTGGAATATGTATCTGTGGGCGACGCTGTCTCGCTGCGTGTAACGGCCAAGGTCAACGAGGCGATCCCTGAGTTGGTCATTGGCTATCTGATCAAGGATCGGCTAGGCCAGCCCGTGTTTGGGACAAATACTCATTTCATGGACTGCAAGATTGTGAATCCAGTCCCTGGCGAGGCGGTTGAGTACCGCTTCAACTTCGATGCAAATCTGGGTGTTGGATCGTACTCGGTGGCTGTTGCTCTGCATGCGGACGATAACCACGTCGCACGCAACTACGAGTGGCGCGACCTCGCACTCGTCTTCAACGTCGTAAACAGTTCGAAAAAAGAATTCGTAGGCTTGGCCTGGATGCAACCAACTGTGGAAATCAACAGATGATCGCCCCTTTCTATCGTGCGTTCGAGGATCGTCATAGAGGCTCTCGTGACTTGATCAAAGATCGTCAGAAGATCTATCTTCCGTTCATCATGCCCCTGCAGAATCTATATGCCTCGTGCCCGGCACTAGACTTGGGTTGCGGGCGTGGCGAGTGGATCGAGTTGCTGACTCAACAAGGTTTCGACGCTAAAGGAGTGGACCTGGATGAAGGCATGCTCGAGGCCTGCGCCAAGCTGAATCTTCCCGCTAGCAAGGGCGATGCTGTCAGTGCGCTGAAGGCCCTGCCGGACGAGTCGGTGACCGTTATTACCGGTTTCCATATCGCGGAACACATTCCCTTCACAGAACTGCAAAGTCTGGTCTCCGAAGCTCTAAGGGTGCTCAAGCCTGCTGGGGTGCTCATCCTCGAAACGCCCAATGCCGAAAACATCATGGTCGGGGCGAACAATTTTTATCTTGACCCGACACACGAACGGCCACTGCCCCACATGTTGCTCAGCTTCCTTGTGGAGCACTCAGGGTTTGTCCGGAATACACTTTTGCGTCTCCACGAACCGGAGGATTTCGAAAGCACTGGCAAGGTCACATTGTTGGCGGTATTAGGCTCGGCGAGCCCGGATTACGCCATTGTGGCTCAGAAGAACGCGCCGGCAGAGCAACTGGAGGCGTTTTCAGGGCCATTCTCACAACATCATGGCATTGCCATCGATCGCCTGGCCCAGCTTTACGATGAAAATGTGCAGCAGCGATTTGAACAGGCCTCTACTCAGACCTCCATTCAACTGGCGCAACTCAGCCAGGATGTGGCTGCTCAGCTTCAACAGCTGGGGACCAAAATCCATGAAGTCGAGTTGAATGTCACAAAGCAAGAAGTGCTAGACCTGCAGCACAAGCTGCAGGAAGCTCAGGATAAGCTCCAGGACGCCCAGCATAATCTGCAAGACGCAAATCACAAATTGCAGGACGTCCAGCAACAGCTAATGGACTCACACGCCAATGCACATCACTGGTACTTGAGTCATGAAGACATCCGTCGACGCCTCGAGGGTGTGTACAACAGTACGTCATGGAAGCTGACCGCCCCCGTCCGGTTGACCGTCCGGCTGATCAAGGGAGGCGTACGCTCCCCTCTGACGATCGCTCGACGCGTAAGACATGCGATGCGCAAGCAGGTAACACCGCCCGCCAGAAATCCAGGGGAGTGCCAGCTTTTCGTTGACGTTTCCGAGTTGATTCAGCGAGACGCCAAAACAGGCATACAACGGGTAGTAAGAAGTATCCTGACCGAGCTGCTGAATCAGCCTGCACCCGGTTTCGAGGTGCGGCCGGTTTATGGGACGTCAGACGGGCTGGGCTATCAATACGTTGATGTCCTGCAAACCGCTGATGGCTTAGTCTTCGACCATAAGCAAAATGCGCCGATTCACTATTATCCGGGAGATGTTTTCCTGGGACTGGATCTGCAGCACCAGGTCGTCATTTCCCACGCCCATGAATACGCGAAGATGCGGACCGCCGGCGTAAAGCTGTACTTCGTCATTTACGACCTGCTTCCTATTTTCATGCCGAACTCATTCTGGCTGGGCGCCAGCCACATGCACGCCGACTGGCTTTCAGTGATTGCCCAAAACGACGGCGCGATCTGTATCTCCAAAGCCGTCGCGGACGAGTATTACCAGTGGTTGAAAACAAACCGCCGTCTGCCGCGCGGAGAATTCAACATCGGATGGTTCCATCTGGGTGCCGACCTGAAGAGCTCAACACCAACACGAGGGCTTCCCGAAAATGCGCCCGCTGTGCTCAAGAACATTGAGGCGCGCCCGACTTTCCTGGCGGTAGGAACAGTCGAGCCTCGCAAAGGGCATGAGCAATTACTCGCCAGCTTCAGCCAGCTCTGGCAGGAAGGGCATGACGTCAATCTGGTACTTGTGGGCAAACAGGGCTGGAATGTTGAAAGCCTCATCGACGGGATCAACCAACACCCGGAGTTTGGACACCGCCTCATTTGGGCCAACAGTGCCAGTGACGAATACCTGGAAGAAATCTACAAGCGCTCCTCTTGCCTCGTCGCCAGCTCTCAGGGCGAAGGGTTCGGCCTACCTTTGATTGAAGCAGCGCAACACGGTATCCCGATCATCGCCCGGGATTTGCCGGTTTTCAAAGAAGTAGCTGGCGATCATGCGCTCTACTTCTCCGGTCACGAAGCCGGGGATCTGGCGAGTGTGGTCGTCCGTTGGTTGGAGCTAAACCAGGATGGAGCGATACCTCGCTCTTCAGACATGCAATGGTTGACCTGGGAAGAAAGCGCGCAACAGCTCAAGGGTACGTTGTTTAACGGCCAGTGGTATTGGAAAACATCGAAAGCGGAAATGGACAACCCTCCATCCGCCAACACTAGGTAAACGGAATTCGTATGCGTGTTCTTGTTCTGTCTCAATATCCCGTGGAAGAGGCTCGCCATGGCGGTCAGCTACGGCTGCGCGGCCTGATTGAAGCGTATAAATCTGCAGGACACGATGTTGCTCTAGCTGGCGTCTTGGGTGGCACTGGCTATCCAGAGTCGGTTGGGTTCCTCCCTCACCCTACCGGCGCATTGTCGAAGCCTAAGTACGGTGGAATCGGTAATGAAGACTTGGGGATTGCTCGACTTTTGAGTGAGGGAGGTGACTATTACACCAAGCTCGTCAAAAAGATTGAAGTGATTCCCGATGTTATCCACGTCGAGCAGCCTTGGCTTTTCGCATTCGCCCAAATGTACGCCAAGTCCGTTCACGATCAGAAAGTGGTCAAACTCGTATATGGTTCGCAAAACGTAGAGTTCGTGCTTAAACGAGAGATTCTCGCAGCCGCCAACCATCCGGAAACCGAGGAGCTGACCGAGGCGGTGAGGCAGCTTGAACTGAGCGCGGTTCGCGAAGCAGATGCCGTGATCTGTGTATCGCAAAGCGATGTAGATTGGGTGAAACAACATTCAGATGTGCCGGTGCACCTAGCCTCGAACGGCATAAGCCCCTCCAGCGCTGACACCGCCGGCATCGAAGCTGCAAACCAGCTGACTCAGAAACACAAATTTGGGCTTTTCTGTGGCAGCGCCCACCAGCCAAATGTAAATGGTTTCGCCAGTATGTTCGGAGGCGGATTCGGTAGCCTGGATCATGACCAAAGACTGGTTATAGCCGGCGCGGCTGGTTACCTGATTAACGCGCATCCTGTACTCCAGACATCCTCAAAGCTAACCGATAATCTCATCATCGCTGGGATGGTCAGCGATCAGTGTCTTGCCGGACTTCTGGCCACAGCGCATTGCATCGTATTGCCAATCACTCAGGGCGGCGGAACGAACCTCAAGACAGCCGAAGCACTTTGGGCAGGTAAACATATCGTTGCTACCAAAGTCGCTATGCGAGGATTTGAGGCGTTCATTGGAACACCGGGTGTTACGGTTGAAGACTCGCCAGGAGGGTTCAAAAGAGCGTTGCGTCGAGCAATGCAAGCACCTGCGCTGATCTTGAGCGACGCAGACCGGCAGGCCCGAAAGGTCGTTTTGTGGGAAGCCTGCTTGCAGAATCTCCCTGCATTCGTAGAAAACATTGTAGGAAGGGCGTCTTGATGAGTTCGAAACAACCCACTGTATGGATGAACGTTACGACCAGTCATAACTGGCAGCGTCCTGCGGTAGGCGTGGTCAGGGTTGAGAAGGAGCTGACCGAGGGCCTTGAAAGGTTGATCGGTTCGGCCGGTTTCAAGCGCTGCGTATGGAGGGAAAACCGGTTCGTTGAGGTGCATCTGGCTGCGCCAGCGGTTTCGCAAACAGCGGTATCCGCCCCGCCCCCTCCAACGTCTGCGCTCGATGAAACACCACTTCTTTTCCCACTGCTTCCGAAAAAGGCCGCATTGGCCGCAATGGCCCAAGCGGCGCTGTCGCTAACACCCGCTCGCCTTCGCCCATTCGCGAATAGGGCGCTGCTCTCCGCCAAGTTTCGTCTGGGACGTTATTTGCAAAACCGTGCCAGAGCTACTGCGAGTGGTACCGCCGTTTACGCTCCAGCGCCCGCTCACCATGAATCGCAGCCGATACCAGGAGTTGAGTTCAAGGCCGGAGACATTCTGGTTAGCGTTGGGCTCGACTGGGATCACCCTTACTGGCGCTCCTTCGCCATGCTGCGAAAAGTCTACGGCCTAAAAGTCGTGACGTGCTGTTACGATCTGATCCCGGTACTTTATCCGCAGTATTGTGTGAGCGATGTAGCGAAACGATTTACGGGGTACTTCATCGATGTCGCTGAGGGGTCCGATCTCACGCTGTGTATTTCCAAGCAGAGCGAACGTGATCTTAAAAACTTATTGTCAGATGTAGGCGGCGTAGACGTACCTACGCATATCTTCCCGCTAGGCGACAACGTGATCGCCTCTGAAAGCAAGGTATCGCCTGCCATCGCGCAGCTCACCGCCGCGCCGTATGTATTGTTCGTATCGACAATCGAGCGGCGTAAAAATCATGAGGTCCTTTATCGAGCCTATCACTTGCTGTGTGCACGAGGCTTCAAGGATCAATTGCCGAAGTTGGTGTTCGTTGGCATGCCGGGCTGGGGAGTGTCTGAATTACTGAAGGACATCGAGCTGGACCCACTTACCCAAGGGATGATCGTTCAGCTGAACCATGTGTCCGACAGCGAACTCGCACACCTCTATAAGCACTCTGAGTTTTTCCTCTTTCCTTCGCTCTATGAAGGTTGGGGCTTGCCCGTAGGGGAGGCGCTAGCTTTGGGTAAAGCGGTTTTGTGCTCCGACCGGGGGTCGTTGCCTGAAGTGGGCGGCGATCTGGTGACCTACCTTGATCCATGGGTCCCCGAAGCGTGGGCCGATGAGATTTTACGGCTGTCTACTGATAAGGCAGCGCTCGCAATGACCGAAGCGAACGTCAGAGCGAACTACAAAATTCGCGAATGGAAGGATTCTTGTTCATCTGTCCATATTGCACTGCAATCCCTTCAACAGAGGCTGTTTTCTCAAATGTTGTCGCCTGGCTATGACATGCAGACAGAAATTGGACAGCACGCAGGATCCGCTCTAATTGGCGATAAGTCAGGCTGGTTGATGCGAGGCCCCCAGCGCGCCATTCCGGCAGGAACCTATCAAGTCAGGATCGATTGCAACGATTATTCAAGTGATGTGGCGGCAATATTCAGTGTCGTTTCTGGCTCGTCCACTATTGAGCACGCGGTGGGTGATATGGAGGTGGGAAATGGCGGCGATGGGGGGGTGACTCTCCACTTCACGCTCAGCGAAGCAGTGCATGATATAGAATTCAGATGCTGGTTGAGTTCGGGCAGGCTCAGCATTAACAATGTTGTTATAGATCAAGCTGCCTGAGTTGATCGCAACACCCATCCTAACGCCGCGGTATGAGGGCGCTAGGGTGGGAAACCAGGGCAGAACACCCTGGCGGTATCGCTGATATCCAGGTCGGGAATGGCATCTGACCAGATCACCTCGGCATGATCCTTTTGGTGATTTTTCGTCATCCCTTCGCAGGCCTGGCAAGCTTTACTTCCCATCTATTCCGCTTTCTTGCACAAGCGGTTTCCCGAGTCGCTGATTCGCACGGCGCAGCTGGTGAAGACATACCGTGCCCAGGCGACCAGCACCGCCAAGGACGTTCCTGATCTAGGGCAGGCTCGGGAATCGCAAACGGGTCTATTCGGCGCCGAGCTTAAGCTTGAATTTGTCCACGACCCCCCATGAATAGGATGGCGAAGGGTCATAGCAACCGGGCTGGTTCCTCGGCTCGGCATTGCAACTGTGGTTATAGCCCTTGCTCCCGATCTGTCGGTTGACACTGTCAGAGCCGACACTGCTGTCGCTGTAGTGTGAGCAACCTGTCATTAAAGCTGCGACCGAGATAATAAAAAGATATTTCATAAAGGCCTCCATGCGTGGGAAACGCAGTTTATCCAATGGCCGACGAGTGCGGTACTTTTTGTGCCAGGGAAAAATTGAAACTCATCGCCCTTGATCAAGGATCGCTTCGTTCTCAATGGCAGCAACATGCGCGGTCGTTGCGTATCAGTGCGCCTTACACTCTGAGAAGGCAAGCGTGATCAATCACCGCTTACGTTGAACCTGAATGCTTCCTCGTTCGTTCTGCTGGTAAACAGTGTAGGGAAGCAAGAACGTATCGCTCACGCTGGATAACAACGCGTCTATGAGTACCATCTGAACAGTACGCTGTGCTCCATACCTTTCTGGTGCGTCCAGCACACAGTAGTTGTAGGCAAGCCCGCTATAGGTGCGTGGAATGGAATGACAGTTAGAGTGCCCGACGGCGAGGTTGTCGGCCGCGCCTTTTTCGTCGTTGATCGTCTGGATGGTGCCGCAAGCTGAAATAGCAGCAAAGCAGAAAACCATAATCCATGCCTTCATATTTAACTCCCTTTAGTGATTTACCAATCATAACCTCACGGTGAGTCGGGGCGCAAAATGCGGGCTTTTTTTCGTCAGGAGAAGTGATTAGGTCCTGAAAGACACCGGAACGCGCTCCCTGCACTTGTTTATAGATGCCGCCCGAATAGGCTCTATCCTAAGGGCACAGACTCCAATTAGAAGCCCGCTCAACGGGGCCTTGCTTACCCTCTGGAACAAGAACGACCTTGACTATCCTTTCCTCAATAGCGCCGGATGCTCCCCCCTGCAGGATTAGTGACGTGCAGGCCCGTGCTAACGCACGTCATCGGCCGGCTGAAACGTGACCCATGGACGGCGCTACCCATATAAGACGACCACGATGCAGAAGCATCGGAGTTGGTCTGCCAATGCGAAGAAGACGGTGGGGACGCAATCAGGCCAATGAGCCGTGCAAAACCTGATTTGAAAGCCGCGTATTGCAGTTTCCAAAAATCACAAGCAGGGCTCATTGAACGCATCTGGTTAGAACTGATCTCCTAGCATTTCATACCCTTAATGCGGCACAGCCCTAGAATGGGCAACTGGGATCCAGATACCTACTTACTCTTGGCAACCACCATAATACTTTCCAAACCCAACGCGAGCTGGCGCTGGTCTGCACTCAACCCTAACGAACTCGGTGAGGCAGGTGACTTATACTCGTATCGAATCTCAACGCGATCGTCCCCTGGTTTAACAATATGAGCAGGGATGGTCAGCGCGCGTAGATTCCCCAAGGTGTCGTCAGGGTACCGATAATTTAGCGATCCCACGGCAACGTCATTAGCAAACACGTTGACATACAGTGTTCCGTGTGAGGGCGTCAAAAAAGCTCTCGAACGGAAAACTAGCTGGAGGTCATCATACTGTTCAGCAATCAGCGGCACGGATACGATTGAGGAACTGCCCTCAGACCAAACCCCCCAGGGTTCAACCTTCGACCATCCGGATTCAAGTGAGGAATCGCTGAGTGGCTTCTCAATGCCCGACGGCACGCTGATGGTAAGGCTCTCACCGCTTGCTGAAACCGGCGCGACTCGGCACAGCTCAATATCTTTAGCGATATTGGAAGAAAACAGTCGACACGTCTCACGATCAATCTTCTTATTAAATTTCGCCAAATTGCGTTTGGTAGCTTCGAAGTCCTCGGATACAAAAATGACAAAAGAGTTGTCACCAGATTGAGCAATTAGGGCGCTAACTTTTTCCTGTAAAAGATTTTTTTCTGCCTCCACCGCTCCATCCACCATCCCCACGAACCGCACACTCGGATTTTCTTGGGCCAGGAATGTAGCGGCATAACCCACCGGCTTGGAAGCCAGGAGCACCAACGAGTTTTCAGGCAGATTCACATCGCTGTAATTAAACACAGTGTCTGAGTAAGGTACACGCCCCCATTCCGGATAAGCGGTGTTCTTAACTAAAAGGATAACTGCAATGAGCAAACAGGCGCTTAGCGAGCCTTTTAGACCTTGTCTCGCTCGACCAAAGACTAAAGCAACCACCAAGAGAGTCAAAACTCCGGTTAAGACCTCGATAACAACAGCGTACCTAATGATCGAAAACATCATTTCCCAGGTTACATACGCCAGAAAAATGAACACCAGCAAAAAAAGGAGACTAGGCCGTTGTTGCGATTGAGTCGATATAGACGCTCTCGACGAGGAAGTGCGCTTGATTAACAATACGGCCGAAATAATAAAGAAGCAGACAAATCCTATCGCAAACCTCGGGTCGGCAAAAAGCGGTTCGGCCACTGTCATCGGGCCTAGCTTGATCCAGTAAAACGGATAAAAAAGCGTTTCCATCGTACCCACTGGCTTGAACCGATCATCCATGCCGCTTCCCAAGCCCAGCCAGGGTGATTTGAAGATTGAGTTGAACATCGGGAACGTTGGGCTCCCAGTTAGCTGGTATAGCTTCCAGCCCCACCACCCCCAAATTACGCTAAACGAGAGTAGCCAACCCAAGCAGTAATAGAACGCCGCAACTAGCTTTGCTTTTACATTTTCTTCGGCGCAGAGAATGGCCAGCGTGATCGCTGGGGCGTAGATTGCCGAGGTTAACTTGAGCCCAGCGGCAGCGCCGCAGAGCAGTCCCGCGACAATATAAGGCACGAGCCGCCCGCCAGACGCCTTCTCAAGGCGTCCCAAAATAAGCACCAGACCGCATAGCATCAGCGCTGCGAGCGGGATTTCGTTAAAAGTGGTGCCCAGTTGTGACAGGCTCGCCACACCCGTAACGCCGATAGCTGTCGCTGCAAGGCTTGCTCTGGATACAGCCGTTGCGGTCTGGAAAAAGTCTTTCAATATGATTGTTGCAATTCTGAACACCGAATAGATTATTACGCCGAATGGCAAACCCATCAGAAATGCGAGGATCTTGGGGTGGGTGACGAGTGTGTTTGTCGCCATAAAGTAGTAAGGAAGGTCAAGCAATGGGTGAAAATATGTCTGCGTGCCGACCGCGTTCAAATCGGTGGTGAGCCGTCCTTGAAGCAGAGAAAGGGCGTTATACAGATGATAGTTTTTAATGTCCCAGTTCGCATCCTGCCCTAGAAACACTGAGCCCATGCCGGCTATGGCCAGACAAAGCAAAAACAGAATATTGGAACGCCATGACTTACCAATCCCAGCGACAGCAATTCCCCTATGCTGACTTACCATAGTTAAAATCCTTTCAATGTTTCTGAGTTTTAAAAACGTATTTTTTCGTTGCAACAAAATTGAAAAACATTCCAGCAATCGACCCCACTGCGACTGCAATAATAGGGCGAGCGTGGACGGTTTCCGAAAGAAGGACAAGCAAAAAGTAACACCCGTTATTGGCGACCATCCCCACAGAGTTTGCTGCCACGTAACGGCGCCACTCACCAAAAGAAGGTAACTCTGTGCTCTTAAAAGTGAACTGCCTGTTCATGATCCATGTGCAGGTCACGGCCACGGGGAACGCGAAAATTTGGGCTAAAACAGGGCCAATCACAATGGCTAACAATTCGACAAGAAGCGCATTAACGGCGAAACCCGCCACGCCCACTATCCCGAACCTCGCTAGCTGTCGCAGAAGCTGTAAATGAACCGTTTGCATACAGTCGTCCACTCGTGCAATTGGATAATTGTCGTACTCAGGCAATCCCACCCGCTCGCGCGCTGGCATTGCCAGCGTCGTCGAACAGGCGAAAAAGTCAGACCAAGGGCTTTTCTGAAATGGGATATTGAAGGTACATCAGCAAGCGAAGTTCACGTCGCCCACGCGTCACCGTATCAAGGATGATGCCGGTGGTCAGACTGAGCGCGGAAAGTCCCATGATTCCAGTGGTAAGAACGGCTGTCGGTAATCTAGGAACCAGACCGGTCTCGATATAGGTCGCAAGGAGAGGCAAGCTGAGCAGGATGCTTGCCGCGCAAAGGAGTGTGGCGATCACGCCGAAAAAGAACAAAGGTCGCTCGTGCCTTACCAACTTGAGGATGAGCATAAGAATGCGCCAGCCGTCTCTATAGGTCCTCAGCTTGCTTTCCGATCCCTCCGGACGGCCTCGGTATGGGCCTTCGATATGGGCAACAGGCATGGACACTTCGAGTGCGTGGACGGTTAGTTCAGTCTCGATATCAAAACCTTCGGCCAGCGTTGGAAAAGATTTTACGAAACGCCGCGAGAACACCTTGAAACCCGACAGCATATCGTGTACGCGACTACCAAATACCTTGCGCACGACGCCTGTCAACATGAGGTTTCCCCAACGGTGACCACCTCTGTAAGATGCGTCCTCGGTCTCTTTACGAATGCAATTTACCAGATCAAAAGGGCCACTCATGGCCAGTTCGAGCATTTTTGGCGCCAGGCTCGCCTCGTATGTGTCATCGCCATCAACCATTATGTAGAAGTCGGCAGATACATCACGGAACATTCTACGGACGACGTGGCCCTTCCCTTGTTGCGTCTCGACTCGGACAATTGCACCAGCCGCTCTCGCAAACTCTACAGTTCTATCGGAAGAGTTATTGTCATACACGTAGATATCTGCAAAAGGCAAAGCCGCCTTGAAATCTTGAATTACCTTGCTGATCGCAACCTCTTCGTTATAGCAAGGTATCAAAACAGCCACTTTCAACGAGTTCATGCATTTTCCTATTTATGATGCAGCCTATTTGACGCCAAAATTGTCCATTACTCACGGAGCCGGCCCCCAGGCCCGCAGCGTGAAGCATATTAACCCATGTGGATGCTCCCTGCCCCTGAGCAGTACGAAGAAGACAACCTCAGACACGTAGGACCAAGTGCATGCCCACGGGGAAAGTTCGCGAGCGGATAGCAGTGAGGCTAGCGAGGTATAAAAACCGGATCAAGATCGCGGGAGCCCCCATCTGAGGCTATTGGTCCCATTCATGTGCACGATGTACAATGCACGCCAGCTCGAAAAGATCCATCCAACCCTGTGCTGTAACGCACTCAAACGGAGTTCAAAGGATTCGCATGAAAGCAATCGTTACCGGCATCACTGGTCAAGACGGCGCCTATCTGGCTGAATTGCTGCTTACCAAGGGCTACACCGTCTACGGCACCTATCGTCGTACCAGTTCTGTCAATTTCTGGCGGATCGAAGAACTGGGTATTCAAAACAACCCTAACCTGCATCTGGTCGAGTACGACCTGACCGACCTGTCGGCCAGCATTCGTCTGCTCCAGACCACTGAGGCAACAGAAGTTTACAATTTGGCAGCGCAGAGCTTCGTAGGTGTTTCCTTCGATCAGCCGCTGACCACTGCCGAGATCACCGGTCTGGGCGCTGTGAACCTGCTGGAAGCTATTCGTATCGTCAATCCGAAGGTCCGCTTCTACCAGGCGTCGACTTCCGAGATGTTCGGGAAGGTCCAGGAGATTCCTCAGGTCGAAACCACCCCTTTCTACCCGCGCAGCCCTTACGGCGTTGCCAAGCTGTATGCGCACTGGATGACCATCAACTATCGCGAGTCCTACGGGCTCTTCGCGACCAGCGGCATTCTGTTCAACCACGAGTCGCCGCTGCGTGGTCGTGAGTTCGTGACTCGCAAGATCACCGACACCGTCGCCAAGATCAAGCTGGGTCTGCAGGACACGCTTGAGCTGGGCAATATGGACGCCAAGCGTGACTGGGGCTTCGCCAAAGAGTACGTCGAAGGCATGTGGCGCATGCTGCAGGCTGATGAGCCGGATACGTTCGTGCTGGCAACCAACCGTACTGAAACCGTGCGTGACTTTGTCACCATGGCGTTCAAGGCCGTTGATATCACCATCAACTGGAGCGGTGAAGCCGAAGAAGAGAAAGGCACTTGTGCAGCCACTGGCAAGGTTCTGGTTGAGGTCAATCCGAAGTTCTACCGTCCTGCCGAAGTCGAGCTGCTCATCGGTAACCCGGTAAAAGCCAAGACCGTTCTGGGCTGGGAGCCTAAAACGAACCTGGAAGAGCTGTGCCGCATGATGGTTGAAGCGGACCTGCGTCGAAATGAAAAAGGATTTTCCTTCTGATGAGTATTGCCGGTAAGCGTGCACTGATAACGGGGATTCAAGGTTTCACGGGGCGCTACATGGCCGCCGAACTCGCAGCCCAAGGCTGTGAAGTCGTAGGTCTGGGTAGCCAACCGTCCAGCGAGGCCAATTATCATCAGGCTGATCTCACCGATCTGGTGGGCCTGAGCAAGCTACTGGCAGATATTCAGCCGGATATCGTCGTACACCTGGCAGCGCTGGCGTTTGTAGGGCATGGCGCTGCAGAGGCGTTTTACCAGGTCAATCTGATTGGTACGCGCAACTTGCTCGAAGCAATCGCCAACTGCGGCAAGACGCCTGAAAGCGTATTGCTTGCCAGCAGCGCCAATGTCTACGGCAATGCGTCGGAGGGGCTGCTCGACGAGAGCACCACTCCAGCGCCGGCCAACGATTACGCTGTCAGCAAGCTGGCCATGGAGTACATGGCCAGCCTGTGGTTCGGCAAGCTGCCGATCATCGTCACTCGCCCTTTCAACTACACGGGTGTCGGGCAAGCGGATAACTTCCTGCTGCCCAAGATCGTCAAACACTTCCGTGAGAAGGCCGAGAAGATCGAGCTGGGCAATCTGGATGTCTGGCGCGATTTCAGCGATGTGCGCTCTCTGGTGGCCGCGTATCGCGGACTGCTGGAAGCCAAGCCGTTCGGTGAGTTCGTCAACGTGAGTTCAGGCAAGACCCACTCGCTGCGCGAAGTGATCGACATGTGCCGCAGCATCACCGGGCACGACCTGACAGTCGAAGTGAATCCGGCTTTCGTGCGGGCCAATGAGGTGAAAACCTTGTGTGGCGACAACCGCAAGCTGAAGTCGCTGGTGCCTGGATGGCAAACGCCAGAGTTGAGGGAAACGCTCGACTGGATGCTGAAGCAGGCCTGACACCGCAATACGAAACCCGAAATGCTCAAAAAGCGTTTCGGGTTTTTGCTTTATCCACCACCTCAAATTACCGCTCAACACGCTACACGCCTTTCGCGAGAACAGCGGACGTTGTCGTTTCGTCAGAGAACCCTGATGACCAAAGTTTTACACTTCTTCAAAACCTACTTTCCGGAAACGCCTGGTGGCGGAATCGAGCAGGTCATTTTCCAGCTTTCGCAAGGTAGCGTGGCGTACGGCATTGAACCGCAGGTTCTGTACCTGAGCGCGAACGGCTCGGCGCGTAACGAAACGGTGGGCAATCACGTCATCCACCGCTCGAAGCAGGACCTCTACATCGCGTCCACTGGCCTTTCGTTGTCTGGCATTCGTGATTTCAAAGAGCTGGCCGCCGAAGCAGACATCGTGCATTACCACTTCCCGTGGCCATACATGGACGTCGCGCATTTCGCGACTCGCCTGAAGAAACCGTCGTTGGTCAGCTACCACTCGGACATCGTCAAACAGAAGACGCTGCTCAAGCTGTATACGCCGCTGATGCACCGGTTTCTCGGCAGCGTTGATCGAATCGTTGCGTCTTCCCCGAACTACGCCTCCAGCAGCGAAGTACTGACCCGCTTCAAGGACAAGGTCGAAATCATTCCCTACGGTCTGGACCGAGCGACCTACCCTGCCCCTCCCGAATCTCGGCTCGCGCACTGGAAACAGCTGCTGGGCGAACGCTTCTTCCTGTTCGTCGGCGCATTGCGCTACTACAAGGGCCTGGACTTCCTGCTCGAAGCTGCCCATCAGACGCGCTTGCCTGTGGTCATCATGGGCGGCGGGTACGAAGAGGTCGCGCTGAAGGCGAAAGCTCAGGCGTTGGGGCTGACTAACGTTACTTTCCTTGGCGGCCTGCCGGATGAGGATAAAAACGCGCTGCTTACGCTGTGTGAGGCGTTCGTGTTCCCGTCTCACCTGCGCTCGGAGTCGTTCGGCATCTCACTCCTTGAAGGTGCGATGTATGGCAAACCGATGATTTCCTGCGAGATCGGCAGCGGTACGACGTTCATCAATATCGCTGACGAGACTGGCCTGGTGGTACCACCCCGTGACGCGTCTGCGCTAGCGGCCGCGATGACGACGCTGTGGAATGATCGGGGGCTGGCAGGCCGGATGGGCTTGAAAGCAACTCAGCGGTATGAGGAAGTCTTTACCGCTGAGAAGATGGTTCAGTCCTATGCAGCGCTTTATCAGGACATTCTGAGCAAGCGCTGAGCCTTACGGCTTACGCTTCCTCGGCCCGGTATTAAACACCGGCACCTTCCTCACAGGCTTGGCTGCCGGCACATCGGCAGCGACCTCGCCGCTGTCGACCCACTTGCCCAGATTGCGCTTGCCGCCGCCACCGCTGACTTTCGGTTTCTTCGGCTTTTTGGTTTTTTTCAGAATCTGACCGGTGGCATCCGTGGCCGGGACGCGGTGTTCGGGGATGAAGTCGGGCTCTTCCCGGCGCTGCAGGGTCTGGCGGGTCAGGACTTCGATGGCGCTGAGCAGTTCGACTTCGTCGGCGCAGACCAGCGAGATGGCTTCGCCGGTCTGGCCCGCGCGACCGGTACGGCCGATGCGGTGGACGTAATCTTCAGCGACGATCGGCAGGTCGAGGTTGACCACGGTCGGCAGGTCGTCGATGTCCAGGCCACGGGCAGCGACGTCAGTGGCGACGAGGATTTGCACTTCGCCCGCCTTGAAGCGATCGAGCGCGCGCTGGCGAGTGGCTTGGGGTTTGTCGCCGTGAATGCCGTCAGCATTGATGCTCAGGCCTTGCAAGCGATCCACCAGTTGGTCGACGCCCACGCGGGTCTTGGCGAACACCAGAACCTGGCTCCAGCGCTGTTTTTTCAGCAGGTGAATGAACAGTTCACTCTTGCGCTTCTTGTCCACTGTCACGACCCACTGCTTGACCGTCGACGCAGCGACGTTGCGCGGGCTGACTTCAATGCTCAGCGGGTTGTCGAGCATTTGCCCGGCGAGCGCGCGGATGGAGTCGGAGAAGGTCGCGGAGAACAGCAGGGTCTGGCGGCGTTTCGGCAGTGCGGCGTAGATGTCGCGCAGCTCTTCGGAGAAGCCGAGATCGAGCATGCGGTCGGCTTCGTCGAGAATCAGGGTCTGAACCTGAGAGAACTTGACGGCGTTCTGGCGATACAAATCGAGCAGACGGCCCGGGGTGGCAACCAGTACGTCGACGCCACGGCGCAGTTTCATCATCTGCGGGTTGATGCTGACCCCGCCATAGACCGCATAGGTGGTCAGCGGCAGGTGTTCGGCGTACTGACGAATGGCTTCGTGAACCTGCTCGGCCAGTTCGCGGGTCGGCACCAGCACCAGCGAGCGCACCGAGTTGGCGGCGACTTTCGGGCCTTCCATGGTCAGGCGTTGCAGCAATGGCAGGGCGAAGCCTGCGGTCTTGCCGGTGCCGGTCTGGGCAGCGGCCATCAGGTCGCGGCCTTCCAGCACAGGCGGGATCGCCTTGGCCTGAACGGGGGTTGGCGTCTGGTAGCCGAGCGCTTCGAGGGCGCGCAGCAGGGGTTCGATCAGGCCAAGAGAGGCGAATGTCATGTGAATACCGTTGGAAAAGGGTCGTGCGTTGCGCAATGGCGCGCAGTTTACCCGTTTTGCACCGGTTTCTGCTTGCGCCACTGCGGCAAGCCGATCAGCACCACGGCGCTGATGATCACGGCCATGGCCGCCGCTTCTGCGGGACCGATGTGCTCATCGGCGAATAACACGCCCAACAACACTGCCACTGCCGGATTGACGTAACAGTAACTCGTGGCGGCCGCTGGCCGTACATTTTTGAGCAGATACATGTAAGAGCTGAAAGCGACGATTGAGCCGAACACCACGAGATAGGCCATGACCGCCCATCCCGAAACGCCAGGGGATTGAGTCATGCGTTCGCCGCTAGCAAAACTGCCGACCAACAGGACAGCACCCGCTACCAACATTTCGCATGCGCTGGCCATCGGTCCGGCGGGTAGCGGCAGATAACGGCTCCAGACCGAGCCGAAGGCCCAGGTGCCAGCCGCGAAGATAACCATCGCAGCGCCAAGGGGGCTGGCTTGCAGGTTGGAACCGAAATTGAGCAGCGCGATGCCGATTAAACCAAGGATGATTCCCGCCCATTCAAGACCTGTGTTGCGATGGCCCCAGATGAGGCCAAACAGCAGCGTGAACAGAGGGACGACGGCGACCGCCAACGCCGCGACGCCAGAGGCCACGCCGGCATGTTCGGCTAACGTGACCCCGCCATTACCACAGGCCAGCAACAGAAAGCCGATCATTGCAGCGGCCTTCCACTGTTGCCAGGTTGGCATGGGCGCGCCGCGAAAACGCATGAAGGCAAAAAGGATCGAGCCGGCGATGGTGAAACGCACGCCGGCCATCATCAGCGGGGGCCAGGTTTCGATGCCGATGCGAATAGCGAGATAGGTTGAGCCCCAGATCACGTAAAGCGCGAAAAAGGCCCCGATGAGCAGCAGGGGAAAACGGCGGGCAGCAGGCATGAAAGGCTCGGATTCGGAAATTTATTATTAGTGTGATTCTAGAAATGTCCGGGGCCGAGATGTCAGTAACAACTGATGTTTATTCGACCCGTACACTTTTCCTGACAGCCTCAATCAGCGTGTCAGATGCCGCGATGTTTGCTGATCGCTTCGGCAATTTTCTTCGCTGGCACCTTTTGCAGCGTGCAGAGCAACTGGTGAGACACCCCGGCGATGCCGTGGGTGTTGCGCAATTCGAGGCTCAGGTGAGCGGTCAGGTTGGCGGCCATCTCGGCGTCGGCCATGGCCCGGTGCGCCTTGCCGGTGTGGGGCAGACCGGCCCAGCTTGTGAGCGTCCCGAGCTTGTGGTTCGGCGCACTGGGCATCAGGCGCCGGGCCAGCAGCATCGAGCAGGCGAAGCTTTGTTCGCGGTTGCGTTTGATGCGGGACAGTTCGTAGTCCCAGAACTTCTGGTCGAACGAAGCATTGTGGGCGACAAGCGGGGTCAGACCGACGAACTCGGCAACTTCATTCATGACCCGTTCGGCGGGAGGCGCTGTGCGCAGCATGCTGTTGCTGATGCCGGTGAGCGATTCGATGAAGGACGGAATGCGCACGCCAGCGTTCATCAGGCTCTGATAGCGCTCGACGATGACGCCCTGCTCCATGATGACCACGGCAATCTCGGTGGCCCGACAGCTGCTGTTGGGGGAGATGCCCGTGGTTTCGAAGTCGATGACGGCGATGCGTTCCTGCATGGGGGTAACCTTTAATGCAACGAATATCTGTAGCAGCACGGCTTGCCGGAGGGACGAACGTGAAGTCGCCACCGCCGACTAGCCGTGCTGCTACAACGTGTAATTGATCTTTCAACTCTTGAGCAACAACCCGCCTTCGATCGGCACATAGCGGCTGGCTGCGCGAATCAGAGAATTGGCTGTCAGCCCTGGCACGCCGTAGGCCACTGCCTCGACGCCGTGTTTGCTGATGATGCGTTCGAGGAGCAGATCGAAGTCGCCGTCGCCGGACGCCAGCACGACTTCATCGACATTTGGCGCGACGTCCATGATATCGATGGTGATGCCCACGTCCCAGTCGCCCTTGGCCGAGCCATCGCTGCGCTGGATGTAGGGCTTGAGTTTGACGGTGAAACCGAGGTTGCGGAGGATCTGCTGGAATTGCTGCTGCTTGCTGTCGCCGCGGTCTATGGCATAAGCATAGGCCTCGACGATTTGCCCGCGCTGACTGATGTCCGCCCACAGGGCGGCATAGTTGAAGTGACAACCATGAGCCTGACGCACGGTGTAATACAGGTTCTGTACGTCGGCGAACACCGCGATTCTTCTCACCCGAACTCCTCGATGCGCTGACAAGCGACAAGGGCCCGAACGTCGGACCGGCGCTCAGTATGCCAGTTTGGGGAGGGGATTGAAGCGTTCAGTGCATCAGGGTCGATGGGGGGAATGCTAGTGCGGCATCGCAGTTGATTGTTGCGGGAGGGAGCTTGCTCGTGAATGCGTTGGGTCAGCCATCACAGCAGCGGCTGATCTGACACCTTCGCGAGCAAGCTCCCTCCCACAGATTTTGCGTCAGTCCCTAAGTGTTTGCGTCAGTGCCTAAGCCTTTGCGTTACTCCACGGACGTTGCACTGCTCCAGCGGCAAGTGTTGATTGCCTCAAAAATCAGACGAACGAATCGTCATCATCACCGCCGAACATGCCGCTGTCGTCGCTGCCGTAATCGGTATCGGCAAAACCGCCAGAGTCGTTATTGCCCCAGCCGTCGTTGCTGGTGACGCGTTGCTGATCGTCGCCCCAACCACCGCTGTTGCCACCACCGAAATCATTGTCGCTTGCAGGCTGTGCAGGCTCCTCTTTAATGATCTCGACGATTTCCTGCGGTTGGCTGTTGTGATGGAACAGGCTGGAAATACCTTCCGCCAGCATCACACCGCCGGCCACGCCCGCCGCGGTTTTCAACGCGCCACCCAGGAAGCCGCTGCCAATCGGAGCCGCCGGAGCTTGCTGCTGTGGCTGGGCGTAGTTGCCCTGCGGTGGTGCGTTATAAGGAGGGGGAGTGGCTGGACCGTTGTCACGCCAGCCACCCGCCGAAGGCTGCGGGCTTGATGGGCGGGAGAACGAGGATGCCGGTTGTTGGGCCTGGGGTTCGCGGGAGCCGCCGCCAAAGATGCTCGACAGGAATCCGCCGCCACCTTGTGCTGGCGCCGGCTGCGCCTTGGCGCGCTGCAATTCGGCCTGCAACTGTTGAATCTGTTCGTCGCGCTGGCGGCTCTGGGCCTCCAGTTGTTTGATCGCGACCTCCTGAACCAGGATCGCCTGCGCCATGTAATAAGGCGCGGCGGGCTGCCGGGTCAGGTGCTCCTTGATCAGCGCCTCGGCCTGGGCGTCACGGGGGGCCGAATCGGTTTCTGCCTGCTTGAGTTTGCCAAACAGGCCATCGATCAGGGTTTGCTCTTCGCTGTTCATGGCGACCTCGTTAGATTGCCGTAGGAATTCTGTGGCTGACCTGAGTGTCAGACACAAACAGTAATGGGGCGTTTCAAGGGCGTTTCAATAGGATGTAGAAAAAGTTAAGAACCCTCTGCGCCGCACAAGGTTGGCCCAGCACACCGGCTCTACGTTAAAGTGTCGGCCTGCTTTTTCCTGTGATCCGTTCATGAATCCGCTGACTATCATTCAAGACTCGCTGTACTTTTTCCGGCGCAACTTCGCCAGCATTCTCACGCTGTGCCTGCCGCTGGTGATCCTCGAGGCCCTGACCAAACAGCTGCTCGGCAGTTCGGCACCCGATAGCTCGGCGAGTTGGCAGTTGCTGATCGGCCTGCTGTTCTACCCCTTGTACACCGGCGCGCTGATTCTGTTCCTCGACGCCAAGACTCGAGGCGAAGAGCCCTCCAAGCGCAACCTGCTCGCGGCCACGTTGCGCATGTGGCCCACTTTCGCTGTGCTGACCGCCCTGAGCACGCTGCTGATCATGGCCGGTTTGTCGCTGTTCATCGTTCCCGGCGTATGGGTGATGATCAAACTGGTGTTCTCCGAGTACTTGCTGGTGCTGCGCGGCCTTGCGCCACTGGATGCGATGCGCGAGAGCTTCAAGATGACGCGCGGGCATATCGTGCGGATTCTGGTCTGCGTGCTGTTCGTCTATATCCCGCTGTCGGTGCTCGAAGGCCTGAGTTTCTATGTCCTGCCCGACCAGCAAAGCCCGTTGCTGTCGCTGATCGTCGACAGCGTTTCCAGCTTCCTGCAATTGTTCATCAGCGTGGTGATGTTCCGCCTGTTCATGCTGATCGACGAGCCCGCGCAGCCGGCCTGAGGTAACTCGATGCCCCGCCTGCTGCGTTATGTCATCGCCCTTGCGCTGCTGCTCGCGCTGATCGGCGGCCTGATCTACAACGTGACCTGGCACCCGGCACGGCACGAGCGCATGCCGGTCAGTTGTAACGCCCGAGATGCAGCGCCGCCGATCTTGATGCCTGGCCAGGCGCTGAAGGTCATGACCTGGAACATTCAGTATCTGGCCGGCAAGCGCTACGTGTTCTGGTACGACATGCCCGATGGCAGCGGCCCGGACGAACGCCCCACTGCCGATGACATCGCCTACAACCTCGACGAAGTCGCGCGGGTCATCCGTGATGAACAGCCAGACATCGTGCTGCTGCAGGAAGTGAATGACGGCGCCAAGAACACCGACTACACCAATCAACTGGCACTGCTCCAGGAGCGGGTGACGGACCTGTATCCGTGCAGCACCGAGGCGTTCTACTGGAAGTCCGACTTCGTCCCCGACCGGCATATCTACGGCAGCGTCGGCATGAAGCTGGCGACGTTGAGCCGCTATCAGATGGACAAGGCCGAACGCCTGCAACTGCCCTCCCCCAACGGCAATCTCATCGGCCGCCAGTTCGAGCCCAAGCGCGCGTTGCTGGTGAGTGACCTGCCGCTGCGCGATGGCGGGCATCTGGCCGTTGTAAACACGCATCTCGGCGACTTCAAACCCGGTGATGACACCTTGCAGCGCCAGGTGGCCGCGACCACCCAGTTGCTCGACACATTCGAACAGGCAGGAACGCTGTGGATCAGCGGCGGCGACTTCAATCTGCTGCCCCAGGGCCAATACCAGCGCCTGGCCGCCGAACAGCGCGAGCAATATGCTCCTGATAGCGAACTGCACGCGCTGTGGGACAAATACCCGATGATCCCCAGCAACGACGACGCCAACGGTGAGGATCGTCGCAAGTGGTACACCCGCTTCCCCAACGACCCACGGCTCAGCGGACCGGATCGGACGCTGGACTACCTGTTTTACAGCCCGAAACTCAAGCGGGTCGATGCGCAGGTCCGTCAGGCAGACACCTTGCTGATTTCCGATCATCTACCGGTTATCGGGCGCTTTTTATTGCCAGCCGCTCAGTGAACCGCCCATGAACAAGCTGGCAGTAACACCACAGCGGCGGCGACTCTTTTCATCGATGACTCCTTGAGGGGTTGGGTTACGGTGCCCACCGGGTGAAGACAAAGTCGTGGTTTTTCACGCGGGCCTGGTGACAAGCGAAACAGGTTTGATGCTGGGCTTCATCGACCGCCTTGCCGTTGATGAAGCGCCCAAATCCCCAACCGCCGGTCGAGGCGTACTTTTGCGAGTCCTTGACCATGACCTGGACAGTGGTCGCCGCGCCGGGAATCGAAGCCGGTTCGAACTCAGGCGACTGAACGTGCTTCCACGCCAGCTTCACCAACACCGTGCCGTCGGGAAACGGCAGCGTCGATTCCTGATACGCCTTGATCGCCAGATCGTTGCCCACCACGGCGCGAAGCTCGTTCAGCGGTTCAGCTTCCTGGGCGGGTGCAATCAGCACCCACCGTCGATAGCCATCGGGAATCTTCACGCCGTAGATCGGGGACGAGTCACCACCCCCGGAATCGCCCAGGGCGACTCCGGTGGCAGCCAGCGCCGCAGCGCCGACCACAGCGGACAATCCCGCCAGTTGCCTGAGGTTCATCGCAGCATTCCTCTCAAGCCAGCATCAAAGATGATCCGCATCGACAATCGCCTGAGCGAAGGCCTGCGGGGCTTCTTGCGGCAGGTTGTGGCCGACGCCGCCGCTGATCAGACGATATTCGTATTCGCCGGTAAAGCGCTTGGCGTAGGCCTCGGCGGGAGGATGCGGCGCGCCGTTGGCGTCGCCTTCCATGGTGATGGTCGGCACGCCGATAGAGGGGGACGCCGCCAGTTTTTTCTCGATGGCGTCGTATTTCGCTTCGCCCTGGATCAGCCCCAGACGCCAGCGGTAGTTGAAGATCGAAACCGCCACATGATCGGGGTTCTGCAGTGCTGCTGCGCTGCGATCATAGGTCGCGTCATCGAAGTCCCATTTGGGCGAGGCCAGCTTCCAGATCAGCTTGGCGAAGTCGTGGGTGTTCTTCTCGTAACCCAGCCGTCCGCGCTCGGTCGCAAAATAAAACTGGTACCACCACTGCAACTCGGCCGCTGGCGGTAACGGGGCCTTGCCTGCCTCTTGGCTGCCGATCAGATAACCGCTCACCGCCACCAGCGCTTTCACCCGCTCCGGCCACAGCGCCGCAACGATATCCACGGTTCGCGCGCCCCAGTCATAACCGCCAAGCACGGCTTTCTTGATCTTCAGCGCATCCATGAAGTCCACCAGATCGGTGGCGAGCGCAGCAGGCTGGCCGTTGCGGATCGTCTTCGCAGACAGGAATTTCGTGTCGCCGTAACCACGCTCGTAAGGGATCAGGACCCGGTAGCCCTTGGCCGCAAGCGCCGGTGCCACATCGACGTAGCTATGAATATCGTACGGCCAGCCGTGCATCAGGATGACGACAGGGCCATCGGCCGGGCCGACTTCGGCGTAAGCCACGTCGAGCAGCGGGGTCTTGACGTGCTTGAGCGCGCCGAACGAGGTGTTCGTACCCGGCGTGATCGGACCGATCGCGGTCGCCGGTGTGTCTGCCGCACTGGCAGACGAGGCCGCCCCGAAAGCACCGACCTGCAACAGGGCCATCGCCAGAATCGACGGGACAAGCAGACGCCGGCGACGCGGCGCAGAGCGTTGATTCAACAAGGTGATCTTCATGGTGAGTCTCCGTTTGGAACGGCGAGCCGCCGTTCCGGGTGTTGAAGTCGGTCAATCGACGACTTACTGGCCGGTCTTCGCGTCTGTGGTGTTTGCTGTGGCATTCGCCGATCCGCGCAGAGGCCTGAAGGCGCTGCGCAGTTCTTCGCTGAACAGTTGCGGCTGTTCCCAGGCGGCGAAGTGGCCGCCCTTGTTGACTTCGCTGTAGTAGGAGAGCGACGGGTAGGCGCGCTGGGCCCAGGTCTTCGGCGCTTGATAGATCTCGTGCGGGAACACGGTGATCGCCACCGGAACCTTGATATCGGTGGTCTTCTGCGCGGTCGCGCTGAAGTTATTGTTGTTGTTTTCCCAGTAGAAGCGCGACGACGACGCGCCGCTATTGGTCAGCCAGTACAGGCTGATGTCGTCGAGCATTTCGTCGCGGCTGAGCACACGCTCCGGGTGGCCATCGCTGTCAGTCCACGCGGCGAACTTTTCGTACATCCAGGCTGCGGTGCCCGAGGGAGAGTCCGCCAGCAGATAGCCGATGGTTTGCGGGCGGGTCACCATCATCGCGCCATAAGCGGCGTTGCGGCCGAAGAAGGTGCTCAGCGAGTTGAACGCCTTGCGTTCGGGGTCCGTCAGGCCTTGCGGAGCGGGATCGCCACCGAAGATCGGCTTGACCAGTTCTGGCGGGACAGTCGCCGGCATGTTCAGGTGAATGCCCAACAGACCCGGCGGCCCCAGACGCCCCAGAGCATCGGAAATCACCGACCCGTGATCGCCCCCCTGGGAAACGTAATGGCTGTAGCCCAGGCGCTTCATCAGCACATCCCAAGCCTTGGCCACTCGATCCGGGCCCCAACCCAGCTCGGTCGGCTTGCCGGAAAAACCGTGCCCCGGAATCGACGGAATCACCACGTCGAACGAGTCTTCCACCTTGCCGCCATAGGCTACCGGATCGGTCAGCGGGCCGATGGTCTTGAGAAACTCGAACTGCGAGCCGGGCCAGCCATGGGTCAGGATCAGCGGCATGGCATTGGGATTGCGCGAGCGCACGTGGATGAACTGGATGTCGACGCCGTCGATGGTGGTGATGAATTCCGGCAGCGCGTTGAGTTTCGCCTCGGCCTTGCGCCAGTCATATCCATTGCCCCAGTACTTCACCAACGCCTGAACCTGCGCCAGCTGCACGCCTTGAGACGCGTCACTGACCGTCTCCTTGTCCGGCCAACGAGTGGCAGCGATGCGCTTGTGCAAATCGGTCAGTTGCGCTTCTGAGACATGAATCTTGAAGGGGCGAATGGCATCGGACGCGGCCGTAGCAGTGGCCGCCGATGCGGTCGAGACGTGGCCAGCGCAGGCAAGCAGTGCGAGCCCTATCGAGCTGGCCATGGCGGAAGAGGCAAGAAAGCGGCGCCAGGTTGAAGCGCGCGAAGTGGCAAGCATCATCAATCTCCTTTTTGTCGGTGGCCGCCATGCGCTGCGGCCAGCATGAGACTGATGACACCACCGCCAACGCCTGTGGACGATTGCACCAAGGTGTCGGTGCATACCTATGTATAGGGTCCCGATGGTTGTGGCCGATGTCGGATCGATGCGCACAGAAAAGCCATTTTCAGGACACGAGTGCCTTATTTACCGGGTGCGACACCAAAGTATGATGGGCGCCAACCACCCTCGGGCGCATCCTCGCAACAAGCGATCAGAACAACAGGACAGGTATGGATAACGAACTCGACCGCGTCGATGCCGACTCGCTCATCGACAGCATTCCGGCCATGGTCGCGTTCATGGCGCCGGACGGCACGCTGGAACGGGTCAACCGCCAGATTCTGGATTATCTGGGCGCACCGCTCGACGAACTGAAAGACTGGGCCGCCACCGACGCCGTGCACCCGGAAGACCTGCCCTCGGTGATCGCTGTCTGGACGCACTCGGTCGAAACCGGCGAGCCCTACGAAATCGAGCACCGCATTCGTCGCGCAGACGGCGTCTATCACTGGTTTCACGTACGCGGCCTGCCCATCAGGGACGTCGAGGGTCGCATCCTGCGCTGGTGCGTGCTGCAGGTCGATATTGACGAGAGACGGCGCGACAAGACCACGATCGCCCAGGCATTGGCCGACGTCAGCGCCTCCGAAGACCGCCTGCGCGACATCATTAACGCTGTCCCGGGTTTCGTCTGGAGTGCAGGAACCGACGGCGGCGTGATCTTCATCAACCAGCGCTGGTGCGATTACACCGGTGTTTCCCTGAACGATGCGCGCGGCATAGGCTGGACCACCTCGCTGCATCCGGACGATGCAGGAGGTTTGGCGACCTATTGGTATGCGCTGCTGGCGTCGGGCGAATCGGGAGAATACGAAGCCCGCATCCGACGCTTCGACGGCGTCTATCGCTGGTTCATGATCAGGGCTGTCCCGCAACATGACGAGTCTGGGCAGGTCGTCGGTTGGTACGGCGAGAACACCGACATTGAAGACCGCAAGCGCGCAGAAATGCTGCTGGCCGGAGAAAAGCACTTGCTGGGCATGATGGCGGGCGGGTCAGCCCTTTCGCTGACTCTGGAAGCACTCTGCGAACTGGTGGAAGCAACTTTTGACGGTGCCTTGTGCAGTGTCGTGCTGGTCGAACTCAAGCGCCCTTATCCGGCACTTGAAGCGGTGCCGCGCATGCAACCCGGCGCTGCGCCCAATCTTCCAGCGGACTTGATGCCAGGCGCCGACGGCCGGCCGGTGGACGCCATGTGCTGCCCGCTTGCAGCCGCAGCGCTCAGCAATGAGCAGGTAATCTCGACCGATCTCGCCGAGGAAACTCGTTGGGCGGGCTGGGTCTGCTCTGCGTTATCCCATGGGTTGCGGGCGAACTGGTCGACGCCGATCACCTCCATCAATGACAGCGTGACCGGCATCCTGTCGATCCTCTACCGCGAGCCAAACGAACCATCGGCGACTCAGCAAAACCTCATCGCGCAATTTACTCACCTGGCCAGTATCGCCATCGACCGGGCACGCAACGAGGCCGCGCTCAAGCAAAGCCAGGCATTCATGAACAAGGCCCAACGTCTCAGTTCAACGGGCACTTTTTCCTGGCGCGTCGAGACCGACGAAATCACCTGGTCTGAGGAGATCTATCGGATTCTCGACCTGGACCCCAGCGTGACACCGACTTTCGAACTGATCTATACGCGCATCCATCCCGACGACACCTTGCTCCTTGAGGAGATGTTCAGACGTCAGCGCGAAACGGCCGGTGATTTCGAGCACGAGCATCGCCTGTTGTTGCCCGACGGCACAGTGAAGCACGTGCATCTGGTCGCCCATGCGATTACCGACAAAGACGGCGGGCTGGAATATATCGCCGCGTTGCAGGACGTGACTCAGCGGCGCCTGTCGGAAGAAGCACTGGGCAAGGTCCGCTCGGAGCTGACCCATCTGGCTCGGGTCGCGAGCCTGGGCGCGCTGACCGCGTCGATCGCCCATGAGGTCAATCAGCCACTGGCGGGCATCATTACCAACGCCAGTACCTGCCTGCGCATGCTCGGCGCCGACCCGCCGAATGTTGCCGGGGCGCTGGAAACCGCGCGCCGCACCATTCGCGACGGTAATCGCGCGTCCGATGTGATCAATCGACTGCGCGCGCTGTTTTCGAAAAAAAGCATCACGATAGAAAACGTCGACATCAACGCCGCCGCCAGAGAAGTCATCGCCATGTTGCTGGGGGAGCTGCAGCGCAACGGCGTCATGCTGCACCCCGATTTCGCCGAGCACCTGCCGCAGATCAGGGGTGATCGCGTGCAACTGCAACAGGTGATCCTCAATTTGATCCTCAATGCCATCGAGACGATGAACAAAATCACCAGCCGCTCGCGGCACATGCGCATTGTCACCGGGCTGGACGAAAGCCAGTGCGTGTATCTGGAGGTGAAGGACAACGGCACCGGCTTTGACCCTCAGGATGCCGAGCGCTTGTTCAATGCCTTCTACACCACCAAAAGCTCGGGGATGGGCATTGGGCTTTCCGTGAGCCGTTCGATCATCGAAAAACACCAAGGCAGGCTTTGGGCGACAGTCAACGACACCGGCCCGGGGGCGATCTTTCGTTTCGCCATTCCCCCACTGGCTGAAATTGACGCAGTCACCGGCAACGCCCAGGAGGGTCGCTGATGGACGCCCCCCTGCTGATTTCAGTGGTCGATGACGATGAATCCGTGCGCGAGTCGCTGCCGGATCTGCTCCGAGAATTCGGCTTTGCGGTTCAGGCGTTCTCCTCCGGGCAGGATTTTCTGTGGTCGGGCTTCATCGAGCAGACCCGCTGCCTGATTCTGGACATCGCCATGCCGGGCATGTCCGGGCCGGATCTGCAAAAAGAACTTACACTTCGGGGTTACGATATCCCGATCATCTTCATCACCGCCCACGGCGATCCCGCCGAGCGACCCAGGCTGATGAGCCAGGGTGCCGTGGAGTGCCTGATGAAACCCTTCAGCGAAGCGGCGTTGCTCAAGGCATTGAGCGCCGCACTGCCTGTGAGTTGAACGTTGGATCGAATCAGTGTGGAGGTGCCAGAGTGGACCTGAATAATGCCTTGGCCGTAGCGCCGAAACCGGCAGCGACAACCGATGCCACACCTGTGGTGTTTGTTGTCGATGACGACGTTTCGGTGCGCGAATCGCTGGAGCTGCTGATCAGCTTCGCCCAGTGGCGCCCGCAACTTTTCGACTCGGCTAAGGCCTTTCTTGAGCACCCCCGGTCGCGAGTTCCCTGTTGCCTGGTGCTCGACATCAACCTGCCCGACCTCAACGGGCTTGACCTGCAGAGTGCAATCGCCGGCGAGCGTCCGGACATGCCGATTATTTTCATCACTGGCTACGGTGACGTGCCACTCACCGTGCGCGCGATGAAAGCCGGCGCGGTGGAGTTTCTGACCAAGCCGTTCGATGATGAAGTCCTGCTCCAGGCCATCGCCGACGCCCTCGACCACAGCCGCGCCGCGCTGAACCGCGAAGACGGCCTGCGCTCCCTGCGCAACGCCTACGCAACCCTCACCCCACGCGAGCAGGAAGTCTTGGCAATGGTCGTTGCCGGCCGGCTGAACAAAGTCATCGCCTCCGACCTTGGCATCAGTGAAATCACCGTCAAGGCACACCGCGGCAAAGTCATGCGCAAGATGAAAGCCCGCTCCCTGGCTGACCTGGTGAAAATGGCTGGGCTGTTGTCGTTGGCTGTGAGGTAGAACACCAAGGCCAAGCCGTACGAAGGTCCTGCCATCAACCGGTCTACTGTGGGAGGGAGCTTGCTCGCGAAGGCTGATTGACAGGCCCCATATCCCCTTTGGATGTACCAATGTCTTCGCGAGCAAGCTCCCTCCCACGATGAACCGTGTGGGCTGGCAAACTGTCGATCGGCATGAAATCGGCCGCTTGTAGGGCACACCCCAGAAGCCTCGCCACCACCAACCCCGTGGGAGGCATTTCACTCTACTTCTGCCCCATCGCCAGATCCTGAGCCATCCGAAAACCCTGCGATCAACCCGGTCTACCGTGGGAGGGAGCTTGCTCGCGAAGGCTGATTGGCAGGCCCCATAACCCCTTTGGATGTACCAATGTCTTCGCGAGCAAGCTCCCTCCCACGATGGACCGTGTGGGCTGGCAGACTGTCGATCGGCATGAAATCGGCGGCCTATCGGGCACGCTCCAGAAGCCTGGCTACTACAGACCCTGTGAGAGGGATTTCAATCTACTTCTGCCGCATCGCCAAATCCCGAGCCATCCGAAAATCCCCCGATCAACCCGGTCTACCGTGGGAGGGAGCTTGC